>JGI24508J20089_1000060_pt1 | contig 390068 bp, 431 predicted proteins | sample LinPmetageLP24_FD_20089 | JGI IMG/M metagenome (IMG submission 20089)
AGTTCACCCCGTGTCTCTTGTATCATCCTAGGTACACTATATCTTACCACTTGATACTCACTACTTCTGTGACTTTTCTGCCTCTACTAGTGGCTTTTCTTCTCGTATTTTGATACGGTAGGTATATATTCCAGCCACTTTGCAAACGAATGACAGACCATACCACCGATTGAGATTTTCATAGCCCAGGATGGAGAAGAGCAGGAAAGCTACGAGCTCAGCATCTTGGCAGACGGAAGATCTCGTTCCAGACCGAATTTGAACTCATCTGGCGGATGACCGGAAATCTGGTCAAGCGGCAGCTTTACGTTATTTTGTTAGCGGCTCTGTCGGCATCGAATTGGAGACAAGATGGCAACCACAATAACGTTGACAGTAGATTCTCACGACTGACCTCAACTTGCAGCAGGACACAATAGTTCACCGAAGCTTGGATCCAAGAAACAGCATCTGGGTTTACAGCAATAGAGCACGTCGTGGTCGTCGAAGCTTTATGTGGAATTTGTTATGAACTTTCTCTTTCTTCATCAAAAATAGGCATGGGAGGAGATATATACTGTAGCTATTGTTCGTGGCGTGATGTGATGTGGCATACAGACCCATCAATTTAGCTCTCAACTAGAGCAGACATGACAGATTTCAAGTTTCATTTTTCAATTCCGTCACCTTTTCGGGTGTCCAGTCTGCTATATAACATACTTGACCGAGACTATAGACTGCACAGCTGAACCAAACCGACGATCCACAAGTCAAGATATGAGATGCACCTGACAATAGTATTGCAGCTGGAGGATACCCAATTGCAAGAGTGATGATAACATGCCCTCAGAGCACTTTCAACAGCAGTACAAAGAACATTTAACAGCAGTACAAAGAACAACAAAAATGGAATACGCGGATGATATCTACGTGGATCATTTTCTCAAAGAAGCGCATCGACCTCCCCCGTTGCATTCTAAGATGTGAATTCATTCCTGGAAAAAATGCAAGTAGCAAGCGGAGCAAGTTCAACTTACATAGGTAGTCTTATCCCACGGTGCCTACCACTCCAGATCCATGAAGTTCGACTGGCAATGTCTTGGTCTTTGTATCTCAGTGGCAAGTAATACAGAATCTTTATAAAACCACAACAGCACTTGCAACATTCGATGCCATTCCTGCAATGTCCTGAGGATGCCTCCCCTTCCTCAGAAGTCGAAATGGGAATCTGGATTTCTTGGAGATGATCGAAAATATACTAGACTCCATTAATCAGTTCTCCCTGCACATTGCCCCCCCCCCCCCCATGGAGTTGTTACCGAATAAGCCCATACATGACAGCAGCCTCGTTTATGACAACATATTCAATTTTCAGGGTTGCGTATTGAAGTTTTCAAATAATTGTAAGATTAGCAAAGTATCTGTAGAGGCTGAAATAATGACTGAGCAGCTTTACTGTCGAATCGCAGAACAGCGGAACCTTTGATGACTTCCGTGATACCGTGAATTTCGCCCTCGGAAAGTTGGATACTCCGTAAGAACTGTTGTATCGATGAGCAGCGTCGGATTAGTGAGTTTTTGGGTCTCCTTGGCGATTAAACAAACAGAGATGCAATTAAAAGACATACATTCGAACACATTCGACTTTGGAGGACCTGACTCAGATCAGCAGAACAAACTTCCAACAGGTGTCATGTATTTGACGATATTCACAAGTTCCCACCGAGATTCCACACGCGCAGCTATCTGCTCTGCTCTTGATCTCTATGGCTTGATTCATCGTCATCCAAGTAATTTGTACTTCCCTTCAAAGGTTGGTGACGGTATAACATAAAGAGGTAGTCGACAATAACAAATTATGTGCAGCACACTAGCTCTCTGTTAGTTTGCGGATTGAAGGGCTTTGTGATGGATTCTCATCTGAGCCAGCCCTCGAACTGCATGTTCATGTGTATACATCAAACCCCCTTTGCCACTTCCTACATAGTCGCTAGGTTTTCGTAACGTTGAACAACCCATCTCCTGTGGGAATCATTCATGTCGTTTTCCATATCTGTCTCTATACCTGAGCAGTCGCTGAGTCAGCCGGAGCTTGCGCATGGGGTCGTTTTTCCAACCCCTAAGTATCGGTTATTGTTCCCACCGGCCTATATATGATCCTGGCCAATGTAGGTTGTCTGGAACATAGCCACCTCTTCGAATCTACTACGTACATGTTTTATCGGTGTCCATTTTCGCTCACCACTCATCAAGGGTCCCAGCCGAGCTGAATTTGTATCCCTTCGATCACATCGCATGGCATCCCTTTGCATGGTCTCCTTTGCATTATCCGTTCGGTTCAACCCACGCAGTATATTTAGCGATAAGACCAAACGATAATCGCATATGTCCTCGCCAAAGCCAAGAACATGTCTAACCAAAAGGCACAAAGATTGATCGTACTATATTCAGGAAGAGATGACTGGTCCGCCGCAGGAGCTTCCCTCGTGATGTCCCGCCAGACGAATGGAGAAACCTTGACTGCAGCGTAAGTTTCAGCCACCAATGTGCCTGGCTGCACAGCCGCACAGCCTCGTTGAATTGCTTCGTATGCGCTATTGCCACCTCCCAACTTCTCCAAAGTACGCCTAAGTCCCTTCACTCTTTCATGATAACATTGCTGCTTGCGACGACCTTTTCCTTCGATTGTTAGCAACTTCGCACTGTTCAAGCATTAGATCCAAGTCCTCACAACCCCACAGCGACCATCCCTCACCTCAATTCTTCCATTCTCTCAAAGATATTATGCCGGAGCACGTGGGTGAATTGTCTCTGGGACGCGAGAAGAACCTCAAACGTCCCACTTCAGCTGAGGCTATCGATACGCCCCCGGGAAAGCTTCGAAAAACAACCCACGAGGATACAGAAAGAGCCGGAGGCCTTCATAACCTTGTGATTGACACCGAGGATGCGACAAAATTGGCAAGTTCTCTCAGCCATGCGAGAAAGGAGGACTCAACTAGACCCATCGACGATCAAACAGGCATATTTCCGACCGTAACTTACTTCCTAATTTTCGCCAAAGCTCATTAGCACGACAAAAGCGAGGACTACGTGCGAGCAGCAGCCTTTGCAAACGATGTAAGAAGATAGACCTCGATAGATTACTATTAACAGAGTACAGAACATCCAGTGGTTTGCCTGCTGGCGGTCTAACGAATGTAACAACGTGGGAGGTCGACACTTGCGCACTCTGCAATTTATTACATTCAACCCTCTCTCCGTATGTGTCGGATGATCATATAAAGATTGCACTTCAGGCATATTCTTCGAAGAGAATACATTATATGGGTTGGAGTTCCGTAAACACGAATATGTTACAAATCTTGGCAAAACATTCTCAGTTCTCGGGCAGGTATATTGTTTCGCAGCCTAGCGGTATCAAAGGACCTGTTCAAATGATTCGAGCAAAGATTGAACAATACGAGACCGTCAAAAATTGGATCAATCTTTCTCAAGTTATGCATACCAAAGTGTGCATGATCAATGGCCCCTCGACTGTTCGATACCAGAAATTGATCGACTGCCAGACTCGAACTTTAGTGCCGGCGAAAGATCATCCCTACGTGGCTCTCAGCTACGTATGGGGTTCCATTCCTGATATTTTCAAGTTCATGGATGTCTCTGAACAACTACCTACGAAGATCCCGAGAACCATCGAAGATGCAATAACTGTTACGCAGAAACTAGATTTTCGATATCTTTGGGAAGACCGGTATTGCATCAATCAACAGCCAGACGATGAACAAGGAGACAAAGAAAAGGCATACCAATTTAGAAACATGGACTTGATCTACATGAACGCAGAGCTCACGATTATTGCGGCAGCTGGTAGCAACCCGAATTATGGTCTCCCGGGTGTAGGCCATCAGAAAAGAAAGTCCCCACATTTAACGACCTGCACAAGAATCGGCAAACACTTCCTGATAACTACTGCTGATACGCCAACAACGTCAATTCGCGGAACGAAATGGGATGCTAGAGGTTGGACGCTTCAGGAGGCTTTACTATCTCGAAGGCGATTGGTGTTCACCGAAGAGCAAATGTACTTTGAATGCTACGGCATGTACTGCTGCGAGTCACTCAAGTTTCCATTCGAGAACATGCATCGAAAAGACAAACAAGGATTCAAACAGAGCTTCTGCGAAAATGGCCTGGTCGGAGTTTTTCCGAAGGGAATTGGAAGGACGGATCTTGAAATTGTGCGCGTGATCGAGAAATACACGAAGCGCACTCTTACAAATTCAGATGATATTTTGAATGGTATTTTAGGAATCCTTAACGCTTTTGAAAGAAGCGACATGGAAGTGAAACACTACATGGGTGTTCCAATCTTGCCTCCAATGACCAGAGCACCATATCGAGGCGATATTTCAAAGCAAGTCCAAGGATGGACCCGGCAATGGGGTTCCTTGTCGGTTTATGCTGGGACTTGAAGAAACCTGCAGAAAGGCGATCTGGATTTCCCAGCTGGTCTTGGACTGGCTGGCAATCCACCGTCAGTTGGGGGGTCGGCTCTCTTTCTTATTGGCCAGCGATAACAGTTGATCCTAACATTAAGCTCTCTATTGAGTGTGTCGATGGATAAATACTAAGTTGGGAGCGCTTTCAAGAATCGAAGAAAAAAGCTACTGTGCAACCGCAAATATCTGGCATCATTCGCATCACAGCTTGGACCATCCAATTTTCAATTGTTTAACGAGTCCGACCGAGAGCTAAGCAACCAAGAGATAAGCACGAGTATAGTGCTTGTGCAGAACTTGAAGATGGTGGTGTTTTGGACTGGCAATTTGAATCCATTTCGAGTATTGTATTCGAGGCTGGTCAAGTATGCACAGGAATATTTCTCGACCACCCTTCTAAGGAACATGACGGTAATGCTATCATAATGGTTCTTACCCAAAAAGGAGAGGTTTATGAACGAACTGGGCTTGGAAAAATCTTTAATTATAAGAGGTTCGGCAAGAACGGACAGGAAGTTGTCACAAGTTTGATGGATCCGGCTTTGTTATATACGACGGAGTTGGGCTCAATCCTCCAACGCTATCGAAGTCATGGAAGGAGGTTAGGTTAGGTTAGATCTTACCTCTCTCAATGTGTTTCGAATGGAGAACAAAAAGTCGGTCAACTTTACTGAATCCGCATTATATCCGCTATATTTCATGGGATCATATCACCGAAACCCGAACGCGAAAGAGTGTATATTGAAGGACCTGTCACCACAAATCAGCCCAATATTTCTGGTCTGCCTCGATCTGATGGAGTATTGGTGAGGTTGTTGAAGCTTTATATATAGCCTTTGGCGGAGTTCTGAAAGTAGTGGCTAGTTTGTGAGCCTATTATGCTTTGACATCGCGACAGCAGGGAAGATGGGCAGTTCATAAGTTGCTTAGAATGATTGAAGGAAGAAAATTCCGATACCAATTGTATCCAGTCTCTGACTACTCAAAACTGCTGCAGGCGATCCCACAAGGCATGCTCCGCCTGCTCACACCCATTCCACTGCGAGAAGACCTTGCACAAACCTCCCAACCACGCACTTCTCAATCCCAATTTCTCTACATATCTTCTGACGTCCTTCTCTCCCATCCTCAAGCAAACCTCCGCACCTTCCTAACGCCATCAACAAAATCAATAACCTCAAGCAAACTCTTACACTCCATCAGTCCTGCCCTCTCCTCCTTACTAAACAGTGTCGTCGCCTTCCCAGACTGACTCCTATCACTCCCCACCATTTCATTGATATGATGCACCACAAGCTTAAACGGTATCGGCGCTCTGATCACACTATTCATGAAGAACTCCAGTACCTCCCATCTATTATCAGCAGGACTATCGTGTCCTTCTTCTCTCTGTCCATTTCGAGTCGCGTTCGAGGGCGAGGCAAACAATCCTGGACATTCCAGCAACCCTCTTGCGCTCATCACACCATCCACACCTGTCTCCTGTACGATCCTTTCGACATCCGATAGAGAGAATACATCACCGTTCGCTATAACCGGGACGCGTGCATGCTCCTTCACGATCCTGATCGCATCGAGATTCACCGGCTCACTACTCCTCGTACTCCTCATCCTACCATGAACCGTAATGAAATCCACACCCGCATCCTCAACCTGCCTAACGAAATCCAAAGTCTGTCTGAGATCTTTATGGATGCGGATCTTCACTGATATAGTCTTCTTGCCCTCAAAGCCCAGTTGGCGTAATGCTGATTTTGCGGAAGAGACCATAGATGCTACGAGGTCTGGTTTCTGCATCAGAGCGGCGCCGAGAGTTTCGGCGCAGGCCCAAGATTGGGGACAGCCGCAGTTGATGTCGATGCCGTTTACGTGGGGAGCCAGGAGTGTTGTTGTGCGGGCGATCTCGAGGGGGGAGTTGACGCCGAGTTGGGCGATTGTTGGGGGTGGGTTGGGGGAAGTGGTGAAGTCTGGGGAGGCTGTTGTTAGCTAAGCTGATGGAGAGGTTGTTCCTGATCGTGGATGAGGGGTGACATGCAGGGTGTGGCTTACCACTATCCCTTGCCAATATGCTACGATTGAACTCCTTTGCAAGAATCTGTCAACAGAGTAAGTCTTGGTGTTCTTCATCACCCTCTCTGCCCCAGACCCCTGAATGCTCCCTTCTTTTGCTCCACAGTCTTTATAAAAGAGGGAAAAACCTCACCATAGGCGTCCATGTTAAGTCAACCCCATACTGCGCGACAGTCTGACGGAAGGCTAGCTAGCACGACAGCTGTCAGCACAAACACGCTTCTGATTTGCAATATCAACAAAAAAGTCTTCTGAAGAAATATCTATCAGACTGAAGAATTATAGGGTGCATGTTGCCATCAGGTAAATGAACATGGTCTCGGCCAGCTGGGAGCCCCTCACTTAAGAGGTCAGATGCATACAAAACAGAGCACCATGCCATGGCTTGATAGCTACGAAGGAGAGAAGTCGGCGAGGATGGGCAAACGCAAGAGACAACCGTGTTGAACCCTGATTCCATGATACTGCTTCAGACTTCAAACACAAGCAGGTCTCTCAGTGCCTCGCTACTTCATGGCGGGTGACCTTCCCTGGCGCAATCAACCACCTCTGACTGAAGCAGAGTCTCACAACTCTGATTGAGCGTCACTTGACGCCGCTCACAGATTGCTTTCCATCTCTGATTATAACTTTCTCATTTTCACCTCATTCCGAATCTATCCTCAGCCATCAATCGCCATCTATTCCCAGAAAAACACCGCGAAATACCTCACACGCAACCCCTCCATCCATCGTGCCTCCCGCCAGACAAAACCCCCGCATGGACAAACACTCAAACAAGAATTGTCAACGGCAATCCAAGACCAAGAACCGGCAAAAGTAAGGCTCTCCCAACCAGACCGTAGAAGAAACACAACACCAAGAAACACAACACCAAGAAACACAACACCAAGAAACACAATACCAAGAAAGCTCGAAATGATTGAAAGCGCAGCAAACAAGCAAAGATAAACAAACAGCTCAAGTTGATGCTCACCTTGCTATACCTCACCATCGGCGCAGCACAGTACAGAACACGTCCCTGGGATTTGGTGAGGTCGAATAATTTCATCGGACTGCAAACATTGAGGGGTCCGTCAGCCAATCTCTACTCACAGCCTTCAGTCACAGTTAAACAGAGCAGGAGAGAGATCAGGGATGTGTGCGGTAGGGAGACGTACTTAACATCCAACCCCTCCTCCCGTAGGCGTCCATTCCCCATATCTTCTACCATCGTCTCTATCTACCAATCGAGAAGCAACCTCATTATCATCGTAGCCTTCGTCTTTCTAACCTTCGTATCCTCGTTAGATGTGTTTGGGAATAGAATCAATCTTCGACGCTGTGAGTTCGAAGCTACAAGAAACTAGCGTGCCGAAGTCTTGGCACATACTCCACTCACCAGTCCAATCGACCAATCGACCAATCAGAACCGCCAGCGACAAGAAACGTTTTTGTTGCATATCGCACAAATCTCGAGTTGAGCTCGAGCTCGAGTTTCGAAATCTGGTAATATACTTACACAAGTGAAGATTGTAATCATCACGTGGCTATCACGATATTACAATTCTTCAACTGACGGGAAGTTGTGAGCTCGCAATCGCTTGAACAAGCTAGTGCGTTTAGATCTTGGCACGCATTCCATCACCAGCTCAATCGACCAATCGGAACTTTCGATCGACACGAAAAGTTTTGTTGCACATCCCACGGAACTTGAGTTGCACAACATTAGTTCGAGTTTCGAGCGTGGGAGCGGGCATGCAGGTGGTGAGCCGCACAGGAGAATTTGGTCTGTCAGGGGAAGGAGGAAGGATCACGTGGGTACCACGATACCCCTCCCATGTACCTATAGGTCTTTCCAGCCATTCACAATTCAGAAAGCCTTGATTTGGAGAGAGAGAGAGAGAATACAATGACGATTCCATTTCTCGTCGAACGAATCGGTGGTGCGCTCTCTTATTCCCCAGTCTGCGATTATTCTTCTGCTGGTCTAGGAGTTGAGCCCGCTTGACGCGGCAGCACCTTTCCATGCCTAGGTATCTTCCCCCCCCCCCCCCATCTTCTCTTCGAGCAGTGTGACTGTACACTCCGCAGGATATCCACTTCTGCAAGGACGGGACTTTCAAAGGGGACTTTTGAGGATACATTTCACAGAATGCCAAGATATGTTGTACTGGTAGTCGGTTCGATCCGGATGTCTTGAACAGTGGAAGGGGAAGGGGGATAGTGCGAGTCATGCATTGTGGGCTGATGTATTTTGAGCATGACTCGAGATGAAGAGAGAGCCTTCCTGCAGTAATTCAGCTTGCGGCGGAGAAATAGAGACTCATGAATCCACGACTGAACTGGCTGAATTTCATTGCTTAATTCTGAGTGAGGTATTCCGGCCCTAGGATATGAGATGTTCCAAAGGGTGAGCAAGAGTTTGATCCTTTGAACACTTGGAAGTCACAATTGAATGATGCGTAGAATGTTTTTGAAGTACTAAATGAAACTCGTTCAAATTTGATCATTCATCATCAAGCTCGAGGGCTGATGGAAAACTACTTGAAATAACGCCGTGAAACAGATCCCATCCCATGCCATCCTATCTACCCAGCCCATCTAATCTAAAACACCTTCCTTCTATCTGTCTTTTATGCTCGCAAGCTATGCCATGCCAAAAATCAATCTTGTTTGATCTAATCAAAAGACCAGAGACCAGAGACCAAAGAGTAAGGGGGGCCCTCTACTCAATCGCCGAGATCGAGTGTCCTGCGGTGACAGGATTCATACTATCACTCCACTCGAATCTGAAATCCTCACCCAACTCCTTCTTAATCGCCGTCTTGACCGCATCCAAAACATTCTTGAAGACTCCAAAGTTTGCAGGGTTCTTCTCGTCGTTGTCCCCACCTTGGAAAACGCCGGTTCTGACAAGGCATGTATTCCACCCATACATATTGCCTCCAATAATATCAGATTGCGGGTTATCTCCAATCATGTAGATGTTCTTGGGGAGTTTCTCCTCTTGGTGGATAGTCTCCATCCAAGACGTCATGATCTCATCTGCGTACTTGTACGTAGCTAATTCGGGCTTGCCGTAGACGACACGCTCGAGTTCGTGGCCTGTGATGGAGCGGTAGATGGCTTCAAGAGCAATACGGAATGTACCCTGCGACATTCTGGGGATGGGATGTTCAGTCGGGCAGAGGAGATCGCCCTGCGAGAAATAGATCGGGATGGATTGAGAAGTAGGATCCTTGGATCTCGTGCCGAGAACGCCGTTGTCGGATTGTAGGAGATCCATGATGATTTGGAGATCGGTGGCGTAGTCTCTGGAGTCGGAGAAGACGAGGATGGCGTTGATGGCTACTTTGCTGAAATCACGTGGTGTGGATGTCGCGCGCTGTTCGGCGGTGAAGTGTTCTCTGAGAGGGGCGATGGTGGCTTGAGAGGCGTAGATGTCGTTGGGGACGACGATGTCTTTGAAGCCGTATTGCTTGGCGACTTCACGGCATTGGTAGTTCTCTCCTCCGACGACCAGGACGGTCTCGTAGTACTCGGCCAATGCGGACATGGGGGTGTGAGATTGGATGAATTGCTCGGTTGAGACGGGATTGTGGAGGATCTTGGAGAGTTGAGCGCAGCGTGCGGCTTCCGGCTTGCCGGAACCGTTGGTGAGGAAGATGTGTGGGATTTTGATGCCGAGCTCGTTGTCGCCGTTGAGAATCTCGAGGGCGCGTTTGCCTTCTGGAATGAGGCGGTCGCCATGGACGAGGACACCGTCAATGTCGAAGGCGAAGGCCATGTCTTTTGCGGCGGCAGTCTTGACGGATGACATATCCTGCACCTGAGAGGAAAGGATTTCTCGTGTGGGTTGAATGGCGGGCATCCCTGGTCTGGTTGGCTTGCCATCTTGTGTTGCTACTGATGAGAGGCGTGATTGACGCTTTGAACGTGGAATTGGTAGTGATGCTCCAAAGCTGTTGCGGGAGTTTCTGCGGTCAACTTGGGATGGTGCCATGCTTAGAGAGTGCATGAGGGCCTCGCTCTCGGCGATAGAGGATCTTGAGGCTGGAACCTCAATGCTGTTTGGGTGGCCATTTCCATTGCCATTTTCTCCGGGGATGCTGAGGGTATGGGCGTATTTCGCGGGAGATCCATTGCTGAGGATCTTTTGAAGGTGGTTACGCTGAGCTTCTGAGGGAGTCTGAGGTCTCTTCTCCTCGACGTTCAAGTCGGAAGCTTCGAAAGTAGGCATGATGAGGGGTCTGAGGGGTGATCAGATGAATGAGATGAGAGGCGTTAACGATGAGACTTGATGATGAGATGGGTGAGAAATGATTGTAGGTATGAATGAAGTAGAAGAGAAGAGATACTTGCGGGTCTTCAAGTATATATCTCCTCGATATCAGAATGAAACGACACTAGAGAATTTCAGGATGAAAAAAGAGACTTCACCGCAAGGGTACCTCTATCAAGAACAACACGACGCACTTGCATGTGAAGTTCTCCCAGCGGTTGACTCGACTCGCCTTCTTCCCGTATACTTCTCGTCATTACCACGCCGTTATCATTCCTCTGCTCCACCTCAGCCTGTCATCATCATCAAAGCCTTGTGTTGAAACCCTCGATCCATTCTTCTCTGCAACGGTGGATAAGAGCTCTATCAAAAGCGGATCAAGGGTTGAAGCAAGAGGCTGAGCCAAGCCCAAACGGGATGTTGTTTAAGGTTCAGAAGCGGGTTCCGATAAGGTCATCGAGCGGATCTCGGGAGGCTGAAGTCTCTGCTATTCGTGGCGATATGTGGATTGGGAGGATGAACGTGTGAGGATGAGATGATGTGAGTGAAGGAATGCATCATAAGAGGATGAAGGGTCCAATTCTGGTGCAGGGAGGGATCCAGCATGACGTTCTGGGAACCACTTCAATGTGGACTGGTGGAGTGTGGTGCCGTGATATGACCGAGAAGAGAGCGGGAGACGAGAGGGAATATTTTTATCTGGATGAAGTCGGCATCCCGTGGTGGCATAATTATGATCCACAGTTGACGGTTCTTGATCCTCTGCTTATTGGACGGTTAGGAAGAACTTATGTGGTTTGACAGGCAGGGCGCTGGGCCGATCAAAATTAGAATCGGATCGGATATTAGGGGGAATATTATCGGCGTTGAAGTTGAGGCTGAGGCTCGTTTGGCGAAGAAGCTTGAAGTGACGGAGGATCAGGGACTTCACAGGCCAGGCCAAGCACTGAAGGGCTGAAGGGAAACGCAACGCAGCGCAGCGCAAGTCAGGGCAGTCGGCGAACTGTGACTGAACAGCCGGCGCTAATCAGCACGCTAGAAGGATCTTCGGATTAGTGTCTTTCTAGCCTTGCAGACCCTGTGTCTTTTCACTGCTTGGCCCTGGATAGCCTTGCATGAGAGGCGAGGAGGTCCCACTGATTGACTCCCATCGCCGTCATCCCGTCTCTCTTCTCATCCTCTCACATCCCGTCACGTCTTCCACCAGAACCACAACCTTCAAGCAACACACTCTCGCCCGGATCCTATCGGTTGATTCTCTGATTCGATTGATTGATTGATTGACTGACTCGGGGTCCGCATATCAACTCTGTTTGATCCTACTCGGTATCTCCCTGGGTACGGGTAAGGGACGGCTGCATATGGACACTGGAATGGATCCAATTAACGTCATTGCCGTCTTGTTGAGAGACGGTCAGGTAAGGGATTTGTTTCGAGAATAGCCCGATGAAAAGTCAGTGTAAAGAAACTTCGCGCTGTTGGGTAAAGGTAGAAGGGGGAAGATTGATATACCACACTCGCAGACAGAACTTACCAAGCTAGACCATCACACAATCTTCGAATTTGCCCCCCACCTTCGACGATACCCCTCCAAACCTAATTATTTACCCCTCCAAAAATAAAAATACTTGAACTACGACGAATACTTCCACCACCACATTCACACATATCTACATACAATATGGCATCTCCAGCAGTAACAGGGCCAGTCTTGACCCTCAACAATGGCGTCAATATGCCCGCCTTGGGTTTCGGCACCTTTGCCAACGAAGGCAGCCAGGGAGAAACCCACGCCGCCGTAATCCACGCCCTGAACGCCGGCTACCGCCATCTCGACTGCGCATGGTTCTACCAGAATGAAGATGAGGTTGGGTCAGGAATGAGGGAATTCCTCTCAGTAAATCCATCCGTGAAGAGAGAAGATATCTTCATCACCACGAAAGTCTGGAATCATCTGCATGAGCCAGAGGATGTCGAGTGGAGTATTAGGGACTCGTTGGAGAAGTTGCAGACACCATATGTAGATGCATTTTTGGTGCACTGGCCGATTGCAGCGGAGAAGAACGAGGATAGGACGGTGAAGATTGGAGAGGATGGAAAGGTATGTTTACCACATTCTCTAAACTCCCAATATTTTCCACTTCAATAGAACACTCACTCATTCCCCTCAGTACATAATCAAGCACGACCTCACCCAAAACCCAGAACCAACCTGGCGCGCCATGGAAAAGGTCTACGACCTAGGCCTCACAAAATCCATCGGTCTCTCGAACTTCACCGCCTCCGGCATAACACAAATCCTCTCTCTCGCACGCATTCCCCCCTCCATAAACCAGATCGAAATCCATCCCTTCCTCCCCCAAGACTCCCTCATAAAATTCTGCCTCTCACACTCCATCCTCCCCGTCGCATACTCGCCTCTCGGCTCGCAAGACCAAGTCCCTGGCACGGGCGAGAAAGTCTCCACGAATAAAGACCTGTTGGCCGTGGCGGAGCGGAATGGTTGGACGTTGGCACAGGTGTTGATTGCGTGGGGATTGAAGAGGGGATATGCGGTGTTGCCGAAGAGTAGTAACGAGGGCCGGATAAGGGGGAATGCGAAGTTGGTGGAGTTGAGTGAGCAGGATTTTGCGGATGTGAATAAGGTTGCGGAGGGGAGGTGGACGAGGTTTGTAAACATGAAGGGGACGTTTGGGTATGATGTCTGGCCAGAAGAGAAGTGAAACTTTCGTATGAATTGCCTTTCTATGCCAGACTGGAGAAGAAAATTAGACATTTATGATGTATAGACCTGGCGTTTATAGATATAGAGAGAGAAAAAAAGATACTTCCCAAGATCTAAGCTAGAATATCCATTTCTATCTCTGATTTCTACCAGACTTTTTGTACCACGCGATCAATTATGGCGATTTACTCGTGTCTGCTGTGATCGTTTCGTGACAGCTTCAGTTACAGAAAGACAACGTCTCTTTCACCCACCCAATCAATCCTCCGACCTACCCTTCCGCTCCAAAATACCCGGCCGAGCACTCTTCAAAGACCTATAAATCCTCCGCCAAACACTCCTTGCAATCCACACAACCAGAGATGGTTTGCAATAAAGAGGTACACTGCCTGGCTGGCTGCTGGTTGCTTTTCACCCGAGTCGTATTGCAAGTAAGCACTCACAACGAGGCTTCGACTTCTCCTTCCCAAGTTCCTTTCGCAAACTCTGGGAGATGCGGATACAGTATCTGCTCTCAGCATCGTCTCCCCCCTCAAGCAATAAGTAGTACCAAAAGTCCGTGTCTCACTATCGTGCAACTCTACTGTTGTCATTATCCTCACTTGCTGTCAATTTTGTTCAATGTCAATTTTACATTCTCACCAGTGAGGCTCGATACGGGTTGCTACACGGAACGGAAAGACGCTATCAATTAATGACTTTCCAAAACGATGGGAGGTTTGGAAAAGGATCGAGTAGTTTCCCCTATCAAGCATTTAGGAGTCATATCCAGACTCAGTCCCAGAATTCATCACCTTATTTCGTAAACTGAACAAGTTCCCAGTCATTTGCAGGTATTTTACACAACTCGTGTCTCAACGCAGGGAAGATATATATATATACCTACGTGGTACATACGTATCCTGTCCCTGTACCTCGGCCCGTAAAGTCAAACATCCACAAGTCACCAGGCATACCTCACCAATAATCAAACAGCACATATACAACACATCCCATTCATTCGTTTGCTCCTCGTAACCATTTAGACCTCAACAACAATGTCAATCAATAAGACCTGAACATCCAACCAACCTTAATGTCAATGTCAAACTTCACATTCTCAATATTGCGAGACATCAAATTTTTGTGTAACATTTTGCGTGATATATAGAAATCTACATCCTTCGAGATCGAATCTGGAATGCAGACTTCGGCTTTTTCAGTGGTGGAAGTTGTATAAATGCGTGCTCGTCTGGATAGTGAGTTGGTATTGGTTTCAGGCTGTGAGTTTGATCTGCGCTAAGGGGATGTGGATGGTTCATCAGCGTAAGTATATATGTGTATAAGTGTATAGGGAGATTTGCGTTACGGGAAGTAAAAGTTGAGAGGATGGGAGGTAGTGAGGCGGTGTTGTTGTCAAGTGGGGTGGTGTTGTCGCTTAATCCCGCTGGCAATATCAATATCGTCAATCTGTTGGAATCATTGCCGACTAGCTAGACTCGGCTCGTACGTCCTTACAACAGGATATTAACGTAAACTCTGTATCTCGTTGTCTACCACATGCAATTACCATTTCTCCGGCGAGACTTTTCGGGTATGAGAATGGTGGGAATCCAGGATTTGAGGCTAGACTGAGCGGTGAAATCCTGTTCGTTTGCTCGATCAACTTTTGTTTTGGCAGGTGTATTTAAACGGATCTACACTATATATGCGGATAGATGCCATAGCGATAACCGATTTTGAACTGTCACAGAGGAAAGGAAGACGGACTTGAAAGTCAAATTTCATTCTTAAAGCCGGCTAGCTGGAGAACCCAATTACTCAACAGTCCCCTGGTTTTCCCTTCAACATTATCTCTTGAAACTGACAGCTTCGTCAAATTTTTCTAAATAATGTCTTTTCATGTCTCTGTTCCTGCCGCAACGAACGTTTGGTGAGATTGGCGTATCTGTATATCCTGCTTGTGTCAGGTACAAACGAGGTCATTCTCCCTATTTTCACACTGTCACTCTTCGTTCGTTGGATAATCCAATGAGAGATAAATGTAGAATTCCTGTGAAGATCACTTATACCATTACGCACATCCTTGTTCCGAGAAAACTTTGTTATCAAGGGGCATTCACTGTCGATGATATATTTGTTATCATGCTGTTCTACGGACCTGAGGCTTTCCACGGCACGTCTACCTTGCACTGCACGATACCCCTTTGATGAGATATAAAAATGAGTTCGACGGAGCGTTAATCTTCCTCTGACCACCTTTAGTGCTGCGAAAGACTAAGGGTATAGCGTGTGGGTGAGGAGGTCTAATTCTTACTACCTCTCATCTCAGAAGTCCAATCCATGTAATTTGGGTTATGGATTGGTGTCAAGTAATGAAGTGGGTTATTTATACACTTCTCCCATGCGGCTTAGGCGTCCTGATCGAGTGGTGAGCTTTCGCAGTTGGCTTTCAAGTAGCTGAATGGATATCATGGGCTTAGGACTGGTCGGAGTGCGTGCAGTTGTGAAAGGGTTCAGTAGGTGAATGGTGATATACGTTCACCTGGTCAAACCTCCAAGTCACCGCTAATGAATCTTGAAGTCTTTTCGTCGGTGTCTAGAAACGCTGTCTAGTCCATATAAATATACCTTCTCGATCATCTTCTCACAATATCTTTGCATTCGTTAATGCCAAGGGTACGTATGGCGAATGTGGCGGACTCTAGACTTCTCAATTCCATGAAAGATCCTATCTGGATGTTGTCTCCGTGTCAGATATTTCGTTCATCACGGTATCTCATCCAATTCCGAAAACTCCTAAGCCACGTCTTCCAGCTCTTCTCAGACTCTATCAAATGCTTGTTGCCAATACGACTTTTCTTCATCAGGATTACTTTCTTTGTCGATGGACTGATATCTTTCTTCTGTATAGAGCTGAGTCTTTAGTATTTCATGAGGGTGGTGAAATATTTCGCGATTGGTTCTTCCGGCGGGCTGCAGTTAGAGAGACTTTGCGGGTTCAGATTGTTTCCAAGGAGGCATATCGCTATAGTTGATGGTTCGCAGGGAAGGGAGATATGCACTTGCGGCGAATTCGGAGGGAATTTACTTCTCTTATGGAATATCAAAGCCTGAAAGGTAAGAGGCTGTGGGACTGTAGACCCTGATTGAGAGGTAGACCCTGGGGTTGAGAGGAAGTTTGTCTGGTAAGCGAGGTGTTGAACGTGGTAGACGAGCGATCGAAGGGCCTTGAAAGGAAGAGATCACGTTATTATATGTATCCATTCTAACATTCGGATATATTATATGAGTTATGACCTTGGAAGAGAAAGGTGAAAGCGGAACTAAAGCAAGTGATAAAGAACTAGTGGCTAGGAATGATGGTTGCTTACGCCAAGTGGCTTACATAAGGTCCATGCTTCCTCAACATCCCGTCTTCATCCCCACGATTCATTATATTTTACTTCCATAGTACTGGAAAACGTACATCAATCGATCCAAAAATGGTTATTAGATCATAGATACAATATGCGCTCAACGAGGAGCTCGCAAGCTGCCTCATCAACCGAGAGCTTCACCTGTCGCGTCTGTCGGAAACCTATCGCGAGCGGTACGTCAGCATCTGCCTTTGCTTCCGAAGGTTGATTATAAGACAACTAATATCTTACTGACGAGTACAGAATCTTCACTCAAGAGACACGAGAGATACTGCCGCAAAAGACTCGCCTCCCCGCCCCCACCACGGCGAAAATCATGTCTCGCTTGCATACGCGCGAAGTGCCGATGCGATTCAGGAGTCCCTTCCTGTGGACCCTGTGAGCGGAGAGGGAGGAGTTGTGTCTATTCTTCAGAAGCTTTGGTGTCTAAAGAAGGGGTATCTGGTATACCTGTGACTCGAACAAGTACCAGGTTGCCAGTTTCGGGATACATGACTGCGTCGTCCTCTTCCACGAACACGCGTGAACATTCACAGAGCGTTCCATTGAATGGCCGCACAATTCTGGACTCTGATTTACCTGGATTGGCAACACCATCTAAGCTTTTAACAACTTCAACATCGGACACGACGGTAGCAGACACCTGGGGAGAAAGAGCAGTTGCAGATCAGTCACGTGGGCAGCCGTCCCTAGAATTACATCCTCCTCCGTCTTCCCAGCTGCTACGACCCAGCAGGCAAAAAGTCGCTAGAGCTGAGCTCATTAGTAACCTAGTAACTCAACTGATATGTTCATATGCCGAAAAGAGAGTAGACGGGATTTCTTGTCCACCCTTTGTTCATCATTCCACGGTCCAGCGATCAGCCAAAGGATCCCCCTTGAACAATCCTATTGCCATCTGTCAGGAGATAGCTCTCAAATACGCCCCGAATCCGTCTCAAACTGATCCATCACTCTGGAGTTCCATCGCCACGGAACAAGAAAGGATCTACACGAACCGCTCCACCTTCGACAAGTGGACAACCATGGACTCCGCTCAAGCCTTAACAATCTACCTCATCATGACAGCATCTGCCGGTGAGCCAGTCCTCACTCAATATCCCAACAACCCAATAACACTTCTCTATACCCTCGGAGCTCTGTTTGGTGAGCTGAACATTATCCAACCCGGCTTCTCAGCCTCTACGGAGAATGGGAGACCGTCTTGGCAAGATTGGATTTTCGCAGAAAGCAAGCTGAGAACTGCAGCCATGTACTTCATGTTCGCGATGTGCTTTGATGTTCAATTTGGTATTCCATGTGATAGGCCGGAGGACTATGCGTTCGATGATGTGGATCTTCCAGCAAGGAAGGCGTTGTGGGAGGCGAGTGATGAGGTGACTTGGGAGAGGGAGATGGATCTGGTTGGCGAGAAGAGAGACAAGGATGGTGATAATGACGGAGGAATTGAGGAAGTGAGATTGAAGTATGGTGATTTAGTGGGACATAATAAGCGACTTTGCGAGGGAGAGGGACAGGATGGGCTATATGAGGGGCTAGGGAGGAGGATCGAGAAGTGGCAGAGACGAGCCGATGAGTTCGGCATACTTGTCTCGCTCTGCGGTACGATGATCTGATAAGTGCCAAAAGATAACTATCTATGGGAGATCTATCTGGATACAACAAGATGGTTGGATTATCTACAGAATCTAAACAGAATGGTCCGGATACTCTTTATCGGCGCCTGCCCCTACACAGTCTGGCCTTTTGGTATCCGAAGACTGGCATCCAGCTTCAAAAATTCCTTTAGCATATCATCCCATAGCTTTTCTTGAATCTTCTCTCCTACAGGTGTCGTTGTGATTGGTGCGCGACTAGATTTAATGTCAGTCAGCATCCACCAGTCTCTTTTGGACATTCTCAATCGAGGACTTACTCGGTGACCTTGTTGTCACTCAGATACATGCCATGCGACTCGCTTTCCGCCACTCCCAATGCATGCAAGTAAGTCTTTGCACCATCTTCTGGACTCCTCGCCTTCAACCCAAAGAACACCGCCATCATTCCCCTCAACCAAACAGGATATTCACCAAAGCCCGTCCTGACCATCCCAGGCGACACATCATTGACAACCACCAATTCCGGATCCACAACCCTCGCCAGCTGCTCCACGAACATCGTAACCAACAATTTCGAATCCGAATACCTCGCCATCGACACAAAACTCTTCTCATCATCAAAGTACCCCAAAATATCCTTCCCGCCATCCTTAGCGAGGAACTCCTCTGGTATAGGGATTTTTCCAAAACTGTGATCAAACTGCACAAAACTCCCCACCCACGAGATCCTGCTTGGTACGCCCGTCCTTCTTGCCGTCGCTTCTAGTACCGGTAAAAGCTCCAACGCCAACAGTGCAGGCGAAAGTATATTAACCTGCATCGTCTTCTCATGACCCTTTCCTTCCCCAAGAACCTCCCTCCTCAAACTCCCCGTCCCAGCATTCAACAACAGCATATCCAACCTCCCCTCATACTTCTCTCTCACCTCCCTCGCAAAGCTCAATACACTCTCATATTTCTCCAGATCCAAATGCAGCACCGTGATCTTCGCATTCGGATGCACCTTCTTGATTTGAGGGGAAGAGAGAATTTGTGACGCGATGAGAGACCCTTTCGTGGTGTTGCGGACGCCGAAGACTATTTCTGAGGCGTGGTGTTGGAGCAGGAGGGTTGTGGCGGCGAGCCCGAGACCAGCTGTTGCGCCGGTTATGAGGATTGTTTTTGTGGTGAAGGTGAGGGTTGGGGGGAGTATGAGTTTTGGTTGGAAGTACGGCATTTGCTGGAGGTGTAACTGGTTTGGGATTGCGTGCTTAGACCTGTTTCTGTGTGATGGTGTTGGTGTGGAGTTGAGAGAAACGACAATGGAGAAGTAGTAATGTCAAATTGTGGAGAGTGGACTTTGCTTTTCGTGTGAGATGGGGGACTGTTTCTATCTAAGCTTTCACAGCCTGAGAATCAGTGAACATGCGTGGCAACGGATTTCCGCAGTGTTGGTTGAATGAGTGGTTGTTGCACTGCTGTACATAGATCGACGACGACGGAACTCCGTGTCAATAATCGACGTAAGCGAGAATGGCGCCGCCAAGGCAAGCCCTGGTGCGTCGTGGAGGCGTAAGTGGGAACAGCAGCCTTACAAATTGAAGATGAGATAAAAGAAATTGCAGACAAAGCCCGATCAAGTTGCTTGAATTAATGCCGTCCTTCTTAGTTAGGTCATTTTTACAGAAACAATCCTTGACGTTCAGCACCATAGAGGCTTCTACTGAATTGACAATTTACGAGCTCTAGCTAGGGCCATTCATAGTCACACCTCTTAATCTGGACTTTGCGCTGACTTCCCATCAAGCTTCTCCAAAGCTGCTGTACACCCACGTAACTGCCCATTATATACCTCAAGATAGCTCTGCAGTGAAAGTAATTCATCCTCAGTGGCTTGTCTTGCTAGCACGGCAGTGTCCGGCAGCTTTGACATCCACTCTCGAACTGACTCCAGCTGCTGTTGTGTATCCTCGACGCTCGGTACAAGGCCCGCAATTCTCGCGTCAAGGTCCAGGCCTAATGTCTCAATACCCCTGCCAAAAATGAAGGACCTCCCAGGAAACAGGCGCTCTGCGTCAGCTCTTGCAGCCTCGTATGCTTTCTCATAGACCTTTAAGTCTTTCTCCGCTTGACGAATCTTGGTCTGCAAAGCTGGCGAAGCACTCTTTCCATTGTCTTCCTTCTCTTTCATATCTTTCTGCAAATCCATCAAATCTCGTCGTCGAGCCCACATCCCTTCATACAACCCCGACACTTCCCCAAAAATCAACTCTGCTTCTTTTGCATACTTTCCATCTGGAAAATCCAACTCTCGTTTTGTCTCAGCATCTCTCAATTTCCTCCTCATCCTACTATTCAGTTCCTCAGCCTTCCATAGTTCCCATTTCGCAAGCCAAAGCTCATCTTCACCCCTAGCATTTTTCACAGCATCTCTAAAACTCCGCATCACTGCTCCATCCTCATCTTTTATCCACCCTTGGTATTTCGAAGCCTCCCGAATCGGCTCTTCGGACTCATATTTGGCCGAAGCAGCAGCTTCGGCTCGGGCTTGATCGACGAGCAGAGTGTTCACGTCAAAGTCCGATGTTGGCCATTTGTTCTTCTGGTAAATATCTCTATTGACATCTGAATCAACGCCAGCACGCTCAGGAATCTCAACAAGGTCTTCAAACCATTTTGCGATGTCGCGTAGTACGTCTGGGGCGTGACGGCTGGCCATTGAGTCGTAGATCCCTTTTTCATCATTTTCACTTTCGGCAACGACATCGTCATCGTCTACATCCTCCCACTCCTCATCTTCTCCTCCCTCGTCGTCCATCTCCTCGTTATCTTGATCGGTCACCCCGCTTTGGCTCTTATCCAAGTCTTCACTCTCTACTTCCATGAAACCTTCACTCTCCCCTTTGTCTCTAGTACTGTCATCGTGATAATTCGACCCGCTCCTTGCAGGCTGGAAGTATCCCAAATCAATATTCTTGTCAGTACTTCCACAAGTCTCATGATCTATAATCCCAATACAATGCTTCTTCGCATCATAAATAATCACACTGCGATGATTTCCCAATAGACTCAACGGCGTCATCCAAGGACGCATGCCGCCCTTCATATCCTCATCCTCATCCTCAAGGTCATCGTATAGTGGGTTCCTGCCCGCTTCAACATGCTCCTCTTTTCGAAAGTCGGCGAAGCGCCCGCCTTGGAAGAAAGTTTCCAGACCAGCCTCATCGTCATCAATGTAGGGTAGAATGCTATAGAGGTAGATGATTGAGGGGGAGAGCTTGAGAGATTGGTAGAGCGGGAGGAGGCTGGAGATGTCGTGGGGGCCCGGATGGATGTAGGCTGGGTCGAGGTATGACATGCGAGCCAGTGTGTGGTAGATCTTGAGCATGCCATCTGCTACCTCTTGTAGCCTGGCCTTCTGAGTGGAGGAGAGTCCGTCCATGGTAGTCTAGTGGAACTGATCCCTTGTGTATTTATCTGAGCACAAAGGTGGGGTGGCAGTGAAAGATGTGATTGACAACTTGAAGTCCTCCCCATGAGTTAGGTTTTTGAAGTCAAACATTTTTCGGGTAATTTCTCCATTGATTCCAGGGTCCGGATGAATTGGAGGATCGAATCCCACATCAACGATTGGTCTCCATCCGAGGCTGAAGTGATTGGAAGGCTATCACAATACGCTGCTTGGCATATGCGGGAGTGCCTTGAGGCTGAGAAATGTGACCTCTTATAGATGTGTTTCGCAATTTTGAGCAGCCTTATCGACTTGTCATCGAAAGCCCCTTCGCTATTGTTGCAAGTCTGTGTGCACCACATCATCTCACGACGCGAAGTCGACCAAACCACAAATCATTATCATCTCAGGTTGTAAACTGATCAAAGAACGTAACCAACAGCATGGCTATCTCAGACAGGAGCCAGATCTTTCTCTGGGTACTTTTGCTTGGCAGCATTGCCGGAACAAGTAATGCAGATGGAGGATCTGATTTCTCTAATAACTTGTTCTCGGATCTAGCTCCGCAAGTTCTTCTCGTATCACATCTTTCACGATCTCTTTAAACGTACAACAGCTGACCAGCTCACCAGTGTTCTCGCCCTTTTTGGTGAGAGAGTTACACAGCAATTCCTCAGCGAAGCCTACAGCTGGCTCGATTGTGTCATATTTTCCTTCGCACCACTTACCGCGATCGTTGGTGCGATTCGCGTTGCGGGATATCCCTGTATGCGTTCTGTCATTAGAAGAGCGAGAGAGAACCGAGCTGCTGCGGAGCTCGAGTTTCTGTCCTCGACTTCCCATGAAGTCTGCGAGCTATGGAATGGAAACTCTATTGTGAGGACGATGGAGAGACCGCTGGTGGCGTAGATTGTTGCTGTCGAGAAGGAAATGGGGAATTCTGAGACTCTGGGGTTATATATTTTGGATGATGTCGGGGGAATCATGGAAATGACAGGTTGTTTTGATCTCCCACTACATCATCTTTACTAAAGCTTCGGCTGACGGCGCATAGATTATAAACCACCTTGAAAGGGAAGAAGTACTCGCCTAGAAATTCTGTTTGCTAAAGCAAAGAGCCTTTACAATTGGATTTCGAGCCTTCGGAAACGCTTGTGAAAGCCGCAGAGAAATTGGTCAACGCTATCTGTGGACTTAGAAAATATGGGAAATCGAGACCAAGGTCAGACAGAACAAAAAACCGAAGCCACTCCTGACCGGTCTACTTCCACCCAATCCTCGGCAGACAACCTGAAGTCAGAAAAGACCTACACCAATGAAGCTCCAAACATTCTTCTTAACCATGGTGGCACCAGCCTTACGATACTGATACCTGCTGCCATCTTCGGTATAGTTCTTCAAGTAGGAGCCCTGACGTTCGCTGGAATGGCGTCCAAATGGCCGTATTTCGCTCTCGAACTACCTAGTTCTGAAAGTGCAACATACTATGGATTTCCGCTTCTTCTTCTTGGAACTGTGTTTCTCACCGCTGGCCTATTCATCGTCACTCTTGTCATTGAACAGAGCACCGAGGAAATGAAGTTGGTGGTCAAGGACGATGGAACTAATGCAAGTTCAAATGTTCGGGTTCTCTGGCTACAGAAAGAACATGTTGTTGGCGATCAAGCGTCCACCTTGGTCGTCCCAGCCGCCGAAGGCGGGTGGTGGGAATTACAGAACTACACTCAAGTTGCCGCCAATGATTAACAAACAGAGTAACGAACATGTCACAATCCCACGCCATACCATACCATACCATACCTCATCCTCCCTACACCAAATACGACCTACCGTTTATCGCACCACACCCTACCAGCCACCGAACAAGTCAAATCAACTTGTTTCAACTCAAATCACACCAAGGAGAATAATGTACACCACTATCCGGTCCAGACTCGACCGTCATGATGATTGGATAACAGGTAAGTAAGCAAGTGGGTAGAAGATCTCCGTTTATTCATATTCAATTCAAATATCTACACTTCCTCTCCCCTCTCCCCTCTCCCCTTTCTATCCCTCCCTCATCTCTGTCCACCGCATCGCACCATACTCGGCCTCGCTACCTGCCCTCTTTCTCTCCCCTTCTCGCCCATCTTCCCTACCCAACCCAGTCCAGCCCAGCCCAGCTTGACCCACCTCAAGACCAAGTGGAAGCCCGAGTCCAGAACGTATATACCAATCCTCACACCTTGATCTCCGTCAAAAGTCCACGCAACTCAATCGAACCCAAGCCGAACCACGCCAGAACATGCCGGAACATGCAATCCATTCCATTACCGTACCAGTCGGGGAATCTCAAACTTTCAAACCTTCAAACCAAGAACAGAGACCAGAACAGAACAGAAAAGAATATAGAACAGAACCAAGCCAGCAATCAAACCAACCCGAAGAGAAGACAACCAAGTGTCAAATCAATCAGCCATCCATCCAAACCATACGCCAACGCTATGCAACACCACGAAAATAAAACAAATAGCACCAGCACGTTTCTGCACCTTTTAACAGAGGCCAATCAGCAACATCTTCCCAATGAACCCAGGAACCTCTACCCAAACCTCCTAAACCCCTCAACCCCCAGCGTAGGAACCTCAACCCACTTCAACCCTGGAACCCCCTCCCCGCGTCTCCTCTCCACAAAATTATTACACTCCCCCACAACAAGCGCCCACTCCGCCAGCGCCCTCCCCGCATACTTCGCCCTCGCCTCCCTCACCTTCCCACCATCAAGCTTCGGATCCCTCGGCGCGATTTCCTGACTCATGCCGGGGACTCGGGCGCCGATCCAGGCTTGGGCTGGGGCGGGGAGTCGGGGAGGTGCGATGCGGCGCTCGTTGGTGTTACAGGTGTTGGGTGATGGTCCGCCAGTGCGACTGGAGAGGGAGGAAGATGGTGTGGGCGTTGGCTTTTCGAAATGCTGCGTCCATTCTAGGGAGAATTTGAAGGAGAAGACCCGGTGCGTGGATGTTGCTGGTGGGGTCTCGCTGTCTGTGCTGGAGGATTTGGCGTGTAGGGGTGGTCTGGAGCGGGCGATGGCTGTTTGGAGACGGGCTTCTTCGAGGGTCTTGGTTGGACTGCCTAATCGAGGCTCTGATGCTGGGGAGGGCTCGGGTGTCGATGTGAAGTTTGCTGGGAGCATCTTTCCCATGAAAGTCCAGCGCTTCTTGTTGGGTGCGCTGGGTGAGTCTGTACCTAGCTTAAGGTTGTTTTCTGCTTGGTCTGATTTGGCAAGTGCGGGTGGTGGGAGGGATTGTCGTTTTGAGGATTTTGGCATCAGTCCTGATAGTCCTTGTGAAGATGCTGAATTGACGATACCGTCGAAGCCGAGGAACATGCTGGCTGTTGGGATTTGACTGTCATTCCGGATGATGAGGAGACGCCTACCAGGAGCAGGATGACAAGGTGCAGTTGATGGAGGAAGGAGACGAGCCTTTTCTGCAGATTGCTTCAGGAATATGTAGTGAGCCCAATTAGACTTGATCCGTATTGAAACCGTGGAGAAGATTTTGCTGGTGTTGTTAGTACATATTTTACGACACGGCAACGTTACTTACGTATCAAGATCACTGGCTTCCCCATCATCCCGACAGAATCGCCAGCAGATCAGACGCATGTAATATGCTCTGACCATGGGACACCAGTGATTGAAAAATTTATCAAACGTCTCCTCAGCCAATAGCCAATCCAAGCACATTATCTCTTTCCGTTTGTCGTCATGAGCGATGAGATGCCAACAGCCATAGAGAAAAGCGAAGAGGCGGATCTCAGACATACTATTCTCACTCTCCAACATCTTCTTGCAAACATTTAACCAGAACGGCCAATCGATGTAGTCCCAGTCCAGCGTGTGAGCATAGTGGAATCGAATATAGATTATCAAGGCCTCTTCCAGGAAGTCAAGTAACACGAAACAGGCATTGTGGTTGAACAATGACGTCCTCAATGCTGAAGCTTGCATCATTTTTCCAAAAGCCTCGGCAAACGTTTTTCGAGCAGCATCATAGTCTGAAGGTCGGTCTGAAATGAAGTCTCGAAGTAACATGATCAGGCGATTTTCAGCCATGAGTCTTGCAGAGTTGTTGGAAGGTAATGGGAGAGCGGCAGCACTTGCATCTGCACCAGCCAGTACATCGTCAAATGTGATTGGCAAGGGATCTGCAGCTGGTTGTCGATGGATGGTGGCATCCAGTGAGGTCAGAATTTGGGCCTGGACAAGTACGAACCCTATCAACAGTTAGCTAATGTTTGCAATCATTGGGAAGAAATTACCTGGAGCACGAGCTTTCTCGGCAAGGGAAAGCCCCTCTGGCATGAACTCCTCTACCAACACATGATAATGCTTGGCAAAGACGTAAAACAAATCACTATCTCTTCCGCACCACCTCGCAGCCCATGGTCCATACCACGGTATCTTCGCAGCCATTACCGGCAAAATTGGGGCTTGTCTCAATAGATTCGCCATAGTCTTGACAGATGTCCATCCTAGGCATTGAACGTGAGTTGGAAAAGCACAATTCACATCATCCAGCTCCATCTTGTTGACTCTCCTGGGCATTCCTAGCACATCCGAAACACGCTTCAGAACATCCGCATGCAGCTTCCATATTCTAACCAGAATCTCCGCGATGCCTGGAACGAAAAAGAAAGCATATGCCGCGGCTTTTCCACAAAACGTCACGAGGCTAGCAGGTGCATGTCTCAGAGACATTTTGTCAACCACAAATGCCATTTGCGAAAGTAGATTTTGGATGAAGAGGTTGCGGGTGTTATGGTAGACGGACTCGGTCATGAATTGGGATGCTGAGGAGCTCAAGGAGGCGGATGAGGATTTCTTTCTGGGCAGAGGACGTCGTTCTGGAGATTGATTTGCAGACCGCTCTGCTAGAGGAGCAAAATGAGATGGTGATAGCCGCCATTCCGGTCTGGTCATAATCATATAGCAAGCGTCCAGCAATATTGGACGATCTACTCCACTGACAGTCTGGTTCTGCCTCCCATCCAAAACTTCCAAAAGCCCCGTCCACCATTTATTCAGTATTGTTACTCGGCGATCCAGGTCTTCGGGCCGTAGATTCTTGTTTGAAGGATGGTTTACGTGGTTTTTGAGGAAAGGTAGAAGAGAAGATCGAACAACATTCGTTTTCAAGGACCAGCTCTTGGATTGAAATTTCGAAAAGTCGTTCTCCAGAGAACGGAAAGCGGACCATAACTCGTCCCGTCGACGAGTAGGCTCGCCATTTATATGAAGCTTGTCTGTCGAGAAATTCTTCGGAAGAGCTGGAACTCTGTCCATCGAAGTTCTGGGAGTCGACCTGTTATCCAAAGAGCTCCTGGGCAAGCTACTCGTCGACGAGTTTGTAGAATTGAAATTTGTGAAAGTCATTAGGACGCTTGCAGGTCTCTGTTTGATCTTCTGGAATGTAGTAGGGCGAGGTTTCGTAGGACTGTTGGTTGATACTGTAGGAGGGACTTTCTCGAATTTCGGAGGGGGATTCACAGACCGGCTGGACGTTAATGGACTGCCCGTCATCTTGTTTTCCGCAGCAGACTTTCCATCATTCTCAACATCTCGAGGAGGATTCCGACTGCTTGGAGATGGCGATCTCGAAGAAGAGATCCACGACTTCCGGGCAAAAGTTGCAAACGACTCTGACACAGTCTTCGTTTTGTTGTCCTTGTCCCGGATAGATTTGGAAATTGCAGGCACCGGCGGAGCATCGCCTGGTGTTGTAACACTCGACTCGGAGGGGTTCTGCCGCTCTGGTGAACCCCCTTTGACCTTCTGAATCCAGGATTTGGGGCGCGCAACCAGGGACTTTCTCCTGCCAACCCTCTCCAGTTTGGGGCGCTCTTCTTTCGTCAGCCGGTTCCCTCCTTGCTTGCCCTCTCGCACATCCAGCGTCTGCGAGCGTGTGTTTTCTGTGGGGACTTCTGCAGCTATCACCCTGTCCTTCTCTGACTTGTATTGGGCGCCGAGGGTAGGGAGGCTGTGGAAACTCGCCGACCTGGGGAGCTCTTCATTCGGCCGTGCTGGGGCAATTGGGAAGTCGAAATTGACCAGGTCTGGGAGGGTAGGTGAGGAATGCGAACGGTGAAAGGCATCCTTGGGGTAGGCCGTCGACATGGTTAAAGTTGGGCCGCTCATGGCAGCTTTGTTGGCTGCTGGGGAAGGTTGTATCTAGGTACACATGGCAAGAGCTAGCAGATAGTGGTTGAGCAGCTCAGAACATCAGAACAGATCAGAACAAACGAGAGTAGCTCCGACTGGCAGAGAGTAGTGTTGTAGATGGAGCGAGTGTATGGCGAAATAATGGGGGTGAAGTGAATAGAATCTCCGAAGCAATTCCCGAAAGATTTAGGAGGCTCTTTGGTGGATGGAATGAAGATGGGCACGGGAGCCGCGTTTGTTTCACAGTGAGGGTGGGTGGCTTGAAAGTTGGAAGAAGTGGGTAGCCGGGCGATTAGATAGGCGCTGTGCAGTGCAGGGAGGATGCTGGAGATATGTGAATAGGAGGGGAGAGCTTCTTGTGCGGCCGATAAAACGAATGTGATGATATGATATATGTGATTGAGGATGGAGAGAGTGACAATACGACGATGACGAGGCACAAAGGAACAATGGAATCTTTCGTTACGAGAGCGCCAGTAATGATAGCCCAGTAGCCCAGTAGTCAATCCTCTTGGTGGCAATTGATAGCGCGAATTGGTCACTGAAGGCGGCACTGGTCATGGCTATAATTAACCCTGCAAGTGCCGCGTGCAGTGCATCAACGGGCTCCGGGGGGGTGAAGTGCAGGCGAGACGAGGGCAGGGCAGGGCAGGGCAGGGCAGGGCAGGGCAGGGCAGGGCAGGGCAGGGCAATTATTCAGTGGAGTGGGTCCTTGATCTCGCATAAGTAGAAAATGCATCTTCTTGTCCGAATACGGTGGTAATTCCGCCATAACTTGCTTAAATACTTGTTATCTCCCCTGTAAATGCAGTTTGGCTACCGGATTATCGATTCTTTTTCATGATCGCCTCCGCAGAAATGAAGTTGTGCATCGGAACATTATGATGCCGGGTAGGATATGCTTGGTATTGGGTATTCTGCGCTTTGCTGATTCTGAATTATGTCCCGGTGGTTCTTACGGAGATACTTGTACGGGGACAACTATATATCCGCTAGGTTTGATTGCACTTTGTTAATTTCTCTTTTTGTTTGCATGGAGTATCAAAAGTAAATTTCGCGTCCTCTATCGATTCAGTCATTGTTCTTATCTCACACATCTTTTTTCCCCCAAACTCTAAGATATTGAGGCGTCTCTTGCGTCTAAGCGAACCAAGACACCATTCATCCTCAATTTCCCAGTTACCTATCTACGCTTTGTCTGTCTCTCTTCCTTCCGAAAATCTTTCCTCTTCGTGCATTTCCAATAATCACCTTTTCGCAGCTTCAAGCTCTTCCTGTGCAGCTCAGCCAGACCGCTTTCAAGCCGTCATGTATGCGCTGGTGCATCAAAAGCCATCACGGGTGCGGATTCGCGGGGTTTTCAATTCTTCGCTGCAAGTCTCAGCTTCTTCAGGCTGTAAGCGTGGGGTTTTGGTTCTGCATCCAGGTCTATCATGTCTCTCATGCAGAATTGCGTGGCTATCACATCAGACTTCCGCTTCCATTCTGCAGTCTCTTTATTCTTTGACTCAGAGCACCTGCGTACGATTCTTCAAGACTTGCAAACCAAATTCAGATCATAATCAGCAGCATGCACAAAGACATCAACGAGAGTGAGGATGTAACCACAATTCAAGATTCCCTTCTCTAACCCCACGCCAATCGCCTATCAAAAAGCCTACCGAGATCCAACCCCTGAATATTAATCTCCAGATATGCAGCCCCTGAGCTCCCTCATTATCCGGCAGATAGGGAACTCAGGGAAAAGACGATAACGTCAGAAGAGAAATGCGTTGATAATAAATGCCATTGATATAGGGGACATCGGGCCGTATCACGACTTCACACTCCAGCAAGCTCGGAGCATGCAGTCGTCTATCAACTTCACCATCTCTCTCCCCAGGGCATGAAGATGGGATTTCAGCGCGGATACCGTGATTCGAGAATTCGTCTCGAGAAAGCATCAAGAAAGGCTCGCACAGACACTGGACTGTTTTATCGCTGCAGGTCACTGTTGAAGAAACAATAGCCATACGCCAAGCCTGCACTCCATCTCCCAATACTTCTTAAACATGTAAACACAGACAATTCGTTCTCTTGACCTTACCTTCTCTATCAAACCGTAACCCAAACCCATCTTTAAAGAGAAATAAGAAGGCGTTCACGTTCTCGTCAAACCGGGATAAACCTCTCGGCGTTTGACCGTTACACTTCGAACGCTCAGGAGGCCCACCAGTCAGGGTCTGCTCGGACTTTAGCGTCATATCAGCCTCGTAGTCCCGAAGCGACGAACGACATCGAGTTGTTTCAACGCCCAAAGCCTCCCAGATAGATACAACTTCATAAACAACAGATCGCAGCCTCCTCCCGCACCACGCCTCTCAGCGCACACCACGATATCCAACCCGTGGTCTCGATCAATCCCTATCTTTCCTTCCGAGGGGCACAACACATTCAATTACTGCATCGACCAGCCAGCCTCTTGCCAACAACCAGCCACAATGGACTCTCTACCTACCGAAATCCTCGGCCTGATCCTCGAATGGGAAGTCCGGATGTGCGAGCGCCAGAAGAATACCATTCTCGGTCTACGCCTGGTGTGTAAGGCGTTTGATATGGCATTAAGGACATGTTCGTTCAAGACTATACAGTTGGAGTTCTCGCGGTTCTTGAGGCATGCGCCGACGCCGGATGTACAAAGTCTGGTGGGAGTTGGGGGTCTTTGTGAGGCGTTGTATTTGGATATGATGGTTGTAAGGGATGAGGGTATGTTGGAATTTTCTTATACTTGGGGTGAGGGGAACTAGATCTGGGTGGGAAGCTGGTGCGAGGGGAAATGATGCTAGTTATGTGTTGATGGAGATACTACCCCGCCATGACAAGGCTGGGCAATATTTTATTGGAAGATTTGCTGACTATTAGATAGAGGAGATTAGTCGTCTATCGAGTGTCTTCCATGGCCTACTGAGAAAGGTCCCTGAGATGATACCTCTCCTGGATTCCCTCCGGAGATACTGTCTGAACGATTCCACTTTTGACGAGACCGACTTCCGTCGTGTCACAGAGGTATGTTCCTTCATACTGCCTCGAAAATATACTTATGGCGTAACAGGATGTTCTTCAATTCACGCCAATCCTGAGAAGACTGAAGTTGAACCTTCCCTTCCAAGTTGTCGGCCAAACAAGCCGAACGGCAACAGTCCTCCTCGCGACAACCCTAGCATGTCTAGCCAAACGGCCGGAAGAACATACTGTCCTCCAAACAATGGTACTCGACCATGTCAGCGACACAACCCTAATCGACATCTGCCATAACCCCATGGACCTCAACAACGCCATCACCACCTTCACCCACTTAAAACACCTCGTCCTCTCCATCAAACGCCAAGAGTCCCTCCCCTCCATCCAATCCTCATTCAGCAACAACCTCTGGTTTCTAATCGAGAAAGCTGTCCCTCTCGAAAGTCTCTGTCTAATCGGCTGGAACATCCGCCGAGACATCAAAACACGTCGCCATTGCCACAATGTAGCGTACAACCACTGGACTATGCGCTCCCTCCCCTTCTCCCGTGACATCTCCGACAAACTTATGCATCTCCGCAACCTAGAGCTGAAACGCATCGATATTGATCCACATATCTTTGTCAACCTTATAACGCAAATCGCACCCTCGCTAAAAGAACTCTACCTCAACCAAGTCTATCTCAAGATCCGGGCACCCCAGCATGTCTCACGTGGTCTCGATTTGTGGATTGGTGGTATTGGCCGGAAGAAGGAAGAGACATGCTGGGTAGCTGAGGAAATGCGTGGTATTCCGGAATTGAAGTTGGATATCCTTCGTGCAACAGGTATTGGATATGATGATTTTCTCCCTATTCCAGACGAAGAGTTCCCTGCATACGACTTGGTAGACCCGACTGGTCAATCTCGTTCCTTTGACCAACGCTTCGTCTCAGCTGTTCTTTGTGGCCCTGACCCTTCTACGGAGAGCCAGGTCCAACCTCAAGCACATATTGACGACACTACTGAAATCACGTCCTCACCGATCTCCCTTCACTCCACCTTACCTGTTCCCATCCAATCCGAAACTTCATCTCAAGCCCAATCTCAATCGTCTACCATATCGACGACCCACCCCCGCGCAACCTACGACGCTGAAACCTACCAGCGAACCTATCACAACTCCACTTCTGAATTTAAGAGGTCTATCGACGGGTACTTCATCAACCACAACGAGCAAGCGTTGAAAGAACTGCAGAATATCATTACGGTAGCAGATAGAGGCATGAATATGCTAAGCGCGGAGATTGAGAGGGCTAGGATGGAGGGCGAGATGGTTAGGGAGGGAGGTTAGAGGGGCGTATGGGTGAGATAGGGAGATGGAAAAAGATGTGATGTGAAAGTCCATGTCGTGTTCAAGAAATTCTGGGCTGAAACTTCAAATCTCAATTGAAAGCCAGTTGTTCAGCCACAAATCTATACTACTAATCCATCGTCACCATTCTCCACAAGCCAGTATTAACGTGACAATCCTCAAGATCGGTACATCTTGACATGCAGACTCACTGATCTATTCCCCGAGATGCATAAACAGGTGTACTTAAAAAGTGAGCTTTCCCTCTCCGACGCTACCATATATTACCGTACCACTGGATTCCCCTCCTACATCCTACTTCTTCTCCCAAGCCCCAAGGTTCCTCGCCTCCACCTTCCCCTTCTCAGTCTTCCTACTGCATCGCTCCAACCAAATATACTTTCCGAAAAGCAGTCTAAATTCACCTAAATGTCAATTTGCACAAAGACGACATTAGATGGACATGAACAGGTCAAAGCTGGTGTCATAAACTACAGTATCCTTTGATATCATAATAATATATCTTTACACAAGATGTTGCTGATGCTATGTAGTACGAGATGAAACTGTTGGGGAGAGAAATGCAAGAGAAGATCGTCTCTCCGCTCAATATCACATTGTATCTTGATACACAAGATTCGTGAGTACCCCTTTTTGTCATGAAAGAAGCGGTTTCCGCGAACTATATTTCATCATCCTCCACACGATTTACGGTCCATCACGTCTATGTGTGTATTTCAAACCCCTTCTCCAGCCGAGATTATGACGTCTGTGTCGCTCTCGCTCCTGGCTTGACGAATGAAAATCACTTGAGATGGAGCTGGGAGTGCAACCTTCTGTGCGGTGTGTACCAACGACATAAGTCTCTTGTTTCCTTGTGCTCTCTTTGGAATTAACTACACTTACACAGTCTTCGCGTTCCCACTTCCCGATAGAGTACCGAAGCTCACGCTGCCCATATACGCATATAAATTGTAGAAAATTGTCATCCTCGTTCCTGAGGCTTCCACACTACACTTGCTCTCTTCTCGAGCTTCTTTACATCCATACCTTACAAATTTCAAATCACTTGCTTGTCACATCCGATCTTTGAAATCCAATTTTTATTTTCGACATGCGTCTATCGTACGTGATAACGGACCTGCTAGCTGGTATGGCAGCTTCTTCCGCTATCAGCACTGAAGTCCATGTGCCAGGTGTAGCACTTGACACCGAACGATATCGACCTTTCAATATCGTAGCCTTACGCTGTAAGTATATCCCTTCAACATCAAGCCTTTCATTCCCACCACTATCCCTCTATCACACCTAGATCGAATCCCCGTTCTAGCGCCCAGAATATAGAATTTCAAATTTCAACAACTTCCATCCAAACTTCCAATCTCTCCATTCTTCTCCACCCACAGCCTCTCACACCTCACCGTTCCCATCCCAAATAATAAAATCAAAAAGAAACCAGCCCAACAGTAACAAATCCCTAAGCCTCCTTATCTCTCTAGCCACAAGCCCCATCCACTTCTCCCCCCTCACAGCCTCCCAATCTACCCTCCGCCTCCACATCTCCAACAAACACGCACATTGCTCAACTGCAGCAGCTCCCCACCACCAAGCAACATTCTACATCCAAGGGCTCTCAAGCCTGTTCTTGTATACTCGTGGAGTGCAAGAGCGCATGCCGCTACAGCAGGTGTATGTTAGTTTTGAGGAAGGAAGTATGGTTTGAAGCTTAAGTTCTCCCTTATTTACCCCTATAGTACCTAGTTCAATAAAAGGCAATAGGAAAGAGGTAAACGGCAAACGGAAAAAAGAAGAAGAATTAGCTGTGTGCAAAAACTAAGTATGTAAACACTAACTTAAGTATTGTGTAAAAACTAAGTGGTGTGCAAAAATCAAATGGCGTACAAAAACCAGGGTGCGATCCTTAAGCCTAGGACAGCTCGATCCAGTGCCTTCACCCTTTGTATATATGCGACTGTATATGTGCGATTTCGCGCTTGCTAGCGAGTGCTCCTCTTCCTTTCCCGGTTGAATAGCATAGGCCATCGTCTTCGCCCCTTGTTCCACTCTCCGATCAAAGCGCCCGTAGATGGCGCCTCCAACGATCCATTTTTTGAGGACGCCGAGTCCGAACCTGGCTACCAGAAGCGCATACGGGCCGTGGTACAAAACCTCAACCAAGACTTCGCAGAGCGCATTGCCAGGCGAGGACACCGCCGTGGGGTCGTTGACTGTCCAATCAACACGGCTGTTCCCAGAGGGGTGACGGCGACGACAAGAGCAGAATACATCGATCACATACAGCACCGAATGTGCAGGACTAGGGGACGAGAGTTACCAAGAACCTTCAACACCATGATCGTGGCAGATTTGCTCCGGGAACTAGCATCTCCGTGGGAACCGCTCACCTGGGCCACATCGAAAAGGTTTGGAAAGGCTGCTAAGGAATTCCCCAGTCTCACAACCACCTACGTCGCTGATACTGCAACCTCCAAAGCCCTCTTCCAAAGGATCTTCGAGCCTGCTTTAAACCAGCTGTTAGGAACCCTGGACGCAAAGAGCGCCGAGCTGCTAACGCCGCATCAGAAAAGTCATCCCATCACATAAACCGTTAATCTCATTGAAGCTCTCTAGCAGGTCCGGATCGAACGAAGCAAGGATAAGTACACAAGGATCCTCAAGTTCCTCTTCAGCGCTCCCTCCCTTGATTCCGTGAATCTCAACGGGCACAAGGATCTCCGCCCGCTCGTGGCAGCTCTCGGGCAACGCACGAAACCCGACATAAATCACTTCGCATGTTCCGAAGCTTTGGATTGTATGGAGGATTACTACAAGGTCGCCCCCTTCCCTGCTTTAGATCTTCTCCTGCCTCTATAGACTCTTGGTTGCCCGCTCGAACGGGTCGCAATGGTGATGTATCTATCCCACGTAACCATGAATGCCGCCAATCTTTACATTTCTTTCGCGTAGGTTTCGACCTTTAATACAATCTGAGACCTGCCTAGCCGAGAATCCCCTGGTCTTCCCTTTGTACTCTGTCTGTTTAGCGTAACTGTTCTGAGCTCTTTACCGTCCAACTGATTCAAGCTCGAAATAGAACCAGTTGTAGTAAGCAGGACCTTCAACTGCTGCCCGATCCCATTGCAAAGAACTTCTCTAGTAACGCGGTCCAGCAAAAGTCGTAGCAGACTGCTTACGTATTTTTCATTGCCATCCATGTTCTCTAGACGCTCAATTCCATCGATTATAACGTATAAACTTGGAGGCGCATAGTCCAAAAGGCTCGAAAATATTGACAGAGCTTTGTCCCATGTCTTAAGGGTGCCGTCGAGCTCTTGAATTCTCATATAATCGAAATCCAGATATTCTCCCTCTACAACATCAAGATGCTCGGCCAAACGCTTGATCAGCCGGTAAATTGTACTGATCATCCATTTCTCTCCGGATTTAGAAGCCCATCCACAGAAGAGGTATACTGTGGGTAGATTAAGGTCAGACAAAACTTTTGCGACACTACAAGCTACCTTGGAGGTGATTGATGTATTCTTTGTTTCGGAGGGGCCCTCGATGTGCAAGATTTGAGATGCAGGGGATGAATTCCAGTCACGAATCGCAAACACCACTTTGTTATCGAAGTAAGCCGAGTCGGAATTGAAGATTTCTGCAGATTCGATACAATCTGGTGCGTGAACTTCTAGATCTTGAAAAGCTTGTTGTAGGACAGGCTTGGAATAGCATGAGCTAGACGAGACACTTTCACCTCCCAAAGGTCTTTTGTTAGACGCAAGAGGTTTTGGTAAGTTCTGAGTATCATTCTTGATACTCTGGATATACATGTTGGAACTTCCTAGTTGCTCTTAGCAAAGAATATGAAGTCCTGATAGGTAAAATGGCAGGCTTACCATTGGTTTCGGTGTCGCATTGCATGCATGTACTCAAACATTGTATATCGAAAGCATTGTGAGTGACTTGAGACATATGCAGGTCACTAAATTTTCTTCTGTCCTCTTCATTCTTTTGAATTAGATGGTTAAGCTTCCTATCGATAACATTTGTCGTATATATAATGTCGGTGGTCTTTGCGTGGTGCGCAATGATTCCCCTCAGGTGAATCTGATCGGCTCTCTGCTTTATTTTGTCTAGGGTATCAGAGAATTTGTCGTAAAGATTCTGATCAAAGCTTTTTAAAAGCCTACTAAATCTTTTTGCTCTATACCATAACATTGCTTCTCGTAAAAATTGGAAGACAGTGGCGTAAAGTTGACCAACAGCGTCTCGCATCTCGATAGTATTGACGAGTTTTGCATGCTCGATCGACAGCATAATGGAGTCTCCAATTTCCGATAGAGCTTTGCTGAGACCTTCCATAGTTTTGCGATACGTATCTGAAGCCTGATATAGAATTAGTCGATTATTCGATCCGACCCAGATGTAGTCACCTGTAGCAGGGTCTTCACTGCGCCACAAAATATGCTCAAGTACTGATTCTGACTTGGAAGGAATTCGAGTATCATTGAATGAGAATTGAGACTGTTGCAAAACTTATCGAAATAATAGCGAGTCTTTCCATGGCTTTTGTCTAGTATTTCTGCCGTTGAGCGAACGGAGTTCCTCAAGTCATCAATGGTTATATTATCCCACCATTTTAGTGGGTTTGCCTTTTTAGTGAACGTTGTACTTTGCTTGTCCTGAGATTCATCTGTGAAAGCTATCCAGGCCTCCTTCAACAAATCGCACTCAAAAGCTATCGTCATTCGCAGTGGGGAGCTATCGTTTTAGCTTGTCAGCTGCTGCTCTTGCATCATAAATATAGCAAAGGCGAATCACCTTTCTTCACAATTTGGATCCTCGTAGTACGACCTCCACGAGTTGCCCCCTGCTTGTTGCTCTAGTTGGTTTAGATTTTGCGACAAGACCTGGGCGTTTAACCCACGATGTAGAGCAATTTCATTTGGATTAGAATGTGAAGCAGAAGATTCTGCGTTGGCAGATTCTGTATTAGCGAAATTCATAGCCGGTCGTTTGTGACTGATCTGATACGTTGCTCCCTCGTTTTCGCATCGATTGCGAACTCAAATGGGACAATTTCTGGGGCGAATAATTTGTGGAAATTCTCGTTCAGCACAAAATGTGGTGATGGATTTGGTTTTACATGCAGCGCTTGTTGTGTGCAAAGTGGCAAGCAAGTGGGCAGTGCTAAGAGCGCTGCCATGCTGGGAGCACTGCCACGCTGAGCGAAACATGGCTGCATGAGTGTCTAATTGAACGCCGAATGATTCGTCCTTCTTCTGCATATCATGCAAACAGCACACGGTAAGGCATGCATGCTCTAAGGTTCTTTCCATCCAAAATATACGTTCTCGAATCATGTCTTGTCACGTAAAAGCATTCCTCCTCAGGGATGAAGCAAGGCGGACTCGCAATGCCGGTTGTCACAAGGCGCGGCATTTTATGCTAGCACTTGCCGTATCTGCCTTGGGGTCGGTGCCACACCAGAATCTAGGCGTTCTGATCCCTATCACTGCATGGTATTGATATCAATAGGCTATCTGCAACTTGGTGTTATAAGACGACTTATTGTGGCTCCTGCCTGAAAATTTCATTTTCGATCTTCAATTACACCATACATCACAAGTTCGTGGGGCTTCGCCATTTTGTACCTTCCGCTTATCATTTTATAAGCTGTCTGGCTCCTGATATAATGGCATTTCAACAACATGAAGAAAGATTGCAAGAACAGGTCGACAGAAAATTTCAAGTATGATCCCACGTTTTTCTTAACTTGCGATGAATGTGATGACTGAAACAATCAGGCGCCCACTTCATTAGCAGAACAGCCGGAGCTCCTTGATCCACACCTTCACGTAAATCCACAGACTCCTGACAATTTCGAGTCCCTCGCCAGAGCAGCCTCCTCGGATATCAAGACACCACCACCGAAAATACTCTACCATCTTATTAGTAAAGACCACGAAGGCACAGTTGTTGAAAACATTGAGAGTGCCCACCCATTCCCTCGTCGAGATGAGACTGGCGTCGCAAAAACCCTCACTGATGAAACCGTACTGGAAGTTCTGACCACGAAGACCAGTTCTAACCATTTTGGGCTGTATCGTCCACCAATGACAAAGAACGAGTTGAAAATCTACTCTGCGCCTCTCATTAATGCATTACAACACGTTGTTCAGTATTGGCCAGGCTTAAGCTTACTTGCCTATCCCGTGACACTGACTGAACCGTATGCGGTACTGGTACATCATATGGATGCACTCAAAAATCACAAGAACAACCATCCTGCCTCTCATTCTTCTGAATTCAGGGAGGTCTGCAACGATCATATTGATGTTTTACTAGATTTCCTAGACAAGACATATGGAGATGTTCTGCGACTAGAACAGGCGCGCTATCGAAAGTCTCCCCCATCAGCAACTTTTGAGAACCTCTGGATGTTGTTCAAACCAGGTCAGGACGTATACATCAAAGCCAGGGAAAATAAGCCAGCTATTCCGATGAGACTTGGGACCTTTGAAGGTTCTCTCCGCGGCCCATATGTGGAGCTCCAAGGCTGGGGTGTCAGTTGCAACGGCACCCAAATTACACCGCAGAGTCGATATTGTTCTTTCAACGCCTTTGATGGCGAGAAAGAGATCTTCTCGCTTGAAGCCTACCCAAAGGAGTTTCATGATGAATCCGACTATGAACAAGAGTTACAAAAGAGGGGGCAGCGGTATTGGGAATTTTGTGGCCCTGCGTACAAACAGTACATCGGCACCACGATCGCAGATCGCAATCATCCACGAGTAGAGGTTTGTACCGATTTTCTAGGGTTTAGACCTTTGTACTTTAAATTTCTTAGCTGACAGTCCATTAAGCTCAATGGTCGTATTGTCATCGATTTCAATGCTTATAATCAACACCAGCTAGAGGATACAAAGGATGAGTTTGATGTCACCGAATACAACAGCCATAAGTTTCACTTTCGGAGGGAATTTCCATCATCTTGGAGGCAATTGCCATCACCTAGGGGGTGCGAATGCCAGATGTGCGGATCATTGACCACTAGAACAGAGAGATCAGATCCGATTTTTGCTCCTATACATGCGAGCATGGCGAAAAGAGAAGGCAACCCCGAACTATACTTCCTTAGCGATTATGTGATTTGCGGTTACGCCCTCAAAGAGAGAAAGTGGTGTAAGTACTTAAAATTGGTGGCCGCCTTCCTTCCTCCCTTCCTTCTTGCAGAAATAGATCACTAACAAAAGCCACGTTTTAGTGTCATTCCATATCGATTACGTCGAGGACTTGAGAGTTGACAAATCGCCATTTGACAATCTAATTCTACGAGACGATATAAAGAGCACAATACAATCCATTGTGTGGAGTTACAAGCAGCCTGGGAGTGATGTTAAAGCGTGGTCTGCTGATTTCATTCAGGAGAAGGGCGAAGGACAAATATTCTTGTTACATGGAACCCCAGGAGTAGGGAAAACATGTACAGCAGGTAAGTGATTTGTGCCAATGTTGGCGCTCGTTCTAGTGGTTGACCACATTAGCTGACATAATTATAGAAATCGTAGCTGATTATATGAAGCGCCCCTTACTGCCATTAACCTGTGGCGACATGGGTATTACAGCGTCAGACGTGCAGGCAAATATCACCAAGTATTTCGAGCTGGGAGAACGTTGGGGAGCCGTCATTCTAATGGATGAGGCCGATATCTACCTCGAGCAGCGCGCCCCAGACCAGCTCGAAAGAAACAGTCTTGTCTCAGGTATTCTCCTATGCGATATTTTGTAGTACTAAACTGATTTGGAAAAACTTACTAGTCTTTCTCTGAGCCTTGGAATACTTCCGAGGAATCTTGTTCATCACCACAAATCGTGTTGGAACATTTGACGATGCTTTCATCTCACGTATTCATGTAGCTCTCTACTATCCTCCACTAGTAGATCATGATCGAGTATTGATTTGGGAAAACAACTTCCGCAGACTCGAGAAGGATTCAAATATCAAGGTTCCCGACTCTACCAGGATTTATACCAGATACGATGAGGGATTGCGGCTTATCAGGTGGAATGGTCGCGAAATCCGAAATGGTAGGTATTTTCGAAAATTTGGTTACTAGCACTTCAAGATAAACTAACAATCTCACTAGCATTTCAGACCGCTGTAGCTCTTGCTAGAAAGGAGGCTAGCGACAAAAACACGGTCGAAGTTGTTCTCGAGGCAAAGCATCTCGAAGCGGTGGTCAAGTTATCCAGGTCGTTCAAGGCATATATTGATGAAGTTCACCATCATATAGATGAGGGTGGTAGAGCCAGGAGAAGCGAGGCTCGAGCAGACAACTTTGCTCCCGAGGATTTGGTTTTAATGTCCTCAAAGAGATAAGTGTTTATAAAGTATCATAGCGGCTTATATGGTATATAGCTTAAAAGCCTTGGTATAACTGTCTGCTTTATAAATAGAGTGTATATCTTTAAACCGTCGCGGGCATGTTAATACTGATTTAGATAGGGAAATGTTCGCGAAGTGCACATGTCTAATAGGATACAAGTACATAAATTCTTCTTGAAGGCGATACGTAGCGCACTATTTATCTAGTAGTTTTGACTTAGTCGGTCTTAAATAGTTGTTTGTTTTGATAGTATGACTTTGGTGTGTCGAGAACCCGGGCCCGAACAACTGGACAGCTCTTGTTCCTCATCGAGATAATCGGCCGCCTTGGCGGCAGCAATTTGAATGGCTGAACGCTCGGTATAAGTACCTGCACGCTTCAAGGTCGCTCGAGATTCCCGAAGCTTATCGAGCCGACTGCAGCAGGCTTTGGACTTGATCTCGATTTCATCCACCAGGCTGAGTAGTTCAGCAGCGATCTGTCAGAACAGGACTTTGATTAGCCTCCTCCGGAGCTTATCGACGCCTAGGAGCGAGCGAGACAGATCCTCCTATATCCTTTGGGAGACGAATTTCTTTTGGGCATCGCGATCGGCCAACAAAAACACCCCCGATTAAGAGTCCATATTTTGCAGAACATGCTATCCGAGACGAAAGTCCACGTCTTGGGTTCTCGCAAGAGAGACGTATATGGCCTCACCCTTAGAGCCGGCAACCAAGATCTCCGGCTTCGTGATAGCGCCCAGGGTTCGATTGCCCCTTTTATCAGCGGCGCGGGCGAGCTTCAACACGATCTGGTTCGCATAGTCGTTCTTGGCCGAGACGACCGCGAGAATGATACTCCGGGGCTCTTTTATGTAGGCTTGAACGATGTCTTGTACCAGCTCAACATCGGGAGCAGACTGCTGCTTATTTTCGGAGTGGACGAGTCCAGGCAGGTCCACAATGGTCAAGTGCGGCCGATCAGGACCGAGAGCTCAACGCGGAGGACCAATTTTAACGGAAATCGAGTGCACAGGTTGCTCTTGATTGTAAACGATACGCTGGAAATTCTTTCTGGCACGGAGCTCTTCCCTGATGACCGGTCCCTGCAAACGATGATCTGTGGCACCGAAACGTAGTGACTGATGCCTTGCGAACGGAGACAGTCGTAACCCTATCCCTAACCTTCTCTCTTTAGCTTTAGATCCTTTATATATAAGTAATATCTAAGAGATCCGATATCAAGTTATACTCAACTTATCCGTACTTATATATCCCCCGTGCTATTATACTTCTTCTCTTTTTCTTACTTATTTTAAGATAATAGTTTCTCGTAATTACAAGTGAAAGAGCACCTGCTGAGGGAGACAAGTTACTCTCTACCATTTTGATGAAGTATCCAGTCTGAAGGACAGGGTATACTATCAGGTGTGTTGGGGTTGGTTGTGCAGTAGTTGTCGTCGCAGAAATAGTCTTGAATGTGGAAGTTGTAAAGAGAAAAGTCAGCGCGTCTTCAAGTGACAGATAAGGCTTGCGACAAACGCGAAGGATTTTAGCGCGGCTCAAACTAGTCTCAGTCTAAGCGTTTCAGGCGGACAAAAATGTTTATTCACAATACACATGCACCAAGCATGATCGCAGGACATAGAAAAACTGTCTACACATACTTACATACTAGAGGCATTTTCTGTGCAATGGCATTTAATGTGTTCAGGAACGCTTGATGATCATTCTGTCCTTTAATCAATTTCTCATTTATCGTGTGCTGGAAGTCTCGCCGATAAATAGTGACATGAAGAACAAGTGAGCTCGGTTGAAGTCACTAGCGTGCTTTTTCAATAAGTTATGTCAACAGGACTACTCGAGAAATGCAGACGCACAATACACACAACCAAACACATCCACGCCTGTATGCGTAGACCTGGCTTTTGAGAGCCACAGTCAACAACAATGGCCACAACAGCCTCAGGGCCATTTCAGCTCCAGCCAAGATCTCAACACCTTCCTCCTCCACCTCTGCCGGCCGGCTATTTTGACTACCTACGTACCTTTCCCAGATTCCCGAGAGCTGCCTTTGGAGATCAGTGTCATGATCTAGAAGATCTGCTACCAGGCCCAGAAGTCCTCGCTGTCCTTGGCAACAAAATCTACCCCAAAGAAGCTCGTCATCTTTTCACCTTCGGTGTGTTGTCTTTCAGATCAGTGCACACGAACACAATGCTGGCTGGGTACCGCCCATATCACTCGCGTATCTTTTCAACCGCTATTGTTTGCAAAGAGTCGCGACATTTCTACCTGAATGCATTCCCCATTTTAGTCTCCATCGAATTAGGTTGGAACGAGGACAGGCCCTTCAACGACGCGAACAGAGGGAGCATCAAAGCACGAATTCATATATCGCGGGAAGATAGACTGTTCATAGCCAACATGTACCAAGTTCTTCTTAATCCGTATCTGGAAGAAGCACTCGGCTCACAACAATGGACCAGCGACATTACTACCTTGTACGGCTTGCCATGTGGCTCTTTCTTTCCAGTATCTGGCAGCTTGGACGGCGCTTTCAATACTCCAATCTGGAATGCATTCAAAGCGTTTCCAAAGATGAAGGAGTTGAGAGTAGCTATACCAGATGAAATATGGCAGGTTTCAAAGCTGAGTCGGTCATTGAAAAGAATCGCAGAGTGTTGGTTCGTTTAGGAAAGATTGGGAGGCGATTCGGTTCTTACATGGCTTGGAAAAGGAACTACCTGAGGGTTGGCTTCATCAGCGTCAAGAACATCTAGGCTATGAACGACAAAGTTTTGGAAGAGCGCCGTGGAGATATCACAAACAGAGGAGGCGAAATGGCTGAAGGAGGATAGTCAGGGCCGTGGAATCTTGGGATTTGATGGTGACAGTGTGGGTGTACTAAAGCATGAATTGCAACTGATCCTACTGTTGATAGAGGATAGAGCTTACATAATGCAAATTATTCTCTCTGTCTACCAGTCAGCGAGCGCGCTTTGAAATTGGAAGCCACGAAGCATAAACACCCATCCCTATGTTTGTGACCACAAACTTTCGGCTCACTCAGGGGTTTTCCAAAGTTTCACCCATGTCTTCTGAGTTCCTTGAGAGACTTCTACTCGCGTGCTATCGTATAATACATGACCTCAACCTTCCTTCGAGCGCTTCCAAAACGGCGTACCCGTGGAGGTTCCAGTATTGTACTTGGCGACATCCAGATGCATCGTAAGATCCATTCCATCAGGAGGTCTCCTTATCACGATGTTTAGCCCCTCAAGGATTCCAGCCCTGTTCAATTCATCCGCCCGTGGCAGAAAGGCTTCGAAGATCTCTGCTTTGAACGCTCTCAGTGGAGCCAAAAGCTTCTCTTCTGGCACTGACACCCTATAATCTCGAAACTCCACAAACAAGCTACGAACGGTCAATTTTGAAAGCTGGCGCCAGAAAGCTTCCCATTCCACCCCTTTGGCTCGCACTTTTCGTCTAGTGGCGTCATCTTGGGTCAGAGCTAATTCTAGAGGCCATTGATCAGACGGGAGGTATATTGGCAAGGAGACGCCAACAACGAGCTGAATATTTGTGAGGACAAGGTGGTGGCTTGGGACTATGAATACAAGATGCCTGGTGGTTTCCAAGGAGAGGCAGAATGTAGTGCCTGCATAGAGAAGGTCGATGACTTCTGAGTAACTGTATCGTAACAAGTATCAGCACTAATCATCTGAAGAGATGCAGAATGTGCGGCCATGATCGTCGCTTACATCCGTCTGCAGCTCAATAGCAGTGGCATGATCTCCCAGCCATCTCGTGCCCTTGCCCGATGTGCTGCAACGAATAGGTTGCAAATACCCTTTCCAAAACTTCGATCGTTAAAATACAGCTCGCGATCTTGAAAGCATTTGTGGCTCTGTGGATCGTAGCAACGCATGTGGGTAAGTTTGCCATCGGTCAATGTTATGTGTTGTACAGTTCCGTAAAAGTCGAGGACCTCGGCATATATTTGAAGGTGGACTTCGAGGGGAAGGGCGCTCAGGAGATGAGACATATTCTGAACCAGTGGCTCCGAGGAGAAAAGTTGCGCTCGAAGATGGAGCTTTGTCAGTAATTTCTTCAGCTTGGAGGGACGACTTCGATACCGTCGCAAGGCATCCATCGAACCCACCACGGAAAGGGTAGGTGATAAGGAACGATGAGAAGGATATATTCGATATCTGCACCGGGAATTCACAGGTAGTTGACGTGCTGGAATAGGAGTTTGAAACACCTTTCAGTAAGGAAGGTCGTGAATAGTGTATAATACTCGTCTGTGTAGGTTGAGAAGGATAAATGCGGTACGGGCAAGGTTCGCTAATGCCTATTCGCTGCTCGTTATGTCATCAAGGAGTCCAAACCAACAGAACCAACACCAAGAAAGACCACATATGATACTGGTATGCAGTCTGAGTCATAATTTTGCTACCATTGCCTCTAAATTGCTGCGCAGTACCTGATCGAGGTCCCGGCGTTCCGCTAAAACATGCCGCCGTTCGCTCAGTGTTCGCTCAGTGTTGACTCAATTGTCGAATAATCGATGTCCAAAGTATTCTATTAAAGCCTCTGGCACCCCGAAAGCTCATATATATGTTCCGGGTAGTGATTTATAACATGCAATCAAATATTTCTGCGGGCCTTGATAGATTTGGTGCTGCTTAGTACCATCGCAGCCCTTCCTCATGAATCTTTCCAGCAACCTGCTTTGATGTGATACTGGGAGAGAAGAACTCTTTCATGAATATCATCATGCTGACGTTTACCAAAAAGCATGATCTTATCCATTGGAGCACCTGACAGAACCACTTCAACTTCTCGTAAACGGCGGGAGTCTGGTAGACTTGGTAGCTCTTGATGAGGAGGTCGAAGAAACTCGGGATGCAAGAAACGTCTCGATCCGTCGATATTTCTATAGAGGCCTGCTTCCTCCATATCCACAATCTTCCTCGCTACGCAGGCAATCACTCTTGAATCCCACATTCCCTCGCGATGAGCGCGAGATTCGAGGAGTTTTATAGCTTCGTCTCTGATTGTCGAAACACGACATTTGGTGACCACGTAGTAAAGCACCGCCGTCCCTACCACGTGGCAGTAAAATCAGCTCCGACCTCACCATACGTTGTCCCGTTGAGAACGAATGACTAGAAAGGAATTGTATCCTTTGGGGTATTTATACATACATCCAAAATCTGTGATAGATGTTTCCATATCTACTGCCCGGTCTCGAGGTGCCTTGGATCCGGAATGGTCCGAAGATATGTCATGGAGATGAGTCAATTGTTGGATGAGCTTTCGAAACTTCGCAGTGTGGGTGTCGTAGACAAGCTCATCATTCGGCTGCAGTGCTGTTTCCGCCATAATGTTTGCCAGGGTATGATATGTCATCAACAAGTGGAATGCCCTGCCTTCTTCACCGACCATCCGCTGCTGGAGAGCCTCTGCTGTTTCATACCACCATATAAGTCCTTCCTGAACTGAATGCTGGACACGGAGCAATTCTTCGCATGTTTGGCAGTCGAAGTGTTGATATGTATGGTCTCGTGCGACAGATATCACGCGTAAGATCTGGTTGAATAATGGTGTTAATGCTTCCCAAGCCTGTTTCAGAGACGTAAATGTCCCATGTCCTCGTCCGAAAGCCGTCCATTGCGTCAATTCTAGTAGTAGCAACTCATGTTGACAGCCACAGCGAAGGACTTCGGATTGCAGCTGAAACCTGGCGAAAGTCTCAACGATCCAGGTGTCAGTCAATCCAAGACCTGGTATGTCTCTGAAAATGCCATCTAGTCCTTTCGAGATGAAGTACATATCCTGCAAGATGCGTATGCCATTGTTGAGATGTGTGTTGGCAGTCTGGAAATAGCCCCGAAGAAGCTCTAGATTAATGAATAGAATGCAAGCTATCAAAGCGATCCTGCACGATGACTTGCTTCTGTCCGTGAAGTGGGGCTGCAGATCGTTGATTGCCCTGACATAGTGCCGTAATGCAGCTCGTTCGTAGTCGATCCCACAGGACTGTCTGCTAAAATGCCCACCTCGATGAACAGAACTCAGTGCAAGTACAGCTTCCAGAATTGCCGTTTCGTTGAGACTTGCTTGGTGGAGGACAATAGACCAGAAATGTGACTGGAAGCTGCCGGGTAGTTTTGTAGCAGTCCTACACTTGAACCACTCGAGGCTTTCTCGCTCTTGCAGAGTTGACCCGGGAAGATATATCACGACAGGGGTCCGTGAAACTTCACGCACTGCTCTCACAGAAGCAAGACGCTGCTGTTGGCCGAGAATGGTCTCTCCTCCTCCCCAAATACCATATCCGTCACAAACTCTACCCGTAGACGTGCATCGAAGACAAATGGGCCGAGCTTCATCACACTTTACTTTTCTAACTCTGTTTACAGCAGATCAGATAAGTTTGACTTGAGATATCGCTTCCGGAAGATCCGGGGTTGACTCACTTGCAAGTTCGACATCCAGTCTTGACTTTCTTTGCTTGCTTGCCTCGACCGGCGCATATGCTGCTCGCATCCATGGCAAGGCTTCGAGTACATTGCGGAAACAATAAATACATTCCATTTTCAAGAGCGGCAGCGTCGTTGGATGCAAGAGTGGGGCTCTACCGCGATTTGCTAGTTGTCTCACCCTGCTGTGCCGCGCTACCGCTATTTGCCTGCTCGGAAAGTCTGCTCGATGATTGGCTCACATCCGAATTCTTATTTTCGTCGGTAGGAGCGAGAAAATTGGGCACATGGGCAAGCATCTTGCGTCCAAACAATTGCAGCACAGCTGCTTTGTGAGTATTTGCTCAGACAAGGGCACGCGCGTCACTGATCGAGTAAGGAGACGGTGATTTGTCGATTCGGAATTCTTGGGATTTTATTGGCCAAGACAATACACGAATCCCTAGGGCAGAACAACAAACCGATCAGACGACGTCGTATTCCCAACATGAGCTTCCTGACGGACTCCACATGCACTATCTGCAGATTGAGACGGCTATAGACGTCCAACGCCGTGTCCGTTGCTCCGTGGTCAGCACTACAACTAAGATGTATGGTCCATATAAACACTGCTACAAGCTCACTCTTCAAAACATGCGTCAACTACGATCAGTCATCGAATCCTCGCATTTCTCCCCTTCGAACTTTCGAACCTTCCCAGAATGTCTACCAAGCTCGTATCTCTCGGCAAGAATGGTCCACTTGTTCCTCAACTTGGATTTGGCACCATGGGTTTGACCTATGCCGTGTATGGCCAAGTCGCTAGTGATGAAGAGCGCTTCGCTGTGTTGGATCGTGCACACGAACTCGGAGCCAGAAACTGGGATAGTTCTGAGTATGTTTTGAAATTAATTCTTACAAAATCCAATACCTTTGTCCAGCATTTCTCACATGGTTTTCAGTCTATATGGAGATGGTGAGGAACTCATCGGTAAATGGTTCAAACGGACAGGAAAGCGAAATGAGATATTCCTCGCCACCAAATTCGGCTTCATCAAAGGTGCACCAGGCTTCCAAGTCGACAGCTCGGCGGAGTTCTGCAAGAAAGCTTGTGCCGAGAGTTTGAGACTCCTTGACATTGACTGTATTGATCTCTGTAAGCTCAAGCCCCTTTTTAAACCATTCGCAGTTGAATGAACTACAAACGTTGACGATATATCTTTCGCTAAAGCACAACACAGACTACATGCATCACGCAGACACCAAAGTTCCAATCGAGCATACCATGCGAGCATTGGCCGAGCTTCAAAAGTATGATCCCCGTGCCAGTCCACATGATAAACACTGACTTGAAACTCAAGGGAAGGCAAGATCAAGCACATCGGTCTCTCAGCCATCTCATCAGCTACTCTTCGCAGAGCCGTCAAGATCTCCCCCGTAGCAGCAGTCCAGACCGATTACTCAGTGTTCTCTCGCGAGATCGAGAACTCCTCAGGAACAGATCTGCTTACAACGTGTCGCGAGCTTGGCGTTGCGGTTGTTGCAGCGATGCCTCTCGGTCGAGGTCTTCTTACATCAACATTCGCAGCAGGCGAACTTGCTGGCGTCCAAGACATGCGAACGAAGGCCATGCCACGATTCACCGAAGACAATCAGAATGCGAATGTCAAATTGGTGACCAAGTTCAAGGCATTTGCTGACAAGAAGGGATGTACTGTTGCACAACTGGCGATTGCTGTGAGTGGCGCATACTTTTCCAGCCCCCAATTGTCTCTCTCAAGCTTTTGTCTCGTTGTACCGAAAGGCAATTCAGATTGCGACTAATAGAAAACTTCTAGTGGTTGCTGAAGCAGGGCGAAGATATCATTCCCATCCCTGGTACTAAACGAATCAAGTATCTCGAGGAGAACTGGGCCAGTCAGAAAGTGCAGCTCACAGATGAGGATGAGAAAGAGATCCGGAACTTTGTTGAGGGTGAAACCCTTGCTGGGGCCGCTGTACCGCCTGGCATGGCGGATGATCTCATGTTCAGAAATACTGTAGAGGAGACGTGAAGGCTGATTGCTGACCATGGTAACTTCAGGTGGCAGGGAGTAGTATAGTTTAAGTCTATTTGTCTTTTGCCGTGAAAATTCAAGGTCAATTTCGCGAATCTTGTCTCGGGATTTAACTAGTACCGTGAACGTGTTCATGGTTGACTTCTAACCAGCTACTACTTCCCATTCCTTTCCTAAGATATGAAAAAGATGGGAGAAAGATTCTCTGTTGCTTCAATAATTGCGAGGGCTGGTAGAGATGACATTACGAATCGTCAGAAAGTCGAGAGTGATCTCTGTTGTGTTGGATATATCACTTCACGTTTGTGCAACACTGGGCATCATGCAACAAATGTCAATTGCTGGCGTAATTTTCTGCCCTCCAAGTTTGCCTTCATTGCCACAAAGAGTCCTGATCGCTGTCTCAAATGCTGACAGCCAAAACTGCCACATTGTTCCAGATTTATCCAGCTCCCACATAGTCCCGAAGCAGACCAATGACAATCCGTAGCAAGAATAACTTCCTTAAGAGTCATCTTGTCGCTCATGATTATTACCCCAGATATTCGTTCAAAGAAAAGTGATCTTAGGTACAGAAACCTGCTTAGCAACGACACTGGGTTCAACGTTCATAAGAACAACGAGCTCATCAACAGCATCAGTCCAGCTATTATCGACATCCAAATGAGTGTCCTCAGGATCAGGACCCAGACCGTTATAGCCCCCCCAGCCGTACTTAGTGTGAGGGACCTGGGCAGGGATCTGCTGGGACAAGATCTTGATTTCCTTCAGAGCAGGGAAGACCTGGAAGAAGACCTTGAGAACTCCAGGCTCGGTCATAGCATCAAGAGCGTCGTCGCTGAGTGCCAGACGCGTGAGCTTTGCGAGAGGAGTTGGAGTATTGCGAATTGACAGAAAGGTACGCTCAAGCGAGATGTCACTGAAGAAGGTCTGGAGGAAGATCAGGTCCTTGTCGTTGAAGTAGAGCTTGCTCTCCTTTCGCTCGCGGCATGCTTGGCATACCTTGATGGATTTGGGTAACTTCTTGATGTAGATTGAACGGAACTCTCTGTTGACTTTCAACAAGGCCAGACCGCGAGTGCTTCGGAGATCAGCCAGAGCGAAGGATGTAGTGAGTGTCGGAATCCATCGAACTGTACGATTGCCCTGCTTGTGACTGGTATAATGAAGGGTCTCATGCTTAAAAGCTGATTATAAAATTGTTAGACATTGGTTCAGTGTTTGACATCAGGCAGCGGCAAATGTCTAAATAACGTACCGAGGATAGCAGGTGCCGGCAAAGCCTCTTCAACGACCATGATTCTGAGTTCCAGTGCAAGGTTCGGAAACAAAGTGAACTTGTCATAGCTGACTGAGTCGGTAACCAACGGTGTATTGGAGATATTCATGGCTTCCGCGGGTTCGTTGACCGTGGAGGCGGTTGGACAATCTGCCGATGTATCAACCATGAGACCGGAGATTGAGTCGACGGAATTGATATTATCGTTGGCAGCAGATACTCCCATTGGGTTTCTGTATGTTGCACCTGGCAGTAGAATTAGCATGGATGAACTCAATGCGCCAGCCATAGGCGAAAGAAAAGGATTTTACCAAGTGGAAAGTAACTGCCTCGGACATTCATATCCTTCTCCAACTCCTTGAAGTTAGCCATTGCTTGTGCGTGTGATACAAGATCTTAAAAGCAGCAGATCGATTGTATCAAATCTTTGTCAACCAGTGCGGTAATGATGGAGGGAGGAGGCTGTAAGAGAAGCTGCGAAGAGAATCCAAACGTTTCTCGAATTCACGCTAAGGTGCCCCCTGCCTGGAAACGATAACATGCCGGTAACGGAACTGCATGTCTCAATTAGGCTCGAACTCTTTCAAATAAAGAATAGATAAGAGAAACAGATACCACATCACGACATTGTGAACGATTATGTTGCCTGAGGATATAAATATGCAGATAGAAGGAGGGCATATGATCCTTAAGTTTCTAGCAAGAATACTGGTCTTTTCATGCGCTGTTGACCCTTCTACACTCTGATATCAATTTGTAGCTGTTGTGAATGATGTAATGTAGAAGTCAACAAACCGTTGTTGCCTCGAAGCTCAGGCTAAGCGAGGCCAGGCAGCCTCGAGCGCGTCTTGACCTCCCGCCGCTCTCTTCTTCAGCACCGAACAAGCTTGCACGAGAGCGTACCACAGGATCACAACTGAGCTGTGGTGGTCTTTGATCCTTACACCGAACAAGGTTCTGATCACCAGTCTCCGACGGCAAAGATGTCTTCTTGTAAGCATTTACAGTCTTTGTTTACTAACCAGACTCCCGCAGAAAAAGAGGCAAAACTGACCCTTGGCGACAGATGGAGCCTTCAAGCCGGCAGGCACGACCCAAATTCTTTCAAGACCTCTGAAGCATTCTACTGTTGTAGGCGGAGACACAATCATGGACTTGCCGGACAACCCAAGCTCTGGTGGCTCGGCCGAGACGGATTCGAAATGCGGCCTGAGTTCTACTCTGTCCAAAAACTCTGTACCACTCACAAAGTTTCTACTTTACCCAAAATTCTCGGAGGAACTTCAAGTCATGATTATCAAGTTCGCATTGCCCCGTGCTGGCGTCGTTGGTAAGCAAAAATATTCTCCTGTGTCTCCATCTCACAGCCACTTCTTGACTTCTAACTCTGTTCTCGTATCATACCTGGCAGATTGCTAACATACGACCTTGCAGAAGTCACACATCTAGCCCCAAAGGCCCCAGTTGGAAGGGTTCCTTTCACCTTCCGGTTGAACGACATCGATGTCAAGGATGTTGCCAAGCGTCGTGGCATTGCACTCATGAGTGTAACTACAAGGTCAACGAGATCTACAAGAAAAGTATGCCAATATGTCTCCCCATGGTTGTATATGGCGAGAAGAAGGACAAAGCTGGCAAAGTGGTTGATGTGATCTACACTCCTCATAAAGCTCCCAACTTCTTACGTATCTCCACCGATGATCTGGTATACTTTCGCAGTTACCTTTGCTGGAACACCAGCCACATGGACTCAGTGCAGATCCAGCTGCAGAATCAACAGTGGACTGCTAATATCACTCATTCCGGAGTCTACTTTGGGATCCTCAAGGGTTTCGACGGACCGTATGCATACTACATGGATCACGCCATGAAGAATCTCTTCGCTTCCTTCCCTATGCTGGAAGAGATCCGAGTACTTGATAGTTCCCTACATACTTCCACGCTGGCACTAAGCCCAGTCACAAAGTTTGGTCCTCGTGGTCGCCCAAATGTCAGTTTTATCGAGCCCTCCTAATCTACCCCAATGCGTTGGCTATGTACTAAAAATTTCACTGTGCTTTGGATACAAGGAATCTCAGTTTCCCAGCTCCCAAGCGTGGCGACCATGCCAGATTGGGCCATGCTCCTATGGGCAGATCGAAGGAAAATAAACTTCTCCAGAAGCTCGAGGATATCCAAGCTCGGTGGAAGATGGATCCATGCTTCCTCTCGAAGAACAAGCCAATTCCACGGATCACGTACCTCTAAATTGGGTGTTGTAAGTCCTCGGATTTTCTCAGCACATTGCAATGTCGGAGATTCGAGCCTTGTTTCTTGGTTTGCAGGATAGTGAGATGGATGGTGGGCATAAATTCAAGACAGATGTCGTAAGTCCCCTATAATCTGGACACATTGCAGGGGTGGATATTGAAGCAACGCAATTGATTCATGATTGTGGTAACGCGACTTAAATCAAAGTATGAATGCTACTTAGATCTAGTCCAGGCATCAAAATGACTTTCTAAATGCGCGCTTTCAATGTCCCTAATATGAGTAACGATACGAATCTGTACCCTAGAAAAACATCCTTCAAGTCTCTAAGATGTACAGCTTAGGCAACCTTCGCTCCAGCCTCTCATTTTCTCTGCGCTCCTCCGCGTCACCATCTGCATCATCAAAATCATCATCCAAGCTCTTCTTCAATCTCCTCCTAAACTCCTCCAAATGGCCTTCAATTCCCACCAAAACACCCTTCACAGCCAGATCATCTCCCCCACCCTGCCGAAAACCACCCCACATCACCGCCCCCAGAGTCGTTAACCCCGTACATTTTCCCACAAGCCTCAACAAAACCCCATAACTCCCATGCCCCGGATGCATAAACGTCTCAACCGGTATCGACAGACCGAAGAGCTGTGCCCAAAGGTCTTGAAGCCGGTAATCGTCTCGAATGGCGCGCGAGAAATCGGCATTGACGAGCAGACTTGGATAATTGTCGATGGAGAGCGTCTCGTTCTTCGCTAGTCTGATTTGACCTTTTCCATTGGGTCCAGATGGGAATATGATTGGGTGATGCGAGAGGTAGAAGGCGCGAGTCTCCTTGGTCGTGCTCAGAAGTGGGATCATTCGAGTCGCTTTTAACTCGGCTGTGATCTTTCCTGGCCTTGGAACTGGCTGGAAGGCACTAAGTGACCGTGTATAGCCTGCTCTGGAGATGCTGAATGTGACATAGAGACCGAATGAAGGATCGGAGATCAGGACATGGGCGTTGGTCCGGACGGTTGAAGGTGAAGGGAGGGAGTGGGAGAGGATTTTGAGACGAAGTTCCGAAGGAAGGGTGGGGTAGAGCGAAAACGCTTGGAGGGGTTCTGAGACGAAAGCTGCTGCCGGTGAAGATAACTGTGCGTTGTCTGACGGATCTTGGGGCTGTATGAGGCTCATGTTGTTGAGCGTATTGATGAGAGCCTCTGCTGGGTCTGCTTCGTCCTTTGCGGGGATTGCTGGTGTACCGTCGCGTAGCGTCAATTTTGGATGCTGGACTTTTGCTGAACACTGGTGCTTGGAGGCCTTCACCTCCTTTTGTTTGCTCTTCGAGAATTTGAGTGTTGATGAAGAAGAATGAGCACGGTGGTGTGATGTTGATATAATTCTCGGTTACCTAGCGCAGGCAACAACAAAAGGGCCATATCTGTAGAGCTCGCGTTTCAAAATGATGAGAAATCCAAAAGCTTTCAATTTACCTTCATTCCTACCGCTCAGGGTAAATTTGCGGTCACTAGTAGCAGATGGAGAAGGACGGTCTTGGCTTTTTGGCGGATTGGAAGGCCTCGGTGGCGACAAAACGAGCACGTATTTGGGCCTCGAAAGTGCCCGCGAGTGCGTGGTCGTGACGCGTTAGGATTGGATGCAATTATCTTCAGCCCACGTTTGCTCGATTGCAAGTAGACCTACACATTTCTACCCGTATTAGATGGCTGAGCGCTCACCCAAGGAGTCGGAGCCTCGAGATCATGTGCCAATCACATGACCTATATGCTATTGAATTGTTCTCCTGCAGCAAGGCTGCCCGACCTCCTGAGCTGCCACATCGTGCAGTGTCCCTATGATATGCATTCAGCTACGCGCCAAGTCTTGCAGCCTTTTTGCATCCCGAAACAGAGTGAAAGAGGGGAACCCTGAGCTATTACCCCACTACTCACTGGATGACCAAGATATCCATCAGGGCTTCGCATAACACTGTAAACGCGTGGCGTCCGCCATCTCTCAGTATTGGAACACCACAGTACCGGTTCGATGCACGCTCTGCCACGGTCCTATTTTTGACGCAGCCTCCTCTTGATGCAGTTGCTATTTCTCAGTTGTCATGTTTTTCAGTCATCCTGGAGACTTCCTATTGGAGGATCAAGATGACCTTGATGTTTGCAGTGATTCGGAATGCACTTCATCTGTAAGGCTCTGGGATGTAAAAGCCCCCACCAACAGACACATCGAATGCATGAACGTGAATCCGGAACAGGACACGGAAGGTCCCTATCCAGTGATGAGAATGGAAGTGGCTTTCTCAAGTCTTAGCAGACCAATGAAGAAGGGCGAGAAAGGCACAGGAAGGCTGAAATATGCCCAGATGTGTATTGCGTGGATGGGGAGCCGCAGCATCAGACTCAGCTTGGAGTGCGGATTGATCCTTCTGCCGTAGTGAGGCTTGAGATTCCGTGGAAGGAGGGGTAGAGGAGTGAGGGGTTATAGATAGAATGGACGGCCGCTTGCTTCTATCTCACCTTTTGGATCGAACCTCTTATTTTCGATGCAAGCTTTATTTGTTTTGTAGATGTTGATTTAGACATGTCTCCGTAGGAAACATGGCCCACTCTTTCTCGTACCCGCACAGCTTTCTCTCGCCTATGGATGCACTGTACCGTCCTGTACGTCGTCGGAGGTTTGGAGATGATGAATACGGGAATGGATATGTTTCAATACATTCTATGAGGTATGTTTATTTTCTTATATCCTTGGACAGTCTACACATTTCATGGCATCTTCCTTCTTGGTACCCAATTGGCTGTGTCTTGGCTGGGAACTATCTATTTCCAAGCTGCACTTCACATGCCGACACTTGAGCTTCAGTTCTCGCTAGTGGCCAACAACACGGCTTGAGCCCCTTTTCTTCAGGGCCTTCCCACTGTACGATTGTTTACTCAGTTGTTCGAGAAGTCTCTATTCATCTGTCATGTATCTTAATCTTCAGATCTTTTCCTATCTTATGAAAACCTTCCGAGGTCAATCTCCTCTTTCTTCATAGCATCTTCATGGCGGGCTGGCTGCACACGCTACGGACCCGTGGAACGCGGGTGGTTTTCACGCTTCAATCCCAAAAAGTCCCCTAGCCGCTGCTCGCCAGACCCGCCCTCATCTAATTTCCACCACGTCCATGCTCGATGCGCTCAAGCTCCTGCCACTTTGGCGCGCGATCCCTTTTGGCCGTCTTGGGGTTGCGCCTCTTCTTGTCCCGAAGTAGCATGGCGATGCACCTTCAGGTCTCCCGAAAAGGGTCCTGCAGAATGAATAATAAGATGAAGATGGTCCAGACTGACGCAATGATGTGCTACAAACAGGACCTCCCCTCCGGAGACGATTTCGAGTTCGATTTTCCTCCCGACGAAAACAACATCGGAGGTATCACCAGCTGTTTATTATCAGAGACAAACGCGGGATATCTGGGCGGAGGGTTTGGAACGCGGTCAGGAGAACGTACGGAAGTGGCCCATTGAACAGGATCGCGACGAAACTACACATCAACAGAAAGTCGTTGGACAGAGCCAGGAAGCGCAAAGCTTTGAAAAAGATCGCGGCCAAGCAAGGCAGCGAAGATTCAGCGAGCAGGACATCAAGACACGCCTTGCACGAGCCTCCCTTCCTTCGACTCAGAAACACAGGGTGACGGCATCATACCCCATCTATTCGCCCAGCACCTATTCAAAGTGTTCAACGCCTCCTTATCTCCCTTGGGGAATATCGCCGGATATGGAGTCTCCACGACTCTATCCACGACCGCCCTCTGCTGCCAGTGACTCGATAACTTCCCGTTCCAGCTTCGAATCGAGACACAAGAGCCCTTTGAGCATTAGTTCTTCAATAGACTACGAGTCGAGTCGTACAAGCGAGGATTCGTCGTACTCCGAATCGAAGGCGACCAAGAATGGCTTTCTCGCGACCAAAACTACCATCCCTCCGACAGGTTTGCCCGGAAAATGGATCGTGAACGAGGCTTTGCCAATGCACCTGCGGTATGGGGCAGGTGGAGAGGGAAGACAACAATCAACTTTGTTGCCACCGCAGAGGATGGGAATGGTTCCGAAGATTACAACCACTCCTAGGAGGACATATACTGTGCGGGGAGAGGGGTTCAAGAAACTGCCCGAGGAGATATTGCTGGTTGTTCTGGCGGAGCTGAAGAAATCACATCTGGAGCCAGGAAGTTTGAGTTGCTCAACATGCTGGATGAGAGACCTGATGAACCTGGGGTTGAGCTGCAAGAAATGGTGGGGAGCTGCGAGATGTATGCTGTATGGGGACATCCAGCTCATCGGATGCGACTCCGTCCTGCACACCAAGAAGAAGTTTAAATTAAAGTTTGGAACAAGGTTGAGATTGCTGCGGAGGACCCTCCGGACTCGCCTAGACCTGGCGGAATACGTCAAAGTATTGAAGGTCCCTTCTATGCCAGACACTGCAAAGGGCAAGGAGCAAGAAGAATATCTTGAATTGGTTGCCTCTTTGATTATGGCTTGTCCCAATTTGGAACGTCTTCCTGGGTTTTACCCAACGTACAATCACGAGTTCTCAAAATTTGTTCACGCTCTATCAACAAGGAAGAAGCTTACGGAAAGAGTCTGGGTCATCAATGCGAGTCCATTTCAGAGACAACGTCGATTCAACTTGTCTGCCGATGCGGAATATCTTACACCCATCCTGGCCCCAAGTCCGTTGCTCCCAGAGCAGTGCATCGATTTTATGATCCATCATTCGAACTGGAAGAGCCTGAAAACTTTGTTCCTCCATTGCAATCCTGGTGGCACGATTGATTCTCCTTTATTCACGAATATATTCTATTCCCTCCCTTCACTTGAGAGTCTTCATGTCTCATCTTTTCCGGCGACATCTTTCAATGACGAGACACTCCTGTCATTGCCACCTCTTAAGTCGTTACGCCTTGACAATTTGCCCGGAATCACTGCTAACGGCCTGTCGAGCTTTGGATCTCCCGCAAGGACCGACTCATTGACTTCACTTTCACTCATTGGAGTTCCATTACTGTCACTGCCCGTCTTGACTCGGCTGTTTTCTCATCTCAGAGCACTCACTCACTTCACTATCTCACAAGCACCATCACCGTCTCTACCTCGCGGAATCGAGATCTATTTGCACCCATACCTTGCATCTCCAACTCTCCAGTATCTGCACTGGGAGTTCACCAATCCAGACGACGATACGGCTACCGAGATTCTGGCGAAAGCCATCCTGTTCAACGGTTTCCCAGCCCTGCGTACTTTGCGCGCTCCCACCGACCATGACGGCATCCTGCAACGTCTCTGCAAGCCCCGAGAACGCATCGAGCTTCCAGCAGACCGCTACAGGAATATGGGTCTAGCCAACATTCCCCATTCTCAAAGTGCACCCAACCTCTCCCCAACACGCTCAACGTTCTCTCTCGGCCACCCTGGCCATCACAGTTACAACTTGTCAGTCAACTCCTCATTTGTGAAATCACCTACCCGTTCTGCCTTCTCCCTGAACCTCGACAAGGACAAAAGTTCACACTCCTCCCAACACTCCTCTGGCGAGCTCAGTGGCGACAGGGAACAAGGCATGAGTCTCGCAACCGCTCGACGTATGGCTCAACACCGCATTGACACTGCTGCCAAACAGCCACGCTTCCACATCATTCTCTGGGACGAGCGCGGCCAGTTCGTAGAGAGCCAGGCTGTCGCTGGCTTCGTGGGCAGGATACAGAGCAAGATTTTCTATACCCTGAAACCAGATGTCGAAGGTAGTGACGAGGCGATTGTGGACATCGAGGGACCTGGGGGACTCCTGGATATGGGCGAGGAGTCAAATGTAAGGGATGGATGTACGGGAAGCTGGAACCTGGGTTCTGGGAGTGGGGCGACCAGTGGATCGAAGGGGAAGAAGGATAGGGAGAGGTGGTGGCATACTGAGCGTGGAAGATGGAGAGAAGTACCGCTGGAGAAGTTTTTCTGATTTGATTGCATATTTTAAGGCAGGTATTGAGGGAATGGCGATATCAGCCAGCAGATGAGCTGGCGTAAAATCGATACCACAAGATATCTACCTATATATAAACCCTAGAAATTCCTAATACATTTAATGAATAAGGTCCAAGTGCCAACTTCTGGGCAACCCGGTGGTGCCATGCGACATCCCGTGTTCCTGAGATGTGCTGCATATGGAATGGCAGACCGACGACTGAGGGTGGGCTAAGCGAGGATTTGCCAACCTCAATCAACCCATCCCACCGAGAACCCATTTCAAGTGAATTCATTTACGTTCCTTTCTGAAACTCTTCGTCATTGATCTTTGAGCTTTGATTAAAGTGATTTGGCCTTTGGCTTGTGTTGCTGCCTTGAGCGAAACTGAGCTTGCTTGGTCGCGTTGGGCTGCGAGGATCCGTTTGTTTATGTATGCTTGACTTCGAAGCTGAACAACAACATCGGATACAGAACCGCGGTATCGCGACGAGACCGGACTGAACAACGCAACAGTGTACTCATTCTTCTCTCAAGAGCCTTTGAGGATCAAAAGTGAAATATTTTGCTGTTCCTCGATCATCTGCTCTTTTCGTTATATCTGTTCGCCTGGCTAGTGTTTACTCCTGCGACACTCGACTTCAGCTTTCAAGTTGCTCACCTTCAAGCCTGAAGTCCAATTCACGCACTACGACCACATCGTCGCCTCATCAAGCTAGAGTGTCGGCGCTGATATCACGCAGAGAGAAAGCAGCTCCCCGACCTATACTCGAGCATCACTTTCTCTCGCTTTTACAAATTCATTCTGCACCTCGAATTGTCAAAACGCGATTTCAATCCCTCCTTTCATCATTTCGAGTCCTCCTCTTGCACAGCATTGCGCCAACGGGTATTCCTGCTTTCAGTACAAAATCACACTTCAGACACCATAAGAGCAATCACAACGATGCAGCTCACCTCGCTTTTTAAGATGTTGCTTGTCGGCTTCTTCGCTTTCGCTTGCTTGCTCGAGGGCAGCAATGCTGTTTTTGGAGGCTTGACCCGTCGCGGCACTCAGAAGATGAAGGCTGTCCAGAAAGGCATTGGTGAGACCTTCTCTGGAGCCGCTGGCTCTGGCGTCAGCGCTGTCTCAAGCTCGGCTGCTACCTCCTCATCCGGTCCCGTCACCATCAAGATCGAAGTCAAGACCAAGACTTCCATCGAGTTCTCCTGCAGCACTACTCGAGCTACCACCAAGCCAACTGCCACCGCCGCTACCTCCTCGAACACAGCAGACCAAACTCGAGCCCTAGCTTCCATCACCTCGAAGCTCTCTCAAAAGGGCCATCAGCTCAAGACCCTCCGCAACGAGTTCACCACGCGCCGTGCTGCCCACCAGGCTTCTCTCCAGACCAAGCTCACAGCTATCAACACCACTCTGAGCGATATCGCTACCGTGATGGCTAGCACGGAAACAGATCTTAAGTTCCTTCAACGCTTGTTCTTCACTCGCACCAGCACCAAGGACGCCAACACCAACCCAAAGAACAAGGACAAGAACCAGAACAACAACAAGACAAAGACAAAGACTACAACACACGTCAACCTCTCCAAGCAAAACGTCGAAAAGATGCTCGCCTACCTCAAAGTCCGAGCAGGCGACAACCAACAAATCAATTTCTCTGCTGTCGTGAAGAGCACGCAGGGTGTTCTTAACATGGTCAGAGAGATGGAGAAGGAGATTGGGAAGTGGGATGCTTATGTTGTTGGGTTTGAGAAGGAGGTGCAGGAGATTGGATTGGAGGTGGAGGAGTTGAAGGGGGAGGTGGAGGGGTTGGTTGATATGGCAGGTGCGAAGGTGGAGGTTGCGGAGGAGAATCAAGTTCAAGACCCAGTTGGTTCGATTAGTGGTGTCTTGGTCCGTGTTAAGGGTTGGCTGAATGGAGAGGGTGAGGCGGAGGGTAAGGATGAAGAGGAGCAGAAGACTGAGTTGAAGTATGTATTTGGTGTTTCTTCTTCCTCTTTCTGCAGTACTTTGGTATGTGAATCCGTACAGATGCTAATATTTGGTGAGCAGGTCTTGAAGAACCTTTGATCTGGCCCGGGGACGACAAGCGAACGCTCGGATTGCAGTCCTGCATGATGACAACTTCGATTGTCTCTCAGCCCTCCTTTGGTTCTCTAAACCCTCGCGATCGACCTTTCTCAACTACGAAGCCCTTGTCCTGCGCTGGTAACAACATGTACCTCTCAGAAGTTTCAACTTCCGACTCTGAAACCACAATCACAATCACGACACGAAAGTACACGACATTTGTTTTTCTGCTTCTGCCTGCACAAAAGGAGTTCGTTCGGCGTTCCGTTGTTATTCTACTCTTCTTGTCTTTGTAAATTTTGGTGCTTTTGTTTTCTCCTTATGATGGCTACCTATTCGATCATGCCTACTCAAGGCGACGCAATATCGGGAGGATGCGGTGAACTTCTGAGTCTGTAACGCTCTACGGAGGATGAATGCTGCATCTATATTTCTCTCGTGGTGGAAATTCACTCCATTCTCAGCTGTTTGCTGTGGATGGATGACCTGATGGATGGATACACGCATGCATTGGTGAGTAATGGAAATTTGTAATGGAGGTGCATTGGGGGAAAGATGATGGTTAAGTGAGGATGGGTGTGGACAAAATTGATTTTGAGGTTGAGCTGCGATTGCGATTGTACATATGCTTTTTCAGATTGAATGCGAGATTGTGCATACAAGTTCTCCCTTTTTCCTACATCCTTCTTGATATCAAAGAACGTTAAATTATTCATTCGTCTCGATACCCTGCCTTACTGAGGGTCCTGTATGGCGGGCAGAACGTCAGGGCTGGTTATTATAGCTGGACGAAAGGGAAGACCTTGAAGCTTCACTTGCGGTTATGTTCTTGTACCTCGATACTGAGTGGTCTTTCTTGGATGCGTCATTTGAAGAACGAGTCCTCGGGGCAGCTATCCACAGTAATTACATGAGGTCTCTGCATAGAAAAGCCAATGGAGCAAAATGACAATTGAAATTCAAAACTCCATGCACCTATTTGGGTATCTAAGTCAAGAAGAAACCGGAAACCATTCTGATCATACATCTTATACATGTATTAACACATCTCACGAAGCAGGACCTTCCTTCTCCTCCCCAACTTCACCAGGTTCCTCAATAGCGCCTTCTTCTGACGCAGCATCTTCCGTCCTCGCTCTTTTTGATGCAGGTTCCTCCCTATCCTCGATGTCTTTCCGCTTCGATGTAGGTCCGTCTCCATTCTCGACATGTCTCCTCGGTGGCTCTTCGGTTCCTCCGTCTCTGTACCTCTTCGGTGATACGAGCGAGTCGCCATTTATAGAAGGTGGAGAGATGATACTGCTCCCCTCCGAGCCAGCTCTCCTCCTTGTCCGCTCCAGGTCTTCGCTTGATGATGTATATCCAGCATAAGGAGTCTCTGCTTTCCGCAACGGATTGTCACTCCAGAACTCATTCATAAATCCCACAGCCTGTATAATCTTATCCGGCGAGCCACCTAGCACTTCCCACCAGGGAGCACCCGTCTCCTCATCATCCGGAATCGTCTCCCCATTGAATTTGATGGCAAAGTATAGGGCTCCAATCGCAATATCCTTCGGAGGCATAGCCAGACATATCATTGTCATCGCGCTGTCGTTCACGAATGCCCATGCCACGTTCCGGATATGTTTGTTGTCCTCGAAATTGAAGCTCTTCAGCGCATCAATCAGGTATCCGTACGGGATCTTGACGACCAGGTCGAATGTAAGAACTTCCAGCATTTGTTCCTCGTACAGCAGCATAGCGTCCCGCCATCTCCAGTATTCCTTCGATTGCTCGTCGATGATCAGAGACGCGTTCTTCTGGGCGACTTTTGCGACAGCGATGACAATTTCTTTGGTTTTGCGACAGCATTCTTCGGTTTTGGTGGCGAGGAAGAGGGATGTGGCTGCGAGACTCTGTGACAGGATTATCAGTAACGTTCCTTTCACAAGAAACTATAGAAGTCGTCGGGGTCCAGGGGGATAGTTGGGAAGCATTGTCCTGGAATAGCGCAGGAACTCACGTAGTGGTGTAACCCTCCTTTCTTCTCAACCATACTCCGGCGCATATAAAACCGGTGGAAGAATGTGCTAGCAACTCCTATCGTCATCTGCGGCAGCTTGAGAAGTATGCCGACTTGTATAATGAAGTTCACACCCTTCGCCCTCCGGCAGCGCTCTTCCGCGGGGTCAAGACCATCGCACATCGAAGGTGTAGCTCTCAGCTGGTCCGGCGTAAACAGCCACTGGCTGAGTTGATCAACCGCCATTGTATCTAGAGGAGGGACAATAAATGTGGTATTTGGTCTTGGGGGTGGAGAGTTTCGAGAAAGTCGAGGTGGTGAAGGTACAGCGGGCGGAATGTTTCTGACTATGGAGTTGGAAGAGGAATGTGTTGTTGGACCGTTCGAGGGCGCATCTGAATGAAATTTATGTGGAGGGCGGTATCTTTCGACAGTGGTCATGGGTAGGAGGTTTGGAAGTGTAGAGATGCTTGAGACTTTGGGATGTTGAGGACAATGAGAAGCTGAAGCTTTGGAGCTTCGGAATGTTCCAAGGATGACTAAGCAAAGAGCCAAGACTAAGCGGATGCGGCTCTGCTCATTGAACTTCCAATGTCTCTCACAAACGTTCCTTAAGTTGAAGTTCATCATTGTTGAGAGAGCATATTTTGAGACATGCGCAATACTGGCCATTACTTTGGTCAATCGAGTGATTATTTCTCGAAAAAATACTCAAGTCCCCAAGCATTCGGTTCCAGACCTAGGCTTATCCAGATCTATCCGCCAGCTTTGCTAGACATCCACTAGTTTTGAAGCGTATGGTCCCATCATGATTTGTCCTTGATCTGCGATCGAAACTTTTCTAGTCGAAAATTTGTCGAAAGTTCTCCTCTTGGCTCTGAATTTCACAATAGTCACGTTGCGTCTGCCGAGCCGACCGAAAAGGCTTCTTGCAATGTCAGTATATGTGGATAGTCCTGTACCAAGATGTGTGTTTCAGCTTCCATAAAATTGAAGATTCTCTTCAGGTCCTAGCATCTAACTTCCAAGCAGCAAGTTTTGAGGATCAATTCTCTTCGGAACAAGAATACGCTTTCGACTTGGAGCAGACCTTCACACCCTTTCCGCTCCTCCCCAAAGAACTTCCAACTTCAAATCTGGCAGTATGCCCTGAGCAGAGAATCTTATATACTGCCCATCCGTTCCGAGCGAAGAAAGGCCCTGTTTCCAACCCAACCATATGTCGCCGAGGATCAATCCTCATTATTCTGGAGCGTCTCGCCATTCCCCAACTTGCGTGGACTCAGATTCGTATTCATCACGAAGTACTCACGCCCACGGTACCGGCCCTGCCTCAAAAACGTAGCGCTTGCATGTAAATATGCGCATGAAGCTTTCCGTACTAGATTCGTCAGAATGCGGCTTATGTGCAAAGACGACCGATACTCTGGAGTCAAGTTCCACGCTTGCGGCTCAGATGAAATGCTACTTCGGATGCAAATGTCGCCACGAAGCGCAAACAATCACGGATCAGAGCATTTAAGATTCATACATTTCGATTATCAGAACGACTTACTGTATTTCGACATGTATCATCTCACTTTTGGCTTGAAGAGCTTCTGTCAAATATATCCGAGCTCAGCAGCTACTCTAGTCACTATTGCCCTGCCCTTCGACGCGGCATATACTCTTCCTCATCTGAAATCTGAGTCGTTGCGCAAATTATCCAGATCCAAGGAGGTCATCATCGTCCTCGGTCACAACCTACGGTCTAGGACATCATCCATGACTGAGGCGTTGCTATGCATGACGCCACATGAGAGGACATTACCACACTCGATCAACATTTATGAACACCGGAAGAACATGAAGAGGATATGAATCAGGGCTCTGCGTTCTCGTGGGTTCGGCGGCGACAAAGACATGGAATCCTTCGATGAAGGGTGCCAGGACTTCCCGTTGCTGATGGTTGAGGAGCTTCAAGCTAAGCTTGAGCAAATAAGAGATGAGAAGTGGCCCCAATGGAATGTTCCGAGAGTTCGAGTTGTTCTCCACTGGGAGCATATCCTTTGCATCGACGTCAATTCTGAATTCTCTTGGTCAAGCTCGACCGACTACTAGTATGGCTGAAGACTTGCTCGGTATTGGGACGCACAACGAAGCTTACGCTAGAGTTATGCAGCGACTTCATGAAGAAGTATGAAGATATAGGAGCGAGCGGAGGGACCTCCAGTGGCACGAACCCGACTTCATTACAGCAAAAGCGGTGTCATACAGCCAACCATGATGGAAGATAATACTCTATTGATATACTGTCGTACCCTCCAATCTCCCTTGATGCAGCACCCTGAAATGCCTGACCATGCCCGACCACGGCCATCATTCAGTGATAGTCCTTGAGACGGATCGGAAAAGTCGCTGTCCAGCCTCGTGCTCTACGTCTTGGAGCATCTGCCCTCGCATTGCATTCCCTCACATCACTCTCTTCAACTTTATCGACCGCTGGCTGTGCTGGCAAGATGTTGGTGGCACGGCCATTGACCTGAGTGGAAGAGTGCTGTGGTGTCGGGAAAGCCTCCGATCGCCATGTCAATTCTGCTTGAGCGGCTTCCCTGTGAAAGCCCTCGGCGTTAGCAGTCACTCCGGCTATTTCCTCGAGCTCATTCGTGAGAATCGACTCCGATTTGCAACACTCTGATGCTGTGTCCATATATGATGCCAGCAATGGATCGATCAACGAAGAGTCGACGTCTGTACTGTCGTCCACGAGTGTCTCTTGATCAGTAGACGCGAGACACTTGAGATAGATAGGATTGTGGCTATCCTCGCAGCCCTTCTCCAAATCTCCGCAATCCTTCTTCTCAGATGTCTTCAGATCCTTGCGTTTAATGCCCCTGATTGCCACAGTGTCAAGTCCCTCTTGTATATTGCGGAAGTGCTCACAAGTATTGTCCACAAGGTCTCGAATGTCCTGTTCCATTTTCGACAATGGCATCTGTCCGAATTTGCAGACTTTCTCAGAGAATGATGCGATTCGAGCTGCCGTGTCTGGATCGACATTGCCGTGTAGCTGATCGTCCATGGCCAATTGCAGCTTTCCAAAGTTGTTCCATGCAGTGCTGATCGCCTTCTCGAAGTGTGTATTGAATGTGCTCAGTGCATCAGCGGAGACCTGACTGAACTTGGATGCCAAAGCGGAAGCTTCAGCTCGAAGTGCCTGATTGCTGGCCTCTGAACGTTCAAGATTTGCGAAGATGTGATGTGTCGCATCCAGCTCATTCTGCAGTCGCCTGTTTTCGTTTCGCAGTATTCTGATGTTGATTTCCTGTTGCCACAAGCATTCATCTAGAGGATCATCGAAAGATCCGTCGGTAAGATCCGAATCACTCACTTGCGAATGTTCTATTAGATCGCCACTTCCAGAACAGCTTTCCACAGGCGTGTTGGTGAGCTTAGTTGTATGACCTTTGGCCTGGCCGTTCTTGCGTAGGTTAGATATCTCACTCCTGACTTCGTCTCGGAGCTTGTCGTACGCCCTATTGAGCTCCGTGATCTGGCGACTAAATTCTGTCTTCAAGATGGCCTTCTTGATGTCGCCAGACCTTTTTGTTACTTCAAGGTTTTGTCGGAGAATATCACGTTCATTCCGCAGCCTGGCAGCATTGATGCCATACTTGTACAGAACTCCAGTCAGGCGAGTGCATTCCTTGTCAACGTTCTTAGCTTGGTTCAATACAACCTTAGTCTTGTAGTCTCGCTCGTCCTGCAGTATCTTGTTTTGAAGCTTCAGAAGTTTGTTGATCTCCTCGCAGTTCTTCAAGTTCCTGTTCTCGTCGTTGAGCTGGACAATCCTCTTGACTATTGAATCGGTGAACGCCTTGTCATGTTCTGTACGGGTTTCGACGAACTTCAAATTCGCACGTTCGATGATGCCAAGAAGTCTGCAAAATGTCGTTAGCCATTGTAGAGGCACTTGGCAGAAGACCAGCTCACTCTTCATTTCGAGCTGTAAGCGTATCTGTTGCCTCGCTCAGCCGCTGGTGTTCCACCTCAAGAGTCCCGAGGTAGGTCAGAAAGCTGCCGGGGTCTCTGACCACTGACGCAGCCAATTCTTCTGCTTGTGACAAAAAACGGGCACTGGGATGACCCATGATGGATGGGCTTGCTGCTAGTTGTTTGTGACAATGCGTGGAGGTGATAATGCTTGGATGGAACTGTAATGAATGACAGTACTGATCTTCGACGAGCAGAGATATCAATACTGGGGTCTTCGATGATGACCTGTTGAAGTGCCAAAGTATGTTGAGGTTTGATCAAACCAGCGAGTTCGAGACTATTGATAACAAGCTATCATTCTTAGGAGGAAGGAGACACCAGAACAATGGTTTGAAGTATTGCTACTTCCTAGCGAAGGAGGATTGCGACCTGACAAGTCGCTGCTTCCTCGTTTGGCGTAATGATTCACTTCGCCAAGCTCTTTCAAAGTAGTCCAACCATTTTTTTTACCTGTACAATAATTCCGATCGCGAGCAATAATGGTCCTCATATACCTTCCGAAACGATATACAGCCTCCAAACACCTAGCGACCATTGAAGATCCCTCTTCCATGCGCCTCACGCATGCTCAGCAGCAACAGCCTAGCCTCCCACTCCGAAACAGCACAAGTCGATTTGTGTTCCTTGATTCTCATATGAATTTCTCTCTTCTTCTTGACCTGATCCATGGTAGCCGGATGCTTGCCCAAGGTATTGCCCTCCCATACACAGCCTCCTGATTGGTTCGAAACAGCTTGCTCGCAGAACCGATACTCATGTGCGAAACGGCATGCAGTGGGCCCGCCCTTACTAAACAGTGCGCAACCGATCCCACTTTCATTATTGTAGTTTGGGCAGAGAGGAACGAATTGGCAGTTGACTCCAAGGGGGCAGGGTCCGGCGTTGGCAAGCGAGAATGGGCAGATGCCGTACCAGCGCGGTGGCAGGAGAGCATGAAGACTTTCGGGTGGTTCACTTGCTTTTAGAATGTGTCTTGGAGGCTGTCTGGCTGACATTCTCTGCCGGCCTCGAGGAGGATCTTGTACACGCTCTTGAACGGCGTATGATGGGTTGTGTTTGGTTGGGGTGGAAGGAGTGAGGATATCGCAGTCTTCTTCAGGAGTTCGGCTTTTGATTGTCTTTACTGGGCTGCCGAGTTGGGGAATGAAAGCTTGCTGGATACATGTCAGTATCTGTCTCAAAAGTGTAGTCAGGGAAGTTCTGATAGAAGCTCACAGCATTAGGGTCTAGGTTCTTCGTTCCCAGACTATCAGCAGTCCAGGAGGAGTTCTCAGTTCCCGGCTCACTACCCTCGTCACCGTGCCTTGGCCCAATGCCGCCATCCATGCCGTCACTAATCCATTTCTCCATGGCGACGCCCATTCTCGGTCCTCCTCGAGCATTTGTTGCCATACTGACTACATACTCACCCTCATATTTCGGATCAGGCTCTCCTTTTGCAGCAACAAGTTGGCTGTGTAGCGATTCAATGTATTTCCAAAGAATGACTTGCTTCGCGTTAGCGACCCGGAAGAGGTCCTCGTACCTCCCGCGAGCGGCTTTGTGATCAATCCGGGTATTCGTCAGGTCCTCGGTAACTGATTGCAGCTCAATGGAGCATCGTGATACCTCTGCTCTCAAAGCGTCGCGATCGTTGACCAGATTCTGAATAGCCTCGAAGATGCGACTAGGGTTCTCGGCGACTGCAGCTTGCAGAGAGTCTGCATCAGTGATAAATGGGCGGCTTGGGAATGGCGATAGAGCACATTGAGGAGCGGAGGGGTGGATTAAATCGGAGCCCAGACTGGAGATCTCCTTATCAAGCTGAGCAGGAGTCTCCTCCTGAACCACGGGCGTGGCATCAGGACTAGGCGTGGCGGTTTCCAGAATCAGGTGTGAGGGTGTATTGTCCGCATACGTCGAGACTGGATAGGTCAGCTATACCCTATTCGTAGAGTCAAATATCCTCACCCATACTGTCTTTCTTCTCCACGTATGGAATCATAGTTGCTGATCTGGGTCTCAGAGGCGCACATTGAATGGGAGTTTTTGGCTCTGAACGCGGCGAAACCTGCTTTTCGAGATCGACAGACTCCATTTCAGGATATGATAATAGTTCTATATGGAATATGTTCCAGACCTGAGACACTGCGAACGCAGTCGCTCTGTTTGGTCAGCCCGGATGGAAAGTAAACAAGGAACAACAAACGCGATGTCGGACTGCTCACTGCTCAGACTGCAGACTAAAGCTATCACAGTGTGAGAGTGTACAAAAGAAGCAACGCTGATGCAATTATATGCTGCGAATGATGTACGAGATGTGTGCAGAGCAGTTCTGCGATTGCGACGGTGTTTGTCGTTGGCGGTCGGGCTGAATGGATGCTCGCGTGCTCAAACCGGATTAGCGCATAAACGACAAGTGTACGGCCTGCTCGCGTCTGGGATCCTTAGGCCTGAGTGTATAACACCACTCAAAGGAATGAACATCATAGCAGATTGGATGTTGTTTTCACGTTCTCGCAAAATATCGCTTTCGTGGCCTTCTTGTGGCATTTTTTATGCTTACGAAAGGCATTTGAGGATATATCGCAAGTCCTCCCATTCCTGTAAAGCCCAATTGAAATTTCTCCGCAGATGTTCGTGCCTGATCCTCGCTGAGAAATTTAGATTCAGTGACTGCCATGATAGCTGGGGAGGATATCTTCCCAGGTGGTGGCCACATTCTCAGGCTTTGAATTCCCGGCAGTGATCGGTTGGGTGGAAACCATTGGAAAAGCCATTGTGCCTTCGAGTAGGATGACTTTGTTGCAGGGGTGTTGTCAACAAAGTAGAAAGCTTGAGAGATTGTAACTCTCTTATCAGATGACCGACACAGACGCGTGATAGGATAGCGACGCGCTGGAGTCTTGCTGGGGAGGAAAACTGGTCCTCGAGCTAGGACAAAGGTAGTTTCGCTTAGTTCTTAGCTCGAAATCATTGTTGAACAACAAACACAGTGCGTCGCCCTCCTCCTCTGCAAAAACATGCCGAGTACTTGATTGAAGTCCATACTCGGCACAATCAATCCTGCGAGTACGGCCTCTTCCATAATGATGGCTTCCTCCAAACAGTCACCCAGCGCTGCGGCACATCCAGCTGCAGCTTCTCAGACTCAACTTCGCAGATCCAGCAGAATTGCCAGCAAGGCTACTACCGCCGCTGCTGCTGCCGCTCAGCCTAAAACAGTCTCTCAATCCTCAACATCATCCACCGATAAAGGACTCAAGAATGTCTTTTACCTGTTTCCGCAATTGCCGATCGAGATACGATTGATGATATGGGCTTTGGCACTCCCAGGACCACGCCTAGTATGCCTTGAACCACGGTTCTTCTCGGATATGATGATAACGAAAATGAGGCGCGACCCAAGTAGGTTTATTTCCTTAGTCAAGCCCACAACAATATAGTCACAGCATCTTTACAGACCTTCCTTCTTGTTCTTCCGACTGCAAACGCAGGGTTCTTGAAAGAGACCACTGCTGAGTGACCTAGCTAACTTCTTACCCTTTACAGAGATGAATGGAATATACTCAGCCAAGCCACAGTTTACATTTGAGACATGCCGCAACATTTTCACCCGTGTTGACGAGGTTGTGATTTTGTCGGTGAACAAGGAAGCTAGGGAAATTGCCATGAAAGCTCTTCCAGATTCGCTCCCAAGCTGGGACCCCGAGAAGGAGATTCGATTCGGTCCTGACGACTACATCCTATTCACCTCCATCCCCATGTTCGAGTGGTATCAAAGCAGTTCAGAAGCCGAAGCTCTCCGGACTCAGATGAGAAAGATCAAGAAATTGGCATGGATTTGTGTGGGTCTTGAGAGGGAGGTAGAACGCAGCGATCATCATCTCGGCGGCTTCCATTACTTCATACAAGACATGAAGGACCCAAATTGGCTTCCGGCTGCATTTCCAAACTTGGAATCGATTTTGATGGTTTGCGACCTTGTTCCACGGCTCGGATGGGATTCATGGGACCGAAGTATGGAAGGATTCGAGGAGTTCAGCGCCGAAGACCTAGATCTCGATCGTTTGGGCCGGGAACAAGCAAGTGGTGTGGACTGGGCATCCAAGAACGTATCTTTATACAAGGAGCTGGTTGACAAGATCTCATCGGAGGACGGAGCGAAGAAGGGAGATCCAAGATTTCTGGACTGTCGCATGGTTGCTCACCGTGATGCGATTGATTTATACCGTAAGAAGGCTACACCTGAGGTGGAGACACAGCGTTCTGACTAATATGGTCACCTACATACATATGATGGAGCAGAGGGTTCTTGTTTTGATTGGGATTGATGTACATTACTTGTTGGGATCAGCTTGCTTTTCTTAATGAGACTGGCGTTGTGGAGGAAGGGTCAGCATGAATATTACGACAACCTGGTATGCTACCATACTTCGTTTGCAAGCCACATCCAAGCACGTTATACCCAGCACGTTCGATTTCTGGTATCTGCGGACGGTGGTTGTCACTTCATACATCTGAGCAATTAGGAGGTTTTAGTGGTGGCACAGTCAGTGACTTGCCGGTTTTTGACGCCCGGACTATTCCTTCGGGGAAAAGTTCTCGCAGTGAAGCAAAAAAGGTGCTCTTGAGTTGAGCAAATAGCAAATAGCAAATTGAACTGGCGTTGCACTTTCAAAAGCTTTGACCACCTCATACCAGCCAATAGTCTACTTCCAGTGGGGGATTGCATTCTTGCCTCTACACTCTTCCGCCCTCTGCTTCTCTTGAAATTCTTGCTCTCCTTGGAAGGAATTTAAGTTCAAGGTATTCCTCCAGCCAATATAGCATCACTTTTGAAGGTTTCATGCCTCGCTATCTCATGGCTGGATGGCTTGCAAATAATACTCCTGAAGGGAAAGACTCTGGCCCTTCGATACCTCCAGTATCACAAACGCCCTCCAAGCAGACAAAATCCCAATAATTCAGATAGATCAGGTCTCGCAGCATGGAGTCCACGTCGTGAGTCACTTATGTCAACTTGTTGTCACCACCTGTGGACTCGTGAATCGTGCAACATAAACATATGATATTTGGAAGCTCTTATATAATTATTTAGACCAAGAAGTTGAGGTTATTAGCAGGCTGGCCACAAAGTAGGAAATGTTCCTTCACTTCTGCGGGCTTTTATAAATAGACCGAGAAGTTACATTGTTAACACCGAGCAGTGAAGTAGTGACATCCTTGATCATTAGCACACCAGGATACTATATGCGTGGCTAGTGCTGGACCAAGTTAATAATTAGATAGCCAGGTGTTCAAGTAAGGACTCTACACACTAAAGCCTTGCAGATGATATGTTTCAACGACAAAGCATCCCTTTCCAGCAGTTGACCGTTGATCAACAAACAGCAAACTTTTAGAATTTCCATCACGTCCGCAATTGTCTCTCGCTTGCAGTCGCAGAATCTGACTGTCCCCTGTGACTGCAGGAGACATCCAGGGACCAGAATTCGGCTCTACGAGGCATGGATCTGGGTATTTGCTTGAGTGAGCATCTTGTTTCTCATTTTAGATTCGTATTGTTATAAAAGGCCCATGCCTAAGACGCTAGGATTTGCTCTTGGTTCTGAGACGGCTCCCTTTTGAGACTGGCACATGAGGAGCAGATGTTCGTGTCTATGATACATCCACTAAGTTAGGTGACAAGCAGAAAGAAAGGTTATGTGAAGCTTTGTTAGAACTTGCGTACTTTTATCACCAGTTTTGTAACCTATAAAGGACGCTATACGTCCCTGTCTCATTATCCTTGAGTCTTTGTATGGCTGTGGAGGGCCAAAGGATTCCTTTGAACTGGGACATCTAATATTTGCATTGGACAAAGCACCTAGGCAGAAAACACAATGACTGTAACTATGAACCGCAGTACTGTAACTAAGTTCTTCTGTTCTATTGCAACGAGTCTCAAGGTGTTAAAGGCAAAGGTCCTCGAAAGTAGTAGGGCTCGAGTCCCGAGGTTGTTTTGGAGCAGACAACAACGCACCCGGTTTTTCATTCTCGCGTCCACATATGCACATCAGTCCCCAAGAACGTTTATCTGGATTTTGATCCTAGAATAGCATAAGTACATAATGCAAGTAAAATCGCATTTCAATCCTGAGAGGAGAATGTCAACACAGCTTCGCTTATGACCACTCACGTGACCATCCGGGCCTCCGCATTGGAGCGGTGGAGAAAAGCGGACCACACTATGCCAGATATAACAATCCCCAGCCCCTCTTCTGCAACTCTGTTCTTCCACTCTTGAACTATCTAGCCCAAGTCATTCGAATTATACCTTCTCGGATTCTGCGACTTCGCTACCATGGCAGTAACTTGCAACGTCTGCAAGAAAGCCGACGACGCAGAAAAATCTCTCAAGAAATGCGGTAAATGCAAAGAAGTCTTCTACTGCTCAGCAGACTGCCAGAAGGCAGATTGGAAATCGCATGAGAGATCCTGTGGTAGAGCTTGGTACGAAGACGACAAGATTCGGAAATGCGAAGACGGAGCACTTGGGGAAGCTAGAGCTCATTACTTGGAATACACCTGCGAACCCGAATGAAGACTACAGCGAGGACCTAGGATGGGGAGCTTGTCTTGCTGAGGAAGCTGATGATCTGAAAAAGAAGTTCGAGGTTTGTCTGACGTCCTTCCCCAAAGCTGCAAAGTCGCGGCGTTCTTGAGTCTTGGCTGATCTGCGTTGATTCTAGGTGGGGTTTGGAGGAGACGAGAAGAAGTTCTTTGAGTACTGGCCCCAAGGCTTCAGGTAGTCCTGTTGCGGCACTCCTGGTGATAAATTATTCGGATGGTAATGGGAAGACGCCATGCTCCTGCGACTTTTGCAAGTGAGTGTAGCCATGCAGTCCCAGATAAGCATATGCTGATAGCTTCAGGATGGGCAAGCCACTCACGAAGAAGATCTACCACGATCGTTGCAAGTCTGCACACAGGCAAGGGTATGTTATCTTCCGAGGACCAGAGGAATGCATCCGTCTTGTTCGTTTAGATGCATGCCTTCTACTAATCATTTTACTAATCCGGTATCTCTAGATTGAATCTCCCGCGAGGCCCAGACCCGCTAAGCTTCAACGCAGAGACGAGAGAGTTTAATGAGATGATGCGGAAGATGGTGAACATGGATCTCTAGAGAATGGTAGGGAGATGATAGGAGCATGTACAAAATTGGACAATGGGAGTCCGCACGTTTTATTTCACTTCGTATACAGATATGGGTCTTTATGCTTTGTTGTCTTCATTGCCTATTTCGAAAGCCTAAGAACGTAGAACGACCATCGGTAACGACAATCCTCTATTGGTTGCTTGTGAGATCAAAGATACTCTTCTGTGACCAGAACCTCCAATGGCGGAAAAGAAACATTGTGCTGCTTCTTCCAGATATCACAGAGACATTCATAGAAGCACTGCTTATCTTTGGCTCTCCAAACCAATTCGGAGCGTTCCTGGTCATACTCCCCTGTTTTACTGGTAACGAATCCTTCCAGGATTCCGTCGCGAGTGGAATTTGTATGATCGCAGATGATTTGAATTGACGTGACGTTCGGGAACAGTGGCATAAAGACTAGACGACTTGTAAGGATGGCGCTTAGCTGTTTGGAAGTCCTGTGTCTGTGGTTTCCCATATATCAGCACGACTTCGGGAAATATCCAAGATCCAGGTTGAGGCGTTCTTCAAGCGAAAGATTTTACCAGTCAGGGGACTATTCGAATGACAATTACTTACATGCTTGCATTATCATCCTCAGCTGCGGCAACGAAAGCTAGAGTACGAACACCCACAAGCGCCTTGAGTTTTGCGAAAGCAGCTGGATACAAGTCGGTTACCTTAAAAGCAGTCAGTCCATATGTACCGTAGCATCTTGTCCGGTCGACTAAGCTTACCTCCTTCACCATCATCAAGAGTCGATCGATATCGCCAATCATGACCACATCATCGGAACCAACCCTAATTTCCTTACTGTTGTCTTTGGCTGGCAGGTGGACGGGGTATGCCTTCACAGCAACGTGTCGAGACTCGCGGCAGGCTTCAAGCATACCGATGTTGGTGTCGGAGGTGCTGAAGATCAGACCATGCTTTGGAGATCCCCAGAGCTCGGAGGTTCCATCATTATTATGCTTCTGGGTTAGAACCATTTTTCGGATCAGACTGTCGTGGCCGTTGATGCGTAGGACTCGGGGACCGGGCAGTGCCTTCTTCCCTAAAACACACGAGGCTGGTTAGCAATAGTCAATATTGCAGCTGGGGTTCGTGTAGATCCTTATCGACATGGAAATTAGAAACGGTGCAAGAAGATAGCCAAAAACTTACAGATATCGAGTCTCAACTCCTGCGGGAGATTACCAAACTTGACGAAGGTCACCAGCTCCTGAGATTCTTTTAGTAAAAGCAGGTAAAAGAAGCCTGAAAAGCTTACCGTGCCTCCATCTAAACCCTGTAGATCAGGAGGCTCATCGTCTTGGAGCACCTACGTCATGGTCAGATCTTGCTCACCTGGAAGATGTCGACAGAAGGAGTGCTGGTCCTTGCACTTACAGCAATGTTATCGGCGATCGTAGAAGAACCCGTGTCAAGGTTGCCCTTAATCGCCTTTGTCTTCTCGCCACGGCCCTTCTTGTTGGCAGTACTGACCATGTTGGTTGCTCTCTCTGCCTTTGCAACCTTCTCGCGGAGCTTGCGGATGTACTTGCGAACCATTGCGAGATTGTTGACGCAGATCGGGTGAGTGTGAGATGAACGAAGTGGGAGACCTTGTTTGGAGTCCGTAGTCAAGACTTCGAGACGATAAGTGGGCTTGAGAAGAAGGTGAGTATTGTTGACTTGGTCTTGCAGTGGAAGTTAGGGAGGATCACTAGGGTGCTAGGAGCCTGAGGAGGGGGGCCGCGACGTAAACAAATCTGCTAGCGCAGATATAATGAGCACGGAGCTAGCCCTGCAAAGCTTTTGAGCGGCCAAAAGTATCTTTGCGTCCTCAAGTTATCTAGCACAATGCAAATTTGAATGCAAATCACGGACGGGTCATCGAGCATTAAACTTTTCTGGCAGCAAAATAGGGAAAGGGCATTAGAGCTAACAGAGCAATGATCGAGACCTGGCTACCCTGAGGGAGAGCTATAATATCTATATAGCTCATTAATCTCTGTGTCGAACTCTTGCATGCTTTCGTTATTGCAATGATAGATGTTCTGCAAGTCCCGGACACGTAGACACGGACCGAATCTGAGGCCCTGGAGCGTAAGGCTGGCAAGCTGATGCACGTACATCGCAGATTGGACACATCTGACTGTACCAGATGTCGTAAGGTCAAGTTGATAACATAGCTTGTGCTAGCGTGACTTCTCCCGTTGCCGATTCTTGATCTCCACCGTCGCCGTGTCCTGTGTAACGTGTTTTGTCTCGTCTAATTTCCTGCCCCCACAACACCACCGCCATTGACATTGCCTTCACATTGCCAACAAGAGAATCACCAAGAAAATTAATCCTCTCGCAATGTCGGAGACCTTTGGTTACAACAGGGAACTCTCGATTCACTCAGTCTCGATACATTCAGATCTGGAGACAATTAGCCAGACTAGTGACGATTGCGACAAGACCTTCCACCCATTCCTCCACCTGCCAGCTGAGCTCAGAGAAGACATATGGAAGAAGGCTCTGCCAGGTAAAGGATGTTATACTATTCAAAGGAAATCAGCATGCCGCTTCAAGCGGGTATCCTTGACTTGCCTGAAATATGACTACTGACTTGGATCTCCGACAGGACGTCGCGTTCTCCGCCTGAGCGGCCTGACAAATCCATTCCACCCATTCAGATGGGAAAATACATCACTGGGTAGTCATGAGGACTGGTATGAAGTCATGATCTACAAATACAGGCCAGACTTCACCACCCGCGACATAGACATTTCAATGCTGCGAGTTTGCCCGGAGTCAGGAGCAGTTGCGTTTCGGGCCCACCCTTTCTCCAAACCATCGATTGACGGAAAGAACGCGATACGCTTCAACAAGGATGATATCATCGCCATTAAAGATGTCTGTGATCTCGCCCAAGGTCCACGCACTGTAAGTCCACCGATCCCGCATCAAATACTTACATCCATCCGAGACTGATGGAAGATAAACCGGCCAGCCTCCGCAACTTCCCCATTCCATACGGCATCTCCCAAATCCAAAATCCCGGTTTCTACGCATGCGAACCCCACATTCCTTATCACATCACAGACCAGCATAAAGACATGTTTGGCAAGCTCGCCACCATGGAGCGCGACTCGCTAGAAGCCGTACTCAGTATCTTCAATGGCGTCAAGAACTTTGTATTGATCTCTGATGCAACGATGCAGATCACCCGTACCGGCATCTGCGAAGGATTTAAGATGGGAGAGAGAGCTTACGATATGCATGATATTGTTGCAGAGGCAATGCTGGCTATGGAGGCTACACAAGCTAAGAAGCTGTTCCTGAGGACTGTTGGCACTTTTAGTCCTTCCTCTGTTATCCAGATGCCGGAAGTGTTGATTTGGGCGAGGACGGATAAGGTTGATTATGCGAAGGAAGGTATGCAGGGTGACAAGAAGGGGAAGCAGCGGAAGAAGAAGAAGAAGAAGAAGAAGAAGAAGAAGAAGAAGAAGAAGAAGAAGAAGAAGAACCTGATAGTGAGGGGTGCACGGAGATACGTGAGCATGGTGAGAAAGATTGGTGCGTAATCTGGTGCGGCCGGCGAGAGGAAAATTCGTGGGAGCATCATTCTGTTTCGCGTGTTGGTATACGCATTACTGTGAGGAGGATATCGCTTGCAAAAATAGTTTGCTTCTTTGCTTGTACAGAGAAATACTAGTTGTTGTATCCTCCCTAGGACAAAGACTCTAGCCCGTGGGGCGAGCAGGCATGATGTAGATATATCAAGATTCCGTTGAATTAAACCGCTCCCGTGTGGGCGGAAATAAATGCTTCAAAATCTCCTGTCATCGTCTATTCTTCAACTTAGGACATCTCAAGTGAAGTTGCGATTGTTGACCTTACTATAGGGGAAATGTTCAAGTTTGGCTCAGTCGAATACATGGAGAACATTACATGAGCTAGTCCAGCACATCAAGTACTCAGGACCAGCGATTATATATATTAGATGCTGGTGCCTGATAGGGATATCTGTTTGCCAGAAGAGAACGCCAATTCTATGACCCGAAGATCGCTCAAAAGACGCCCATGCCAAATATGCAACGACCAAATCCACCTTCCAGCAAACGCAGAACCCATCCCTCAACAATACCTCATATAATCTAGAACTGCCATTGATACACCTTCACACTGTTGATGATCCAGTACGCTTGCTGGAATGCAGCAGGGTTAGCGGCAACATAGTCGGCGCACTTAGCATATTTTGTAGGATTGTTCTTGTAACAGCTCGTCTGCTGCCAGAAATAATCCTGTCCAGCATAGTTTCCGCAGAATGTGGTATCGAAGACGATATTGTGCTCCTTGAAATGGTCATTGATGATGCAGTTTCCTCCTTCAGTTGTGAACGACGGAGTTCCCCATGTCGAGGTATCTGGCTTGCCACTCTTGATGTTTGCTGGTACTGCAGATGGAGGGAACGTCCACATCTTGATGAATTTTGTGGTCCATTCCATAGCGACGATTCCACCTCCATTGGCATTGAAGGAAGATCCGTAGTTGCCGTTTCCAGTAGTTGTTGATCCACAGCCCTGGTTCACGCTCTGAGTTGTTCCGAAAGGACCAGTGGTTGCCGTGTCATCGCAATTATATGAAGAGGTGACAGAGGTTTGACGAACTCCAAGTCTGTTTCCCGGGATGGTGCATACGGAAGAGTGATCGGTATGCAAGACGTGCAGACTTTGAGAGTTCTCATTGATGTTCTCGAGGATGTCGATCTCACCCCATCTTGGGTAGTTGTCGTGGCTTACTGTCCAGCTATTCCCGTTAGTATGATCGTCAGGTACCAAACTTGGCATACTTACAAGGCTGGCCAGACTCCGCAGGCTTGTTGTGGTACGTGGTACAAATCCGCAATGAACATTCCACGGGTGTACTTCTTCTTAGACTCAATTCGTATGCTTGCACGTCCGCGGTTCGTGGCCGATTGAATTGGCGAAAGGACTTTTGCTGAGTCTACGCCCATATATGATCGCTTCGCTGTCGGGTTGTATCCAATTAGGCCCTTGGAGAGTGCTGCAGCTTGTGTTTGGTAGTCGACGAATCCTCCTGTTGGATCATTCACCTTGAGGATTTATTAGCGTAGTTCTTTGCGGGAGAACCATTCCACAGGAACTCTTACAGTAATGAAGTCAAAGTTATTGTAGAAGTTGGGTCCCGAGAAATCGTCCACCAGCAAGTATTGAGCTGCATCGACCTGAACGGAGAGAGCAAGAGCCAGAACGGCAGCCTTGACAGCCGAAGAAATCATCATTAAAGATATTATATCGTACGAGAGAGTAATGAGTGACTTGACGTATAGACGTCAATGATATAAAGCAAGACGTGAGGCTCAGAAAGAGTGATGAGTGACAGACGCCGAGAGCTTAGAGAAACACAAGCCACTAGATATGGGCGGCGACCATCCTTTTGTTCAAAACCATTCAAATACCCAACTCGGCGTGAACTGTGGCATCAGCCCCACCCCTTGGCTAGGTCGTTGGTCGTATTGATGACTGCGTGGCAAAGTCAGGCAATGAATACACATCTGGAATGGTGGCTCTTCATGGCGTAGGCTTCCAGAGGCATCGCTTCATCCCGTCGACGCCTTCAATGGTCTTCCGGTACAGATCCAGGAGTTCGACCGAGTGAATATATGAGGCAAGCGCTGTGAATGGAGAATGGGGAAATGAGTTCCCAGCAAGGCGGGAGCGGCTTGACCCTTATTTGGACTAAGACGAGCCGAACCCCTGAATGCTACATCCACGCGAGTCCGCTTGCGGCGCAAGCCTTGAACGCCCAAAATAGCCACCCGATCATACCAGACGATTGACAATTGACAACAGGTGGTAATGATTTGGAATTATGCCGATGGCTTGTTCAGCCTGATATGTATCCAGTTCACAACTTTCAGAATCTGCGGATAATCTGTTATTTGTTTATGGTTGGTCTTGCTCGAAGCAAGAAAACATTGACTCGCTTATGTACTCCCACTAGGAGATTATCCACGGCGCTCCATATGCAGGTACGTGCCCGAGGTCCAGACCTGTGGACAGGAACCAGAAACATCTCTGATAAACGTTGTGTCGATTTTCAAGACCGATAAAAGGAGCATGAAATGCATTAGCGTGCTCGCATGAAATAAAGACGAAGAAGAAGCAGCTGAACCTGTTTCATCGTTGCAAAAACACAGACATAGATTATCCATCGCTTTTCTCATGAAGCAACAAAGAAAAGTGGTCGTTGGTCATGGTGGAGACTTCAAATCATGCATAAATACAGATCTGTCGACCCATGCAGAACCTTATCGCCAACACGCGGCAATAAGCATCCGGCCGTGCACCCGAAAGTCTCTTGAGCAGTGAAGGCAACTTTAATATCTTCCCATCTCATGCCTGAGGTAACTAAACGTGGAATATCTACAAATATGTCGGTTGTGTTGACCCAAAAACAAAATGTTGGCCTAGAGGAAACGATGGGCAAAATTGTTCAGCTGGCAATATTTGAGCAGAATACCCGCAACGGAGATCGCTGCCCTTTGAGACTAGCTCAAAGTGAGTAATCATGAACCCCCGTTTCTCACTTGGGATTCGGAACTTCAAGCCTGCAAGTCATCTTTGAAAAGATCAAAGTTCATCCGAGTCTGACAGCTTGTTGGTAACATCGTATCTTCGCCCTCGCCATGCATCAGGCATCGTATTACGAGAATACTTCCCGAAATTTCGAGGGGACACTTCCCAGCAACAGGTATCTCGCATAAGCACGTCGTATCTGTCTGACGCACAAATCTAAGTTGGTAGGATTGCGTTCAATTGCCGCTTTGGATATGTGATAGCCTATTTAAAGCATCGTGTTTGGACTTCCAAGCATCAAGCAATACCGGTACTCCGGTATATGAAGAAACTTGACGAGGCCAGGAAACGGAGAGGGGAGGAAATGAAAAGGAATGGCAATTGGTAGTGAACACATGGCATTTTGTAAGCAGTTGCTCGAATAGTGAGACCATGAAGTGACAAGGGTGTTGATGTGCTCCTGTTGACCATCGGTTCTCACAATCAACTGAACGTTCCCTCCCACGCATCCAGTTTCCATCATTGGTCTAAGTACACTTCCACTCCGCTGCTGCCGTCGCCAGTACAGACTTGCCCGAAATGCATACCATGCCTTTGCATCATATGCCAACCATAGCAGGAAGGCTCCATGACTCTTTCAGTGATTTTTACCGCGAAGTCTTGTAACTCTTGGTAGAAGAATTGCTGGGCAAAGAAAGTCGATATTGGGGACCTCCCACTGCTTGTTCTTCTTGGCGTATCCTGAGACGAGGTCACGAAAGTCATCAACGTCCATACGGTTGACAGACCATATCATGATTCTCTCACGGGCATCATGACTCCAGGCAGGCTCTAGGTCCGAAGCCAGAGTAAGATTCAACTTCTTGTTCGCAGTTCCGACCACGATGTATAGTGTCTTCAGAGCCGTAAATTTGCAGAGTATGTCTGCGACCTTGGCGAATTCAGCATGTTTGTCTAGACCAGGGACTGTGCAGAGGTAGAAATTGCGTTCGTGGATGGCGAGCGTAGTGATCTTGTTTGGGAAGTAATCCTTTGGGCCAGATTGGAAACCAGCAGCCATCAGGGACGCGGCGCATAAGTTCAAGTTGTTGATGAACAGGTAGTCGCCAAGATTAGTGCTGAACATGATCTTCTTTGTATCGTTGCTTGATGAGGACGTGATGTCGACGTAGATGTGAGTGTCAAGGGTTTCGAGGACAGCCTGGCGAGACTCTCTCATGGTGAACAAGAGGGTACTCTTCGACATGATCAAGCCGTTCTTCGAGATGACGCTGCTCGAGTTTTCAGGGAGGATCTGGACGATCTTTGGGGCCTTGTGGTGATCAGCATCACTGGTGATGATGTGCGGGCCTTTGAAAGCCGACATCTTCCACTGCGCGCTGTCAGTTTACTTCTTTCGGGGTATCTCTGAATGACAAGGACTTACGACTTTGAGTCGGAGCTCAAGTGGCATGCGTTGGAAAGATTGAAAGACTAGAGCTGGTAAGTTGAGATCCTGATTGTTTCTGATACGGCGATCAGGGCGAACAGAATTGCGAGAACCATTAATGACAAGTCGCCTCCGCTTCAAGATGACGTCCCCCTCGCTCTTACCTCGAGCCTCCAGACGATACTTTGTTTTCATGTGAGGCACGGTCCATGGTTTATTGAATCTGCCAGCTCCAAGATTGACCAGCTCTTTCATCGTGTGGCATTTACCGCACATCACCCTTGTCTTCTTATTGCATATGAAGGTCTCTTGGAAAGCGATATGAAGCATCAGCTCAACTTCTGGAGGGCATTTGCAGTCGAGCATTGCAAGGACGGTATGTCTGAGTGTGAAGCGTTCATTATACGAGGGTAGGCACGCTGCCGTGACGCCGACTTCGCCGTTCCTGAATTCAACTCCTCCTTGTTCGGCTCCTCCTTTCAGCTCGTTGTGGATTGCTGAAAGCATCTCTGCGGTCTTGAATAGAAGACTGGATTGGGATTCAAGTGCAGAGCTGGCTGTCATGGCGTAGGGTGGCTTTGTTTCAATTTGGGTGGCGGTCTTTGGTGTGGAGAGTCGCGTTCGATGCGCGACTATGTTGATTGACTTTTCGAGGGCCGATCCGCTACTCAAATTTGTGTATATCTATGCTAGACGCTAAGGCTCTCACTAGCAGTCACTAGCGGTGCAGTTCATGTTTAGATAAAGGCGATTCTGATCAAGATAATGCTGGGAGGTTAAGCGAAAATTTTCCTTGCTGGGGCACTACTTGAAATTTTATATTCAAGAAGAACGCAATGCGGACAGGGAGTTTCCATTCCGGAGCGTCACCAAAAAGTCACAAGGGATATTATAGAGGATACCATAGCAAATGTAGACACGCTGACAAACATTCTTATTTCTTGAACCTGCTGCTAGAGTTTGTTTACATCGTGGCGTACAAGCGGCGCTATTTGACTGAGGGCAAAACAGTACCACGATACAAAAGTATCTCCCTCTCCCCGGTTATAATTGCGAACTCGTCAAAAGTATTCTATCTTTAAATTCCAGGGAAACTGCCATTTACCCACGTACTCACACGAGCTGATGTCGTGCCCCAGAGCGCGGTTGGGGAGCAGGAGGCCCATGTGCCAATTCGAAGCCCCACCGACGCCACTTGAATAAAACCTCCCCTTGGTCCTATTGGTCTCTTCGCGAGTAGTGAGTTATGTCCCTTCCACTGGACTATCTTGACCCTGATCCTTCAGGCACAACATGCTGCAAGTTAATTAACATCGTGTAAGCCTCTCTATAGTACGAGTACGACTGAAAGGTAGTGCTTGGCCACAGCATGTGCTCTTCCACAATCTGCGGAATAACAATTTCAAATGACCAAGCCATGAGCTCGACTGGCTTACTCTCCGGTTTGATAAAACTGTCCTTCCGCAGATTGAGCACTAGTTAGATCTCATCCAAGTTCTCATAGATTATCAGGATTTTGCAGACCCAGTTGTAAGCCTCTTCCTTGATACTCCACTCCAAGCTAGGAAGATCTTCGACATCTAGGATTATTAAAAGTGTGTTCTTGAAATAATACTTCGCCTGGGAGAACAATGCCTCAGGTATTCCCCATATTGTTTATCTGTTCAATACATGTTTAATCTCAAACGCGTGATTTGAACCGCCAATCTCCAGTCTCTTCAAGATTGTCTTGGTTATAGCTCTGGATTCGGCATCGACAGGCAGGCTAATAAGTTATGTACTTAATAGCGTCAGAACTCACATGGTAAGCTCTCGTTGGTGCAATTCCAAGATGTGACCTTTGTCTTCGACGGACCCCACTGTGTCTCGATCCTCAACTAGAAAAAGGAATGTATAAAAGGGAGATGGGAGAAAGCGCTGAGTCTACAACGTGAACGAAGCTGTGAAAGATACTGAGCCTAGAGAAGGCCCCGGGCTCGCATTATTTGCACCCACCTGGCTCTGAGATCCTGGTTTGATAGCATGTCAAAGGCACTTTCAGAATTTCACACCTGAAGAGGATATTTTTGTGGACAATTTGATTGTGTTGGAATAAATATTCAAGACAATAATCTAGTCTCACAAGCCTAGTCAGTCGATGTGACGTATGCCATGTCCTAGATGACTCTACCTTGAAGGAATCACAACTCGCGCCCTGTCTTGACTGTTCTACGCCTTTAGAAATGGGAGTCTGCAATTGTCCCTCATTATCGTTCCCACTGGACGATCTTGACTTCTAGTCCCTTTTGTTCATTTGATCGGTTCTTGATCCACAAATCACATCCAATAGAGTGCCTAAAGTTCATGCTATGTAAGATCTTTGTTCTGTCAAGTTTGTGGCAATCAAAGGGCATTCTTACAGCAGTTCTCCGCCAAACTTTTCACGGTTCCACTGACGGACCTCTTTATCAATTATCTGCTTGAGGCGCCAGGCATGCTGATACTGAGCCATCCGCGACTTCTTGAAAGTTGCCTGCGTGACAAGATCTCCTGGATTACTGGGATCAGCAGGAGACAGTGGTACCAGGAACAAGTCTTGGCTTTCTTGAACCTGAGGTCTTGTGGAACCCTCTCATATCTAAGACAATATATAAAGTCCTCATTTCCTTGATCCATTGAAGAAGTTGTGGCATCAGCCTTGTGTTGATAAAGGGGCCCTTCTGGAACGGACCACTGGGAGGATCGTATGGGAATGCATAAAAGGCTAGGTGTTCGGCCTTTGCACAACATTCGACAACCAATTCGGGCTGTATGCCTCCTAGCAACGTCAATGAGTCTCGTGGCTTAGAGTCGTCATTCCAAGTCGTATCGTGACGGCAAGCTTCGTGGTAGATTTTCTCTCGCTCAAGAACCATGTCTCTGATGGGTTGGAAAATATCGGCGAGGTCGCCAAGGAAGAGGATGTTTGGAGAAGCAAATATCTCTTGCTGAGCCGCCTGGAGAGTCGCATTGAGGAAATTCCTGTCTGCCATATCGGGCTGAAGGATAGTGGCAGCAAGCTCTGTGGCGTTTCCTAGACACTGGTGAGCTCTTGCTGTGTATGATCAACTTTGAAGGAGCCTTACTCTTGTCTGGTACAATCTCTACAATAAATTCGTTGAGATAGAGTGTGCCGAGAGTTTCAGGCTACACGATCTAGAAGTAAGCAGGTATTAGATCACTCAAGAAGATATAGAGAGTCTGCCGTAAAGCAATGGGCCAATAGGGGCCAAGAAAAAACTCACCTGGATGTATTCATTGCCCTCCCGCAAAGTGGTTCTAGCTAAAACGGCTCAAGAATTGTCTTGCAAGGTGTCTTTCCACATGAGAATGCGAATGTCGTACGGAACATTGCAGAAGTTGGTCTGCTTTGTAGTCGTGTCTTCCTTCTGGTCGTTACTTGAGGTTGTGACGTCCTCTGTGGCTGAAGACCCTACCGTCTCCTGCTCGATGGAAACCATCTTGCGGTGAGGTAGAGGATTGAAGACGCTGTTGCATGACAAGGAGAATGTCGGTCGAACGACATGACAGGGTTCTCTGGAGATCTCAAAAGAAGTTCCTGTTTTCCAGCTAAGATCGAAGCGCGTCTGCGAGCTTGAAGTGGGCTATTGTTGTTTTCGCGCCAAACGAGACTAGCTCAGGCTCGAAAATATTCCGAACCGGGACCCACGCGCGCAATGAAGCTCAAAGTAGCTGTTTATTTGGTATGTCCATATGCTATAGCAGGAACATTCGCTCCTTATCTCACAATGCATACCAAATGAAAGCTCGTGCTGTCCTATCAAGTATGAAGTGTATTTAATGCCAATAGCTCCTTGCGGAAACCACGAAATTCTGGTACCAATGTTTATCTATAGTACATTGCAAGATTCCACCGACGACCCCTATTTGAACCAGCCATAAATAAATCCCACCGAAGGGCTCTCTTACCACAAGATAGTAACAAAACCTCAGTTCAGGGACCTAGTCTCGACGATCTTTTTTCTCGGGATCAATGCAGGCTAATCCCTCCTCCTCTTATCTGTCTGCTCCTCGCTGCTCCTGGGCCATGAGACAGACTTTATATCCGGACATGGTGATGCTTTATTAAACTCCAAAAGTAACCTCTCGATACATCTGCTCTCAATTGACGCATTTTGAAGGTGGCTTACGTCAATGACAGTGAAAACCTGTCTCTTCTTATGCTCTGTTCCGTCGTCGTAACGGACTGGCTCTTTTCTGCAGATGAACTTCTCAAAACGTGGGTGTTAGAACGTTGTAATACCATGTATTACGTCGAGATCGATAACTATGTAAATGGTCTTGAGGTGTGGTGAACCGGAGATGGCCTTGATGAATTCCTTCATGGTATCCGGAGAGTCCATCTCCGCCCTTGATTTTCCCCTGATATCGAGAATGCTCCGCAGCGAGAGCGCGATAGATTTCAGTTTTACATCAGAAGGCCACGTTACTTCTACGCGTCGCCATGTCCTTAAGTCCGACGCCCTTGACCAGAGATCCTATTCAGCTGACCATTTCCCTGGCACGGACGTGTTTACCCCTACCACATGCTATGCGAGGAATAGCACACCCCTATTGCCGACTCATAATCTAACACTAGTCACCGAACTCGCTCTTCGCCAAAGTCCCTACAAGTCCCGGGGGTTCATATGACTTGAAAGAAAGAAGGGAAGTCGGCGATATAACTCCAGTAACGCCATAAACCAAGATGATACTTTCACCCTAAACCGTGGCGGAAACCGAAAATTCAACTTTGCATTCATCTAAATACCCATGACATTGGTAAAACAAAGCATAACACTCGGAACCTGTCTATCTACGATTGAATGCAAACAAGTATGAGTCTATTTCTTGCTTCTATCCTCCAGGCCCAACATCCGAAGCAATACCCCCTCACTCATAAGTAATAGGCAAGTTACCAGGCAAGGACGTGAGCCCTGGATAGCAGTCAGTCCCAAGGCACAACCAGAGATGTAACTCATTCTGAGTTATAAAAGATGGTACTCACATCCTTCCACTGGCTCCTTAGCCTCCTGTTCCTTCATACAAGCATTCGCTTGTTCCGCTGTCTGCGTCTTCAGCGCCGAGCATATATCTCCCGTACATCTAGCATCAAGGGCTCTCTGGAGCGTATCATCTTTCCAGCCGAAGAGATAATCGCCGTGCCAGCCGTAGCCAGTACTGTCACAGAGCATCAGCAAGCCTTACAAATGACCGAAGAAGAACGGAAATTATGTTAAGCGAGCAACAAACCAAACTTACGGGTCACCCATGGAGTACACGAATGGATTGGAGCCATCGACAGGCCATAGCTCTGGGTCGTTGAATGGAGTGGTGTCCCACATCACTTCGTACATAACTTGTGGTAGTCTCACGGGATGAGAAGCTGGACATGGACCGGTGGATTCGAATGAGCCGGAACTGGGGTAGGCGACATGAGCTTTGTGGTCGGGACTGTCGATGTTCTTCCCGTCCCAGCAGCTACAATCGATTTCATCACAATCAGAACAACAGAGTTTGACTCGTTGGAGAAAGTTTTATCTGATTTACTTACGTTGGGAAAGTGATCTGAGCACGGATACCACCACCACACATCTTATCGGGCAACGTCTCAGTGTCGTTTCCTGTGCAAGGCGCACCTCCGAATGGATCTTGCTCCATATTGCTGAAACATCTGTGACAGAGCTGTTTTTGCATTGTTTCCTTCGAGCGGAGCATGGGGTCTCCGACGATCATGCGGAAGCCCTGCATGATGGCAAGTTAGCTCCTCCCCATTGTCCGGTAACAGTCGTCGATGCATCGAAAGCAGAGTGAGATTGGAACCCACTGGCTTAAACGCAGTAACCTTCGTCTTCCCATCATACGGCGGAATGTAATAGACAGTCAGCCCCCCATTCTTTCCCCTCAACCCCAAATTCGTCATCTGCGGCACCCTCTTGAACGTTCCATTCCTCGCCTTGAAATACAGATTCGCCGTCCAATAATTGCTAAAATCTTCACTAAATGTGCAACTCGTACAGCTGGATTTAGCAGCTGGGTCGTAAGCCACGGGCTCCATAGCCGAGTTGAACGAGTTGCCGCCGGCGATCTGATGTGTATGTGTCGAGGGCGACTGGCCGGGTTGAACGAGTGGGTCGATGCGTTCGATTACTAGTTGGGAGCATTCGAAGCGCATCATCGCTGCTTGAGCGAATTGCCGTTTGGAGAGCTCGAAATCGTTAGCTGAGGCCGGTGTGCTGTGGACATCGCGGACGAGGGCGAGTGCCGCGAGAAGGAGGGTTGTCGCATGCATGGTGGCTGTTGCACTCTTTGTCGAACGTGTAGAGTTGGCAAAGTTTAAGAACAACGGAGAAATCGTTGAGAAGAACGAGGGAAATATACTGCGGAATAAATCTCGCATGGGAATTACTGTCTCCTCCCAATATGTCGAAGCCGATTATCCATATCGCAATATACATCGCCACACGAAGTCGACGAAACATGAGGCGTGATTGGACATCGAATATTTACATTCTGCCGAGATCAACATCTCACTTTACGGCAGTTGTTTGGATGTTGGCGATCGCTTGCGGGGAGGACAAGGTGGCTTTTGGCAGAATGCAGACTTGCCGGGACGAGCAGGCTTAAAAGCGCCACTTCAAAGGTTAGGATGATTTCTCGTGTGAATGTATTGGCGAGTGAGACAAGAGATAGGCAATCGTTTCAAATAGAAGACATGGACATTAATGAAGTTGCGAGAAGCATGAAAACACGAAGATGCTGTCGAGTTACTTAGGGTCGTTTCGAGAGCTTCCTTCACTTCACGGGTTCTGAGAAACAATACAAGTGATTCTGAGAGCCGCTTGGCCCTATAAATGTGCTAAGTGGATCTCGCAGTGATATTATCTGATAAGAGTACTACGACAGATTTGGGAAGATCAAGTGAAGAATGTCACTCAAGAGCCAAGTATCCACGTGACCATCACTGGGAAACTGTTCTCCAAATATGTCTGGTTTGAAAGTAACTTGCTCACAGACTCAGCTGTCTCTCTGCCAAAATTTCATACCTCCATCGGTCGAGCGCTGGTAGACCCGGCATGCTGAGATCTCAGCCAGTTCTCCGTACTTCCGAGAACAACCTTCTCCTCGCTAACAACAACCCCATCCTGAACCATCTTCTCTCTCAACGCTGAATCGGCAACCATCCTCCCAGCAACCCAAGAATCGAATTTGGGAACTGTAACACCGAAGTCCACAAACTCTTCCATCTTCGGAGGCACGGCTGTCCAGCAAGCGATTCTCGCTTGCCGAAGAGTGGGCATAGAAAGGAGATCATCAGTCCATTTCCACTCTCTCCACCTCTTCTCCCTCTCGACTCTCTTCCCCCTATCCATTCTCTCTCTTTCCTCCCTCTCACCAAAACCACAAGATTCCACTGGCCTCATACCCTCCCTCAACCCCTCCTCAATTCTCGGAAAGCCACTTCCACTCCCATCCGCACACCACAGCATCAAATCCAACCCCCTCAAACCCACCAACTCACTCCTCAAGTACTCGACAAACCTCATCCAAACCACCGCCTTCCGCCCTAACATCTCTCCACCCCCACCACCCTCAAACACTCCTCCCCAAGCAGGAACTTCCCACGCACACCTGATCCCCCTAACACACTCCCTCGCCACCCGACTCCTTTCCCCCCAAAACCCCCTCACAGCTTCCAGATGCGCGCCAAAATCCCACACCGTCTCGCTACTCCCATACAATATCGGCTCCGCTTCATACTGGATCTGTTTACATGTTCGGAGAAGTGAGGCGGTGATAGTGGCATGTGGGAATGAAGCGTGTGTGTTTGATGTGAGGATTTTGTACGGGACTGATAAGGGCATTCCGTTAGGTGATAAGGGGGCGGAGTGGCCGAAGGGGTAGGAGGTTTGGGAGGGAGTGGAGGAGGTGTTGTAGAAGAAGTTTGTTGGGGGGATGGAGGTTACGATTTTGTGGTGCCGGGGTGGGAGGATGTATGTGTAGATTTTGAGGCGGAGCTCGAGGGGGAGGGAGAGGATGGGGAAGAAGGTGGGTTTGGCTACGCTGAGGGGTTCGCTTGGAGAGGAGGAGTTGTTTACTTGGGAGTTGTTGGTGGTGTGGGTGGTGTGGGTGGGGTCAGGTGATGAGGAGTTGGCCTTGGAAGCTTGTTCCTGAAGATCGCTTGGGGTGGCCATTGCTGGTTGGTTGGATGCCATGGAAGGTTGCAGGACGTCTTCTAGCGTTTCCGTGAGTGCCGCACCTCTGGGCTTCCGAGCTGGATAAGTATCGTCTCGTGTTTTCGCTTCTCGATTTACTGGAATCCGCAAACACCAAGAACAAAGTAGTACAGTTTGCGAAGGGGAGCTGATATACTTGTACAACCAACCGTGACTCTCACTTCAGCCCATCCATGTTTCTGCATATCTCCGACTCCACACATGCAAGATATGAACAGGTCATCTTTTTGGGGACAGCACAGCGATAACGGGAGACCTTGATGGCTGTTCCCTGTCAAGGTTGTTGCGTGCGATTCAAGTGTGGTGGCATGGTGGATCAAGCCGAAAAGTGAAAAGGCCCAATTTCATCATGCGCTAGGATTAACACCGAGAGGCTGGCTGACCCGATCCAGTAATCAGTGATTAGTATGATTGATTGATTCGAGTGTGGGCGAGTAAGCGGTGACGAAATGCGGTGTGTTGCTGGTGATTTGCCGTGTTCCTGACATGCTTTTGTTGGGGCTTTGGTGGTGGATGGGAGTTTCCGTCCGGAATAATTTGGTGCGTGGGACATTGGCTGTGAGTGATGGGACGACTTGACCGCTTTGTGCCGGGGCTGCATACTAACAGTTCTTCTCATTTTTTAGAGTGAGTGCTTCAGATAGGCCGTTTTGGTCATTATTCTGCACATGAATCCTCGCTTGGAGGTAGGATGATTCAGCTGTCATACACATCGGGACTCATTTGTAAACAGACTTGCATCGGCTATCCCCAACCGCATGCTGACTCCACCTCGTCATGACTACGGATCAACAAATCCGACATTGAATCGGTACCTGGCTCAATAGAATCGAACGTCGCCGAACATGCAAGTCAAGCTCCAACCACCAATTCCGAGCGAAGAAATTCTGCAAACCCTTTCTCTATAGACGAAGAAAATGCGGCAAAGAAAGCCATGGCGCTGGAATGTGAAGGCGGGCAGTGATGGATCTCCGAATCCACTTCCAGATTCCGAATCCCTTTGATAGACAGCAATTCCCAGACCCATTCCAAAGGCTCATACCGAACATTCGACAACGTTCTAAAGTCGGAAGCAGAGTATTCTGGTAAGCCCTCCCAACCACGCGAAGGACGCCCTCCCTCAACCGTCAACTTCAAACTTCCAAGCTGCATATGTTCTTTCAGGAAATCGCAAACACTACTCCATTCACAACGGTCGTAATCGCGCGCATACACCGAGCCCTGCTTCACCAGAGAGATCTCGTGTATCATCGGCCTGGTCTGCTTTGTCATGTCTGAGAAGAACGGGACGATCGCTTCAATATCTCGCCCAAAGCCGAATGCCCTATTCCCGTACAGGATATGTGCTGTCTCCTCGTGAATCTTGCGATTCACGCGCATGATCGATACGTGTAGCTCGACATCTGTGATCAGATGGTAGGTTGTCGCATTGCTCTGGCGCACAAGATCGCGTCCCAAAACTCGATACTGCGTGCGCACATGAGGATCTCGACGCTTGTAGCTTTCAGGATTTTGATTCCGAATCTCGAATGTGCGTTCGTTGCGGTCGTCGAAGAGGAGGGAGTAGATCATAAGTCGAATCTCGCTCGGGACTCGCAGGAATGGGGATTGCTCCGCCATGTCTATTACCATTCTGGAGGTTTAAATTTGGAATGTGGGAGGTTCGTTAGAAGGGCCGTGGGCTTGTTGAAATATGTAGTCTACGACAGCGGGTATCGAGGAAGAAGAAATGCGCGCTGCATAACATCAAAGAGGACACGCTGAATGATATAATTGCGCCAACAAGGTAGTTGCCGGGAGGCTTTCAAACCACGCTGGTTCCAATTGGTCCAGGTCTTTCAAGACCCGACGGTTCGCAGCAGGTGCATGCTACAGGTGACCAAGGATTCCATGCTGTGATAGGGACACCGATCAAGGATGTTGCTCACACTTATTCGTGGTGAAGCACGACTCAGCGACGAGATAGGAGGATGAAAGCCGTCGGCGGTGAGATTTGATGACGATTAGCTAGCCAAGACTGGGAGGGAAAACCGATAAGAAACCCGACCAGTGTCCCGCTGCCGTATGGACTAGAAAAACAAACGAGTGTGACCGTGAAATGAGTTACACTGGTCGGCTGAATCATTGCAATTGGAAAGAGAAAGATGTAATCAGTGTAACGAGGGCGTCAATTTCATTGAGGGAATTCTCAAACATCTACTGTACCGGCATGAAAGCTGAAGAGAGAAGCAAGAGATGCGATGAGCGAACTCCTATTGGCCTCGCGTATCTCGGGATCGCAACAACATCGCGATAGGCTTTTGGGTAGAGCGGCATTAAGTCCGAACAACATCGGGCCGTTCGAGCAGAAATAATCCGTAGAGCCCATTCATAGTAACTGAGCCCACAGTAAAGGGGAAAAAGCCATGGCAATAGAAATTCTCCGCTGTCATACAGGAGACAACATTCCAGAGGACAATTCCAGCCGAGCCCCTAACAAAATAATCTGCTTACATAATACTAGTAGCCGAGGCGAACAGCCTCTCCACCACCTTCAACCGTCCAGAACAACAACCACAACACCAGGACTCTTCTGGCAAATATACAACTTGGTTATGGCCGCAGAGCCTCAGCGCCTGCAGATTAATCATGAACCACTCTACTTCGTAACTTCTCAACCAATTGCGTTCTAGATGGTGCGAAACCTGGCCTTTGAAACTATTTTTGGTGGGGGATGCAGGTACCAGCCATCGCATTTACGCGCAAAACACCAGCCATCCACAAAAATACCAACCTCTTGCAATGCAATTGCCATCGGACAACTGCATATATTTAAAATGCAATCCCAACCCCTTGTAGGTTTCTTTTCTCATCTTACACGCTCACTCAAAATACCTGTGCAAGTATCGCATCATATCGCATCTCAAGTTGAAGTATTCGTACATCCGTCAACATGCGTCTCAATACCTCAACCCCGACTCTCTTTGCAGTATCATCACTATTTTGCTTTGGCTCGTCTTTGCCTTTCCTTTCTCGAAGATCTCCTGTCCTGGAGCCCCTGGTAAGAAGGGCGACTTATTCAGTTGTGCCTGTTGATGGAGGACCTGCTGCGACCGAGGATGGATCTCCGGAAGCCACCATTGTGAAGACTATCATTCATACTCCAGCACCAGTCACGATTGTCGAGACGGACAATGTGACATTACCGCCTGTCACTGATGTTGTATCGACGAAGATTATTGAGGGACCAAAGTCAACGCAGACTGTGTTGGTAACAGTTACTCACTCCCCGGTCGCACCAACTGCAACGACGACAGCTACGAAATACTCCATCATCGATGTCAGCTCTCCTCCAGTTACTGTTGTGATTCCAGCACCAGCAGCTTCAAGGTCATCTTCCAGTGCTGCTCCACGTTCGTCTTCGAGTACCTCAATAGCCACAACCTCGACGTCTGTCGCTGTTCCCTCCCAATCGGCTTCTTCCAGCGCTGTCGCAACACCCTCGAGCTCTTCAAAAGCATCAACGACAACCTCGGAATCTACATACACTCCATCGACAGCATTATCATTACCCACCACTACCTCCGACTCGAGCCTCCCTACCTCAACAAGCACACCAATCGCATCTACTTCTTCGAGCAGCGCTACCGTCACTTTGAGCACTTCGTCTGCCCAGATTACTTCAATCGAAACATCCTCGACATTCAGCTCCTCAGCTGTGGAGTCTACATCTACTCCAACTTACGATAATGGGCAATGGCATACATACTACCCCCCTTGGTCCAATACAACGGGCACACCCACGGGCCTTGCATCCGTACCAACTCTGAAGGCAAGACTTGATTCTGCTCCAGAAGGAGCTGCGAATCATGGAATCGTGGCAGCATTGAAGCAGATCGTGTCTTGAAGCTGGAAGCAATAGAGAGCACAATGCAACAATACAAATGCAGACGTCCAAAGCAAGGACGCCGTGTATAGGGAAGATGCAAACTGGTGGAAGAAGAAGAATGCAGGACCTGTGAAGCTGTAAATACTTGGAGGATTGTTTGGATAGAGGAATCTGGAGCGCACCAAGAGCTGGAAGCGTATCCTTGCAGGCGTTGGGGAATTGAAATCAAGACATGTACAAAATCGATAGATAAATGTTAATAGACTGAAATCAAAATAATTTGGTTGCAATACTATGCTTAGACTTATTGTTGTGATTCTGTAGTTCTGATCTGGACCCCGAAATCCAGCCTTCCCTCCTTCCATTCCCTGCAGCCTGTTGCGCGGCTGGGTTCATGACGCCGCCCTCAGCCGTAGCGAGCTACGACCTTCATCTTGAACACCACTACACTCCATCTTTGATCTGTCCTGTCCCACGACATCAATGCCACTGGTTTAAGCTTCGCTGGCCATTGTGCACGACTTCGCAACTATTATCTCGTCATGGCCAGCCCTCCAGCAGTGGAAGACCAAGCTCGATTGCTGGAAGATGCCTTGACTGTAGTGAGGCAGCAGACGCATCTGATGCGCAAGTGCTTGGAAACACCTGGGAAGCTTATGGACGCTTTGAAATGCAGGTAAGAGGGTATTCGACTTCCAGTGGATGTATTGAGAAGGCTTGCGGAAGATGCGCAGACGTCGAGCGTGCTCTTGTGCTGACTTGTTTACAGCTCCACCTTAGTATCGGAGCTTCGAACGAGCAGTCTAGGACCCAAACAATACTACGAATTGTACATGGCAGTATTCGATGCCCTGCGACACCTATCCTCCTACCTGAAAGACTCCCATCCCGTCAACCACCTGGCAGATTTGTACGAGCTTGTTCAATATGCAGGCAACATCATACCTCGATTATACCTGATGATAACGGTGGGCACGGTGTACATGTCAATTGAAGATGCGCCGGTCAAGGAGATCATGAAAGATATGATGGAGATGAGCAGAGGAGTGCAGCATCCGATTCGAGGTCTCTTCCTACGATACTACCTTTCCGGCCAAGCGCGGGATAATCTACCTATGGGCAATGGGGATGGGCCGGAGGGAAATCTACAGGACTCGATCAGCTTCACGCTGACGAATTTCGTGGAGATGAATAAACTTTGGGTACGATTACAGCATCAAGGGCATTCGAGGGAGAGGGAACTGCGGACACAGGAGCGGAAAGAGCTTCAATTGCTCGTCGGAAACAACCTTGTTCGTCTGAGCCAGCTCGTGGATCTGGAGACTTATAAGAATGTCATTTTGCAGCCGTTGCTAGAGCAGGTGGTCCAATGTCGAGATGTTCTGGCGCAGGAGTATCTACTGGAAGTCATTACCCAGGTTTTTCCAGATGAATTCCACCTTCACACCCTGGATCAATTCCTGGCAGCTGTGTCACGTCTGAACCCACATGTCAACGTGAAGGTTATTGTCATCGCGCTGATGGACCGACTTTCATCATACGCCGCTAGAGAATCTGAGGCGCATCCTAAAGAGGACCGCGAGAAACTAGAGCAAGAGGCAATCACGAAGTTGCTTGAGAAAGTACGACTGAGCCAAGAGAAGAAGCCCGAGGCACCTGCTGCAGAAGCAAATGGTGAACAGCCACCGGCGGAGACCAATGGATCCGAGGCTCCAAAACCAGCAGAAACAGAGGAAGCTGCGACGAAGGAAGAACCCAAGGAAGCCGAGGCTGAGGCCGAGCCAGTCAATGGTGCGGACGGAGTGGTGGAGGAGAAGAAGAGCAGAGGTATTCCGGAGAACATCAAGCTCTACGAGATATTTTTCGAGCAAGTCATGAACTTGGTCAATGCTCAACATTTGCCAATTCAAGATACCACTGCATTGCTGGTCTCGCTTGCCAATTTGGCACTCAACATTTATCCTGAACGTCTGGACTATGTTGATCAGGTGCTGGATTATGCCAATCAGAAAGTCAAACAACATGCCAACAGTGCAGATCTACACCACACCGAATCTCAAACCAATCTCCTTAATCTTCTTTTAGCGCCAATGAAGTCCTACGTTTCGCTGTTCACGGCACTGTCACTTCCGCAATACATCCCACTTCTTCACTCCCAGACATATCCTACTCGGCGAGCTGTGGCTGGTGAGCTGGCCCGAAACCTATTGAAGAATCTCATCAAGATTTCAACGCTTCCTCAGCTAGAAGGAGCTCTTGAGATCCTGAAGGTGCTGATCAAGGAGGGCACTCAACAACCTGCTGGATATCCCGGCGTTCAGCAACGGAAAGCCATTGAGACAGATGAGACTGTTGAGGAGCAGGGTTGGCTTGCTCGGATAGTTCATCTGATCCAGAGTGATGACAATGACACACAGTACAAGCTGCTACAGATGACGAGAAAGGCTTACGCCGAAGGTAATGAGAGAGTCAAGTTCACAACTCCGGCGCTCATCACCTCGGCAATGAAGTTAGCAAGACGGTACAAGGCCAGAGAACATTACGACGATAATTGGGAATCGCAATCATCGGCACTTTACAAGTTCATGCACTCTTCTCTGTCAACACTTTACACACGCGTCCCAAGTTCTGCTGAGCTTTGCTTGCGACTTTTCGTCACTTGTGGTCAAATAGCTGATCAGACGGGAGCGGAGGAAGTCAGCTACGAATTCTTTGCTCAAGCTTTCACAATATACGAAGAAGCCATCAGTGACTCGCGAGCTCAATTTCAAGCGGTCTGTATCATTGCTGGGGCGTTACACGAACTCAGGAATTTCGGAAGGGAGAATTACGATACTTTGATCACGAAATGCGCTCTTCATGGCAGCAAGTTGCTGAAGAAGCCAGATCAATGTCGGGCTGTGTACTTGGCATCCCACCTATGGTGGGCAGTGCCGATTGTTGCCAAAGGTGAGACAGAGGACGATGAGAAGAAGGTATGTTGCTATTACTGTCTTCGGGGGCATGGACTAACAGTTACAGCTCTATCGTGATGGCAAGAGAGTGCTTGAGTGCCTTCAGCGTGCTCTCCGTGTTGCTGACGCCTGCATGGACACAGCTGTCTCAGTTGAGCTCTTCGTTGAGATTCTGAACCGTTACGTCTATTACTTTGATCAACAAAACGATGCTGTGAGTATTGTCTAACTTCTTGCCATCTCCAAACTAATTTGATTAGGTCACCACGAAATACCTCAATGGTCTCATCGAACTCATTCACTCCAACCTTCAAACAAATCAAGAATCCGCCACAATCGACATGCCAAAGCGCCATTTCCAACGGACCATAGAGTACATTGCATCGAGAGAATATGAGGGCGTGGTGACGAGTGCAGCAAAGTGATTGGGAAAATTGACTGCTTAAAGGGTGAGGTTGGGCTCAGGGGTAGGGGTAGAGGCATTTGTAAGAAGTTCGATGGAGGTTTGGTGACTCGTAGCACGGTGACTTCACTATGGACAGCGTTTCACTTGGGCTACGATGCAAACAAGGAGAAGATAGAGAACTGCACCTTTAAGCCTTTGGCCCGCTATTTGTAATATTCAGGAGAGAGGAATGAGAGTCTTGGAAGATGATCACATGATCTTGGCTCGGTGACTTCGAATCTGCTTCGAAAGATATGAGTTGCTATTTTTCACAGTGAAATGATGTGCTACTGATCTTAGATTCGTAAAAGTGAATCATACATGTATCGAATAATAGTTCGTTGGAGATATATGTTGATGGGGAAACATCTCCAAGAGTTTCTCGGCTTCCAAGCTCTGGGCCCAGCCGAGACGCGAATCATGCTTCAGAACATCCAGCTCGTACTGGATCCGACAACTCACTCTCAACACCACTCTTCAACACCACACCACTCATTCCCTTCTCCCAGTCTCTCGCAAAACCCACATTCCTTACCATCTAATACAATAGCAGCACAACCTACAATGCGGCAATCGACCCAGCTGGCCTGATTCAACCAATTCCTTATCAACCTCTCTCCTATCTACATCATCATCGCCTTCTCCACGTCCCCGACAACCCCATCCCATCCACAACATGCCCACCGACGAGAAGCCCAATAAATACGAACCGGTACCAATCCCCACATATGACGAAGCCATCGGATCCTCCTCACGCACAACTCCCGTACCTCGAGACGACAATGCGCGCGAAGCCGCCGACCCGGCAGAGCGAGAAGGGCTGCTAGGAGCAGATACCGGGGGGCGGACACCTGTACCTACACGCAGAGCAGGCTATCGACCGCCAACAGTAGAAGATGTACCCGACGAAGACGACGCCGAGCACGATACATTCCTCAATCAAGATGGCACACCCGAGCAGCGGAGGCGGACAAGTGGGAGCAGCGAGGAAGACGAGGTACGGCGCGAGCTCCAGGAAATGGACATTGAAGACCCGCCAGCACCACAATCCGCCTGGGGGAAACGCATTTCCTCCCTCTCGCTCTCTTTACCCTTCAAGTGGAAATGGCCTTCTGGACTAGGCTTCAAGCCGCGGTGGCCGACCATTGATGCGAATTTCTGTATTGTGCTGGGCCGATGCTTCGCTATTCTGCTGGTTATGGCGGTCGTGTATCTGCTGTTTATGAGCGATATATTCACGTCTGCGGCGCAGAGGATGGCGGGGCAGATGTTTGATCCCGAGAGTGTGAGGATACATGTTCAGCAGATGGTGGATGAGAATCGCATTGAGGAGTACCTGCGCATCGTCACCAATACGGATCATCTGGCTGGCACGGAGGGCAATTTCGTGCTTGCGGAATACGTGCAGGATTTCTTTAGGAGCAATTTCCTCGAGGATGTGCATATGGATCAGTTTGATGTGTATTTGAACTTTCCGAAGGAAGGGGGAAGGAAGGTGGAGATCCTGAAGGAGGATGGGAGTGTACAGTGGAGCGCGAAGATTGATGAGGATCCCGTTTATGGACAGGGGGTTAGGGCGCAGACGCCGGTTTTCCATGGACATAGTAAGAGTGGTGATGTTACGGGCCCGGTCATATATGCGAATTACGGGTCGAGAGAAGACTTCAAGAGGTTGTACGATAGTGGGATTGATACCAGGGGCGCCATTGCGCTGGTGAAGTATTATGGAGGGCAAGGAGATAGGGCATTGAAGGTCAAGGCGGCCGAACTGGCTGGGTTCGCAGGGTGTATAATATACAGTGATCCGAGGGACGATGGATTTGTGAAGGGAGAAGTTGCGCCTGGTGGAAGATACATGCCTGAAGGAGGTGTTCAGAGAGATGCTGTCAGCTTGATGAGCTGGGTGGTTGGAGATGTCTTGACACCAGGATGGGCAAGTGTGAAGGGCGCAGAGAGAGTTTCCAAGGAGAACAACCCCGGACTTGTGAACATCCCAAGTCTGCCATTGTCTTGGGGAGACGCGCAGCATCTACTTAAGGCGATAGAGGGTATTGGAGAGGAATGTCAAGATGAAGATTGGAAGGGAGGTATCCCCAATGTGGTATACTGGTCCGGAAACTCGAGCTCACCTAAAGTCCACCTGGTCAACGACCAAGACGAGGTCGAGCAACAGCCAATCTGGAATGTCATGGGTAAGATCACGGGAGTGGAGCAAAAGGAGAAGTCAGTTATTGTGGGGAACCACCGCGATGCATGGGTCTACGGAGCTACGGATCCTGGATCTGGCACTGCTGTCATGATGGAAGTCATCCGGATTTTCGGCGATCTTGTTGAGCGTGGATGGAGACCCCTTCGCACCATCGAATTCGCTTCGTGGGACGGCGAGGAGTACAATCTGATTGGCTCTACCGAATATGTTGAAAACAACATGAACAAGCTGCGCCAAGATGCCTACGTTTATATCAATGTCGACGTAGCAGTCGGTGGCTCGGACTTCGTCGCAGCAGGCAGTCCCGTATTCAAGAAATCCCTCCTCCGAGTCCTAGACCGCACAAGCGATATGGCTAAGAACGCTACTCTCCGCGAGCTCTGGGATAAGAGAGGCGGCGAACTCGACGGTCTGGGAGCTGGCAGCGATTATGTTGCTTTCCAGGATATGGCCGGTGTCTCCAGTCTGAACATCGAATTTACAGGTGACAAATTCCCCTACCACTCCGCCTACGACAATTTCGAATGGATGGAAACCGTCGGCGACCCAGGATTCCAATACCACAAGATCCTCGCACAGATCTGGGCTCTCCTTATTCTGGAGTACTCAGATCGTCTCGTACTCCCCTTCGATATGACAGCCTACTCCTCCTCCCTTACCAAATGGTGTATGGATCTCGATAATTGGGTCAAAGACAAGGGTGTAAACATTGAGGGCAATACGCCGTGGAATATCGAACCGCTCAAGGAAGCAGTATTGCAATTGGCGAAGGATGCGAGGTTGTTCGAGAAGTGGGAGGAGGAGTGGGATGCGATTGTTCTTGGTGGTGGTGGATTTGAAAGTGCGATTCTGGCGGCGCATAGGAAGAGCCATAATAATCGGATGGCGAACTTTGAGACGCATTTGTTGGATTTAGAGGAGGGTGGTGGTGTAAGTTCTTCCCTTTTGGTCCCTTTTTTTTCCCCACCCACTTATCTTCGTCCCCTTCTCCCGCTTCCATTACACCCTCTTTCTTTCCTGCCCTGCCTTCAACATAAAACACAGGAAATTCTAACTTCAAACAGATTCCCAACCGCACCCAATTCAAACACATCGTCTTCGGCCCCCAACTCTGGTCCGGCTACGACGAGGCTTTCTTCCCCGCTATCCGCGACGCGGTAGATGCAAGGGATTGGACGCTCGCTCAGAAACAGGTGCAGAAAGCGGCGGATACGATTATGAGGGCGAGTAGGAAGTTGGTGGGGAATACGTGAGCTGATTCTTGAGCCATTGCATATGCGCCATGCTCGACTCTGGTTGGGTTCAGATGATGGAAGGCAAGGGGTAAGGAGGAGGACGAGAAGAGAGAGGTCCATTGTACAGAAGCGGAGGGGGATGAATCAGCGAGGTAGTTCTCCTTCGGCCAAGGATTCGCCAGCAAACGCGAACGGGCAAGAGAAAGCGAAGGCGACGGTAAAGGCGAAGGTGGGGATGGACGCGAAGTGAGGAACTGTACATTCAAATTTGCTTTTCAGCGTTTTCTTCTCAACAACCACACACGACGGATCCCGTATCCGTTGTACTCCAGGTACAGGTCAGGTCTCGGGCGGCGTTTTTGTCTGGCTTCTTTGCATTTCCGTATGGTGTTTTGGCGTTTAGGTTGGTTCGATTCGGCCAGGTATTGGACAACATATGTACCTGCTTCAATAGAGTACATTGAGACTTGCAGAGTGCGGGTTGGAAGGATAAGGGTAGAGGCGGAGGTCGTCGGTCGGTTGGTGGTTCTTTTGTCTATTAAGATAAGATATATTCAAAATGAGAAAGATGGTTATTAGCTCAGAATTCCTCATCGTGTCCTCTTATTTTGTCACCGAGATAGGTCGCTCATGTCAGGGAAATAACACGAGACTTTCCTCCAAAATCAATATACCAGATCTCCTGTCAGTTCAGACGTGTCCAATGGTGTCCAACGGACGCTCCATTCCTTCTTCCCTGCCGCCCTTTCAAGACTCGCCAAATTCTTTCGACTTTGAGTTGGCCTTCAGCCTCCCCTATTGTTTTGCATCCATACAGTACAAATCTCCAAAGCGCCGTGTTTCTCCAAGCAGAACTTAGCTGCCCTCCGCCGCCACAAAGAGAGCAGGTATCGAGCGTACGATTCATTCATAATCGTCGTCATCAAGGAGAAGCGCACATTCGGTAGGCGTGTGCGGCTGGTCCATGAACAACAGTATCTGTATGAAGTGCACCTCGGTCGTAGCCTGCTCTAGCAGTGTCAAAGTGCAGGTTTTCATCGTCGCTGTATACTGTTAGTTTGCTAAGATCTGATGTGCAAACCCTGCGCTGAAGACACTTACTCAGAATATGCTTTCTGCTTGTGTTGGTCCATCGCAGTCTCCATCGCTGGTTCTTGGCTTGCTCGTCTTTGCCGTTTGATTGCAAGTCGTTCAACGAGTAATTGTTCTCAGACAATGGCGTGTGACGTAAGGTGAACTAGCAAGGGTATTGCGAAGTGTGGACGTGGTAGAAATTCGTACTAAGTCGTCAAACTGTTCGCTTGTCTTCAGCAGATAGCAATTATTGCAAGGTGGTCTTGAAGAGGAGTTGAGAGCGTCGTAGGAGTATAAAACCACAGAGGGAGAGTCGTGAAGGGAGATCAATGGAGGTTGGTGTCAAAAGGATATGGGATTTGGAAGAGGAAGCCTCCAAAACCACTTATGTGAACTACTAATTGGTGAATGGCTCACGAGCAATTGATTGGGTAGCTTATCTTTGTGTTTCTTTGAGGTGAGGTGAGCAGATAAGGCGGCAATGACGGCTTGAGAAGTCTCCTCATTTACCGTACCAACTTGGTTACTTTCTATAAAGAAAGCCCCGGAAAGACAGGGTATTCTGTTCGGATCTTATGTCGAGTTTTTTGTTCCATTTATAATCTGAAGACTGGGCTAAGAAACCCGTGGAATCAGTATCGGTATTGTTGAACTTGGTATTCTGGTCTCGAGCAGCTCCATCTCCATGGACACTTGCTTCCGTGGGATCAAAGCCCGAATGCGCCCCCTTGAACGGAAAGTCTTAGAAAGGTATATGCCCTTTCTGGCGAGTGTAAAGAGCTGCGCCGCATCTTCTAAGCTTCTCTAATCACATACACGATATGAACGAAATACTCGCTAAGCTCCTTTGATTCCTGTTTGTCTAGCAGCACCATTTTTTAAGGTTTTCAACGAATGAGATATTGTGTCGCGCTAGATGCTAGGAATTTCGCAAATGCAGTATCATCGTCGGCTCCTCTTTCCTATGCTGTGGCTGCGCACAAGTTGATGCCCGAAGTCATTCACATACTGTAAACAGTCGCGTCAGATGGCTTCGGCTAGCTCACTAGCGTGGTTTTCTCTTAGCACCATAACATTGCATCCTCCCTTCCTCGCGAGGTTTCTTTCAACCTCCAGCAGCCTCTCGCATCGTGCCTTCGACCCCTCAGCGTCTTCACGAACTATCGCTGACCATCCCTTCCAGGAGCTGGCTTGTGATCTAACTCTTTTCCAGAGCTACATTGCTGCCTTCCGCAGGTTTGTTTACTTTCTACGATAAACAAACATGACATTGTATTAATACTTGTCTTCAGATTTCAGCTTACCACATATCTACGAGCGCACGGTCTGCTCTTGTAACACTTCGGGTGTCCCAATCACACTTCCTTTCGCACAAACAAGCTTCCAGGTCTGAATACCTGGCTCCACGAGGCATGTTCACTCTGCACCCGAGAATTGATGTCACTGCTTGCTAACATCTCTCCTTAGTACTGAACATCTCATCGAAGATCGACCGGGCACATTCTAATAACACCATGAAGTCAGATGCTCCAACTATTGAGAGTGGTGGCATGGCTGTCGCTACCGAATCCGCCGTTGCCGATAACAGCCTTGAGCCCCACCGTGCTGGCGACGACGATCTTGGTGGCTTTTCCTTGTGTTTGCCTGGTTGCCCCATCAGTGGTGTTGTATCCGTACCACGACTCAAAACGACTCCAATCGGCTGGACTCTTGACTCACCTACTCCCGAGGACTTCCCAGAGTTTCCCAAGCTTCCACTCGAACTTCGAACTATGATCTGGGTCCACCACCACGATGAGAACAACGAGATCACAATCCATTTCAAGAAGACTGTCTACCGTGCTAAGGATGGGGATGGACCGATCAAAAACGTCAACACAAGAGGCGTGGCTATCAAGCGCATGTGAGTACATTGCTTACCCAAGTTTCTCATCCCAGCTATCATGTTCTAATCACGTAATGGCAGGTGGTGGAACAAAGTCCGAGCTTACACCCCTGAGGAGGAAACATCTGGTATGCTCATCTGCAAGGAGTCCAACGCCGCGTACAAGAAGGCAAAGCCCTGCGTCTTCCAATACCGATTGAGCGGAGCAAAGATCTACTTCAACAGATACCAAGATATCATTCTTCTCAATGGTGAACAGTGCTATCTCACCTACCTGTACGCTCGAGCTCTTCGCCCTCCAGGAGGTTTCGCCGGCGGTTTCCTCGGTCTCATGAACATCAAGCGAGTCATGTTCAGATCGAGTGACCTTGTCTTCGACATCGACAATATCATCGAGCAATACAAGGCTGCTTGTTCCAAGGCCGAGGAGGGTCGAGACGATGTCAAAAAGAATGATCCCAACTATGAGAGATACATCAAAGAGGCTCAGGACTACGAGATCACTCAGATCAAGAGAAGTGAGAGCAGTGCTCAGTACTTTATTGAGAAGTTCGTTATGGTTCTGGTTAAGCATGAGATTCAGATCTGGCAAGAAGGCGAGGAGAATGAGATCTATCTGGCCCAGCTTTAGTTAGACCGAAGACGAGGATTTGCCTGGATATGGTAAGCCCGTTGTGACCGGAGGCATATTATGGTTTGGCGACTAGTTTTTTTGAATTTGGCAGTTTCGAGAGCCACAACTGTACAAACCAGAACTGGACAAAGGTCGAGCAGAATTGCCGTAGATAAATGAAAGTCTGTGAATATAACCAAGATTTGCAATCAGTGCTTTTACGCCTGGTATGATATGTCGAATGACAGTGACATTTTTGAGCAGGCATACGTATTTGTGGTCGACCCCATTCTATCTGCCAATAAACAAAAGTGCCCAACCCATAGCGCTTTCATGATCTCTTTTTATTCAAAGCTTATGCGGTTGATAACCACCTCAATCCTGCTGTTCTAGGTCGATCGGTTTCCTGTGTCTTCTAATCGTCTTCCATAAGATCGGGATTGCAAATGTAATCAGGCTCAGCGGTACCATGACCAACCACCAAACCCAGAAACAATTACCCACGATCTCGGAAGCTGATGGGGCATCCCAGTCAAGAATCGGCATGGAAAAAAAGCTCTAATGAGAGTAAGTCCAGGCCCGATCAGCCTTATCGTTCATGAACTCACCGTGACAAAAGTTGCTGGAAGGAAGACGGTGACGAGAAATGCAAGTAGTTTCATGGTCGAGCCGTCCTTTCTTGTGAGTTCGGAGATACACTGCATGATATTGCTGTCAGTTTGGGCTGCTTTTCGAAACGCCTGCTTGTGATTAGTAAAAATGAAGCAAAGATGGCTGAGACCGCTCACGGCATCTTGCCAGGCAGCCAGCCTGTTGGCGATGGTTTTTCCAAAGACCGACGCCGACTTGGAGCTTTCGACTACGCGACCGAGGCGAGCCGCTATATGCTTAGAAGTGACGTTATATTCTTTCACACTCTCTGGTGGAAGCCATAGCTCTATATCTTCCAGCTGAGATAACAGAAATGTGGTGGTGCGTTGCAGCACAGAAAGACGATTCTGCCAGCCAGCCCACCAAACCCGATACTCAGCAACTTTATCGGCATATCTCTGGTTCAAAGTCACATTTTTGACTACGGTATGGACATTGGTGTACTCCAGATCTGATAATAGCACTTCCAAGGAACGTTCAACGACCAGGACATGTACCAACAGCGGATGGTGGCTGGCTTCGATCTGTGATGGAAGACCAAGCATGGCAAAATGGTCGAACGCACCTAAATCAGCGATTATGAATCCTTGCAGATCGCCGCTCTTGACATTAAAGGCCGTGACAACTGTGCAAGGATATACTGTGCCGTGCCCAGTTGAGCACACGAACACTATGCTAATCAGGCTCTACCTTCACAATTGCTTCTGGGCATAAACAACTCACCGCGTGTGTTCTCCAGGCTTGTTTCATCCCGTAACAGTGATGTGGATATTTGCGCCGGGTAGTGATCTTGAAGCCACTGGACCTTGAATATATCTGATAGACCTAACAGTGTCTCGGAGCCGATTGATGGAGTATATGGAGGACTCATGTCTTTGCTGAAAGACAGAACCAGCCTGCCTCCAGACAGTTCCGCATCATCCTCTCCCTTCACTTGCCCAAGAAACTCGACTATTCTGTCTTCTGAGATATAGCCTATTTGTTGTTCCTTCGGCAATGTGGAATCTAGAAACAGGGGCGGCTCACGACTAGCTGCTGAACGATACTCATCCCATCTCCATCTTCGGATCCTGTGCGCATCTCTGAATCCTGACCACGACCACCTGTTGCGATCTGATCGAAAGATTTCACGAGCGTGTTCTAGTAAGCTTTGATCGGATGAAGGAGGTACACCTTTCAAGGAGGCCAAATCTGCCCGGTCGAGATTCTTGAGAGATTGAGGCCCCATTATGAATGAGCTTGAAGAGAATCTTGGGAGCCGGCAAATTGACAACGGTATCTTCAGCTGTGATAATCTGCGTAACGGATCTTCACAAAGGGTAAGTTAAGTAGAGTAGATGTCATGATTGTTGTATCATAACGTGAGTGCAGCATGGTCGTTGAAGCCACAACACGCCATCTGGAGCGCCACATTGAGAGATCTCACGTTTCTCTTGCTGTCCGGGAAAGCTGGAACCAGCCACAAACATACTTCGCAAAATTTTGTTGAATCCTTATTTTCTACTCGATCAAAGAGTAGCCCCGCTCTAGCTCGAGCGCGGGTAGGCTTCCAGCAATAGAGGAATAGGTCTTGGCTCGCCATGAAAGCTGACAGAGGCAGGTCACATTCATGAGATCATGAGACTAGCAAAGATCAATTTTTGATCAACTCGCTACACCATCTTTCATCCTGATACTCTGTTCTCCTACAAGGTAGCACTCACACGCTGATCTTGTCACCAAATTGAGGTCTCATGGCGTTGCCGCGCCACGTGATTTAGGACTGTACGGGAAGAAGCGAGAGAAAATAAACATACACGCGCGCCAAGAGCGCCATCTTAATCTCTACTCACTTCCGAGCAACAACACGCCGCACAGACGACCACCAGCACTCCAGAATGACGACAAGTCGCAAGCAAAGCAAAATAAAAGGTGGCAATCCCTCGCAAGCTCTTCGTGCATCTACGGACCACGAAGCCAAGAACACATCCTCGATGGCCGGACCAAGACGAACACGCATAAATGCGACCCCAAAAGCGCGAGCTTCGATCCAAGATGAAGATGAGCTCTGCAAGGAAGCGTAGGAGGGGAGCTTGAAGAGACAGTATCCCGCTGTGATCCAAGCAAGATCAGTCTGCGAGCAAACGAGGCCGCGGAAAGCAGCAGTTCTACAAGATTCCCCACCACTTCTTCCACCAGCCCATTGGTTGAGTAACGAAAGAAATCAAACAGCCGTGTCAGTTTCGAATTGGCATCTGAGGAGCAGAGCGCAGCCCTTTACAAGTCCTTAGCACCACCTGCCACCGATCAACCTTCCTTAATGGAGGAATTCCCTGGTCGTCTTGAGAAGTTCACCTTGTTCCCAAAGCTCCCAGCAGAAGTGCGGTTGAAAATCTGTAACTTTCAATAAAAGGCTTCTTGCTTTTGAATAAAGAGTTGATCAATCATTCATATAGGGCAGTCAGCACTCTGCGAATATCATCAAAATTGACCTTGACAAGAGTTCGCATTTCATTATTGAGCAAGTCGTTGAGAATCGAAGAGGTCGGCTAGATCATTTGCGAGGTTTGCCCAAATAAATACATCTTATCGAGTGCAAGTTCGACTTGAATACTCAGGACGGGCCGAACAATGCTTTGTTAGCCGTTTGTGTCGAAAGTCGTACCGAAGCGCTGAAGATATTGGTACGCTACGAATATATAATCAAATGCACGACAATCCATCAAGGTATGCAATGACCAAATGTTGCTCTTATGGGAGCTGTAGCTTACCTTTGAGGATCTGTAGCAAGAAGATTCGGTTCAGCCCAGACACGGATGCCTTCTACTTCGACCAACAAGCAGTCTCTGCTCTTGCTAGCGTAACAGCTTGGCGTTGTTCTTGCTCCACACCACTATACAACGCCCAGAAGGTCACCAGAATTGGTGTAGATGACTTCTCAATTGGAACCAAGGGTGTGGATCTTGTTGGATCAGATGTTCAAGCAAGCCAGAGCGTGGTCCCTATCGATGCCATTGAAGGTGATCTAGGCATGAGCTCCTCCATGAGTGAGGAAGAGCGTTGTGAAATGCTTAAGGAACTCGTCATAGCCCCGTTCGAGGAACGTTTCAGAGCGGTGGTCCAAGAGCATAGCGAGTACAACATCAAAATGTGGGGAGCTGCGTTGGATTGGGCAGGCCGTGAAATTGGTTTGATGGATTTCCTATTCAACAAATCTCCTTCTTGGGCTACATTCTGTGGGCAACGTTATCAAGTCTGCGAAAAGATGACCTATAGTCACTAAGGGCGCGGGAAAGCTGAGAATGTACGATTGTATGAGTAGTTGAGGAGAATCAGCAAGGGATCCTGTTGCTCGTGACAGGGCTTAGATGCAACGACTCCGTGGCCTTATCACAAGACGGTCTTATTTGAGCTCATTCATGTTTAAATCCACATAGAAGTTGGTTCTTTGAAGTTGTTCGCAAAAGTAGTCAGGGCTATAATTAGCTGCGTAGGTTCCCACATTTTACAAGCACCAAAAGCTTCCTCTCCAGGCTCAAGGCATCAATGCAAGTGATAAGATATGAAAGAACTCCCCCGTTATTAATCCAACAGGAATAACGTCACACTCCTGACTCTCGGACGTGATGTACGCACTATATCGAAAGAGAGGCCACTGTTCACTTGAACGAAGGCACCAGTAGCAGCACTCGAACACGGGGAGGGAAGCTCTGAGTTTCGCTTAACGCATATTTACTCCAGATGTCTGTCAGGCCACAAGGCAGTTCTTTTGGAGTCCTTCTATCCTCACCTTCAAGTCGAAGAGGACGAAATCACTAGTCACCTGGCATTCTAAAACCTCGATATCTCCTTATTCCTTCGCCGCAATGTCTTCTTCTCTCGAAGTCCCAATCAGACATTCTGGAGCAGCGTCTTCCACACTCTCCAGCAGCAACAGCACGGCGGAGGCAGCGTTTGCACGTGAGAATCTCGACATGGACCTTGATCTTGGGCAGGAGCCCGATTATGATAGGCTTCTCGAATCTGTTCTCAGCTCTCCAGGTTTGCAACTCAATATCTTGTTAATACTCAATCTGGCGCTGACTTCCAATAGCGCAATCGAGCGATGCCAAAGCGACAACACCAGGTTCTACAGCAGACACCAGTGACGAGGAAAAAGAGGTGAGTGGACTAAGGGAATTCCTTGGTGACAGCTGCTAATCATACTTAGATTACCCGGCTGACCTGGGAGATCATGCATGTCGAAGCACAAATCAAGTGGATCAACATAGAGCTTTCTGACATCAAGAGACAACAACCTAAGGTTGAAAAGGTCATCGAGCGGAAGAGCCGCCCAGAGAGGGCTCAGTTCATAACTTACATTCAAGCTGTGAGAGACTATGTCATTTACTCCATCGGCAACCCTGCTGAGTTCAAGAGAACCTGCCAATTGCTGTTGAGTTTTGAGTTTACCAAGCAACTAGAGTGGATGACTGCCAATCAAATATATATACGGGCCATGGAGAAGTTTGTTCTTCAATCCGGTCGTATGTTAACAAGCCAATTTTGGTCCCCCGTCGGAGATGTTCCCACGCCTGGGGGGTGTTCAGAAGCTCAAACTCAGGTAAACATCTCCAACTTTGCTCCAAAGTCTACTCATGTGTTCATAACCATATTCGCAGAGCACGGCAGATAACCATACCATATATGGCGAGAGCCCTCAGTCGACGCTGGTAGAGTATCACACAATATTTCAGACGCTTATACAGCAACGCGAAGAAGGGAAACAACTTGTCGAGCCCCGAAGATCTGTTCTCCAACAAACCACAAGGGGGAATCTCCTTTTCCAGAAGTCAATGCTCAAACGGGCTGGCGAAATCAAGGCAGCCTTGAAAGAGGTTAAGAGGTTTGATGGCGCACTGGGGGCTGATGGAGCCTTCAAGCAGGTGGACTCGCTCCTGATGATCTTATGGACCATGCCTTGTCTGTTCAAATTGAAGCTGACAGCATTTCGTGGGACTCTGACTTACTCATCATGGCAGACCTATTCTTTCGGAATCTTGGGGCCAACTTGCCAGTTATCCTCAAGGTCATCGTTGCCCACCACAAGCAGCAACATGATGGGACCCGGACCCCGGCTCAGAAGATCCTCCGCTATCCTAAGTTCGAGGGAGAACCATAAATGTCTTTCAAGGAAGAGTTAGTGGATACGTGGACGAGAAGCGTCTGGTTAGTTTTGAAGAAGTGCGAATCAGATGATGGATGGATGGCTATAGCTGGATATGAGACTAGTAGATGACCTTCAGGAGCGAGCAATCGTGCCGAGAAGTAGCAAATCTTGCCAGTCTTAGCATATTTGGCTGAGTTCAAAATTCGAGGCTGACAGCCATTGGAACGATCCTATGTTTTCTTTGATTTCAAGTGATGGAGAACGTGAGTTTCTTTGCTGAGGCTTAGGGAGGCATGGTGAATGTTATTGGGCAGGTGCAGTGATTTTCTTTTCCATTACTAGGGTGAATTCCACGATCACGAGTCTCTGCACTTGACCGGATCTGCTGGCATTATAAATACTTGGATTTCCCAGCTCTAACTCGCCGCTAGGTTCGACACCACTTCTTGGATCATCACGCCCTTGACCACCAATCCACCGTTCAGCTTTCCAGTGAGCATTCATCTAATTGACCGCCCAGCCCGATCAACGGATTCGACCTCTTCCCCAACCTTTCGAACGTGGAATTGCCTTCGCCTCTTCTTGACACATATTTCGATCGCTGTACTTAGAAGAGAAATACGGCAAAAGTCAAATTTTCGAAGCTGCGGAAGTACCAGCTTCTGTGATGGCTTCAGAAACGCAAATGGCGATTTCCCAAACACCCATCTCCTCTACCCTTTCCCTGGAGACGAAAAGTTGAGCAGTCGTCGAAGAACCATCCGCCATCAGAGATGCCAGTACATCAAGCGCCGCCGTCGCTCCTGCTATTGGAAAGAAGGAGAACCGAAATTCTGAAGGCAAAGTCCCGTCACGAAAGCGACGGAAGACGTGGCACGAGAGAGCTGAGTTGTTTTGAATCGCCGAAGAAGAGGTGAGATCAGTCAACCAGTAGAAGTCATGATGCCGATGCTAATTTTTGAAAGTCTATCCGAATATACGATGAGCACGTGGAAGCCGCATATAGCTGAGAACGTGAGCTTGAGGACTTGATGAAAGCGAAAAAAGACGATATGGAGATCGCTAAGAAGGAGTAGGATGATGCAACCAATGCTCATTTCGAACATCGCATTGTCGAACTCGAAGCTTTAGTCGCACCACTCGACAAGATTGCCTCAGAACTTCCAGCTACTGCCGAACGAGACGATCCTTTCCCTACCATGATGAATGATACCTTCCTCGAGCGAAGCAGAGGCGACAGAAGGATTGTTATGCAGATTGAGGTCTTGGTGGCAGAACTACATGAGTTCATCCAGGGGGGACGAGTGGACTATCTCGGCGAGTTGGAGTGCTACAGACAGATCTATATGCTACTAGCCTCCAAGTCATTGATTGGATTCGAGCTTTGAAAAACCCGTCGGGGGTTCCGTGAGGCGCCAGTCGACAAGAGCCATAAAATCACATTATCTTGACTCGAGGTCGCCCGACAACAGCAACGACATCGAACACTCAACACTGACTTTGATGTGCGGCTGCTTTTCCGCTCATCTCATCTATTACTACTTTGTCAATATATCGCCGTTTATTACTTTAGGGAGGACCTTGGGCAAAAGCCTAACTTTGCTTTCGCCAGCCTCTTAGTCCTAGATACCGGCTGTTTCCTCGGTATGAACTCGCGCCCTTTTCCCCTTTGCGTTCTAACATTCTACACCTTCCAGGATTACAACTAATCGGTGCTTAAGGTCCGAACTATAGCTATTTGTGCTTGACGGAAGGAAAGGTCACAAATAATGCCTTCAAGTAAGTTTGAATGTTACTGAGGACCTCCCCTTCACCTCCAAGGTCATGGCGCGGCTATTTGTCTTTTTGCCTCCTTTCTTCTCGGCCTGGTTTTGTTGCTCAAGCACCCGTTGCAATCACATCCTGATGCCGCATCCACATAGCCCCTTCTAGTTCTTCCTTCTCCTTCTCCATCCTCATCCAGAATCGTAATCAGATCAATCAATAAATGCTGCAGTCGCCTCAATCGATACGTAGGTACTCGGTCCCTCTGCTTCCCCGCATGAACTAGATCCTGGATCCCCCTTTCAACCGGAATTAACCACTTGCGAAACTCAGGCTTGGTCTTGTACTCCTTCGAGAACGTCGAATACCCAATACAGTATAATTGATCGTCGCCCCTCGTCATCACCTCACCAATTGCCATTTGTTGTCCTTTCCAAAGCCTGAATGGTCCCTCGCCGGGATTTGAATCGTCATAAAGTACATTCGAAATTGCCCCGAGAGTTCTCGACATCTGGCGATTATTCTTCTCCGTGGAGAATCTCAAAAATTGCGCTTCTCGTCGCAAGATGTACGTCCATGACAGGAACTGGCCAAACAGGAATGCGGTGTAGACAAATATCAGGCCTTTCTTCTCGTCGTCATCCACGTGAGCCAGGAGATTCTGTTGCGTTACGTTGAAGAGCCTAGATTGGAGTTCGAGAGAGGCTAGAAGGAGAGGGTCGTGGTATTTGGCGACGAGCTTTTTGGCATCAGCCCGCCGTCGCCTTCGTCGATGAACCATGCCACCCAGCCCGTGAATGCTGCGGCGACAAGAGATCCGATAAGCCAGACTAGTGCTATCACGATCGAAACCACAACAATAATTTTGAGGCTGATACGATCTCGCAAGTTGACGGCATCAGATTTGAAATTCGCCAACAGAGATAACATGGTCTATATATATTGGGGACTACTTCGCCCGGTTGACAGTTACCAGGCGACTGTCTGATCTACTCTCTATCGATTCGCTGTGGTTGTCGGATGCTACCCTGCTGAGATTTGGTTCCTGCTGAAACCTTGCAGACACCTATACCTACCTGCATCCAGCTTACAGCTAGCCGCCCCACTAAAGGGTGAGATTCGCATAAACCTGATTTCTCATCGAAACACTCCTCCAAATCGAGGGCTTGAGTCCCTACATTCGCACAGGGCAACATGTAAAGCCAGCAGCGCTCTTAGCAGCAGCTTTTGGACATATGGTTCCTTCATGCCCCTTTCTTCTCGCTTGGTCTGTTGACCTTAAGCGAGCATTTCAGGGCTCCAGAGCAAATTTTGGTAGCCTCTGTCGATTTTCCGGCGAAACCGAGTCATTTCTCTATAATGCATCGCAGCTAAATTCAATTGAGAACCTGGTAGAGAACCATCGTGAACAGTCTGTTATATGACAAATCGACATCCAGTCTTCAGCAGCGCAGTCTGATTTTCCTTTTGGCGGACCAGAAACTGCTATGAAGTGGGGCAGATTTACCCCACTTTCAAGACAATTGTCTCTCATTATTTCCTTTGTCCCAAGGCCGGATATACAATCAAACATAACACGAACGTGTTTACAAAACCGGCATCGGTCAACTAAGAGTATACGACAAGATGACTGCCATTCTTCTGTTAATCGCAGGCATTGCGGGCCTTTCGCTGGCATCGCAAGACATCCTATCAATAATCCCGGCAACTGGGAACATTGCCTATCAACTGCCAACTGAGCGCACGTTTCTCTTGAATGTTCCAGACTCATACATACATGGGGAGCCACACCCTGTTGTCTTCTCGTTTCATGGTGGTAATTTAAATTGCTCACTCTTCTCCAGCGGATCTTGTCCTGACGTAAACAGCTGGTGGCTTCAGCGAAAAGCAGCAACGGATCACTGAACTCTCTGATCCAGCCTTAAAGATTGCTGGCAAGCCTTTCCTATCAGTATATGCTCAGGGCGTCAACAACACGGACTGGAATATGACGCGCATCTGGAAAGGGGCCCCTTACGAAAACAAAACGGTCGATGACGTACGTCGAATTTCGTAAATCCTTTCGCACTTTAGTCGTTTGCGATTGGCCTCGACTTCTGAGCTAACTCTGTCTAGATTTCATATGTATTCGATATGCTCAAGACCATATCGGAAACATATACAATAGATCGGTCGCGTCTCTATGCTTGCGGCAAATCCAATGGCGGAGGTTTCACAGCTCTCCTGGCGTGCCGTCCAGATACCTCGGCCATCTTTGCCGCATTCGCTCCAGTTTCTCCAGCTCTCTACCAAGGCACATACGCCTTTCACAACTGTTCTCCCAATCGACCAGTACCGATCCTTCACTCGCACGGTGTCGAAGATGTCATTACTCCTTTCTATGGTCGGACTCCGGAAGGTGGTAGTTTTGGACCCGAGCCGGATGTCAGGCTTTGGCGACGGCAGTGGGCGGAAAGAAATGGTTGCAGGGGATCATATGTGGGAGAGTGGCCAGTACCTTTGATTAAGGAAGTCCATCCTGGAGCTTGGGAAGAGATCTGGGACTGTCCTGGGGCAGAAGTGAGGGCCTTGTCTGTAGAAGGATTGGGACATGCCTGGCCCTCGACGTTGGGGCTGGATCTGGCTGGAAGACCGAACCAGACAGCGAATTTCAACTTCACAATACAGCATTTGATACCTTTCTTTTCCAGCCACCGACTTTAGGCATCAGATAAGGCTGAGTATGATGCAAGGAGTATGTCCCGCCAAAGTCCGAACGGTATTCTGCGCGATTCAAGGCTCCAGTCTCGACATATTTTGATATGCTTTATGTACATCAGAAAGTCACATCGGAAGATGATCAATGAAAAGTTACACAACTTTTAAAACTGAGGCGCTCTGTCGTTTCTGATGATGATGGTCGATGGGAAATCATTATCAGCGCTGGAGGTGAATCCATTCTCACATGACCAGCAGTGAGGCGCGACCTCAGCATAAATACGCGACGCTCCTTCCCTCGAAGCCGCCAAACTTCACATCATATACTCGACAAATTTCGAAAATCTCTGCACAGTCTTTCGCCGCGTCATCTCTCGTACGTCGTTCATTAATCTTGAGCCCAAAAAAACTGACAACATCTCCAGGAAATGGACAGCATCCCTCCTTCCACCAACGGCCGTGTTGCTTCTTCATCGACCTCGAAGCCAATTATCCTCCCGACAAACTCGAAGGTCGTCGCGGATGCACCTCAGTCACCATGGGCCCTTCTCTCCGAAGATCCTGGTTCATCCTCGAGCATCGAGTCAGAAGATGGCTCATCGGAACATGACCATGACAGCGATCCGCTTCGATATGACCCAGACTTTCCTGCTGTCACCAGATTCACTGTTCCCAAAACTTCCATAGCTAGCTCGAGAACTAGTCTGGAATTTCTTTTCCACATGCACGTGTTGTCGATATCGTTTACGACAAGGAGATGGAAAAATACCATTGTTTTGGGGTAGAGGTTCCTGCAATATTACATGCTGCAGAGAATCTCGACACATCGGATTGCGTGTGTATACCATCTGTTTCGGAACAGAAACCCATGCTCCAGCTATTCCATTCGACTGGGAAGATGATTGCCTCCTTTTTGGTGATTGGCTGGCTACATCAAACCCTTTAAATGTCCAGAAGTCTGTCCAATTCGACTCCGTCTGTTCAGCTTCGAGCTTCGAGCAGCATAACTTTCCAACCCTGCTTTGCGTCTGTCCAAGCTCTCACTGTACATAGATAAAATTGAGCATCAACGGGTCGCGTTTATCCCACACTTGCTTTCTTGTGCGACTGACAAAGCGGCACAGTGTGTCTAACGGTCTCGATAAGTCTGATCGTGTGGGGAAAGGGGCCTTGAAGAAGATGAACGTTATCGTATTCGCTTTGTGGGCTCGGTCCCCGCCCGCCCAATGACAATAATCCAACCTTATACCAAAGATACCAGCTTATAAACAACTCGAGAGAGAGGTGATTATATTTGCTATCTTGGAACGAGCCTGATCAAGTAGAAATCCCGGCCAATGTCGCGCTATTGATTCTCCCTTGCCGGGCTACTACAGTAGACTCGCTGTTAGCAAATTTCAAATTCTGGTACCCCATGGCTACCAAGACGGCACTAACTGAGCATAATATTCGGTACCATAGCGCACACAACGTGCTTACTTTCCAAACTTTCTCATCCTTCGTAGGCTTCATTCCATAAAAATCAGCAAGCAACCCTCCGTTGTGTGATTTAACGATCGCCAACACTCGCGCGCACTTCAACCACATCAACGCGTCTTCGACTGGATCTTCAAACTTCCATCCTTTAACTGCTTACTTTACGCTGATCTCTCTTTTTTTCTTTCCATCTTTACGAAACCTAGTCATAAATCCATAGTTTCCGGCATGGAATCTTCATCACGCCTCCAAAGCTTGCTCAAAAGACTGCATCACTTGTCGATAACAGGATTGTCCCCACTCGCCAGATTCCTGGAGCTTCCAGTCGAGCTACAGCTGAGAATATGGCCTTTCACAGGATCAGAACCTCGCAAAGTCAAACTTGTTATATTCGGCATGAAGCTTGATCCGGTATACACTGGCCGTAATTGGTGGTTGCCAAAACCCAATAACTGCCCTGTGGAGGGCCAAGCGACGATTCCACTGGTACTACGTGTCTGCTCGAGGTCCAGGCATGAAGGATTGAGCTCGTACACTCTCTGCGAAATTTATGTCGATTTGACAAGCTCCAGGACTCGCTCAGTGTATGTCAACTTCGGCGTGGACTCCTTTCAAATTAATCAATTCCATCGAGACATCGTACGATCTTGCCGAGAGTTTCGCACAACCTTTTCTCTTGCCGATATGAACCGGACTCAGATCATTGACATCGATAGTGCAGACCAACATCGTCATGGTTGCCTGAATATCTTTGATGTTGGCCACCCCTTCGGAGGGCTCCCAAACGTCAAGCAAGCCAATCTCCTACTAAAACAACAAAGTCGAAAGAACGGCCAAGGATACGAGTACATCAGTTATTGCCTTGATGAGTCCGAGCAGAAACGACGAAAAAAAGAACTCGAAGTCCTCGCCAGCGAGATCAAAACGAAAAGCGCAGACAGGGAAGGTATAAAAGTAATTTATGAAGTCGTTGATCTAGAATTGAATTGATCCTTGAGGCCCAATAAGGAGTCCGGAAGCGAGACACAAAAAAGCTGGACAGTTTATTGTTGGCCTATGACTTTATAACCACTGTGTATCCCTTGGTCTCACGTCATGGTGAAAGAAGGGGAAGTGTTTCAAACGATTACTTTTATTCTCGACCCATTCTCCTAATCCCAAAGAAAACTCCCTGCGCCAACCAAGATCACAAGCAAACTTAAGCTCCAAACTCCACGCTCCAATATCGCCCGCAGAACCACAGCAAGCTGTCTTGTATCCCGGGTCGGCAATCGACCACTTTCGCATTCCAATCTATGCCCTTCTCCCCTAATTCAATTGCTTGGCGCCCTCAATGACTGGTGCTTGTGGTTGGAGAGGCTGGCCGTAGTAAGCATAGAATGCTCCATTGACGCTCTCATGGTGCTCCTTCGCATGCTTCTTGATGCCCCGACCAATGCGGCGGATCAAAGAGTCCTTTGTCGCTGGCTCGGCAGAGCGATTCGTGTCGAAGGAGGACTTTGGTGTTTCGCTAGCGAGACTAGAGTAGTCCTTCTCGCTGAGGAATTTGGATGCTGTGGTGGAAGACATTTCGAATTTGGGTTTGGTTGATGGCTTACGCTGGGTGTCTGAGGGGGAAGTAGAATTGTGTTGGGAGTATTTGGCTTTGTATTGTTGTTCTTCTTCTTGTTGTTGTTGTGATGTTCGCTGGCGAGGGGGGACTGATGAGGAGTGGAATTTGCTGGCTCTTTATGGTTCCGTGATTTGGTCCTTTGTTCTCAAAATCGTACGAATTATATTGGAACTAATTCGACGAAAGCGATGGATTGCTGAAAGCTGATAATTGAAATTTGGGACACGAGACGATGGCTTGGAGATGATGGCTGAGCTGATGAATGTCTGATGTTGCACTGAACCTCAAACGACAAGCGACCTGCATATATACCAGAGCCCCTCGAAAGTCATCGGAGTTGGAATCGGAGCTCCCAATCATAGTAAGACACCTTTTCACGATTTTTGGAGTCATTTGAGTCATCGCAAATTCTACAAATGACAATGCACGCCTTATACGGAACAATAGTTCCAAGACGAATGTCGACTACGAGTCTGCTGCCCCATGAAGCTTATTCCACTTTGGCGAAGTGTGTCAAGGGGATGTCAAGGTGCAGGGCGTATGGCTGATTAACTGGGTCTTGCCAAAGACAAGGTGGATATTATTGGTCATTTTCGTGATAATGTGGCGCAATGGTTCAGGTATTATAGGCTTGTTCTCGTTTAGGTATAGGTAAGCAATGTTGGAAAACTCACTGTGAAAGGGCGTGAGATTTTGGAATGGGTCATCCAAACGGCTCAACCTCCGGCAAAACGTGATCTTACCCGGCAAAGTGCACTCGAGGACTTTGCAAAGCCAGTCACAGTAAGGTTGGACCGTCAACGGGGACCGAAAAAGTAGACATGGGTCTTGGAAATCTCTTTGATATTCCTTGGCAACCAACCCTATCTCCGAATGATTCTGGCGGACGTTGAGTCAACAACTTGACGGCTCGGTCAGTCTCCGTGGCGCTTCAAGTCACTTCTATCGTCTTCTGAGAAACTGCTGAGAAGATGCTGGAGACATTGGCGCTCAGCGCGAGGGACATATACCTGCTCGTTGCGTAATATCTCGGCCTTCGCATCCTCCTCGAAACATCATTTGCAACGCTCTCGGATATACTCTGCCAGCTCTGTTGTAATGCTCACATACGGGAAGTGCTTACAATTCAGCACCTTGATGGCGATTCCGACTTCAGTTGCCACAATGACATTCTCGTAGAAGATCCCCAGTGGCATCAACCCTCCGACTGACCAGTTGATCTTGTTCTTCGCCGCCTTGAGCTGCTCCTTCTCCCATTTCGCTTCATCCACTACAGGCATGTAGGTCTTAACCCAAGTCACGAATTCTTCTCTAACCTCTGGTGATATTCAGGACCGAGACTCTCCCAAGCTGCGGCGTTCTCATTCATGACATTGGCAAACAAATTCTTTGCAATACGCAACGATCTTCCCATTTTCCGACGGCGGTGCATCCACCCAGTCTCGCAACTCTCCGATAGCGTGCATCGGCACTTCGTGGATGAAAATTCGCTCGACTCTCTCTTCGTAGTTTTGCATCAATGCTAGAGCGAACAGTCCTCCGGAGCTACTCCCGTAGAACGTCGCCCGAGTTATATGAAGCTTGTCGAGGAGAGTGATGATCTGCTCAGCACCCTTCGCCGGAGTTAAGTACTCGAGAGCAGAAGGAGGAGCAATTGTACGCGAGAAGCCAGGCATATCGAAGGTCGTTACCGTGTAAGTCGGAGACAAAAGCATCGCAAGACCTTGGAAGGAATGGCAGTCCCCCTCGCCGGATGCGACGAGGACAATATGCGGTCCAGAACCACTCTGCTCGACATACCACGAGATGCCGTCGTCCGTCTCGACGCGGCGGATACTTTTCATCTCCGCCATTCGAATCTTTGACGACAACTGTTTTGGCTGATCCAGCTGAGGAAGAACAGTTTCAAGCCGTGATCGAGTTGTATCCTGGTATGAGAATCTGGAATTAAGGATCTAAAGCTCGAGAGTGTGGTTGTCGGGGAGGAACTGATGGTACGGCTGAATGGTGGGTAAGATACGAGGGAGTAGTCGCCATTGGCTTCTTTTTGCGCCAACGTATGGACAGTCCTGCAGCGTGGGGTGCGATGGCGGGGTAAAACATGGAGTACATGTCACGACGCTGCGTCGGAACTTGTACATTGAAGACGACTTTGTGATATCTCCTCGTTAGTAGCTAGAAATCAACAGCACACTTGCACATGAGTATCCAAACTTTGTTGATTGATCAAAGTCCTTTATTCCCACCCCAACCTCAGAACTTCTGCTTTAGGAGATCCATGCAGCTTGTCGGAGATGGCTTCCGTAAAAGCTTCGTAAGCCTCGGTCCTTTCCCAGGTAACAAGTTTGAAACTTGGATTTCGCTTTTATCTGGAGGGATGATGCATGGGTACATGGACCTACAACGAAAGCAAGTGATAGTTGCATTGCGGAAGCAACCAGCCTCGCCAAGCTTTGGACGTGGAGTAAGCCATGGACGGACTCGAGATTGTGTTCAAGAACGATGCCTCACGACGCCTTGCTGAAGCATCAAGGCAAAGCTACCTAGATGATGGAAGCGAATGATCAAGAAGAAAAAATCTACGTGAAATGCGGTGGGAAAAAAGACTGGGAAATTCCAGTCAATGCTTGACATTGTGCTTAGCGAAGGCATAAGTAGATGGCGGGGGAGGCGGAGGGGGACGCAAGTTTGGAGGCAATGCTGCCAGCCACACAGGTTTGATGTCGGAAACAATCTGAAGCCAGGGGCTGGTGGTGGAAAAGTACGCTGGCAAAGAAAGGGTTGGCTTGTAGTTGCGCAAGAGGAGGATGAGAAGACGAAGGAGAAGGCGGAGGAAGAGACGGCTGAGGAGAAGGAGGCGGAAGTAATGGCTTGAAGATAAGCATTACAAGACAGTACGCACAAATGACAGTGAAAGCAAAGATGACAACGAAAATTCAGGACGGCAGGCGAAGGAGGGACGAAAACAGCGACGCCAGCTCACGGCTCACACTATCATGCAAGACTTTTAAGAATTCCATTGCTTTTTGTAATTTTGGTAATTAATGTTCCACTGGTCTCTGGCGACGTAGACGGCGCAGAGAATAATAAATATGGTGTCTTCCGCCTGTCTCCTGTTCACAGATGTGAGGCGCCGCATTGCAGGAAGAGGTTGAATAAATAGACGTCCTCCAGCGAATATAGCTTCCGACGACATTCCATTTGCCCAATTGCAATTTGCTAATCTTCCTCCGCTACTAGTCGAATGAAGTGGCAACGGCAGCATCATTCCACCATCGTCGAATGGATGGGCGAAGGAATTATCGACGCTTCAGAAAGACGAATGGCGGAGTATGGCGGAAAGGCGACAGCGGCACCTCTCCGACGTCAAAGAAAGAGGCGAGTCAAGGTCGACGCCGAGAGACTTGTATTGTAAGATCGAGCAAACTTGTGAAAGTGATGACTTCAATTTTCATCATGGCAGGGGGAAAAACCTTGTTGAAAGATTCCACGGTATTGCATGAATCTTGATGTGATGGCTCCGTGTTGGAGAAATGTCGAAGCAGCGGCTCCACAGTGCCCATCGTTGGACGAAAGATCGATGTTGGTACAGAACATACTTCTATTTTCGGTATAAGACCGTCGCAGCTTTTGATGATAGAGAAGGTGTTTTTCGCTTACTCTTCCCATGATGTCTGAGATCGGGTGAATCGAACGGAGGAGGAGGAGCCAGAGCCGTCCCACACATTTGAAAAATTCCGTTGATGATACGAGGTCTTGGGATTTCGCTCAGTAACTCGTCGTATGGTCGATTATCAGCGAGTAAGCTGTCTAGTTCTCCTTCCTCGATCTTGTGCTCCGGCAAAACTTGGTCGCTTCCGCGTCCTCCCTCATCGGCGTCACCACGAGATTGTTGTTCATTGTTGGCTGTTTCCACCTCCCTTTTCCAGGATGATATCGTATCAGGATGATTCGCAGATAAATAGTGATAGCTAGAGATATTGCCTCGCACGACACCGACCACAGAGATGACTAGAGTCTGGGGGACGCCCATGGTTCTTAATGCTCTCCAGCGTGCCAAGGCGTTGTCTAGTGGTCTGCACATGGCCAGTCGGCAATCTTCACAGCACCACTGATGCTTATCTTCAAGCTTGAGATTTCCTCTTTCGTATGGTGAAGGGTATCCCAAGGTGAAAAAGAGGCGCTTCAGGGTCGTAAATCGATTGCACAGAGCATCGATGCCATGAATTATCTGTGTCTCGCTGTAGGTCTCGCAGAAGTGAAGTGGTATTGCAATGTTCTGAATTCTGCACTCTGCACTCTGCAATATTGACATCAAACCCGGCTAGAGTTCCGGAGCTTCCTTGTCCTGAGAGCGGACCGAGTAGAGCTGACAGTTCATGTTGGCAGGAGTGTATGTTTCGATTATCACGCTGTAGCCCACCTGCCAACCAATCATCAAGAACCAGTACATCGGTTTCCAAGGCGAAATAGATAAGAGCAGGATGAGATGAGGTTCCGAAGAGAGCCGTGTAGTGCTTCAAAGCAACAACTCTTGACTCTCGGGAAGCGTGTAGTAGCTTTGGGACCTTCGTATTGAACGAGAAATAGCGATTCTGAGGCTCGTCATACACAACATCAATTGCACGATCAGTCTCGACTGATTCATTCCAGATCTTTGAGCGAAGCTCCAATGGTAGTTTGGAAAAGAGTGTGAACTTTGTAATCTTTAGGATGCTCGGATCATATGAGCAGGGTGTAATGGGCACGTGGCAATAGTCGGTAATATAAGGACGAGTTAGGCATATTCAGCTAACGCTGAATATTGTGATCTTTTGGTCCAATTAACGTAGTTGGTGTGAGCCTAACCTCAGCTCTGTTACACAGGGATCTCTGGCAGCGTCGTTCAATGAGCTTTCGCCGTTAAGAGAAGCAACGTCGCAGGTAGAAGGGGAGGTAGAGGCGGAGGCGTCAGGAGCGTGGTAGGTTTTCACTAATTGAGAGCTTGATTCGCTTCCGTTGTTAAGAGCGGCAGATGCAAGGCTGGCTTCTCCACCGGTGGCTGTAGCCGAAGGAAGAGCACGAGGAACTGATGTTGAGGCGTCGGCAGGAGAAGTCAATGTGGCGACGGAGAATGAGGACAATGAAGAAGTGGACGAACCCTGTGAGGAAGTTTTGAGCGTCCCGGAGACGAAGTCGCCGTCGTTCAAGTTCGCAGTGGAAGCAGAAGAGAAGGTGTGCAGTGGTGACGTCTCTTCAGGGCTTCCAGTTGAAGCGCTCAACTTCTGAGACAGAAGTCCAGTTGATGCGACGGTGATACCAGAAACTGAAGCTGGCGACTCTTCGTTGACTTGATGATTGCCCTCACCTTCGACTTTTGCAGCCGATGTTAGAGGCATCGTGGCGATTGTTGAGGTTAATTGGTCCATGTTCTGTATCTTGATTAGTCTGTGGCGACAGCCATCGTACGGGGAGGGAAGACGAACAGATATGGCTCAACGAATATGAAATTCTTCAACACGGTGAGGTTGTTATCGCGAGGTTGGCTACTCTTGAGAGGAGCTGGCGATCAAAGCCGAGCAGTAGAAGTCGTGTGAGTCCCTTGAATAAAGAGAAAGGAGCTCTGCAATCGAAACTGCTAGGTACGGAGAAGATTGAGTAGTGATAAATGATAGAGATAGCTTGTACTGGGATCTGCCAGCCAACTTGCTGTTGTTGTTGACAGATGATACTGAAAGCTGCAACGGAAAGATTAGGGTATAAATGTTGATAAATCACCATCTGCGCTAGCGTGGAAAGCCGTTCTTTCCAGATTCATCAACCTAGGATGGAAAGGACATTCACTTTGTTCGAAAGATGAACGTCATTTGATAGTCAATCAAATTGTGCTGGACTAGCTTCACCATTGTTTATCCAGCACAAAAATGACAAAAACGACCAAGAACATGGAAAATTGTCTAACCCAGGTCTGGAAACTCCAGTCATAATCAAGCGATAACGTCGGCGCTTGAAACCTACGCGCATTACATTTTCTACACTGTACCCAAACCCAGAAACAGCTATTACCATGAGCCTTCTTAAGCGCGACGATGGTGCAACGGCAGGAAATTCCATCAGGCCACGAGAGCTAAAGATCAAGAAATAGATAGTGTCCGAAGTAGGCAGTCCTTCAGACATGACTTACATCAAAGTCGTGACGATCAAGGTTAAGATGGAGGAGGATGAGAATGCTGCGGAACCTGAGAGCGGCGCAGGTGATGGAAGTCACATTGATCAGTGCTTCCCCACCCCCCCGCCCCCCGACAATGTTCTCATCGGCCCAATGCGTACGCGGCTAACACTTGGGTAGATTTGCATGAAACCAACATCAAAGGTTGGAGATCAGCAAAATCGAAAGAATGCTCTCTCTCCGCTGCCAAACCAAACTCAGCAAGTGACGCTCTCAAAGAACAAGTTCTGCGTTACAAGAAACGCAGAACCACCTCCTCCGTCGTTGAAGGTCCGACCTTGGGAAGAAATTTTTCGGAGGGCAAAAGCGCAGAAAATTCGGAGGAGGCGAAGGCGAAGGGAGCGGAGGATGGAGCTGGGCGAGCGAGTATCAACAATGAGGCCGGGACAGCGTAGGGCGGAAGCGAACAAACTGCCGTCCCACTCAGATTTCTGGCTCTTCAAGAGCTCTTCGGAAAGTTCAAGAATGGATCAGTGGGCTTGGATAACCCAGAAAATTATTTGATCGTCCATCAAGCACCCATAATTCTTTATGGAGATCCGTTCTCTCCTCCAGAGCTCCATAGGCTCCAGCGTCTTTGCTCGTCTACCGTCGCGCTTGAAGATACGGCGACGATCAAATTCATTGTGGTTCTGAAGAGAGATCAGTTTGATGAAACAAATTCAGCGTCGAAGGGTGTCGCCAGCGCAGAAGAAAGTGGAAAGTCAGAACAGTGAGCAACAGGGTACCAAGTACAATAGCTGCCGCTTGTGCTAAGGACTCTCAGAACCGTCGAAACATTGGAGGAGCAGACAAGGCCAGCTAGATCTCAAAGCAAAGAAATGCCACTTCAAGTGATGAGAGAAGCGGTTCCAACAAGCTTGTAGAGGCAATTCGTGCTGAGAAAGGTAACTCAAGTACGACTGCGAAAAGCCCTGCACGAGCCATTGTTACGCAGGGCAATGCTGTGGTACCGGAACGTCTAGTAGGTTGCTTCCAATCGTGGAAGTTACAAGATACGGAGAGATCAACAGCAAGATCATTCCAAGTCGAAGGTTATGCCAGAACGCATCAATTTACCAAGTCCCGTTGCTAGACAAGCTGATGCATTGAAAAGTCCGACAGAGATGAAGGATCCCAAAGGATCTGAAATTCCTTCATCCCATACGAAGTGGGGAGGTTACTTACCCTCTTCTTCCTGGTCCATTTTCCAACTTTAGAAATGGGAAGGAGCGCATAGAGGAAGAGTTCTGGAGGTCGTACCCAAACTTTAGCCCGAATAATTTCTTTGGCTGGAGCACGGAACAAGGCGAGTCGAGAAAATGACGAGCTCGGATTTGATGGACTGCAAAAGGGCAAGTGAATAAGCTTGAACTCTCAAGGGGCTCCTATGCTTTTCCGATCAGAACCGAAGAGGTTTCAAATATTCAAAATCACTGATACCCCATTTCAGAAATGATTTTCATTTTCATCACGTCTGAAATTTTGTCATCTCAGACCTATGGAGATTCGAAACGCAAGTCCAAAGGCGAAAATTTAAGAATACTTTGATTCCATTATTGAATCTTCCTATTGGTCTAAACAAAAGAATTTTGCAGGCTTTCGAAATTTTGAGATCGGCTTCAGACTGTGCATAATAATTGACGTGGCGGAGGAATTGGCGAGCCCCTTAAGTGGCTGGCTGAGCTGGTGATATCATCTGTTTACCCACAATACTACCTTCGTAGCCTGAGATTGGTGAGCAGAAGATTTTTGTTTTTATAGCTAGATGCTTCGAATCGTCCTATACGGTATTTTTAGTCTGATCTTCAGACCTGATTGGTACTGTAAGAGATAATTCGTGTGTAGCTGAGTGCGCACTGCGGGGTAATGCTTGTGAAGGAGGCCACGGGACGACTTCAGCCTGGCTCTCTAGTCATTGTATTAAGCACTCACTCTGGGAATACAAAGTCAAGCCAGACAGCTGCCACAATTGTCAAGCCTCTATAAGTTTTCCTTGATAAGTTCGGAGGCGGGTATTTGGTATCACATGCAACTCTAGCGTACTTCACCCCACACGCACAGCAGATCGGTTAACTCGCCATTTTTTGGCCACACTTCCAGAGCAATGTGCTAACTGTATATTGGACTCAAATAAGAAAAAAATGACAAAGTCACAGTGGCCTGGTAGCGTAATGGTAACGTAAGTTCTGACTTTTCTCGCTCAAACGTACACAAATTGACTCGCTTGCAGGCGTCAGTTTCCGGATTGGGAAATTACTGAAGACTGCGGGTTCGAGTCCCGTCTGGGTCGGTTCTTTTGCATCTTGCAGCTTCAAAATTACTTTTGTGGTCGTTGAAATATCTTTTGCCGAAGTTTGGGGCGTATGGGTAGTGTGGGATTTGCAGCGGGGTAGGCGAGAACAGTTTAGCGGCTAAGCGAACAAAACAAACAATCCTCAGCAACGGGAAATAAGTGCGGTTGATGATTCTAAGCATCTGGATTGCATGTAGCTTGATATGCTGTTCCTCTTCTTTCCCGATTCACAAGAGTGTACTTGCGGAGTTTTCAAGCACTGTTCCTTATTTGTAGCTGTGAAGCCTCAGGCATACATTTAGTAAGCGTCCTTCCAGCCCTGAGCTTCAAAACCCCCACTTCTGCCGGCGAAGCTGGGCAACACCAGCACATCACCGGTACGTTCCACCGCGGCAGCCTCAAAGCAACGTACAGAATCAAATACGGACAATGTGATTGGATATGCCCCAGTAACGTTACATACCCCAGAGTGGGCTGGCATGCAAGGCTGAGGCTTGATTCCCCATCTCTAAATACCTCGAAGATACCCCTCCACGGGATAAACCCCAAGTCAACATGGCACCACACGCAGACTCCCCAATTGACGACGATGTCGACCGTCTTCCCGCTCCTCCTCGCCCTGCGATGTCCTTGAACCCTCCTCGGCTTCTCATCATTGGCGCCGGGTCTCGAGGTACTGCATATGCTAGAGCTACAGGCGAGTCTTCGAATGGTATCGTCGTTGCTGTCGCAGAACCAATTGCGTATAAGCGGAAGCTTCTGGGGGATTCATACCTATGGGGTAAGGCCGGTCCAGCAGAGGGGCAGGAGTTTGAGGACTGGAAACAGTTCTTGACTTGGGAACAAGAAAGGCGGGCGAGAGCTGCGAAGGGAGAAGATGTACCGGAAGGAGTCGATGGCGTATTCATTTGCGTCCTCGATGAGATGCACAAGGAGGTCATTGTTGGACTTGCGCCTCTTGGACTCCATATAATGTGTGAGAAACCATTGGCAACTAGTCTCGATGACTGCGTATCGATTTACAAATCCCTCCTCCCGGATCTGCCAAATACCACTCCTTCGAAGATCTTCTCCATTGGCCATGTCCTCAGATACAGTCCGCATAATATGTTGCTCAGGAAACTGTTGCTCGAGGACAGGGTGATTGGAGATATCATGTCTGTGAACCATACAGAGCCTGTTGGATGGTGGCATTTCACGCACAGTTATGTCAGGTACATCTTCTAGTTCCATTTCACGAACAAGTCTAATCACTAGCAGGGGAAACTGGCGGAAAGAATCAACGACTGCCCCCTCCCTCCTCACAAAATCCTGCCACGATATCGACCTCCTCCTCTGGCTTCTCTGCTCTCCACCGCCAGGATCTGCCAATCCTGCACACATCCCTACGATGGTCAGCTCATTAGGCGGTCTTCAATACTTCAACAAGTCTCGGAAGCCAAAGGCAGCCGGGAAAGCCACGAACTGCCTATCCTGCCCAGCCGAACAATCATGCAAATACTCCGCGAAGAAAGTATACCTAGGCAAGGAACACAAAGGTCTCGGAAGCGGAAACACATTCTGGCCCGTCAACATCGTCCTTCCCGAAATGGAGGAGTGCATAGCTTCTGGTGGTATCACAGGAGGCGAAGCTGCTCTGGCAGCTAAGCTTGCAGAGGACTACACGAGCGATACACCAGAGGCTGAAATATCTGCCAAGAATTGGTTCGGTCGTTGTGTTTACGAAGCAGACAACGATGTCAACGATGACCAAGTGGTCACCATGCAATGGGAGAACGATCCAGTCCCCAATTCGGATGGAGACTCTGAGAAAGCCCTTCAGGGCAGAGGTGCGAAAACGGCAGTCTTCCACATGGTAGCACATACCAAGAAACAATGCGATCGCTACAGCCATTTCTATGGAAATGATGGCGAGATCTACGCCGATAGCGAGACGATTACTGTACAAGATTTCAATACTGGTGCTACGAAGATCCATAAGCCGCATCTTGCTGGTGGGGGACATGGTGGTGGTGATGATGGGCTGGCGAGGCAGTTTATCCTTGCTATTGATGCGGTGAAGAATCATGGTATTAGTGTCGAGGAGGCACAGAAGGTGCATGTGGGATGTAGTCTGGAGGAGGTCATTAGGAGTCACGCTATGGTGTTTGCGGCTGAGCAGGCGAGATTGGGGAGAAAAGTTCTGGATTTTCCGGCTTGGTGGAGTGAGAATGTTGAGAAGAGTTTGGTCAAGTGATACTTCGTCACTGCTTTACAATTCTCGATACCTTCGATGCTTCCCACTGGACTGATTGCAAAGCGTCTTCTATCATGTTTGGATCAAGCTATGCCCGTCTGATGTTTCCTGTCTTTTTCTGCGAATTGTCTCACTTGCCCATCAGTTCTCATTCAAATTCACTCGATCTCATGATCTGTGCTTTAGCGGCTATTTACAGACTTTCAGCGGAGCGGTATTTAAGCTCCCAAGCCATCCTTCCGCTTGCTCGAAACAATGCTCCTCATGAGGGACAGAGAACAGCATCAGAAGCTCCTCGTTCTCAGGTCCCAGTTTTTGGGTGGCCAATATCGATTGAAGCTTCCTCACATAACTTCCTGACTCCCAATTTTTTAACGTCAGTTCGACATCTGGCACAAAGCCTTGTGAGTGGTCGGAAAAAGTAAGCTTGCACTTACTGTCATTTGCATATTTGCTGTCAGTCTCTCACCCTGCCAGACTGCCTCTTTCTCGCTTTCCTCTCAAGGTCGAGTTCCACCCAACATAGCTCCAAACCGCACAGAAGCTACCCTTCTCTATCTCGGCCCAGATGGAAAGGAGATAAGTCTAGACCAGCGTTCGTTGGAAGATCGGAAGTTCCTTCACATCCTTGAGAACTTTGATATCGAGCCCTGACATATGCTTAGTCGGAGCTGGAAAGCTTGTTTCTAGCTTTATATAGTTCTTTCAATCTCTCATTTTGATTATTCACGTCAATTCAATGATGTTCTGTTTTGTGGTCCCGCTCGAGGGACTCTAAATGTAGGTTGTTTAACTGATTACCTGCTGCCTCCCAGGACTTACCATTCAGCCTTGTTCATCACCAATATCTTGGACTAGGGCTGAATGGGATGGAACCGGAACAGGGNAAGTCTATATAATACCGATCAGCCGTGTCCAATACAGCCCAAGATCTCCGACCCCTCTTCGCCTTCTGTCAAGATGCCTAGATACGCTCATAGTTTGGGATGCATGTTTGTTTCCCTTATGAAATTGCTCAACGGCTCGTCAATGGAAAGGTGTTTCTATTTCTTGTCTTGAGCCGGAAGTGAGGGCTGTGGACCTCGTGGTTCTCATTCGCAGAGATGGTCGCTGTCAAGTTCTCACATGCTGTCGTTTCTCCTGTAGATCTCCGTTTGCTTTCCTTGCTTTGGTCCAGCGTGCCTTGCATTACAAACCTCACTCTCGGCCTTCTCACGCTTTCTGCAATACTCATTCCTGTCTTCTGAAAGATTTCCACCGTGGTGTTGATTCTCACTTGGCAGGATGTTTCAGTCGGCGCGGAAGTCCCTTTGGGATTCTCTTTTGATGATGCCCCGCTCTTTGTCCTGGCAGAGATCAACCATGCACGGTATACACGCATTTATATACAGGCAAGCTCGTAGTTGCAGCACGAAAGCTTGTCAATGTTGCGAGCGGAATCAGGTGCACACGAGCTTTTACCTTTTCTACAACGCCTGTCTAACCAAGCTTCACGTTCAGTGGAAGGTCTTAAAAAGGCGGCTGGTTTCAGCCGAGCTTGGGTCGCACGTATGCCAGACACTTGGCTAGATAAATCAGTGGCAAATATGACTGCAAATATAACACGCGTTCAAAATGGCAATTTTAATACGCCATAGAAAAGACTTGATATGGAGCTAACTTCTTGATGTCTGCTTTGCAATGGCGTATCTGAACCGTGGTTTCCAGTCGCGGCCTCAATGCGCAAGTGTGTTGAAATGAGATAGTCTGGCCATTAGTAGATGGCCGGAAAACGAGAGAAGTCTCACTGTTAGGAAACCCTCCGGTCATAATATCATATTCTGTTGTCGTCTGATGTCAGTGTGGATTTGCGACCGTTATCGGTGGGGGAGATAGACCGCCGTTCAGTCTGACAATATCGCGTCTTCCTTTTGTTCGGGGTAACTCTTTCATGTTTTGGATCTACTGGCCACCTCGTATTTGATACGGTTCATGGACATGAGCATGAATTGGAGAAAAACAAGCTTGCAATGTCATCAAGAGCAAAAGCAAAATTGCTTCCCACCAAATATATATCTATCGCTTACCACAGGCGCTCTGTGTGCCGAATCGCAGCAAGAGCATAACAAAAGGCCGATTTGGCCCTTCTTGGTACTGTCTCGCTGCCTCACTGTCACTTTGAGAGTCCTCGTGATCTGAGGTGTTGCTCCTCACCTTCAAGCTCGCTTACCGTCTCCCACAACATTAAAATCTCCTCTACGCAAAATTCTTCCCATCGCATTCAGCATCTCGTCCTTCTTCTCAACGTCGCCACCGTAACTCACCGTCTCTCTTCTTCCCCTCTTCCACACACCATCATCTCTCCCAAGCAATTATTCTTTCCGCGGCAGCTTGCAACGCGTTGCCCCTCCCCAATCGCACAGCATCTCGGCACAGGATCTTTCGAGCTCACCATCGACTGGAGTCGCGAAACTCTTCATGAAGATCGAGTCTCTTCGCAGGAAGGATAGTATAGGCCAACCCACTGGTAAGTACTCCTTGATCGCCTGTTCATGTACCAAGCAATGTACTCACCACTTTCCAGGACTTTCTCCAGCGCTTGATACCATCACGAGCTCACGATCCTCAACGCCGATACCCACACGCGTCCGCATAGTGACTGGCGCATATATGGCAATCTTTGATATGGCACTGGCACCAACACACGTTTGCAGGTACGTGACAGTCTCCCTCGATCTAGTGGGTGGACCCAAGCTGACAGATGGCATAGCAGATTCCACTGAGCACGGCCAATATTTGGACATCCTGACCCCTCTTCCACACCCAAACTTTCCTGAGCACAGTTTCCGATCTCAGCTTGAGGTCTGATGGAGGGGGATGGTCCTTTCAGGATCCACCAAAGACTCCTACCGTAGATATGATCAATCCAACTGGTCGTGCCTTCCATACGATGTCAGCCATCTTTTCTCCAATGGATATCAGCGAATTCTGTGCCGCTTGCTGTCGTAAAGACCGAGTTATATGGATACCGGAGTTTGATACCATGAGCAAGACCGTGGTAACGTTCAAGGCAAGATCGTTCATACTTGAAGATACTAAGTTCGAGACCATCTTCACCTCACTACACCAGCCAAACGAACTCTATTAGAGACAAGCTCATAGCTGCTCGCAACCCTGGGGAGCCCACCGAGTTCACCGCAACATCATCACCAAGTGGACCGTAAAATACCAGATGATGATCAATCGACTCAAGAACAAGTTGGCTGGCGACAAGGTCAATCCTCAACCAAAGGTCACAAGGTAAGTCTTGTACAACCATTCCCCTACTTCGTGATGTCGGAAACACTTCCATGTCTTTTGGTCTGCATTCCCGAATTTGGAAACACTGGGAAAAGTACTTACCAACCTTATGTGTAGATTGCAGCATTTTCCCCATCTATGAACACGAACCTGGTGATCCACCAGAGTACAAGGGCGACGATGCTCTCCCCCCTCGTAACGTTGGTGATGTCGAGGAGGGCAAATTGAACGACGATTGGGCATACCGCACTGCAACTGGAAATGACGACGAACTCAACGGCTGTCAGGATCCATCCAGATGCAGATGCAGAGAAGAGTGTCAAGAAGGCCCTTGGTAAAGAGACACTGCTAGAGCGAGACACTCGTAACCTCCAGACTTGGCAGGGTCATGCCTTGCGTATCGATGCATCAGCACCTCCTACTCACATACCCATCGCAATCTAGCGTCCTCGAGACCTCAGATATTGGCAAATTCTGCGGACCAGACTGGCCTTCGACCATCGCACACCTCTCTGCCGTGTGAAGATCCTCGTTGGATTCCGCTAGGCATGTTATCAGATTTGATGTCGTTATCGACAACGGAGACCACAAGCAGGGCACCCCGTATTGTCAGATCAATTCTGCCAGCGAGTGGAACCCTCTTCACAAGGTGGTTACCTCTTCGTTGTTGAGCCGAATCATCACAAATCATTTGCCCACGATGGTACTCCGCGAGCAACGTCGGATGTGGACCCCAAAGATCACCGACTTCTGTTCTCAGGAATGGTACGGCAGAACCATGTTAGACGGCAACGATGGGTGACCCCGCCAGTTGGTCTCAACTTCATCAGAGGCTTGTTCCGCCAGCAGTTCGACGTCGATGGTAATGTCGTTGTAATCGTGGTTCCCGACATGAGATTGATGAGAGATGAGAGGAGTATCTTCAACCGTCATACTCAGCAAATTGCCTTCAACTGCTGTGATAACCTGAAGGAAGCCCTCATTGCCAACGAGGAAAAGGGAGAGAACGCCGTTCACTTAAATGAGGACTTCGACGTTCTCGCAATCTCCCCTTATAAGGCCGAAGGAGACATGCTCTCGGTACAGTTGGATAAGCTTAATAACCGCCGATTGTCTTCTGTCACTGAAGCCGTCGCACAGGGTCTGGTGCGTCAGTGGTCATCCTGACAATCCCCGACGCTCAAAGGTTGTCCAGTTTCGTCACTGACCATCAATGATTCCTCGTCGAGATCACTCGACAGAAGCTTGGTCTCATTGTCATTGTCGCAGCTGATTCATTGAAGCCAGAGCCCTACAAGCTGCAGAACAAAATCAATCAATGAGAATCGAGAAGAGTATCTTCAACCGTCATACATAGCCAGTGTCCTACAACTTGCAGAACGAGGTCTCACTCCTTGGCGACAAGGTCATGGGTCGGTTTTACCGATACATCAAGATGGCTGAGTCCAAGAATGCCATCTATGAGATGGAGGCACCTTGTTTGTATGTCTGTGGCAAATACAACTACAACCAAGTCGGACATCGCAAGAACGACTGCACCACTGAGGCAGAAGTTGTTCCAAAGTGCTTCCACTGTCACGAGAACGGTCATATCTCCAAGGACTGTCCAGATGCCGAATTTCTCGCTGTATTCCATCCGAAGGGCGCCGACGGTAAGAATCTTGGTAATAAGACTTGTCGTCGCTGCGGTTTCGACAAGCACCTTGCACATGAGATCCCTGGCTGCAAGAAAAGCAGCACCTGCAAGCACACTCCGGCCAATGGCCCTAGGGTCCAATGTAGAACATGCAACAAGTTCGGACATCGAGCTGCTAACTGCCCTGACAAGCCCAAGCCCGAATGCTATACGTGCGATGGTGAGCACTTGGCAATTTTTTCCCCATCTATGAATAGCCTTCCTTCAGATTCCGAGGCCCCATCTGAAAGTATCGTACAGTCAACACTGATGTGACTGCCATTGAGACTCGGATGACGAGTCATCAACGATTCTTTGCTGAAGCTGAGTGTGTTCAGCGACATGAGGTCACGATCGAGCCATCCTTTTCCGATCAGAAAAAGCGCGATCTGATCCGCACTCTGAATAACGCCTGGAACATCATCGGCGAGGATGCTCCCGCTGGATCATTGCGTGCTCATCTACTTGAGTATTTCACCAGCTTCGACGGACGTCTCGAGTGGCCAATGGAGAATCATATCGAGAAGTTCCACGAACCAAACTGGCCTTCCATCATTGCGAATCTCTCCCCACAGCGAGCTTCGTCGATGGAATTTGTTGAGGCTTTCACTCATGGCTACCTCCCTATCCAAGGTACTGTTGCCTTGGCTAAGTCTTACTTCTCAAGACTCCACCTTGCTGGCGGTCTAGACAACCCGGACATCAAGTTCATCGCTCTGATGACCCAGGAGTCAAACAAGGGTGTCGATGAGTTAGCCCTGGAGATGAAGAAGCTCTTGGATCAGCATGGGATCAAGAACAAGCCGATCATCCGTCTGGGCTCCCTCCCAACGGAGAAGACGGAATACATTGGTCAGAAGATCCAGCCCACGTACGCTACTAATAGCATGGTTATCGACCAGCAGGAGGCTCACTTCTTCATCAATTGGGTCTTGAATTTCGCTGGCAAGGCTGCGGATGCAATTCGTACGAAGGGTGACAAGCGTTTTACTGATGCTTGCCGGAACCTTTCATTGCATGCTGCGATGTATCAGAAGCTTCAGCGAGAGAAGGGTAGTAATGCATTGTACGCTGCGTTGCTCACAGATATGGAGTACATCGCAGAAAATCCCAATGATGACTCAGATCGCTCCAGGCCAGGATTGCGTTGGTGTGAAGTGCATGGAGGAATACAATGGCACCGGATTCGTAATTGGGAGAGAAGATAATTGGGAGAGAAGATGAAAGGATACGATACTTTGATTCATCAGTCTAAGGAGGAGGAGTTAGCTGGTTTCGTCTAATTCAAGCATGTTGACAGCCAGCCTTACCTCAAACACGTCTCTCTCCATAAAATTTCCTCAAGTTGAAGTAACTGAAGCTCACTCGCATGAATCCACTATTGCCGCTTCTCAGTCGGATATTGATAACGAATCTTGCGAGGCTCGGCTTGAGGCCGACAAGATAGAAAAAAGAGACTGCTGGGGACAGCAAGATTCAAGGTTACGAGAAGTGTAGCACTTACAAGCATGCTGGTTGAGACGAAGAAGAGAGAGGCTGAAGCTGCAGAGATACTCCAGAGAAAAACAGCCACCACCATTCATGGGTCCTGATTCAATGTCAAGATACGAGTGTCAACATACGAGCTCACTATGGAGGGCGGCAATGTTTTGATCTTCTGGGAACTTCCTGCGACATTTGAGGGCCAAAGAAGGGTGGTGATACCGGTGAGGACATTGGCGAGTCTGGAGATGATTTCGAGGATGGTGCTTCCCCACTTGTTGGCGAGGGTATGGACGGTGGTGTCAATGGGTTCGGTCATTCTGGCTCGGGTAGAGGAGGAAAGGGTAGTGGTGGTCCTTTTCATGACTTAAAATGAGCTTTGAGCGCACTTTTACAAACCCAGCTCTCATCGCTCCCTTACCATTGCGCTAGCTCGTTTGTCTTTTCCGGCACGATCCAAATTAGGTTTCGACTTATGATTCGCGGCATGGTTCTTTATCAAAATAGCATTCTAAATTGCGATGACTCGAGAAGCACGCCCGTACACCCTCAGCCGTTGCCGACCAATCTTGATGTACTACTAGGCTCTTGTCTGCCCCGTACCTCAGCAGTATGTTGTGATCGTCATGACTTGTCGAGGTGACCAAGACTCCTTTCTTTTTTTCAGGTAAGCGAATTCCAGTCAAACCCAGTCACCTTACAACGTGGCATCGAATTGGATCTGTAAGAAATGACTGGGGTTTAGAAGCAGATCTATCTCGGAGCTCAATGTAACCGGTACCAATTGCTCAAAATATCTTCAAGTGATTCAAGCTTTACGCTTATGGCACCGAATGCACCTGCCTTGGATTTCAATCTCTGGATCTTCATCATGTTGGCGATTGAAAAATGTGGCCTCAAGAGCTTCGGCATATCGATTAGCCAAGGACGGTGTTTAACATTATGACAGGTTGGACTGCATCAGTGCTTATACCTGACTGGAATTAACTGGATTCGCGAAGGGGTTGAAGGGCATGTCAGGCTTTTGGCAAATACTCAAGAACGCTCTGCTGATAGGGGAATTCCCGTCTTACGTTAGTTTTAGCGCATAATGGTACTGGATGAGGGTTCTAGTGTCTGAAGTGATGGGCTTGAGACTCGTGGCTGCCGGGGCGCTACCGAGGAGGAAGAAAACCCTCTGATGCGGAAGTTTCACTTTGCCCCCAATTCGTCAAAGAGGCTTCAGTGACTGCATAGAATCATGTAATGTGGGAACAGCATGAAAACTTCTACCTGGATTGCGGAGAGTCTTGCTATCTGATGCAGTCTAGCCATCCATCGTTGAAGTGTTCTGCTGGGGTAGTATCTCTTTATCGAACGACGACCGCGGATGGATCTCGGCTGCGAGAATGGATGCTCCTTTACCCTGACCGCATAGAAATTATTTGACAGCGGGAGATAATCTCATAATATCCTGAGAAGTGTGCCTAGCAACAAATCTGTGGAGTTGTAATTGGCTACTTCTCGTAGGATGTGTACAAATAGCCGTCCGGCTAGCAAAGGTGACTTTCAACTGAATATTACTCTTATTCTTACTCCCTGGAATGAGAATGACTACAATCATATGCATGGTCCAGCTGTTCAAGGATTAGACTTACATGATCTACAACTGTTTGGAGGGCAACAAGCAAGGATTGTCTGAATTGACCCCGATCTGGACAACTGCATCTCATAGGCGCAGCACTTGCTCCGGGATTGACCAGGGCACCAATTACTACAGCTGGAATGAATTTGTAACCGTTAAAGCTCAAGTTTCGGGCTGGAATTTGGGCAGGAGGGTATTCATGGTCCAACAGTTGACCGGTAAAGCAAATAGCCCTGCAATGGAATGGTATTTCTGGATAGCCAGAGTAGTTGTCATCATTCACGAAGAGGTAGGCAGCCAGCCATTCAGTGTGTCATGACATCGTACTCGTACATTCATTCAGTAAATTACAAGGCCCTATCCAAACAGATTCTTCCCATCCCGCAATGGATATCCTGAGCACATCAAATGCTCATGCCCTCTTCTGTTGCTGCCCAGTAGCCCCTCCAACCAGTCCACCCGCCGTATTCGTCAAACCTCCAGCGGTATTTGCAACTCCGTTCGTCGCCTGACCAGTGGTGTTGGCAAGGCCATTGGTGGTTTGGCCAGCCGTGTTTGCTACGCCGTTCGTGGTCTGTCCAACGACATTTCCGAGGCCATCTGTGGTCTGGCCTACGACGTTCCCAGCTCCGTCAACAGTCTTGCCGACTGCACCTGTGACGCTACCGAAGAGTCCTCCTTGACCCTTGGCTTGATCACCACCAGTCAGAGTGTTGTCGAGGGAGTTTGTGAGGTTTCCGAGAAGTCCTGCCATTTTGATGTTTTGAGGTGGATTGTGATATGTGAAGTATTGTGGTTCTTTGACTTGAGAATGTTCTTGTGATTTGATGTTCAGATGAGTTGTTGATGAATATTCTTCTTTGGGATGGTAACTGCTGTCTTTATAGAAGGTACAAGATTTAAGAACTATCTCAGGCTTCAAACTCAAACTTGATGCTCAATCAATCACATCGTACGCGGAGCCACAATCAAGGCCAAAGAAACGTCTTTCAGCCACACCATGACAGCTAAACAACATGATCAGCAAGTATGATGTCAGATATGATTCAACCTTCATGCTGATGACGCTATTCACATGTCTCCGAAACTTCGAACTGTGTGGCTTGTGAGGAAAATCCAAGATTTGGGGACGGTTAAGAATTGCTGATGTGTTGACTCCACAGATCGCGCTCAAGATCTGCAACAGATCAGCCACAGATCCCTACAGAAGCCACTTGGGTGTGGCTCTCGCAGTCTCAGAGAGCGGGATACTTGCTTCTTCGCCCCAGAAATCCTGTTATCAGTGAATGGAGCAAAAGCAAAACTGGTCCGTGGATCATACAGAATGAACTGTCGTGGCTCTGACATGGATCTAGGCTTTGGCGCCCTTCTGTGGCATGGAAGAAGTCAATGGATGATTATTTCATATGCCACAAGAGGCGGAACAGACACGTACCCACTACGGCGGCATGCCACTTGTGAGCTTGATGCCATTTCATGATGGCATTCGCAGAAGTGGCGCAGGATCCTGCCTCCTGGTTTCTGTTTGGTTCCATTTTCAAATCCCGGAGGAAGAGACCTCCCGCTGAAGCTCCTTGGTGACGATGCTGTGACCAAAAGTCAATGTCTTCCATTTCCTCACTCCTCACTTTGTAGATGCTCACTCCTTAAAATCCTCATCGTGCATAGGCTTTCGAAACTCATTGATAAGCCATTGGCACTGCTCGTTGAGCCACAATTCTCTCTGTAAGTCTTCAATACACATCCAGTTCTACCCAGGTGTCCTCGTATCGAGCACGACGAGTAGGCCTATGGCACACGTGTGGTAGACCTACAGGTGGTGTGGGCTCTTGATCTATTGGTTCAGGCTCGAAAATTCAACTAGGTTTCCAACCTAGAGCTCCAAGTAGCTGTGGATGCAAGCGCGAGTAGACTTCCCACCACAGCTCTTCCAACTATGTCCACGAGCAGCGGTTCCCGTCCTCTCTCTTGAGCCATTAATTTTACATCTTGCCGTTTCATCCGAGTTGCACCTGCGAAGATGACAACTTGACCCATAATCAGCAGCGGGATACTCCACACCACTCCACAGAAAGGATCGAGTCTGCGAGTGCACATCGCATTCTCATGACTCAAGCGATTGGCTGGGCCAACCTCGCCATGACCTTAGAGAATCCTTCGAAGGCCTCCGTTTAGAGTTTCTTCCCGGGCACAACCCGACCCAAATACCGAGGTCACATCGTCGCGACTTTAAACCTTCAACATTGTTTGCCAAACTCTGTTTCGAGTGTCTGTTTCGTCTAATATTGCGGCTCAGTGATAGCTTTGATGCCTAAGACCACTTCAATTTAGTGAAGCACCAGCAAGCAAAAACCATGCTGCCACTGTCTGTGGCTGGCACGCTGCTCGAGTCATGATTCCAAGATCATACCCAGCCATCTTGGCTCCTACGTAACAGCCTTACAAGCCGTTTTGTGGCCCAAAAGAGGGAGTGGGAATTTCTTGAAACATGAACAAGGCATTAGTGGGCCCACATGCCGACGATGCCGAATTTCGAGCTGGGGTCGTGACCAGCTCGAGATACCATCCTTGTCAAGAAGGGCTCGCTTAGCTTTCCACCCAAAGGTTGGACCCTGCACCCAAGCACAACAATGCGCTGGTGGAGAAGCTTCCACGCAATTGGCATGCAGAACCTTCGTGAGGTCGCAACTCCTTGACTGTAACAGATTTCGAACTTGTATTTCACTGCCCAAGTCACTCTTTTCAGTCTTTCAAATGGAGCAAATGAAGACTCCTGCGCACCGAGAAGCAGACGAGCCCGCCGACGAATACTCAGATCTCGCTTCCGTTCACTCAGACAACGAGACCGAAATCAAGCATCGGAGAAAACACAAGCGAGGAGGCCGGAAGACAAGCTACGAAGAGCCAACTCCCGAGGAAACGGCTGGATTGCTAGGGCCAGAAGACGAGAAGAACGATGTAGACGACAACCAAGACGAAGACGACACATGTCAATATTGTTCGAGGAAGGCCAAGCCTGAAAAGATAGAGCGTCAACCCCGAAGAAGAATCCAAGAACCATTCGAAACCGGCATACGGGCATTTAATGTCCGCAAAGCGGCAGGTAGTCGACGGCCGGTAGGAGTGAGGGCGACATCAGACAAGAAGAAAACCAAATCGCCGGCACCGAAGCCCACAGTAAAGAGAACGTCGAGCTCGAAAAGTGACGATGCTGAATATGAATCGCAATCTCAAGGGAGCAGCTCCAAGACTAGGGCAGAGCAGGAAGCGACCGAGGAACCAGACGAGGAGCCGCCAGGAAAGCCAATGTCAATACGGCTAGATCTCGACTTGATGATTGAAGTGTTTCTGAAAGCAAAAATCAAGGGAGCAGTGACTGTCACGTTCTTGTGAGCTTTTTGTTTCTAGCATTCTGGTTGAGAATGGTCACTGATATAGCCTGTAGGGAATGAGATATCCGCGTTCGAACAAGATATTGAAAGTTCAAGTCAAGTTAGGCATGCGCAGAGCCGACAAGTTGGAATATCTACATGAAATCTAAGTTTTTCGATAAGCTCTGATGGGTAGACAAGCTGCGGAAGACAATACTCTCTACGGTCTCCTGGAAGTCTGTACTATGTTGAGTCGTACACATATACTAGAATGAAAGCCCTGGGGGTAGCAGGACAACTCGCTCCATTCAGCGGACTATAAGTGGGTGATCAAAGAGAGGCACGAGGCTTGGACTGCCCACGGCCAAGATGGATTTATCTACATACATGGCAGATACTTAGTTCCAACTGTATGTTGTAGAAATAGTACAGTAAAAAGCCATAATGATGAATCATATCCAATGTGGCAATGAAAAAGGCTCAGAAATTGAATATTGGGTCTCGGAGTTGTGATACCTTCACTTACCCATATGGCGTTGGTCTTTGAAGCAGAAAAAGCGACAAGTCATTTACCTACGGTCGGAACAGATCGTCCGGTTTGTGGCCCCGACTTGATAGAGTTTACAGCTTGTGCTATATTGCAAGACGCATAATGGCATTTCTTCTGGTGGACTTCATATCCCTCCATCAGACACCATGGCGAATGCCAATTGTGATAGGGCAAAAGCGCCTGAAGTCAATTCAAGGAGGCCCCTGTGATGTGGGGAAAGTTTCAATGCGGCCTTTCTGACCTGGCAATTTCCTTGGCAGGAACTATAACAAGGGAAATGGATGGAGCCTATGGGGTTCAGACGTCAGTGTGGTACCGGGGGAGAGTGAAGCTGGTGTCCTCAAATCGGGATCGAGAAATGGAAGTTGCCAGACCTGCAGAAGAGAGGACGGTTGTTGCCGTGAAGCGATGTAACCCACCAGAAGCGAGACTATTTCCGTCTCGTGTGCTGTAGTAGTTCAATTCAGTATAACCAATGACTTGGTCGTATGATAAAAAGCTGTTGTGTGAAATCAAGTTCTACAAAGAATAAATCAAGTTCCAATTGCAGCTCCCTACGGAGTCCGGACGACCTTCCGTCAATCATTCCCACCACCGTTGGCACTCGTGTCTTAATCCACTCAATTAAGGCATGGTCTCCCTTGTCTCGATGTTTCAAGCCTCAGGCAGCTACTTAGCTGAAAATGAGTGGAGTCTGCATGTATTATGCAAGGGTGGATCGATATCCCGGTTGGCTTACGCCATGCAAGAGTCGGTCTGAAATTTGATTTGAATATTCGAAAACCTTTCAAAGAAACTCAAAACATACCAAGTACAGTTTTACATGTACGTAGAAATATACTTTTGCGCTATTGTGCTTGACTTTGCAATTTGACTTTCAACGATACTATCACCGGCGTCCTAGCCTCACCGTTGGACGGCGTCGAGATCGTCCCGCGTGGCTTGTTCTTCGACAGGGGTTAGGTGCCCGTCTAAAACTCGGTTTGGACGAAGAAACCTGATTTGGACGCACTAGAATGCGCATCGCATGCCGTGTGCCAGGACCCATGTTTCGATGGGCTGATAAGCGAGGATGGCTAGGTTGTTTTCAACGTCAGTTTGATGAAGCCTAAGATCACATTTTCGCAATGATACGAGACGGCTGGTGAACCGTCCAGCTTTGTGCCGTTTGAATTATCGGAGACCCGTGGGGAGATTCGGAGACAGATGCACGCGCAACGGACGACCGAGCCGGAAATGCGAGTGCATTCGTGGCCATGTATGCAAGTGTCCCGTGCCTGGGTAATCCTAGGGGGCGGATTTGTTATTCGACCCGCCACGGCTCACGGCGAGGATTCCGACATTAATGGTGGTGGAGTCTGCAGTCAGTAAAGGTCGCCAGGCAGGTGTGTCCTTGTTGCTGCTTCGTGAGCTGTACCGCCAACCAGGTTTGCTTCGAACTCTGAGAGCATGCGAAATGAGACTCGCATCTTGAGAAGATGTCACGAACGGCCAGAAGAAGGAAAAAAGTGTGTGGATGGTTTTCTATTTCTCCCATTTTCTGCTACTAGTACAAGAAGCATCATATTGTACAAAACCCAATTTCAAAACAAAACGCCGTCATAAATCATCGTCTGCATCGTATCAGAAACCAGTCCATGACGGAGATCTCGGCGCTTCTCACAGTAAGCCTATGGTCACATCTCCTTTGACTCGCGCGTAAAGGTCGACCTACACAATTACATCAGACCTATGGTTACATCTCCCTTGACTCGGGCGTAGAGATCTACCTCGACTTCAAGATCCAACTCGATTTTGATCTTCAAACTGCTGTCTCGCTCCTGTGCCGGTTGTGGGCGGTCTTTGATTCTGGACTCCCGAATGGCACCCGTCCTGCCACCCATGCTGCCGGTTTGGCGATCTTCAGCTGGGATAATCTGCTGTTGTGGCTGTTGATATTGTTGCTGTTGCATTTGTTGCTGCATTTGTTGATCTGGCTGGCGAGGCGCTCTTTGCATTGTGCGTTGACTCTTCTTTGGTGTTGGTTGGACGACTTGTTGTTGTTGTTGGTCATCGGATTCGGATTCGTACTGTTCCTCCTCAAAGGTCTGTTGCTTCTCGCTAGATGAGATGTCAATTTCAGTCCCAGCCCTGAGCTGGCAGAAGCCTGCATCATATGGGATACTTACTGGTCGGACATTGTGCTTTGGTTATCTGACTTGACTGGAGAAGACGGTCTAGTTGCTGGAGGTGAAGGTGGGAAATGAATATTTGCTTTGTTTGAGTGTTTTTATGTGTCTGTATCTCAAGTGAAGATGAAGTATGAGAAGAGAATCTGATCTAGACTCCTCACTATGTTTACTTATAGGGAACTAAACTCTCACTTTGGATCTCGGATGACGATGGAAAAGCAGCATTCGATCATAATGACATAACTGGCAAGCATCTTAAGAACTCTGAGGTTCTAGACTTCTAGAGATCATCCAGAAATCAAGTTTGGGGAATCCTGGCAAACGCTTCAGGCCAGGAGCTGTTGATCGCGACTTTCCCATCCGATCGCAGCTATGGCATTTCATTCGTGATGATAACAGACGCGTCATATCGCCCCTCAAGATCGACGAGGTTCCCACAGATACAATCTTCAAGCAGTGGAGAGAATCCAGAAAATTAAGGAGGGGACCCCTTCAAAGAGGGAATCGAGTGCACGGGAAACGCCACAGCACTGAACAACCCAGCCCTTGGATCCGTGTCTGAAACGTGGAGTCGAGGAAAAACAAGATTTCACTTCTCCAAAAATAAAAGGCTATCGCTCGCTTCTAAGGTAGCATTGCGTGCCTGCCCCCCTTCAGAACCGAGAAACTAAACGGCTGATCTGCATGCCAGGGCCCACCTGTCAACACGACTTGGTCAGACTCTAGGCATTACGCTTTAGGACTAGCGCGCCTAGGTGTAAACATTAACCCCACTGGGTCATCATATATGTCAGAACTGGAGCAAATATAATTTATATTTCTGCCCTCATTGGTTTGAGTCATAGCTGGGTGCATGATTACGAGCACAGGGACTCTCCATCAAGCCATGCCAGGCCGTGTGAATCTACATCATAGCTCCAGGATCACAGCTCAAAATGTCTCAGAGCTTCCATGACAATGATGCAATGAGGTTCTGAGCTGGAGGGTCAGGAACTTCACAGAATCTGACTGACATAGAGATGAGAAATTGTAGTTGTAATGTGAAGTTCTGTTATCCGTACATCTTGACACTTTCCTCGTGAACATAGCTCAAAATGCCACTTGGAATTCTGACCTCAATTGCCGCCTGCCCAGCCATCATCGGAACGACAGAAGCTGTCCGTCAAGGCCAAAAGCAGAATGCCAAAGAAGCTCACCGAGGCCGGAAAGCCAACTTATATGTCACATGCAACGACCCATCACGAAAAAGTCGCGACATTCACGGTGGAACTGTTGTCCTCCGTAACAACAAGGTGAGTTTCCAACGACAAAGACTAGAACACTTGAACGCCCAAATCGAAACTACACCTCGTATTGAATCATTGGGACTGAGATTAATCTAGCTATATGTCACGAATGTAAATCCGAAGTCCAAATTCCTACCTGACGAAGGGGAGGATAATGTCAAAAGTCAAGGTCACCAATTCGCAGGCTACTTTTTCGGCTACCCAAACAGCAATTGGGGACGCCGAGGTGAAGGATATGTCTCAACCATTGCAGATGACCCTCCGCAACTCAACTGGATTTATATCGACAAAGATACCTACGAGATCAAGTACGGTCTAAAAGTGCAAGCGGAGGGAAATTTAGTCGGCCCGTGGAATGTCACACCAATAGATAGGAGACTGAACTTTGACGGATGGGAAGGCTTCACAGTGGTTGAAGAGGAAGAAGGTGTGTGGGCACTGTATTTTGACGTAGATGATGATGGACTCGCGGAGAAAGTGCCAGTTACGAAGAGGATAATGGAGGTTGAGCTAACCAGGAGGGAGATAAAGATGAGGAAAGGGGACAGTATTTTGAAGTGAATCGGCGCAAGGCTCGGCTTCAAATTCTTGCTGAATTTTGGGGTTTGGAGGATCACAAAGGCGCGAGGAGTCATAGGTAATCCAATTCAATAGTCACAATTTAACACTACTTTAAATTCTCATTCCTCCTGAGAGCATAGCTGTAGTTTGACCTTTGTTCTTGACGTTCTTCCATCTTGGAAATGGTACAATTCCTCTCATAAACGATCACCGACGCCCATTTCCGGTGAGCTCGACACACCATTTAGCAGTCCACGAATCCAGCTTCCCTCCTAGGCATAGTCGTGCTAGTGGGGCCTAATAGATCAATTCTAGACCTAGGATCCACCATCTAGACCTTTGTTTACCCCACCAATAACCACTCTCTAGACGCCTTATGACTTCACATCTCGGGGCCTCACATCCCCTATCCATGCATTTCATGCATTTCCTCAGAAATGGCACTGAATAAAATCCTCTCCTTGATAAAACCATTATATCAAATGCCACAAACGCCTCCAGCCCTCTCATCCACCTCGTCCTGCACCAGCGATGACCACTTCCCCCACCATCCCGCTGATCTCTGACACCTACTCCACCTGACACATCTCAAGCCACAGCCACATCACCAGAACAAGAACTCTGCCGCCTGATAGCCATAGTAACAGCAATACAATGACGTTTGTAGAACGAACAACAGAACAGGTTTTCCAAGTCCGAGAAACAGCTCTGAAGCTTTGCGAGCCTTTTCAAAATGTAGCTCGTCTGTCCTCTCCTCTGTGCCGTTGTCCGAGCATACCGCCCTTCCCCTTCCTCCAAGTTTCCACTCCAAAACGCACAGCACAGAAAAGCCCACTGACGCTACTTTGCACTTGTCCGAACTGAGCATCTGATCTGACACATACGCTTGACAAAATGGACCCCAACATCAACATCACCCCGCAAAACCCAATGAAGAAGGAGGATACGTACTACGAAGCTACGATGCGATGGATTGAAGATACATATCTGAAGTACTTCGGTCAGAATAGGACGTCGTATGGTATCAAAGGTAAGCAACCAGTGTTCACCTGCTTTATTCTTGTGAATACACTGGCCCGTTGGGAAATTAGCTGACCATCAACAGACACCTTGAGCAAGACAGAAGTCACTGGCAACAAAGATGTTGACGGCATCCAGCACGCTGTAGGGGAGACTGTTGGCAATGTCTTTTCTGAAGATGGGCTTGCTGCGCCCGTTGGGAAGGTGGTTGATAAGGGGCTGTTGACGAGGTGAAGAGTCGGGAACACTTGAATAGAACAACCATGTTATGATAGTTGATGATTTGATGTACATGCAATTCAATGATATTTTACCACAATCTTCATATAATTACTTCCAAAGACCTCGGCTCTTACAAGAAATCAAGCATTAATGTTCGTAAATCGTCAAATCTACAGCGGCCAAAAGTCTCAAACCACTAAATCGTCCGCTGGCAGTGGAACAACCATCGCCTTCTTCAACTCCTTCTCCTTCTCCCCATCATCTCCCTTCATCCTCTTCATAAGATCCTCATCAACAGGCAACGGCGTATCTGCCGCCCTCTTCAAGCTCTCCTCATCAACCCCCCCATCAACCAGCTGCGGCATCTCCGCACACCCCAAAATAGCCTGCAACTGGAACTCATCCTCACTCTCATCCTTCTCCTTTGGCAATCTCGGACTCAGCATCTTCCCATCATCATCCCAAAGCTGACTCTCCGACTGCGTCCTCGTCAACTGCTCCCTCGTAGGTTCATACTCATCGACAATCTTCCTTGGATCATTCTTCGCCCATTCACTCACAAGCTTCGCAGAGATCTCCAACATCTCATCGAACATCCCGTTCTTCTCGGGCCGGAACATACTGCAGTGTGCTTCGATCTCGCTTTTCGCTTTCTTGTTCGGCTGTTCTTGGAAGAGCTTTGCCGCAGCTGCTTCCTTCTCGGTCGGGACGGCGCAGAATGTACGCTTTGGGACGAAGTATCCGCCGCTCCAGTATCCGTTTTCGCCGAGTGAGGTATAGAGGTCTTTGATGCCGACGCCTTCGAGTTGGCTGAGTCTTTCCATTCGGGTTGTTAGTTGTGCTTGCTTCATCAGCGCGCCGACGAATTTGAGATGGCTCGCCATCCACGCAAATCCCTCGCCGATGCTGTCGCGACTGACGTAAGTTAGACCACGAGAGACGTTGTCTTTGTAGTTGATGTTGTAGGGGTTCAAGTCTTCCTTCTTAATCTTTGAAAGAGAAGTTCGGATAGAATCTCGATGGATGTATGCTGCGACTCCGCCGGCCACGATGGCTCCGTACGTTCCTGTGCGAGCGGCGAGTGTTTGCCAGCGCATCCAAGAAGATGCTTCTGCTGTAGTAGCTAGGGCTGAAGAAGTCGATGCGCCAGTAAGAGAAGAAGATACGGTCGAGAAGATGTTCCAAACAGAGCTCAAGTTCTGGTACTGTGAGAATGCGCCGTACGCAAACATGGACCGCGAAAGCCCATTGAAGGGCGTGTCAAAAGTGAGAACTCCATGAATCAGAGGGAACATCAACTTCTGACCCGGTACATTCGACACTGGTCTATTGTCAAGAACAGAAAACAGTGCATCCGCAGCGACGAAGCCTCTGGCAACCCATCTGTTAGTCTGCAAATTCGATGTCGCGATGCTTGGCTGGACGGACATACCCCATAGAATGAGCCACCAAAATCACCCCCACTGAAGGCTCCAGAATTGCAGACGGCGTAGCAGCATCTCTCTCCAGATCGGTAACTTGATCTTGCAGCCTTCCATGCATCAATTAGCAACAGATTCAGAGTAACATCGTGCCCGCAGCATACCATTCTCTGAAAGTCTCCACACAGGCGGCCAGATCCCCTCGTGTCTCGTATTTGGGATATACTCTCGTTTGTACATTCAGATGTGGAGACTTCTCCGAGACAGATTTCTTGAGTGCCTAGGAATATGCAGTCAGCTTGCGGAGACCTCTCCTCCTGAATTTAATTGCTTTTGAAAGGGAAGGAAACAGACATCCGGAAATTCGAAAAATGTCTCCTCGTCGCCCTTGAAGCCGTGTATAAAACACAGCAGCAATGTCTTCACCATTCTTGCGAATACTGTGCTTCTTTCCCTCTCTGAATCAGAATGCTTGTATCAATGTGCAGGGTCGATATGCCAAAGCAACCAGATCTCGATCTCGATCCTAAAGTTCTGTTTCTGACAAACGCTGCAGTGGACCTAGTCCTCATCAGTGGGGAAGGACGACCTACCCGCCTCAGCCGGTGATGCAAACAGTGGACCTACTCACTCCACCCATCAACCTAAGGATGCACAAGAATCCCAAAACAGGTTCTGGTCCGACTGCTCCAACACCCCAAGAGCCGGACTAAACAGCCTTTGCTTTTTGCTTTTCGAGCACATGGATGAAGCTGCATCGAGAGGTCTGTGGCACGGCAGAGCTGTGGCGGAAACCCTACTCTAGACACGCTAGTTTCTAAAATCACGAATACGTGGCTGAGACATTTGTCTGTGCGAGTTAGTTCGAAGTTAATCCCACGAGGAGGTCTAAAAACTGGATTTATTGAGAGTCAATGCAGTTGCAGCGTACTAGGTCCGACATAGCGTATTTTTTTGTGAAAGAGGATTAAGCGGTGTTCCCGTTGCACAGACGTGAGCTAGTGGGAACCCAGCGCGCTGGGAAGATACATTCGAGATTGATGCAATTTCTTGGAGATGGACTTGTCACAGGCATGCCGCATGATGGTAAACATGGAATAATTAAGATAGAAATGCATAGTCTAACAAGTTTTGCAAAGCTGATCATACAGTTCATGTGCATCGTCGACAACTAAACTAAACAAACAATTCAAGTCGAGCCCGGCCCAAAAATCAAATCACTGCATCTGGAACGCACCCGGGATTCTAATCGTGAGAGTCGTCCCGGTCGGGTTCGTCTCGACTTTGATCTCAATCCCACTGACACTGACATTCGCCTGCTCAGCCTTTCCACCGACTTGATCCTCATTATGCTTTGTGCTGATCTTCGCGACCTCGTCGCCCTTTGCGCTCGCGACTTCACTGACCTTTCCAAGCACCTTACCAGACTCATCAACGATTTCTCCTGCATCGTTCACAGTCTTGCCCGCCATCGACTTTAGGTCGCCAGTGACCTTCCCCAGGGGTTTACCTGCCTTGTCAAGCACGTTCCCTGAATCATCGACTGTATTGCCTGCAAGTGATTTGGCGCCTTTAACAGTGTCAGTGACTTGTTCAGTTGCTCCTCCGGCGAGGCCTTTGCCTTGGCCTGCAACTTCTCCAACAGTGTCAGTGACACCATTCGTAGCGTCGCCCAATTTATCAGTGGCTGCATTTGCAAGCTCGGTTGGCTTGCCTGCCGCGTCGCCAAATGTCTTGGTAACATCTCCAATTGCGGATCCAGCCTTGTCTTGAACATCGCCAACAGTAGACTCAGCTGTGTTCTGGACATTGCCAACAGCGGATCCAGCTTTGTCTTGGACGTCGCCAGCTGCTTTTCCAGCGGTATCACCAACTCCGCCAACAGTGTCTGTGACTCCTCCAAGGGCATCGCCAGCCCCATTGTCTCCAAGACCAGGTGCGGCTCCCTTAACACTATCGACAGCGCCGCCGGCAGTAGATGTTGCTTGCTTGGTTGCGCCATCGACTCTCTCGCCAACTGAGTCTGTGATGCCTCCTAGCAATCCGCTAGACGGCTTCTTTTTCTTCTTTGGAACCTTGTCAGGGAGAGATGGAGCCTTACTTCCAGCGCCTTGAGCAGTATCCTTGACACCACCTAGAGCATCACCTCCGACAGGCAAATCTGGTGCGCTTCCGAGGCCGGGAAGACCCTTCGTGAGTCCTTTAGCCGAAGAAGTTGCTTTGTCTGTAGCACCTTTTGCGGTATCCTGAGCTTGACCCGCAGCATCTGAAGTCTTCTTTTGAACGTCGCCCGTGGCGTCATTTGCGGTCTTGCTGGCTTTGCTAACTCCCTGTTGAGCTTGCTCTGGAAGTCCAGAAGCAGTGTCTTGAGCTTTCTCGGGAACATCGCCAACAGTGTCTTTGGCATTGTCCACTGGACCGTAGTCGGACTCTCCGTCGTCCCAGTCGTGATCCTCCTCTTCCTCATCAGACTTGCCATCGCTTTGCTGGTCGTCTTGATCATCAGATCCCTCCTCCTGATCGTCTTGATCATGGTCGTCATTTGCGACAGAGTTGTTGTTGTCGTGATCCTCTTCTTCTGGCTCATCATCATGTTCAGATTCAGATGCCATCTCTGGCTCAGGCTCCGGTTCAGGCTCTGGAACTGGCGCCGGCTTCTTCTTCTTCTTCATAATGGGCTTCTGAACATCTGGCGCCGGCGCAGGAGCGTCGTCGAACTTGGAGTCCCGGCGATCGGATGAAGATTTAACTTTGTCTGGTTGGGGCGTTTGATTGGCGTCTGGGGCCGGGAACTCCGCTGGAGGTTGAACCGGCCTCTTCTTCTTGACGATCTTCTTAGGAGTCTCCTCTGGGTCGGTAGCTTTGGCATCGTCAGATGCCTGAGGAGTTGGGGGAGCGACATCAGCCGCTGGCTTTGGGATGCGCTTCTTCTTTCTGATAGGCGACCCGGGAGATGGCGCATCGTCTTGCTGAGGAAGAGGTTTTGGAGACGGTTTAGGTGCAGACTTCTCAACACTGTTGATGTCGCCGTTGGTAGGGACTCTCTTCTTTTTCAAAGATGTAGGAGTCTTGGTGGGCATTTCGCCCTGGCCCGTGGGCATTTGAGGAGCTTTCGGAGTTCGAGGAGCAGACATGATGGTAGGAGTAAGGAAGTCTTGAGAGTGTAGAGTTCGAAGCTGCAGAAAGAAAAGATTGCGAAGGTTTAATGGGAAAATAAAATCTGAAATCATGTAGCAAACCTGCCTTGCGAATCTGCTGGGTACAGAATCAGTGACGATAGAACTTGGGAGCTATGACTTCGTTCGAGTGTCCAGCCCACCGTGCATCCTGGCGCATCTCGTCATGGCCCACTTCTTAATCTGGGACGCACATGCGGGGTATGGACTTTGAATATGCATTGGAATCCTGTTTTTCGGTTTGATTTGCATAAGCACAAACGCTATCTGTGTGGCTCGTGTTTCTTGTGGCTGACCGCGGAGCGTTAGATTATGGAAGTCTGTAAGTTTTGCCACGATTGAAGGCTACGAGCTACCGAAAGTCTAGGTAGTCTGTAATGCCACAACTGACTGTGACAGACGCTACTAGAGTGCGTTCAACTCCAACTCTGGCGCCACATACCAGTGGACAAGTTTCTCAACTTGAATAGTAGGCATGTCAATGTGGTGAGCATGTGTCTGCTTCATGTTTCAGAGAGACGGCTCCTGGCCCAAATTCAGGCTACCAGCAGAAAGACAGGATACAACTGAGCTTCTACTAGTAATACAGCTAGCCAGATATGCCTCAGCCAATGTGAAGACTAGAGTCCATTTCGGCTGCCCCCAAATAGATGTGACATGGCATATTGCAGCTGCTAGCACCAGAGAGTACGCTTCGGACAATTAGGTGAATTCGTCTAGACGTTTCCATCCAATGATCGGACAAGATCGACACTGCAGTAATGCAGAGCGAGAGCAGTGACAGCTGAGTAGGCTGCACTCGCGGACAATCGTGGAGGATGTCCCTTGTTGTTGATACTACCCAAAGAAGTGTAGCTCACTTTGCTTAAGCGGTGGCTGATGGTCTACGATAGCCCTAGCAAAAAACTAGCGAGGTTTTGGAGGGGTCAGCCACTGCAACGGGCTTTTTCGCTTGACCTCCGCAGGATCGACGTCCAGGCTTGACGATCCCAGACAGGGTCCTAGCTAACCCTGGAACAGAACTTGATCGACGATGTCAGTAGAAGCGAGTTGTGGCTTGAATGTTGACTTTTGCCATCATACCTGCCTAGATGTGACGAAGCTCCGAGCTGTCACTCCACAACTTCCATGTTTTGGATCTCCACACGGGATAATCCCTTGTCTGGGCCCAGAGTCCAGAGAAGTAAAACCTGGATTCTGGTCGAATAGATTAAATTCTAGATTGAGCAGGACTGCTATGATGAAAGAAGGCGTCATGGTGATGCTTCAGGGCCAGGTTCCTGGAGCTTCATACCGTCCAGAGGTTTAATTCGTGATGCAGCTGATAGGTTGGTCCTGGAAGTAGAGCTCTGTTTCGCAGTCAGCTCTGTAGACTCTCGTTGATGACGTCGATTCTCGTCGAAGCTCATCCTTGTCTGGCATTTGAGCTCGAAGATACTAATATGGGTGCTTGTTACTCCTCCTTCTCAAATCTATACCACCTATCATTCTCAATTCAATACCCATACATCTTCCCACACCCACCACAAGACCAACAATCATCTGGAAAACCACATCACAACAATCAGTCGCCTCTTAAGATCATCAGACGACTCTCACAGCAATACCGATCTGCACATAGTCCTATCATCATGACGGACGTTGCAAGCAGACAGACGGGCAACATGCCCAAGGTTCCAAGAACCCCAAGCAACAGCGGAGCCCCCAGAAAGACTCCCAAGAAGAGTGACACAGGCAAATCACTGAAAGCCGACAAATCAGAAGTTGATGACACCAAATCAAGCACCAAGGGAGATCCATTCACACAGAATGATCTCGAGAGCGTTGCTGAGGATCAGAGCCTCGACAATGCCACCAATGATGGCGCAGAGGAAGAGTCAGAAGAAGACGGAACAGAAGTCATACCAGGTTAGTACTCGTATTCACGCTTGATATATCAACTATGAAGAAGAAGAAGACTGACACAGCCACCAGCTGGAAGCGTTGATAATGAGGGAAATGTTCTCGACAAAGACGGCAACACAATCGGACATGTGAACGGAGAAACAAAATCCAATTTCGAAGGCAGCATGGTAGACCAGGAGGGTGATATCTTGGACGCAGAAGGCAACGTCATCGGCACAGCAGATTTGGTGCAAAGTGTTGCTCAGTCTGCAGCCGGAGAAAAGCCGTCCCTTGAGGCTCAGGCTCCTTTCGGAGTTCAAGATAACGGAGATATCACGAACGCCACTGGGTCAGTCGTAGGCAAGCTGGCTGAAGGCAAGCCACAAGATCTCGTCGGCACAGCCATCACGGCAATCGATGCTAGCGGCAATCTAAAGGCCGAGTCCGGCAGCACCATCGGCAAAGCAGACCTGCAAGAAGGCGTTCTCGATGGAGCTGCTTCGCAGAAACCCGACGGAGCAGTAGACGAAGGGGAGCTCTCAGATAAGGCAGACAGTGCCATCGAGTTGCAAGATCAGGAGGCAGCCAACCCAGAGCTTGCCGCGGATCAAAAATCGGGACTCAGCGCCGACAAGGACGTCGACAACCTGAAGCCAGAGGACTCAGCGTCACAACTAGGTGGCTCTAAAGTGCCGGCTGACACCTCAAACGTCGCCGAGAAGACTGGAGACGCGCAAGATCTTGACGCCAAGGTCGATCCATCAAAGGTCGCGGACGGATCTGAAGTCGCCAAAGATGCAGACTCCAAGGTAGCTGGAGGGTCCGAGATCGCCAAGGATGCGGACTCGAAGGTTGCTGATGGATCACAAGCAGCCGAAGATCTAGATACCAAAACTGTTGACGGTGACGCACCAGCTCCAGAGATCACAGAAGAGCCTGAGCAGTTGAATGAACTGGACCCAAAGCCAGTCGACGAGGAGAAGCTTGCAGAAGATGCACCAGAGCTTCCTGATCTCTCCATCCTCAAAGACATGAAAGTGAACAAGCTCGGCAAGATCGTGGACGAGAACGGAAACCCACATGGTCAACTAATCGAGGGTGACCCAAAGAAGCTGGCGGGCAAGAAGGTCGATGCCGAAGGTCAAATTTGGGATGACAAAGGAAAAGTCATCGGCCGAGTCGAGCTCCTCCCAGAGAATGAGCGTGAAGCCGAACCATCAGCTCCGTTTGAGGACTTCCCTGATAGCATCGTTGACAAGTCAGGCAATGTTATTTTCGAGGGTAAAATTGTCGGCAAATTGATCGAGGGCGATGCCAAGAAGCTAGAGGGCAAGAAAGTGGATGCTGATGGTGACGTTTTGGATAAGAACGGCAACACACTCGGGAAAGCAGAGCGATTCCAAGAGGAGGACATCGTACCCGAAGAAGAAGCACCGGCTGTTGACTTGTCCATCCTCGAGGGGAAGAAGGTCAACAAGGCAGGAAATGTCGTTGACGACAATGGCAAATTGTTCGGACGCGTCGTAACCGGAGATGTCGCAAAACTGGTCGGAAAGAAAGTTGATTCCGAAGGCAAGATCTGGAGTGACTCTGGAAAGGTAATCGGAACTACTGAGCTTCTCGATATCGACGACCGAGATCAAGCATCCGAGTCGCCGTTTGAGGACTTCCCAGATGCATTGGTTGAGAAGACCGGGAATGTTGTCTTCGAAGGCCAGGTAGTGGGAAAACTCATCGAGGGTGACGCAAAGAAGCTCGCAGGCAAAAAGGTCGACAAAGACGGAGACGTAGTAGACAAGGTCGGGAATGTGCTAGGAAAGGCTGAACGCTGGACCGAAGAAGAGGCCCCCGAGCCAGAGAAGATTGACATGTCTGCACTCGCTGGAAAGCGTGTCAACAAGTTGGGTAATCTCGTTGATTCTCACGGCAGCATCTATGGTCGTCTTGTTGAGGGAGATGCGAAGAAGCTCGTGGGCAAGATGTCAGACAAGAACGGAGACATCTGGGATGATGGCGGAAAAGTAGTTGGAAAGGCTGAGCTCGTACCAGAGAGCGAGAGAGAGGGTCAGAAAGAAGGTCCATTTACCGGCTTTGACTCTCCAACGGTCACAAAAGACGGGAAAGTCGCTGACGCAAAGGGCACCATCATTGGTCGTCTCATCGAGGGCGAGGCCAAGAAGTTGTATGGAAAGAAGGTTGATACTGATGGAGATGTGGTCGACAGCAACGGTAACTCTCTTGGAAAGGCTGAGAGATGGGAGGAGGAAGAGAAGCAAAAGGCTCACAGTCCAGTCGAGGGCCGAAAAGTCAACCGTGAGGGTAACGTCGTGGATGAGAACGGAGATCTCATCGCCAAGTTGACCGAAGGCGAGATCACCAAGTGCTCGGGCAAGGAGATCGACGCTGATGGAGATGTGTACAACTCCAAGAACCAAGTCATTGGTCACGTCACTCTCCTCGATGAGATCCCAGCCGAGCCAGAACCAGAGCCAGTTGAGGAAGAGCCAAAGGAGTCGCAAGAAGAGATCGATGCCAGAAAGCAGGTTGAGCAAGACACAAAGTTGGCCTCTCGAATGGCGTTCTCCATCCAGGAGTCAATCGACAAGATCTCTCCAATCCTCAAGAACATCACAGATGTAAGTACTATACACCTGAAACTCGGGAGCATTGCTAACCCGCTCAGGAAATTGATGCTGTCGAGCGCCAAAAGGAGGCCGACCGTGATGAGCAAAAGCTTGTCGACAAAGTCAAGCCTCTCATCGAGGAGGGGGGTCGTATTCTCACAGAGACTAATGGCATCATCCGTGGAATGGATCCTGATGGCAGAATCACAGCCAACGCGAAGCAAAAGGCTGCTACCAGGGAAGCAACACCTGAAGAGCACCACCTTGCTGAGCTGTTGAAGGAGGTAAGCATGCCCATTACCACTGATCGTAGACAATACTGACCCTGTGATAGCTCACTGGAAACGTGACCCAAACAATCGAAAAGGCGAAGAAGAAGATCGCTGGCATGCCACACGCCAAGAAGGAGCTTAATCCTCTCTGGGGATTGCTCGCAGAACCATTAGGACAGATCCTGGCTGCTGTCGGTCTGCTCCTGAGTGGTGTTCTCGGTCTCGTTGGTAGACTGCTGAGCGGACTGGGACTTGGAGGTCTGCTCGACAATCTGCTCGGCGGTCTGGGCATCAAGGGCATCCTGAAGGGACTTGGCTTGGGAATGGTGACCGAGTCTCTGACTGGCAGGAAGTAAGAGCTGAGAGATATTTATATGACTGATGAACCGTCTTTGTTTGTACTTCTATGGGTAATGGCTGGCGGATAGGAAATGTTTCTTGTACGATCTAGCAAATGTATCATGATCAACATAAGTTTGGTGCTCCTAAGTGCATTCGTCAGCTGTCGTAACACCATGCTGGACGAGCTCAAAATTACCTCGTACTGCTACAAGCTGGCTTTAGCAAGGTCCTCGTAACAGATTACTGTTAGATATCATCATCTATGCGGCCAGCAGTATCTCCCATACAGCGAGACATGCGACGCGTCGCGCGGAGCCAAGACATCGTCACATGTGTTCTTCCTATCGTTGATTCGAATGTCAACATGATGTTGGGCGACCTAGCGCAATACAGGCGCGTCTTCGAAGAGCAGCTGCGCCTTTGGATGTCGTCGTAGAAGATGAAAGATGTCGAATGCTGTGCGCTCCAGGAGTTTGATGGCCAATGAGGTCGAATATGGTTTGCCAAGCTCACCACGTGATTGCCTCACAGAGAAGGCGCGAGGGAAAGGTATCCTAGAAGGCACAACCATTTGAACTGAGTCTTAATGGGTCGGGGTCTGTATATATTTGGCTAAAGGGCTCTTTCCTTCCTGTCAACGGATTCGATTGTATGTTCTGAAATTGATTGGTAACATCGGAGTGTAAATGGCTGATTCTTGCCTGAGCACAATCACTTTCGGCGTACGACCGTAAGAACACTTTGAGACTTGCAGTGGTCAATTTGAGGGTTGTGGACATGGGCAATGTATTTGAGTGACTTTGTAAGCGCAGGCGGTATTGTGGACGTCGAAAATTGGTATCGGTCCGCCTAACAAGATGGTGACTTAAGCGAGGAACTAACACTCTCGACTTGAAGGATCACATGCATCACAAATCTCACAAACATCAGTGGATCTATAATTGTCTGCACTAGACATAAGTTCTTTACTCGTCAGGTCACAATTTTTTTACCTTAGCTCATCCTGGACGTAAGCACGCTGGAAGCATGGTTGCTGGTTACGTGCTAGGTTCCAGCTCTGACTTCTGACCACTGATTTCTCGCAGGGCCTCACCAAGTGTACTCTACCAAGCTCTGTCTTCTTCATTGGTTGTTTCAAGTCATCGACCCCCATCCATCACAGAGGAACTTTGTTGTCTTTTGTTTCTGCGACCAGAAAGTGTCTCATAGGACAGAAACCATTTTCCTCCTCCCACCCCTCCCTTCCCTCGCTCGCATAAAGAGAGAGGTTCAGTGTGAAGAGAAGGATCCCCCGAATCATCACAACGAACATCTAAGACGCCACATGGTACATGAAGATATTTCTAGCACAACGCGATAAATGTGATGTCACTTGAATACTACAAAAATGGAGAACCCCCCTGGGCATCCCAGCATGGGACAGGCCTGAATTTCCAGCTGAAACCGCTTCCGTGCTTATTTTTCAAGCCCGGCCGAACATCCTTTTGACAAAACCCCAAGATTGACCGCGTATGGACCTTCGGCCCTTTCTCACCTCAGGACCTGATCAGGGATGGAATACGTCAATGGTTTTTCTTATCCGTAGTACTCCTAATAAACTGTGATGGATACAAAATGGAACCTTCGAGATACGGGAATTTCACCAACAGAAGATGGAAGAGCCAACACATCGAAATTGTGAGCCATTGGAAGGCTAAAGGATGGGATTCTCTGCGGCAGAAAAACATGGCTTTCATACCACATGGGCCAATAATGCTATACTATCATGATGGGAGGGGAAGTTGGATCTTGGAAGTACGATTGTGCACGCTCTGAGGTATCTAAAAACTTCGACTTAGAAGTTTTCACGCTTCGGAATCCCACATAAAAAGCTTAGCTTCGGGTCTTGATCAATCAAATGAAAGGACTTTAAAAGCGAACGAAAAGTTAATGCTTTCGTCTTTCTGTCATCCAATTCTGTCAATTCTCTCGTATCCCTACTCAACTCTTGTGAACAAAATTTCAAGGCTGTCACCTTGAAAGTTTCAAGTTTCTTGACACTGTTATTGGATGTGGACCCTATTCAGACTGCCCCTGGGCATGGAGGCTTTGGCAGTAAGAACGAAAACGACAGCGTCATTTTCGAACCACACTGAAGCTCTTTTGATACGGTATTTTCGTCTTGGGCAAAATGTTGTGTGTCATCTAACATCCACAGGAAGATGATTCATTACATGTTCTCAAAATGTCTCACAACATTAGAAGACAAGACCGAAGGGAAGGGACCGGCGGTCTGCTTGTCGAGGTCTCCATCGTCAGTCGGTGTTCGCACAAGGAAACAGGAAAGGTTGAAGAATAGACATATACATATCTACTTCAGCTGTGCACAACTAACAGACATAGCCGATTGAGGCTTCACGGAGCTGTTTCTGTGTGATTATTGCAGATCCATTACATTCTCCACTTGGCCAGAGTCTTCTCCCATATACTCTGAAGCAGATCATCAGCACATAAGTTACCTCCTGCGAATTCAAACTTTGTTTCTTTCCGCAAGATCCTGCAGCAGACAAAGAAATTACCTACCAGGCAAGCGGTCGCTGCGAGCGCCCCTGACAGTCACCTGCATGTAGGACCTTGCGTGATTGGCATATCCCTATGGCAAAGAAGTGATAAATGCTCTGTAAACCTTTCTGTGAATTGGTCTCTTACACTCTCAGCCCGATGTAAAGTTGGATCCTGGGAGGAGAATTTGATAGCGGTCCCAGAAATGACGAAAACCGCACACTCACTGCTGTTACCGACCTGTCTCACTCATTTAGGTAATACAAAATCCATACCAAATTCCCTCTCTCCCTCTCCTCCTCAATCTCTTCATTCTGTACAATGAAGCTTGCCAATTAAGGGAATATTGCTTTCTCACAGTCAGGTCGTCTGCAATGTTTTGCCTTCCGCAATACCGATTACGAAGTCATCTTGGAGTCCTTTATATACCCTATCACCATCTTCCTGTCCCCAATACTACCCCTTCCTGATGATTATTTCTTCCTGTAACAGCTATGTAGCAGCACAAAAAGAAATCCGTTCGTGAAAGACAGGGCCAGTCACCGGCTTCAGCCTCTGAATGCCCTTACTCATAGAACTACAGTATCTATATAATTTACCCTGCACCTGTCTCCTTTCCAAAGCATACCACACTCCAAAATGCAATTCCAGAATTCGGAAGTGTCTCTGATCACGGAAATGGTTTATACAACCAGCTGTGAGACTTCAGCTAGCAATTTTCTGAAGTCATGCTATGGACTTTCTTGAGTCGAGTCCGAACCTCAACTGCTCTGAAGAATTTAAGAACTTGATCGCGTCTGAATCCATCTTGCATGAAGATGCACCCGACAACAACGAACGATCTGGCAATACCAAGCTGATCGACAACACGTATGTTCCATTCGCCAAATCTGTACGCTTCCATTTCCGAAGGTTCTGCTGAGTTGCAACAACCCCAATTTTGCATTGAGTCCCAAGAAAAAGGATAAATGGACCTCCAAACGCTAAAGCTCAAGAATCTACTATTAAGTGTAGCATATGCTCTACCTTTGCATGGTCTCGAATACTACGTTTTGAGACGCTGGTTTGTATGGAGGGCTGAGACAGGGTTTATGTAATTATCGGGCCCCCTGCCAAACTCCACGCCTTCTGTCTCTTTTCGTGCTCCAAGTTTAAGCAGGTGAATACTTTGGGCTCCTATGAATGATTTCAAACTGTACCAACCATTCTCAAGACCAGAAACAGTACAAAGGATGGACAAGTGAGCTGAGACTGCGAAGCATATATAAACATCCTCTACCCATTTGGGAGCAGAACAAGCAAGAGATTCGTCGCAACACCTGTCATCGAGAAGATTCGACACCTGCTTCTCCTTTCTAGTGTTACAGATCAACCTTGAGTACCAAAGTAAGATTGTTTGCTGCATATCTGCATCAACGCTATCTCTCTTAGGCGGTGATGAAGACTGACTTTGTCAACAACAATCGACAAGAACAAAAGATGACAGCAACTGACTCAATGACAGCTCTCCCTCTTTCTATATCGTTTCTCCTTTCTCGTCTCCATGTTTGTATAAGGTATACGTAATGAAAGTTGCTCCAGCCACAATCACCTTGCACACTCTCACAAATTGACGAAACAACCCCGCACGTCGCACACGTCCACAATGCAGCCTTCTGGAAAGGTCACCAAGCTCGAAACACTGTTTGTGGGCGAGCATAACATCGCAAATCTGTTGCTGATGATAGGAGGAATAGGGGAGAGTTTATAAACTTCTCCCCATCCCGCCAAGCGAAGGAAGAGATCACGAAATACGTAGTGCTGTAGAGATATCTCTTTCACCGTTCTCGAACTTATCCTGATCATTTGAAATTTCACACATTCAAAAAACGTCCAGGAATTGCCAATCTTCAAACTATTCTCCATAATCCCAACTCAGATTGGAGTCTATTGAAGAGGTGTTTAGCACTTCTTAACACTTTGGCAGTCTATGCAGATGGCTATATAACCACCACAACAGCCTCGACTCTAACTTCAGCTCTAAAAATAACGATACCACAAACCGCTATACAGCGGTTGAGCTGGCGCCAGTAAGTTATCCTTAACGGTAATTATCATATCCTGACTTCACAGTTTGCGATTCATCAACCTCAGGTATTCCATCCCTCTTTCCGCCCAAAGTAGCAAGTTATTGCCCATGACCGTATGTCACTGAAGAATCTCAAATTATCGACGTGAATTCCGAAAACAGGAGTAACATCGACAATAAAATCCCCCACCCCCCACACCAATCCATCCTCACCCCAACGCAACTTCCACCACCAACAAAAAGGAGTCATACCCAACGACCCCTCCATTCATCCATCCATCCGTCCACGTATCAGACCAGATTAAAACCCCTCGACAATTATCTCACATCTAGAAGTCTTCTGCCCATCTCCACCAAAATGAAGTAAGACTTTGCCAAAGCCACAATATCTGTGTTGAACTATCCAAGAAGGATAAGAGGTAAGGACTTCATGGCTCTCCTCCTCCCCTTCCCACCAAGCGAAGGAAAGACCACAAAATACACCAAACCAAGCAAACCTTCAACTCAACCTCCCAACCAAGAGCGTTTCATCTCCCACGCAAACAAAAGCAACGAGAATCGACCAATCCCCATGTCCTCCACGTCGTGAATCGCTGAATCGCCGTATTACATATTCAGCTCATCAGGCGTATCGGCTTGGCTACATAGGTATATAACCACAACAGCCCCGACCCGGTCCTCGACTCTACACATCACACCCAAAAAATGAGAACTGTGATATATGGATTTGAAGCAGTTACTTCACTCCTCGGACTACCTATCTCACGCTTAGGACTTTTGAGCTGAGATATTCATGTTTTTCCTTATTTCTCACTCAACCGCGAAGCTCAAGCCTAATCCACGGAACCCTTCGAATTCCTAGATCTCAGAGTTCCTGGATTATAAAAGAGAATGAAGTGAGGATATCAACAGTAGCACTTACACTGACAATCATATCGTCTGCTCCTTTTCCGGATATCCTTCTCTCTCATGAAAAATCAAGTCCCTTCACGCGACGTAACAGTAAGCCTGATCGAAAGACCCATCTATCATTCACAACACAGAACAACTTGACAAGTCTCACATAGCTACACGACTACAAAATTCCACATCCACCAACAATAAATACGGCTTTGTTGAAGCCACATTATTTGTGTTGAAGCGTTCTGAGAGGAAGGGGAGAGTGAGTTTATATACTCGCAACCCTCCACTTGCTCTCGCCAGGACCAGGGTCAGGATAATGATCACGGGTCGCTCTTGAGTCAATTCTCAGCAACGTAAAGCTGAAACAAAGAAGAGTCAATTGCTCAGGTGAATATCAGTGCTCTTATGAGACTCGGACTGAGACGAAGAGAGAGGGGAATGAAGAGAATGGATTAAACAAGCACTCCATCGACACAGTTAATCGGGGGACTGCTCGAGCATCAATACCTTGGATTGGGTTCTCACTAAGAACGTCAATTTTTTTTTGGCGCGTATATGTTTGGACCTGGTGGTATTCGACATTTCCATTCATAGGTTGTTCTGATCTCTTGGGAGCCTGGCCTCTCCCTCATTTCTGCCTCGCTCCAGCTGATATCAAATCGCAACGCTCAAACGCGCACGCAAACAACCAAACAGTAGACCTCGCATACTCCGATCAGATTCCTTCCCACCAGCCAACCAAAAAAAAGAGCAGACAACCAATCTTCCGCGGTCTCAACGCCTCCAATTCTTGCCCACACTAAGTGAGGAATCGTTAACGCCATTCCAAAAAGCACAATGCCACACCACAAATACACAAATACACTACTCTACACTCCTCCACACCCACCCAAAAAAAGAGAAAAACCACCCCTCAAAACTCACCCCGTAACCCTCCTAACCCACAACCCCGTCGGCTCAAAAACCGCCTCCTTATCCCTCCTCTTCCACGCCCTATGCAGCCTAAGTCCAACCTCATGTTCCTCCCTCCTAACATCCCTCTCCTCCTCCCTCAACCTCTCGACCTTCAACTTCTCACCCTCCCTCTTCCTCCTCACCTCCTCCGTAATCAACACGCTATCCTTCGGCATCAGCTCGGTCATCTGCCGGATACTCCGCTCGATATTATTCCTGCGGTGGGCGAGGTTCTCGAGTTGTGCTTGTAAGGAGGTGACGAGGTCGTGTGAGGAGGCTTCGGCGGGGGACATGGGGAGGTTTTTGGCGATGTTGGAGGAGCGCTTACTGCCTGGTGGGAGGTGCGAGGGGATGGAGGACATGGAGATGAAGACTGGGGAGGAGGGGTTAGCGACGGCTTTGCGGGTTACGGTACTGGTACTAGTAATGGAATTCGATTTCGGTGAGTCGCCGAAGTTCGGACGCTGCCGATTGAGGATCGCAGAGGTGTCAGGCATAGGGTGATTATCGAAAGTGTCTGTTGACGGCCGAGGAGTGGTTTGTGTAGTTGATGGTGCGTAGGTCGTTACGCTGAACCGGGAGGGCGGTTGAGTATATTCTGGCTCTGGCTCTTCGGTGATAGGTGTCGAGATGCTCTGTAGCTGTTCGCGGAAATTGCGCTCGATGTTCGCCATGGTGCCCTCGTCGCGGTCCCAGGTACTTGTATGCGACTCGCTTGCTTGTGGTGCTGCGTTCCGCGCCAGGGTCTTGGTTGCAGCTGATTGAGACACCACGTCCGGATCTGGATTGACGGTAATAGGGGACTGCGGATCTGCGATGCGAGGACTGTTGTTCCCGCTGTTGTTGCTCGTGAGAACGGTATGGATGCTAGTGGAGGGGTAGGCTGGTGATGCAGGGCTCGTTTCACCATCGCTATTTCGGACGATTGTTACCGGGCTGCTCCCTCCAGAGAAGGACTCCGAATGAGGCGAAGCGACGCGCTTGCTGCTTTTTCGAGGAATACTGATAGGAGGCATGTCTAACTGATCATGCACTGGGCTTACCAGCGTAACTCGACCGGTTGCCCCTTTCCATTCTGGTCGCTCGACTGGTGCGGTATGGTTGCTTTTCAATCTGCGCACACGATCTCCAAATGAAGTGTGTGTCTTAGGCGCTGTCGTTGTAATGCTCGATTCATTTCCCAGTACGAGTCCTGTCTCCTTGTGCACGGAACGAAGACCTGGAGGTGAAAATGTTCCTGGCTTCACAGATTGTGGCTTGCCCCTATCACTTGTTGTGATCTCCCCAGAATAAGGATCCCATCTTGGATCATGCGCAACTCTACCCCTCGGATTCTCCCCAACTTGCTTTCGACTGACCAGATTCGCTGCCGCCGCAGCTACCTGATTGCGCTTCTCTCGTCGAAGGATCGGGATGTTACTCGAAGGAGGTTTCGAGCCTGAAGACGGACGGCCCAAAGCGAGGTGTGAAATGTCGGGCATCTCATCGATGGGCGATACGCCGTCGCCTTCCTGTGATTGACTCCTACTTGAAGTCAGCATCTATGCCAGTCCGAACATGGGGCCAGACATGAGTAAGTAAAGGGGGAAAGCGGGATGGTGTTGACAAAGAACCCGAACATCTATGTAGGAAACAGAAGTTGCAGGATAGTCTTTGGAATTCTGTGTAGGTGGTAGGTTGTAAAGCAGCTCAAGGGCATACTCGTGGTATATCCGTAGAAGGTTCGACATACCTATTCTTCACAGGACCCAGCTCGGGAGAACTTTGTGGGGAGACCTCCTCTTCTTCAGTGTATGAAGGAGTCTGAAATGAGTTTTGAGGGAACCGGGTATTGATTGGATTGGGTGATGGCTGAGAGTATATTGATGAGGCCGGACGGAATCTTGAGTCTCGGTTTTCTTGGGGTGGAACTGCTTCACTGTCTAATATCAGCTGGGTTCTAATAGTCCTCATATCTGCAACAGAAATACAAGGTAGATTTGCCAGAATGCTGCTACGTGTTCTGGCAGCCGTTGTACTGGGGATAGACCTGGAGAGGAGGGGGAGGTACAAGGAACATCGAGGTTGCAGACTTCTGCAACATGTATCCTGCAACCATGAAGCTGGGAACAGATCCGCGCAGCCCACGAATCTCTGATCATGTGGATTGATCTCCTGAGCCCTTTGCCAGAGAGGGAGTGAAGCCACAGTCTACACATCCAAGACTGGAATATGTATCGGTGTGCACCACATCTGCCACTTCGAGTCTTGATATGAACCTTCTCGTGCATCCTCCCCTCCCATAGATAAACCCTCAACACAACACGCCTCATCAATACAACCGGAATTGCAGCGCAAACATCTCCATCCCGTCCCTCTCTCCCCCGTCTCCCCGCATGCCCTCCCCCTTCCAATCCAAGTCTAAAAGAAGAAAGAAAACTTACAAAGGCAACCTCGGCAAAACCTTCGGATCCATCTCGTCTTCCCTCCTCGGTCTTTCCGGCTTCTTATTATAACTATTCTGATTTGCCCCGTATTGTCCTTCATTCAGAGCTCGTCGTCCCAGTAAGCCCAGGTCATCACCAACACCCGCATACGATTTCTCCAGCACGGGCTCCTCCACGACCGGCTGCTGCTGTCGCGCCCCCTTAGGATTATTCAGCCTCTTCCACATGCTGGGCTGACTGCCTGCCTCTGCCTGTACGGGGTCTGATTGTGAATGCACATGCGACGGGTGCGTGTGTGATGATCGCGGGGGTTTGAGGTTGGGCGGTTTCGAGACGGGTGGTGTGTGGAGGGGTCGTGGGAGGATGACGGCGCAATCTTGGGTATTTGCAGAGGCCGTGTGGGATTTTGGGGATGTTGGCAGATTTGTAGATTTTGTGTGTATGTAAAGGGGAGGAGGTTCGTGAGGTCGTTAGATCGTTATTTTGGTTGTGGTCGTGCTGTTGGCGTGGGGTTGGAAGGGAGTCAAGGCGCGGATCTGGATCTGGACCTGGATGTCAAGTCGAGATGAGGCTGTGCGCAAAGGATTCAGATCTGTGCGGGTGAACGGAATGGAATGCACCCAAATCCAACGTGATCCTGCGATGCGTTGGTTGTGTTGGCTGAGTCGAAGGTGCGTAGACCAGAGAAAGTTGTAAATGGAAATAGGTCGTCCAAGAGAAGTGTTTGCTGGTTGGTCGTGTAATTAACTATCAATTCCTGGCTGATTGCAAGTAAACAATTCAATTCGCGGTGGTCGAGCTCGCCGGCGCGTTGCTTGTTGACTTGATGCTGTCGTTTGATCGTCAGGGTCCAATCGGACGGATTCTTGACCGGCAGAATGACACGAACGATGCCGCTGCCAGGCACAAGAGAATATCTAGGAATCGGAAAAAAGGGAATGAAAAAAGGAGCGAATATGTCTGACTTGCAGAAGTGAAGATCTTGAAATAAAGGAATCAGACGTGTTTTCTCTCAGAGAAATAACACCCAATCCTTTCCCTTCTGTTTCATCCCAACGCGGGGTTTGGAGGTTGAAGCGCGAATTGGAGGACTTCGTTTCGTTTCATGTTATCAGCCTAGCCGAGCGGGTCAGGCCGTTGGCGGCCGTGGCCCACTGTGGATGAAGGGACGGACAACCAGCGCTAATTTTACTTCGGGAATAGCCTCAATTTGCTTTGATGAAGGGATGGAAGGGTGGAACTTTGTTTGGGGAGACTTGCTTCTGAGTAATTTTGCCTCTCCGGAAATCATAAGATTTGAAAGGCCTGTATGGCGGAGAATTGCCATTCGCTTAATGCATTGAAAAGATGCAAGTAAATACAAGAAACCACCGCTCTTAACAAGCTAAAAACCGTGCTATGCTAAACAGATTCCAAGCCAAGCCCAAGCACCTCAGAAGCACATCAATGTCCATTTTCCCACAAGCGCCATTGTAGACCATCCTAATGTCAATTATAGGAAAGCCACCTCAAGAGGCCGCGATCATGTTGCCAGACCCAGCTGCAGGAGCAGAAGGTCCAGTGCCCGAGCCAGAGCCGCCACCTATATCGTGTCAGTTCGCGTGAAAATGCCAATTGTTGATGAACAGCATGAATAGCTTACCATTACCTCCCATTTCCATCCCTAGGTGGCTTCCCNCCCTTCCCATCACCACCGCCATTATGACCCATTAAACTCCAGTCCGCTTCCATCCATCCAAACAAGCTCTACAAACCCCAAGTAGATCGTCAAAATATACTCACATCTCCGAAACTCGCAAAAATGACCATTATGATGATAAAAATGATTCCCACAGCTCTATACAAAAAGAAATCCTGCGCCCTCACACAATTCTCAAAGGGGCCATTCCCCGCCGCACAATGCGAGATGCACTTATGAGGCTCGATGAAACCAACACACTGAACCATAGCTGCCAGGAGGCAACCGTTGTCGATTTTGTTGCGCTGGTTGGAGAGGAGGTTCTGCCTGGAGAGGAGTTGTAGCGCGCTGGCGTGGGTGGGTTGGCCGTTGGCGAGGAGCCGGATGTCGAGGTTGCGGCGGACGGGCTTGGTGGAGAGGGTTAGGGCTTCCGGGTGGCCGCGGTAGGACATCACGGATATAGTCCATTTGTTGGGAATTAGCTGTGAAAGAGGGTTGTTAGTATAGAATAGAACAGTGGAAGAGAGCGAATGTGGAAAGGGAATGAAGTCGATCGGTGAGGGGGGCGAGGCGAGTAGATAAGCGAGGTTGAAAATAGTGGAGGGGACGTACGCCAGGCACGCAGAGAGGTAATGGCTGTGCAAGAGTCAGTATCATGTCTGAATGTTCATGGTGTAGAAGGGAAGTCTTACATTCCCAAAGGATTGTTAACGGGGTCAACGGGGACACGGAATCTAAGGTCTTGATTCTAAACCCAAGATGGTTAGTACTGCTCCCAAATAGTCTTTGGACGAAGATTGAAGGCATAGGAATATAGAAGGGACCATACCATGGTGAGATTTGTCTTGAAGACTGGATGAAGGTGAAAAGAGACGGCACGAAGAGGAGTCGAAGGAGTTGAGACGATTGGTACAGGTTACAGGCAGAGGAGGGACGAAAGAAGACGAGACGAGACGATCTGAAATTTGTGCGTGTACAAGAGGAAGAAAAGTCGAAATCAAGGGGGAACCGATGTGGTTTATATGCCCGCCCAGGCGCCCTCACAGCTACGTGGTGTCTGGCTCGGACAAGTAGAAGATACGTCAGATCTCCTAAAACGAAGGAAATGAGAAGGGTTTGGCGGTTCATCTTGGAGTGGTTCTGGCTCATCGGAGGAGAGAGAGGAGATTGATGGGGAAAGTACTGGATGTCGGTAAAAGGTATTGAGATCAATCCATCACGGGTCACATATCGGAGCTCCTAGAACGGCGTATCCAGGAGTACAGTTAATTCCAAGACATCTTTCAGACGGGATATCCTCCTAGACCCCGTCAGTTCGGACAGCAAGAGCAGACTGTACCGGTTAGAGACAACATTGACTACTTGTTTGCTTCCCCGGTCAAGATTAGCAAGCAGAGCCGATCCGTGGCTTTTACAGTCAATAATAATAAAAACAACTCTATGAATGAAAAAGGAAAGAACACATCTGCTTAGTATATAAGCTTGATGGTCACCGAGCACGGAGAATGAGGAAATCAGATGGCGTGGAAGCGGAACCGGCAAGCTCCTGTTCGAGAAATCTGAACACGAACACGATAAAGTGAGCATATCATCGGAAGACTTGAATGGCGCCGCGGACGGCAAACATAACATAATGTGATTTCACACGAGAGCCTATGCGGAATCCATCTCAGTGATACTAGAATCCCAAATTGGCCAAGTGGAGCCCTTCCCAGGGGCAGCTGCTTGTTCAAAAGATTAGAAGGAGACTCAGAAGTGCGCCGAGGACGGAAGAGCAGCAATGGCTGAGTCTGGAAGCTTGAATTGTGGTAGAATGGAAGCGCATTTGGCGAATCCAGTGCCGTGCTGAAGGTTTGCCGGGATCGGTTCCGCGAAGTCGAAGCACCCAGCGCCTGGCTCTACCTGTCAACCGGAATAGGCTTAGTACGTTTAATTACTGTCTCTCCATTCCTCGAGACTGGATTAAAATTCTAAGCCAAGAACTTATCTCTATCGAAGTGCGTTGGATGATGCTGGCATGCGTTGGATATGTCAGAGGAAAAGGATGGGAAACCTCTTTGAAGATTACCTTACGGTTTGCCCTAAGCCTTCTCACATGCGAATTCATTATGGAGGGGGCTTGTTACTGGATTTTGCGACCTTGGTCGATGGTCATCAGATTGGGCATTGCGCTGAGGAGGTGACCACTCCTATGCGGTTGGTATTCGAAGGACACCTGAACAAATTTTCACCGTCACAGACAATAGAATACCAGGATAAACAGTGCTTGAAAGGGGCAAAATTAGCTTTGACTTGTTCAAGCATGTGCTTGGAAGCAGGTCTAGCAAGTTCAGAACTCGAGGTGTTCTTGATGGAACTGAAGACGCTCATGTGCATAGAAATTCCCGAATCGGCATATCTGACAGAGATTAAGTGCTAGTTTTACATAGAAACAAACAAGAATCCGTAATCATCAGACAAGTGCTTTAGTACAGAACGTGGATCGCTATCGACCCGGGCCTACAAGGGTCTCGAGGAGACGGAGTGCTCCTAAAATTGCTGTACCGGAGGGGCTACCGATGGAATGGAAAATCAGGCTTGTGTATTGCTCAACAACAACTTTCAAGGTAACATAATTCAAGTTATTTGACCTCCCACCATTTTCAAAATAGCTGACTGAGGTACTTCGAACCAAAACAAACACGTCTGACCTGTCCATGCCATGCCGGTGATGCTTTCCAAATGCTCTTGGGCCACATCACGTCGTCACTAGCTGGCATCATACCTTCAAATTCTAGTCAAACATGATTCCGAGTGTACCATGAAAGATGACCAGACTAAGAACCCTCGAATAGAACGCACAGACTAGTACTTAAGACGCTAGGCCGTGCTGGAATTTTCTCATGCACATTCGTTCCGATTCAGGAACTGTCCAAAACCGAGCGAGCACATAAAGGCGTCCACGACACCTCGCACATTTCCTACAATTCTCGACAACCTCAAAGATACCTTTCAAGGCCTTGATAACAGCAACAATGGTCTGTCTAACTGCTTTGACACAATCCATTTCTTTCATCTCTCTGTCTCTGCACAATGGGACACCTTACTGACATGTTGTGTCTGCAGGCCCAGCCACAGCATAATCAACAGGCAGCCCAGCAGCCAAATCCGCCCCCCAACCACCCTCTCTTCCCACGTGTAAGTCTTCCCCAATCGAATCTTCGGTGAACATGCACAAGTATATCACTGACTCCAAGTACAGGTTGCCGGAAACGTAAGTCAACAAATCAGGCTTCTGCCTACCAGTCAAGCACCCAACTCACAAATCTATAGCTCCAAATCGACGCCGTCACAAACGCCTCAATGGCCTTCGGAGCTCTCCCCGTCACACCAAACGGAACCATCCAAGCTCGCGAACTCTACCAACGCCACGTCCTCCGCAACATCCATTTTCGAAATCCCAACAGCAACCAGGCCGGTATTCACAGACATCGACTCCTCACCTGGACACCTGGTCCTGACAATCAAAAGCAATACTTGGAAGCCGCAATGGTACAAAGCATGAGATCCATCCCTCGTGATGGAAATGGAAATCCAACTGAGTGTACCCGCTGTTCCACCACCGAAGGTGGAGCTCAGGGTCCCTTCGCATCCTGCAGAATTTTGCCTGGAAATATCCCCAATATTGCTGGCAAGCCCAAGACCTGGTTAATGGTGCGTGTGCCAATTGCTACTATCATCGTCATGGCGCTGGCTTTAGCTTGCGTGGTGAGTCAAGATTCCATTCTATGGCGTGTGATGTTGGCTGAACATGCCTTAGATGACTATGATGGGGACTCAGAACCAAAGCCTGGAAAGCCGAAGGCTCCGAATGGACGTGATGATGATGATGATGGAGACGATTCGTATAAAGGCCCTGGTATCGGTACTAGGAGAAAGAAACAGGGTAGGCGGGGAAATGATACCGGACGGGGTAAGTGTTTACCACGCTGACACGGTCAAAATGGAAACTGACACGGTGTAGGCTCTCGGACCGGTATCTCTGCACGTTAAGCCATCACACGATTAACCTTTCATGGTGGGAATCTCGATGAGCTTGTCTGTATTTGAGTTTGGTGGCGATGTCAAATTTTTTTTTTTCTCTTTTTGCTTTGAGCGTGTATGGCATGGATGGGCTAGCATTGGAAATTTGCAATCATTGTAGCATTGAGATTTCACGTCAGAGCTACCTAGTGAAGCACATTTGCATAGATTGCATTCCTCAATTCAAATGCTTATCTTTGCGTTGTACACAGAACAAACGTTCTTGGTCGCTGATTATCTGGCAGTGATTCATATTGGTGTTAATATGATGATGATGTGAGGTTGACACGAAGCGAGCCCCTGAAGCGCGGTCAATTCCCAGCCAAGCCAACCCCCACCAATTTGCAAATCCCCAAAAGTTCCGAGCTTCACGTAACACCTCACTTCATCCCAACGTCATCCACCACAACGCGATCCAGTCTGGTACGGCCATTCTAATATCCTACCAATTACTCAACTCTCGGTGATCGATGCTTCGATCCTGCGAATCTGCGAATCTGCGAGCCTGCGAGGGCGAACATGAGTGTCTTTGAAAGTTGGACTGCGCGATTCTCGCGATCCTACCGCCAAGGCATATGGAAAGGCTACACCTTCGCACCAAAAAGGATGGGACCCTGATTGATGATCAATGTTAAGTAAGTGTTTGGCCTTCTGGATCTGGGAGCAGCAAGTGCCAAATAGATTGGGATACGACGTTTGCAAGGCACAAAAGGTGCCAATCGATGCATCAAGGCCAGGAGTGAGCCTGGGACACCTGCCTACTCATACCTCTGGCATAGCATGGTGATCATATCCCAACCAAAGGCACATCCATATGCCGCAATGTAGAAGTGTCTTGGGCGGCGCTGGACCTAGGTCCGATACAGGCCCGGATGAAGTTTCCTCATACGGCGGCGAATCTGCAGAAAGTGTACTGGTACATGGCGGTCGAGAGTGCGGATGGTTCCACCACAAAGGTCCCACGGCAGCAGGAGATACAAATCGTTCGCGCCGAAGGGAGGCAAAGATATGTTGTATGGGATGAGGTGCAGGCGAAGAGCACAAGACTCACTTGTTTCGATTCGAGCATCCCTGACTTCTGCCTCTCATCGCCTTACATTCTCCAGGCAGAACTGGGAAGTGGCTGCATTAAGCCTCATCTACCCATGTTTGTCTGTCTACTTACGCTCTGACTTTCTTGCTGAGTTTATAACTTCTTATCTTTTCCGTCCTAGATTGTGATCTTCCTCTGTTTCGGCTTCGTCGGTCACGCCGAGTGGTGGTAGCTTTGCTAGCGTGGGACCCTTCGTGCATATACTTTTATCTATTCCTTGCTGCAGGAAAATATGCGCGGCTACTATACTATTCAGTCATTGAAGCCCGAGTGGGGTTGACTGCGTGGAACGGGCTATAGAGTCGCAAGTTGAGCCGAGCATGGAGCCTGGCTGAAAGTAATCTTCCAACACTCAGACACTCTTCCTCTGCTATCCACGCAATGCAAAGTTGTGCCGAGCCATGCTGTCTGGTTGATTGATCTCGAATTTTGTATTTGCTTTTGGGATTCGCCTCTATCAAGATCTCAATCGTTATTCCTTATCTTTCACGCTAAGAAAGCCTCTTTCTGATTTTTATCTCTACCGCTCGTTTGCAAAGAAACCTTCCGAGACAGAGGAACGCGTGAGCTAAGAAACAGCGACTATTCAAGCGTTTGGTACGATCCTTGCGACTCCTGTCCATGACTCGTGAATCTAAAGCTTTATCCTTGTCATCCCCCACACTCTGCTACGGGAGGTGGATTATGACCTACTGTCGCGTGTTACTGCACTACACCCATGCCCGCATCTGAAGTAAATCCCATCCTGCTATTGCGACCGCCATTGACAAATCACGATGGAGTATTCCATCACCCGTCAAGTCTCTCGCATCTCTTATCTCGTCGGATTTCATGGTATTGAGTACTATTGGAGGCGAGCGTCACCATACTTTCAATGGACAGTCACGCCAGTTAGGGTCTCGTGCTAGAGATCTACAGGACTCTATCTTCGATGGGACGAGGCGCAAAGCCTCACGGGCTCTTATCTCAATCTCAAAAGCTTATGCTCCACCAAGCTCATCTGACAGATATCTAAGACCACTTAGCATCCTCGGCACGGTGTGTCGTGTGAGTACCTTGAAATGGTCGAGTAAAATCCAATTGTCATGCCATATCTTCATGAGATAAGGGATTGGACACCTCTTCTCCACTGGTCCTCATATGATCAGCCTCTCCCCAGATTGCGCTCCTTTCACTGTTCAGCCGACGTTCCTCCAACCTCTAGTTCGTTGTTCTCCTGCTTAGACTCCCACCGACATAATGTCACAACTTCTCCAGGAAGATGTTGAGAAGACCTCCGCCTTGAAGACCGACAAATCCTCTTCTTCTCCCTCTCCCATTCGACGCCCCAGCAATGGCTTCGACAAGGAGTCACAAATGCGTCGCGGTAGCGTGACAAAGCACCATGATGGCTTCTTCTCGGCTTTCACGCTGGAGAGCTTCAAACGCAATCCAAATGCAAGGGTTGTGACTGAGGCCACGGATCTGGAGGGAAGACCTCTACCCGATCAGCCTCCTGCAGAACCAGCACTGGCGATGAGCTTGAAGGAGAGGCATCTGCAGATGATTGCCATTGGCGGCAGCATTGGTTCGTTCTTCCCAACTTCCCTATTCGGCACGCCACTGCTTCGAAATACACGTCAAACTGACTCAAGCGACTCTCCAGGTACGGGACTATTCGTAGGTTCAGGCTCTGCCCTCGCAACAGGCGGTCCTGCATCTCTCATCATTGCGTATGGCTTGATCGGTATGATGTTGTACTGCACAGTCCATGCTTTGGGCGAGCTTGCTGTTGCATTCCCAATCGCTGGTGCTTTCTCAGTATACTCAAGTCGATTCATTGACCCTGCTTGGGGTTTCGCAATGGGCTGGAAGTGAGTTCCCACTAGTCAAAAGTCATAAGAACTCCCTGGATGCTGACCATGGTATGAACAGCTACGCTCTCAATTGGCTCGTCACTCTTCCTCTCGAACTCACCGCCGCTTCAATCACAGTATCCTACTGGCCGGGGGCAAAAGACGTCTCACCAGCAGCCTTTGTCGTAATCTTCTGGTTCGTCATCGTCCTCATCAACTTCTTCGGCGTCAAAGGTTACGGAGAAGCCGAATTCGTCTTCAGCATCATCAAAGTCGTTGCAGTCATCGGATTTATCCTTCTCGGAATCATCATTGCTGCTGGTGGCATTCCGGGATCCCCACAAGGATATCTAGGGGCGGGATACTGGTATAATCCGGGTGCTTTCCATCATGGTTTTAAGGGTCTCTGCAGTGTTTTCGTCACGGCTGCGTTCAGTTTTGGTGGCACAGAGCTTGTGGGTTTGACGGCTGCCGAGACCGAAAACCCGCGGAAGAGTCTACCCTCTGCTGTCAAGCAAGTCTTTTGGAGAATTACCTTGGTGAGTATAAGCCAATTCTTCTCATAAAGTCTAATGAGATGGTTGACTAACATGTACTTCCCAGTTCTACATGGTCTCCCTCACCATCGTTGGGTGCCTAGTCCCATACAATGATCCTGATCTTCTCAACGGGACCGGTTCTCAAGACGCAAATGCCTCGCCTTTCGTCATTGCTGTCAAAAACGCTGGCATTTCCGTCGTTCCCTCCATAATGAACGTCGTCATTCTCATCGCCGTCCTATCGGTCGGCAACTCCTCCGTCTACGGCTCATCACGCACAATGGCAGCTCTCGCAGACCGTGGTCAAGCACCTAAGATACTTGGATATATTGACAATACCGGCCGTCCGCTTGTCAGTATCATTGTTGCAAGTGCGATCGGTCTGCTGTGCTTCATCGTTGCAGCTGGAACAGATGTTCGTGTTCAGGCTTTCAACTGGATGTTGGCTGTCAGTGGACTTAGCAGTATTTTTACCTGGGGCAGTATCTGCGCCTGCCACATCCGCTTCAGACACGCTTGGAAGTACAACGGACATACCTTGGACGAGTACGTTACCCCCTCCGCCCAGTCCCTCGCTCCACTATCCTCTCCTTTTCCACACAGTCCAACTCAACACTAACACCACATCAGACTAGCATTCACCTCCCAACCCGGCTACTACGGCTCCTGGCTCGGCCTAATCATGAACCTCCTCATCCTCGTCGCACAATTTTGGACAGCTATCTGGCCCGTCGGATATGCGGCCAACACGCCATCTGAGACGGCTCAGGGCTTCTTTGAAGCGTATCTCGCCATGCCGATTGTGATCTTCTTTTATGTGGGGTTTAAGATTGTGAAGAGGACGAAGTGGAAGAGGCTGGCGGAGATCGATGTCACGAGTGGAAGGAGGGAGATGGATCTGCCGGCTATACTGGCGGAGGTGAGTTTGCTCTCCTCTTTCTTCCTGGTTCCTCTTTCTTCCTGGTTGGGATGGGATGAGCTTGGTGGATCCTGGGAGGAGCTGAATTGGATTTTGGAGGGAGTATTGATTGACTTGAAAACAGGAACGTGCTATTCAGGCTACATGGCCATGGTACAAGAAGTGGTGGAACATCGCCTTCTAAACCGAGATAGATTATCCAGCGTCGTGTATCCCACCGTTGGTAGTCGACATTTGTCCATCGCCAAGTCTAGACTGAAGGCTGCGTCGAGTCACTGCGATCAGAGGAAACAGAGTAGTAGGGATGAGCTGTGGCTTTGTATATATGGAAATTCTGTCACTGTACATCTGTTGACAGTGTGAAACTAAATCGACGCGATCTTCCTCAGACGTGGGACTCGCATCATGGTCTGTTTTACCAGCCAGTTCTCCAAACTCGACGGGATCTCAATCATTACATAAATAAACTGGGACTCATTTCAATCATTCCAGACACCGCCAATCCTTTTGTCGTCGATGGAATTCTCATTTTACTACAGTGTTTTGGGTCTCTGCTGTCAAGTCGGGACATTCTTGTCGATATCTCCAGTATCCGCAATTTCTGCACTCCATGCGACTCAGCTTTGAGCGTTACATGTGACGAATTAATTTGCCATGTCTCGCCTCCGTCTTACTGCTTGCTTGCCAATGGCAATCAAGATTGCCTCACACAATGTGTGGATGGAGATACTGGCACGACCCCGCGATACTTTTCGTGGACTCCTCGGGGTTCATTTATGAAGCCTTTTTCGGATCATTCTGGGTGACGAGGTGGAAAATAGTAGAGTACCACGATCAAGGTTACCGAGTGGTGAATGAGCTGAGCTGGACCAGCTCGGAGTTCAAGCTTTGTCGGAACTGCACATCTCGCTGGGCCATTTGCAGGTCTTCACACGGTGATTGCTAGAATTAACATATATGAAAGAGATTTCTAAAATGGAATTTGACCAATGCTTCAAGCTATTTCGTCCCCGATGAGCGGTACGTGTGTGAATGATGCAAAGTTTGGGTTCAGATCTCGAATGTAAGTCAGCTTTCTTTGGCTTAGAAGTAGTTTTTTCTTTGGTTTTATAAGACCACAGGCTTGGTTCTGCTTCTAGGTGAAGTTAAAAAGTTCGCCCATGGGTTTTGTCGATGCACCCCGACTTTTGTCACTATTCCCTTCGCTGTCGAGTCCCTGGGAGAGACCTAAAGTTCAAACTGACTTCCTGCTCACCTCAGTGCTTCGCCGGAGTTTCGTGATTTATCGTCCTGAGATTATTGTGTCAAGTGCATTATAGTCCATAGAACTAATAGTCTCCAGAGCCTTTGAAAGTAGGCTATCTGGCATCTTGCGGTCATACAAGTCTTGCAGTCTCCCTTATCAATTCTGCTCGCTGTGGTGTGGCGGCGAGGCTCTTTTTTTATGCCTCCCAAGAAGTCAAGAAGTTGCTACTCATAGCCGAAGGCACTTGAGGATAATTTTTCATTAACCCAAGTTACCCATCTGTCGTTAACTCCATGGTCGGGATTGAAGCGGAAAACTCACATGAGCCAAGAACACCACAAACGGTGAGCCGAGCTCTCGGAATCGAGAGCTCGCTAACAAGAAAGGGGTTAAACAGGATAAGCAAGCTGCATCATTCTCGCTTATTAGACAACACAACACATGAGGGCGATGACGATGACGACGAAAGACGTACTGGGAAATTGTATATATTTGGGAATTCCTCCTTCTATTGGGACATCAATTCTTTTCATCTCTTCTTGACTTCAGTCTCCTGATCTCCAAATTTGAATTAGCTTCTACAAAACCTGGTATATTTGCATCACTACACAAGACGAACAAAAATATGGAGGGATACAAATGCTCGGCCCCGGTCGACTGCAGGAAAGAAGTCGATACATCGAACCTGAAAGGGAAGACTGCGATTGTTACAGGTGGTGAGTAGACCCATGAGATCCGTCTCGGCATCAGATCTAAAATTGATTCACAGGTGCGAATGGGATCGGACTAGCATATGTCAAAGCTCTTGCTTCAGCTGGGTGAGCAAATTCTAAAAGTCCTCAGTCACACAAATCTAGGTTGCTGACATCAATTTTTTAGTATGAATGTCTGCATTGGAGACATGGACGTTGAAGGCGGAACGAAGCTGGCGACTGAAATCGGGCAGTGAGTGACTTCTCAAACTATGATACCTGTCACTCGACTGACTTCAAAGAAGCGCTAAATTCGTAAAGTGCGACGTTTCGAAGTGGGAAGATCAATTGAGACTCTTCAAGACAGCTGCAAGCTTCACAGGCAAGGTGGATTACGTCGTCGCCAACGCAGGAATTTGTCCTCAGGATGAAATCTTCCAATTCGCAGGTACAGTCCTCCACTGATCCATCCAGAGTACCACTACATCGAAATTTTGACATTCAGCAGGCAACGACGCTGAGCCCACCGAACCAAACCTCAAAACCATCGATGTAAACCTCAAAGGAGCACTTTACACCACAAAACTCGCAACCCACTACTTCATCAAACAAAACGGGCAATCGCCATCTCCATCACAGGAAGACACTTGCCTGGTGCTCATTGGATCAGGTGCAGCGTTCCTTGATTGTCTGAGAGGTCCAGTGTATCCGAGTACGAAGTGGGCGATGAGAGGTATTATGCACACGTTGCGAAGGACGGCTTTCTATTATGGGAGTCGAGTTAATGTGATCTCGCCTTGGTAGGCACTCCATGTTTCTTCTACCCAATGGAATCATAAGCTAATACTTCCCAACAGGTACGTCAGCACAAATATCCTCTCTCCCGAAGCATTCAACAAAGTCTCCGCCTCTGGCGTAGACTTCGCCGAGCCTGAAGACGCCGGTCGCTGCCTTCTCAGGATCTTGAGTGATAAATCGATGAATGGAAAATCGCTGTTCTTGTCGCCGAGGAAGTTGGCGCCGAATGGATATTTGGATTTGGATATTGATGATTATGCTGGGAATGAGCTGTTGCAGGAGATTCAGTGGGATCAGATTAAGACGGATCCGCCTGGAAAAGGGTTGTTTTTGGAATAGAGTTTTGGGCTATTGGATGAGTTCGATTGGTTCCCTGTATTGCGAAATGCAAATTCGAAGAAGTACAAACGGAGAAATATCATCCCAAAGTTTTTAAATTTGACAATTTGAGGTCACAATTGTGGGCGCACGTTTCAGGGCATTTTGACCCCGCACTCAACTGAAAAGCCCCGTAACAAAGCCACGACAGGCAGGTAGGAGGGCTTCGTGTAGCTGCAATTTCGTTGATGATGAAAACAAGGCGAAAGGGGGATATATATCAAAAGAATGTAACACTGAAATTACAATAGCATACGACATGCAAGATAATATCACTATATCCCTTCCATGTTCTTCAAGCATCATTGTTCTAGATGCCCCTCAAGCAACAACAACAAAAAAGGTAAGCGACTGAATTCAGGGGGGAGCGCGACCCCAATACAATCTTTGAATCACGATCCGATTGTCCAATTGATTTTGATTGTGTGTCTACTATGCATAGTTCAGATGCACAAATTGAAGTTATTACCGAGTCGCTCGTGCCACCTGAAGCACTTGCCGCTGGCTATGCCTCTTCGGGTTCGACAAAACGGTGGATATTTCTGTTTTGGGTCTTTTCTCCCGAAAGGAGTTCTCCACTGCGCAGTGGCCGCAGGGCAGAGAAGCTTGGATGATGAACGCCATAATAGAGGATCTATATTTATCTCGCGATATAAAAACCCATAATCACCAACAGTAGATAAACTTGACGCTATATTGTCGAAAACCATTCGCAAAAGACTCACGTTGCGTTTCGATGTTGAATCTTCATCAGAATCGATATCACCTCTCATCTCGCTTCACTTGCATCACCCTGTCGGTGGTCCTGCCCTGTGCCTGCCCAGTCCCACGATCTCAAGCAAGATAATTAAGCTTTCCGGGCCTAGTGCTGACGTGATAAAACAGTGATCGACTCGCTTGATTCTAAACGCGGTATCCAGATCGTCTGCAAACCCCATCTTCAATTTCAAAAAGCTGGGATTGGTGAGGCTAAGCGCTGCAGAGCCCCCAAGGCATGAGATATTTTATCTTGCACTGTCTCCCGCGTTGGAATTATGTATCGCTTTTTTGGACTTGCCTTTTGCTTTGTATTGGTCGACTGTCTGCTTTTTCAATTACTTGTTGGTTGATCTTGAGATATCCTGTCTTGATACTTTCGTTACCTTGTTTGCAACTCCTTGGACGACATCAGTCACCATGAGATCCTCCTCTCTTATCTCGTCTTTCATGCTGCTCGGCCTTACAAATCTCACACATGCAGCAACTTTATCCTCCTCTTGTTATTACCCCAGTGGTGCTCTCGCACCCTCGAACGATGTCCCATGTAACACCGATACCGACGGCCACAGCGCGTGCTGCAGTGAAGGGGTCGCGTGTCTGAGTTCAGGCTTATGTTTTGATAATGGTATCATCTCGAGAGGGTCATGTACGGATCAGGATTATGCGGATGAAGCGTGTGCGAGTGCTTGTACGGATTGTAAGTCTTCCCATTCTCTCCATCATCTCAAATTCAAAGCTCGAGAACCAGCGAACAGGGCATGAATAAGAAAAGGGGGAAAGGAGAAAACAGCTAACCGCTGTAAGCAGCTACACCCACAGCTGGCGCTGCCGTCATCCCTTCAACATGGTCTTCGGGCGGCTTAGCGGATATTGGATGGTGTTGTGGCTTCCCACTTGATAACGGGACGTGTCCACAAGGTTCGACGACTAAGATTGCTGCTGGGACGGTGTATACTACTGCTGGGGCGACATCCACTTCTACATCCGCTTCCGTATCCACAGCAACCTCACCATCATCTTCAAGTTCGGCAACAACGACACCTACGCAGGATGCTTCGAGTTCAAGTTCGACTGCAGATGCACAGTGTGAGGAGAACCATGATGTAGCGATTGGTGCGGGGGTTGGTGTTCCATTGGGGGTCGCGGCGTTGATTTGTCTTGGGATGTGGGTGAGGGAGAGGAGGGCGAGGAAGAGGGACCTGAAGACGGGAATGGTAGGACAGAGTGGATATGTTGATGCGAATGGGAATGGGGTGTATCAGGGGAACTACGGGGTGGTGAATGGGGTAAGTGATAGGAAGAATCCGATGGAGTTGGGGGATGGGAGGAGGCCGGAGGAGTTGCCGTGATGAGAAGCTGGAATTTGGACACGAAAAGAACAAAACCGAAAGGCTACATGGGCGGTCGTGTTTGAAGTGGCTTCTGAAACGACTCTTAGATGGGGGAGTGTGAGCTTGCTAAGGAGTGTCGTTGAGTTCAATTACAGGGCCCGTTACCTGTTTATCGGGACAGGGAGGGCTCAGCCGCATCTAGATATTTACAATAAGATGAGGTCCTTGTTTAAAGAGGGAACAGACTTGACTTGGGGACCTAATATCTTGCGAAGGAAGTTCAGCATCTGAAGCTCCTTATTTATTGAGAGCATTTGTTAGCACTGGCTTTCCTGGTTATTTCGTGCGCTTCCGATACGGAATTTTCGTCTATTGGCAACGCTCCGACGGTACTTCTTAGCTACATAGGTTTGTTTCTTGCACCGCATGATCGACCAAATGAGACATGCATCCGGGGTTGATACGAACATTGACTCGCTTCTCATGAAATGCTCGGCAGTTGTAGTTTCCCACGTACTTCTGGCTAGTGCCTTTCAAATTCCCATCCTGCAGTATTAGCGGTTCGATAATACCGGTTTCGTCCATGGGAATCTTGCTCGAAACAAGCTCTTTCCATTGGCAACTTGGAAGTAGGGCGGGGTAGCTTCAACAGAGCTTACTTTGAGTTTGGACGATCCCCCTCCGTTGTAGCGGTGTGCTGTGGCGCAAACCCTCATCTCGCCTTCCCTTCAACCAACTTCCACTTCCCACTTCCAACTTTCTCTCATGATCATCATCCCTACTAAGGCCAACAACGGCACAACATTCCGTGCATTCCCACAATTCATTCTCCCCCTCCTGCTCATTTCCATCGAATAGATGAACTTTTGCTCACTTTCACATCACGTCAAGCCTTATCGTCGCGCCTCTAGCCTGCGGTCCGTCTTAATTAGCTTGCTCGTATCTCCGCGCTTGTATTTGTCCTCAACCAAGGCAGTCAATCACTAACTCTCCGTCCATCCAACCACAAGCTTCACATCTTCATAATCCCGGAGACAAGCTACCAAACAAGCTCTAGTATACCCGTATTCCAACGGCTTGGGAGCAGCAAGGTTGCATTAGACTCGGACACGTGCAGAACGTAGAGCTCAAAGAGGTAGATAGCGACGATCTCACGATGCAGGTCCAATTGCTTGGAACGGCTATGCGGGTAGAAAGATCATAAGTACAAACGTCCCGCCTTAATAAGTTTTTCAAGTTTTTGATTTTGCATTTTGCATTTCGAGTTTCTGTTGTTGTCGTCGCCAGTTCGAATTGCCCGGCTCAAGTTGAGTCGCGCTTTCCTGCCTTCGCGTCAAAGAGGTTCGTGAATATCTCAAGGCTTGACGCAACCTCAACTCGCAACTCCTCACGTCATATTCACAAAACAGATTTCTTCTCGACAACATCAATTTTGCATCTGGATTGCTTTGGAGTATTCTTTTTGCGGCATCTTCCAAGCACAGCTTGCGTTGCGTTTGCATTTCTTTGTCAACAGCTCTGTTTGCTTCTCCGCCAACAATCGCTACATTGCTCAATTCGAGCTCGAGAATCTGTCAACTGCTATTCCGCTCGCTCTCGAAGCATCGATAGGTCCTCAATATGTTTAGGCAATTCGTGGCAATCGCATTTGTAGCATGCTTGGCCCTTCAAGCCTCTGCTCTATCAACCATTACAGTCAAAGGCGCAAAGTTCTTCGCAGGCGGCCAACAATTCTTCCTGAAGGGTAAGGTCTCTCCATCGTTTCAAAGTATCTATCTGACCATGAAGGCGTGGCATACCAAGGCACTCCAGCCGATCCTCTCGTCGATACCAAGCAATGTCAACTAGATGCCAAGTCCATGCAATCCATCGGAACAAACTCAATTCGAGTCTACCACGTTGATCCCAGCGCCAACCACGATGGTTGCATGTCTGCATTCAGTGATGCCGGGATCTACATCTGGTTGGACCTCGATACCTTCGAAACCCAAATCGAGCAAGCCAATCCAACATGGACCAAAGAACAATGCTCCGCATTCGCTAGGGTCATGGACGAATTCCAACAATATGACAATTTGGGAGGATTCTGGATTGGAAACGAGGTCATCAATAATCTTGGAGGGTCATCTGCCGCACCATACATCAAGGCTGCTGTCGCTGACATGAAGTCCTACCTGTCTGCCAAAGGCTATCGCCAGATCCCGATCGGATACTCCGCTGCTGATATCGCTGAACTCCGTCCTATGCTGCAGAACTATCTTGCTTGCGGTGAGATGGATGTGTCAATTGATTTCTTCGGTCTCAATTCATATGAGTGGTGCGGTGATGCTACGTACGATACCTCCGGATATGTCGCTCTTCAAGCTATGGCCGTTGGATACAATCTTCCCATCTTCTTCTCGGAGACAGGCTGCAACGTTGGTGGTGAGCGTACCTTCAATGATCAGAAGGCGATCTTTGGCCCTAAGATGATCGATACCTGGTAGGTCTCTCCCCAAATTGGTCATATTGTTCCAGACATTGCCGCTGTTCTTGCTCATGGACTCCGAACTATTCTGGGCAGCACAAGCTCACATCGTGATCAGGTCTGGTAGCATCATTTACGAGTGGGTTCAAGAGACCAACGACTACGGGATTGTCGACTATCCCAATGGCGAGATATATAGCGGAGCTCCGATTCCAATTCAACCAGACTTCAATAACCTCGCCAACGTTTGGGAAGACATCAACCCCGTAGGGACTTCCGAGGGAAGCTACAGCCCCACATTGAGCGCACCAGCTTGCCCCAGTGCTTCTGGAGGATGGACTGTCAATGGAAATGTCGCACTTCCCAGACTCGACCCAAGCATCATCAGCTCGGTCGCGTCTGAACCTCCAGCAGAAAAGCAACCAACCAGCTCCCAGGATACTCCCAGCTCGACTGTGGAGACCACAGGTATGCCTACAATTCTTTCAACCTCTAGCAGTCTTTCGACCTCCGAACTTTCTACTTCAGCGTCATCCTCTTTCGTTCCGTCATCAAGCAGTGTGTCAACGGTTTCTTCTACTCTAGTCACGTCCAGTCTTGGATCGACGACCTTTCCTTTGTCCATCACTTCTCAATCTCCTTCATCATCAGTCTTAGCAGGTACGTCACTCCCTCCTATGCATCTCCTCCCTAGTATGTATTATCTCGTCGGCCCTCACTTGAGGGTATCGACTCATCATGTACTCTCTTTACAGCTTTTCAATTTGATCATCCGGATTTCACGGTCGTCGCCACCTCGACGATTGTGCATTATCCTCCTTACCCAGGCGATAAGGCTTTCACTACTTGCAACGCCCCTGGACACTGCCTGACAATGGCCGCGGATGACAATGACGAAACATGGACTCTAATCAAAGCGTACGAACCCACAGGCACAACCTCCTCTACAAGCACACCCACTAGCACGGGAGCCAGCCCCGCAGCTACAACATCCAGTTCTGCAGCCACGGCATTGAGAGCTACTTCTTTCGGAGGCTGGATCAAGCATGTTGATAATCTTGGCGGTCATGGTGGCATGATCGGTTTGCTGCTCGTCAGTATCTCGCTCGTCCTTATCATGGGCTCTTTTTTATCTTGATCTGGAGGACTGTGAGCCTTAAGGTTAAGGGATGGCAGGAGGGGAGTCTTGGGTGGGGATTTGATGAGCGTGCAGGGGACGGAATGGGAAAGAATTGTACGAGTATTATTGATGGGACTACTAATCTTGTCCGAGTCAATATGGAGGATAATAATGGCAATGAGTGGCGAGGTGGAGAATTGTCGGATATAGAAAAGGTTTTCCGGACAGCGAGGTTGAGGCGAGAGAGAGCTGATTTGAGATATGGAGGGAGTGTTGTGTTGGGTAGTCTTGGGAAGGCTTGGAATGGAAGTCTTGGACGTGTGGGGAGGTTGAAGAAGGAAAGGAGGAAAAGAGTGAGGGATGTTGAGTGGGCTAATGCTTGTGATTGACTGGTTGCTTGGTTGGAGAGAGGATCAATCGAGCTGAGTTGGGTGCATAGCTTGGCTTGGCTTAGCAACGGAGTGTATGGATACACGATAGATGAGAAATGAAGAATAGAGATAATGATAATATTCTTGACGTTATGGGGCCCTCAGAAGAAGGGGAGTTGCTTGTAACAGTCACAGGACTGAGAGATGAAGGGAGGTATTGGGCCTCAGTGAATTTCATGCGGTCTCAAGGTCAGGTCGTTCGTCAGGATGAAAATTGCCGAAGATACGTGGGGACAGAATCAATATGAAGGGGAGACACAATCCGGAGAGCAGTATATAATACAGCTGGAAGTACTGGATGTGGTAGCAAGAACCGACAGAGACTCAATTGGATCACACGGGTGTGAATTGACTGGGTGGACTTGTCGCCGTAGTGTAATTTGAGCAGGGTGACTGAGACTGGTGGTTGGGGCTCAGATGATGAGATATGAAGAGAGGGAAGGGTGAACAGGATGGAATAGGTAGAAAATGAGAGGCGGGGGAAGACTGGTATGATGTGAAGTGCTGTAGATTGGAAAGTGTCGTTATCTTTGAGGGTACTGCCATCTCTTTCCGGCTTGCAAATGGTCTTTAATCTTGATTTGTTGCAGACAATGTACAGTTGTGCACTGTTACATATGATGAATTGGAAGTTGAAACTGTGTTCACCACGAAAAATGGGCGGAAAACTTGTGGGTTAACATTCAGAGGATGCTTTTGCTGTGGCTCGTTGACGCATGTCTCGCCAACGCGTTTGCTGCATTGTAAGCCTCTGTGGTGTTGTGATGGGGAGAAGAACGAAGGAGAGGGACTTTATAGATGGCTGAGAAGCGAATTCTTAGAAGGCGGGATACCGGTATTGGGGAATGAGAAAGTGGTGGAGGCGGGGAGCGGTTGGAAGGGCTTGGCTTTCTTTGAGCAAGGTCAAGGAGACTCCGGAAAATGGGGTGTCTGTAGATGGAGAAATGGTATGAATCTGGGCTTACAAAAAGTTCTACCAGCCCCACCGAGCAGAGATCATCTACTAACGGCATCGCTGTTAAGGCTATCTACGACGTGTGTGTGTCTTGTGTTGTTTCTCCTTGGTGAGCAGAATCCGCAACACGATCCCCTGAATGTCAGACTAGTTCATTGAGGAACATGATAGGTAACGAAATATTTTTGTTTGATTAAAGCCTAAAGACGGCATGGTGTAATGCTTTAAGATTTGATACTGTCAATGCTCTATGTGTTGTCAAGTTTCCCCTGTTGCCATCTCAACATGATTGTTCAGGGCGTGAGGATTGTCATTCAAGCGGTCGAAGTTCAGTCTAATCACACAACTTGAGCCTCGCGTGAGAGTTGCAGGACGTTTGAGAAGTCTGTTCTACCTTGTCTAAAATGGCCGAGCTTTCCTTCATCCAATCTGAGTGGGTACGTTGCACCATTCCGGGATGATGCCAGGCAGTGATGGTGGGGTGGGTGCTTATATAGAGGCTTCGGGAGGAGAGCCGGGTAAGAACAGGCAAACATGGGAAGAGCAAGTTGCAAAATAAAGCGGCGGGGCGAATGTTGCAGAAGTAGGGGGATTCCTGGGAATCGTTTCCGTGTCCCATGTTGATGGAGCTTTGACAGATTGAAAAATTGGACGTAGGTGAATGTCAAGAGAAGTAGCAAAATGTCATGGGTAACAAGATCCGACGCTTATGTAAGAGTAAATTCTACTCTTGTCGGCGACCAGAAACAACTGATAATAGCGGTAGGAGGCGATATGGCGAGATCGTGCTATATGGGCATTTAGTTTATGTTGTGAATGCAAGATCTGGATGGATATCTCGTGCCCGTGTGTTTGGTGGCGGTCGAGGGCTTGATGTAACTTTCCATATTTTATTCGTAGCCTGGGGCTGGAGCTTTATCTGTGAACTGATTTTCTTGTCGTTCCTGTTTCTGCTGCCAGATTTTGCATCATTGTCATATAAGATATCAATAGCAAGGAGATTGAGTTCTGGTAGAGGTCTACTGCCATTCGTGAAACGCAGGCATTTGGAAGGCTGACAGGGCGGTTTCAGAAGCAGAAATAGGAGAAGAGGAAGAACTCGGAGAATCAAAATCGATGGCATAAACAAAACACGTTAATTTACATTGAGTGCCATCTTGCCGCTCGATGGCAGACTTTGCGATATTCAAAAGAGGGCTTTTATGCCTGCAAAATTGAAGTTCATTGATTGTAGTTTGTAGAAGGTGGGAATTGGACGGTGGTTGACTGACATGCCGAGCTCGTACTGATTCTCTTCGCGAAGATTATGAATGAATAAACACGGTCCACTAAGCAATGGAAATTTCTAGTCTAGAGAGGAGAGAATGAGGACAGTATTTTCTAGTACCATAATGCATTTGGCAGGCAACGAAGGGGCTTTCATATATTAGCAAGGATACCCAAAGGTCATGGAAGATTCAAGGCGACCAAGCCCGACCAGTGGACAGCGTTTGCGGTCTTGACATCATTCTGTGCCTGTTTCATGGGTGGGCGATGAACCAAACTTTGGACGATACTCTACTGTAGGAAACCTGGAGACCGCTACATCTATCGGACACCGCTGGGAATGGCATGCTTATTGTCGATCATATTTTGGTGGTTGATATGAGTACTGCTGTCATTTAATACCTCGACCTCGAAAGAACACTGAATGACACCTCGTTGACAGGGACAGAAGGCAGACGTGGTATTTGCTATCTCTTATATAGGATAGATTCTAGTTCCCACCATTCTTGAATCAGACGATAGTAACATGGATGAAGGGTAGCGTTGCCATATATGCGTCCGCATTCTGCTCCGAGTCAAGCTTCTTGTGCCACAAATCCACTTTCGCAATTCTCTCGTATAGAGAAGACCCGTCGAGTCTTCGAAGTAATAGGCACTGATAGATCGAAGACGTTTCATCCACCAAATTCCTTTTGAGGAGAGGCAATAAATAGACAGTCGATTCAGGACTCACGTAAAACCTTCCGGGAGCATCGTATTTGTAATCAGGCGCGATGTCGATTGTTTCGTCTTCGGAGATGATATCATGCAGCCTGTCGATCGTAATGCTAGTTGCTTTGCCGGCTTCTATCTGGACCTGCGAGAATTTTCTAAGGAATTTTGCTTCCAAAAGAGGGCTTCGAACGGTTATACTGGGACTGGGACATTCGTGGCCTTGACTGGAAGAGCAACCTGAGTATTCCTTTGGGCAGGAGATATCAACCACAGAGACGCCAATGATACATGGCAACTCCCGGTCTGGCCCGAAAAGGACGCCAGATTTCACCGAAGCCCATGACCAGCTGGGGCAAATGTAGCTCGCCGACCTAGGCTTAAGTGAATAGCAATTGGCGTACCACGTAAGATCTCGCAACAAAGTCTTTTGCCAGAGTCCGGCAACGTATCGGTCGCCTGGGCGGCTAAGTGCCATTCTGATCGCTAAACTCGACAGAGCCACCAGCTTGTCCGAGTCGAAAGTGAGCTGGAGGATCGAGTACATCTCGACATATCTATCCCACGATGTAGAAATCGAGAGAATATCTCCCTCTGAAGCGACTCGCAGATCGCAGTCCCAGCTTTGGCCTCTCCTCAGCGGCTTGCATTCCCATATTACTTCGTGTTCACCAAAGTGAAGTACCCGCTGCGAGAATATCCTTTCCTGATATACCCACGTTCTCTGGAGCAGAGGCCAAGACTTGTGATCCATAAAGTAACGAATTGGAAACTTCGGGTTCAGTTCTCGTATCGGAATCCCGTCGGCCAGATTGTAAGTGGGGTATTTTGATCGTGAGTAGATCCCCCCCAAAGGTTCTGATGATTTTGTCGCAGCGATTGTTAAGATTGAATTTTGGTATATACCTACCATCTTTGAAGCTTGGTCTTTCCAATCAGCTTCGTCATCTTGCAGAATACACAAAGAGTCAATCCACAGGTATTCAATTTCCAGACGTTGGCAGATGTCAATTGCAACTTGGAACGTCTTTGTCAGGACGTCGACGGGTACACCAACTTTGAATTGATCAAGCGTTGCTGCGACTGTCTTTGGGACAATGTTCTCTTTTCCCCACTGGCTTTTCGTCACCGTCCCATGAAGGAAACTCTCGGGCTCGGATGGCTTACACAATGACTCAGGCAGGCATATGAGTAGGGACGAAGCAAGTCGTCTCGCAATATGATAGTGTCGGACTTCAGTTCCAGAATCCTCTTTGGATGCTCAAGCACCTGGCCTCCCTGATCCATTGAGCAAATGGCATGACTGCTGTTGCATTCTCGGATCCACTCTTGATTGTGTCTATCGTCATCTCTGAGGCTGTGCTGTCAGGCTCTGAGCTTTTCAGGAAGGCGCATTGCAGCAATTTATGTTTTGATGGGTCAACTATTCGATCGGACAAAGTTCAAAAGCGTTCAAGCGTTTTAGCGATATTCACATACAGGATCTTTTGTACCTTTAGTCCTGAAAATCTCAAGCTCATATACCTCACTGCGAGCCATTTCGCCGTAACTGTCACGTAAATAGACCCCCCGATTTCTGCCCACTGTTATACAGTTGTCACCCTGAAATGCATCCGGGGCCAACTGATGCACCGATTCATACAGTGTCTGGCACTGGACGCAGTCCTTGGCCGCCTTCCCGAGATCAATGAGTAAGCAAATCCAAAAGCTCCAGTTGATATCATCCAGATGCCATGGATCAACTGATGGAAGCCGCCTGTTGACACAGTGGCAGAAAGGGCATGTTTCGGTCGGATTAAATCCAAGACCTTCAAGATGATATAGCTTCGCTCCGTCAGGGACAGTCCTTGAAGGCCCTGGCTGAAGACTTGTAGACATAGTGGACGAATCGTTTGATCAATGCGCAGTTTCATTGGATTCTGGCTTGCCTCGCATCGAGTCGTTGTGTTGGTTCAAGTCGTCGATGTCTCTCACGGCGATAGGGACTAGCGATGAAAGAAAGTGCTTGGATAAAGCCGTTCTCGTGGCTAACTTCTATTGGTCCATCCCACGAGGTGGCATCGGACGTAAGCCTGCATATGCTTAGTATAAATCGGATAATGCGATACAAGAGAGTCTTAATTTCCATGCTCTCTTTTCAGTGTTCTGTATTGGATCATTCGCGGTGAACTGTATTGTGTTCATTGAGGTGGTTTATGTAGAACCCGTCACCAAACCTGGCTTATGCCACATCGTGGGATGATATCTGTACACCTGGGAGGTTTTCCCGAGGCATTCTGTCGCTGAACAACCCGGACCTGAGTTGAAAGTCTGTAAATGTTCCGAGGGTCCTGTGTTGGCCATATCTGTGCTTCAAGTATAAGTGGTGACTATACCGTAGACTGCGGCAGAGGAGAGGATAGAGCTATTGGTGTGTTCAGACCAAGAGACGGCTTGCGTCCTCGTCCTCTTAACGTCTTCGTCCTTTCTTCAGACGCAGAGAGCTCATGCAGCTGGAGTGCGGATTGGGTTGCTGACGGCTTGGCTAGTCTTCGTAGCGTTTCGGGGCGGGGTGCGTCTCATTGATTCTCACTACCAGAGAGGTCGCTGATCATGAAACTCTCTTCCTCTTCCCAGCCACTCTAGACGACTCTTTCGAGACTACTGAAGGGGATCTGACCACAGATTCAGTCTCCTTCAACGCATCTAGCTCTCGTCTCGCTGCACTTTCCTGCCTCATCAGTTCCATCTTCAGCTTCGACTCTTCCCTAAGCATCTCCAATCTCAGCTGATTCTCCGCTCGCACGCCAAGAACTCTAGCTTCTGATTCGGCAGCCCACATCTTCGTTATGCATTTCCTCTCGTGCTCCTTGGTGATCTTCAATTCCTTCAGGCTGGCCTTGTGTTCCGCCTCGACGGCTTCGACTTTCGCATCGCGCTCCGTTGCGTACATGTCGTTGAGATTCTCTACCTCCACTCCCTTCAACTCCCTAGCTTTGGCCTTCGCCGCATCCTCCACAGCCTTGACTCTCGCTCTCGACTCATTACCATACATTTCCGCGATTTCATTGCCTTCACGTTCCCCGAGGCCCTCCCATTCTCTTTCCCTTACATTGCCCTCCTCTCTCGCATAGTCTTTCTTAGTCTCGTATAGGTCCCTTATGCAATCTGCTTCTGCTTCTCCAAGTCCATTGATTTCCCTCTCTCGGGCACTTCCTTCATCCCGGGCAGCTGCTTCCTTTTCCGCATAGAGGTCGTTCAGGTATTGTCCCTCCACCGCGCCCAGTCTTACAATCTCATTGATCTTCTGCTGGCTTGCGGATTGTATAGCAGCGACAGTCGCGAATCCATCATTTCGCACTGCTTGCGTCCGGGCCTCTGCCATGCGAAGTTCCTCCGCACCGAGCTGATCCAGCTGATGTTCAGCCATATGATTGTAGATGTGCGATCGTTGTGGCATGTTGGCGAAGTACGAGGCTGGGCCGTCCTAAAATGCTCGAAATAAGGCGAATCGCAAATTCACAGTGATTTGCGGCGATTTACGATAGCTGGAGGGGGTCCGGCCTGGTATTCGTGATGATGTTGGCAAAAAGAAGTCGCGCTTTAAGATTTAGGGGCACGCGTTTCCCAATTTTCAGGGCCTGCGGGGAGCCGAGGTTCTTGTTCAGGGGCTCACGCTAAATTCCGCCTAATTTAGCGAGCCTAAACATTGAAGGGGATTTTTGTTTACAGTCATACTGGTGAATTCTGTCCATGGATCGTGAGGGGCTTTTAGGCTCCCGCGGAATCCAGACATTCGTCTTGTGGATATAGTAAAAACGTTATATTCAGACATTTTGCGATGGAAGGCTGGTCGCTTCACTAGAGATACGTTTCAGTGGCTCCAAGCCGTCACATTATGACTTATCGCAGTTCAGGATAGTTCAGTCGGCTGGACATTCTCTTCAATCACATCATCGCTTGCCTCCCATTCAACAACGAGAAATAATTTGATAAGTAGCATTGGCTCCAAAGGGGCTAGAGCTTGAGCCCACCCCTTTCGATGCATCGCCGAGTGCCGGGGAAGAGGGCACGCCCAGATGCATTGGTAAACCAGCGGTAGGTTCAAGTAATATTCCGGCGAGATATAAATTAGCTTGCGTTCATTATGTTAACAGTGCGAAGGAATTCGGTAGAACTCAGGGGATCTTTCTATGAATGAAAATGCTAATTCACCTGATTTATGGAATCAAGGGGACGGAAATCTGATGCCGAAGAGCTTCTTGTTTCCGAATCACAAACAAGGCAGCAGTACTGGACTGAACATTCGCCATATCACAAGCGCGTTTCCACGTCTGAAGGATACTGGACCATATTGCGGTGTCTGGCGCTGTCGCTTTTGAGGGCATTGACGACGATAAGTTCAGCCACGGAGGTAATAGACGACAGTTCATGGGTAGAACGAATGCATCAAGTAGTTTGACTCGAGCATCCATAGAAGAGAAGTATGTTCCACGGCAATAGGGTATATCGTGCATTCCTTCTCCATATATACAATTCATGTGAAGCATTCTGATCATCCCGACGTTCCCGGCCCAAGACTCCCAGACACCATCATTAATTCCCAACGCCGCAGACCATAACTGTCTATCCATCATCGCTTACGGGCATGGAAAATCGCAAGCCCATCCTTCCCTTCCTGCCGAAAAGACCACACTCGAAGCAGAGCAGTCATCCGTCGTCCATTTCGTCGACCCAACCTGGAATTCTAATTCCACCTTCGTCTCGCCCGGTCCGAAATCCACAAATGACCCTTTCAGATTTGGCTCGTTGTATGTGAAGACAGGCGCATTATCGATGTTTGTGATGTTCATAGTGTTTGAATCCCATTTGACCGAAAGTGATTCCCCCTTGTCCATCTTGGTGTTCCTCAGAGTCGCTATGATATTGACATCTTGTGGTTTAGGTTGTGGTACGTTGTAGACTGTAACATCCCAATGCACATCTGCGAATTGTCGTCCTATTCCAACACTGCATGTTCCAGCACGCTTCTCGAGGCTGTGTTGAATTAGTTTGGAGCTCTGATTTGGCATTCGCCCCACCGCGGGGTCAAGGATAGGATGGCTCGAGACGCACTTTTCTTTCGAGGCTGCACAGCAGCTGCTTGATATCGTAGCAACAGAAAGGACTGTATTGAGCTTCATTTTGAGTCGTTTCGAGAAGTATGTTTCCGCAAGATTTCGGGAAAACCACAAGTGAGCAGTGAAGAAGATAAAGTGGATGAGCTCACTGTATGTACAACGACGGGTGGCTGACCTCTGGCTGACATTCGGGCTTCCAGATAAAAATAAAGATGATCTGCATCTTGGATGTGAAGCGGACCAATCCATAGCCCTGACAATTGCGAATGCTGGTGAGCTTACAGGGTGGTGATTCGCTAGCCCAAGAAAACCCCAGCCGTGCCGCCGACCAGCAGACCAATTGAAAGACCACCCGCGTCAAACCCAAGATCTTGGTGTTTGGGGAACCGCGGCCGCGATATTCTGGCCGCAGAGCGCGTAGGAAAATCATACGATTTAGATGCAGGACTATCTTAGAATAGATGGGGAAATTTAAGCCTTGTGGCCACCACTCAAACTCGAATGCATCTCAAGGAAAACTTCGATCTTGGGCGGGATAAAGTTGAAGCTCTTCAAATCATACATCTTGATCATAAATAAACGTGCAAAACAAACAATCACTGGGAATTGCAGCACCATTCGGTAGCAAAGATCTCAAGTATGGAAATGCATCACCTGCAGCGACTCTAGAAAGGTGGGTTATAAGAAAAGGCTGGAAAATTGTGGGCTGTCAATCGCTAAATTCTCGGGGCGCCTACTTGCATGAGAAAACTGGATGAAGTCCGACAGACACGGCAGCTCCATTAGTATGGAAGTTCACTTCCGAAGCAAAGGTGTGGGCGATAGATAGCGGAGTACTGAGTAGCAAGTCACTATTCCTAAAAATCATGAAAGGCTTGGCGAGTCGCCAATATCACTGCCGAGCCTTGATCAAATCCGCAGCCTTCACTTGGTCAACAAACAGCGTATTCCCAAGGATCCGGGACGACTTACCTTCTCAGCAATAGCATATACCGTCAACGTCGTCGGACACCCTGGAATGATCGGAATCACACTCGCGTCCACCACACTCAAGCCTCTCACCCCATAAACCAACAGGTTCTCACCCACAACCCCACCTAACTCCCTTCTCATCAACGCCGCCGTCCCGACAGGATGGTAAACACTCGGCACATAATTCTGTCTGACCCAAGCTTTCAGCTGATCATCTGTTGCGACAGACGCACCAGGACTGGTTTCGATTGGTCCGTACGGAGCCAAAGATTCGCTATTGAAGAACCGACGCACGAAGCGGACGAGTGAGGCCATGATTTCGATGTCCAAGGGGTTCGTAAAAGCTCCATAGTCGATGATGGGTTTTGCTGTTGGATTTGAAGGGTCGATGTTGACGGTACCGCGAGAGACGGGGTGTTGGAAGACGGGATCGGTGCGAGGGCTGGAGGAGAGGATTTGCCAGAGGATGGAAACATTCTTCAATTTGAGGATCTTGGTAAAGGCACTTCTCTGCGCCTTGTATCCGGCTAGAACGTCAGGATGCGTGCCTTTAGGTACATATGCTGCGAGGTCTTGGTTTTCGTACTTGGATGCGATGGCATCAACATCATTCGGAGAAATTGCCGGAAGACCAAGGAATGCTCCGAGGTTACGGGTTAACATTGTGGCGGGATCTCCTCCTGATGTTGTCACAGGGACAGGAGGTTGTTTTGTCCCTAGTCATCTGTAAGTGGTGCTGGGATCTTTAAAGAGATGACCTTACACCTGAAGCTCACACCGGGAGTGTATCCGTGGTCCTGAAAGTTTGACCCCACACCTGGAAGGTCAACTTTGATGGGAACGCCAGCCTGTTTGAGCAACGCAGCTCCACCTACACCACTGAGCTGTAAGATCTGAGGAGTGTGAATTGTTCCAGCGGCCAGAATGACCTCCTTCTTCGCTTTCACTGCCGTGGTCTGATTTCCATTGACCGGAACATATGTGACTCCGCTTGCAATGTCACCTTCAAACAGAACTTTCGTGACGTTAGATCCAGTGATCAAATGGTAATTAGACCTTGAGATTTTGTCCCAATGACCAGTACGAGCATACGAGCGCGTGTATGTACGCGGATCCATGGTTGATGGGTACCAATAAACACCGTTGGTTCCGGCATTTCCATCGCGGGGAAAGTCGACATTCGGCATTTTGTGCATAGCGTCATACATAAGTTCTGTCCAAATTCGAGTCTATCGGTTCATCAGTACTGTTGGAGTGCGATTACCTACTTATCTCAGGCGGCTGGTAGTTGGGGTATCCTGCATACAGCTGGTTCGAAGGATCTTGCCCCCACGCGGCATTAATGTCGTATGTGATGTTGAACTCCTTTGCCAGTTGTGGAAGAGGAGGAACGAAGTGAACACTCTTGATGCTCTGTCAACGATTCGGACTTCTTCCTTAGCCGGGTTGGTCACATACCTTCTTGAAATATGGAAGCAGCCCAGCCCAGTTGCACGTTGAGTTCTCCGCTCCCACTTCAGCCCACATATCATACTCGTCCGAAGTACCACGGAAAAGCTGCAATCCATTGATCGCGGAACTTCCACCAACAACTTTCCCAACTCGGACGTTAATCGATCGATCATTGAGTTCTGGCTGTGGTACCGACGGAATGTCAAATTGTCTGCTAGGATCTCCTCCACCAAGGACGCCACCAGTCAAAATTCCCGTGGAATTGTCTGAACGATTTAGCATGATTTTGTCAGAAGGCATATGTGACAAGTAAAACTACCTAAGATTCCATACTCGATGACTAGAACGGTATCTGAAAATAATAACTCAGCACTCGAGTCCTGGAGAGAAAATCATTCATCTCTTCACCAACATTTTCCGCTTTCTGACAGTCGATCCCCGACAGTCAGTCCAGCCGTACCCCCTCCAACAATTACGTAGTCGTAGCTATCTTCAAGTTCGGCCGCCCTTAGTGTTCTGAAAGCTCGAGAAGATGATGCTCCAGCAATAAATAGAAGAGAGAATGACAGGAATGAGCCGCGGAACAGGAGTCGGCCAAAGCTGGAATACATTTTTTCATCCAACGAAATATCCAGAAAACCGACCACAAAAGGAGATCTGTATAATCAAAGAACTGAACACTCAAAAGTTGGAGTTCTGCCTTTTACTGTCGTTCGGTGAGAAAACCTCAGCTGCATCCACATCTCCTTTCGAACGCCAAAGGCCAACGTTCTCAAATCCGGGCTCCCCGGCACTGACCATTCATTTATATACAGTGCGGCCGGTGATCATGCACCTATCAGTGATTGTATAATATGAGAAGGCTGAGCAGATTTACCACCTTCGGAAATCTCCTCGCTTGGTAGTATTGTGTTGAGGGGTACCTGCAGGCTGAGACGGGCATTCAGCTGGACAACAGGCTAGATTAGGCTCAATACAAGAATCAGAGGAGAAGATGATGTGGATTTGCAAGAGGTGTATCTCGACCAGCTAACGATACTTCGCCCAAAGAACGTGTTGCCTTCAAATTGCCGGTCTGCGGTTTGTATGGAAGGTCTTGGACCCGGGATGGCGTCCTGCGTACATATTCGCCGCAGGGACCTCCTCGAGAGCGACTACCACCCCAGCCCCGAGCCTCAAAACTGGTTGGTATTAGATCATGATGAGAGTCAAATTGGTCTTTATCGCTATGTTAGAGCTCTTGCTCAATTCTCCATTCAAGAGCTAGTCGTTCGTCCCACCAGTCATCCATCTCTCGCCTCGTGATTCTCCGATCTTTATCATTCTCCACGTGTCTTGAAGCTCTTCTTGCGATTGATACCGATTGACATAACCTTCGTTGATTCCTGCAGTATTTTTTATCGTTATGCTTGAGAGTGCAGCTCGAACAATGGATGAATTGGGATCTGTAGCAGCCTTCATCGAGGCCGAGATACCCGGTGGACCCCGCGCAGCCCTTATTGTGGACACCCAAGCATGGTCATCCGGAAGAGGAGGATATTCTTCGATTGCATCCATTTGAGGATAACTTTCCCATGTGTATGCGCCGAGAGAGTGATACGCAATTGTTGCAAGTAGGCTTGATGATGTGGAGGTCTGAAAGAAGGGTTTGGTTCTGGTGGTTTGAAGATGAAGACGTGGAGACGCTGAAACTCGCAACGGTGCCTGGTTTTTTAGGCGAGCTTTGCCGCTGGAGGTCTTGGGGTCACCACTGAAGCTCGGCTACAGCAGGCGAGCAGTAAACAAAATTCTTCCACTGCTTAGCAGTAAGGCCTCGGTTGGATTTCTATTTGCACCCAGTGTACTGATATCTAGACTCATTTCCTGCTCTTTACGATTGTATCTCGAAGAATTTTTGTAGCAATATTAGGCAAACAGATCCCCATTGAGGTATTTCAGCCCAGTGTCACACGCAACTGTAACCACGGTTTTCCCAGGCCCCAATTCCCTCGCCAGCGCAATAGCCGCGACAACATTAAGTCCTGTCGAGGTTCCCACCAATAAAGCCTCTTCTGCAGCAAGACGGCTACAATCTTGCGACCCTCCTGCTCTGATATAGCCCGAACCTCATCATATAACCCAGAGTCGAGGAGCGGGGGACAATATCCAATGCCCACGCCTTCAACATGATGACTTCCAGGCGTTCCCTTCGTCAGAGCTGGCGATGAAGCAGGTTCGCAAACCACAATGTGAATGCCCGGCCACTTTGGCTTCAAGACTCTAGCCACACCCATGCCATCCCCGCCGTACCGACCGTACTGCAGAAAGCATCAATCCCAGTTGGAAACTGAGCAACGAGCTCATTCGCCATTTCGGCGTATCCAATATATGCAGCTCTGTTCTTGAACTGATCAGTCCAATAATACCGGTCGTCTTCAGCCAGTTCCATCGATCTTTTAACCATAGACGGAATAAGATCCTTTGTGACGTGGCCTGTCGGGCTGTCAATGAGCTCAACAGTAGCGCCGAACACTCCCATCGTTCTCAATTTCTCCTTAGCAAAAGCATTCGAGGATATGACGTGGAATTTGTATCCTTTCGCGGCGCAGACGAATGCTAGCGAGGATCCTGTGCTTCCACCACTGGCTTCTACCACTGTCATACCCGGCTTTAGATCGCCGCGACGAATGCCTTCGTCGATAAGTGGCTTGGCCATACGATCTTTGTAGGAGCCGGTTGGGTTGAGAGATTCGAGCTTGAGGTAGACGTTCGCATAACCTTCGGGAGCGACATGTCGGAGCTGGATGACTGGCGTGTTGCCAATAGCGTCTAGGACACTTTCGACGACAGATGGAGGATGTGGCATTATGGAAGTGATGAAAGGGCTTTTCCGTGCTCAATTCTAGCAAATAAATATTCAAACTTGTCGGCAAGCAAAGAGCTATTAGTGGCAAGGAAGGTTTATTGAGCGTGTAGATACTGTCTAGTATGAGGTACTAGAAGAGGTGCCCTGGTCGCCGAAGATAGCCTGTCAGCACTCGGCAACCTCGCTACGCAGGGACGACAAGCCATAGCCAATGCCAACTGTACAATAACAGTATGGGTAGCCTCCGCAGTGTTGGATGGCAGTATATAGAAGTATCTCGACCCGGGCAGTGGATTTAAGTGTTGCTCCAGTGGGAGTCATATGCCGAGTCGGCTAGTTAGCGCCATCGAGCATACAAGAGGACGCTCTGCCTCCTCCTTCGAGCTCTCTACGCACCAGTAATATTACGGAATAGCCCTTATTATTTAGCAGCGTGACCCCTATAAAGTGACACCAACAGTTAGTAACCACCCCTGCAACCGCTGTAATTTCTGCTTCTGACAGGTCTGACGTTCGCGTGAGTCAGATTCCAGCAAACACACTCATGAATAAGTTGATTGTATTTGGATGCAAAAATTCTACATCAAGCCACTTCTCTGGCGCATGACTCCTTGGTATTGCCGTTTCAAATTTCAAGAAAAATCTCCACCTCCTCCGTAATATCATAGAACGTAAAGGCCGTCCTGTTCCCCGACATCGTCCCCTCGACGATCGGGTCCCCAAACGGAACAACAACCATATAAATCGCATCACCGACCTGCACCGCCGCTGTCGCAAATGTACTGTCCGGCAGATTCTTCGGTACTGTCCCAAGATACTCCGCAGTATTCCACTTCCCACTTTCACTCCTCAGTACCGTAATCCCCGGTCCATCCTCGGCAACAAGCAGGACAGTTCCATGATACTTTGGAGGCAAGTAGATAGCATCGCTGAATGTGAAAGTGTGATTCGGCGTGAGCTGGACAACTTTTGGTGTCCCTTTTGAGGAACGCATATCAAAACTCAAGAGACGTCCGCCATCGTTGTCGTTGGATAACAATTTCCAGTCGTTGACTGCCGCACCGCCAAGACCAGTTCGATTGGTATCAATGGGCTGAGACACATACCAGGCCGTGAGTTTCGGGGCTTTCTTACCCTTTTGCTTGTCCACTTTCAAGACACTCCCAGGAAACGTCCCAACGACGTAGACGTTTCCATGGGATCTTGCTCCACGTCTTGGAACCCATCGTACTTTCCATGGGTGGTGTCAGTGAGATTGACTTTGTAGAGAAGTTCCCTTGTTGTGGGGTCCCAAAGCATGATCAAGTTGGTGCCGGAGACGTCAGGAGGGGTGGTCTGGAAAGCTGCTGCGGCGTCGACGACTATTGAGAGTTGAACTGTGCGTTTGTCGATTCCGAGACCACCGATGTGGTATTCAGAGGTGTGTGAGATGCCAGAAAATTCGATAATGTCGACAATCTTATCTTCATATGGATCATATATCCCGACAGATGAGTCGAACAGGTTCCTATGTAGTGTGAGATATTCGAGTTCACTTCGGGAATGAAAAGTTGGTTTGAGATGAAGACACAAGACGTCCAGATGCGGTTCAAAGGTTGGACAAGATGTACGAACCCAACGTAGAGTAGACATGATTTGAAGTCAAAATCTGCATTCTCAGGATAAAGTTGATATTGCTTGATTGTAAATATCCCTTTGAAAGGTGGGCATGATCCCATTCCATGATTGCTTTCATGTACACCTCCCGGCTATGCGAAAGCCTGGGAGATAGCAGCAATCAGACCTAAAGAGTATATGAATAGCATCATCCTTGATCGCCTGTCGTGGAAGAAAATTGATTCAGCTTGTACAAGCTCGGTTGAGGTCCAGCAAGCCAACAAATGATCTAAGCCCAGCAAAACCGTCGTTATGTCCATTTCCATTGCCCTCAAATGATACCTTAGTCATTTCTCAGTCAATGACTTACCAGAATCAGGTTTCAACGATGAAAGCAAGTACTGCTGACGCTGACAAACTGAGCACATTCCGCATATGGTCCCCTGCTCTCGACTCCAGATTCGGACAATGGTGCGGGGAACCGACCGGATAAATATGCAACTCCCCAAATGAACCATGGCTTCCTAGTCATCTTTAAGCCAGGTAATGTTTCAAATGGCGTGAGATCTGACGAGCGAGTGATCGTGTCGTGGGAGCCGTCATCCAGAAAGCCAATTGTTGACAAAGGGGACCGTGGGTATGCAGCTAGTAAGTGCCGGCTGAACAGCTGCAGTAAGAGGTAACACGAGATGAAAAAACGATTACCCAATCGCATGATCCATCATCCATGACACAAATCTTTCTCGAAGTACAGACACCTGGAAGCTTCGGTTGCCATATCTGAGTAGTGTGTATAACATTTTCCGGACAGGGACATATGTCAAAGTCTTTCGCTTGATGCTCAGACAAGTCTAGTAAACTTTTTTTTGAGCGTCAATTTATATCATTTCTGCCAATGAGACAAAGTGGGACCCGATCTCACGAGAAATTGAATCAAGAAAAACAGCCGTATAGGAATTTTCAGAGAACATAGTCCTTGTGCAACGCCGGGTCTATATGCTTCGCCTGGATCCTGTGACGAGACACGTGTGGTCGGTGTCACGTTGCGATACATACCGTCCAGGAATATGCTGATGGTAATGACAAGCAGCCAGCTCGGTTGCGAGCGGGATATTCGAAGAGTGGCTCCTTGAGAGTTGAAGAAACTTGAGAAGTAGAAGAGCAAGTGGTATTGCAACATACGGGAGCAACCATACATCGGATCATACATGTGTCCAAACATTCCCCTGATATTAGACTTGGGAGAAGGCTGTAAGACAAGGCTGATTTGCAGGAAACGGTAGAAAGAAGAACCAAGTTCAACAGAAATAGAAAAGAGGTACCACATCATGTATAAAAGATCAGGAATCGAGCTTATTTGAAAGCAAGCTTCAATCGGAATATATTCTACGTACATGAAGTACACTGTGCTGATTAATAGGTTTACAACTGATTTGATCTTTCACAGATGCATTACAGTACATCTGCTCTGAGGATCCTACCACGAGCGCTCTAGCGATGCGTAACCTTCCTCTCATACCACCTAGCCGGAGGATAAACCAACAAAGTAATGGCCCCCGACAAGAAGATGCCAACATCCCCTCCGTAAGGCCCAAACTTCAAAGCAATCGGACCCACATACCACGTCTGCGACATTCCAGGCACACCACCTCCCAAATACCCCGCCAGAAGCGCCACCACAGCAGCAACTCCCCACGGCAACTTGCCAGGCACATCCCAGACATTCAAATCATAGCCCTCATTTCGTCTGAACCATTTATCTTCGACGAGGAGGATGAAGGTAAAGGAGATAGTCCAATACCCGAGTAATGACACGAAATTGCTGACGATGAGGGAGAGGTGCTCGCGGCCTGCGATGGCGAGAACCGCGATTACAAGAGCGTTGAGGAAGGACCAGATGAAGCGCGGGATGGCGTGGAAGTAGTGTCCTAGCAATTGGAGACTGAGACCGGATGAGTAGTTGATGGCGATGTTGTTGCCAAGGACGGAGAAGACGAGGAGAACGAGGCAGAATTTGGAGAAGCCCATTGGATGGTAGGATTCTCTGAGAAGACCACCGAGTCCGTGATCTTCGTATGCTTCTGACAGGATGGGGTTTGCAGCACCGTTGGTGATGGCTGCGTTGCCTAGACAAGAACCGATTGCTGTGGTGAAGATAGTTGGGATGGAGATCCCGAAGAGTGTGAGGAAGAAGATCTTCCATGATTTGGTGGTCGCGGGATAATTGCAGTAGTAATCGGCAGCCATGGAGCACCATCCGGAAGACGATGAGAAGCAGATAGCCATGAACGAGAGGAAAGATCCTGCAACTTCAAGACTCGTGCCTTCAGCTGGCAGGCTCGCGTCGACTTTGTTGCCTACTTCGCCCATAAGGATGATGAGGAGGATGAATGTCATGATCCAGGAGTATTTCTCGAAGGTGTGAATGAGAGCGAACCCGAAAATCGAAATCACGTAGGAGATCACGGCGATGATTACGCAGCCTACAGCAAGAGGCATACTGTAGTTAGAGACGGCAGCGAGGATTTGTCCAACCACCACGACGTTGACGACAGCGAATCCGCCTCCAATGACGACGTTGAGAACCGAGCAGAGTTTTGCGCCATAGAAGCCGAAAGAGTATCGCGAGGAAGCGATTTGACGGAGACCAAGCTGGGACATGTCAGAGCTGTATTTGAATTTCAGTGCAAAAGAAGACTTACTTTTGGGCCAAGAGTTCCAGTGAATGAAGTACACAGAGCACCAAGAATTGTTCCAACAACGACTGCAGCAATAGATTGGTTCAGAGACAGACCGAATTCCGGACCGAGCATGCCCAAGGGAACAGTTCCAACATGGCAAGTCATGGACCACCAGAGGAGAAAGACATTGAGGATCGACGGTGGTTTCTTGTCTTCTTCGTGGATGCGGTCGATGCCCTGGGTCTCGATTCCCATTTTCTCGTCGAGCCATTCTTCCCCGCGGCGAAGCGTACGCAAGACGCCTTTTTTCTGTTGTAGTTCTCGTGCCACAATTACATCTTGCGATCCTGTTTCAACGTCGTGAGAAGCTGCTTGATGACCCTTGAACTCCTTGTCCGAACCGGATTCCAAGTCATGGCCGTGAGGATGCTTGACATCGTGAGCGTGGTGCAAGTCGGCTTGGTCGCCGTGAACAAAGTCAGACATGTTGAAGTCAACTCGGTAGGAAGTCGAGATAAAGTTGATGGGTTTCAATAGTGGCAGACAGCTGCACACCCCTCCATATGTACTCTTTTCCATGCACCCCCCATGCTTTGACATATTCCAGAAGGAGAACCATTCCCCTTCCACGAACGAATCATCTCATCGCACAGCAAGATCAGCCGGGGGTTCGTGCAACCAGATAAGGATATCTGTGTCTCGCACTTACAAAACGAGGGTCCACCACGTCAAAAGAGATAAGGATGTACAACTAGCCTCGATCCGGCAGGTCGAGGTTCTTCGACCGGCGAATTGCGTTGAACTAGATTCTAACGGGGTCAAAACAGTGGGGAATTTACACGGAGTGGCCGCCCCCTTGAATAGCGGCGGGCGCCGAGCACCTGTCTCTGCCAGGATCGGGCGATTTGGCGTTGTCAAGCTTCCTTGGAAGCCGCTGCAACCAGGGAGTTGGGACTGAAGTGAAGACAGGATCGCAGCATCCAAGTTTTCTGATCCGTGAGTTGATCCATCAAATTATCGTCATTGAGGATAATTGACCTCCAAAACAATTGTAATCGAGTAAGCAAGTAGGAATCTCCGAACAGCCCATCTAAAGAAACTCTTATCATGTCCGAGGGACCTTCGGAGATTTTGGTCTTGCAAAACATCGACTGTTCGCAAGCCGTAAGCCACGCAATCGCCAAGGCCACTCAAGCTCATCCTGCCGATAAGCACGAAGCTTAACCACCTGCCAGGAAAGACAAGACAACGACACAGCATGCAGCTTACAACCATACAAACCAGATGTCGGGACGTCCTGGCCCGGAATAACCGGTAACACTGGCATGAGCTGTCAAATCACTGCATGAATTGACCTCGGGGGCGTAACACAGAAGACGTTGTTTGTGTTCATCGGATTTGTGGTCTCGAGAGCAAGATGGTGTGGATTGCTGAGTGGACCATCGCCACTAGAAGAGATTTAAGACTACCGGGGTGCCACCCTGCTACTGACTGGATAAAACATCACGTGCACTCGGAAGAATACTTGCTTGTAACAGTGCTACGATTGGTCAGATCAATTCTCATGATCCAAATAAGTATCGATGATTAAAGGGAGGAGAGGAGGGGTGGCTTGAGGTAAAGTGTGATCGAAGCGATCAGAAAACGAAGAGAATTGGGCCACCTGCGAGGAGAAAAGCGAACGATCGCACAACTATATGCCCAGTCATAATCAACCAGGAAGAAGAATCGGAGATCTAGAAAGGAGCGGGGAGAACGTGATCGTTGACTTCTAAGGACTTAAATCTAACGAGAATGTGAAGTATTTAGTGCTGCTTTCTCCTCCTTCCTGATTACCGCCTCAAGGAGATCGATATGACTGTTGCACCCTATACAAACCTCAGCCTACTCTACCGTCAAGCCCAAGACACTCCTAAAATTTCCAAACTTTGGCACAACTTCGAGCGAATCCCCCAATTAAGTATCAAGGTAGTAAATGCAGCCCTTCAAAATTCAAGGATTCTGCTTACCAACTCGTAGAATCAGGTATCTAGCAAATGGTGTCCCTATTCATATGGTGTAGCTAATTTTCCCTGACCATTAAACAGGCAGATAAAATCTCGTCACCTGTCAATAGCCTTCTCTTCGGATCCTCTACCAACCATCCGACCAAAATATTTCTCTCCACTCCAGCGCCTCTACCAGCAAAAATATCAAGTGTCAAATTACTAAAGTCCAGGTTCTTTGGCACATCCTGCGGCAGAATCCTACCAGCTTCGTGGAAGTCAAATCCGTTGGCCGTGATGTCTTGGCCGCTCACGATTCTGGTGGTCATCTCACACGACTTCACAATGGTGACAAGGTATTACTTGTCCCCACAGCGAAAACACAACCCGCTATGGTCCACTAAATTGCGACTGCAATAATGGACACCTGCCAGCGTATCGATGTACCGCCAGAATAAAAGCATTGGTGACTCCTCGTGAAAGAAGACGTTTCATCCTGACCTGCCAGACCAAGCTTAAGATGTAGCTGGGGTACATCTTGACAATCATCTTCTAGACTTACCAATCCCTCCAGATTTTCCTTTGTTTGTCTTTCAGATTTTCAATGCGAAAAGAATATGCAGCTCAGCGAGGAGTCTAATGGTTATGCGGCAACCGATGGGAGTTATGTTCTACTTACAGAAGAGGAGTCCATGTCAATGGACATTTATATCGACCATACCAGCTCAACTATCGAGATCTCGTTATCAAGAAGTCTGTTCTGCATCAAAAGTTCATCGGACTCTACTGCAACACTTAGACGGAGCTTTCCCCGACTCAATTCTCCACTCAAGTTCGCTTGGGTCTCCCCGCCAGCAGGATCGTCTTCCACAAAATTTGACCTCTGGAGACTCATACTCAGAGCTATGGAAGCAAGTAAGTGAGAGACTATGATCCTGCCGGATTGTGGGGGGTTTTCTGGATGATCATCTCAAGCAATTTCGGAACAGGAAAGCCCAGAGTCGACACTCGGGCGAAAAGAAGGCGAAGTGACAGGGTACTGAACAAAGTGAAACCCACGTCCACAACGGAAAGAAAGAGTATGTTACCACGTGCGAGCTTTGCAGCTTCCGGCAGTGATGGTTGCACAGCAGATGTTACCCCGTGGAGAAAGAACCCCGCATTCTCCACATTCAGAATATGTCAGCAAGGAAAAAAAAGTTCGCGGTGAAGAACTTGGCAATCGAAGCTCTCACCTTCCTCCCTTGTGATAGATGATGATCATCAATACTGGACGGGAAGTGGGTGTTTATCAATCAATCTCGTCTAAGCATTTCACCGATATTCATTGACTATGATATCACAAACGAAAAAGGATGCGCCGATGGGCATTCAACTTCTGAGAATCTCGACTTCATTGACGAGTATATAAGCTTGGAATCCCTTTCATCTTTGGTACGGCATCTGCTCAAACTCGCATCCAGTAAAGCAGCTTCTGGAAACATTTTCCGTATCAGACTATTTCTTCCGAATTCATCATGTTGTTGAAAACAGCCATCCCATTCGTTCTCGGCGTTGCAGGCGTCATTGCCGTACCCTCAACAAGCTACGTTAACTGGAAAACATTCAAAGGGACCGGCCTCAACTTGGGGGGATGGCTAGCACAGGAAGCTGTGATCGATCCCACCTGGTGGGCACAGTACTCGGGAGGTGCTGTCGATGAATGGGGGCTATGTGCCAACTTGGGCAAACAGTGTGGACCTGTACTCGAGCGTCGATACGCTACCTACATCACCCCAAGCGACATTGACAAGTATGCAGCCGCTGGTATCACTATCCTCCGCATTCCAACGACCTATGCTGCATGGGTAAAGGTTCCGGGTAGTCAGTTTTATTCTGGCAATCAGGTCTCCTTCCTCAAGACCATTGCAACCTATGCAATCACCAAATATAACATGCACGTCATCGTTGATGTTCATTCTCTGCCAGGAGGCGTCAATGGAATGGGCTTCGGCGAAGCAGAGGGTCATTACGGGTGGTTCAACAACCAGACTGCACTCACATACTCGTACAAAGCAATTGACGCCGTCATTGCATACGTGCAGGGCTCTGGCTTCCCTCAATCCTACACCATCGAACCCATCAATGAGCCAGTGGATAGTCGAAGCATCTACGACTTCGGGACCCCAGCAGCGCTGTCGGACAATGGTGCAGCTTGGACGCTCACGTACATCAAAGGCGTCATCGCCAAAGTCGCTGCAACCAACCCTAAGATTCCAGTCATGTTTCAGGGAAGCTTCAAAGGCGAGGCATTCTGGTCGCCCAGCTTCCCAGCCAGTACCAATCTCGTCTTCGATGTGCACAACTACTATTTCGCGGGGCGACCGACCGACTCGGACACTGTATCAGCTGACATTTGCTCTGATGCGAAGATTTCTGCTGGCGATGGAAAGTTTCCAGTGTTCATTGGTGAATGGTCCATCCAAACAGCCGCCGACAACAAATTCGCCAATCGTAAGAAGAATCTGAATACTGGACTGTATGCGTTCGGAAAATACGAGCAGGGTAGCGCTTACTGGACCGCGAAGTTCTTCGGCAATGTTCCAGTTGAGGGTGAAGGTGTACAAGGAGATTACTGGAATTACAGTGCTTTCATTGATATGGGTTACATTAATCCCGCTTCAGGCGCCGCCTATTGCACTTGAGAAATCAATTCTGGCATGGGCGCTTGACAGAAGTTGAGGTTTGCAAGGCTCGTGTTTAGGCTACTGGGAACTACTGCAGCATTCTTGACTGTATTAGGATGGATAACCTTTCTTTCCGCAATCTCTATCGCACGGTTATGAGTAGTGGTCTGTCGTTATTGAAGTATGAAGTACACGAAAAGCCATTGTTTCTACAGTGTTTAATTGCACATACACATACCAATAAAAGCATCACCGTAGCCATTATCAGAACTCGTGATCCATTGGTAATCTTTAGTATGAATTGCTCACAATTATTCTCTACACAACTGTTCCAGCTAGCTTAATATCTGTATATGCCTGTAGTATTCATTCATCCTGGACGTTCACTCCAAAGTGGTCGATGCTCTCGCTGACACAGTTTTTGAGCTTTACAGCCGGTTAGTAACAGGTACTGTACATAGCCCAGCATCCGGATCCGTCCCAGGTCGAGATATAAAGTCACTTAGAGTTCAGATGTATCATTTTGAAAGTCAGTTTCATCGAATAATGGAACAGGAACGAATGTATTACTAGCGACTAGTACATGTTAAGTAAATACATTCCCGAGAATGGGTTATTGAAGCAAACATGCCTTTCACGACAGCTATCCCCTTTTCCTGAAGGTTTTCCCTCGGGATAATGTTAACTCTATTAGGTCTGCCGCCAGAATCGTCCAATAACGCGTAGAGCGGAATGTGGAGGCGGGGCAGGCGAGGGGTGCAAGCCGCGGTGAACTTCTACATCTCCAATTCCCCAGTTCCCCATCCGCTGCGAATACGAAGATTCGTTTGCGAGAGCTGTAATGCCAATTCAGAAACATCGGATGGTCAGACGCAAGGTACCTCATAAATTAATTTGAAAAGGTCCCTGATATCCGCTTTGAACAGAGTTCATGGGGCTGTTTATTTTCACTGCCATAGTTCTAACTAGTGATACTTTAAGCGAGATCTACTTCGTTCACAACGCGGCCTTAATTGGCAAGCTGGATGATTCGAGATTCTTACATTATTGGAAGGGATCATAGAGAAGGAGAAGATGAAGAAGGAGTCGACTCATATTCCAATGTTACAATGACCTTACCTTGATGAGCCTTTGTTAATAAAAAGTCATTTTGAGATTTGACATTCCAATTCACTATCAATTTGCCGTCTCCATAGCGATCACAATCGAAAGACCAGTGACTTCCATCCTCCAAGACGTTGACGAACTTGCGGACAGAGATACACCGAGCACTTTGAACACTTTGAAGGAAATGCTCCCCGCTTTCGACAATATTCCCCCAGGGGCATGTGCAAAAGCACAGGGATCTCCACATTACCCGCGACCCCTGAAAACCTCGTTCCGGAGCGGGGGGAGGTTTTCAATGAGTAATTGCATCCAAGTTTGAAAGCATAGACTTGCACAATAGTGCCATCAAAGTGCCTCCTTCTCAAGTAGCTATCTGGTCGGATACCTCGTGATCATTGACGGGCCGCATTTCAAGGCACTCGAGACCTGACTGGACAATGTCCCGAGGCACGCCAGATCAATTCAAAGATTCCGGGAAGTGGAAGAAGCCTCACTACAGCTGGTATTCCGTGCCGTAGCCTTGCAAAGCTCAGACTGTAAAATCGGGGAAGTGTTCACCGAGACTCGGGCCTGGCTCAGGACGTGTAGCCGCATTAATTGTTTTGCTGTAGCTGTTGCTTTGATAAGTAGCAACGGATTTCGCACTCAGTAGCTTCGAAGATCGACACCTCAAAACCGGAACTCGACCTCTGATCAGCCAACTGGACCTCATCATCTGATACGTTGTCTGAACAAGCATTTGATTCACGATGGGTCGTCTCTCAACCGGTGGTACAGCCGTTTTTCTGGCCATTGGAGGTAAGATACTTCTCTCCCCTTCGAAGACTTCATCCATCTAATATCTTGACTCTCGAGGTTTCCTCTTCGGCTACGACAGTGGTATCATCTCCTCAACGATTGTCCAGCCGTACTTTACGGACTATATGGGAACCCCAACTGCCTCAGAAACTGGAGGTATCGTCTCGTCATTCACGGGAGGTGCAATCCTCGGTGCTCTCTCTGTGGCTTGGCTTCCTGACAAGTATGGACGTAAGATGGCTGTCTTTATCGGCGCCGTCATCTCCACTATTGGTTGTGCATTGCAAGCGGGTGCCGCGAATATCCCAATGATGATCGCCGGAAGATTCATTGCTGGCATCGCTGTTGGTCTCCTCTCTGCTGTTGTGCCTATGTATTGTGTGAGTAATTCCTTTCTACTGGCATGCTGAGGGTGATGCTAAGTTCTTAGTCCGAAATTGCAACTGCACAGGATCGTGGAAAATTAAGTGGGCTGCTCCAATGGATGTTGTCTTGGGGTTTCTTTGTCGCACAGTGGCTGGGCTATGGTTGCTTCAAGGTCGACAGTGACTTCCAATGTAAGTCCCCTACTTACTCGTAGAGAGTGTACAGATCTAATGCCAATCCAAGGGCGATTTCCATTAGCTTTCCAGCTGGTGCCGGGATTGATCATCGCTGCTGGTATCTGGTTCCTCCAGGAAAGTCCCCGATGGCTCATCGAAAAAGATCGTCATGAAGAAGCTAGATTGGTTCTAGAGAAGATGCATGGAAATGGTTCCAATCAAGAGTTCTTGGATTTGGAGTATCGTGAAATAAGAGACACCATCGTTGCCGAGAAGAGTCTCCAAATCCCAGCATGGAGCGCACTCTTGAAAAAACCGTCTTCGAGGAGAAGACTCCTTCTTGGCTGCGGTGTCCAAGCCTTTGGCCAACTATCTGGAATCAACGTAGGCTTCCTTTGTTTCTACTTACCTTGCTTGAGCTAACCAATAGAAGGTCGTCAACTACTACGGGAATGTGATCTATGCCATCTTGGGCATCAGTACCGAAACATCACTCATGATTGTTGGCATATCGGGCGCTCTTTCGATTATCTACTGCTCAGCTGGTCTTTATTTACTAGACAGCGTCGGAAGAGTGAAACTACTCCTAGCTTCATCAGTAGGCTGCGGTCTGTCTCTGATGGTCAACGCTGTCCTCTCCCAGTACTACGTCGCAGACGTGGGAACGAGCAACGCCAATGAGAACGCTCTTCGTGCCATGGTCGCGATGAACTTCGTCTTCTCTCTATTCTTCACTTTCATCGGCATCATCTCCTGGGTCTACCCAGCCGAAATCTTCCCGGTCGAGATCCGAGCTAAGGGAAACTCGATCTCCACCCTCACCAACTGGTGTCTCAACCTTCTTTTCGCCCAAACAGCACCGATCGCGCTGGAGAAGATGGGATTCAAGTTCTTCTACTTCTTTTTCGCTTTCAATATCATGGCAACTGTCTGCTATGCGCTGTTCTATCCCGAGACGAAAGGGAGGACATTGGAACAGATGGACGAATTGTTTGGTGATCAGTTGGTTCCCCATGCGTTGAAGGACTCCTCGGGAGCAGAAGCCGCAATGGATGAGAAATACCCTGCAGAGCATGTTAACTCTGTCAACTAGCATGTATGGAGGAGAACATTCCGTTCTGGATGATGGTGGAGAAGAGCTCAATCGAAATCTGGGGGAAAGTTAAACGCATTGAAGGGATTGTGCCTGAAGTCATCTTGGAACTAAATTATCGCTAATGCCAAGCTAAGTAAAACACTGAATAAATGTTAGATGATCTATGCCTGTCATACTCTTGACGCCGGGTTTCAAACTTTACTTCACCCGCTTTTCATTCTCGGGCCCCAGTATCCGCACAGCCTATACCCAAGCATCTTACCAGCGGCACTGGCTAAGCCAGCCAGCAGCATCCAGGTAAACAGCTCAACAACTGTGACCAACATGATAGAGGTGAAGATCAGCCCGCCACCAGAATAGTATAAGCCCCAGCAAAATTGCGCCACCCAATGCTGCTCTCCACCCTGAATATTGTTGGATACCTGTGGTGTTGATGTTGCCTCCTGTTTGATGTCGCCACTCTCAGCATTCTGCGGCACACCTGTCGACAAGGCGCTATACCCATTCCCAACATTCAAAGCCTCTTCGTCCCCAGATACCACTATAGTCGACTTGCTGATATCCCCTTCTGTATCCTGCTGAAGTCCATTCTTTTCCAGTTTCGAGATTTTCCCTGCAGAATTCCGATTCAGAAATCGCCCGATCGCAACTTCAACCGTAGCTGGGGCGAGTCCAACAACGAACCAAAGGACCACGAATGCTGGCACCGGACATCCCAGAGACGATCGCTTCGAGTATACCTCCATCAAAGCCAAGAATCCATACGACACGACGAGAAAGGCCACGAGGAACAGAAGTATCAACGTCGATATGATCGGATGGAATAGTTTCCCAGCTTTGAATTGTGTCGGATCTTTGGGAATGACAGGATTCAACCCCAGACCACGAACAATAATCTCAATCGCCCAATTTCTCTGACTCGAGATTATGATGAGCCGCTGCTCAGGCCAAGCAATATCCTTCAAGATCAGAGGAATCAGCGCCATCACGATGGAGATGGCTCCGTATTGTTGTTTGCGAGTCTCCGCCACGAGCCCGAAGATGCAGTCGGCGTACCACCAACATGCCATATTGTTTACATAGTCAGGGAGGTCGCCGCCCGGCCCGCTTGTTACGTTCGTCCAGGCTTTGAACCATGGTTCGAAAGGTTTTGTTGGGTTGAAATCGGGACTTGCGCAGAGTTCATCGGAACTGCTTGCTAGGATTGGTGTGAAGATGCATGTCGCTAGGATGATGAGGCTGAGCCGAGATGGTAAAGCCATGTCTGTGGATGTTTCTCGGGATGAAGACTGTTGATTTGAAAATCGACGCTGTATACAGGCACAAGATCCAATTATTCAAAGCGGCAGAGGGAAAAAATAGCAAAGATAAATTTGGGCGATGGAGCGAACCTGAATTATAAATCTCGAAATGGCCCCCAAACAGCCCCTGTCAGATGCTTTGAAGTTTTGCGTTGTATTACCAGGATCGTGGCGATCCTTCATTTGCAAGGCCCTACCCGCCGCCGAATTGCAAGCCTGATTTGGACAATCGCGACACTCGTGCCACCTCTTCAGCATTTTCGTGCAAGGCTGACATGGAGGAAGGGTGGATATGCTTATTGGTTAGCTCGTATTACATTTCTTGGCCATGTACAACGTCAAAAAAGTCATTTGATGCTGACATGAGGATGTGGCTTGAGGATGCAATGCTTGAAGGGGTCTGGTGACTAAGGAATATTTGTTCGCTTAATGCCCATCACACCGAGCATATCTATATCTACATAAAACACTCGTATAAGCATCACTTGCAGATAGAGAATGGTTCTTACCACACTAATTATCTCACGTTACGGAAGAGAGAAGACGAAGCTCAAGAAAAGAATTTATATTACTAATAAATAGCTTCAGCCCTTCGCTTCAGCATCTCAGATCAATCGTCAGCCCGAAGGTCAAACGATGAGAGTGTATCATGAACTATATACAAGAAAAGAAAGTGACGACATGTTATTGTCACAGGGCTCAATTGAACCAAATTTGCATGTCCCTTGTACGCCGACGTGGGAACTATGCGATTCTTAAGAAGCAATGCTTACAAGAGAGCAGCGGCGAGACCAGCAGCGATGAGGAGACCTCCGACCTTGTTGGATCCAGCAGCGCCGGTGAACTCGTAGGTGGGAGTAGCCTTGGGGTATCCAGTTCCAGTGCCGATGGGGCCGTGGACAGTGGTTGCTGGGCCATGGACGGGGTAAGTCACGACTGGGTGTGTCTCGACTGGGTGTGTCTCGACTGGGTGTGTCTCGACTGGGTGTGTCTCGACTGGGTGTGTCTCAATGGGCTTGGAAGGCTTGCCCTCGTTTGTCTTGGTCTCATAGATTGGGTGGGTTTCGACTGGCTTGGTGACCGTCTCGTACTTGGTCTCTGTAGTCTCAACTGGGTACTCGGTCTTGATCGTCTTTGTTTCGTAGACTGGGTGAGTCTCTCCTGGCTTGGTCATTGTGACCGTTTCGCTTTTTGAGAATTAGAATAGTGTTTCATTATCGAGCAGAACACACTTACTACTTGGTCTCCGTGGTCTGCTTTGCATAGGTTGTTGTGAAGGTCTTGGTAGATTCATGCTTATCGGTCTTTGGGGAATCGTGCTTGTCAGTCTTCTCAGTCTTGGGAGGGTAGTGCTTAGTGACCTCAGACTTGGGGCAGACAGTCTGAGATGGTTAGTAAGAATCAGTTTGATGTAAGATGAGATGGACTTGCCGTGTACACTTCCTCAGTCTTGGTAACAACAGGCTTGGTCTTGTACGGGCAGTCCGTGACCTCCTCTTTGCAGCTAGAGATGGTAATTTCATGTGTCTTTGTAATCGTAGCCGTGGTAATTTCATGGCCGTCATCTTTCTTTGTGGTCATGTGATCATCCTTCTTGGTGGTTGGGTATTCTGGATGCTCGGGGTATTTGGTTGGCTCGAGCTTCTTGGTCGTCTCATGACCATCTTCCTTCTTGGTGGTGGCTGGATACTCTGGACCTTGAGGATATCCATCTGGCTTCTTGATGATCTCGAACTTGTAGTCAAGCTGGCCGCGGACAACACCGGCAGGGTAGAGGACAGTGTGGGAATCAGTGAAGAATCCAGCTGGGTTGGCCTCAATCTGGGAGAGCTTGAAGCCGGCGCCAGTGTCCGTAACATTGTCAGCCATTTTAAGACCCGTGGTGAATGGGCCTGTCAAGCATCCTGAGACGTGGCGGTATTTTTCATCGCCGACTGGGTTTGGAAGGGCAATTCGAGGTGGTCCTGCCTTTCCTTTGGCACCCTCGTGGATGTGGGTTGCGGTCTTGGCTGGAGAAAGGTAATCTCCAACGACGCCCTCGAGGGTGATATCCTTGAGAAAGAGTTAGCGCAAAGCTTTGATGAGACGAGGCTGAAATCCTGAAACATGTTCCGGACACGAGACCTCGAACACTGAAGGATATAAAGAAGCATTTGTACATACGTAGCAGATCGTATCAGTCTTCGAGTTGATGGCATAGTTGTATTGACCCTTGGCGCCATATGGTCCTGGAGCAGACTGGCCGGCATTGTTGATGACCTCGTATGGGGTGGCGGTCACATTGTAGATGGAGGTGAAATCGTTGGCAGAAGCCAGGGCCGCGAGGCCGAGGAAGGTGTAGCTGTACTTCATTATGAAAGTTTAAGAGGCTTCGAAAAACGAATGTGGTGCAAAAATATGCAAGCGAAAGTCGATAGGTACAGCAAGTAAAGAGGATGGGAAAGTGAAAGGGGAAAGAGAGAGATCTTGCGGTGTTTATACCAGTGGCTTCAAGCCCCCAAGCTTGTCTAGAGAGATGCAATTTCGGCCTCTGTCATATCAACATCGTAGCTTCACAGTAGGTGCCTTGGCTGAGTGCACCAAGAAAGACGTCAGGAGACTTGCGTTGAAATCTTGAAATCTGCTTTCTTTTGCACGAGGCTAAGTGAGAGCTAAAAAAATATGATTGGACTGTCTACCAAACAAAAGAGTTCGAAGAATAATGGAGTGAAATCCCTAATCAGCAATCTGTCAGATATCAGGTTTTCGTGTCGATTATGGTCTTGGGAAATTCTTGGATGTCTTTTCTTTCCGTCGCTCACGTCTTGAGCGATAGGCACTCGCCCTGGATCCTGTTCCTGGATTTCTGGGGAAGCATAGACTATCGACAGTAGTCCATTTGTTAGGATGAAATAGCCGCTTGGCAACCCCTGGGCCAACAAACCATGCAGAGATCCCGACCCCCCTCATCGCCAGCCCAGCGCGATATGACGTGCGAAATCACCGCGTTCCTGGGGCAGCGGCACGTCGCGTTTGTTTTCTCGGGATGAAATACGAGTTGCCGAGGAGCTACTATGTCCGATTAGCAAACACTTTGCTCTAGGCTCAGGTAATTGTCACATCCGAATTTCCCACCCACTACACTTTATCTAAGCTTAAATACTACCCCACACCCAAATCGGATGGCTAGTACACCAGTCATCTGGGTAACCGCCCCTCTGCCTTCCTGTGGCGAGTTACGTGATGTTACCCCTGAATCGCACAATCACCTCCTCGAGAGACTAAGCGGCTCTAGCGAGGGCTCGGCTAAGGTCCGTTCGATTTCCAAGATAGACCAGAACCCAGCCTCACTCGTTGGCATCAACTGCCAACCCGACGGCGCTGATGTTGAACGAGAGTTTTGTTTCTAAGGAGAAGAAATTGATGTGCTGGCGCGACGGCGCTCTCCATGTAATTACTCGAGGCGTAATTTGGTTGGCCGGCATCCGTTCTTCAATCGAGTCTCTACTACGGTGGGAACCAGTTTGGGTTGGAAAAGAAGGCGCTTGCTTTCTCTTTCCGGTCTGTGGATTTAAGCGCAATATCTTCGGACCTCGACTTAATGGTCTGCGAAGTCGAGTCGAGGTCCTGAAGTACGGATATTCGGCTGACGTTAGAGCCCGAAAATAGGAAGTCGATGTCATCGAAGCAGATAGCGTTTCTTGAGTGCTGTGGTTGCTTCTTGGGTCAAATACATAAGGTTGTTGAGAAAGACGAATGGCCAGCGAGCTACTGCACAAGCAGTGCCAAGTCCGAGGTTTCCGATCACACTTTTCTTTCCCACCTCCTATCTTTCCCGTTACTACTTCGCTATTATTGCGACTCGACAGACTTGCTTCTTAAACTGTTGTTCGGAAGCTGAAAGTGGGCAATATTTGAGTTCGAAAAGTAAGGTTCTCATATCAATGTTCACAGGTATCCTTACTTACGGGACCGTCTGGGCATTGTCGGCTGCTCCTGCTCCCGGCTTGGCATATTCTTTTTTTCTCGAGAGCTTGTTGTCATCAGCCTCAATTTCCATATAGCTAACTTATTGTTTGTGCTTTTCTCTAGCAGTCACTCCAATACTCCGGTACATAAAATCGAAGTGTTACGGCGGGCCGACGAAGAATAAGATGGGACGTCGTTTCATCCAATCAACGCTCGATGTCCACATACCACGAGGAATGCTTGGATTTGCATCAAGCTTTTTGTGCGAGAAACATCTTCATCAGGACGTCTCCCGCATTCCTTTTCACCACAGAACCTGTTGGATTGGCTCATCATATAGAACTTCATGCCACAACAAGTAGGTGGGGGAAACAGTCGCCTTGGATGCTGGAAGAGGATGTACTCGAGCTGTCATATCTGTCGTTCATTCTTCATTCCTATTTTCTACCTCCGTGGAGATCTCATGGCGACTGTCTTCCTTTTCCTACTCCTTATTCCGCTATATTCTCCCAGCTCCGCTCTTCCCCTTCCTCACCCTCCTCTCACCCACAACGCCCTTCCTCCTCACCCCTCTCACTACCCTATCGCCCTACTCACATGCGCCACCGATACTACCATCTTCACTCGAGAGACCGTATCCTCAGAGAGCGTAGGCGAGACAGGTCGGCCCTTCACTTGTCCAAGCCATCGCGAACATCATGAGAATCTCAATTAAGGCATGTATCATTATAGACTTTCAAAAAGCAGAATTTGTGTATTTCGATTCCTTCATATAGGTCCCCTTCTCATTCCACTAAAACGACCCGAAAAAAATACTTGTACATGCTGCTTCTCCGACCCACCACCATATCATTTTCTTTCTGTGTCATCTCAGTACACTGGATACCTGCCTTCACTTCTTTCTGGAGCACCCGGACGTCCATCATGCCTCCATGCTTTCCTCCTGGTAGTCGGTGAGGGCTTGGTATGGTGCCGATGTCTTGATAATGGAGGAACCAGTGCAGCTTGGACGACACCTTGCTTCCTTCAGCGTTGATGCAGCATCTGGAGCCGAACGACAGTGGCAGGTAGAAGTTGGCGCGATTGTGGAAGTTGAGTTCGCCCTAGCATTGCCGAGTGCAGGATCTGAGCTTGTCTGGGGTTCAGAGTCTAGTGAAGAGCGTGAGCCGTTGGGAGTCGATAAAGTGACATTCTGGCCAGCTTCAATGGAGGGGCTCGATGCCATCTGATTGGAAGGTAGAAGTCGGTTCAAGGGTCGAAGAGGTACAGCATTTGAGGACGCGCCACCAAGACCAAACACAGATGCAAGAATGTGATTTGAGTTGGCTCGGAAATGATCGCGAAGTCTTGGCCCTGTTCGACCATCGGCCTGGTCATCACCTTGCCGGGCTGAAGTCGTGCCAATGGCAGGCGAGAGGCTTTGTCTTCGTATGAGAATGCCGATGAGATGCTCTTCTATTTTGAGTCTGTCAGTAACTCATGCTTTCGAGTGAAGTCAACAGTGTCGGCACGATGTGGGGGTACGTACCGTCAAGTTGAGGCTCTTGTTGACGGTACTGCTTCCAGATGAATGCCAGACTGACGACGACCATGATGATCCGGTACACGATGGTAGCAATGATCTCGGGAGTCCAGAGACTTTCAGACATGGTAGTAGAAGGAAGATTGGACCAGGCCGGGGTAGATATCGGCGAAAGGCAGTCTCGTTTGATGCTTTATCTGGGTATGTGAGATATTTGCAAAGCGTGTTGGCTGATTTGAGACTCACGTTGACACTTGGGGAGTTCGAGATTAAGTAGGGAAAGGCATTGGGCTATGTGTAGGCCAGTGAAGCAAAGTGAATCTGCGCCGCCATGATGGTCTTGACGGCGACACTGCGTCGCCATGTCTGAACACTGCCAAATACGATGTCAATGGGCTCCAAGGCGACGCATAAAGCAGGCGCTAACTTCTTCAGTCCGTGGATCCGAAGTTAGGAGCTTGAATTGGGTGATGCAGAGTTCTCATGTGGAATCTGCGTCGCTTTGTGAAAGACTTTTGTCGTAGTTAGACCAGGCTGTCAACTTGCCAAGAGGTATAATTCTAGCACCTAGCGATTCAAGACGACGCAATTCCAAAATCGAGTGTGTGAATGCGGGAAATTTTAATGATTTCAGCCATTCAAGTCATACATATTGGTAGCCAGCCTGCACTGCGTCGCCTTGAGAGGCAGTAGTTTCGTTCATGAATTGCCTAGGTTTGCTCAACGCTAGGGGTGGTAGTCGAAACACCACGATATCTTCAACATTTCAGTGGGATGAAGGCGACGCAAGTACGAGCGGGAAGAGAACCTCCCTGCGGAAATCCATGCGGAAATCCATGCGGAAACTCATGTAGAATGTTATGTAGAGACTGATGTGAAACCCCATGTAAAATTCCTCGTAAAGACCATGTAAAATCCATGTAGAAAAAAAATGTAACGCCCATGTAAAATCCTTGTAAAATCCATGTAAAAACACATGCAAAGCCCATTTAAAAACCCATTCAAAACCCCATGTAAACCCCCATGTAAGAAACTTACCCCATGCAAGAACCCATGTTAAGAGACGAAACATCACAGCTCTCAACCAACCAAAGCTAGCTTCTCCCATGGCCGGCAAAGCTCTGCGTCGCCTTCCTTTGGCTGCGCTGATGATCGCAGGTACCGGGACGATTATGGGTTCACTAGGCCGACAAACGCTTGGAAAGTCTTGGGGTTGGTGTGTACATGCCAAGGCGACGCAGACACACAAGGCTGGGTGACGCCACCACCGTACGGGCTTATGAGTATCCAGACCGCTGCTGCCAACAACAGGCCAACACCTGCGTCGCCTTGCATGCATTTGCCTAGTACCACCAATTAGCTTGATTATTAATTTTAATCGAGCTGTGGGTGCCGCATTCGTGCATCACGGGGTTTGTTTCTCGGTCTACAAGGCAACGCAGTGCCAGCAGTAACGCCTTATTGTTATGGGGCGCCATGCAGCTATGCCGCAGGGATAGGGAATGAACTAGGATAGGGAACAAACTAGGATTATTGTTACCATGGAGGATGACCATACTACTCCGTAGATAATTAATTGGTCGAGTACAGCGAGTAAAATGGCCTCGTTCACTTTTCCGAGCAGTGACTTTGCCTTGAGTGGCCGAAGCCGAACACTTGAGACAAGTGAGGGCTGAGCAACAGCCATCATCTGCAAGCCAGCATTTGACGGTGACAGGATGTGATATTCTACTCAAGGCGACGCAGCATCCTTGCAGATGATGGATCGATGTTTCGTTTGGCTGGCAGGCCTCGTCAGTGATGTTATGTGCTCATCGCTGCCTCTTCGAACTTCTCTGAGGGCCCGACTTCGTGACTTTGTTCACTGTCGATTTTCCGCACATTATTTGATCACAGAGAGTCTCAGATCCCCCGGCTGTTCGTACATGAATATCCAAGTCGAAACCATGGTCCATTGATTTAAAGGTCAGTTGCGACGGCCTTTAGCTTAACAAGGTATTTGAACACCTGGCGACAAGTAGAACTAATTAAACAGACGGCGCGTAGTCTCAACCGGTTAGATAACTACATCAGCAGCTCAGCTATCTCAACTCCAATCGTCCAAATCAAGTTCCTCGTCCGGTTGAATATTTGCTATGGCCACTCCAAGCACAGTACCATCTCCAGCATTGGCCCTCCAGCCAATAACAAGGAAACCACCAAAAACGAAAGAGGCACTTCGATACAAGTGCGACCGTTGTCCCAAAGCCTTTACACGCTCAGCAACACTCAAACAACATGTTCGAAAACATACTGGCGAAAAGCCATATAAATGCGACTCATGTTCGAAGACATTTGCGAGATTGAAGGACAAGAAACGGCATGAACTTTTGCATGATATCGAGAGAAAATTTGTTTGCGATGGGGAGTTCGATCTGAGAGCGGAGCCTGTTTCCTGGGAGCCTGTTTCCTGGGGATGTGAAAAGAAGTTCGCAAGAAAGGATGGCCTCGTGGCTCATCTCAGGTCACCTAGAGACTCTTGCGCTGATGGTTTAGCAGTTGAGATGTGGCATGATATCCCTTTTAAGATTCGTCATGGTCCGGAGTATCTGAGGTTTCATGGGACGTGGTGCTGCTCGTTCAAGGGTCCATCGAATAGCCCAGATGAGGATGCTTCATCGGCGGGATGTGGACGGATATTTGAAGGAGCACAGCTTCTACAAGACCATATTTCCCCTGCTCGCGCAGAGGACCACCGATGCTGGACAGAAATGCTCATTAAATTCCGACCCGAGGCCATAAGAAGGGCTCTTGGACATGACATACAGATTCCAAGAAGCGACGAACAATCAAAGAAGCTTGACAGTCATCCTCTACGGTACCAGAAGATCAATGTCCGCGACTGCAGATCATTGCTAGATGTCAAAGTCGCTATAATACAAGTCAAACTCGATATCTCCCCAGAGGTGGAACATTGGAAACATTGTGCCATGGATTTCGGCGGGATAAAGATCGCAGACTTCAAAAAGCATTTTGAAATGCCTTCCCACAATGATGCCCTAGACGACTCACTCCTTATGAAGTATTACTGGCTCGAATTCACCATCCCAAACGCACCCCAACAGTATCAAGAGGGTGGTCTGATCCGTTTGCGAGGCAATCTTGAGGGAGATTGCAACTCTTATTCATACGACAGCATGATCTTAGGTGTGTTCAAGCCCGGTGTTGGAGAGCTTGTGCCATCTGAAGAGCCAATGCGAGCGCAGTTACAAGCATGCATGGACGTAAAGTCCGTACCTGTCTGGCACGATGGAGAGGAGATTGCCCGTTTCGCGGGCGAAGTGTCTGTCACTAGAGAAGAGCACAATTTGTGGGATGAGAATTTTTGGGATGAGAATTTGTGGGATGAGAATTTGTCGGATGAGAATTTGTTGGATGAGTGGGATCAATAACACAGAAAGGAAATCGTTACTGTACATCAGCACGTACGAAAAGTTCAGCAGAAGAGATTCAAATGGTACAATGTTCTACACTGCATCCTGCCTAGCCTCTCCGAGCCTGACACTCCATCAGACTACCAGACAAATTTACCTCCTCGATCTCCGCCTTTCCGTCCTCAACCCGCACAGAACACGAGAGACGGTAGACAGAAGGTCATACTGGTATCATTTCGAACTCTCCTGCCCTGCTACTCTGCCAATATTCTCCTCAACAGTCCCTTCCGGCGGACTAGACCTTCACACCCAAAATATCCATCTCCCCAATTTTCGTCGTTCCCCCCTCACCCCCCAAATTCCTCTCCACACTCACAAGCAAACTCTTAACCCCACCCCCCGCACTCGCCCCAAATTTACTCCCCTTCAACTTCAACGTTACCTCCCCATTCACAAATTCATCACTAAAAACCTCAAACCTCTGCTCATTCTCCGCCTTCCCCATACTCCCCTCCATACTCAAATCACTCTCCTCCTTGACCTCCCCCGTCTTCTTATCTTCCAATTTTCGGAAGGTGACAGGGACATTTGACCCAACCGTTATCTTCGACGGCGCTGTACTTAATTCCGAACCTTTCGCCACGCGGATGCTGATGGATGAGGGGTAGACGGCAGACGTGAAAGGGATGTAGATCAGAAGTTCTGGACTCGTCGTTGTGGAAGCGAGGGAATAACCCGCCGGCGGCGGACTCGCTATGTTCCTCACGGAGGAGAGCAATGTTGCGTTCAGCAACCTCCCTTTTTCAACATCTATCAAACTCCTTAAACTCCCCGGTTTGTTCCCTCCACCTCCCGAACTTTGTGTACCCGTACCCGCACCTCCCGCCGCCGGTTTTGAAGAAGACGAGGCTGTAGGTTTGGAGGAGGAAGAGGATGTAGAGCCACCAGAAGAAGCCTTCTTAACCTCCCCGACCCACCACCCAACCTTCGTACTCAACTGCTGACTATCCGCGCCCTTCACCTCATCGATCTTCCTCCCTCCACGATAGAATTGGAATGTAGGCATTGCCGTGATGCCACATGTTTGCGCTACATCTTTCGCTTTGTCGACGTCCACCTGCGCGAATATAGTGCCACCTGTGCTCGACCCTGCCGGAGATGGCGCATTCTGAGTTGCGAGGCGTGAGAAGACGGGTGATATGACTTTACAAGGCCCGCACCAGGTAGCGTAGAAATCGATGATGAGGAGGTCGGAGGAGGATTTGAGGGCGTTGAAGTGTGAGAGGGATGTTATTTCCAGCATCTTGGCTTGTTCTTCAGCTTTGTTCGCGTGCGTGTCGTGGTCGTGGCGGGGTTCTCTTCCTCCTCTGCAAGATCTCAGTTTCCTATATATGTGCTTCCTTGCTTGCTTGTTTGCCCGCGCACGTATATCTGCGATCTCAAATCCAGTTCCGTGTATATCTGTAACTGTATTTTGGGTGTGCGTTTCGTAAGGATATGATCGAGGTTCTGGTGGTGGTGGTGGTGGTGGTGGTCGTGGTCGTCGTTTTAAGCTGATGGTGGAGTGACGGGATGGAGGGGTCGGCTGGAAGGTTCCAACATGGCGGGGTTGCACAATGCTTGGAAATCTCGCTTGCGCGGTTACATAATCACAACCGCATTGTTTTGATTTGGAATAGGGGTACTGTTGCTCAACGGGGCTAGATTCACAGCTACTGTTCTGAAGTGCATGACAAATTGAAGAGGGCGAAAACAAGCAGTTTGTTGTAAAAGTCGCTAACTGATGGGCTATGTATACATAATGCTAAACGCTGGTGGCCACGAAATATTACCCATCAATCACGCTTCTCTATCCACACTTCCAGCCATCCGACAACAGATCCATATCCACATACAAAGTGATGTCCCTTCTCGTCAAATACGCCATTAAGATCCACATGTGAAGAGTACTTAGACTAGTGGCAGATACTTCAAAACAGTCTGTGCGCTTTTGGGCTACAAGTCCCAAGTCCCGGCTCAAATGTATTATGGGCGATACGGAGGCGGTGGACCTGGTGGACCAGAGGGTCCTGGCTGGCCAGGATGAGTAGGATAGTGACTTGGATTGTTCCAGCCAAATCCACTTTGAGCAGGGAAATTCTGAACTGGCATCGAATGGGCGCGCGCATGCTGAGGGAAAAATCTTCCTGGAGGAAAACCGTAACCTGGTGTGCCCGGAGCTGACGTGGTCTGACCCATAAGATCGGGATGGGAAGCATTATGATGAGGCCGATGCGGCATGGGCATTGATAGACCTGGCCATCCTTGTTGCTGAGATGTCTGAAATTGTTGAGGTGATCTTGCCTGGATCTGGTTCTGAGGAGGCATATTCATGCTATTCGGGTGAGACATGTTCTGGGCTGGCATGTTCTGACTACGCGCCTGGCTGGGCAGATACGCCGTCCAAGGCAGTTGACCAGGCAAAGTCTGCCCGTAGTTCCAAGGAATTCTAGCCCATGTAGGGACAGGCTGTGGCCGAGGCCCACCTGTGAATTGAGCTGGGGGATATTGAGACGAGCCTGCAAGAGGCTGAGAAGTCGTATTATGAGGGGTCCCAGGCTGAGAAGCCGTGATCTGGGGACCATTTCTCTGTGGAACTGTAACTTGAGGCGCCGTAGCCTGCGGAGCCGGAGTCTGAGGACCAGTAGCTTGAACACCAGTAGTTTGGGAGCCTGAAGTCCGAGGAGCCGTAGTTGGAAAGAGCACATTTGTTGTCCTCCGAGCCTCCAAAAAGCGATCAGCTGCTTCATGAGCAGCTGCAACTTGGTCAATAATCCCGCGCTGAACAGCCATGGCCTCATCTTCCGTCTCTTCATCCGTTGTCTCGGCAGCATCGTCTTGCTCTGGCTTTAAAGGGGTCGATCGAATATCAAGTGATCTGATTTGGTGGGCTGGCAGGCCTGGCTGGAATGGAGGTGCAGTGAGAGCCAATGGATGGTCTGACAAGATCTCTCCATAGAAATCATCATGCACATAATCTCTCTGGTCGGGTCGCTGATTTCGTAACAATCCCTGATCCCGACGGCTTGGCCAACCAGTGAAGTGAGGGTAGTCCCGATGTTCCCAGGAGAAAAAGTTGTCGCAATTGAGAATCATCAATCTGAGGTCTCCTAGAGCAATTCTGTCACTAGGATTATGTGCGAAGATGACTCTCAAAATAGCCTCAAGTTCAGCTGATATCACCTTAAACCGGTATTGTAATGATTGACCTTGTTTGTACTGTTGATAGTGTCCCCACGTGAAGAAGCGGTCATTGAAGGGTTTATCAGCAGTACACATGAAGAACAGAATTACACCAAGTGACCAAATATCACCTGCGGCCCAATTACAAGTAATAGGTTCGGCTTTTCGTATTCGTTGCATCTCTGTACAAGTATATCAGCTTCGACTTATTTCATATCGGAAAGTGAGTGTACCAGGCGCTGCGTAGCCATCAAAGTCATTGTGAACAAGTGCGCTCGAATTGAGAGGAGTAACGGCTTCTCCAAAATCAAGAAGCACAGCGTCATCCTCGCCATGTAGCTCGTCGAATATCATACCTATATTCCGTGGATTCAGATTTCTAAGCGCTACGTTCTTTCGATGACAATGCATAACACCATCGATGATGTCCAGAAAAAGTTTCTTGATATTGAATCGACGCATTTCTTCGCCTATGTAGCGAAATCAAAGTCAGTGACTGATTACTGCGACGTGGCTCAATCAAAGAATATAGAGAGCAACCACTTACGAGTAGACTGTACTAGTTCGTACAAGTCCATATGACAAAGTTCCATCACCAAATGGCCAACAGGGTCACATTGAAAGACTGCATTCAATGTGCAGACGTTTCTGTGGTCGTTTGCTTGATGGTGCATTCTGATTTCGTGCTTGACTCTGGCCTTTTGACACTTGTCATTCCAGAAGGTCCTAGATTTTCGGTTGTACGAGTTGATCGTTTTGAGTGCGCGCTCCTTTTGCCGATCTTTATCCCAGATGACATAGATACGACTGCTGGAATAACTCTCTGTCTTGAGTCTGACCAACTGATAGCGGTTAAGGTCTACCGGTTTCCCTCGGAAATCTGACTCCCAAGAACCAGGAGCTGCATTATGGGCATCGGATGCTAGGATTAGTGGTCCAGCCTGGTCGGCCATGGGAGGGGCTCCAGCCATTCCAGCTGTCCCATTTCCATGCCCACCCCCAGAAGCCTGAAAATCAGGAGCCGCGGGGTCGAGTCCTGACATCTTCTCCTCTCCAGGCCTCTCTTTAGACTTCCCCTCACTTCCTTATTTTTCACTCCCACCTCTTCCACCTGCCGAATCCTTCTACAGCCCGCACCTAGTCCACTCCTTCACAGAAAGTACGTGGAGACCTCGTCTGGGATTTCTTGCTGGAAGGCTGAGCGCTGGCTGTTTGATGCGTTGGTGTCGGAGGTGAGTAAGGCGGGAGTCGTGGCGTGGTTGACAGACTGGGACCAGAAGAGGATCCTGGCTGATGATAGTGGGTTCAGACTCAGCGCTGAGGGGATCGTGGTCCGAGTTGGCCGTCGTGGTGTTGTAGGTGTCAACAGTGAATCTCGCTTTGGTTATAGATGCCCAGATGTTGAGATGGCTATGGATAGGCGACGAAGTCGTGGATTGCTGTACGGATGGATAGATGCGCTGGTATGCCACGCTGGTGTATAAAATGAAGCCGCTGGATGAAAAGAGCGAATGAAAAGTGTAGTCAAGACTGATGATAGAGAATGTGATGGATGACGATGCTGTAATATATATGGATGCCGTATGTATGTGATAGATGGTTGAGGAAGACGAAAGGAGATTTGAGAGAAGCAGAAGAGAAAAGTGTTTGTAGATTTGGTTGACGCGAGGAAGGAGCGAGCGCCATAGATGCTGTATTATGCAGAGCCGAAAGGGGAATTGGTTGATATTGGATTTGGAGGAAGGGACGACTTGGGAAGCAACATTGATGTAGAGATGTAGAGATTACAAAGGAACGAAAATGCAAGAAACTAGAAAAGTCTGGTGGAATGTACGGCTACACAGAGTTCTCATGATTCGTATTGAACGTGATTGAACTCCCACTTGGGATGAGAGATTGCTCCAGACAGAATAAAAACACGAAAACAGGCGAAACTAAGTCCAGGATGGAACTTTTGGGCAAAGCTACTTCTCTATGGTATACACGACTCGAAATTACCTCACATGTACACTTTTTCCTTTAGCAGCTGTCTCACAAATCCCTAAACATCGCTCATGGTATCTCCTTGATCTTCGCCTCTTCCCCCAGTAAGTACGCTCTCCTCTTCCGATTAACCCTCAGTTCCGCTACTTCTGAAAGCTGCACATAGCGCGGCATAGTGATGCGTCAAATCGAGAACATTCTGTGGTAAGCTGGTGGCTTGGATGATACTTCTGACCTTCACAGCACCCTCATCCTCAATTAGCGTACGGATGGTGTACAGCAACTCTGGACTGAACTCAGAATACCATCTGTACTGCCAAGTGACCAATCGAATAACGGCAGCAACAGTCTCTCTCGTATTTTTCTCCTTCTCAAAGTCGCCAAGAATACCAGTGAGAGCTTTGGGGGAGAAGCGGATGGAGAGACATGCTCGGTAGGCTTCTACCGCTTCGGTCTGGTGGTGCAGACGATCGGCCAGGGAACCGAGGATTTCCCATTCTTCGGCGGACTTCTTGTATTGCATTTGTTGGGCCCGGTATTGAGCCATTTCGGTGCGCCAAATGGTGTAGATTCGTAGATCTTCGTAAAGGACCATGAAGAGACTGTCCAACCAGCGTTCACAAAGACGCTTGTTGTTGAAACGAGAAAGTTGCTCTTCCGTTGCCTCAGCCTGTGACGTGTTAGTTGCGAATTACGGAAGGAGCTCTCAAACCTACATCTTCATTACCACCCTTGACTTCCTCCGGAGTGATCGTATGTGGGGGTTTCTCAACTTCCTTGTCTGCTGATGCACCGATAACACCGTTCTCAGCAACCAGAGTTGGGGCAGTGGATTCTCCATTCACACTCTTCCCATCATCGGTGTGATCGTCGCCATTGATATGAGGACCTGGACTTCCTCTCAGTACGTCGGTGCTAGCATTTCGCTGGGTAGGTTCACCTTGTGCTGGCTGCTTCTCACTACGATATTCCTCCTCCATCACGAATACGTTACTCCGGATCTTCAACAGCTGATCCCATCCAATTTTCGCAGTCATCTCGGTCAGAATGCTATAAGCATGCTTGAAGGTCCCCTTGTATTGAGCGGCACGTAAGCTCAACAAACTTGGGTGGACTTGCTCTTGATACTTGGACTCTGGCTCGCTGTCAATCTCATCTAGGCGGGTCTCGGGAAGCGTCGGGAGATGGATCTCCTTCGGCTCAGGCATGATTGGCGCATCCTTATCCTGGTAGGTAAACATCGGACATGAGTTGAGAGTCGTCAGGGCATTCTCCCAATCTTCCATTGCAACATATACCTCTGCTAATCTCGCCCACGTACCAAACTCACTTGGCGCAGCAACAGTGCTTCGGTCTGCACAGCCGAGTGCCATCCGTAATCTGTCTTGTTTGAGATCTGGCGCATTGGGATTGAGAGCTTTCTGCATCAGGAATTCGGCTTGTGTGTCGAGCATCACGTAGTCCATCGGCGACTGCTTGACAGAATCGTGCAAGACCCTCACTGCTTGTACCTCCTCATTGCCCATGAACAGAACCTTTGCCAACAGGGATGAAACCTCGACGTTTCGTGTTCGGAGCTTCTCGAAGAGATTAATTCCCGATGCGAATCGACCGGTAGTGTGGAAGTATTTGAGGAGGCCTGAGGTGAGATGGTTGGAGACGTTGTTTGGTACTTGAACGACTGAGTCTGATCCGAGTTGCCAGCCTATAACTGTCAATATCGTACAAATCAGGATACCAATCTGACCTACCCCTGAAGAACAATTGCTCTGCTGCTTGTAGAAATCTGTGTTCCGTCTCGGTATTGGTGACTGGATTGAATCTCCGTACACCCATGATTTTTCTGATTGTCTCTCCACTACCATCATCTGCATAGGAGTATGCCCTCAGTACGCTGCAGAGGTAAGTCTCGAGCCATAATTCGTCTGAAGCGACTCGCTTCTCTCCCCGCTCATCTATACAGTAGCTGTCCACACTTCCTGGAATCGTTACATGTACGCGCATGTCGAGTCTCGAGAATGCATTGTAGCAGCTGGCACATGTTTAGCAGAAGTCTGGTCGTCGCGTGCCAATGGATTTACCAGTAAATCCCCTCAACAATCTTTGTGCTCGATTGGTGATTCTCCTTGTATGTGAGGGTATTGATGTAGGCAGCCAGACTTGCAGAAGATGATGCATCGACACCTGTGACATGGTGATAGACTCCGATCTGCACACAATCAGAATCTCATTGTCTGCCTTCTCGAGCTCCAGCATACCTGTCTTCCTGGGTTCCGTGGAGCTTGCTTGATCAATTGAACCAAATCAGGAGGGCCTAATTCTCTCAGCGCAGCGAGTACCTCTGTTCGCGCATCCGTGGACTCATGTAGGATCTCCTCCATGAGCCTATAAGCAGACAATCAGTATCTTCGAGCTTGAACAAGGCTTTTCGGGAGATTGCGTACTCTGGGACAGCTGGCGCAACCATCTTGGCTGACAGCTCCAGTCGCGTGGAGACGTGTTGTAACTGTTCGCAAGATACTATTCAACTATGCGATGATGTTCTCCAGAGCCAGATGAAAGGATGAGAAGGTTGGGTATCGAGGATATCGCAAGGAGGGTTTGGCTGTCAGGATCCTGATCTGGCACAGCTTCGAATTGACAGCTCTCGAGATCCACAATTCAGGAGGGCGCTTGGGCCGCCTTTCAGCCTCGTCACGTGGACATTCCGTACTGTACCAAATACCGCTTCTCTTCTTTTCCTTCCCTGTTCCTTGCCACTTGCGTTATAATTTGTCTTTCTTTCTCATTGCGCTTCTTCCAATAGTATGATGTTCAAAATCGTGCTCACTTGTCATTGAATGGGACATGGAGAGTCCACTATAGCACGAGCTTTTTTGAGACTAGGGTTGCGTCTATTAATCATTGTTGACTGTAAAAAAGATTATGGATCAGACGTATGAATGGTATGATCGATTGCATCTCTTTGGAGTCCTCTTATTAGGTGTAAAAGGAAGGGATATGAGAAATGGCCAGTGGTGCAACACTACTTACCTCAAAGGGGTGAACGTAGACGATCCACAACTCGCTATATCAAGTCTCGTGATAGTGAAGCTCCATGAGCGCTCATACAATTGGTCTTTGTAGCGAGACTTGATATGACCGCATCTGTCTTTCCCCACCCAAAGTGTGGCGTTCCAACCTGCAAATTGAACCCACAACGCAAGGCCTCCCACCAACCACAGCCAATTCTCCGCGCACTGCCGTGCATTGCAGATCAATCAGGGATGGCGTCCCACGTAGCTGTCAAAGCTCCCGCAGAGCCTCAGGGCCATTCGAGAACAAACATCCAGACCTAGACTATCAACGTTGACGTTCAGCGTGACAGCGACAGCGACAATCGTGTCGTCGACGCGCTATCAACCCAAAATAAATACAGCAACTCTGCTGCATCTAAGGGACGCGATTATCGCCAGGATCCTTTCTGGCGCACCTCTGCAAACCTACCATACCCACGATTGCGCGACCATCCCCCAGATCCATTTCACAATCAAACGTCCAACACCTACCGCCTACCACGGCAATCCCAACTCAAAATAGCAATACTTCTTCATTGACTTGAAGAACTGCATCTGCAGATTCACCAAAAGTCAACACGATCACTTCGCAGATTGCGCCCTCAAGACCGAACCTCTCATCACCCCCTCCACTCGATTGCTCCAGCGCTGCCTCAATTGCGACAGCTTCTGGCACAGTACATACGCCTGCTTAAAACCTTTCAAGGGTAGTCTTATCACCTGGCACGCCAACGAAACCTTTCCGTCGGCTTTTGGATGTCTCGAGTTTGCCCAGGATATCCATTCAGGACAATACGAGATCACTGCGCAGGAGTGGGCATCATTGAGGAATGGATGTGATCCTGCTAAAGATCGAGAAGAGGGAGTCACCCGAGTTGCACAAAAGCCGATTGATTTCCTGCCGAGACCCTACCCGCCACCTGACCGAAGCCAACCCTCTGAAGCCGAGTTAGCATCAGCGGCCGTCCTTGCGTTCAACCCGGTATTGCAGAGACAAGTAGGATCAGCACAAGGAAACAGAGGAATTCAAGGCGAGCCCTTGCCTGATCCAGCAATTCGAATACCATCTTCGTTTGATATCTTTATACTACCTACCGAAGAGGTAGAACAGTTCTTGAGAACTTTCAAGCCACGCCTTCTGGGTGAAAGAACTCTTGCAACATTGGATTATCGCTATCACCCGCAGTTTGCACAAAGCCTCGACGACGAAATCCTCAAAGACCGAGCCAACATCCCTGTGGGTGCCATAGAGAAATCTACAAGTTTGGCAGCAATTCTACATCCAGCATACGCTCCTTCCACCGGTTGGGCTTCTCCAGCTCTATTCAGTGGACCAATTCGGGCACCGTCTTCTGGACCACTTGTATCGGACTCCCGTGATTCTAGCCTCCAGTTCAGACCTGAGCTATACGTTGGAACGATCGCCGGACCTGAATTTCATCACGCTTTTGCTTCACACGCACGTTATTTGGATAACAGACACTTCGTCGCGGCTCCTCCCTCTCAAGCAGTCAGGGTAAGCCCGGTGCCTGCACCTGGCTGTGGATATACTCATCCTCAAGGTTTGACTCCTCGAGCTTTCGATCCCACACAGAATTACGGTGCTTTAGTGCCTTGTTGTCCACCAGCCGGTCTACATCAATACGCATCTTAACGAGACTTCATCGGAACACCGCCCTCGAATCCGGTAGCACCAAGCTACAGCAATCCGCGAAGTTCTGTAGCTCCAAACTCTTTCCCTCCGCTACCTTCTCAAGGTGCACTCCTGGACTTTGGTACCTCCCTGCCAAGAGACGCGTTACCATACGAGATCTCTCTCCCTGCTCTTCGTTCTGAAGACCCGACTCCGACTGTCGTCTTTGGTGCAGGCCAGTCTCAAAATTTCACAGGAACAACAACATCTATACCGGTGACTCACGGCTACAGCTTCAACCAACGTCCAAGCTCTTCGTCATACAGCTCAGCTCCAGAAGTTCTTGGCCTTGCCCAATCAGGCATATTTACTGGACCATCCAGACCACCATCACGAGACACATCTAGAGGACGAGATCCATCTACCAAGGAATTTATATCTGGCCCTCCTATTCTAGGATTGAATTCCACTATTTCAGAAAAAGCGGTCAAGTGAGCAGCCACAGGATTCTGCCCCAAAATCAAAGAAGCAGAGAAAGACTGCCGGATTCGCAGGCTTGGACGCTCCCGCAAACCCCGAAGCTACTCGCAAGACAAAAGGCCACGGTGGGCTTCAGTCACTTCTTGCAAAATCGGGTCTTGGTGCTGAACACCAAGCAGGGGTTGCTCAACAGGCTTACGAATACTTGGAAGCTGAAGCCAATCGACCAGGCGGACCAGCTCGCAGATCAGCTCCGCGTCTTTTGCCAAAGCTTCCAGGTCCATACAATCCAATTCCCAATCCAAACGCCTACCTGTGGACACCTCCAACGCAAGAAAGCGAGCAACCCGAGTATAGCTCCGTTGCATCTTCGCATCGTGGCTCGGCTTTCCACCCCGCTTCTCTTGAGTCATCCGAGGCACGTCAACCTCAGGACCTTGCGTTGACTCTGGCGACTTCCAGAGGGCCAACTCCTGTAAGCAGAGGCTCGCAAGACCTAGCACACGATCTAAGCGCGCTGGATCCTGCGCTCTTTAAATCATAAAACCCTTCGGTCCGCGCTGCTGGCCCTCTATTCCAAAAGGTAGAGGATCCTTTACCAGAAGCACGTTCCCGACGCGTTTCCCACCTGCGTCTTACGACCCATACATGCACGATGGTAAGCAATGGTCGCTTGTACCAAGTTAATGATGTCGACTGACAGACATAGTCCACCTTCACCGCTCTTAACATCTTCCCGGATGAGAATCCGGATGATGAAATCGATAACACCAAGGAACTACAGGTAAGCACTCTAAAATCTCGCTTTTGAGCTGTGACTGACCATCTGCAGATTGAAGAAGCTTTGAAACTTTACCAAGTCGCGCTGAAACTACACTCACAAGGCCCTGAGCACTACTCAGAAGCTGCCCAGGCTTATACAAACCTCTTCAAATCTGATATATTTACGTATCCCGAAAGCGAAACCGAATTTCTTCGACTCGATAAAAATCCCGATCTCGAGTTCACTGAAGCTTCGCACGCTCTTGGTTTAGACATTGCTGCTGCTGTCGCAGAAGCCAGTCCAAGCACCCTCCCCCAAATCCTATATCTGTCGTACAAGAACCATGGCCAATTCATACTGGACTGTGTCAAAGGTCGTCTTCGCCACGAACCACTAGCTGATGGCGCTCTTGGCTACCAGGCAAGAGCTGCTGTTGACAATTTTGCTCTTGCACTCGCTAGTGACGAGTCAGATACAGAACTATGGAGACGCGCAGCCCGGATAGGCGCTATGCTGGGCAGTCGGCGTATCGCGAGATACTGTCTCGAGGCAGCAGTTGAGGTTGATGACGATCCTACTGTCGCTGAGGTTGATCCCATGTCACTGGAAGAAGGATTTGCGGGTGAACAACTAAAGCAGCAGCTGGAAGTACTTTCAGATGAGACCGCACTGTCGCATCCAATTATGGGTCCGTATCTGAAGAAGAGCATGCCTAAATTCCTGTCCAAGAACATGGACCCATATCCTTTCTTGCCGGATGCAACAAAAACACTAAAAATAGACCGAGGGAAACCCGAGCCACTCGAAGCTGGTCCCGCGCCGGTCATGGTCAATCTCGAATATCGCAGTTGGCTCGCGCTTGGCGAGAAATTATGCGAGATGTCTCGTGAGCCCAATGCTTCTCGGATTCTTTTGAGCCTCCCTCCGCTCGTCTCAGGACTTCAGGAAGATACTGCACTTGCGCCCGAGGCACCACCTCAAGTCGATAATGCTGGCTCAGAAGATCAAATCATGAACGATGTTGGCACGACCGAGTCACCCGCACCCGACAGTGGCGAAGCAACTGTGGCCACTCCAGTCACTGCGAAGTCAGACGAACCCGCTGTTGAGATCGTCACAACTACAACTGCAGTCCCCATTATCGACGACCGACGACCGTCCAGCGTGTCACTTCCTACTCGAAAACGCTCTCAATCCGCAGCCGGTATTCGCGAGACCCCAGAGGACGAGAATGGAACGCAAAAACGAAGCAAGCGTATCCGGAATCGTGACAACACCGAAGGCGCTGTTGTTGATCCTGCAACTCTCTTCGCGGAGCAGCTCAAGCCTTTTGTATCAGCAGATGAAAATGTTTTTGAGTTTGTCTCATCACTTCTTAATAAACTTGGTGTTGATGATCTGGGAAGCTTGTCGGATCTCCAATCCGCCCTTCAGGAAGAAGCACCCACTGATCGTGCACAAATCGTGGCAAATACAGCTGTTCGGGATCTTCGTGATATTCTTAGAAATTGGGATGATCCGAAGGCATCTACATTTGTCAACGGGAATGCAGCAGATATTCTCGGCTCTTCCGCCAGTAGTGCCAACGCCGGCCTTGCAGCATTCCTTGATCAAGCCAAGATCGGTCCGCAGAGACTAACGAATATTCCCTGGTTTGCCGATACCGATGGCATCTCAGGATTTATCGACATGGTAAACAGCGAATGGATGCCATTCGAAGATGTGGTTTGGGAGTGGCTTTGCGTCGTGCTACCGACCTACCACGGCACGCTCTGGACAGAGGCAATGAAGGTCATGGTTGTCCGAATCATTACCTATAATGATGCCGAGGTCTTCACCCGTCTGCAGATGGAGCTAGAACACAGCACCCAGGATGCCGATAAGCTTGCACGATGGCAAGACATGGCGGAGACATTATTCGAGCTTCATATCGATATCTATTCAAGGATCACCAACCCGACTAGTGCTGTTCCCTTCGAGACTCGACTTCTAACGAAAGAGCGCTTGGATCGATGGGCCGACTTCGCAGCTGATGTTATTCGCACCCGGAAAGAGGATAGTGACGAATCACTTTCATCTAGATATCTGTGGGCTTCTGTCTTTTATGCAACTATGGCAGAAAGTGTGTCACGAGAACACAAGGTTCTTTGCTGGTCCGACTTGCAGGCACTGTTGCAAGAGTCCGGCCAACCGCCAATCGAGCTTCAGAACAATGCTGTCATGCCCGAGATTTCGGTTGAGGCAGCAGAGCGAGAAGTGTCTCGGCTCACCACCATGGACTTCTTCTTTAACCTTTTCCAGACTGACCGCTCAGATCCCGCCGCCATCATCGAGACTCTAGAACCAGTACTGGATCCCGAATCCGCCTGCGAATCTATCGAGCCTGATACTGAGGATGGTGCTACTGCTGAAGCAACGGACGGAACTCCAGCTGCCCTGCGAGACATGTGGAAATTCCTGAAGAGTGGGAGTACCTCATTACGGCTTTTCCTGTGGCAAAGACTACGCGAAGCGTATCTGAGCATTGGGTACAACACCAAAGTTTTTTCTTGCCATTTAAAGAGTATCGAGATTATCGTTGACGATCTGCGAACTGGCGACTATCTCGATAGCGCTGACGATCCCCGGAAGCATAAGCTGCTACTTTGGCTCAAGGCTCTGGACGACTTATTAGTGAAAGCTTTGACCATCGCTCTCAACGATGCGGCAACTTGCTTCGAAATTATCGACGAACGCCACATCAAGTCCACCTGCGCCGCTCTCGCTCAATTGGCTAGAGTCCTTCACACGGCTGCGATATTCGACGACGAGATTCGCGTTGGCATGACACAACTTCCAAATAACGCAGCTTATGCACCACATGGATCTTTCAACAGCTTTATCAACAAACTTCGCGAGATGCAGGTTCGGACATGGGCTCTGCAATACACGATGGTGAAAGAAGCGATGAGCCAAAACCTTGATATTTTCCTCACGCCAGATAACGACCTCGCGGACTATTTGGCACTCGTTCATTTCTCACTGGGGCTACGCAAGTGCTGCAAAGCCTCCAACAAGATCTTCCTCAAGATGATGAAGGTCGAATTGATTCGCCTGAAGCACGTCGAGAGATGGGAAGACTATCTTGGGCAGGTCCTTTATGACCTTTATGGTATTCGTCTCGGCGTTGGCACATATCTTCTAGACGAGCACGGATGTCCAACAGAACAACTTGATAGACGCACTGTTTTGAACATTGCTGATCAAATCATTATCATCGCGAATCGCATGCCGATCAAGGACCTCTTGAAGCACGAACTAAGAGGGACCCTGGAAAGAATGCAAACTGCCGTCGGTCCAACAAAATCGTCACCGCAGATGCAGCATAACCTGCGCAACTACACGGAGTATCTAAAGACATCTATTCGTCCTTCCGATATGTACAGAGCCTGGAAAGGTCAAGTGCAGGTCGACTCACTTCCCGTTGTTACTCCCGAGAGCCCACTTGCCGACAAAAATTGGTATTTCTTGATGGGCATGATCAACCTAACGAAGTTCCGAGCACAAAAGAGGCTTGGTCCTGGGTCTCAGACTGACGATCTTCGAGTTGCCGCAACATTCCTGAGACTGCAGCTTCAATTCAGTGGTGACTTCTGGGAGACATGGTATCGCCTCGCGCAATGCTTTGACCATGAGTTAGAAGAAGAGATCCTGTGGAGCGCTGACAAGATCAACAATCATCGTCCAGACCTTGTTCGTCTTCAGCGAAGCTCTATCCACTGCTATGTCATGGCACTGTCGACTGCTTACCGCACCGCTGACGACAGCTTTGAGACCGCAGAGAAGCTTTCCGAGATGTACTTCGACTTCGGCATGCGTGTCTATTCCGCTTCCAGAGAGCCTTTTAGCATGGAGGCATTTTATCTCGACGAATTCGAGAAGCATATGAGTGGATCTGATGGCATGTATAAGAAGCCTCTTCACGAAGAGCTCTCTCGCTACCGAGCTTGGAATTACGCGTTGGCTCTTTTCAAGGAATCGCTCCGAGAGCGTCCAAGCAACTGGATGTAAGTAAGATTTTCGATTGGTTGAAAAGTCGACTGACAACTGTAGGGCCCATTACATGGCAGGCAAGTGTCTGTGGAAGGCATTTCGCAATGCTAGTGGCGATTGGGATGACCGAGTCAAAGCAAGCCGACCACGAATGCAGGCTGTCCTGAATTCATTTATCAATGCAGTCAATCACGCCCCGAAAAGCAACAGTAGCAGCCGCTCCGAACCATTACTCGAACCTCATTACAAACTTGTCTCAATCGTGCATAAGCTGGTTCTGATGCAAGAAATGGAGCCTCAAGCCGCAGCGGATCTGCTCCAAAAGCAGCCGATGGCGCCAGATAAGGGAGCGCCCGTCACCATCACCAATGCCGAGGAATGGAAGACTTACATCTTGAAGAATTTCCACCATCTAAGAGTGGCTGATAAACAGCATTGGAACCATCGCATCGTTGCACGAGTGGCTACCATCCTCTACGACGAGGCGAATCCCAACTTTGACATGGCCAACGCTGCTCGGAATGAACTCAAGGACTCCATCTTCACCAAGACAATGCATATCCAAGTATGGAAGTCTGATGCCGAGCGCGCTGGTCGTCACTGTGTGTACATGGAGCGATATGTCAAGCTGATGGTCAAACTTCTGGTAATGACCAACGACAAGGCGAGTCTGGAAATGCTTGTCAAACGTGTCCGGAAGAAGAGCAATGATTTCCATCGTTTCGATAAAGTCTGGGCTGATTGCTGCCTCGCGTATCTCCGCCTCATTCGACGTCAAGCTGAGATCCCTGCCAGCATCGACGACACGTTCAAGACCGAATCTCACGAGAGTTTCGAGAACCTCTCTTCACGTCTGGATGGGTGGCTTGAAAACCCGCGTATCAGCCAGCCGATCAAAGATGCGTTCAAGGAAGTCAACGATCTCAAAAAGCTCAACGGCACCGCCATGAAGTCCACACCAATCGACGACCTCATCTCCGACATCTGGGCAGCTCTTCACATTCAAATCGCCAAAGACCTCCCCGATCCAGACCGCGGCTCGCTCGCCAATCACCAAATGGATGGCACCGGTGAATCTTCCGGTCCCATGCCAACAATGCGCAGCCTAGGACCAATGAGTCTCAACAACCTCGTCATGGATATGAACGGCACTCAGATTCCTGTCCCGGTCACATTCGCTGGATCCGAACCAGCTCGCGCCCGTAAATCCGGCATCAGCCGTCGCGAAGTCCTTAAGCGGGCCGAACAAGCGTACAGTCGCATGCCAGACCTTCCACGCCCTGCACCGGCGCCAGCTCGTCCTCGTCTATCTGAACCTTCGCCCTCTATGATTCTAGGCTCGAATGATGGAGGAGCTAAACAGCGTAGGAGTGCTAGTGCTGCGACGTCGACGCCGCATGTTGAGACTCCGGGACAGCAAATTGAGGAGGGGAATACTGATCCAAACGCGCAGCAAGATGAAGATCAAGATCAAAATCAGGATCAGGAAGAAGACCACGACGAGCACGAAGATGGCGATGGTGATGGGGAAAACCAAGACCACGATCAAGACGACGACTCGCACCACGATCATGATCTCGATCCCAACGCACAACTCTCCCACGAACAAGCCGCGCAACAACAACTCGAGTCCGAACATGCACACCAAGCTGAATCCAAAGCTCGAAATCAAACACGCTCTCAAACGCAAGCAGCTCGAGATGTGGAAGTTGAGAGCGTAAGAGGTAGCGTCCATGATAGTGCGGATGACGAGAGTGATCTCTCTGATCCACCGGATTTCGATGATGATTTTGATCCCGAGGAACTTTTTCCGGGGGGGCTGGGGGGGTTTAGTGCTGAGAATGGGAATGGGAATGGACGAGGGGAGGGAGGGGGTGAGGAGGAGGGAGATGAGGGAGAAGAAGAGGAAGAAGAGGAAGAGGAAGAGGAAGAGGTTGAGGAGAGTGGTGCTGAGGAAGAGGGGGAGGAGTGAGTCTCTGATCGCTAGACTCCTCAATTTTGATCCTATGATCTGAATCTGTCGATGAAAATGTGTATGATGTAAGAGTATGAGTATGAGAAATTAGCGTTGCATTTCTTCTTCTTGAATCCTGTTTGCAGTGTCTTCCATATGAGATAAAGAGTGTCAGGGGAAGAAGACGAGATACCCTAGCGCTAAGTCCACACTTAATGACAAGAATAAAAATCGTGTCAACGATGCAGCATATCGGAAAAAGATCAAATTCCCAAATGACAGTCACCCTGCTCTGGCCTGTTGCTATGTGGCTGTCTTCAAATGCCCTGTGGGTGTGCTCTTAGCCAATTGTGAGTATTGCCGGACGCTGTAGCTGTCACTATTGTATCTATTAGCCCAAGAGATTCTGGCGACTTGTGTTGATATCAATCTAAGGTCTTGTGTAGAATAGGGATTAGCGAATTAGCCGAGCCGCAACCGAACCACTTCCTTTCTCAGGTGAGGCGCTCCATGGAGGTACTCCCACCTATTGATCTAGGCATTCACAACTTGATTCTTAGTCTCGTGCTTCCTACGCAAATTTTATTGAACATAATCACACGGCCCTCTGAAATTGCTGTGGAATGATTCAACAGTAGAGACCCATTCTGGGGCGATGTCCTCCCTCATTGCTGGAGAGCGAAATAGACGATATTTTGTATGACACTGTCATTCTAGGAAGGTCCTGAATCCAATCTATTATCTCCATCTCCAAACTCCAAACAAGGCAAATCTATTGCCTAAAATCCGATCCGAAACACCAGCCTTCCGTTGACCTTGCAGTCTTCACTATATCCCCCATATTCACAATTCTAAAAACCAACAAAAAAAAAACCGAAATAACATTGCTAGCCGAACAGGACAGATCCCAAAGACTCGTTCCCATATGGTACATGGAGATCAGATGTAGTAAAAAGGAATTCGTGGCGCTGTGGAAATCCGCCAGAATCATCACGTCCTTTTATCGGTACATCACATCTAGCCCAGAAGAAAAATCGAAGATGTATCTCGTGGCCCAGAGACTGGAAGCCATCGCCAGGATGGGATTGTGACCATTTCGGAAAAGGACGTTGCTCCAGAGACGACCAGCTTTTCTCAAGAGGTAATGATGAGGTCAGCGCTCGACTTATGTTCGGTTCAGATGATTTCTCATTAGGAATTTGCAGAATTACCTCCCGACCCGGAGGGGGATGAGGCATCGTTTGGTGGATCTGGCAGATCCTCTGTGTCCGATGAACCAGCAGCATTGTCGCCCTTACTTGCCTTCTCGGCCTGAAGCCGCTTTCTCCTCTCCTCGGCCTTCTTGGCTCGAGCAGCATCTGCCGCTTTCTGTTCTTCATAAAGTTAGCATTGAACGAGCACTCGAGGAGAATGTCTTCATACCTTTCGACTTGGGGTGGGCAAGTGTGACGAGATTGAAATCTCTAATGGCCTCCCATAAGCCTGGAAAATCCTGACCCAGGAGAACGTCAAACGGAGTATCCGGATGGTCCGCAACATAGAACCAGGCTTTATGGCGCTTAGCGGACCTGGGCCCGGTAGTGAATCTGCACGACAGCTTGATTTTGCCGTAGGCCTTCACAGCACCAGCCATTGTCCTGGTCTCCCTTCCGTTGTCTCCAAGCGGCTGAACACCCATATCGTCCTTGCCCACTCCGTCCGCAACCCCAAGATCTTTCAGGGCTTTGAGCGATACCCAACTCTTGTGGCTTGCAGAGTCGAGCAAAGCGAAAAGCTGCACGGCCTTCTTAGAAGGATAATCCGTGTAAACCGAGATTTCCTCCCCACATGGCTTTCGTTTCCTTTCTTCCTCTGACGTGATCGACTGCATGGTGCTTATCGAATGGCTGTCAGATCGCCTGTGATATCTCTGAGGCGAGATTGTGACCGTAGGGGGCGTTGGAGGAGTTGAGCAGCGGACTTGAGTAAGAGTGTGGCTCAATCCGAATTCCTGAGACGCCGCAGCATTGCTGGCCTCCAGTATCGTATCTGGCCCTGGAACCTGTTGTAGTGGTTCGGCTTTTGAATCATATTGCGAAGAAAGGGATAGGACTGGTGGTAAAATTCGATGAGCAGTCGGAGTCGGCAGCGAGACACGTTCAGCGTTTTGCTCGTCGGCCTGTAGTCGTACTGTTAGCAATGTTCAGAGAGTGGAAATCCATTCGCGAGTAACATTCCTTGAAATTTTTACGGAGTCGAACTGCAAGGTTTGACCCTCGTATTTCGTTCCGCTCGTCAATATCAAGCGTGAACTGTACTCCATTCCCTGTCCTGACCTCGACAATGGCATCTTGGATCTTCTTCCTGAGAATCTTAAGCACTATCGCTTCCCACGGCCTTGTGTACTGCTGTCGAGAGGAAGTGGTCGCTGGAGAGACATCATCAATTGTTATTGTTGAAAATCTGCTCTCATTGGTAGATGTTTCGTTCAAATCGAAATTGTCTCGATGCAGACTCCCGACTGTGGAGATCGTGCTACCAGTGGCTCTGTTGCTGAAGACGGAAGAGACTGTTGTGCCCGCAGAAGAATGAGGACTTGCTCCGTTGTTGAATCCAACAAGCCCTGGGTTACTGCGGAGCCAATTGGCATGTGTCGGCCTGTTGGGGTCGACCAGCGACCCTTTGAACCGGGCAAACATTGGATTCTCAAAGCATGTGATTGTACAGAATACTTGCGTTAGCACGCGTGTATATGATGGAGCCAGGAAATCACTGGCCCTTGTTGCTTGCTGGATGATCAATGCTGGGAAAGTGAAGTGTTGATCTAATGAATGTAATAAAAATAAAGGAATGTATGGCCGTGCTGTGTCGACCCTGGAATGTTCATTTGACTCGAAGGAGGCCCAGGGAAAGGGAGTCGGCCATGGGCGTCCAGGCTAGTCCCATTCAGTAATCTGGAAATGAGCGCTTAGCTCCTGGTCAAAAAGGGATCAGTTCCATTACCAGCCTTTTTTGCCTTACGGCGTTTAGTTCTATCATGGATTGGGTCATTTCGTACACCTTCTGCCGTCTTGCAAACCTCGATCAAGTCTGCTGCGACCAAAAATGATGATGAGAATGCACTCCGACCCATAGAGTACTTCCCCCTTCCCCACTCAATAGACAACACTGGTGGGCGGCCAGGATGTGTCATCTCCAGGGATCATTGGCAAGGGGCCAGAAACCTTATCAGCCTGGCAGGTGCACGGCCTGGGCCTCTTTGGCCCTGCGAAAATTGCGGAGAATAAAGAGCAACCTCCCACAAGACCGGCTCTTCTGCTGACCGGTTCATCGCTCGCGAAGAGAGTGTGGGAAATGAACCACTTTTCCCGCCAACCTGCGAATAATTTGTTTGCCTCAGCCGTCAACGGATACTCCCATGCTTGAAATTCTTGGCGAACCTTGGGAAAGGTGGCTTGTATTCGTTGACTGATCTTGGAGACTTTTTATCTTCATTTGGGAGAAACACAATTGTATTTGAAGTAACCGGAAGCTGTGCGACGACGATTGTCTTATCACATCCAATTTTGACGTCACCCGTGACTGGTAAATCCTGGGGGGAGAGCATTTACATATCTCTTGTTTACGTCCGGGATTCTGGGGCGGAAAAATGCAAGATAATCAGTTGCGATTGATGATACTTGTTTGGCACTTTGAGTCTATGCCACGCGTGAGTCAGCATTCCTGAAGAATCTCGAATCTTAAGTACCGGTAGCCGTCCCAACTCATGTTGAGTATTTTTAAATGTCACCTATACCACAGAAGTTTCCGACGCCCCAATGAACACTACTTGCACTGCAGCAAATCTGCTACCTTATAAATTTCTTGTTTTAATCGATGTGGGTAATTGAGGAGAATGCACTCACGTAGCTGTAGCAACAAAAACTTCGCCTCGTTTAGCACTCGTCAATGCCGATACAGGGAGCGAGAAGACGACGGTGAACAAAGCGAGCAGACCAAGTCGCACATTCATGGACTTCACAGCGTGAAGTACAATGACGGGTACCACAATCAGGGCAGAAGAAATAATGGTAACCAGCGCAGATAGTAAATAGCTCTCTGAATACGTCACAGAATCATCACGGTCCGGATCAGGCTTCTTAAACATCCAGCCAATATGTTTGTGGTAGTAAGGCAGTATGCCATGAACCACCCACTCGGAGAGTCTGTCGGTATCGTGTCCTCGGAGGGCAAAGAGATCTGGTGACGATTCCCAGAGACCGGAATCGATGCCATCGAGAGAGAAGTCGCCTCCTTTTGGGTCGGCAAGCCATTGTTTCAAGTGAACAAGATCCTGGAGACCTGGCTGTGGCAGAGTTGATAGGGAGAATTGTTGTAGTACAGCTTTGTCTGAATAATTTTGGAGTAAGCTTGCTGGACAACTGAGATGCCTGCGTAAGGGTAAGACGCGCCGACTCACTATATTGCTTCAGAGTACTGCGGAGCCGCAGGACAAGACGTAGTTGTTCATCGTCAATGCCTTTGGGTATGTCTTCTACATTTGAAAATTTGAGACTGCCCGAACAATAGCACAAGTTTAATTGCTCCATTCCACCGTCTTTCTCGGTGGAACTATGAAATTTCCAACTCCTCTTCAGTGTATCCCAATCTCTCGCAAACTGGTACTGCTTGGCTCCGTCACCTTGAGCAAGAGACCACGCTTCAATCTTGCGCAATCTCTCTTCTAGATATGTCAGCTCTGCTTGATAGTAAAGCAGATTCTGTACACCAAGAGCAGAAAATCTTCGCAGGATTGCATGTTCGGGGTTCATGCCCATTTTTTCCGCCAGGCTAGGATAGCCTGGAACCTGCTTTTTGTCATTTGATGGTATGTTATCATCAGTTGAGTTTCTAGCCATTGTGGATTCATAGAAGGATATAATATTGGTGAAGTTGGGTTTGGCATCTGCTCCTCAATTGCACAAATAAGGAGTTTGGCAGGGACCTTCTTCTAAATGAAATGTGCGTAAAAAGGCTAGCGGCAAGCGCCTCGTGAGGAACTGAACCAGTGTTTTCTGTACATGTGGCATACATACTGTACAACCTTGTGAAGAGCCTCATGCAGAGGCTTACTCGCCTTAGTCGCTTGTAGCGTAAGTTTCGAGCCGTCTCTGAGTGGTCACCTCATCATCTCTACTGCAGAACGATTGCATTGGCTGTAAGGTCGAAGACTACCCTGCAGGGCGGGGTTCTTGCCTCTGGCCAGCCATAGACGTCACATCGAGACTGCCGTCTCGTTGGATTCATTGCTACAACAGTTCAAAGGACATAAGTTCGAAGCAATGCCTAAACAAAAGTATCTTTTAAGTTCGCAGCAAGAGTTTTGCCAGACAGGTCATCATCGCTTAGGTTGAAATACTGGAAGTTTCAGTGACGAGTATCAGCAATAAAGACCTATTTCCTGGGTTTGGTGGGAGCTCAAAATATTTCGGCTGTGGTAGCTGAGTTTGCCAGCTTGGTAGAGCCGCTATTTCTAGTACTGAGCATTCGATGATGCAACGAAAGAACAGTCCTCAGTCCTGGCTGGAGGAAAATTGAGTATTAGCACTTCGGGTGCTGGGTACATCGAGGTGTCTATCGAAACTGGTAATTGCCGCGACGAGATATGCTCCGGAGCAGCAGCAGCAGCAGCTAGGACGGTGACTTCTCGCAAGACAATATTGACGAAGAGAGCCTTGCCGTTGTGCCACCTCCCGCCCTGCTCAGCCACCACGCCCGATAGATTTGCTTTTTCGATCGGCGCACTTAGCCAATAATTTAAGCCATTAACAATCTCGGGGCTCAGCCCCGCGTTCAGGAAACTCACGTCACTCCTTACGAGAAAGCCATATTTTCTTCCTTGAAGACAAAGTCCTGATAGAAATAAAACTTCAGCTGCGTTAAGTAATATTTTTTGATTCTTGACGATTCCGTAAAAGAATGAAATGTACGATACAAAATGGAAGGTGAATGAGTACCCTTCGTACATGGCCACTTACGAAACCTTGCTCGATATACGTAAGGAGCAGCGCAGCATCGTGGACACTGGTGCTGAACAGTCGAGTTTTATCCTCAGATTTTGGAGCACTCCCTCGGCTAACGGAGTTAGAACTGTACTTCTGCGAGGCGATAGAAGACGCTTCGTCACTGTGGCCATTAACCACAAATATAACTGCAAAGAATGGATTCCCACGAGCACTATATGCGAGTCGTTTCTGACACTATTCATTGTTTAGAAACAGAGGTAGTGCGATTCGTACCATCAACTTACCGAGGCTCAAACTTCTGTACTACGATAGATGGAAGATTTCCGACATGAGCTCATTGTCAGAGGCTCTCAATAAGCTGCCATGGTCCGTTAAAGACCTATGCCTAAGTGACTAGAGTGCTCCCTCTGAAACTACTATCCCGCTGTGCACTGGATCTGTCTCAGCTTGATCTGTGCCATATGGTGGCCCAAACGCAGTTCTCTGCAGGACCTCCTTGAAATGAACAAAGGTCCCATTCGCTCTATTGGCTTTCACGATGTGAAGGTCACCAGATCGAGCCCAGCGGGGAGCAAACTTTACGAGATATCCTCAAGCATGTTGTGCAACATTCTAAAAGTGTCACAGTCGGTGCTATATCAAGCAGTTGATTGTCGCTGCCTTCCATTTCGCAAAAAAGGTTGGAGGTTGACATTCAATGATAGCCAAACCGGCGCTCGAAAAGGTGAGGCGGGGGGCCGGTGGGTCGAGGTGCAAGTGGGTTACGACTGGTGAGCGAATTGCAATTCCTTCTACATTGTTCTATCGAGCATATATTACTGAAATTCAGTCGATTCATGCGATCTTACAGGAGCGCGTCTTCCCCTCCCTGATTCTCGCCAACTGAACCCCCTTATTAATGGTCTCGCTAAGTGACCACCTGTATTCCAAAACAACATACCGCATCACCAGATTGGCGAAAGACTCTTACACTGATTGCTCGACTCTTCAGCCTCTCTCGCGTGATTCCTTTCATCTTCAAGAACTTATCACTCAAAGTCAGTTTTGATTCCTTGATTCAAAGAGCCTCTATGCTTCCACTGCATACTCGGGCTCGGTGGTCCTGATGCCAAGCTTCCTGTTGATTCGGTCCTACCATGTCCCGAGACACGCCTAGACCTCTGCATCTCCTTCTTCATATTCTCGATTGCCTTTTTGTATTTTTCTGCTCTCTCATCCTGGTCCTGCTTTCCACGCACTACCAGTGGTGACCACTCTGGAAGTCCTATTCCTGGATGAATAACTATCGACTCGACCTCTGGCCAGCTGCCAGGCAGACGTTTCTCTTGGGTCCGAGCTACGATCCGCGGGAAAAGGATGTGGACTCGGGGACGAGTTCTGGAGATCAGGTCCGGATCATGTCCATCAGTTAGTGACGATACAGGGTCGAATCGTTTCGATCGCCACTCCTCACGGTGGGCAAGGTCGAGCTCCATATCTATAGTGACTCGCAAATTGCCCGCTTGAGCACTATTCCAGACGTCAATAGATGAATTCACAACTGCGAGGAGATCCGTCTCAAGTGACTCCATTTGTGTCGCGCTGACTAGAGGGCCAAGGACCTGGAATATCTTAGAGACGACACTGCTAGCTCTGTTGCAGTTTGAGGTGCGGAACTTCTGCTCGGACTCGGGGACTGATGCAATTGCCATATCGGCATCTAGCTCTTGAAGTGCTCGCATTGTGAGAGCCGTCCAGACGTTGGCTGAGCGTCCATGCTGGCTGGCTTTATTCAAGGTATCGGATATCTTACCAAGCAACGTGCCGAACTCGGGGTTCAGGAATGTGAGTTCAGAGCGGAGAGGCTTCCAGACGTCGTCGTATATTGCGGCAGACATAATTCGTTGAGCATGGGCTGCACAAAGTTCACTCGAGTCCTCGGAATCATCGATTGGGACAGACTTGAAGCAGGAGTCTTCCGTGACGAGTCGTTTGTGCACCTTTTCCCAATCCTGTGCAGTCAATAACTACAAGTGCCGGACGGGAAGTGGGGACTTACCTCTTCGTCAATATCGTGGAAGTACTTCCAAGCAATCTCTTCGATAGAACCACATATATCTGCGAATTGCTGCTCGCTTAAGTTGTCAGTATCTTCCACTACAGGTAGAGTTGAGAGGCATACAAATACGCAGCTGTCTTGTTTTCCAATGCAAACTCCTTCTTGATCGTTTCGAGCTCTTTTGCCATATCTTCCTTCTCACTCCTAAACGAATCTTTCGCTCTGTTGAGGATGTCATATCTTTCCTTGATTTCATCTAGCTCATCGGCCTGGGACTTAAGCTTCTTTTCCTTTTGTTCGGCTGTTATAAAAAGTTGCCCCTTTTCGGCCTCCAGGGCTGTCACCCTTGTGCTGCTCTCTTTACTTTTTCGGGCGAAGTCCTCGTCCAGCTCCTTCATGCGTGTCTCGTGGGTCTGTTCATAAGTTGCCACACGTTGATCAAAGTTTTGCTGCATGATAAACTGTCTTTCGGCCGTTTCCACTTCAAATCGTCTCTTCACTTTTGTTCTTTCTTCCTCCAGCTCCTCCCTCTCTTTGGCAATCTCTTTCAGCTGGTCCTCAATACCCGCCTTTGCTTCGTGGTCCAAAGCCCTCAAAGTGATGATGGTAGTTGCGTGTGACTTTACTAAGCCGTCTTTCTCGTCACGTTCTTCTTCCAGTTCTTCAACTCGTCTCTTGAGACCATCAATCCTACTAAGATCATCCATGTGCGTCTTGAAAACTCCTTGTAAATTGTTGATCGCTCGTTGAGCCGTGTCCATTCCTTGAACAGCCTCACCCACGGCATGTGTCCAAGGTCCGAGGGTAGATTTGTGCTTTGCGTGCTGCGGACTGGCTCTTTTGCCTTCACGAGACTGTCCTTCGCCGTTTGGGCTCTCCGTCTGCCCATTGCCAGTGTCCTCAATGTAGTCGCGGATTGCAACGGTGGCAGGGACTTCATCAATCTTATTGGTACCAGATGCGTTCGTGTCACTCTCGTCTGTCCCACTACCGTACCAACCTTTACTGGCCTCCCTTCGACGATTCTTTCTTCCCATTTGTGCTGGGTATTCCTGCTTAAGCCATGTTATCTATCATATTTATCCATGGTCCTTTCTTGCACTCCAGCTTGTGAGAGGGTCGCTTACTCGTAGCACTGGAAACCCTCCAGCCACTTGCGTCTTCCTTCCGAGTGGATCACTCAACCGTCGACGGAACGATCCGAATCGCGCTTCAAATGTTGAAAGCTCACGGTTTTTCCTTATTGAGAATGTGTGGTTTGACATTCGTGCCGTTAATTTTGATTAGCGGTCTTCCTCTAGGACCCCGCGAGTATATACAAAGATTTCGGACTGGCAGACTTCTCACACAGTGAGTGGTAAGGCGACAGCACCCTCCTCCTCTGTAATAACTAGCGCTTCGATTGAGTAGCAACTAGGCAGTTCACGACGCCTCATGTTCCGCCACCAACAAAGTCGAGGATATCGGTGGCTCCAGGTGCTGTAGAGCACACAACGTGTCGGCGTCTGACTGGCCGCGATACCAACTGCATTCTATTGACACGGCATGCATGCATTTTGAGACATGATTCTTGATAGGGCCACCGAGGCAAGCGAGAATCGGTTTGCTGTGGGTAGTGTTGGTTGATTGCTTGGCTTGAACCGCCAAGCTCGATATGCGGCCGGCATGAGTATTCCGCCACCCGCAGNTCCGTCGAGTTCGTCCAAAAAGATTAACTTGCCTATTTCTGGGAGGCCAACAACCTAGTAAAGTAGATCGTCTTCATGGATTTTCTCGTTCGCTTGCCTCTCGGCCTATGGTAGCAGCCGTCGTACCCTGCGAGTGAGGATCCTACCTGATGGACTCGGACGAATATCGCCAGCCTTGTATGGACGCTCAAGATTTAGAGGAAGACGACAATCCAATGAATTATTATCTGCCTGATGTTGTATCCATCAGTGCAACATGGCTACTTCTCATTGGCTGTTGCTGGTTGACTTTATGCAGCCTGCTTGATGGGATGTCTGACACCATCACTTATTCACTGTCGGCCGCTTTCCTTGACCTCGAGGTCTTGATTTGGAATTTTGCCGAGGAGCTCACGAAAAAGTCATGATGATTTTTGAAAGGAAGACCGAGCCACTCCGGTGGCTGATGTGTGTCAGAGCAGCAGAAATAAAAAAAAATGGATTTCGAGGGTGTGAATATGTTTTTTGCTCATTGAGGCATTTCTAAGTTAATAACATCTGTCTCATCACGTTAGCTCTGGAGCCCACCGTAAAGCTGACCAGCTCGGCACGACAGGCTTATCTACGGGAGGGCAACGAACACTAATGCACGTCACCCGTCGAACTGCACAAGCTTCAATAAGGGGTAAGACTTGGTCAAAGCTCGGGGTCAAGAAGTGATAAGGAAACCAGCGCATGGGGTTGTGTCATTCAAGATCACAGCTTAAGTCAGCGAGCGCCCCACAGTTATCCATGGCACGCGGACGGTCTTTGATAGCTGCCAAAGCTCAATCAGAGCCTTCAACGAACCGAGCACCGAAGAAGAGGAGGAAGCGAAAGCTCAAGATGGATAGGTATGAACCGGCAACCATGAGAGGCCCGCGACTCAATCCAGAAGATCGACTGAGAAGCCGCTTCTAAGAGCCGTTAGTCCTTCTACATGTCTTGGATAGGACTGGCGAGCTTCGGATCTCCCGATGCCCCTCAGAGGATCGAGTCCCTGATCATCTACAACTGCGTGAATTGAGGCGGACATTTTTAGACCAACTTGCTTACGTGTGTGACCACGTTAAAGGCGGAGATACTGTTACAGCCATGGCCCTAGAAGCGCAACCCTCTGGTGTTACTTTCTGGGTCACCTCCAATACCAAAATCTCGTCACTGACGGCCTCTTTTCTCCAAGGGATATTGAGCACCTTGAAAAGCCTTACATCTTCTCTATCCCACGTCCTAATAACTAGTACGGAAAATGACATTTTCCAGCGCTGTGTTGACTTCAATATCAAGAGAATCAAAGGAAATCACACCCTTTTGCAGAGGCCCCTGAAACAATGCTTGACATTTCTGAGAAGCTCGGACGAACCAGAAGGTGAGTAGCCACAACAAACTTCTATTTTGCCGCAATTAATTCAGCGCAACAGATCGAAGACTTACAAAGTGACTCAAAGAATTTCGAAGCTTTAGGGATGACTTACCAACGCTGTGTCGCTTTTCATACGAGCAGAAGCATAGCCAGCATATGAGGAGAGTTCAGAAGCACATCGGTAACAGTCCTCCCGAGATGGGTGCGGCCGAGTCCAGTAGACAGAACTTTATCATCACCCGGCATTATATTGGACGTCTTGGGTCTCATTTGAAATCTGCAAGAATACTCACTGTTGCTGGTTAAAGAATGCCAGAATTATTTGAAGACTTCACTGTCAAGATTTGGCCTGCGCCAAAATCTCCATCGTTACCACCCCCGACTGATTAACTGACGACATGGAAGGGGATCATAAAGCGAATGCTCCCGAAGGACTCAGATGAGATTCTGCATTACTAAGAGGCTCTAGCAGTTATGGATGTCAAGTTCAATCTTCAAGGCCGTCTTGAAGCCTAGTTCTAAAATAAGGATTTCAGAACAAGGGTCTACGCAGAACTGAATTTGCTAGAATACTTTTATAGCAAATGATTGGCATTTGTTGATGATAATAAATTTATTGGTTGTAGTAAACCAGCGTGCTATTGCTGCTACCATTATATTTGTCTTCATCTGGGCGGCTTCGTACGGCCCTCCTCCTATGGGGTTCGATATCTCAGTTGGCGGCCTCCAGATCTTATTGATACGGCAGGGCTGCGCGAGAAGAAACATCAATGGGACATTATGAATAAATTGATTGCCCAGATCAGATTAGATGCTTTCCGATAGATTGAGCAGCATAAAGGACCTAGTCTATGGCATCTAGATTCAACAATCGGAATTACTCGTTTGCTAGAGCTCAAAGAATGCGTATCAGTATTGCTCCCTCGTAGGTGCATCGACAAAGCTTGCACTGAATGTCCTCTGATTTGCCTGTAGTCAGTTTCTCGCCTGGAAAGGCGCTTGTGGCGAGAAGTGAGGATTGCAGGATCCAGAGTAAAGAGATCGGTTCTCCAGCTACGTCAGATTCCTGGCAAGGGTGTGACGATTCAGATTCGGATGGTGGCGCTCTTTTGTAAAGGGTTTTTTGAAATTCTATCGATGAATCTAGCGTGCTCTATTCTTGGGTTATTGATAATCGTCGACTTGTGTTGGGACGGCGGATGTGAGTCAACAGACTTATAATTCGCGAGCTTTAATAAGGACCAAAAATTGATGTGATATTCTAGATACAACAGAATAACAACCATAAACATAAAGATGTTCTTAAATGTCCAGTGTGGACCCGTGACCTGCGAAAGAGAATATCCCTACTTCCATCTCTCACTCCATATCAATCTGCTCCGCCACTTGCATTTCAAGCCTAGGCGTGTGATGAAAAGACGCCAAGGGACTATCAAGAAATTCGCGACATTCGGCATCTGCACCCTAGCTAGCTCTACTAAGCTGACATCGCCAGACAGGAAATCGCACCAGAAATCTTCCCCCTCTTCTAAATACTGCCAGATCAAACGTACGAGTTCCAGACAGCTCCATACTCTTTCATCATGACGGATGTTCACGGCGCCAGTTTCCAAGCCAACCGCAAAATCATTCAGAGCGATAAGGATAACGACCTTGACCTTGATATCGACGCCTAAGTGAAACATGCATGCGTTATTCAGATAGATTATAGAATGAGCTTTGGATTACTATTGATAATGAATGGATTATGTCACTCGGTAAAGCAAGCTTGAACAGAATTATATAGAATGTTAGGAGTATAGACTAGGCAGATACAAAACAGACCGCCGATAACAAAAGCCCAATCATTGGAGATTTTTGGGAGACCAAGTAAGCGCTGAAAGCTTTTTTTTTAAAGAAATTTGTCGATGAGGTGAAGAAAAGTGGAATAGGTGCTTGGAATGGCTTATCACTCTGGAATCACCTGGAAGAGACTTGAGAATGTCAAGAATATATCCTTTGACCAGACTCATTACCACATCGAAGATGTGAAAGAGGGCTCAAAGATTAAATTTCTGATACTGCCAAATGCTAGTGGCCAGCTACATGAAATCATCATGAATAATTTCTAACGTCTTATAACCTACACAATGTCAGTGAGGGGACGGCACTGCAGAACTTATAAAACTAAGCATAATTGCTTCGCTGCGCACAAGTACCGCATCAAGGCCCAAGGCGGCGATAAAGATCATCCAACAAATTGCATCTCGGAAAATTTCTTATAAAGCTATCCTGATATCGCACATCTTAAAGACAGATGACCTAAGCCAACTACAAAGATATATACTAAATAAAATGGCGGAGTCGATAGCTTGAAGTTTCTATCGGATGGTGGCCATTCTACCCCAAGTACTCCTGAAAACCGTATGATTGAGGAGGAACACGGTTTCATGATCACACTTTGACGAAGAAGATTTTCATTGATGATTCTTCATTCTTGACTTGAAATGTTCCGAACTCGAGGTCAGCTTATACGCTGCATCAGCACCTTAACAAGGTTCTGGGCAAGTTGACCACCCTCCCCGATCAAGATCAGGAATTCAGGACAGTACATGAGGCTTTCGACCTCACATGCTGTATATAGCATGACCAATGACCTTAGATCGTCCACGCCATCGACAAGATCCGGAGTATGGGTATTAGAGAAAGCGTACCGTAATAGCTTCACAATGTCAGGGCGCCGGGCTTCATACAAAGTGAAGGTTGTCAATGTTCCATGGAGTTTGAACAAAGTGAGAGTCTTCAAAGACTCGATGCCCCATTTGTCGGCAAACACGTATAACTGTCCGTGGCCAAGGAAAACTGTACTGTAATCCTCTGAGGGATCAGAGTTCTGTCGAACTCTACACCGCGATGCCGATGACATGCGAGTTGTCTCTGTATCATAGAGTTTGTCATGAAGCGACTGGCGCAAGCGGCTACTCTTCGACAACTTCTTCGCTTTCTTTGGTTTCTCGCCTATCATGCCCCACCCAATTTCGGCTGGTTCTGGCACTGGCTCATACAGCTCTGGCTCATCCGGCACCGGCTCTGGCACTGGCTCATGAGGCACTGGCTCCCCATCGTCTGATATAGCAGGCTGTACAATATCCGGCGGTTCGACTGTCGGTACATCAATGAAGTCTGGGGTAGTGTAGTCTCCAGTATACGCAAACTGACAGAACCGTATGAAAGTGTCTTCGTCAATGTCCTCAAAAACTGCCTTCCCAGCAAAAGCTTCTTTCATAGACCCATTGATAAGAGCATTGAGCGCTTTGGACTGCTTGGCAATAATAGCTGCGTGGACCGTGAATTCTGCCTGGGCCTCGCCGATGATAAACACAAATTGCTTAGATCTGAACACACTACGCCAAAGAGTAAGCTTCAAACCACAGGCAGGAACGTAAATACTAACTCTGAATCCAACGCTGCCATGATAGAAGCCTCACTGCGCAAGCTAGAAGAACAATTCGACTTGGGGTTTGCTTCGTTTGCAGGTGTCGCAACTTTCGTTCCTGGGGTAGCTGGCACCAACTATCCCAATAGGAGGAGGGTTTGGGACTTTAAGTCAAGATTCAGCTTAGTGAAGCTAGTTTAAAGCGCCAATGCCGATGCCGCGGGAGGGGGCCCAATCTATCCCCCGGCCTCAAAAGCCCCTGTCGCAACACCTGCTGCTATCTTGGCTCTAGCCAGTAAATCACTTGCAATCGCCGCCTCGTGGCCGCTGTCGGTCTTGTACTTCCACATCCTGTACAGGTGGCTTGACAACGAGAAGCTCCAAAGACGTCGACTTCTCAGGCGATTAGGACTTGCCACTTTTTTGCTCAGCCCAACCGTACCTGGGGCGCCTATTCGGAAGGGAGGAAGAAGAACAAGACAAGCCACGAGACAAATATGTAAACCCTGTGGGGGAGCGAGATCACATGCACGCAATTACAGCAGTCCATCGGTAGCCTCCTACAGCTAGACGAGCTTTCTGAAATACCGGGAGAGAGGATCTTGTTAATTTAAGGACAGATTCGAGTCGTCAGTTAAGCGTTACGCAGGAGAAAGAGATTGCGTGCAACTTAGCGTTCCCCTCTGCCAATTCGGACGATAGTTTCGAGGTCATTGCTGTCTACGTGGAAGAAAGCTGCGATGAGGAAAATCACAATTCGGGTAGCAGCAAGCACGGGAGACCTCTTCACCCAAGAGTTACGGCGGAAACCATTCTTCCACTTGTTGAAACGGGCGTAGGCACCTCCTTGCAGAAATGTATGAAGATATTTAGAACTAATTTCCTCGAGGGAGACCAGATCGGCCGGCCCGTTTGGTCCAGAAATGGTAACTTGAGCAAATCACTTGAACACTCAGCCTCAACTGCCATCTGAACGTCCTTGGTTGATATGATTGTTTGGCTAAGCTCCGATGCTAGGGACTTCGCTATTGCTGTAGAACGCAACTTGCTCGCTGCCATGGCAACACACATAGTACGAACAGCATACCCGACGCTCTCTGTCCATCCCGCAAGTATCTTATGTAGCAACGTCCGCGTCGTCCCGAACAGGGTCAGCCTCCCGGGCACCTTTACAATGATCTGTCACCATGTTCAAAAGATCAGCGATTCTCTCACTTCCCGATCGTGTAACAGTACCCAGCTGATCCTTGCCCCAAAAAAGGCTCCGCTCTGGATTATCGAGCTGGATTCTATGCTTGTCTCTGGCCTCTGTAGCTGCGTTCTCCCAGTGAAGAGGCTGGCTGCTAGAGTGTCTTTCTTCCTCCAATCCGCTGACTTCCACACTGTGCATATGACTCATTTGAGGAGATTTTCGACTCATAGACTCTGCATGACTCCCAGTCCTTTCCGTCCACTGATTTCCAGCCCGGTGGTGGGGTTGAATGGCGGACCCAGAGTCTGAACCACAGAGGAGGACCGAGTCTTTGCGAATGCATGTATTTCAAGAGAACATCGGCGGCGTCGTACTCAGGATCTGTTCCGCTGGATTCGGACTGAACCACCCCAAGATTGCAGGCAGACATCCGGAGCTCAACGCGACGGAGATGTGTAGTCTGAGCTAGAACTCTTAGGATTTTGTGCCCCTGTAAAGATTAGTGGTGAGTTTATGGGTTTCGCTTGACCTTCTAATTATTTTCCAGGGAAGCTTATCTGAGTGATAACTTACATCAGTTTCCAGAGGATTGAACTCGGAGATCACGACCTCGATGTTTTTGGCCACGAGAAGTATTTCTTGTAACGATATGAGACTTATGTGCTGTTCCTCATAGTTGCCTGTCAGCTCCAAGCTCTTGAGTTGCTCCAGAGTACCTGCAATGACATTGACCGGGAAGAGAAGATGTAAATCGTCACAGGCAATCTCCAAGTAATTGAGGTTATTTAAGCAGCTGAAGACGTGCCCCATGACCGTCCGGGTCCTTTCTTGCAGATATTCCAATGACTCGTCAGCGGAGACTTCCAAAGCAGGCTCGACTATTTCGAGTGACTCTAACAGCCACCAAGCTTGTACTGGGACTCTTGTAAAGAAATGGATCAAGTTCATTCGATCAAGAGTTAGGAAGTTGAGATCGGAGAAGTTCCAAAGGAGGTCGAATTCTTTGCGTGGATGTGTCCAGTGATATGAGGTGAGGGACAAAGTTGTCATGGAAGGCAGGCGCTTTCCAGTGGGTGGCAGGGTCTTAAAAGGTGTCAGGCCTGAGAAGTCTACGACCAGACAATCGATGGAGCACTCAACAGCTGGATCCCACAATTCATATGAAGCAATTTCGTCTCCTGCTCCGTTAACGACGAACAAAATAAAGTGGATAGAATTCCCTACCATCCCATGGAGTAGGAACCTGCTCTATCACCAAGAAAGTACACTTGAAAGACACTCGACATCCTTGTGGCTTTGTTTTATTGTTGAGGAATGATGATAGCCATAAAGAAGCCAAATATGACAACCTGTAACCTGTATGATCTCCAGGCTCGATCTTGTTTTCAAATCTTGGAAAAGTCAGTGGAAGCCTGAGCAAAGAGATTGAGTAAATACTAACTGCACTTTCTTCAGCTTCTGGCAGCTCTCAATCAAATGGCTCACATGGGTCTCAAATTGGAAGTCGCGGACATGTGGAAGATGTAGAACAGTGGTGACATCCTGGATTGTAGACTAAGTATACCTTAGCATGGATGGTAATCAAAGAAAGCTCAAACGTTTTGTTTACCAAGAAGCCATCTTTCAAATGCCCAGAAACATTCGGCAGTCGATCCATTATAAGATGTCCGCTCATGTCAACCAAGCCGTATCCCAATGGTTTCACAATCGTATTAAACTCCTGAGAAGTCAATCTGCAAGTACGAAGCCAGTTGTAGAACTCGTTGGTGAGGGCACGGCGGCCATGATCGGTATGAGACGAAGGGACGTGGTTCTTCTTGACAAGCTACGGCAACAACTACGTTAGGTCTCCTGCTAGTCATAGTCAGGTCGAGAGTAGACTCACCTCTGCGAACACCATGTACCAGATATCAATGTTCAGCACCACAATGCCACGTTTGAACTCAGCCTTCACCTCAGATATTTGGGCTTCGTTGATCGAGAGGGATGCCATCTGTGGTAGATCCATGTGTTCGCGATTAGTGGCGTAATTGGATGAAACCATCGTAGCTGTTGTTTCCATGGTGGTGATCTCAGGAGATCGAGACGCATGAAGGAGAAGGTAAAGAAAGTGGAAAAGGGAAAGGAATCGTGTTGAAGTAAACAAAGATTGTGGCCCCACTTTTAGCAAGGCTAAACGAGATCACGCTAGTGCCTACCACTAGTCTTTCTACCTCACTTTGAGAAGGTTATCTCAACTTCCAAATTGGCATCACACCTTCAAATCTGGCCCATTTCATCTTGGTTTCTGCCCAAATCGCCACAGGTGTCATCTTATCGCACGTCCTAATCGACAAAGACGACTATGAAGCGCCATTTTTCCCATCTAGAGAAAACTCGCATACTCGATGGTTTGGAACCAGCATCTTTTTCTCTCCTCGAGGGTTGCAAGACTGATTGAATGGCTGACCAGTACTCTACTTCTTGAAAGGCATCTCCGCAGCCGTACTGCACATGGGAAGACAGTCAGGTCTAGCTAACACATGATCGCCCCCCCTTCCCCCGGGCCGACAGAAGCAGCAGCCATGAAGCAAAAGAAGCCAGAACCGCAGACGGATCGCATTGCAGTGTTTGGAAGCCTAAATCTCAAGAGTCCCCCATTGACCCCCTAATTTCAACGGCGAGAAAACTCATGTATACCAAACAGACATTTGGACAAAAAAGGGTCGTCCTTCAGGTTCAGTCGGCTACAAAGAACGAGGATACTGCTATCTAGAGTAAAGTCTCATGGGCTCTGACCACAAGTTCTCAGGTTCCAGGAAGTAAGGGAACCAAGTCATCAATGGAATTTACAAGAGTGTTGAGTCAGGAGCAGGGAGTCGGGCGGGACAACATATGGCGAGGGAGAGGAAGGATTCAGAGGTCGTGATCTGGCGTCTGACCTGGATAAGCATCACTCGTAAAGGACAACATGCGAAGGCAACGATGGGAATTTCAGAAAGGAATACAATAGAGCTATCACTGAACACAAGGGTACATACAATACCGTCCTACCAACTACCCTCGATTTTCGACTTGGCCACCTGCGAGCTGAGACCCAAGAACGACAACATCCGTAAGAAGAACAAATTACTTGATACCACTCATTAGTATCCGCAGCTGCGACTATCGGAATTACATCTCAACTCTCCTCTCCCACCTACTCGGCGCCTCAACGGGCTGTTGCGTCAGCGCGGGCGGCAGATACCCACCTTGGCCATGCCCAGGAGGCGAACTCGGACTTCCAGCCCATTCTCCTCCAGCGCCAACTTGACCCTGCTGAACAGCAACAGGATTCTTATACTCCATTACAGGAGTCTGTTGTTGGGGTTGTGGTGTATATGCCGGTGCACCTCCAGCAGCATATCCGTCAGGACCAGCAGCTGCAGCAGCATCATGCTTCGCTTTCCTCGAACCAAGCACTTTCCACAACAGAAGACCTAGCAGAAGAGCGACAGCCACAGCACCAATGGCAATACCCACAGTCGCGCCTGTGGAAAGTTCAGATTTTGACTTTTTGGTCGTGGCGCCCCCAGAACTGCCTGCAGACTCGCTGCTGCTCGAACCAGATCCCGATTCCCCATCTGAGTTATCAGTCGCCGTCGCTGCGGCAGCCGATTTGACCTCCATAGTGATCGTCGTTACACCGCCATCCTTCAACGTGCTTGTCACAGTCTTGGTCGCACTTGTAGCCACGGGGTTTGTGTTCACGCCCGTGGTCAAGGCCCCGCCCCCAACTTGACTCGCAGCTGTTGCAACTAACGAACTCGCGACAACTTGATCGTTAGGTACACAGATACCAGCATACCCACGAGAAGGCAAGACGCCGTATTGGCCAGGCTCGCAGCAGAAGTATTGGTCGTTCTTGAGGATGTACATATTCCATGTTTGGTTGGCGCAGACAGGAAGGTTTTCCACCGTGGAGAAACAGTCGGATCCTGAAATAAGTGTGTCAGTATATTTTCTTTTGTCATGATTGCATTAACGGGAGGACAGAGACATGCCAGTTGGACAACAGTACGGATAGATCGTTCCAGCACAGAGCTGCCCTTCAGGGCAACATGTCGGATTCACGGTCTCAGATCTGGTCGAACATGCTACTGGTGCGATGGCAGGACAGTCGGCACCTGGGAGACCAAGAGCCCATCCACCTTGATATGCGGCGCGATTTTGGAGAGCCTGAGGAGCGAGAGGTGCGAGGTTGTATGCTTGGGCTAAGAGAGGCAGGATTGACAGGAAGGCGACAATGCGGAAGAGTTGTGACGGAGCCATTGCAGACCGTCTAGAAAGTGTCGACGACTTGAAAGTTGTGGATTCGAAAAAGGCGACTGGGGACGGGGAATGAGAGCAAAAGAGGAGAGAAGGCGGCAGAGGCATATGATATATGAAAGTCTCGAATCCTTCAAGCCAAATAATATTGTCGGATCAACCAGTATCCCCTGCCACGATGGCCCTCGGCCAGGACTTTTTGACTTCATATTTCCACCATTTCGAAGTTACACAGCATCAATCGTCAAGGCAGACCAATTCATTGGAATTCGCCAACGAGTACCCCGGCTTCACAACCCAATCAAACCAGAGCATCAGGCAACATCCAGTCAACAAGTGGGTAGAGGAGCACAGCCACGGAATCTTACATTAGTATTCAGTATCAGAAAGACTAGAGAGACGAAATGCTAACGAATGGGATGATGAAAAGAGGAGGGTGCTGGTGCGGCTGGAGACGAAGGCTTGCATATAAATCCGAAAGATGCGGGGGTTCAATTGGTCGCTTGACTGTGGCTTGAGCCATGACATGGCAACTGCCGTGAGAAATAGCAAACGGATAATTGGGACCTGGAACCAAATAGGATTTGGTGCCGAGTGACACGGAAGCTTATGTCAGGGTCGCAGCTGATCACAAAGTTGTCTCATTAAACTTCTAACATCGGACGACCCTGACGGCCAGGTCAGGAAGATGACGATGAGACCGTTGAGAAATGCGGATAATTCATTCATCGACAATTGCCATGATGGCTGAACACTCAATTCCAATCGCCAGTAGCAGAATCGAAGTCGAGAGAGAACAACGATTCCCGGGCCTGCAAATCATCGCTCAGTATCCACTTTTCATACTCCTGCAACAGTCTCAAGTCCCGATAGCAATCATTGCACACAACCATCCCACACCCAGGACACATCGCAGGACCACATTCAGCAATGAAGTGAAAGGCCTTCTGGTCGCATCGTCCGCAGGCATGTTCACCCCCAACCCGTTGCCAGTCTCCTGTATCATGCCACGGTCCTTCGTTAGGACGAGGTATTGTTGATTTAGCTGCTTCTTTGATTCTTCCTAGGACATTCCACCGATTGATCGTAAGGCCTCGACGATTGAGGATGCAGAACAGAGGAGTGTTCAGGTCCCTCGGGCCAAGAATCTCAAGTGCTTCCTGCACTCTATCTTGCCTAGAGCTGAACTCCTCTGCTTCATACGATCGCCCATCCCAATTCAGATTTCGAATCAAGCTCTGGAGCTTATTTTTGCTCTGCTCGATATTTTGTGTCAGTCGAGACATGTACGCTCGTCTGGCTTCGAATAACTTTTCCAAGACCACGTGGTCATGATCATCTGGTAGTGCGCCTGTTGTCCTCGAACGCCGAATAGCATCCCGGAATACTCCTTCCACATATGCTTCGGTTTCGTTGTTCTGGTTTCCGAGTTCTGTCTCTGCTTTCTGCAACACCCGCTTCGTCTCGGCAATCTCCGTCAAGACTCCCAAATTTCTGTCTCGATACTGGATCCAAGACCGAAGTCTGAGACGATACTCCTGGCTAATAGCAGCTTTCCAACTGACTGCTCTGTATTTTCGAGTCGCTTCGTCCGCAACGCGAGCTTTTTCTTCTTCCTCTTCGCTGACTTCTGAGGAGCGACTCTCGCGGCGAAATCGTGCGCTCGCTTCACGATCGATGTCTTCTCTTCTCCGACGGGCTTTCTCCACCAGATCTTCCTCATGCTCGGCATCATTCCCATATCCGTTGGCCCAATTGCTTGCCTCAAAGGATGATCCGCCCCCACCAAAGCCTCTCTCCCACCATCTTTCATTTCCACCCCTCCTCACACGAAGGACATCATACTCGGTCCTTCTCCTTACATCACCCAGAACTTCCCACGCACGGGACAGCTCCTGAAACTTCTGTGTTGCACCACTTAGATCATCACGATTTTTATCCGGATGGTATTTCAGAGCCAGACGACGATAACTCTCTTTGATGACGGAAAATGGTGCAGTTGGACTGACTTCGAGAACGGCGTAGTGGTCTGGGGATGCTAGGGGTCGTGCCATGCCATTGCGCGACAGCGATGGCAATGACAACTCCGGCTCAAACTTCTCAAATCCAGTGCGAGGACGAGTATGAGCATACTCCAGCTATGAAACACACTCAGCCAGGACGTACATCGAGAGAGAGAAAGGCCAAAGAAAAAGGAGCGTCCGATCAAGAGAAGTGTTGGCTGCAGCCTGCGCGCCTTTTGTTGAGGATGGGACGTGGATGGGACGAATAGCTCGGCCCTGATAATGAAGAGCGAGCGACCAACACCAAGACCCATCCTATCGAACGTGCCGCGGCTCATGCACCTCAGGCTCCTCAGCAAGCTCCAACCACGCCCCATCTCCAACCGGCTATTTGGGAAGAATGGGGCCCGAGCATTCTCAGCATCTCTGCCCACCAATCGCGGAATTCACCCGGTTCGAAAAGCGTCGAGATCTGCAGGGCTGTGGCGTGAGGTTTATTTCACCACCATACCATACTCGCTACAGAAAGGCCATCGGGCGTTTTGGGATAGTGTAATCAGTGTAATCCAGTCATTTGCCTCGCTGACCCGTTTGACAGCTCGACCAGGCCGAGGCTTCTTGCCCTTGGCTCACTCCTCGCTTGTTGATTATCATGCTGATTGGTGTGTTGGGAACTGGCGCCGCCCTGGACTGGAAATAGCTCGGTTAGAAGATAGGGCGACGTCAGGTGATCTTACCCCCTCTGCAAATCCGGACCCACGTGCGGCTCGGTGTGGCTTTGGGACGGGGAGTAAATATGGGTCTGACAGCTTGGGTATTGCTGCTACTCAACTTTCTGCTACTTTCGTCTTAGAAGGGCTGAGTTAGTGCTCGGCGTTTTGTTTTTGGCGTGGTCCTTTGCAGCCTGTCTCTTTAGCGCTCAGTGTGACACGAATGCCGAGGTAGGTGCTTATCTATCTGGGGAACTTGAGATTGACTTTCGGCTTATCCGCAGTGAGACTTTGGACGAAACTTTGACTTCCGGTACGGAAAAGGAGAAGGATGCTCACGATGATCTCTGAATTTACGTCAATATTTTGCGATCGGGTTTGCATTCATCTGAAAACCTCGGTGAGGAGAGTCGGTTGGTGATTGGTAGTCCGCCAAGATGAACTTTGAACCGAGATCGAAGAATTTCACAATCCGGATAGCGATTATGCTCTTATCAAGGCTCTTGCATTGAGTCACCCATCAGGTCGGTTCTGAAGAAGAAAATGATCTCTTCTGATTTGTCACTAATGACAGTGATGAGGTATGGAGTCCAAATGCCGCCACCGCGTGAATATTTACATTGCCCGCTCCTCAAATCATCATTTTTTTACAATCAAAACATGCGGAAAATTCTGCTTCTAGTCTTTACTACCGATTTGAATCTTCGAGAGGCCTTGCCGAGATGACTTGGGCTAAAGTCGAGACTCAGCAATCTCCCGTGGCTCACACGCTCCTCAAAACGAGGCTGGGATGTAATAGTCGGTAATATAAGGACGAGTTAGGCGTATTCAGCTGAATATTGTGATCTTTTGGTCCAGATAACTGAGTTGTTGTGAGCCTAACCTCAGCCCTGTTACATGGGAGCGCGTAATATCCTCTTCAATATCTTGAAAACCTCTCTAACAGGCGTCTACGGGGCGTTTGAACAGCTGAACTTCAAATTCATGTTTCTTCACTCACGGAGGGTTCAAGCATCTGCATTACTCGACGCCGCGATGACATGGATGTAACGTCATCGCAATGTGGAAGCGAGAGAATGAGATGCTTGGATGGTGATACTCGAGTTCATGCCCGGGAATTTACCTCGAGGGCTTTATGAAACCTGGCTCGGTGATTTGCCCAAGAGAAAGATTTTGGGTTCGTGCTAAAGATTGTTTCATTTTCTCCGAAGTGTTCATCTCCTGCATATGGTGGAAACATGCTCGGGTAAAGGTATGTTTATGTCAGCGCAATAACCCTTCATAAGGCGGTTCATTCAGGGGCCACCTGTGAAATTTCACGTGTCGGAAGCATTTACTGTCAGTTCCCACTGCCTTCGGCTCCTTCATGCAACGGTGGCCTCTTTGACAGACTTTCCTGAATATGATGTGAATCCTCCGCTCACTTGGAGGCGCCAAGTAGTAGAAAAAGTCTTCACTGGATTCAAAAATGAATGAAGTAAGGCAGCAAGTTGCTATTCACCCACTCATTGACGTGCTTTAATCTGGTGTTCATTTGGGTCGCCAGAAAGTGAATGTCAACAACCTCGCCTAGATCTTGTTATCCGCTAGCGTGGTCTCCGCAGCTCAAGACACCTTCCTCCACAGAGTTCTTTCCGCCTTTCTCCTCTTGAATTTCTTAAACCTCGAAAGCTCGACGAAGTTGCAACGAACTTACAGCCCGGAGATCCGTAGGGGAGGATCTACCATGGAGACAATGGACACCAGCGCAATGGCATCGCCGTTACAGAAGAGACCAGTCTTGACTGGGGATATCTGGTATATGGTGGCCCAGGAAGTATGTCCCTGTTGACCTTGAGTCTCCTCCGGAATCAAGTCTTGTTGCGGTCGAATGCGAAGCTGATACAGTATGCAGATGTCGAAATGCGCCCAGCGGGAAGAGTGTTCTTTCTCCTACCAGATCGTACAGTTTAGACGCCCACGTGGACGTCGTGGCTCAGGCTCTTTTGTTGGCAAGACCCAAACACCACTTGAGAAATTTCGAAGATGGGCGGCAACATCTCGATTGGCCTGCCGTACCTTCGACGAGATATTTACGCCGCACGCCTATAAGTTTATCGATCTCAACAAAATACCAGCTTTGAACGACCTGCTATTGCGACGTCCAGATGAGACTTTCGTCGTAAGTCCAATCTTATCGTCCATACAAGCCAGCCTCCTGATATCCGTTAGAAAAACGTACACAAATACTGCCAGATTCTTCACCTTTGCCACACCGCCGATATGCAACTGATGACGCTGTCGTGTCGCTTGATTGAACGGTGCTACAGGCTTCAGACCCTTCGGTACGTTCCCAGACTCGATATCTTTATTGGAGAAGCTGAATGGTTCTAGACTCCTCTTTGACAACCTCTCTTGGAATAAGTTTTTCGGCTCAGTGAAAGAATATCTCCATGGTCACCTGGCAACTCTCATATTAGATGCATTCCTCCGAAGTCAATGTTGCCAGTCATCGGCCCATGGATTTCGATTTCATGTCGAAAGCTATGAAATTGGAATAGAGGTTTACGATCGGGACTGCGAAAGTAGAGAAGCCCACCATCCCGAGTGGAAATATTTAGCTCGCTACTTGAGGCCCGTAACACGGTCGCCCCTCATCACACCATGTGGTCAGTTCGCTACGCCGCAGAGAGTCCTGCCGGTCTTGCAGATATCATCGGCAGAAGATTGGTTCCAGCTTCACCCAAAAGCAATCGGACGAAGAATGGCCCCAGTACAGGAATTAATTCTCAACAACTATAACTGCAAGCAGCTGGGGCAGGATATCGGAGACCTTTGGGATCTCACACAGCTTCGGTCCCTCAGCCTTGAAGGCGTTCGGTGCATCAATTCCCCCGAAGATCTCCCGACAATGCAGCTGGCCAATCTCCAGATCCTCAAACTTGAGTTTGTAACCAAAGGCATCGAGGAGATTAGTCAGCGCATTGTTGGCAACCTCATAGGAAGGCTGGAAAGTCTTGAGATCCTCAAGCTGCTATTGCCAGGGGACTCTGCTATTAACACATCTGCTCTTTTCAAGCATGGGGGTGGGAAATTACGACAGCTTCAATTGTTGTCTATGTCCCCACCCGTGTCTGAGATGAAGGAAATATGCCAGTATTGTCCGTACGTCGTGGACGTACAGTTTTGGTTGCCTTATAAAGAGCCCCAATGGCAAGTGTTCCCAGAAGAAGAATCACTAAGAATCTTCGGCTGATCTTGCTGACGTGAATTAAGGGTTACGGTTGCCTTCTAGATGTGCTGGCCGATGCACAGTCCTTACAAGCGGTCACAATCTGCGCCTTGCCTATAAGTTTTGACAACGTCGACTTGAATGACAAGACTGAGAGCGTCGACCCGACTTATGATGCCGTACAACACCTCATGGCAAGTCTCCACCGCAGAAGATCCGGAAAACGTTTCGATATGGTGAATGTGTGTGTACCAGCATATGACAATGTTAGGATCTTTCAGTCACGTATCAATAAGCAGGGCGTCTATGAGAAGTTTGGACCCGAGTCATACGGAAGACGAGTGATCAAGGATAAGCAGGCAGTGGAAGGCGAAGAAAGTGGGGATGCTGGCTCGAGCGAGAACACCAGCGACGATGATGAATTCTGATGCTGCTACAACACTTCAATCGCAACAGAATATATTCTGTCGGACGATGGAAGGGTATCAAATGTTCTTTGCAAACAAAATTCGCAGCAGAAAGTAGCAAATACACTCGAGACAAAAGCTTTCTTTAAATTTCTGTTCCAGTGTGAGAATTTCCGGTTGACTTCAGACTATCAGGGTGATTTGCTTAATAGATCCAATAATCGGAAATCCGGTCAAGAACAAACTCTTGCTTATTGTATTCAAATAGTCCCCAGCGAATCTCACCAAGAAACCAAGCTCTCTCCTCTGTAACCCGTGACGTGCTCCCCAAGAGCTGCCACTTCCCCACCCCTGCCCTATCTTCCAGCCGCAGCTTGGCTCAGCCCTAAGCGGTCCAAATCTCTATTTATGGGGTCTTGGTGCTGCTTTTCCGTCCAGTGAGATGAAAGCCAAGCGCACAGGGTCTTCAGCCAAGGCGTGGCTGATGTCGCTTAAGAGCCGTGTTCCGCGTGTTGTGGGGAATGATCTGTTGTTTATTGGACGAGGATGCTGAGGACGCGAGGAACCCTTGGAATGGAAAGACGGGGACGGTAGGGATCGGATAAGAATGGAGAAGCAATGATGAAATGCCTGGAAGGGTAGATCCGTTTGTGTGGATTTAAAGGTCTGGACGTGCCCATCGTTTTCCAGATTCGCGATTCAGAAACGATCTCTCCCAAGAAAATATTCCAAGCACTTCACATACTTGACAAACATCACAAACAATCATTAAACGTCGAATACGCCTCACTGCCAATACTCTTTGTCTGATATCCTCCGTCTACCTACAAACGCAAATGGGAGCCTCAATATCCACACGCCGCCATTTCGGTCCCATCATTTCATCGGTCGACGCAAAGTCAGGAGAGAGTGATCTCGGGGAAGGAGTGACGAGGGTTGGAAGCATGGCATCCACAGTTGGAAGAAGTGACAACAGCTACGCATATGCCTACGGGCTTGGAGGAGCAGGATATGGTCGAAGTCGGAGTGCAAGGAGGAGTATGACGGGTTGACTTGCAGGAGACAGAAGAGGAGAAGGGAGAGGAGAAGGAAGCAGCAATTCGTTAGTCGAGAAGGAGTCCAAGAAAATCGAGCGAGACTGGGTTGGAAGTGAGAAAACTGGATGAGGTTGAAGTGCAACAACCAAAGACGTGGAATGCGGGGAAGAATGCAGCGCAAGATACCATTTTGAAGCGAGGAGCGGTTTTTGCTATTTTGGAGGAGTTCAAATCAGGCTGAGATAGATCGAAAGATCCATATACCCGCCTATACATTCGTCCAGAACATTCTGTATATATGTTAGACAAAGAGCATTTGGACACCGAAAGTCGGATGACGAGTTCCCAAGATCTTGAGGTTCTGCCCAGCTGTGGCTAACACGGCTCGCCAAGTGGATCTGTCAGCCCAGCCGGCACATCATCCCGACCCCAGCAAACTTGGCGAAACGTCAACCTTTTAACTTCAACAACCTTCAACCATGCTCCTCGAATTGTATTTCCTACTAGATCTGACAAGTGATTAGGGCGCGAGATTATCAACCCCACAGCGAGCTCTACAAAGGTCAAATAATCCTTACTCGAACATCGGAAATCCCGATGTGAAGCTATTCATAGCCAAACATGGATCAGCGCCCCTCAAACTGAATCATGCACGCCCCATCATGGGGAACGAAGTGGATGCACAAGCCATGCCGTTACCCGGCCGGATACCCATAATCGCCCAGGATGACAAGGCTTAGGTTGCGAATCTACGAAAGTATTGCGACTTCAGGTTGAGAAGTCCTTCATTCTCAGTCATCAGTGCATTCCCAGTTCACCACACTCTTTTTCCAAATTTCATGCCTTCAAATCCATATCTTGATCGGTTATATTCTATTCTAGGACTTCAATCAAGAGGGTACGAGACATACGAGGAACTGATGGCGGTTGATGAAACTGGTGGATTATACGACGATGTTTACGTCGTCCATTATGATTTCGAAGAGATAGGTATACTTGCCAATATGTCAAGATACTTTCTGGTAGTCGACTAACTCCGCCTTCAGACCATGAGACCGCTGTATCTGAATTTCAAGAACTAGTCGGTGACTTGACAGCTGCTGGATTGCATGTCAACGTCCAGCCTGGTCCCGATAAATCACTGGTCATCCTCGTCAAAGCTCCTCATGACTTATTCAGCAAGTTCGTCTTTCAGTCTCGGTATGTTCTCTTCACTTTATAGTTTGCCAACTAACATGGATTACAGCGTCAAAGACTGGCTCTATGGCGTAACCCAACGAAAGCCCGAGGATGACGGAACTCGATCAATCACCAGCAACACCGAGACGGAGAATCTGCGTTCTATGTACCACCTCGTGACATGGAAGAAATCTATGGGAGGTGCAGGCATCACACCTGAGGTTGAGAAATGGAAGAATGTCAAGTCGGTGTATCCATTACACAATAAGGCGGCTACGAGAGCGTTACTGGTGAAGTGGAGTCGGCAGCTCATCCTTCGTGAGGAAGACCTCGATCAGATCCGAGGATTATTTGGCGAAAAGGTAAGGAAATTGGTGCTATCGAACATACAAACCATTGGCTAATATTGTTAAATAGGTCGCTTTGTACTTCGCGTTCCTCCAAGCATACCTCGTTGCTTTGGCTTTCCCCTCCATCACCGGAGTCCTTGCCTGGCTGTATCTCCCAGGATACTCCCTCCCCTACGCGATCATTATTAGTCTTTGGTGTACCACCTTCTTGGAATACTGGAGACTGAAGGAAGTTGATCTCAGTCTGCGATGGTCCGTCAAGGGAGTCGGAGGACTGAAAGTCAATCGTGCACAATTCAAGCCAGACAAGGAAATTATCAACATCATCACTGGCGAGACCGAGCATCATTTCTCTCGCTGGAAACATACTCTTCGACTTTTACTACAGATTCCATTCGCACTCGTAGCCGTGGCCGGGCTCGGCACTTTGATTTCTTTTGTTTTCGTTATCGAATTGTTCATCAGCGAGGTGTATGAGGGCCCGTTGAAATTCTACCTCGTAAGCTCTGCGCCTCCAGCCACACACTTCCGAAGCTAACAACACATAGGAATATTTCCCCACGGTTCTTCTTGCGATTTCATTACCGTTCATTTCTTCTGCATTCGAGAAGCTAGCAGGAATACTCACAGAATACGAAAATCACCGAACTGAAGACCGCCACGAGATGGCACTCACCCAGAAGATATTCGTCCTCAGCTCCATCACCAAATATCTCCCGATTCTACTCACTGCTTTTGTCTACATACCATGCGGAGATATTCTGGTCGGGTATGTTGAATTTGGCCTTCAAAATCTCGGCATCGCAGTGAGTGGCTCGATGTCCCTCGAGAAGTTCTCAATCGACGGATCAAGACTGCGCAACGAGGTCGTCGCTCTTGTTGTGACAGAACAGGTCCTAGGCTTCGGAGAAGAACTAATCCTACCAGTCTTGAAGCGGAAAGTCACGAAGTGGTACCACAACATTCAGACTCGGCAGACCACACCTTCATTTCGTTCCACCTCACTTGATACGCCTGATCGGGCGTCAACGAAAGCTAACTTCCCTATCGAAGCACGGAACGAGGCAGAACTAGAGAAGTATAACGTACAAGACGATATCCAGGAGATGGTCATTCAGTTCGGATACTTGGCACTGTTCTCACCTGTATGGCCCCTCATTCCCATCGGCTTTCTGATCAACAACTGGATCGAGATCCGTTCCGACTTCCTGAAAATATGTATCGAGCACCAACGACCACCACCAATTCGTGCAGATTCTATCGGTCCCTGGATCGATTCTCTCAGCTTCCTCAATTGGCTTGGCAGTATCACAACCGCGGCAGTCGTTTACCTGTTCCGGGAAGGTGCTGATGGAGAGGGTTTCAAGAAGGGGAATTTGTATGCACTCGCAGCTACCATCTTCGTTTCAGAGCATATCTATCTGGCGGTGAGATACATGGTCAGGATGGCGCTTGAGAGGATTGGGTCGGAAGCGGAGAGGCAAGAGTCGAGGCAGTTGTATCTGACGAGGAGGAAGATCTTGGACGAATATGAGGGTAGGAAACGAGACACCGTGGATAGTTTGAGCGATGAGAAAGAGGCGAAAGATGCTTGGAGAGGCGAAAGCGAAATCCAAGAGAACTTGGACGCTGGCATACGGCTGATCAGATGTGCAGGAGATTCAACCCAGGCCAAGAAGAAGTGCTGAAAAAAGCCACCTCCGAGCGGCGTTTCCTAGAATAACTCCCATGGGCCAAATTTAAAAGTCAAAGTGCAAATTAGGAAGTCCATGATTCCACAGACTAGTCAGCTTGTGCTTAGGAGAGAAAATGCGCCCGGTACAATTTCGTCCCATGACTACAATCACGTGACGTGCGTGTTTACTTCCACCCTATCGTGCGAAAATATGGTAAACTCTTACAGAGAAAATGGAAAATGCTCCTCCTTGATCATCTAGCCTCGCAGCTCACTGTGGCCATGGTTCTGACATGAGATGAACTGTCCGGGGCCCGTCCCGGAGAGGTTTCCTCATCGGAGAGTAGGGCTGACAACAAGCTAAGCGAAATCTAAATATAGCTCTCGAAGATGAAGCTTATCTTATTTTCAACTCCACACCCATTCCCCGTCCATCTCACGATCCAGCATCCTGCCAGCCACCTGCGCACAAGGCTACAGCCTCACAGTCGACCGTGGCGAAGCTCTCAGGAGGCATTCTTGTGTGTATCTTGTCGCGCGTGTTTGTGTTACTGTATGACAGGCGCCGATGAGGCTCACTACCGACCTTCTGGAAGCTCAGCTTGGCTGACTTTGTACCTCTGTATACCCTCGGAAAGCGGCCTCACGAGAAGAGCGTGTCGATCTGAGACACCATCAAGTGTAATTATCAACACGTGGTCTGATGCGAGAGAGGCGACGAGAGCGCATTCCTTTCCTGTCTGTGAAGGAAGACTTCAAGTCAATGGTGGGTCGTTAAAAATTGTTTGTTTCTTACTCCCTACTCCTGGTGTCCCCGCTGCTTTGTTTCTTCATCGTACAATTTACATGATTTTGAAAATATTGGAGCCTTCTTTGGGGTTTCGATCACCGGCAAGTGTCCTGGTGATACCCAGCAGCAACGAAGGATCGATCCTAGTTTGCCGGTCTGGGGAAACACATCGTCGTGCAATACCAACAATCCTCGGATACGATGTGGATTGCTTCTATGGGTCTGCCACTCCGAGAATTATCGTCTGATGTTTCTACGATGACAACTCATCTTCTCCAGAATAGTTGTGGATCCTCGAAATAGATTTGATTTCCGGGATTTGTTTTCGCCGATTGTCCCACTCCAAGATCCCACGCCGCTGGGTTGCTGTCTCGAGATCTTCCGTCCCAAAAAAGATTTGGATTAATCCTGGCCGGAAGGCGTTGCTTGTTGACAGCCAAAATAGCCTGGACCAATCCGCAGCCATTTTCAATGCGCCTCCACGAACCTCATAGGGCCGCTCGAGATCAACAAGCAGCCCTTCCACCTTGGCATGCAGCCTCCTGCAGTCAGCAAAACCACGTGATCACCCAAGCAGGAATTCAGTCCACACTAATGGGAACACAAGTTTAAAGTTGCTGCGATGCGACTCTATCTTGGGTGCAGGGCTGAGTAGTGCGATTCCCTTTTGTGTTTGTGGGATTGCGGCTCCTTAGGTGAGATACAAGACTTCGCCAGCACGATATGCTTACTGAGGATAGAGCTAGGACGAAAAAGCCATGTCCTACACAGAGTCCGAAGAGCTGCGGCTCGATCTAATTGCAGGTATTCCTACGATGTGAAAATGGGAGTCAGCTTCTTTATGATAAATCTATATAACATCTTCAGGTTTCCCTTCCATCTCCTCTCATTCCATCATCAGCAATCGCATCTCCTCAACAATCACATCAACAAACACTTCTCAGCAATCATCTCAACACTTCTCACATATAGCTTCTCCAATCTATTCGACACTTTCATATCCAACAAGCTTCTGTTTCATACTTTATCTTCAATATGCACGCTTCAATCGTCCTCCTCTCCATGGCCCTTGGCCTCTCCACTGCCATCCCAACTCCATCCTGGGATGCACCAACAAACACATCTGGCAACACCGCCGTCGCAGTACCTGCAAGCACAACCTACCCTTCATCCACAGCATCCGCATCCGCGTCTTGCACAGCCAAGCCATCCGCCAAAGACCCCGAGTTCTTCGAGAAGCTCGCCTCGGCCCCCAATGCCGTTCTTCGCCAAGAGCTCCTCAGCGACTCCGATTTCGTCTTCGACTTCCAGAACCCTTGCGACGGCGAGGGCGCCACTGCAATGGGCGACGGTGGAAAGATCGTTCGTGCCGATCGCGCTTCCATGCCAGCTCTCCTCGGTCAAGGCGGAGCTGTAGCCATCGGTTTCCTCGGCCCATGTGGCTTCAACACTCCTCACGTCCATCCTCGTGCTGCTGAGCTCAACCTTATCATCGAAGGCAGACTCTTCGCTTCTGTCACCGCAGAGAACGGAGCCAGACACATGAACCACACTCTCAGCAAGTATCAGATGACTGTCTTCCCTGCCGGAGCCGTCCACACTGAGTTCAACCCTGACTGCACACCTGCTACCTTCGTCGCTGCTTTCCCTCACGAGGACCCAGGTGTCGGACAGATCGCTGAGTTATACTTTGGCTTGGAGAATGAGATCGTCTCGGGCAGCGCTGGCGGAGAGGTTTCCGTCGACGGTGCTGATATCGATACCTTCCGCAAGCTAATCCCCGCCAATGTCGCTGCTGGTGTCGATAGCTGCTTGGCCAAGTGTGGCATCGCAAAGAGATAGATGGTTCGACTTTTTCTTTCCGTCATTGTTTTTTTTCTTCGCATAGCATGGGTATTTGATTTTGCATAGCATTGGGGATTTGGTTTGGTGCATCAAAATGGCGGGGCTTGGATAGATGGGGGTTTAGACTTCACAGGGATGGCGTTCAGAGAATTTTCCATGCATCATAGATTTTGTATTCATAATAGATGAAATTGGAGTTTACTGTATCTTGCTGCATGATTGAATCGGTTTTTCAGAATTCTGACTTGTCTGCTATCATCTTCCTCTGCCTTCAATAAAAACATACCTATCGCTTTTTCTCAAGCCCCTCTGGTTGACAGCTATTCAGTGCTAAAGGTGCATCTTTTTCGATGTCGGAGGCCAAACTACTTCCTCTTAAGATTTTCTTTCTTCCAATTGAGAGTGTCTCCGTGTATGAAAACTGATATTAGGACAACAGCAATATCCAGTTCTAGACTCGAAGGTTCTCTTTAGCTTCTCTGGGTAGACTTTTGTGAGCCGTGTGGCCAGATCCAGGCCTCACCCTTCCCCGGCGGCGCACCGGACACTAAACCCCCTCCTCTTTGAGCGAGAAATTTGTTTTCATCAGAGAGTCAAATTGCCCAGACGACTTGCATTGTTTGGGATGGCGTTTGAAGATCCTCAGCGGGCCATGTTATACCAGATAGCGGAACATTTAACTGCAATTGCGATTATCAAATCGAATGCGATTCCGCGGTCTTCTCTGAGACAGGAGCGGATGAAAGCATCCACAAAGACTATACTGCGTGTGCCACACACTGCGATTCGTTCAGCGACTGTTTCTTCTTCAACTTTGAACAGGCCACAGGCAGGTGCTCGTTGTATTCGGAGATTCTTGGCTCCGGTTCATCTCCCGGATTCGTCCGGGGCACCAGGTCGACTGATACTTGTCAGCCAGATCCGGAGAACTTAATTTGTAATTAAACATAGGATCTTTCTATTTAGCTTCTAACGACGAGCTATAAGTCTCTGTGATTTGATGATCTCTGTTTGTGCTGTTCTGATTTAAGACTCAAGCTGTTCGCTCGACCAATTCGTCAAATGACGACGCAAATTTCTTGATATAATTCCACGAAATCCAGTAATTTATTCTACGCTTCCCTTCACTAGAATCGCTGATTAGTACCTTCACATATCGCCAGACTATGATTGGTACTTCTTTGAGATGGTTTTCGTGCATTTTCTGCGAGTCGTCCAATCAGATGACGACCATCCTCGAGCCAATCGCAGCTGCCTGATCTGACGAATGACAATAATTTCTCCATCTCATCTCCCATAGAGGACCTACCTCTACCTTTGAAGCCTCAGCAAACATTTCGCAGGCTGCACAATTGAGATCCATTGATTTGTTATCTGAGCTGTGCAGTGCAGCTTTTCGCCGCTCTAACAGCGACCAGACACGTTCGACATTTTGGCGAACTACAAGATGGCTTCACTCAACTCCTCCGACCATCTTGATTCAAAGCCAGACCTTAGTCCACCGAATATCTTTCCAGACCCCCTAATCATCGTGCCTGCACTCGAACATCGCCAATCAATCATCCTCCTCCACGGCCGAGGTTCCTTTGCAGCAAAATTCGCTCCCCCACTGCTCGCAAGCCAGGCAGAAGGCAGCGGCGAGACACTACAGACAGCCTTCCCTCATGCCAAACTCATCTTTCCAACAGCTTCAAGAACCCGCGCGACAATTTACAAACGCTCATATACGCATCAGTGGTTCGACAATTGGCACCTCGACCAGTATACCGAAAGACAGGACTTGATGACAACGGGCTTGCGGAGCAGTGTCCAGTACATTCATGGACTTCTGGAGCAAGAGATTCTGATGGTAGAGCAAAGAATGTTGTCCTTTGGGGTCTGAGTCAAGGTTGTGCGACCACGTTAGCTGTGCTGCTCACTTGGGATGGAGAGCCTTTCGCTGCAGCTGTGGGCATGTGTGGTTGGCTACCTTTCTCGAATGTTATGATGGACATGCTTGAAGAAGACCAGTCGAGAGATAACCGCTCACAGGCATACGATGATGAGGATGATCCCTTCACATACTCAGGAGATGAGGATGGCGACCCAAGGGTAGCACCAGATCCATCACTTCAACTCGATCGGGGCCTTGCGTCAGTACTCTCGGCAGTCAATTTTCTGAGGGGGGGACTTGACCTGATCGGAACACCAAAGACCACGTTTCGGGAAGTTCCCATCTTCCTAGGACATGGAACTGAGGATGACAGGGTCAAGATTGAGTTAGGAAGAGAAGTTCAGAAGTGTTTGCAATTGCTTGAGGCAGATGTACAGATGGTCGAGTATGATGGACTTGGACATTGGTATTCGGATGACATGCTTCGAGACATTTTCCAGTTCCTGAGCCATGCCCTAGAAGAGCAGATATTCAAAGAGTAGGTACCGCTTTGTCAAGAGGAGTCAAGTCGGAATCAAGCGCAGGAGCGGAAGGACGAGGTACAAAGAGTAAGAGGTCGTGAGCCGGTGTCCAGACATTTCGTAGCATGCAACCGCTCTGTGCTAGACTATGTATTACTATAATATATTACGCAGTAATACTGCTCTGACTTTTATAACACTTTCACCCATTTTAACTACTCGTTCAAATGGAAGCCAATTTGCTCACGTGATCAATTTCCTTGGACATCACATAGACTTCTACTTCACGGAAGCTCGAGCTTGAGAGGCAATATTGTGTGTACAGCTTGCTATTGACTCTCTTGGCTGTTTTAGAGCAACTCTCTCAGACAAAATCCCAAAAATGAGCATCCATCTCCCCCCTCAAATCCCGAATCGCCTGCTGATGATCCTGCAATTCCTTCCGCTTCGCCCTTCTCTCCTTGTCAGCAGCATACCATATTCTACTCGCGTCCTTAAGCTTATCATGATTCATCTTGGAAGCCTCGCTCTTGTGGGCATCATGGTCGCACCAAAATTGTGACGCGCTCGAGTGCTTCTTATAGGCCTCGTTTGCTTGTGCTTCCAGTTTGGCCAATTCGCTCTTCAGCACTTTCACTTAATCTTTGAGTGTGCATAGCTGACAAAAGCGGTCGTCGTTGCTAGCATCGCGCTGAATAGTGATGTTGTTTATTGTTCCGTAGTGAGGAGTGTAGCCATTGTCGAGAGAATTATGTCGGGTGTTTCGCTGGGAATGAAGAAATGGTTGGACAGCGTCGACGTCCTGTTGTGGTCGGCGCCCAGGACGAGACATGTAATATGTAATAATGCCAACCACAGTGGATAGTAGGTACGCGGCCTGTGGGAAGTAGAGACATATTCCCAATTGATCAGCCACCCATATGGAAAGCAGGAAAGTAGTGCAGTATAGGACGAGGCAGATCACCAGCCGATCCCGAGTTGCTTGCTGGATGTCCTCGTCGTTGGTGTCCATTTTGACGTTCAAAGATTTAAGTTGCGTCTGCGAGCCTCCAACTTGAAAGTTCTGGGTTCGTATGTGGGTAAATTCGGGGGAACAGAAAAAGTCTCAAAATGCCAAAGGACGGGGGGCACGTCAAAGATTTTACAATGGAAGGTTTATTTGCACTTCGACTGGGTATTTTATATCATGGATATGAGCCTCACCTGATCGTAACGTTTATCCGAGCCTTAGATTGCAATCCACAGGAAGTGTGCGCGTGTCGTCACAAGTTCACGATCTGAAAGTCCGGTTCTCGCTTAGCATACCGCATTCGGCTCATGCTATTCACAAGACCGAGCAAACACTTCAATGATTTGCAGTCATTTGGGGCTTTGGGGAGATTTGATTACGTTTGCTGTCAAAGATATTTAACCCCGCTACCAAGACTTGCAGCAGTTTCGATGGTGTCGGCCAGGCCAATTGCTCTTCTGGCCAACAAGTTCCCCGGAACGCCTGAACTCACTTTCTCAAAAATTGCGCAAAACAACACACTGTGCCAATGGCCCAAATTCCTAGCATTAGACAAGCCAACATGCATTCTAACAAAGCAACAAGCTCTCCAGGACAGTGACTCGAGTCATCAAACCTAAGCTTTGAAGCTCGAAGCCTTCGCACTCAGCAGGGTCAACCGCCAAGAAATACCACCATGAACATCGCAACGCAGCCGAAGATCGTAGTCGCTGTATCCGTTATGCTGACAAACAACGATACATGTAGTATGACTTTACTCACGTAATTTGAAGCACTCTCCTTTAAGGTCGGCAAATAATTCCCTGGTAAAGACTGTCTCGGACTCGGAGCTGTACCCATACCGCATGCAGAGCATCAGAGACACCAGAAAATGAGTCCACAATATGATGTTTCCTCTCTCTCTTCTCCACCAATTGATAGGCTCTGACGGTACTACAGCAGCAAGAGTCACTGGCATGACGACTTTGTTTCGAATTGATATGGGTGTCCGTTGCCAATCGATTTGCGCAATTTCTGGCGCCCGGCGATCTACGGAGAAGTGAAGTAGTCTGCCAGTATCTTTAAATACTCTGTGTGTTCGAACAAATTGTAGCAGGTGTGTGCAAAAGCTAGCAGCCTGAGGGGCCTTGACATATTCTGCCTAGAATGTTCGGGGCTATAGGTTGGCCTCGGACTAGCGGCACCTGGCCCTCACTTCCTGAATCTCCCTTTCGATTTCCTTCAATTTTCTCTGATGCTGACGATGCTTGGCCTCAATCATCTGATACTTCCGCTCAGCCCTATTGTACTCCCGTCTGCCTTCCTCGCGCCATCCTGCTTTGCCATAATTCGAGACTGCCGCTTGGAAATCTAGTTTGGCTTGATGTACAGCGTACGGCTCGTCTTCAATCGTGTCTAGAAGTTCCTCCCTCTGAGTATAAAGGCGTCTGAAGATCTGCCGATTCGTGTCTTCGCGTGTAAGTTGCCTCGTCATCGTGCTTTCGCCTGTTTCGTGCTTCTGTACGGGCGGTGCTGCTTCTGAAGATGGTGGAGGATCATCGCATGTAGGATATGGCCCAGATTGCATAGGAGTATTTGCAACTGGATGTCGCCTCCAGAATGCTCTTAAGAATCCGCATGACATATTGGCAGATAAAACTCAACGTGTGGAGTGTGATGGGTTCGAGGGAAGTATATGGATGTTAATATACGATGTACATGCACAGAGTCTTCACGCGGGAAATATTGAACTGATCAAAGATAACAAGATAGAGCTCAGAAGTATGACCTGGTCCTCAATTTTATGGTGAGCTAACTACATCAGTCGGAGACTAATTCCCTGGTCGTTATTAACGGCTATCGTTATTGACTAACCACTTTTTAACGCTGTTCGTTCCTTTTTCAATACCCTTATCTCATCATTGACCCGCTTCAATCCAAGCCTTTTCCGGTCCTGTGACTTCATTGCCTATCTCCAGTCCACAACCGTACAGTTGTATTCTTCCTGATTGGCTGGAGTGTCATCTGCCTTCAGTTTCCGATACGCTCGGCTTTGTCGCAGACATGCTTTTTCGACTGCACGAGTCTCTTGCTCGTCGTCGATGTTGACGAGGTCGATTTTCTCTGCTTCTAGCTGGCTCAATCTTTGGGTGATTTGTTGCACTTGTTGCTCGACATCTGGTTCGGACTCGTTCTGATTTCCAACCTCCTTCGATCCAGTGATGGTCTGCAACTCATATTGCTCCTGATCGCTAGATGTTGTAGTTGGTGATTTGGACATGGTCTCTGGGTTGTTGGATGGCTCAGCAGTTCCGGGTTTCCTCCCCAAGATGCGCAAAATTCCGCAAAGTATATGCATGTTGAAGTTGTCTTTGGGGGAAAATGTATGGCTTGTTCAAGGAGATATCGGGAAGAACAGAATTTGGATGATTTGCACAGAATTTGAAGGTGATGAGACACATACAACAACTTCTTTGGAAGGCGCGCACCATGAACGAGCTACTTTGTAGTCCCGAAGCTACGACTACCAACGTACCTACACCGACGGTATCACAAGGTGACGCATGGCTCCTGTGCCCTTTTTGCCCTTTTCAATTTCTCGATGTCCAGATCAATTCTCCTCACTTCCAAATGCCTCCGTTCCTTCACGAACCGAACCCTGTGAAACTCTGCGTAGGCTGCATTGAACGGGGGCATGTGGGAGAGCAGCTTCCATTGACACTCCAGTGCTCGCTTAATCCATTAGACTATGCTTCTTGAACATCCATGGCATTTAGAATCCATCTCCCCACTCTGCTTCCGCAAAGCCTTAATATCCAGCTCTATACGCCTGACTCTCAGTCCGGTTCTCTCTCTAATGTTTCGCAATTTCTCCCACGCAACAGAAGTTTGGTGATATTCATGTTCTCCTTTCGTCATCCCAGACTCTTGAAAACGATTCCACGCTTCGCATCTTTCGAGCCAAGCCTCGTCAACTGCGTATTTCTCCTCTTCTTCGTTTTCCAATAGCTCAGATTTCTCTCGGAACAGCCTTGCGATCTTCTGGGCTATTGTCTCTTCAGCCATTGGGGGCTTGTCCTCGTTCTCTGCAGCTTTTTCGTTCGTTGATTCTGCCATTCCAGGACTGTATGCTGGTGGGGCGTCGGTCTCCTCATCTTGACAATTGTGTCTTTCAACCGCCGAAGGCGTAGAGGCGTTCATCTTTGCGGAGTTCGGGAACTGCTCTGTTCGAGTTTTCGTTCGTAGAGATTTGACCTGAAAAGTCCTCACAGCCAGACTTCTTACTGACTTTGCGCTGCAAACTCCAGGCCATCCTGAGATTAGTGGAAAACTTTGGAAGTACTGAGATGGGAAAAGTCTTCTCGAGCTGTCGAGAAGATGGAAAGATTAGAACTTGGTACCTATCATGTCCATGATGCAAGATTATATACCTCGCTGACGTGACCTGTAACGGGCGCCCCACTAGCGTGCTCTATCGGTAGCCCATCAAAGTTCTAGAAATATTCTAGAACTTATCAGTTCCACTTATTAATTACCCCTGGCGGTTTAGAATCCCAAATTGCACTGTATCTGGTGCTTGATTATGTCACATCATCTCCATACCCAGCAATCACATGATTCTTCCATTCTGCTTCAAAGGATGAAATCCTAATTGAAGGACTAGTATACTGCACGAGGAGGGAGGATTCATGCAATCCGCCAGATGCAACAAGATGTTTGATTCATGTTCAGCCCTTATCAACCCTGCCTCCGCAAAGCCTTAATATCTAATTCTATGCGTTTTAGCCGCAACTTCTTTCGATCATCTGCAAGGATAATACTTTGGTACCGGGCATACGCATTTTCTTCCAGCACATATTTTGCATTCGTATTGTTGGACTGCCGATTATAACTTGCTTCCTTCCACTCGATGCGAGCCTCTTCTCTCCTCCAAGCATCTTCCTCGTCATTTTCCTTCAATCGAGCCTTCTCTTGTTCAAGGCATTTAATCTTCTCGGCAACCGTCTCTTCCTTCGATTGAGTAGCCTTTTCATCGCTGGAGCAGTGATTTGGTTGGTTAGCATTTGTAGATGCTTCTGTCGCGGTGTAGGTCGGTGGGTTGTCGTCTTCGACGGGAGGCTGAAACTTGGTTTTAAAGCCAATTCTGGAGAAGAGCCCGCGTACCATGATGAATGGATTCCAGATTAAAGATTTCCAAAATGAGAAACGCTATGAGACTGAAGGTTTTTCTGAGGTGTCTCTTGACGGAGTATTAGAATAAAGTTTAATTTGAGAATTGGAAAGAAAGTCTTTAATTCACAGCAAAATGTACTTGACGAAAGCTTGGGAGAAGAAGCCACAAGCATACACTATGGTTGAACCCCAATTGACTTCTAGTGGATCCACACTAAGATGTTCTGGAGTGAAGCTAGAATCCTGAAGTGTCGAATTCTGGTTCGCTCATGGTACTATGGGTACTAGTGACGAACCGATCATGATTCTACACTCTCGCATCCTCGAGCGAAACGTCATAACCAAGATACATGTCTCAGTGTGATTTCCAGATGTTCGTATGAAGATAGAGGAATGACGAGATATGCCGATAAACCGAACCATGCAAATCCAATTATCCTTTCTCACCCACATCAAGGTCCTCGGAGTCCTCTACCAACGTCTTCCCGCTTGCCCTTCTTTCCACTCTCTCCTTCCCCTTCTCCTTCTGCCTTGTCTTTTCCAACTCCGCGATCTCTCTCAACGACTCCCTCATTACCTCTTCCTTTTCTCTATGGACCCTCAGAACTTGCCTGCACAACTCCCTCGCGCTTAGGTATGCAGCTTCACCAACACCCACGCCCCTGAGTCTCCCGAAAAAATCAGTTGTCCGAAGATGAGAAAAATAAATATTCATCGCAGCAGGTTTCGTCTCATGTCGAATCTCCACCGCCAAGAAAGACTCTGCGAGTTCAGCTGTCGAAATCCCCCTTTCCGTATTAAGACGTATTAGTCGACAAGTGGTGCTCTCGATTTCTAGTTCGAAAAATTCCGGGAATCTCGTTAGTGGTGCGGTTGGTAGTGAGACTTTTGCTTGGCATTGAGACTGAGCATCCGTCTCACAGATTGATTCAACATTGCAATCTTTTCCACTCATATCCTCTGTCTAGGATGCTGAGTCCGCGGTGACGAGTCAGTGCTTCGTTGGTTGTTTGCAAGGCAAAATTTCGCTTTTCTCTGACATTCCTCTGACATGCATTATACTGCAGACGAGCAGCCAGCAGGCCATCATCATCGCACAATCAACAATCAGAACTCCGCTCGATTTGAGTCGTAGTGTGGTGAGGTGGCATAGTGAAGTTGTACACATGGTCAAGAGGCCGAGTCTAGCCCACTCCGAAAAGTCCATGAGAAGTGAAAGTGCCAAATGATAGACAGGAGTTCTTGCTTTCTGTCAATATTAAGGGTTTTCCATACAGAAATGACGGCTGTGTGGATTTGGCAAGCTTACCATGACGATAGGCTCAGTTCAGCGGGCGGGATCTAAGCACGCCGGTTGCACCCTCAACACGTTAAGCGAGCTCCTCGGACCTGCACAATATTCCAACGCTCTACTTCTTCGAAGGCTGCCGAATCAATGCTGAGCACTTGTATGTCATGTATGTGCTTTCCATGAGCGGGCGAGTGCATTTTTGTTGTTTGTCGGACTTTGCGCACTTGTCGAAGAAGGTAAACATGATGCGCCGCACTTACCACCGACCTCTTGACGCATCACAACAAGCCGAAAGACGAAGCATATCTTCCATATTTTGAGTTCTGCTTCTGCGTTTACGTACATTTTATCTTCTTTTCTGTTTGTCCAGAAGATAATTCGCCACTGTGCTTTTGAACATTGCTTCATTGACTCAGTGGACTGAGGATGCTTATTCAAAGAACATGACTTTTAGTAGAGGTGGCGGGAGAACGTGGTATACGACAACGGGTCTGACTCAGAAACTTAACAATAAAAAGATTGTCCCCTAGACTTTTCAATTACTCTCGCAAAACAAAGGAAAAGAACCTATTACGTGCAATCTTTCTTCCTATAAACAAAGCATTGTCTGAAAGGACCATCCCAGGCGCCTTTATCCTTCGATAGCGATTCTCCGAGACCTTGTTTCATATCGTGCCGTAAACTGAACAGCCTTTAGAGTTGTTTTCCCAAGTCAAACACATAACAGCCCATAAAGATATATACTTCAGCATCTTCAATACAGTTCACAGTCCCACCGCCAGCGGTATCGATTTCAGATCACTACTACCAGATCACCCAACAAATTACCACTTTTCAGTACCTTCACCGTAAGACCTCAGTCACCACACCATCCCCGAAATGGCACCTCACCCCCAGACCCCCATAGCGGACACACGCACCCACATCCTTTTCGCCCTCGGCGTCTTTCTAATGCTCTTCTCCTGCATCATAACGTCCTACACCCTGTGGTTCAATTCCACACCTGCGATCCGCCTCTTCTTCACCTTTTCTCTCTCTTTCTTCATGCTGCGAACCGTCCGCACAGCCTACTCGCTCGGTCGCGAGGACTGCAAGGATGAGATGCGGGATGAAATGATGTGGGAGAGGAGCGCGTATATCCGTATGATGGATAGGCAGATTGAGATGGAGAGGTTGCAGTTGAGAGTTGAGAGAGATGCGGAGAGACAGGCGGAGGAGGAAAGAAGAGAGGCGGATATGGNTTATGAGCAGGNGTGGGTGGNGGATGGTTAGGTGGAGTTGTGCTGAATGCAGTTGAGCTAGACAGCAATTACAGATAGCAAGATTGCGCGCTGGCCCCTACATCTTTCCTGACCCCTGAGATCATCTTTCCCTCTTGGGAGGGCCCCATATGTTGCAGATAAAATATAAAAATAGAATATAAAAAAAAGCCTTGTTAAAAGAGACGCAATAGCGCCCGACAATGATATCACGGTAGACGTGCATAACAGAAAATCTTTCCGCGTATTTCGCTTTCAAATGGTTCGTACAGTAAAATGATTCTCGCATAATCTCCTGTCTCTTCTGATACGAAGAAGCCTTAACCCCCGTCCAGCAAGGAGGAACTAGCAAATTTGAGACTTCTTTTAGAAGGTGGATTCGATCACCGGAAATGATACTAGACGGGGCCTTCAGCTGTAGGACACACAACATCGGGACTGAGAGTCAAGTTTTAGAGACATCTATTGATTATGTGAAGACAGTTTTTGAAATTTGTTTTTCAAGAACGGACGTATCGAAACAACAATGGGAATCCTAACCGAAACATGCACCCCGGCTAGCCACAACACAACAAAGCACACCAAAGAACACCAACACCAAACACCCAAACCAGAGCCCAGCCCACTAAGGTACTCCTAACTTAGCAGTCTCTCCATCCATAACCCCTACATGGCTCTGATTAACAAAATCAAAGCATCTCCCCCTCATCAAGTAAATCCCACTTCCTCGCCACCAACTTCTTAACCTTCTTTGTCGGACTCCTCTCCCTTCCACTGCCATTAACACTCAACCTCTCAAACTGCTCCTCCATCCCCATCCCCATTGCATCGCCCTCAGTATCAGGCGTATTACTCCTATCCCTCCCCACCCTACTCTCCCTCAATGGCATCCTCCTATTCTGGCCCTGACTCTTGCTTGGACTTTTGACAGCTAGTTCGCGTCGGAGAGTCTCAACTTCCCTCCTCAAGCGCTCATTTTCAATCTGTAGATTATCGATTTTGCCAGGTCCAGAATGCGCGTTCTCTTTATCGTCTTCCGGTTCCCCTGCATCTCCTACCTCCCTTAGTCCCTGATTGGAGTTTGAAAGAGATTGAGGTTCGGTGTCCGCAGCATCAATACTCCTCGTATAAATCTCGAGCTTCCGATCCATGTGCTCATCATTCCTATCCTGTTCAGCCTGCCACTGCGCCTTCCATCTTGAAAGTTCCGATTCGAGACGGCTTTCGAATTCGAGGTAACACTCCTCCCTAACCTCTCCCTCCAACTCCACCATCCTATCAGCCATACTCTCCAAATGAGCGTCCGTTTCCAACCGCGCTTGATTCGAGGCAATCAACTCCGCTCTCAAGCCATCGATTTCCTCTGACATCCTCGCTATCTCTAGAGCGGCAATCTCCATAGTGGAGCGATCTGTATCGGAAGGTGGAGAGCGTGGAGAGAAGTAATGAGACGCTGTGGATTGCGCGAGGATCGTGGATGTTACGGATGGGATTCGTGGCACGGTGATTTCGCGCGCGAGGGCGGAGTATCGTAGGATTTGGGAGGTTGCGTTGAAATCGCCGAGGGGGTCGGCGGTTACTATCATGACTGCTTTTTGCGGGTTGCGAGGGGGCGCTGGGTGGTTGTGGTGGGAGGAGTGTTGGGATGAGGTGGTGGATGTTTGGGGAAAGGAGTTGGAGAAGAGGAGTTCGGTGAGCTTGCATTGCCGGAAGGGGACGAGGTTTGGCTTTGGGTGATGGTATTAGCTTTATTCCTCCCAGGGAGAGGATATGGGTGGTGGAAGAAGGGGGGAGAAAGTAGGGAGGACATACCTTCGCCGAAGACGCCAAATCCGACTGCATCTGCAAACACTGTCCCAAATACATCAAACTCTCATTAATCTTACCTGCCTCAGCCAACGTCGCGCCCTGCGTCTTCGCATCTCTCGCCCTCTCACTCCCCGCCAAATCAACGATCGTCAACGCACTTCCTCCCCACTGATGCACCATCCGTCCTCGTCGTCGCTTCTTCACTTCCACACAGAAGAAACCGTGACTGCGACTCGAGACGCTGTTGGATCCCGTGCCTGCTACGCGGCGCTCGTGGAGTCCGGCTTCGAGGACCATAAGCGCTTCTTTCATGGTGCCGCAGATTATCTTGCGGAGGCCGGCGACGACTTTGCGGTCGGGTGATTGCTCGGTGGATTTGAAGAGGAGGGGACGTCGGCGGAAGTCTTTGGTTGATTTTCCTGGGATGGCGGGAGTGAGAAGGTCAAAAATCCGGTCATTGTATACTTCATACATGGAGATCAAGATTGCATATTCAGCGTTCGGATCCGCATTCACCGTCAACTTGCTGATATCTGGGCTCTGTGGCAGGACTGACGGGCGCTGTAGGAGGTTTCGTCGTGGTGTTGGTGGGATGTAGGAGGATTCGCCCTTTGGAGGAGATTTAGCTACGTATCTCACTGCTTTGGCAAGCGTGGATTGCATGTATGAGGGGATGTAGGAGAGGGGTCCCAGAACTAATAGGTTCGACTCGGCAACTTGCTGATTCTGGTCTTGACCTTGCTTTCGACATCTTGTCTGACTTCTCGTCTTGATTCGAGCTTGAGGTTCGGGATCTGGTTCTGTGACCACTCGGATACTCTTTGGACTTCCTGATTCCATGCCTAGCAAGAACGGGTAGAGATCTTGTGAGGAGGCGTGGAGTGGAGCTTGGAGGTTGGAAGATGGGGTACGTACTACCATTGGAGTTGGAGCTCGTGAGCTTGCGCGGGAAGCTGCGGATGGGTCGCCGTACATTGTGTCTAGGAACATCTGCGCGGACATTACTTGGGATTCAGAGGGGTCTGAGGCAGCGACCGTCGCATGGAGGGATGTTGAGGTGCTGGGATCGAGGATGTTGTGCGAGATGGAACGGAAGAGAAGGTCGAGGGCGAGTTGAGTGAGGCCGCGTTGTGTGCGAGATCCTAGGATTGTATGGCTCTGTATATCTTATCAGTATCCTTTCCCTTGCGACTTTATCCCTTGTCTCCAGATGTGTTGTTTACCTTCCCACTCCCCGTAACACCCAGCGTAGCAAGCAGCGCATCTCTCCCTTCACCACCCTGTGGCCCTAAAACACCTTCAACCAGCGGCAACACGCCCGTTCCCTGGAATAAATCCAGCTGTGTAGATTCCTCCTCGAATACTTCCGTGAAAGCAAACTTCTCAATTGCGCGTCTGCGATTATCATTTGGTGGGTTGAGTGTTATATGTGTTGGTGCTGCATCTTCAGATGTTTCTTCGACAGTAAGGAAGCGCTCGGACGTGGGTTGGCCTGCTGGTGGCGGGCGGAGACGCAGGTAGACGTCAAAGAGGGAGGCTTTGGTTTTGGAGTTGGATTCCATCTTGAGGATTTGGAGTTGCGAGGGAGGTGGTGGAGGTTGTGAGGTAGAAGAATGGTGATGGTGATACCGAGATGTTGATGTTTTCGAAGTTGGCGCATTCGGTTAGAGGCAGGGTTGGTTGGCGTGGCGACGGGCCAAGCATTTCGATTTGGGATTTGAGATGCAACATTGACATTATTCCATTCTTTCGTCACGCTCTAACTGCCGTCAGAAAATTCATCATGATTCCATCGAAGATAAGTACTTTCGAATTCCGCAACCCCAGTCACCGATGCTGTCCTCCTCAGAAGTTTTGCCATCCAGTGGCCTTTGAAGTCTTGAAGCTCGCACAACCCATCGTTCAGCAGCTATCTAAAAGTGATCCAGCATCACAACTCTTCTGAACCGCTACGTTGATACATCAGCCATAATTGTTTCTACAAGCGCAATCCTCCCATGTGATATTTTATTTACCAGAGAAGCCACCATCACCAGGCATGTGAGCCTTACCACCACCAATTTCTAGTGCTCTTCACAGCTTCTCCCCTCCCTATATCCTTCCAAAAAAGGAAAAAGAAATAAACTCCAAACCAACAACTCAAATGATGCGTTTATCAATCTCCCATGATCCTTCACCTCGTATTCGCACTGTTTGATAATTACGGGATTATATGAATGAGTAATGCCAATCCGTGAATTCTCATTTTCATGCTACTACAGCGAATCTAACCAACAGTTGGGCGAGATGCATTCATCAAGGTACTGGCCAGCTCTCTTGTTGCGCAATTAAATATTGGAGATCGGATGAGAGATCTGGTTGGACAGATGTATATATCTGCTTGGTTTTCGCAGTTGGATTGGGAACTTCCACTGGTTGATATCGGGGATGCTGCATCTAATTTGGGATCAGATGGAGAAGATTTCGGTAGGTGACTCGACTTCGTATCGTGACATGAAGGAAGATCACAATGGGAAGTTGAAAGAGCAACGCTGCGTATTGATTAATTTGCTTGACTACCTTCCAAGCCCACTAAGACAGTCCAGCCGCAAAGCATCCAGGGCATCATGTTCAAATCCTCCACTACTCGATGCCATGCAGCACCTCTATCCATACTGTATGCCTGCCTGCCTGTCTGTATGTATGTGTGTATCCATGAAACGCCGCTCTGATGAAATTCAAAAGGTTCGTTTGCTTCGTTCATGGATTCGGTTTTCGTTCATCTTCAATATTATTCCATCATCTCGATTCGCATCACAGTCACATCCACGCCCCGCCCTTTCCTCCCCCACAACATCCTCTCTCACCAAACAGACCATCCATCGCCGCCTACCCTACTTCCCCATAGCATACTTCTTCGTCCACTCCCTCGCCTCCTTATCAAACGTCTTCCTGTCCTCCTTAAACTTCTGTGCAGCACTCTGCTCCACTGCATCATCCGGAACCGGCTCCATCATCAACTGTTGCGTAGCCGTCAACACGCTCATTATCTTGCTAGATGGCTTCCAGGCGTCGGCTTTGAGGATGCCGATGCACATGCTGCCGTGCTCGTCGAAGGTTACGTTGGGGTGCCAGATGCGGGTCTTGAAGGAGAGCTTGGGGGGCTTGAAGGGGTATTCGTGGGGGAGGGTGAGGAGAAGGTGGAACTTGCCGCCCTGGAAAGGAGACAAAAAGGAGGGTTAGCTGCTTGCGCTGAGTTGATGGTTGGGTTGAAGTGGAGTGCTTGGGGTGGTGGATTTGTAGAAAGGGAAAGGGAGAGGGAGACGTACAGCGTACGGAGAGCCCTCGGGACCGTCCATGATGATGTTCCAGGTGTGGATGTTGGCTTCGTCTGCGAGGCTGACTTTGATACCTGCTGGTGGGTTCTCGGTTACTTCTCCGAGCTCCTGTTGACTGTTAGCACAATTCTTTTTCTTGCATTTTACCCTCCCCTCGAAAAGATCAGAGGGCGAAAGGTAGAGTCCTCACCTTTGCGATTCTTTTCCCCGAGCTCATGTTGGCGGTGTTGCTTGTGGTTTGTAGAGGCGGGTGGAGGGGTAGCTGTTTGCTGAGGCGGGGTTGTTTTGATGTCTAGTGGGCCGTCGTGCGAGTTTATTGTTTGCGGGCTCAGTAGAATGGTGCAGAGGAAGGGGATATGTGTTTGTATTGTGTCGAGAGGAAGATGTCTCGGTTCAAGAATAGAAAAGAAGATGGTGGTGTGGTTTTGGCTTTGGAGAAAGACAACAGACTGAGAAGCTGCAAGGAAAGAAGACGCAGGCGGCGGGCTGGGGATCTCTTGGACCCTTGTCTCGTGGGCGGGGCGCTAAAAAGTAGGCTGCACAGGCAGGCAGGCGAGGCTGAGATTTGGAATCAAGAAGGGAAACTTTGCAGGAATTATATGTCTGGAAGTGATTCGAGCCTTTTAGGATCGAGTGCTGCAAAAATGAGACAGCGGCATTTCGAACCAGTTCAATCTCGTCAAAAAAAAAAAAGTAGCCAGAAGTACCTTGTGCAGTCCTTACGCAAGTCCCAAGCCAGATCTCAAAGCTTCAAGCGCATGAGGTCACAGCATCTGCCCTCTACGAATCCCTGAATATGTTATGACAACACGGATTTCCAGCACCACTACCATTCTCAGCCAATTCCAATGTGACGCAATACCGACTTTCATTCACTACCCTCTGTATCTATCATACAAACAGGGCCGGGTATCCCAACGCCAAAGCACATCTCCGTCCTCTCCCTCCCTTCCTTTCTTTACCAAGCTCATTCCCTCTGCAGCACAACCACCAACCCCATAATCCCCAACATGACAGTTTTCAACCAAGGATGTTCGCTCAATAGGATGGTAACGTAACCGACGAAAGGGATATATGCTACCACGCTTCCGATAATGTCTTTCCGCTCGATGTAGTCCTGGCCACGAGCGTAGAGTTCCGTGTCATCTGCTACGTTATTGTCGCCTTTTGTGAGGAGTTTGGCATCTTCCCTATTCGTCCCCAAAGAATTAGCACTCCATTCCCATTCCCAATCCAAATCATCTCTCCCAGCACATCCCCCGCAAAAGTAAAAGAGTAAAAGACAAACTCACCCCACCCCAAACTTCCTAACCAACCGATGCACAATCGGAATATCCTTCCCCTTAACATTATACACAACAATCTCCCCAACCTTCGTATCCTCCATCCAATTCCTATTCCACAAGAACAGCAGATCGCCACGCTGGAAAGCGGGTTCCATGGACCCGGATAGCACGACGACGATGGGGGAGGGCGAGTCGGCGATTACGGAGAGGCCTTTCCACATCATAAAGGCGGTCGAGAGGATTAGGGCGAAGTTGAGAACTTGCGCGGCGGCTTGCCGGGGATTTTGGAGGGCGGAGAGCATGGTGAGGGGATTTGGTGGGTGGTGGTGAGGAGGAGGAGGAGGAGATTCGAGGAAGGTAGGTATTTGGTGTTGGGAGGTGGGCGCAGATGTATGTCGTGTTCGTTCGTGAATTTGCTGTGAGAGATTGCTGGTGAAATTTCGTATTGTAATTGAGAAGATATTTTGTGTCCACAAGCTGAAGGGTTGTCGGTGGCAGCTCTCTTTATTCTCTGGTGGACAGGTGGTCGGTCTTGAAATTATTATCTGGACTGGCTGGCTGCCTCGTGTCTGGTAAGCTTGGTGCTGGTTTGGAGTTGTGGACACATTTGGAGCTGGTGGAATTATGCAGGGTTTATGCGGGGTGTGCATAATTGTGCACTAATTTGGGGTCAGCCTCCTTGATCGTCACCTCTTCCCTTCCGTTCTTCATGCTTTGTGCATCTAGTACCGGATTTTCTTTTTTTGATGTCAAACTTTCCGATGCAGACACTTCTATGTCTTGTCCGTAACGTTTTCAGATCTTTTGTTACTGTTCTCCTGCCATCTACGGTACCAGCAGTGCAACACGATTGACTTCAATTAGATATGCCTTCGGATGGACATCTCGAAATCACGTTTTTATATCGCCGCCCTGAATGCAGACCATAGATAGCATTTCGTTGGTTCTCTCGTCTACCTCTATCTGAAGGTCTTAGGCGAGTGTGCATATCTTATGGCATTCGGGAGGCTTAGTCTCTGTGTCAACGTCTTTCATAGTCTTCTTCTCCCATTTCAAGAATTTGAGAAGCCTGGATGAAGATTTGGTCTCATTGTTCCATGAACATTTCAGAATATGAGACTGGTGCAACGCGTTTTGTCTGGTTCGTAAGAATATTCTTTACCGTCTGCGAATCTGGTAGTTCAAATGAGGTGAAGTTTCAATGTCCTCAACAATCATCCAATACGACTCCGCCAACTGCCGTCAGAATACAGCAGGTGCCAATCATCATGGGCTGAAGGTCTTAGTTGTTGAACATTTTCTGCAAAGCTGCGACGCGGATTTGGAACGTTTGATTTCTTTTCTTCCTGTATTCTCCAGTTGGGAAATGGTGGCTGGGTTGATTTGCTTCTGATTTACTCGCTTCTTCTCTCTCCTCGCAATTGTCCCAAGTGATATATGGACATTCTGCAATCACCAAGCCTACTGGTCTGGAGTCCTTGATCCGGACACTCAGACCCTACCTTAGAAGACTGCCCAGGGGTTACATACCCATATTCTAGAGATATTTGGGACAATTTGAGGATAGTTTTACAGTAATGGGTGCTGAAATCCATGGTATCCTTTTTCAGTCCTACCCCTCATTGCTCAAATTGTTGGGCTTGATCCAATGAGCCCGCAGTTCTTGAAATACCAATCTTTCAATGTCCCCGGAGTACTTTGGGACATTAAATCACAATTCGTTACTTCACATTGCACGTGGCCATCGAATCCCAGGCTGGATCTCTTATCTCGCTTCGCGCCTTCCCAATGTCCCAAGTCGCGCCTGCGACATTGAGATGAGATCCCCATCACCAACTCCTTCCTCATCCACACGACTATCCATATCATCCCCTTCTCCTCCCTCTCCTCTCCTTCTCCCTCCTCCATCCTCCAACATCTACATCATCACCTTCTTGCAGTTCCGTTCTGCTGCAGCATCATCAAGATCTCGGTTTTGGTTCTTCCATCAATCGTTCCGCTCCCTATAAACAATTCACATCCACCCTCTTTCGTACACAATGTCGTCCTCTACTGCTCTTCTGCCCAAGAACAAGAAGGATGATCATGTACGTGTCGCATCCAAATCCATCACCATCGCAATGCTGACATCTTCCAGCCCATCTTCCTTCGCGTCTGCCACTCTCCATGGACCTCTATCGGTCAGAGAGCCCTCGTTGGTCTTCGTGGCTTGACTGCGACGTACCTTGCTGTCAGCTTTGCCATGATCATTGACTACGAGATCAAACACACCGATGATGGATTGCTTGCCCTCTTCAAGTTCTCCAACATCGAGTATGGTGTTCAGGTTCTCTACCATTGGATGGCCTTCGTAAGTCTCCCCCTTCTACTTGAGATGCCTTTACTGACTACTGCAGATCTGGACCTTCATGCACCTTCACTATCCTCACCACAGCACTTCTACTCCTACCAACGCCACTCGCGTTCAGAAGATCTTGTCACCACCTCGCCAGAACCCAAACACTGCCAATCGCACCTGGTTCAGCATCTTCTACACCCTTGCCCAGACCTGGCCACATGTTTCCACCTTCATTCATTGGGCTGTTTTGGTTCCGAAGGGACGCGCTGATGTACCTGGTATGCTCGTCGATCTACCAGGATGATTCTCTGCTGACAACCTGTAGCGAACGAGACTTTCGGCCATGGTGACTTCAAGACCTTTTATGTCCTGAGCAAGTATGGTGTCAACTCTCTCATCGCATTGGTCGAGGTTATCTTCTACAGCAGTATCAAGACTTCAGACGTGAGTTTCAATCCTCTTCGCCCAGATATCTGCTGACAGCTGCAGCCTCTCCCTGCCCATATCGTCGGTCTCTCCATGGTTTCCGCAGCATACATTGGCTGGGCATATGTCGGATACATTGTCACTGACAAGTGGGCTTTGTTTTTCTTGAACCACGATGAGTCAAAGTGGGAGTATGTCTTTCTCAGCTGGATTGCCTTCATTGTGGTCATCAACATCTGTAAGTTTTCTCTCCACCTCTGTTGATCTCTACTGACGTCCCAGTCTTCGGAATCGTCTACGGCATCACTGCAGTTCGTGAGAGATTGACACGCAAGGGAGAGCACAAGAACTCTGGCTACCAACAACTTCCACATTAGCCATCATGGCCTCTGGGTTATTGAGAAGGATGATTCAAGGATGGGTTGATAGAGGCATCATTAGATTGACTTGGAATTTCATTTGTCTTTCCTTTGTCTGACAGCAGTCGGGTTGAGAAGTGCGAGTATTGGCATGGACTTGTATTCTTATGATGAGGTAAAACGGTCTTTGGAGTTCTTAGTAATTCAGGGCTTTCTCCATGGTCTCATATCGGTATTTTAGCAGCGTCCTGTGGAATGTGGAATGTGCTGACAGAAACGGGAATATTCGGTGTAGACTTATGAGTGTATACTTACCTGAACTCACTCAAAGCAACTGAATACTCGCTTAAAATAATCTCAACAAGTATGGGTCGAGCCAGGACAACGACGCAGGGCCCCACAAATCACACAAGGTTGTTTATCCGTCCTCCGAGAGTTTATTTGCACCACACCACAGCTTCCCCTCTCCCATGCACTCTTCTCATTTTTCTTCACCACTATCCCCGGCGTTATATATCTCCAATCATATCTTCGAGAGTCTCCATATCAAGCCTACTGTTCTCGTTCATCTGTCTTCTCCCTCACTCCACCGTTCGAGTGCAAACCAACGCCAACACCGCAAGGATGAGGGGTAAACAGCGGGTATGCAGCAGTCTGCAGGCCCAGCTCCGGGCTCATCCGGTGTACAGTGCATACGGATGACCTTCTTCTTTGAGTTATACATCCGGACCCAGAGTTTCTTATCTGTCTTTCTACTGCTCTACTCTATCTAGTCCCTCAACTACCCCGCGCGCCGTCTCGTCTGATCTTTTGTCCTCTGTTAGGTCTTATTGTACCTGCATCTGCGATTTTTGACGTAAAGCCACCAGAAGCTGCTATCTTGTACCAGTCACGCATGAATTTGCTAGTAGTATAGCTATTCCCCTCTCGTCTGATAGAATGGTCGATTCCGAGGCAGCCGAAATGGCCGAATCAGAACACCGAGTTCCGCATGGCCGTCGTCTTATCCCTACTACAATCGACCATCTCGCTCAGACCACGCCAGAGAAACTCTTCGCCTGCATTCCCAAGACATCAAACCTGTTAGACGGCTACAGAGATGTCACGTACTGTGACCTTGCACGTGGTATTGATCGTGCGGCGGGCTGGATCGAGGACCGATTTGGTGTTGAGGGCGAGGGACTCTTTGGAACGATTGCTTATGTGGGGGTGTTTGATTTGAGGTATTTTTTGTTCATGGCTGGAGCGGGGAAGGTGGGTTATAAGGTATGTTTGGCGAGATTCCTATTTCGGGGGCCATGACACAATGGAACATGAGATGTGTATATTAATGATTGGGTTTGCGTCGGTTGGTGATGATGGAGCCTTTGGTGGACAAAAACAAAAACCTGATCATGAGCATTGGGAAGATCTTCAAGACATGTCTCCCATTTTGTCTTTGGGAAATAGAGACCATCTTTGGCTGAACTAGCTTAGACACTTCTCCCATCACCACGAAACACTCTTGAAGGCCAGCTCAGTCTCTTCAACGCCACACATTGTAAAGCACTGCTCATCTCTGAAGGCTTTCCCATCCCAGCAGATCTCATCAACGCCTCCGAGCTTCAGCCCATCACGGTCCCAAGTCTCGACAGCTTCTTAGAGAAGGACGGAGATGTCAAACACTACCCTTTCAACAGGACCTTCGAAGAAGCTGAACATGATCCTTTCACAGTCCTTCACACTTCTGGCTCGACAGGCCTTCCGAAACCAGTGGTATTGAAGCATGGCTGGTTCTCCACCATGGACGCCGTCCAGGAAATGCCCCTCATGCCGGGTGGAGAAAGACCATTATGGATGGCGAGCCAGAACAAGAGAATGTTCGCCTCGTTGCCACCATTCCATGCAGCGGGAGTCAATCTTCTTCTCCAAAGCCCAGTATGGTATGGCGCAGTATGTATCTGGCCACCATCGAACCTTCCCATGTCTGGCCTACTAGCCGATGAGGTCCTGTCTGCCACGCCGGTTGACGTCGCATTCTTTGTGCCGTCTGTTCTTGAAGAGATGTGTCAAATTGCATCCAGTGTAGCAAAGCTCAAAAAACTATCAGGCATCGGTTTCGGTGGCGGTCCGATGAATCCCGCAGTCGGTGCGCTTTTACAAAATGATGTTCCGCTGCTGCATCTCATCGGCTCGACGGAAATCTGCATCCATCCCATCTACGAACGTGCCGATGAAGATTGGCTATATTTCCACTACAATCCAGAACTGAAAGGCGTTGAATTCCGACCTCTCGGCGACGGCACATTCGAGCAGATCGTTGTTCGGCATCCATCTACAGATCGCTTCCACTCTCTATGGTACACCTTCCCGGAAATAAATGAGTTCCCGATGAATGATCTGTACAAACCACATCCCTCGAAACCAAACACTTGGCAGTTTCTTGGCCGAGCAGACGATGTCATCGTATTCTCAAATGGAGAGAAGCTCAATCCCACAACCATGGAGTCTACTTTGCGATCACACCCTGATATCATGGGTGCTTTGGTAGTGGGACAGGGGCAATTCTCTCCTGCAACTATCATTGAGTTGAAGCCCGAGGTCGCGGAGAAACTGAAGACGGCCGAAGAGAAAACAACGTACGTGGAAACCGAAATATGGAAGGTTGTCGTGGAGGCAAATAAACATGCGCCGGCCCACGGACAATTAGAACGAGATATGATCATCCTCAGTGTTCCGTCGAAACCATTTGGCAGAGCGGGGAAAGGAACGATATTAAGACCTTCGACGATCGAGAACTACAAACCCGAGATCGAGGAGCTGTATCGCCGAAATGGCGAGGGAGCTCTAGATGTCGCACGAATTGACCTCGCGCAAGACTCGGAGTCTATTGAGGGGGCTGTCGGAGTTTTGATTGGCAGTGTCATCGACTCAAAGAGTACTCCTGGCAGAGACATGGATTTCTTCGCTGCAGGGATGGATTCGTTACACGTTATGTCTGCAGTCAAGCATCTCAAAGCTGCGTTGGCAGGAACCTCGAGCGACGAGATCAATACACGGTTGATATATGCAAATCCGACAGTTGCTACCCTAGCTGCTGCGCTGAAGACCATGAGGATGTCGGATGGAGCGCAAGTATCTTCCCTAACACGAGAACAGATCATGAAGACCACACTCGAAGACTTTCTTAATCAACTTCCCGCGTCAAGCACGAAACCAAACCTCCATTCCGCAAGTGAGATGATGACGATCATGCTCACAGGGAGTACTGGTTCACTCGGATCGTACTTACTACATACACTTCTCTCATCTCCAAAAGTTGCGAAAGTATACTGCTTGAATCGTCGTGAAGATGCAGCAGAATTACAATCAACATCAAATGCCAAGAAAGGGCTAATCTCTACATGGGGTGAGAAGGTGGAGTTTCTGAGGGTTGAACTCAGCAAAGAAAGCCTCGGACTTGAATTAAAAGACTATGAGCGACTAAAGCAAAACGTCACTGTTGTCATCCGTAAGAAATAATCCTACATATTAAGTTTCAATTTCCAGAATCGCTGACATCCTACAGACAACCAATGGAACGTGAACTTTAATCTCGCCCTCCCCTCCTTCCGACCCCACATCGCAGGCGTGCTCAATCTCACCAAGTTCTCCGCATCCGCGACATTCTCACCACCCATTACATTCATCTCCAGCATCGGCACAGTCACAAATTACCCATCGCTTTACGACGAACCTCGGATCCCAGAAGTTCCATTTCACGATCCTAAAATTGCAGCTGAGGCGGGGTATAGTGAGTCGAAGTGGATCGCTGAGAGACTGCTGCAGGAGGCTGGGAAGAGAGGAGTAGGTAGTAATATTTTACGAGTGGGACAGATTGCTGGGCCGGTGGAAAATGGGACGAAGGAAAGGGGAGAGTGGAATAGAAACGAATGGTTCCCATCAGTAAGTCCTTTTGTAGTGTACTGAACCTTTTTTGACTTGGCACTGATTCCCCCACAGCTAATTTCGAGCTCAAAAGTCCTTCAATTCTTACCGAATGAGCTACCTGGACATAGTGAAGTGGCCTTTATTCCTGTCGATACCCTATCAAATATCATTTGCGAAATTCTTGAAGCAGATATCTCGGTACCCAACACACAGGACCCAGCATCTACATCTGCACCAACCAAGATCTTCCACCTCGCCAATCCTGTACCCTCAAACTGGTCATCCTTGCTACCCGCAATCACGGAAGATCTTTCCACAAACTCGATCGACAGTACAGAGATCGCCAAACTCGTCGAAGTCATCCCCTTCGCAGACTGGTTCGCCAAGCTCGAAACAAGCGCGAAACAAGATGTCGATGCAGAGGCCAGTCCAGCAACGAAATTGCTACCATTCTATCAGAGCATGAGAGATGGAACGAAAGAGATCAAACTTGATACCACGAAGTCAATGCAGATGAGCGAGACTTTGAGAGGTTTGAAGCCTGTTGGGAAGGGGTGGATGGAAATCTGGTTGAAGCAGTGGGAGAGGGGCCGCGGCGACTGAGAATACCACGCCGGAAACGAAACAATCAAATTAAACCATCTTCTGACTATTTCCTTTCCAGGCCGGAACCAAAGAACTTTTCGCTTTTCTTTTAGGCAATAGCCCAGGCATTTGATTTCTCTACTTCGTGCGCTGCTTGCTGCAATCGTTTTGTTTGAGAGCCTAAGATGGAAATTTGATGTCCGACATTTCGTCGATCCCATAAGTATCGATCTGGCATTCGCCTCTATTTCTTTGTCTCTTCCATTTGCCGAGGCGTGCTTGGGGGCGGAGCTTTCGTCTGTTGTTGTTTGACACTGATCACGTGCTCTTGCCGAGGCTCCTGTTTGTCCGCAGTTTTCTTCTTCTCGCAACGCAGGCCACCCTACCTTCTCTGCTCCTTTCACTTTACTCTTCTCATCGCGTCATCTCAACATCACGTTGCAATCTTCTTCTCGTCTTCGGTCAGCGGCACTACAGCTTCGCCACTGCCTCACCGAACTGTTTCAGGCCTAGGCATTGTTTTGCCTTATTTTGCCTTGAGCTAAATAAGCGAAATACCTCAATGTCGTCGCCCTCCCCTCGCGACCGCGCCAGGGCATACCGTCGCCCCGACCAATTTTCATTACTACTCAGCAGTGTCAGCATTCTGTTCATTCCGGGAGAATATCTCACCGGCCGGCGAGAATCGGCAGCAGTGGGTCGTGATTTCGCGCTCCGCCTCGAATGGAAATTGGTACACTCGGAATCTGCGATTTGTATTTCGGTGTGAGGACGGCTTGCAATTGGCTTCCGCCCTTTGTTTTCGCCCAAGGCGGATTTACTCAGCCCCGAACGCCCTTTTTGTATGCCTTTCGGCTGCTTCTGGCATTTTAGACTGGAAAGTCGCCTTTCATTCGTTCAATTTGTTGTGTTGAGTGGAGTGGCCCTGGGAAATGCAGGGGACCAAAAGGTCATCATTGCCCTAGTAGGCATTTCTTCCGGAATGGAGCCTTTCCATTTGCTCGACGATGGATATTGCAACGTTGAATGAACTCAACAATTGCTGATTTGAATCATTACTTACTCACGCAAGTGCTCATTGGCACAGTTGCGGTGTAAAGAATGCCCACACCAGGGTTTCTGATCGATGTCTCTCGTCCGCCTCAGATGTCACAAGGATCAAGTCCGCACACAACTCACCGACGGCTCAATTCCACTAGGTCAAATCTGATAATATCATACAGAGATTCAGAGGGCACTTTAGCCCTTTATTCGTACAGCCACAAGGAATTTTGTTGAATGACCCCTAACTCGCCAGTCGCCGGTCCAGCAAAGTGGGATCACGATTTCGCCCAGCGGGCGACTCTCAACAAATTCAACAACGCCCTATAGAGGGCTTCTGATGATGTCTCAAGATCGCGGAAGATGTGTATCGAGAAGCCTATGATGGCTCTGTTCCAGAAGTTTGGAAATCAAGCCACCCTTCTCGAGTACATATGGAACGGTCCGTCTCTATTTTCCGGAATTGAAAAGACATTATATCAGCCATTGTATCCTGTCCCATCACCACAGCTTACATCAATCTTTCATATCATACTAGGTACCACTTATGCTACCGTCTTCAACACACCTCATCATTGTCGCATCTATCGATCTTTTATCATGTCATCGTCGCAGAACAACAACCGCAACACAGTGATCAACACCTCACGCTCGAAACCCCAAACCTATCAGTGCCTCGTATGGAGCTGTTGCAATTGTGGCGTTCAGGGAAACATGGACTTTGCTGTTACCAGGTCCTGTGTTGGTTATGATTGTCAACACCGGAAATGCGATGGCTGCCATTCCGAGTGGATCGAGAGATTGGTAAATGAACCAGATTACGGAGGTACGTGGCGATCATACATTTTTCGGGAGAGGCTAATGCTGTACCTCGTGCTAAAAATTTAAAGTGCGTTCAAACAATTCACGGCGGCATTAAGGGAGCACATTTATGAGAAGGGTATAAGGGGGAGGGGGAGGGGGGTTGAGACTTTAGGAAGATATCTTGTCTTCGTATTCGTGAGTGAGGGTCGGTGTCGGAGAAAGGGTTGGTAGTTGCAGAATTTTAACTTGTCTTCTGATTTTTACTGTTGTCATTTTCATGTATGATACCCACACCTGTAAGATTATTGTGAGCGGCCTTGACTTGAGGGGTGGCGTCGGAGCTTTTCTTAGCGTAGGCTGCTGGCCCTTAGCGAGGCGGCACAGGCTCAATCAAAACAAGCCAGGCGCACTTCAACATAAATCTTCATCATGGCTTGTTGAATTGCGATCATTGCTGCAAGACTCTCTGATTGACTTTAATGATATTCAAGTGTCAATCTCGTGATGCAATCTGTCGGTGAGCACAGCACGGCCGCCCTCTCATTGGCTAAGGGCGTTTTGCCCATCTTCCGCCCTTCACGAGATCCACCCCGCCCCTCAAGTCGATGTCACCCTTGAGATCATAGTCTAGTCTATCACTCCCACTGGATCATGAAGATTCGGTATTTGACGCTCGGTAACCAGCACTGCCCAGTTTTCCCATGAAACAAGGCAAATTCGTAGGCATTCATAACGTGGGGTCACTCATAATGCAGTTGCCCTCCAGGCAAATTATGGGTGGCTGTGACGAGGGCGAACTGTGTTGTTGAGAACCTGACTCTGAATGGTGGTTCAGAGGGCGATATCAACCTAGTAGCGGTGGTTAGGCATTTCCAATTAACATCTTACTTATTATATATATTTGCCTCCTCGCTCTCCCCAGACCGAATCTTGCCAACAATCTCTTCAGCTCAATATAGTCCTTTCGAGGGCATTCTGGCCTACGCTATCAATCAGAGTCTTGCCCATCAACCTTCTCGTGATCATCTCCCTCTCGAATCCCTGCACACTATCTTCTAGCTTCAGATCATCATGCCGCCGTCTTCATCAGACAGGAAAAAGAAGGAGAAGAGTAAGAAAGAACCATCGTACTACTGGGCAAGGACCTGGTCATGTGGCTGTTGTCAAAAATCAGCAGGGATGTATGTGAAATCGACGACCCAGTGTCCTGAGTGTAATCATGAGTGGTGTGGAGAGTATGCCCAAGATGGCTGCAGTTATGAGGACGTACAGTGCTACTATGATGAGAAATGCTATACCAGGGGGTGACGTAAGTCTAAGAGATTATCCCTGTCGTGTCCTGATTACTTATTCTTACATAGAAATTTCTGTCTTGATATGTCGATTGCGAGATCAGTCAGTCGTACGTACTCGTCACATAGTATCACATTGCATCGGGAGGTCTAGATGAGACAAAAGTGCTCAGACCAGTAGGTGGTCACTTCCAGAGCTTGAACAAGGACTTCTGTAAATTTAGTAATTCGCACTTTGCTATATTTGGAACAATCTCCAGTGGTTACTATGTTGCCTGTGGGCTTCCCATGTGTGAGGTATCTCAAATTTGTTATTTATTACACATGTCTCGCACTACACCTCACAAGAAGCCCATCATATTAATCTCATAGATCTTTTGTCTAATATTAAAATCTAATCGACGTGTAGGCTTCAAATGAGTCATTCGGTGTTAGCAAGCGCATTTGTCGTCTGCTTATCCTGATCTAGAAACTGGACTGCAGGTTTAGATACAGAGACTTGCCATGAATATCCAAGAGCAAATTTTTCCCATTCAAAAGCAGATCCTTCTCCTGATATGGTGGCTAGTCCCAAAACGATATTTGATACTGAGAAGTTCTTCCCACAACATTCCACACGCTTGAGTACAACATGAGATTATGAATAAAGCCATGTGTTTGCTGGACCTCATGGTGCCTATAAAGCTATTTCCAGACCATGAGATGTCGCTCGCAACCTACTAGGTTCACACCGGAGAGCTGACATAGCATATGCTTGAATAAAGAAAATCCTTGCGAAGCCTTGTATGCGAGCATACTATCATTCTGAAGTTACAGGAGCCTGTGTATCTCTGCCGACGGGTTCGCAGGTCTACGGTAGTTCTGGGATTGCGCAATAACGATCGATGTCTCCATCGTGGCTCTTTGGTTTGTCAAGGCCCAGGGTGCAAGGCTGGCCACCCACCGTTTCAGCTGAACTTCAAAGTAATGGTCTTGAATAATACACGCATGTGAGAGTTCAAAGCATTCCGCAGATGTGCCCCTGTATCGATATACCTCAAAATGTCCCGAGCTTCGACCAGATGCTTTCAACAGCCAACGGGACGAGTCCATAGGAGCCGAGACAAAGAAGATTATTGCAGCTGCGGTCCGATGTCGCCTAGCACTTCCATCAGGCTGCTCACAGTACCAAGCGCAAAAACAGTTGCAAAGTTTTCATATATCGATGAGTTCTTGGGTTCGCAGTCGCAGTAGTGATCCAAGGGCAGTGAATATTGCGATGCAAAACACTTAGAATGCTGCAATAACCTTGCTGAATCTCGATGTGACGGGGGCTGGGATTAGGCAACAGCTACGCCGGCAATTGTAGGTATCCCGGAGAGAGTGTTATGCATGCAACGTGGTAGAATCCATGCTTCGCGCTGAATGGTCAGCCTTGCGCACGTGCCTGCTTCCCACCACGAAACAACAAATAATGAGATCTTATTGAGTGAATCTTCATGCTTACGATGAACATATTTAAATCTCACCTTTCATTGAGTGGATGACTACATGTAGATTAATCTACCGCTAATTTGTTGCACAAAAACTGGAAGAAAGATCGTTGCAGCTGTTGTATTGTTTCTCATTCCACAGCTGGGATTCGCAAACCCAGATGACTCAAACAATACCGAGATTGTAATATAAACCATCCCAAGGTCCTATTTGATACAGTGTATTAGTATGGCGCAGTCATCGCTTCGAGGTAACGATCGCAACAACAGAGACTCTCGTTCAAAGCCTGCGACGGTTCAAAGTCTTATCTGGTCCTGTTGCTCTTGCGGTGAGCATGGCGGCATGGACTACTACGCGACCATATTCTGCGTAGGGTATGATTGCTGGCATTCCAGATGCCAGTACTGTCCTACGGAGTGGCTTGAGAGACTGGTGAACGAGCCATCAAGCTTCAAAAGTTGGTTCAAACCCCCTCAGTCATAGCTGGAAAGTCCAATATTGATGAACAGTAGTGGAGTCTGCTTCCAGTCGCTCACCGGGGTCTTTTAAGAGCGCGAAGCGACGGAGAGCAAATTTAGACCCGTCAACACAAGTCGATCCATCTGCTTACTCCACTAAACAGCCAGACGAAAAGCTCACGCTTCTTGATATGGTTTCGAACAAGGAAAAGGGTCCGTCTGTACCATTACCCAACGACTTCGCTTCAACTTCGGAGCGCAGATCCCCTCGCCCTCCTATAATTTCAGGATCAGGAACCTTAGGCGGGGATGTTGAGACACCTAGTGTTGATAGTGGCATGATGGCGAACCTTACATCCAACGACAATACAATTAGCTTGCCACACGAACACGGTGCTCGGAAACCTTTACTTGAAGAGACCTTGTCCTGGGCCGAAGAAGAGCCAGCTGAAAAGTTTTCAGGCTCCCAAAACACATTGGTATCGGCCAGCTCTTCCAAGGGACAATCGCTCAAGAGCAAGCTTGGCCAGGGCGCAGTCCCCTCAGCAAACGACGAAGACGACGTTGATTTGAGTACTAGAACTTCATTAACTCCGATCTTTTCTCCGGCGGAAGCAACTTTTCGAACATGGAGAGCATGGAGTACTTGGAGTACGTTTAGATGGCCAGGGCAAATTGTAGAGGCGTTTGCGCGCCGCCTCGTGGCAAAGGCCTGGAAGAAATCCCTATGCTGGAACATTGAGCGTGACAGAAGAACATGTGTCGGGAAGACACGACTTCAATGGCAATGTGTAAGCTTGTACATCTTCAATTGAAGCAGCAATCTGACGTATTGCAGACCTGCGGTACCAGAATCTGGGATGACTTCACGGAAATGCAACCAGGAGGACTCCACAGATACAGACAGGCCCTCAATTTAGACAAAGACGAGGTCTGGGAGGCTTCGCGTGGGGATTCCCAAAACACAGCGAGGTCTCGAGGTATGCCTATCGCTGCTGTCGGATTGCGGTGGATCAAGGATTTCCTAGGCTTAAGTAAAAGGGAAGCTGAAGGAGACCTTCCGCTCCATACAATACAACCTGCTCCATCTACGGAGACCGGATATGGTCATGGAACAAGTACGCCGTGTGCAGAATCGTTGTTTCTCCTACTCTGTTACGATGAAGGTCGCTGGGCAACTCGACTGATGCAACTGGATCTGGTCACTGTCCATGATGCATCAGATCAGGCTTTATTTCGCATTCTCAGATACAACTACGAGTCTATACGAGGAAAGTGGAGGTCAAGATTTTCCCTCCGTACCCTGAGCTGGATCAAGTTTGTGCATTTTGAACTGTATGGAAATGAATTTGTGGACATTCGCAAGACTGATGACATACCCCCGACAGACCACGCTGAATACAGATATTCCCCAGCTCCGCCGGACGTCATGCCACCGATAGGCTACAAACGAATCATGCACCTGTACCATCATCCAGAGCATGCAGGTGCTCATTCGATTTGCCTATCTCGATTCCCTAAAAAGCTCAAGGAGAAATTGAGGTGTTGTCCAATCCAAGGTGTGAACCCAGGGTGGGGACTCCAATTCGTCGAAGGATGGGACGAGAGAAAAATTTGGATAATCGTGTTCATCATCTTCGTCCTTGGAAGTCTTCTTGTGGCGATGATGTTGTTGATCTTTGGGAGGAGTTTGCAAGATGCGTTTTCAGTCGCAGCATATATGGCCACGACAACTACGGTGACCGTTGGGTTTGCACATGCGTTTCTGCCGTGAGACGATATTCTTCAGAACATTTCATGGCGTTTTCGCCTGTTTTGTAATTTGTTTGGAAATGTACGGCCGCAGTGTGGGGGATTACATGCCGATATATTATGTTACCGCGATATATCGAATCAATTTAGTAAAACCTATATCGCGGCCGATACGATATGAGGGATCCTATGTCGCAATAATATTGAGAGCCCTCATATTGGGTCAATATATATTGGTTCATACTGTCCCCCGCACTGTACGGCCGACTCGAGTAAAAGAGAGTGATTTCGAAAAGCTTGGCAAGAAACTGAACCTACAGATCAACTCGTTTGTTTGGTTTGGATACAGGTGAGACGTCATAATAGTGAAACCTCGAATGATTGATAACAGAGCAATAAGGAAATAGAGAACTGTTCCTAGTCGAAACACAAAACATCACGATGTTGCTCAATACCACGTGATCATGCCAAACAGAATTTGCCGAGCCCCACTTGCCGAGAACGTCATGCATGACTTTTATATACTCTCATCCCTTTCCAACCAAGCCATCTCACACAACGGTCTCGAAAATGACACTCATAATGACTGCAAGCTTCTCCATCCCCCTATCCCCTACTGTAACAAGCCTAACAACCCCACAGACCCAGCCCCGCCCAACATGCTCAAGCTCGATCGTGGATATCCTGATCCTCGGCGCCGGCTGGACATCAACATTCCTCATCCCGCTCCTAAAATCGCAAAATGTCACCTACGCCGCAACAACCACAAATGGTCGAGACGGAACTCTCAAATTCCGATTCTCGCTCCCCAAAAGCCATGACCAGAAGCCTGATCTCAGCCAATACGGTGCCCTGCCAACAGCAAAAACGGTGCTCATGACGTTCCCATTGCGCGGAGCTGAAGAGACCAAACTTCTCGTGAATTCATATCTGGAAACACATCCAAATTCTCACTCAGCAGCACCATCACATTCCGACAAGCACCAATACCAATTCATCCAACTCGGCAGTACAGGAATCTGGACCATTCCCAACCAACCCACCTGGGTAACACGCCACAGCGCCTACAACAAATCCGACGCTCGCGGCCAAGCCGAAGATGCGCTCCTGGTACGTACTGCTATCATCTCAGAGACATGTCTTCAGAAATGATGCTCTCAAAACAGAAAACTCCACTCCCAACATATTTCCAAGTCTCACATCGCTGACTCTACCCCTTTCAGGCTCTGAATGGCTGCGTCCTCAACCTCGCCGGTCTCTGGGGCGGTCAACGCAACCCGAAGCATTGGATCGATCGTGTCGCGTCTACGAAAGAGCTTTTGAGTTCGAAGAAAAGTCTGCATTTGGTTCATGGATTGGATGTTGCGAGGGGGATTTTGGCGGTGCATGGGAGGTGGGAGGGGGCTAGGGGGCAGAGATTCGTATGTCCCACCCACGCACCCCATCATATTCAATTTCATTTTCAATTTCGTTTCGAATTTTGAATGGAGAGTTTGAAGGGAGAGTTCGACTGGGGGAAGAAGAAGAGGAAGTGCTAACTTGATTCAAATAGATGCTAACCGATCTTATGGTCTACGACTGGTGGTCTCTCATCCTCGGATTCGCAGGCGAAATGGACGTCGAAAACAATAAAAAGAACAACGATTCGGAAAGAGCTCAAAAGCAGATCAGGTGGATCGGTGAGTTGATGGCTGACCAAGGTGTCAGGGCTTTACCGAGGGATATGGAAAGTTTGGGAAGGTGTTATGATACGAGGGAGTTTTGGAATACGTTTGGGATTATGCCTACGAGGAGTAGGGTTTCTAGTTGGACTGTCGGGGGCGAGTATTGAGGGGTTGAGGGCCTGGGGGTTGCAGTGGAGAAGTCTGAGCGGAGTCACTTCCAAGCTGTTAGTTTACATTACCATTACTTCTCTGTGAAAACGAAAAAAGAAAAACTCGTTATCTTCTTCGGAGGAGAGACAAAGAGACGCATCACAGCAGAGTCCTCCTCCACATCCCCTCCTCCTCCTCAATCGCCCTCTTCAAATTCTCCCTCATCTTAAAGCCATGCCCCTCCCCCTCAAACACAACCATCTTAACATCCGCCCCCTTCCCCTTCAGCACCCTCTCCATCTCAGCACTCTGCTCCAGCGGCACAACCCGATCAATATCCCCCTGCAACAACAACAATGGACTCTCGATCCGATCAGCATGTAAACACGGACTGCGCTCAAACAGTATCTTCTCTTTCTCTTCCGCAGTGGCGTTTTCGGGGAATACGAGAGCATTGGCGTATTGTGACTCGAATTTGTGGGGGTCGTCTTCACATAGTGCTTTTAGATTTCCGATGCCGAAGAGCGATACGCCTGCCGCAAAGAATTTGGGGAAGCTGCAGAGAGCTTGGATGGTAGTGTAGCCGCCTGAGCTCCGGCCTGAAATCCCGACTTTGGTGCCGTCAATGAGGCCTTGAGACGCGAGGTACTCGACGCAGGAGATTGTATCTTCGACGTCTTTGATACCCCAGTGGTGGTCAAGCTGTGCGCGGTAATCACGACCGTAGCCTGTTGAGCCTGCGTAGTTGGGGTAGCAGTAGGCGTAGCCTCGAGAGGTGAAGTATTGGGCGTTGATGGAGAGACCGGGTGAGACATGGCTCGTTGGACCGCCATGGCTGAATACAATGAGAGGTGGTTTTGAGCCGGCTGGGGCTTCGAAGTCGGGATTTTGAGGTGGGATGAAGACGGCGTGGGAGGGCGTGCCAACGTCGCCATGAGTTCGTGGGAAGGTTATCGTTTGTGCTTGGGAGAATATTGTGGATGGAAGAGGGACGTTGATTGATGTTTTGAGAAGTTTCTTCTCCGTTGGCTTGTGAATGTCGATGAGATACAAAGCCTCGGGTGCTGTGAGAGTGGCACCAATGACAACGAATTCAGTGTCGGAGACTCTGCTCATGGCACACTGGTCGATGGTGTTGAGACCAGTTGGTAGCTCTTGTACCGACTTCTTGGTCATGTCGTACAACAGCAGACCATTTGTAGCATCTCTGTTGTATGTTACGACCAACGCATTCTCGTCCATCGACAGATAGGTGCATCTTGCAGAAATTAGTCAAGTACAGAACGGGTCAGTCGAAAACTTACGAGCCTAGACCAAACTCTCGACATCCCATCTCAGCGTCCTCATACCCCTCAAAGCGCAAGTACTCAGTCTCTCCATTCTTCGGATCATATCGATACATCTGCCAGAACCCAGTCCGATCACTAGTAAATAGCAAGGTGTTATCAACATGCCACTTCGGCATCGACACGCTCTCCTCCAGCGCCTTTCCCGCAATCCTAGTCGCCTCCCCCAACTTCCCGCCCTCCCAATCAGCAACGTGGACCTCAGCTCCAGTCCACGGCATATCGGGATGACTCCACTGCAACCAAGACAGTTTCTTCCCATCCGGGCTAAACTTAGCCTGAGAGTAGAAATCCGCTCCCTGCACCACAATCTCTGCTTTCTTCGTCCTGCTATCAATCATCACCAGAGTATTAACAGCATCAACAAGCAGAGGCGCAGTATGATCTTCTTGAATAGCAACGATGAGATTGTTGTTGGTGGGATGGATGTCGAAATTGGCATATCTCAAGTTCGGGTTGCCGGCTAGGATTTCCGACACTTCTCCTGTAGGGGAGAGGGCGAATACACCATTTGTGTTGGCGTCTGTGAAGATTAGATCACCATCTGAGGAGAGGGTAGCTGCTGCACCGCCGTATTCATGCACTTTGCTTCGGGCGTTGTACTGTGCCGGGAGAAGGTCAATACTCTCGTCGGCTTTGACCTCGATGATGACTTGGCGGCCTTTCTCGGATGGGCGGCCTTCGACGAGGTAGATTGATTTGGTAGTTGGCTACTGGAGTCAACGTATGTGACGATAACTTATCGAGAAGAGGAACTTACGTTGGCGTAGACTTCGGCGAATACCAGACTGCTTCCAGAGACAATATCCGTGGTGATGGGACTTTCCCACGTGCCGTACGGCGCGATTTTCTTGGGGCTCATATTGGTCTGAGGCTGTTGTTGGCTAAAGGGGATACTCGATTGTCGCCGGTGGAAGGTGGGAATATACTTTTTACTTTGTGTCTGCTTGATTCGAGGTCGTCCTTGTCGTAGAACCTTTGAGTCGGGGTGGTAGCGCTGATGCTGATGTAGCTTCTGTGGAGGGGCAAACGCCAAGTATCGACCCCACCTTCCTAAACAGGAATGTTGCTTTGCACGAATTGGATTGAGAAGCATAACAGGTAGGGAGGTTCGAGTCAACGAAGATATACTTCACCACGAATGTAGGTAGCGGGCGGAATATGGTGAAGCTGAATACTGTAAATGGCGTGTCTCGGTAAAGACCGTGGACCAAGCGTGGCTTGGGATTTGGATGCGAAATTACCCCACGTGACTTGAGTCAGATAGCTAAACAGATATCAGGGGATTTACGGACTATGATGGAGGGAAGAGAAGATTGACTGAATTTCAAAAACGTTTCGGATGCCGGTCGAAGTGGGCAAGAGACGCTCCTGATTTCACACGACAAGAAGTTTACACATCCTGGAGACATCCCGAATCAAGCAACAATGAATTTCACTCCACACAGCTAGCTGAAACGTAACTTCACAACAGCATCTCAACGTCTTCGAACACACCCCCAAGAGTGATGCGGATAATCTTGCAAACAATGCCAACAAAACTGCCTCCCACATAAACCTACCCAACATAGTCAGCCCAGCTCTCTTCTCATGCTCCTCCCGCACTGTTCCAAAATTTACAATCGGAATCAACTTACAAGACATATGCTGACACCCCCCATTCTTATTGATATACCTCTGACACCCCGGACACCTCTTCGCAATCCTCCTAATCGTCTTCCGGCTCTTCTTATCTCCGAAATCCTCCCCAGCCTTCACCCTCTTATCATATTCTTCGCAGTTCTCGCCGGAGTGCCATGGTACGTTGTGTTGTGCGCAGGATACGAATCCGCAGGCGCTGCAGACGGATATGGGTTGTTCGGTGGGTGAATCTGGATGTTCTTGTCCGAAGGTGCAGTTTGGTCCTAAGCACCAGCGAAAGTTGGGCACGTCGATCTCGAGGGCGCGGCGGGTGCTGAGGTTATCATATCTGTTTATGTTTAGTGAAGAGCTTGACAGCATGGAGAATAAATGATGCACTTCTCAAATATGTCTGAAGGTGCGAACTCGGCTACATTGTTGTGCTGGAGCTGGAGATTGCAGATCGGACATCGGATATCGTCCCACATATTGCTTTCGAAGGCTGAGACGATGGTCTGCACTAGGCACGAATTGCAACATGTGGCAGTTTCATGCTCGCATTGAGATGTGGGAGCTCTTATCGGATAGTCGTTTGCAGTCTTCTCTTCCAAGCAGACCTGACATTCGATCATTTCTGGAAGATCTGTTCCTGGAGCAGCAGGTGCCTTCCTTGACGGCGGAGGGAGGTAAGCTCTTGGCGGTGCTTGAATATCGCTCGGCCCAGGCATATATCCCGAGGGAACCATCTGCAATGGTGTCTGAGGACAATAAATTTTGCCATTCCATTGCTCGAGTCGACGACCATGAGCATTTGTAATGGGCAGCCTCATAATCTTCCGCTCTGCCCAGTAATCCTTCACGTCTTCAACCCAAAATGGAATTTGACATATCGTCCACCAGACACGCTTGAAAAGGTAGTAAACGAGTGCACATGCTGCTGCTGCCGCTCCGATACAGAGAAGTCCGAATATAATAGCGCAGAGAGCAATTAGAAGGCAAGTTGCGAATGCGAATGGTATCCCAATGACTGACATACACATATACTTCAGAACCATGGCTAGTGTATGCCATGAACGGACGAAGCCTTTCCATGCTTCCGTAGCCATTTTGGCTTTGATCAAGTTGACGCTCTAAGTACTGCTGTTCAGATGAGGCTGTGGCCCGAGCCTTGCTGTCCGACTTGCGAAATTGAAAGTTTCAAAACCTTGTTTGAGAATGAAGAGAGGGAGAAGTCAGAAAGGGAACCAGAAGCTTGTGTAACAACATCTTTTCGCCCAATATATACTGACGTGAGTAGCTTGAAGGAATGAACATGCAGTACTCTGGAGAGGCTTAGATACCATCGACACGTGAGAGGGCACTTTCGACGTAGTCAGATTTCTTCTGCAAGCTTGCAACTGCCGGATATATTTTCGTGGCTTTCCGGTTGGATGCAAAATCGCCGGTCAATTGGTGGCTGCATGGCATGAGGGAAGCAAGGCAGTCACTCGAATGCCAGCTCTGGCTGCCTCACCGAGATATCCTTCCAAAGGAGCTCAGCACTCTGTACCGCAACTGAATCGAGAATGGATAAACCATATCTAACCGGTCTAGTTGACTTGGTCAACTTCACCGAAGTAGGCGAAGTCCTGAAGTGGAGAAGTCCTGTCAGAGATCATTGGCGTTGCCATATCTCCGCTTAAGAATCGAGCTTCAGCCTCATAGCAGCAGGACTTTTGCACCTTGGTACACGAACTCAACGGGCAGACTCCGGCAACGAGATTCCCTCGCTGGAAGTCAGTACGAGGTTGGCGGTCGAGTAAGTCCTGCGAATCATCTTTACAGGACTTCTGATGGAGATATCAGCAGAATCAGGTGGGGGCTGTGCACTAGCAGTGGAACCACTTGGGACGTATTCTAAGGCTGTACGAAAGGTCCATAGTGCCCGATTGATAGGCATTGAGGTCGGAAGTATAGGGATAAGCACCGTTCGATTCATGTACCGAGCCTTGCAGCAACTGTTCGGATTCTGCAGACTGGAGACTGAATCATATTGGTGTCTTCCGATTCAAGAGTTAACCATGTGTTATTGGACATTGGAGTGAGAATATCCGCCTGTCAAGAAGGGAATTAAGATCGAAGAAAAACGTACAGTGACAGATAAATTGAAGCATTGATATGCATAGATGATGTTTTGCGGAAGTGTTGTTGATCGGGACTCGTGCAGAACACGGGATTTGGTATTGTCGCCCGCCTCGGCTGAGCCGTCCCAGCTGCGTCATTGCGCGAGCACAGCTTCAAAAAATTCCACCACCAAACAATGTCCAGCCTTCCAACCACAACTTCCTCCACCACCACGGCATCGACAAGCTCTATCCTCCCCCTCGATGCTCTCTTCAACAACCCCCTCTTCGCCGGCGGGCTCGGGCTCGCTGGCCTGGGAGCTGCAGCAGCAGTTGCCCGCAGAGGTGTGATCAGAGGAGCTTCCCTCGTTAAAAAGCGCCTCCTCATGAACGTTGAAATCAGCAAAAGAGACCCTTCATACCAATGGATCCTCGCATGGCTCAGTATACCGCGCCCACAAGCAGGTTTCATCTCGTCTAGGATCACACGAATCCACGACTTCTCCATGAACACGGTAGAGAAAAAGGCAGTGGATGGGGCTACTGCGCACTCGCAGATGATGCTGCAGGCCGGATATGGCAAATACATCATCAAGCATGGGAAGGCATATATAGCTGTGAATCGTGAGAAGGCGACGACTTCGAATATGGCGACGGGAGAGCCGCACGAGACGGTGACGCTCACGACGCTCTATGCGCATCGGCACATCTTCGAGGATATTTTTGGGCAGGCGCATTACATGGCAATGTCAGCACAAGAGGGGAAGACGGTGATGCATACTTGTCAAGGCACTGAATGGAAACCTTTTGGCGATCCGCGGAAGAAGAGGCCCCTGAGTTCAGTCGTTCTGGACGTTGGGATCAAGGAGCGTATCGTCGACGATGTGAAGGACTTCCTTGCCCGGCAGTCGTGGTATGTTGATCGCGGAATCCCGTATCGGAGGGGCTATCTCCTCTATGGTCCACCAGGAAGTGGAAAGAGTTCTTTCATCCAAGGTCTGGCGGGAGAATTGGACTTTGGCGTTGCCATTATCAACTTGAGCGAGAGGGGTATGACGGACGACAAGCTGGCGCACCTACTCACCAAACTACCTCCAAGAACCATCCTTTTGCTTGAAGACGCAGACTCGGCGTTCAGGAATCGGAGACAGGTGGACGAAGATGGATATTCGGGCGCCTCTGTTACATTCTCTGGATTGCTCAATGCATTGGATGGTGTGGCTGCTGGGGAGGAGAGGATAGCATTCCTGACCACAAACCATATCGACCGATTAGATGAAGCTCTAATTAGACCAGGTAGAGTGGATATGACTGTTCGCATCGGGGAGGCTACAAGATACCAAGCAGGCGAGATGTGGACCAGATTCTATGGCGATGTCGATACGGAAGGGCATGGAAAACAAAGGTTCCTACAGAAGCTGGAAGATCTAGGCTTGGTATCCGATGCTGCTGGGGACAAGAAGCCGCAGCTTCATACGAGTACGGCTGCCATTCAAGGACTGTTCCTGTTCAATAAGGACAACATGGATGGAGCGATCGAGATGGCCGAGGGACTCATACCACGGATATATGAGCCGCAAACATCAACGAACGGCGTCAAGGTTTCGGCGTGATCTTTGCTTCATTTATGGGCAATGAATCAACCACCATTTCATATGGCCAGTGGCCAACTGTAAAATAGTGTATCATATCTAGACGACCCTAAATCCAGGGTCGCCAGGAGGCACAAAGCTCCTCCGTCAGAGAACCTCTGCGGAGCTGCCGTAACATAATACCCACATATTTTATCGAGCGACTCTATCCATGCTATTCTTTTTGATTTAACCTACATTCTTGTCTTCTTCTCTATATCTCTTGCTTTTCGAGGAAGGTTAAAGAAAGCAATGATCTTCATGCTCCACAAACAGTTTGGGATCCACAATTGGTACGGGGAAACGCTTGGCAACTCAAAACACCTCTTGAATCCTTCAGTTCATAACTACAACCTTTGATCATCCAATACCATGGGAACAGAAAGCAGCAACCATGCGTGAGCACTTGCATAGCATCCCAGCTTTCCCTCCAAAGCCCGGTTATTGGCTATCAACGACGGAAAAGATACTACACCCTGTCCTATCACTTTTCAAATCTCTCTACCGTCTTCCGGCCTACCTTCGCTGGTGGATTCATCGTACATTCAGTCCGCCTCAATCAAGTCTTCAATCCTATCGCTACTCTCCTCTCGGTTTACCAAGAAATATCCGGGTGCTTGTCCTCCATGGAGGCCTGCCCGAGCAAGACATTCATTGCTCTTTGAGGGAAATATCCCTCGACAACGTGAGCCATTATGAGGCACTATCCTACACCTGGGGCGATCCATCAGAGATACGACGAATAATGTGCGGTGACGCCTCACTCGATGTGACTGTGAATTTACACAGTGCACTGCGGCACCTCCGGCATGTATACAGCGAGCGCGTGATCTGGGCAGACGCCATCTGCATCAACCAAAAAGACCTGAAAGAACGTAAGAGCCAAGTGCAACTCATGGCCGATGTGTATTCGAAAGCGTCAAAAGTCAATATGTGGCTTGGCGAGGATATGGAGGGCGTCGCGGACGCATTCCAGGCCATCAGATGGGTCCGCAGCTGGTTCCCGAAGGGGAATCCTTCTACCATTATGCAGGAGATGTCCCCGGCAGAGATTGACAAGAAGCTCAATGATATGAGGTTTCTGCTCAGTTCCGGAAAGGGACTCGAGGTCCAGCGACTGTTGCTGCCATTGGGCCCCTTCCTTTGTCGTACGTGGTTCACTCGCAAGTGGGTCATCCAAGAAATAGTCAAGGCAAGAAATGGACTGCTTGTGTGTGGATCCCAGAGTCTTCCTTGGAGCGAGTTACAAGATGCGATGGCGTACCTCAAATATACTCGTGCCTATATATTATTCTTCAGCGTGGGTGTTGAAATACCAGTCGAGTCTCTGGATCAGATCCCGTTCATTGAGACCATGAAAAACACAGACGCTGCTTTCACAGTCGATCAGATCCTGTATTTGACTCGAAGGTTCTCAGTAACTTTGGCTAGAGACCATGTCATTGGTATCTTGGGGCTGGCATCAAACATCGACGCGGACGATCTACCTATTCTCGCGAATTATGAGGCTTCTACCCCAGAATACTTCAAGATCTTCTTGCAATGGAGCATTGAAAAGAACAAGAATCTTGATTGCCTCAGCCTGGGTTTTGATCAAGCCAATATCAACGATCCAAGCTCGCCTTCCTGGATGCCGGACGTTCGATCGTGGGATCGCCAGCCTGGGATGCCTCGAAGTATGTGTGGTTTTAAAGCAACGCTGGACTCCTCGCCTACCGTCTCGTTCCCTCCTGAATCATCCCATTTCAAAATCACCGGTACGGTGATAGACCAGATTGCCTCCCTTGGAGAAGCGCCCCGCGATAACAGTGATCTCGACTTCGCAAGAACAGGCGACGACCACCAAGATAATATCACCATTTCTCAACTCATTTCCGATCGAGACCGCGACTGGCTATCAGAATGTAAATCCATAGCGACATCCGACTCCAATGCCCCTGACTCTCCCGGCTTCCCATCATTTTGTCGAACTCTGATATGGAACATGCCAGGCACAAATCACACCTACTCCGAAGACCAACTATCAAACATCTTCACGCAGTGGATGCACGAGACTGAGACTGGCATCCAAGATCAGTCGGCGCCGTATATTGATCCCGTGGTCCTCTCGTTCATCAGTACTTTCTCTCATGGTCGACGCTTTGCGCGAACGGAGCAAGGTCGGTTGGGTTCGATGCCTATATTCTCGGCTGTTGGGGATAAGATTTGTCTTCTTAAGGGGGGGAGTCTGCTCTATGTTATCCGTCCTCGTGGTGATGGCACGTTTATGTTCATTGGAGATTGTTATCTGGATGGGGTTATGTATGGGGAAGCTATGGTTGAGGGACGTGAGATGGAGCAGTTCACGCTTGTTTAGATGGCTTTCACCTGGGATTACTGGAATAGTGGTGGGTGTGATGGTACGGGTCTTCCAGTCCGAGATGTCTGCGGCCGGCGTGGAAGAGACCCAGTGACGATATGTTGTACATGCAGGCGCATGCAGGCCACCCTGCAATACCTAGGTCTTCTTCAACACCGCGCGGGACTGGTTGACATATTCTACCATATCCTTATCTACTTTGTTCAAATAGGCGAGGTCTACAATCTTGACGGATAATAATTATTCAGAACGCCCGCTCCTGTGAGCTGGAATCTTTCTACGCGCTGAAAAGCTGCATGTTCGTCCTTCCAGCCTTGCGAAGGCGGCTGCCTACTGAAACCTGTTGGTTTGCTTAGAGGTTGATGCGGCAATATCTGACCAGTCAGGGTGTTGACTTCAAAATTTGAGGAGGCTGTGCATGCAATTCACTCCTACACACTTGACTAGTCACCGAGTATCGCAATCGTTTAGAAATCAACGACAGCTCAGAGCCTTACCAAAACACAAACTTTTTAAGCAATACCAAACACTTACCATCTTCATCACTCAACGTCGTTATCAAAGTTGCCATGGACGATAGTCAACACGATCTGCAAGAGGGTCAACATCAACTGCTTTCGGGCGTTGAAGATACCTCGCAACCCCTCCTCTCAAGTGATGAATCCATCACACAGCTTGGCAGCAAACTCCGTGAATCAATTATCCGCGCACGAGATACAGATCTGAGCGAGCTCGAGGCATACATATACGATCCTATTCAACCAAAAACCCAGATCCGCATCCTTACCCTCCATCCTAGAGCTGGCGATGAAGCAATATCCTGCAGCCTCGAAGTAGCACGGCTCGACGAGCCTCCTCCTACGAGGCTCTCTTGTACGCCTGGGGAGATTCGAAAGAGAGATACCCAATCCGATGCGGCAACGGAAGCCTTGAAGTGACAGACAGTCTCTTGGCCGCTTTGAGGCGATTGCGCGACGTCTCTGCCGAACGTGTGCTTTGGATAGATGCCATTTGTATCAATCAACAGGATGATATGGAGAAAGGGCATCAGGTCCAGCAGATGGCCGAGATCTATTCCGAGGCGACCAGAGTTCTTATTTGGTTGGGTGAGGAGACAAAGAGTGTTCCCGCTGCCTTTGAAGCTATTAGGTGGACTCGTACGTTATTTCCCGATGGAGCAGCATATGCAACGGTTGTCAATATGACAACGGAGAACTTTCAATTATATGAGAATCGCAACCGGGAGTACCTGGTATCAGGCGAAATGATGCGTATTATATTGATGTGGAGACCGGTATTTGAGTTAGTTTCACGGCCTTGGTTTATGCGGAAGTGGGTTATTCAAGAAGTTGTTCGTGGCCAGCATGGACTTATTGTCTGTGGATTTCACACTCTACCCTGGAATGTTTTCGAAGACACATTCGCCTACCTGAACATCCTTGGAATGATACGGAGCTGGGTTAGCACTATCACCTACGAGGTGGCGATTATTCTTACAACTGTCGGCAACATTAGTTTGATGCGAAGTGCAGATCCCCCAAAGCAATTTATGACACTTGCGACGCTCGTGCGTCATACTCGTAGGCTCTTAGCTACAGATCCGCGAGATCACATAATTAGCATGGTCCATCTCGCTACTGATCTCGGTGCCGAGGACGTCGATTTCCTCATTGACTACAAGATCTCGACGATCACCGAGTACCTGCAAAGTTTCATGCAGTGGAGCGTTCAAACAAAAAGGACGCTGGTTTTTTTCAGCTCCGGATTCGATCAGGCAGATGTTGCGGACCCAACACAGCCGTCCTGGAATTTTGATGTCAAATCGTGGGATCGTGTTAACCGCTTCGACAGATTCACGGTGGAATTTAGAGCAGCTGCCCAATCAGGCATGAATTCTCCTATCGAGGCGACCTTCGACTCCGACACACATTCAATGTCCATCACTGGCGCCATCATTGACGAGATCGCTGTCCTTGGCAAAACTTTCTCGTTGTAGGCGAACGGCTTATTCGAGTACGTAAAAGACGGAGATGAAATAGGAAAGGTCGCTGTTGATTTTGCCAAAACCAATTCCTTTCAAGAATTTCTTCTAGAATGTCAAGTCATTGCCACAGAAGACGCTAATATCCTCGAGACCCCCGGATTTCCAGCATTTTGCAACGTCTTGACCTGGGAGAGCTGCAAATATTCCATCATCTTTCGTGAGAAGTCGCAGGAGTACATAGGTTCCCAGATTTCTAAAATTCTGTCACATACAAACGCAAATACTGGCAAAGAGATTGAGCTATCGCAGGAAGATTACACATACATAGATCTAACGGTGAGCAATTATTTAGCGTTACATTCACTAGGTCGACGGTTCTCCCGGACAACGAAAGGGAGGCTAGGATCGATGCCCAAGTATGCAGAGGTGGGAGATAAGATATGCTTGTTCTATGGAGGCAATCTTCCGTACGTCATTCGGCCGAGGGGTGATGGGACGTACAGATACATTGGCGACTGCTATCTTGACGGGGTCATGTACGGCGAGGCGATGGTGGATGGAAGGAAGTCTGAGGTGTTCACTCTCGTCTAAGTCTCGCTCCGAGAGGCACAGCTCGGTGCAAAACTTGCGTCTTGCTCCAAATGACAGCTCAACCTTCGCAATGATGCCAAAGACTACAGACTCTCAGGATTTCAAATCTCAAATTTCTGTTCCTACTCTCTGTAGATACCGTTGCAGTCCACTACAGGGGGGGGGCAGCAATTCGAACGGCAGTTTCAAGCTATTCGACAACGAAATCTAGATCCCGGATTTAGCATCATCCGAATGGTCAACGACGAACGAAACAGAGTTCACAGGCCAGTACAATCTCAAATTTCGAACACCAACAATGCTGCAGGAGAAAACTGGTCGCATACGATGAAGCTCTTCCTCGTGGGTCCGGATTCGCCAAATGATCTCGTCAGACCAAGCAAGCAACCCGAAGCCGAAACAATGCAAACAACAACGCCAATTGGCCGCATCTCTGTCGGCCCACCCCGTCTGAAGTTACCGCCGAGCAGAAAAGTACTGGAGAATAAATACTTGGCTCGTAGCGTTTCCTCTGATCTGCAAATAATGTCTCTCGTTTAATTTGCATTGTCGATATTCATCATGCGGCTGGTCCAAGCATTCCTCTTCATTTGTACCATTCGTTTTGCTTCTGCGGGGTTCGTCAACAGCGACTTCGGTGACGTGGAGGTTGGAGAGCCTTTTAATATTACTTGGACTGCATCTACACCTAATCCTGTCAAATTGACACTCGTTGGCGACAGCGATCCTCAAAACCCGGGCGTGCTACATGAGATTAGTCGTGTTGCAGGTGAGCTGCCCCTGGCCGTAACACCAGGTGTTCAATTCTGATAAACATTAGCATCTGCACTCGGCACAAGTTTTCAATGGACACCACCTCGAGATTTGAATTTGAGTATCACTTATGCCATGCAATTGGTGGACGGAGCTGGGGATGTGGAACTTTCACAAGGATTCAAGCTTGTCAGGAGGGCGAAGAGTGCGGATGTCACAACCTCCTTATCGGTAAGTTCTGGGTGCGATTGGAAAGGTTTATTTCTTACAGTCTAATTTTCTGCTAGTCAAGTACTGCAGCTTCGACTACAACATCAACATCAACATCAACTTCAACTTCAACTTCGGCTCTGGCTGCTGCGTCAACTCAAACCCCGCATCCGACCCCGCCAAACAAATCCCAAATAACATCATCTTCACCAACTTCCATGCCCAGTTCAAAGTCCCAGACTTCAAGGAATATCCGAATTGCAGTTTCTATGACTATCGTCACGCTACTCATCCTCGTTGTCGTCGCTATCATTTTCTATGAGCACGGTAAACGTGTTGCTGCACGAGCTCAAGACCCGGAGACCGCCTGCATCTCAGCCTACGATGCATCGGATCGTGGCAACGGAAGTGATGGATTGCAATTGTTTGAAGGATTTCAGGCGAAGGAAAGCAATGGAGTTTCGAAAACTTGCGTGTCGTGCAGGAGTCTACCAGAAGACGGTGGGGAAATGTGTTTGGACGAAGGAGTTGGGCTGGGTATTGACACTCAGGAGGAGAGGAGGAAGAAGATGAGATCTTTGCAGAGTGTTTACGAGCTCGGCTAGGGCTGTCATGGTTTCTACGGATGTTGATTCCAATGTTCTCCTTTGAACCAAGTCGCATTCGACGGCAATTGAAATGGATTATCCACTCGTCAGTCATTCAACATCTTCAATCGTCTTCAGATCAAATACAAATTAAGCTTAATTACACGCGAGAAAGCATGGTGCACCTGGAGGTCTACCACCGAACGAATTGCACACCTAATCGGCCTTATCTCAGACCACTCGAGAGGACCAATACCTATTTTGCCTTGCAGGGCAAAAAGGAACAAAACCAATAGTGAAGAACAACTCCCGAGGTTCTGGGTCAGGTCGCGCACTAAGTAGTGTTTAGCCGAGTCTCGATTTTCAGCTGTCAGTACACTAACCCAAAACTCAGCACGTTCAGCGCCCCCACATCTCCTTCTGGACCACGGGGCGTCCGCAGAATCTGTCAGCCACAATACACCACGGCTGCGTCCCGAGCTTTGAAATCCCAATAGGGAATGATGCACTCTTCACTACACCACAAATGAATAAGCGAGCTTCAATGGCTTGCGCGATCAACGCCTCCCCGACCCTTCTACTCTACTTATCAGAAATGCTAGCATGATTGTAGCAAGCACGACACTGGGATGGGCCACCAGACCACGCGAAGAACTGCAAGAAAGCTCAACTTTCGTTCAGTCGTGGCATGCCGACGGCTATGTACCTGGCAGGATGCGGGACAATGTGTATATCTCTTGATTCCCCCCAATTTTCAAAGATATCTGATCTGTTCCCCTCCGACTCGAGTCTCCAAACATATCTCGCACCTCGATAGTCGCCCAACAGACCGACGATGGGGTCAGAAAAGGAGTTCAGCGTCTCAGAACGCCCAGTTTCGTCGGAACCCGACCTTGAGATTGAACAGGAGAAAGCTCGGAACCACAGTGTCGCCCAAGCAAAATTAGAAAGCGGTCCAGAGACAATCGAAGAAGACGCACACTGGCGTCCAGGGTATATCGCGAGATTTCCCTGGCTCGGTCTCGGCTGTCTGCTTACCGTCCTGCTGTGTGGTATCGGCTGCCTCATCACACTCATTCTTGCCGACGGCGTGGCGAAATACTACTGGGGAAACGTGGCCCCTAACGTTATCGTCAACATCTTGAACAGTGTTGCTAATCTCTGCTTTGGTATTGCCATCACAAACGGTATTGCCATTGCTTGGTGGAGAAAGACTCTCGCGGGTGCTACGATCAAGCAGCTGGATCGGTCGTGGAAGTTCAGCAGCAGTATCAAGGATGTGGTATTGGGTGCCAAGTATTTCAACTTCATTGCATTGGCAGCGCTCGCGGCGAAGGTGACCATTCTCTCCCCATACTTGATTGTGTCGCTAACATAATCTGCAGCTTACAATCATTGACGGCACACTCCTCCAGAAAGCTTTCTCTCAGGAAATTCTGCCTCTTGATATCGGCCCAAATAACAATGTCACCGGCTACGCCAACGTAACCATTCCAAACACTGGCAGGATTTCTGGCGTCGAGGGCGAGAGTGGATTGTTGGCCAAGAACTTCAACGACGCTCTCAAGATCTGGTTTCAAGGCGGTGGTCAGCTTCCCAACTCTTACTCTGGATGCGAGGGTACCTGCTACTTGCATGTCCCAGGGGCTGGTTTCGAATTCGACTGCGATGAGCCGGAACAGGTAGCTATCAATGCCGGAACACAGACATTCGATGCATATACGGCACTCAAAAATGTTACCAAGGGTTACAACATCACCGATTTTGACGACGTGGACTGCTCTATCCTTGGAAATCAAACTTATGGCGGCCTTGCTACTGCTATATGTGAAAGAGAAGTCAGTGTTCGCACTGCACCGCTATTTCACGTCGGATTCTTGCCTGTATTCAGCGGAACCAATACATCGGCTGATGCATGGTCATATGTAAGTTTATCCAAGACGGAGATGAGCCACAGAGATACTGATAGGTGTTCAAGGTCCAAATGACTATCAACTACACCACTGCCAACGACGAAACCAACGCAAATGTTTCATGCCCAGGAACGAAATACTCGCAAAGCTGCAAGCTCCGCCCTGCCGTCGTCGAATACCCAGTCAAGATACAGAACGCCAGTACTCTCGTCACCGGCATGTCTCTGGCAATCGATGGCAAACATTACAACAACCAAACCTTCCGCAATTTCAACTCAACGCTCAAGCAGCAAAACGGCTTTGCCATACAGTCTTACTCCAACATCTACGAGAACCCACTGGGCGGCGAGCGCACCCGTCTCGGAGGTGTAGCCCAAGGTCTACAGACTTATCTCGGCGGCGACGCAGTCATGCATTACGGCGCACAAGGCTATCATCTCGAACAAACTGGAAACGCACCCACCTACTTGAGCAACGATCTAGGCGTGCAAACCGGCGGGCTGGCTAACTCGGCGAATCTCTGTGGCTTCCAATACTTGGACCCAATGACAGCATATGATTTCGGAGGCTGGGCAGAGAAAGACCCCTCCCATCGATTTGACGTCCCAGCTTTAGTTGGCAAGATCAATCAAATCATGTTTGCGCTTGCCTTGGATATTTCCGACGAAGACGATGACAAGAACGTCACTGCTGGTACGCTCGTCCGCCAGGCTTGGGTATACCAAGATGCTATCCACTACAAGACGAACTTCAATTTCATGTGGGGAGCGTTGGCATCTATGCTTGTCTGTGTTTTCTGCGTTTTGCCTGTGTATTACGGATACTGGCAGCTTGGCAGAGCAGTCACACTTGGTCCTTTTGAGATTGCGGCTGCGTTCAGAGCACCGGATTTGCATCATCCTACGAATGCGCCCATTGATACGCTTATCAAGGAAGTTGGGGGTAGGAGGGTCAAGTTTGGAGAGGTGCTGGATGGAAGTGATAAAGGGAAGATAGCTGTTGCGGATGTTGGAATGGTTGCGAGCGTAAGTAGCACAGGAGGTGGTGCGAGGTCGACGTGGAGGATGAGTTCTCAGAGTCCTCGGAGTCCTCGGAGCCCGAAAAGCCCCGGTATGAAATCGTTCTCTGGATGAGATTAGCTGTGGGATATGATGAGAATATGGCATAGATATAGGCGTTTAGGTCGACGGCCCATTACTGAAATTAATGATATTCATGACAAGATTAAGGAGGTTTTACAAAATATGTTCTATGGAACAAGTATGGTCATGTAAACCATGAAGTCATTGCATGGAAATTTCTGCAGCATATATGTATCCCCGTACTCTTGGTTCTAGATCGTTGATCAGACGCATAGAATCGAAATCTCCACTTCCTATACCCAAAGCTTCTACCACACAGCTCAGTTCACAACAGCATTGAGCCCGTCAACGAGTCTCTTCCCCTCTGCACTATATCCCTCCACAAAAGCCGTCCCAAAGTCCCCCACAAAATTATCATAAGTCGTGCCAGGTTTCGTGCGACACAACTCGCACAGAATCTCAGTAACACCCTCTCTGAACTCCGTCCTCGGAAATTCCCTCACAATCGCATTCCAAACGTCCTTCGTCAACACGCCACCATACGTCTCCTCCAAAGGAACGAACTCAGCCCACACCCCCACACAACAAGCTTTCACCTCCTTCTCCTTATGAATCGCAATCGAAGCCGTAGTATGCAACGCAACCGCATCCCAAAGCAGCTGTACGCGTCGTTGATCCCATTCCTGCTTTACGCCTTCCCTGAGCACGAACTTGACCGCTTCATTTGCAGAATCCACTTCAAACCTTTTATCCTCGGAAATGAGGCCGGGATTGTGGGACCAGCCTAGATCATGCAGGATAGCGGCGATGGAGTGAAGCTCGACGTCGCGATCTTTAATTTCGGGACTTTTGTCTGCGATGAATTGACCGAGAAGCCAGGCGCGATTCACATGGTTGAATGTTATATCGTTAAGGTTCTCGCGTGCGAAGACGAGTGCTTTGTTGATGAGGGGTGTATCGAGGACTTGGATGCCTGCTAGTAGGCGGGTTGGAAGAGATGCCATTCTGGAAGTTTGATTGAGAAGTGTGAATGTTCTAGAGTGTTATTGTCTCTAACTCTGCTCAAGTCCGCACGTCGTATACCATGCTGGCTTTTATAACTGTCATTCGCGTTTGCAAACGTCCACGTTTGTGATGTAAGGGTTAAAGTGAGATCCATCGGGATACGGGCCCGGATAATGACCAAAGGCGATTGCCTATTGAGCGGGTACTTGGCATATTGGATTTTAAATTCCACGGATGACTCAGTATCGATCTTCAAGTGTGGTCATGTAACAGATGAACGACTTTCAAATCCCGTTTCGGGATTTAGTATCAAAACATCGTAAGCGAGGCTACTGAATCTGCAACAGGGGGGCGAGATGATTAGAATCACGAAAGGAGCCGAATCACCTGGGACGTTGAGATGCTCATCTAACTAGATCACAGTCTTATATTGAAAGCCCATCGAGCCACCGTGGAAAATCTAGCTTGATTGAAGAGAAGTGTTATTGGGGCTCAATCAACAGAGACATCGCAGCGACAACGAGGCGCCACTTCTCACTTGCCTGCCGGGATAACAAAGTCCTCTTGCAATTCTTCCCCTCTCCTCTGATAATCCACAACGGTCGCAGCCTTTTCGGCAATCTCCGCACCAGCAATGAGTTCCACAAGGTAGAAAGTGGCATCAATACCACAAGCCACGCCTCCAGCAGTAATCAATCTTGGCAACCCCTCTTCCTTGGAGTCCACCCAGCGAGCACGCACGACTTTCGTCTTGGACCCGTCTATCGTCACCAGTTAATCTCGAACTTTAATACCAAAAGATTGAAAATGAAGTCTTACTTCCATCACACAGACTCTTGACGCCCCCCAGAGCAGCCCAATGCGACGTCACAGTCCTCCCATCCAACACGCCAAGCGCAGCCAGAAACAACGACCCCGTGCAAACAGTCAACGTCAATCCATCCTTGACGTCTGCATACCTCTTCAATAGCTGCATCAACACACTCTTCAGCACACCGCTCTGATGCTTCTCAATGATCCCCAAAATCGAATCTCTCACTCCACCAGGCAGCAGCACAATATCCCACTCCTCAACTCGAGTAAGCGCATCCGTAAGTGAGATGTCTCGTGCAATCGAAATCCCTTCGATGGAACGAGTCAACTCGTTGTCCGCTGCGAGGGTGAGCGCAAAGATCGAGGAGCCGGAAGGGTTGTTGCGGTTGGCTTGGGAGAGGACTTCGATGGGGCCATTGGCGTCGAAGGTGTTGAAGTCGGGGAAGAGTGGGATGAGGACTTTGAGTGGGTGAGTGTGGGATTTGCTTAGTGCGCGGGGTGAGAAAGCCATGATGATGTTGGAAACGAGGGTTGGTTAATGAAGGTGTAGCCTTTCTGGATAAGTCTGTTTATATGCTAGACAGTAGCGAATTCAGACGACAGAAGTGAGTCAACCTCGTGTCACAACCCCGCCTAGTCGTGAAGATTTCTATATCCGGCAACAGTGTTGCAAGAATAGGGCTTTGATCGAGGGGTGTCTTTTTTTGCGTCTGTACAAAGCGATTAAGAAATAGTGCATACCCAAGGCTGTGGCAGGATATAAAAGCTTGATGGCGGGGTAAAGTTGGACCGTATTTGGCGGGAAATCAGCCAGGTTCGGCTCGGGTCCGGGTGGGCATGGTGGAGGAACCGAAGCCCAACCTTTGTGTGACAGACGGGCCCACGACTCTATGAGAAAAGGCTGTCATTTGGGAATATTGCAGCAGTGAATGTTTGTATCTAGAGAAGTCCGCTTAAGCTGCCCTTGTTCTACATATCTATGCATTCTAGCTGCATGACCTCAGACAATCTCAATCACACCTTTGTCCACACCTTTGAACCACCCGTTCTCTTCTACCGATGCTTCGCTCATGAATTCCATGCCCGAATTAACAAAGCGGGGTATGACAGATAGGCCAACTCGTTGAAATTGAGGGGAGTGTTCAACCTTTTGCTGAAGCATCAGACAGATGAGGTTGCCGGACTCGTTCTTGTACGCTGGAACTAGCCACACAGACCTACTGCGCTGACCAACGACATGCTCGATGTCGTCCTCAGGGCTGTCCAAGTATACGTTTGGCTGCATCCTTGTGTTCTGTCCTCCCTCATCCACCAGCTTCCATGTGAATATATCTTCTCTTGGCCCTTCTGTCGTTAGGCGCCGCTTCTTGCCTACGACGATGGGAAACCTCTGGCACTCAATTCTGATATAGCCACCTCTCTTGACAAGACCGAATTGGCTGCTTTGATGATCCTCGGTCCGAACGTCGACCTGGACGACCTTGATCAAAAGCTTCTCTTCTTCCCGAATTACGCCACAACGAATCCCCTGCGGCGCATCGATTGCGGCCCATGAGAAACTAGGGGCTCGATACCCGGCTGGTCTTTTAGAAGGATGGAAGAAATTGGGCTTCTGGAATACCGGCTCGACGAACCACAGCAACTGGCTGGCAAAATATTTAGTGTCCCAGATGCCAGCAACATATGGAGCTGCAATTTGGCTATACATTTGCTCTGCGATACCGGCTAGCGCCATGAGTTTGTCCTTGGGATTTGTAAGATTTGTCTTTGAAAATGTCTCGATGATCTGGTTCCAATTCACTTGGGCTTGTTTGGTCGCATCCTCGTTGTTGCGCGACAGACTCTGTTGTCCGTATTCTTGGGCAACTAAGCTCTTCAGCCGGATCCGACTTCGCTCTCTGATTTCGCCTGACTGGAGTTCGACGTCGGCAATTCCATCAGTGGAGCTCTCCGATGCATCCAGCTTACGACATTCCCAGGCGATCTGATCCTCACAGAAGTGGATAATTCGCGGGGAGAGTAATCTTTCCTGTAGTACCCAAGCTCGCGTGTTAACTGGAGCATTTTCGACCTTCCTTCCCCAGTGCGACGGATCCACAATCTTGCATCGCTGTATGAGTGGTCCATAGCTGCCCAGAGAGATCCCACCTGTTTGGATTCGTGACTCAGACTGTATGAGCTCATTCGTATTGAGGCTAAGTTCTTCGCCCCAGAGATTTTGTGGATCTCTGTCCGCGTAGAGACCATAGTCGCTATTCTCTGCAAAGGTAGCCGAAATGTTACAATAGGAATTTCTGTAGACTTGGTACATCAAGGTCGATTCTTGAAGCCAGTCTGCTTCATTCTGCTGGATGATACAGAGCGAATCTATCCAGATATACTTCACGTTATGACTCAGGAGACGAGCAAAGTGAACCGCATCGCGGAACGTACGTGGTAATTCCTTCAGTGGTATTCCTTTGCTCGTAAAGAGACCGATATTGTTTTCAGTCAGGCAGAATCTCTGCCCCGATTTGCCCCAACAATGACTTAGACTGACATATTGGCCATCCGGCTCGACGTAATGACCGCTATGTTGGCCTCCGAGGGGTTTTGTTACGATCAGCTTAACAAAGGGTTCACCGGTGGATCCCAGAGCGAGGAGTCGAGTAGGATAAAATGGGGGGCATGACGATACCAGACCATCGGAGCCCGATGATTCTTGTGGCGAATCGTGTGTCCCGAATTCCGTGGGGTCATCTTTTTCAATATGGTGAGATGATCCGGACAAAGGCTTGAATCGATTACTGAAGTCCTTATTCGGGCATTGCATGTGGTCGCCACTCATGCACTTCGAAATCCAATACCTTGCTAAATGTAAAACCTCGTCCGAGTCAAGCGTCGCCGATTGAGGAGTGTACACGTTACTTTCAACGCAGCTGTCTGCGTAACGTGTAAGTCGTTGGACTCCAAAGTGAAAGTATCACAGACTGGTTGGCTCGAGCAGCAGCGTGCTGATGGAAAGTGGGGAGTTGACTTCTCCATGCAGTATGAAATCAAGTCGATAGTATGGGCCGCTTTCCAAGGCCATGATATGTGCGACAATGAAGGTCTCTGTTTGGCGGGAAGACAGATGCTGTAAATAGTCAGTCGCATTCAGGCTTTCCTTCCGAACAAGAATCTTCGTCCCTGACCCTAGAACGATCGTGACCGAGCGGCATAGCTTCCCATATGCGTCGACATATATAACATCGCGCTCGAGCCGAGTCGTGAAGGCTGCCAAGGTCAGGCTGGTGGTCGAAACTAAGATCCCATGAGCCCCTCAGTTGTCGCCCAACCTGGCCTCGCAGCATACGGAAGCAGACATTACAGATCATAGTGCAAAAGACAGAAGTAGAAATTGAGGTCTCCCGAAATTCCAGGCTCCGCTTCCCACTCAGCCTTATATGCTGTGAAAATATCCGAGCTATGCCTTATTAGCTAGAGTGTCGTAATATTCCTTCCAGGCTGGGCTGCAGGCCAAGCTTGGTATCTATCTCCGGCATGAACAATTGCGCTGCATGCTGCATGCTCCTCTGATATGCGCCCACCGTGAGCAATGTCAGTGGCCAACAAATTTAGTGATAGGAAATTTACCGCCAGGAGTGAGCCCTCGTCACCCACCAGGCTCGGTGAAACTCTATGAGCCAAATGCTAGAGGACTTCCACGAAGAAGCCGCTTCTGGGGCAGCAGGTGCTTAGGATCCAGGACCGTTTGATAAGACGATTCGTAGCTGTGCATGGCGCGAGCTGCTGCGCCTCCTGATGCTGCTTTACATGCAGTGGCCCCACCTTCAACGATGCAGCATCCCAGAAGCGCCTGTGACTAGAATGCCCCTTCCAACAACATCAATCTGCAAATCCTGAGTTTGGACGTCAGATGAGATAGGAAATTTGATATTGGGACGTCCACATCCATTCCGTCTGAGTCACTCAAACCATAGTCAGTCTGGTCATGTCAGCGCTGAGATCTTCATATACATAAGATGGTGAGGCTAACACCCACCTCGGAGACTGACTCGGGAATGTTTAAATTTTTGTCGCCATCCTTGACCAAATTTGCATTTTGTTCAGCTGCCTCAATGTTGGGATCAGCAGCGTCCTCCTTAACGGTGTCCAAAGCATTTTTGTGACCCGCCGATTTCAAGTGCTTCTCCACATTTGCAACCGTCATCGCCAATGATTCGCCTGCACAAGTCTTGCGTATCCAGGTCGGACTCACAGCACAAGTGATCCATGGCGTGCCTAATCCGAACGGCTGCACCATGACCTCGAGATTCGATCCAGGATATCGATCACACAACTCCGGCAGCTTGTCTTGGATCGTGCTGATCGCATCAAGCTTCTTCCGAGTCTGCTCTTTATGCTTGTCGGTCTCGGCATGTTTCTCGACTATGTGAACTGTAGCCGCGATGCGGGCCGTAGAGGCTTGAAGAGGGTAGTAGTTCGACCAATGAGGGCAGTCTGGGCAGAGGAATTTGTAGAGCTTTGGACCTGTTCCGACTTTGAAAGCTGAGTCTGTGTATTTTGATTGAATGCCTTTCAGACGACGATTGAGTTCCTCGAGGACATGCTTGGAAGGCTTGGGTCTTCAGATATGCTCTGATACGGGTACAAGGAAGACTTACCGGAGCTGCAAATCTCCTCGATGAAGATTCAGATATCGAATCTGAGTATCATCTGATACTAGGCTTCTGCCATCATAGAAAAGGACTTTCCTGCCGACTCGCCCGACTCGCTTGCTGTGGAAAGCTCTTACTTGTTTGACTGTATGTTTCTGTTTGATATCATCAACGCATGTCTCAGGGCCGAGGGGCACATGAGACTTATAACTCGCACTTTGAGCCAGAGCAGATATTTATGGTCGCAGCTCCGAACATTTTTCTCGTAAGAGAGAATAGCGACATAGAAGTCGTTCGGGCCTTTCGGCCAATTTGGGAGGCTACTTGAGGCGTTTTTGTACAGGATGCTGAATGATGTTAGGACCGTGGCAGTTTGTTTTGTTTGGAGCGCGTCAACGCTAGGAGCGGTACCATGCTCTCTGTACTCATCCATATCTGCTACGCAATTACCAATTACTCTCAAAGATCGGTATGTGATTCTTCAAGTCACAGGCGTCTATGCAAGCGCCATACAGGCTGATATCACTACATCAAGGGGTGCTCGTTGTGTGGATGTCGTCGAACCTTGTGGTAGACGCATCGAAATTGAAGTTTACAAGGGCGGCCGTGCCCCGTGGTTTCCGGGCTGCTGGTGCCGAGACCCACTGTGGGAGACCCCCGAAGAGATACGATAGCGCTAACGATCTAGAGCTCACGCGTTTCCTGCAACTTCAATTCAACCTCTAAACCTCCTTCCTTCCTGTTAGAATACAGTATTGTCACGAATATCTGCATGGATTTGAAAGTTTTGTGAGTATTTAAAAATAATTAAAATTTATAGTTCCCCGACTCCTCCCAACAAAGACAATGCAATCCCAATCCCACAACTCCATCCCGAGCGCACTATCATACAATCGTCTTTCCATCCAATGCCAAAATCAACTCGCTCGCCCTCTCTGCCGCGGCCATGATTCCAAATTGCGGATTGACTGTCAAAGGATTCACGATACTCCCATCCACGACATGCAGATTCTCCATCCCAATCACAGTCGTGTTTGCATCAACACACTTCCCAATTCTACAACTGCTCGACCAGTGGTTGACCTGCCCACGCGCATACGGTGATTGCGTCGTGATATACTTCTCGATCTCAGCTTCGGTGGATGTCTGCGGGATATTGAGCGATGTTAGCCCTGATGCGGGAAGGCCTTGGAATATCTTAAAGATGAAGCTCGCGATGTCTTTGGCGTCTTGGGGGTTCGAGTAATACACATTTTCGTCTGGACCAGGCACAAAGTTGGAGTCGAGCACTACACGGCCGCTGGACTTGAGACCGGAAGTTCCGTATACGTTCAGTGTAATGGTGTTATTGTCGAGGAAGTCTGCATATCCTGAGGAGTCGATGGTGCCTTGGAGGCCGGCAATGCTTCCATCTGGATGCTGGATGGTGTCCCAGAAGACGGACGTTTCGCTTGCGAATGTGTATGGCCCACTTCGCTTCTCGAGATACAGTTGCTTGTCGCTCACAGGAGGGTTATCGTAAGAATATGTGTAGGATTGGATGGACGGCATCGAGAGTTCGATGAAAGTGTTCGGGTTATCGAAAAGCCCTTCTCCGATGGCAGTCGAGTTGACCCATTGCTGAGGGGTCATGCTTTGGGAAAGCTTTCCGCCAGCTTGCAATTTGCTTAATGTTGATGGATCTCCAATACCAGAGAACATGAGCAGACTGGGACTGCGAAGAGCTCCGCCACTGAGGATGACTCTACCAGTGGGCGTGAGATTGACAGTTTTCTCCGTTCCGTTGATGAGCACAGTCACACCTGATGCTTTGCACCCAGTTCTCTCAACACGCACAGCCAGTGTCCCACTCTGGAGGTGGAAGTTGCATCGCTTTAATGCTGTTTGGAGGTAAGTCACCACCGGTCCACCTCGTTGGCCGTTCGCATAGTCAAATATGGGGTATCCAAAGACCTCCGTCTTGTTGTTCGCCTTGGCGTTGATAGCGACATATGCGAAACCAAGTCCATTGACTAGCCACTTTTTCGCTGCGTCATAACCACTCTGAAGATACCTGATTCCATCTTGGGAAGTCAAATTTGTCGACGGCTGTGTGGCATAAAGTCGTTTCGTTGCATTCTTCATGTCCGCTGACTTCCATCCTGGAGGGAAGTACAAATCGTAGTCGCTCGCAGGAGGCTCGAAGAAAAGCCCCGCGTTGATAGCTGAGCTTCCACCGATCGTGCAGCCCCCAAAGCCATTTACCAATGCCCCGCAGGTGAGGTTTCCTCCATTTTCAAAAATCGATTTGTAAAGGCCGGGAACGTCGACTCGAGTTAGATCTGTTCCGGAGAGCCAAGACTGTGGATTGTTAGTCGGGTGCGGATCCGAGACTTTGGCTTCATGCGTACTGGTCTTCGGCTATCCAGGTCACCTCCTGTGATACCGTACGATGGCCCACCACCTTCGAGCAGAAGAGTTTGAAGTCCTGCTTCCGCCATGCGACTCGCAACTAGAAGTGGTCAGAATAGTTTCTAAAACTCGAAAAGTTTCTCGAGAGCATACCAATAATTCCTGCCGGTCCAGATCCAACAATAATCGCGTCCCATTGTTGAGTGGTCCAGTCCGCCGCCGTAGCAGCGGCCAAGAGAACAAAAGGAGTACAATATCTCAAAAACATCATGCAAGTATCGAAGTTTCCTAACAATACAAATTGAATACAAAGGAACAAACTTCAGCCCCAGGGCCTCAAAGCCTTATAAGCTTTCCCAGCTCCTTGGGTGACTGTCCCCACAGCCGTCAATCACCGCTTGCTCATCGTCACGCTCGTACTCCCAAGCCCTCGCCTTGCATTCGAGTAACCCGACAGTGACGATCGCTCGGAACCCAATCACCAAGCTCCTCTGATTGCTCACAATGACACCATCGCGACGTGCAACAGTTGTTCGAATCACGAAGGGTGTTTCTCGTGTTGTACAAGGCTTTGCCAAATACGAGACTGCCATGACGTCTGATGGATCGCGCTAGTGTCGGCTGTTGAACGCGTGAGAAGAAAAGAAGGTTAAAAATGAAGATGCGCTTGGTTAGGCCGCTGGGTCGCCTTTACCGAGGTGCTGGGAGGATACGAGGCTCGATGGGGGCGGAGGCTCGTCATTTGCTTCTCTGCCCTTGAATTGTGATAGTGTTGCCGAGTTCAATGATTGCTTGTCGTGTTTTTTTGTTCTGCGAGCTTTGTCTACTCAATTCAATCTCAAGTCTCTTTTGCCGATCACCGCTGGACTCGACCAAACTTTGAGCTCTCCGTTCAGCTTTCTTTCATCGTCACTTCGATGGTCGCTTTCCTGTCAATGTTTTCCACCACTTTCTCAACCACCTCCTCCTCCTACTACCAGATAGGTTAATGTCGTTCGTAAGATTCTTATGTGTCCCAACGGCCTTCGGTTCCTCCGAAATATTCTCATTGATCATTTCGTGCCTCAAGATCGGCCCTGGGACGGTCCTTGTCGCTATGGTCGAAGGTGGAGGTACGGCAGCGGTATGGGTTGTCCTCCGCGAAACTTCACATACGCAGAATACTTCAACTTGTTCCCGTTCCTCCAGATCTCCTTTATCTCTGTCTGAGGGTGGAGATATGGCCACATGTTGAGAAGGTTTGCGTGGTACATATGCTGCATATTGCAGACGATTGATTGTTTCCTCGTCTGCCCTCTATCTTAGCCTGTTGCTTTGCAATTTGTTGAGCATCTCCAGAGCTGAGAGTACATCTGTGACTGTATGTAGTCGTTGATGAATCCCGCTGACCAGGTTGAAGGGCGTGGAGTGTACAATTGAACCCGAAGAATAAATGGACTGGCCAGTCCGCAGCTTTTCTTTTGATGTCTTTGTTTCAGCTCCAAGACTTGTGTGAAGACAGGCAGCGCTGATATTGGAAGGCAGTGTATATGGTAATCTCGACTTGCGAATCAACATCGCCTGTGGTGGAGCGTGATGCAGCCACAGCGCCACGTCTCATTCCCTTTCAGCTCCCCGATGAAACCTTGCACCTCTACATCCGATCTGTTCTTGAAAATATTGAATTACCTGCACTCTTGTCTGTTTTCGATGGGCCCTTCACGAACAATGTACATTCCAACACTTCGTCCACCATGTACACTTCCTTAAGCACAGAGAGGCGAGAAATCCGGCTACTCCGCATCCATCCAGCCTCAGACCCTTCGAACGACATCAGATGCACTCTCGCGACCGTGTCGCTTCAAGACGGTCCAAATTTCGATGCCCTATCCTACGTCTGGGGCGATGCAAACATTACAGAGACTATCTTTGTTGACGGCAAGCCTTTTGAAGCTACCACAAATCTCGTCGCAGGGTTAAGGGAGATACGGAAAGCGTCCCAATCAGATCCGATATGGATCGATGCTATATGTATCAATCAACAGAATCTCGAGGAGAAGAATTCCCAGGTGCCGATGATGCGAGATATTTACCGGGAAGCGCAGACGACTTTGGTATGGCTTGGTCAAGCAGGAGAGGAAAGCCGCCTTGCTTTTCAGCTCTTGACCAGATGGTTTTCGGCTCACGAAGGCAGCATAGAATTTATGAGGAATTGTAAAGATCTACCCCGGAGGAAACCGAGGCGCACAACTGAAACTTCCGGCCTCGACGACCTCGAAGAACTTGCCAAATTCGCGCAATTGGCCCGGACGACTACACGCGATTACATGGCAGCTATGCTCCATTCGAGTTTCGACAGCAAAGAGTATGACGCCCTGTTCAGCTTTTCTGTAGTCCCCTATTGGCGAAGGATTTGGATCACACAAGAATTTGCTCTATCTAGGAGGCTCGTCTTCATATGGGGCGGAAACAAACTTCCGTACAGCACTCTCTCGTCTGGGTACAGAGCTATGCGGAACTACGAACACCTCTACGGTCTCGGGAATGTTCTATCCGATGATCATATTCTGCAAATCAATCTGTGTTACTTCCAACGTCTTGAGGCGTTGATCGACCTCAAAGAACGATATGCTAACCAGCATAATGTGAAGTACATGTCTCTCTTCGACTTACTAAATATGAACAAGCAGTGTATGGCAACTCATATGGCGGATAGGGTCTATGGACTCCTCGGCTTGTGCGATTCTGCCAGATGCCGGTTAACAGTCGATTATTCGCGTCCTTGCAATGAAATCTTCCAAGAACTGACGCAAACATTCTTAGAGGATCCAACAATCGGGATGGATATCTTGTGCTTGACTGGAGGAACGAATCTAGGGTCTGTCGCCTCAGACCTGGCATCCTGGGTCCCGAATTTTGCGAACCCAGGATGTTTCTTCGACGCGCAGCGGGACTTCTTTGATTGGTCGGATTCGGGACTCTGCGCGGAAGCCGTCATCTACAAAAGCCGACTCGAACTCAACTGCATTTTCAGGGACGAGATTAAGGACATCCGGAGATGGTCCGATGACGCAGAAACCATTTTCGATGACTTCGAGGTCTGGCTTAACTTCGCGCTGGCTGACGCAAAACTCCACCCCTCTGGCTTGCCCAATCTACAAGTGTTTTTCAAGACTCTGATCTTTGATGATCTCAAACAGACACCGGGATATCCAGTCTTTGGAAGCAAACTCCAGGAGATGAGTTTCTTTGGACTGGCGGCGGGTTTCATGGAAACAGTCTCGAAACTGTTCTTCAAGTATTTGCACCAACGTTCGCAACCTGTGCCGACCAGTCGCAATGAATGGTATCACCTTTTGAGTCCACATATCACTCATGATGAGTCTCAATTGATTTTGGACTTGAACGTACCCTTTGTGGTAAGAGCTTTTGCATGGTGGCTGGTCACATCACCACTCAAGCCCCACACCATAACTGTCACCGCTGTGTTGGAAGAATTTTTTGGGGCAGAAGCTTCAGGCGCGTATATTCAACCCAACCTCGATGAATATTTTGGGATGGGAGCTCGGATGTTTGAATTCGTTCAGCAGCACCTCAAGCCATCGCAACTAAGAGGAGACTGCTTTTTCAAGACCAAGAACGCGTACATGGGTATTGGTCCACAACAGGTGGCACCAGGAGATCTTCTTTGCTCGGTCCCTGGCTGCAAGTGGCCGCTTGTAGTCCGCCCGAAATCAAGTGAGTCCGGCGATGACAAAGAGCAATTTCAAGTCATCGGTGCTTGCTACGTGTATGGAATGATGCACGGGGAGGTCGCAAAGGATCCCGAGGTAGAGCAGAAGATGCGTCGGGTTGTATTTGTCTGAAGCCAATAGGAGACTACCAATCAACATCAAGGCGAAGTTTTCTTCTTCCAAAAATGATTGAACGGGAACCTTTCCTCGAACCTCCACATTCCCAACTGATCCAGAATCCGATCCATCACCCCAACTATTGTTATCAGCAAAATCTATTCTCAGATCAAGGAAGCATCACTCACCAGCCCCAAGCGCCAACAAAAACGTCGCCAAAAACCACCCACTACTTGTATAACTCGAAACCAAATCCCCACTCTCCTGCACAACCAACAAGGTCAACCCACAAAGCAACACCCCCAGTACACCCCTCCACGCGATCGCCACCTTATCAAACACATCCTTCCTCACCAGAACCAACCACCTAAACACCCCAAACATGATCAACACCATTCCCGCACACACCAAGTAGTATATATACGAGACGCCGAAAAGAAGCGTATACGCATCGGACGTCAACGTCCCGATCGTGTCGTCCCCAGGCTCAGACTGAGTGTCCGAAGAAGCAATATCCTGCGTCGTCTTATCACTGATCTGAATGCCCTCATCAGCAAGGAGACCGTTATAAATCAACGTTATAACCGAATCAAGAGAACTCGATAAAGCAGTAGTGTTTCGCTCCAGGATAGCAGTGTATGTTTCGTTGAAGGCGGCCTCGATTTCTTCGACGGGGAAGAAATCTTTGTAGCGGATGGAGGTGAGAATGGAGTGGAATGTGGTGTTTAGTTGAGCGACTTTGGTGCTGGGAGAGGTGGTGGTGGAGAGGAGGATGGTGCTGGCGGGAGCGAAGAGGCGGATGGAGCGCGCGCGGACGTTGGAGATTTGGGTCCAGAGGACTTGGCCTTCGAGGACGAGGGCGAGGGAGAGGTGGAAGGGGTAATGGCTGGGTGGTGGTGTTAGTAGTATATAAAGATAAGTGAGATAGAGAGGGCAACGTACAGTATGGTGTACAGTTGCTGTCGAAAGATGCCGAAGTGTTTGTTTGGGATTTTGCCGAAGTACAGGTCCCATATCATGTACTGCAATTTCGAATCAGTGTTTAAGCGCTCAAATTGTCATCAGCCTTGGGATGTTAAGTGTTGAAAACTCACAATAACCAAAACAGCAACAAGAGCCTGTCCAAACGCCTCCGCCGTCCAGCCCGCATGGAGAGCTGTATCCGACAACTCCCTCGCGGTATTCAAGACCCCCTCTCCCAGCAATATAATGGTCAACAGCCCCATCCTCTTCACTACATGCGTATTTTTGAAACTGACCGCCCGCCAAACACTAGAGATCACCAGTATCGAGATGACCTCAAAGCCCAGAATAACGTACCAAGCCCGATACAGGTGTCTACTCGCACCCTCCTCCGAGAAAGTCGACCATATACTCGCGTAGACTATCACGCTAACGAGGAATGTTAAACAGCATAGCAAGAGCGGGAGCAAGAGTCGTCTTTGACGTCGTTTGAGCATGTAGAGGACAGGAATGGAATACTCGCATATGAGCGCGGCGCGGGAGATGAGCAGGATGCAGTTGATTATGCGGAAGGAGGCGATGGTCTTGGGGACCTTGGCGTTGAAGCGTTGGGGGATGAAGTTTGCGGATTCAGAGGCGAGGGCCATCATTACGCAGAAGTGGATTACTTTGAATAGTCGGTGGATGACTGAGTCGGAGCCGAAACGGACTGTGAGGGAGGTGTTTAGTTGGGTCTTGCTTTAGAGGGATGGATTTAGAGGACTTGGGTAGGGAGAGGTTACATACCGTCAAACATGGAGACTTGGAACCAGGTTGTCCAGATTATGGTGAACCATCCTGTGAATAATGGCTCAGTGTTCGAACATATTTATTCTGACATACTGGGCTTACCTATGTATTGCGTCAAAGTAGAACGATCGCTGATCTTGGAATAATTCGTCAAGTTCGATAAATTGGCGACGAAGAAAAGATCGTAGAAAAGTTCTAGAAAATCATCTCATTAATTTCTTATCGGGTTACAAATCTTTGGAAACACAAGCATGCCTATCACAGTCGCATCTTCGTGATGATGGTATTCAAATCCGCCCTCCTCGTCGAAGCACCCCGGCGGGCTCAGGAAAGGCATATGCTCATCTTTTCGGCGGCGGAATATCTCCTGCGCTTTTGAGGTTTCGAGATCCGCTTCTAATTCTCGTGGTACAGTCGCTGATATTTCATTTTTGGGCATTCTCACTGTTGAGCTGAGGTTAGGGAGAGATGCTAGTTCAGATGTGCTTTCAAGCTCAAGACTCAAACAATATTATTATCAGGTATCTCATGCGAAAAGACTCCACCACCAGAACGAGACTGGTCCGAGGGACTAAACTGCGTTCCTCTCGCCGGTATTGGAAAGGAGGGAGAAATAGCGCCAGAAATAGCACGGTAACCGAGCACGAAGGACAACCGCGGACTTTACGTCACTTCATCGATTCGTTCTGGCTTGGCTTGAGGAACGCTGGAAAAGATTCAGAAGCACAGAGGACATCGAGTGTTATCATTTGTGGGATGAGTACAGCAAAATGTGCTTCTGTGGGAAATTAATTCTTCGGAATGCTAGGAATGCAAAGACCTAGGTGTTCGAGACCTGATGGGTTGGCAGCATCACGTGATTATACGTGTCGTTTTTTTCCCCCGGTGATGGCCATCCCACTGACAATTTAGGAGTTGGACAATAATCGAAAGAAGGCTGGGATCCGAAGACCTAGAATTTTCCGAAAGAAAGTATGGCATATAAGAAGAGATGAAGAACCTCTCATGTCGTTGAAAACGGCTTGGTCGCGAAGACATATCTTAGCATGAGCCTCGAAAGACGTCGGGATATGTTGAGGAGCCTCGAGTGAAGAGGGTGGTGAAAGCCATGAAAGATGCCAAAAAATATGCTGGAATTATCTCGTAGCGTCGCGATGTTGAAATCTGGGGTTTTGATTTCGGTACTGCTTGAAGGAGGATGTTCAATATTGAAAACCAGGACTACGATTTGGTCACTTTGCTCCACAAGACTGCACACATGTCCCAATTGCAACAAACTTAGAGCTCTTCTTCAATTGAAAAGGCCATTTTTGAACACTCGCAGGATGTCTATTGTTGCTGTTTAGGCTCACAAAGTGCGCCGCCGGATTTTTTCAAGCTTCGTCTTACGAAGTCCTGAAGCAAAATTAGAAGTCACAACTTTCGAAGCTTTCGAAGCCAAGTCCTCGAGGCTCAAGTCCTGATATTTTCTACACTCGAATGTGTTTTGTGTGAGAGACGTCGGCGAGTGTTTGGGCTGGTGTTTGATTGAGTTACGTTCGTTTCGTTTGTGATTCGGTTCATCTGTTGCTTCCCTACTGTTTGTGTCTGAGCTGTCAAAGTTTAATTCTCCGATCCCTGAGCAAGAGCTTGGGGCTGAGCCTCGAGATTGGAGATTGGAGATTGGAGATTGGAGATACAAGTTATGAAAGAGGATCGGGGTGTAATAATGTGAGAAGGGAAAGGGCAGCAGATGGAGTAGGAACGAATGCTGGTTCTTGTCGAGTGACTCGAGTCAGTCTTTGATAGTTCAAATTCCGAGGTTGTGAAGATGGTGGGGTTGAGGATCCTGGTTGAGCTGAATAACTGGTATTGACTCATTGGAAAGAAGATTCAAACTTTCTTTAAGTAACCTTGAAGTGGGTTCTACAAAATCAAAGCCGATTCGGGACCAATTTGGAAGGTGTTGATATTGCAAGGAAGAGCCGCCTTCCTCTCATCCAATCACAAGAATAGCGGTACGGCATCCAGGTTCGGATATACTTCCTCCCACCGGCACTCGAAGTGGAGATGCCAACATAATTGTCAATCTGCGGTTATGGTTCGGGTACCAAGATACTCAGCCACCAGATTTACGTATCTTTCTGCTTATCGCCTTGTGGATCTTTATCGTATACTTCCATTGCGGCGATGGTCAGCTTGGAATTTGACAGGTGGTAAGCGAGACAATTGTTCTGAGCGGGGTGGGGCATCGGATTCGAATGCGCTGCTTTTCGCTGTGGATATGGAGAACCCGTATTGTCCCCTCTCTCATTTATTCCCCAAAGCTTCAACCTTTGAAGCTTAAAGATTTGATTTAAACATAGGAAGTCAATTAGAGTTTCGACTTCACAGCCTCGTTCGGTGATCAATAATAAATGTCCGGACTTGTGGGTTATGGGTTGATTTCGTTACTGGCCGGGCTTCTGTTCTGGCATCTTGTGGAAGAATGTTGGTGAGGATCGTGGATGGATGGCGTGCATGTGATGGCCTGTAAGAGAGGAAGGACCCCTGAGTAGTTCGGAATGTACGAGCCAGTCAGGGATCTAGTCCCCCATAATTCAAGCTTATTTTTAGTGAGTAAGCCTAGAACATCGCATCCTGATCCGATGCTCTGCCTCGAGTCCTCTAATCGACGCCAACCCAGCTAGGTTGGTTGGTCTTCCAAGCGATTTCATGAGTATCTAAGGTCGGATAGAACTGTATCCGCGAGGTCAGAGACGGCGAATACGGTAATTGAGGTGTACATCCCTAACGAAGTGAGATGAGTAGAGAGAGTGTGAGTGCAGCAGCACGCACGGTACGGTATGACGACAATGAAGATCTCCACTCCCTCCCTCCCACCTTACTGCATGGAAACAAGCACAAACAGCTGTCACTGCGTACTTCATCTCACCCGCATATCTCCTCGACAGCAAACGCGTAACCCTCTCTTGGCTAGCATCAACAGTACCAGCAAAAGGATTATCGATAAGGAAATCCAAGGGTGCTGATTGGAGATTGCAGTCATCGAATATCAGTATCGCGATCATGATATCACGCTCGGTGGCCGAGAACTGCATTGGATCTGATACCTGGCTCAACCTACCTGGTGGACAGTGTGTCTGCACTGATGCGTCCAGCGGTCTGTTGGCACTTGTCTCGTTCCAGCATCATACCATGCACGCACTGCACTGTACATACAGTAGCACAGCCTTACCCATACCTCACTATAACACTACCGGTCTGGGATATGCAGGTAATTCGTAATCTTTCCCCAGCCAGAAGTCCGTAGGGTGAGAATTTGAGAAGGATGTGAAATGGTTTGTTTGTTAGTCGCTGCGTTTCGATGTTCATGTTTCATTCAGCTGCATGTGCCAGATTAGCCAATGGCTGAGCTGGGCTGGTGAGGCTACCCAATCACTACTGCTGGATTTCAGAAGGCTTCGTTCCTGTGGAGGCGCAGGAAGCCACGAATCCGAACGCAATGCGTGCAGCGAATGCAGTAAGTGCTTGGTCAAGACTGAAGCAGAAAAGTGTACCGGCTGGCGTGGTAATTCTTGCTGCATCTCCCCGGACTCTCACCTCAGAGGGGAAAGGTAGTGGGAGCCATGAAGGCCCGGCCAAGGAATCAAGGGTGTTACAGGGGGGAAAGATTGGGGAAGGAACGGTCGACAGGGGTGAATGCAAACCAAATCAACTGCCCTTCAAGGTCCGTGAGACCCTGGAAGGTAAGGGGGGCTTGCGGAGGATTGATTGCTGGGAGCTGGACTGTAGGGACGGAGCTGAATCAATACATATTTGAAACCACTCCCCTCCCTGAGTAACCAAGAAATGTTGATTGTTTTGACTGGAGAATAATTCTTGAATTGCTTTCTTGCTTCATACATACATACATACATATAATGAAGACTTCACGATTACAACAGACGCTTGGATGGGCGGTGACTGGATTCGGTGCGTCTTGATATATATTTCCAGCTTCAATGGTATAAATGTTCAGTACTAATTGCTAGACAGCCTCCCTCTCCACAGCACAATTCACATTCTCTCCCGGGCCAACATACAGTATTGGCATCCCATCAGACTCATCCATCTCTGCCTCATCAACAGGACCTCTGTACTTCCATCTCGAAGCACCAACATCCTACCAATGGGTCGCTCTCGGCATTGGCAGCCAGATGGCAGGCGCAAGCATCTTCGTGATGTACGCAGATGGAAATGGGAATATCACACTCAGTGGGAGGAAAGGGACGGGACAAGTTGAACCAAAAGCAGATAGCACGCTACAAGCTGGATTAGAGTTATTGGAGGGAACAGGGATTGCGAACGGGATGATGGTTGCAAATGTTCGATGTGGGTCAATCTCATGCATGGGACGAACTGCTGGTCACGGAGGAACCATATCATGAACTTCACTAATTGAAACAGGCACATCATGTACACTCGACTCCGATAAATCGTCTTCAGACTCCCCCTGGATCGCAGCCTGGAGTATAGGATCCGCCATCGATTCCACATCGACATCGGCCACAATCCGCCAACACTCGGGAAACAACAGAGTCGAGGCCCAAGTCGACCTCTCACAAGCATCTATCGCCTCTGACGCAAACCCTTTCCTCTCAAGCAGCACGCCCTCCGACTCAACAGGCTCAGGCTCGTCCTCGCCTACAACTGCATCAAGCAGCAAACCCACTACGGGATCAGGAAGCAACGGGTATGGACATGGCGGCTTCGGGCCTGGCTCGAACGACGACGACGATGATGATGATGACGATGATGCTGACGATGACTTTAGAGGCGGAAATGGAAACGGTAACAGCGGCGTAACGTTCGGCGGCTCCTCGAGTTTCCAAACCATAACCGATTATCAGAAAGCCCACGGGATCGTGATGGGCATTGTCGTGGTGCTGCTGTTCCCGTTCGGAGCGATGTTTATGCGTATGGGAGGTAGTGGCATCGTGCATGGGATCTTGCAGGTGTTGAGTTTGTGTGCGCTGTTGGTTGGGTTGGGGTTGGGTGTTAAGTTGGCAGATTTGAGGAATATGGTACGTGGATCTTTCTCGTTTTCTAGACGGCAGTTTCTTGGATTTGGGTCTGAGGATGAGAGTGGATTCGGTCCTGGAGCTGGAGGGGATTTTGGACAGGGAGGTTTTGCGGGTAGAGGAGGATTTCAGGTATCGCGCCTTGCATGTCAACACAACTGCCTACCTACCTACCTACCTACCAGCAGCAACCCTCTCCCTCTTTGTCCCCTTTTCCCCTCTGTCCTCCCGTATCCTGTCTTTTTTCTTTTATCTATCAGATCCCCCACCCTCCACCTCACAACCAAGAACCAACAAACAACTAACACCCCCTCTCCTTATTCAGAACCTAACAACCACCCACCCCCTCTTCGGCATAATCCTCGTCGCCCTCTTCCTCATCCAACCCATCTTCGGCCTCATCCACCACATCCAATACAAGCGCAACCTCTCCCGCGCCGGCGTATCCCACCTGCACATCTGGTACGGCCGGATCCTGATGCTGCTCGCTATCATCAATGGTGGTCTAGGCCTCCAACTCGCTAACAACTCGCGGAATGGAAAGATTGCGTATGCGGTTGTGGCGGCGGTTGTTGGGGTCGTTTATATTGCGATGTGTGTGTTTAAGAGGAAGGGAAGTGGAAGTGCGGGTGGGAGGGGGTTGAGGAGTGGGAGAACGAGGGGACTGAGGAAGGAGGAGAGTGCTGGGAGTGCGAATGGGGAGGGACATGCGTTGCCGGCTTATGCGGGGACGCCGCCTGAGGGGCATTATGGTGGGAGGACTGTGTTCAAGTGAGAAGTGGTGAAGTAAAGGGATAGGAGATTGATAGAGGGGCGCTGTCTTGAGGTACTTTTGTATCTCGGTCCTGTTTGTTTACGGGAATTTGGATGGGTCGAGGGCTTGGAGACAGAGTATATATACACTTTCGTTGATAGCTGCTTGACTTGGGTTGGTGTTGGGGGACTGGAAGGGGCGTATACAGAAAGCCCTAGAACTGGCATTGATAGATGCTAGCATGTCTCCTTGACAGATCCGTGATGTTTATCCTTCCGCCCGTCCCACTATCTCTCAAACATCTTCAGTGTTGAATGTTCATCGGCTGGCGCTTTCACGGTCTCTGTCTCTGTCACCTCCTCCCCACCTCCTTTCTCTGCTCTTGAATCATTGTCAAAAGACTTCTGCTGGAGCCTCAAATGATTCTAGCGAGACGACGCGCCACGAATATCAAGGAGCGAAAATGGATTTGGTTGGTTGGTAAATCATGCCCGACTTCTCAACTGTAAAGTCATTATGCAGCTGACTCTCCCGTCCATTCCGTCTAGCACCTTCACTACAGCAAGACGCGATCGAAGAGAATAGCAAGTTATCGACTTACTAGAGGCGAGGACTCGGGTAAGCGGGTTATATAAATCAACCTGTCGATCCTGTAGATTCTTCAGCAAGAGCACGGTCACCGAGAAGATCCATTTGTATTGGTGATCCTGTTGATCGAGGTAGGAGACGCGCGCGCGCGTGTGTTGAACTAGAGGAGGATATCTATGACTTTGTCGGTCTTGTGGAACGGGATTTTGCCACTTCTTCCTGATACGTCAGACAACGTGACAGTAAATTAAATAGTGACGGTGCTATCTTGATGTAAATTCAAGATCAAGCCAGTGACTGAGATCTCTCACATGCTATCGGACTCAGACGAACTTCTAACCTCGATAATACGAGCTTATAAATGATATATCTGTCAACAAAGCTACCTGCTTCTGTCCTATATAATCTCTAACGCAGTTGGCGATAGTCCATCAAACAAGCGACCCACTGAAAGTGCCACCATGTAGCCAACTCTTCGATACTTGACGCCTGCATCAGCCTTTTTCAAAATCAAGCAACTAAATGCGTCACTCTTCTTCAATCTACAGCAGGATAGAGGCCCAGCACACCATGTCATTCCGGGCAAGATGTCCCCTTCGGTGCTCAACCGGGAGTTTTGGAAAGATACTGACTTTCCAATGCTATCTCCTTTACATGGTTCTTGAAAATCTTCATGATAAGAAGACCTGAAGAGCCTAAGTGGTAGACAATAGAGAAGATCAGCCCTCGTAACCGGTTCGTCGTAAAAAGCGTTCGCCAAGAATCGTTTCCATGTTTTGGATTCCTTTGAATAAGCGCCTCGGATGGCCCAAAAAGGTTTATGATTTTGATGATGGTCTGCATAATTCGCCAAAGAGCTTTCCTCAGGAATGATTGTCTGGAGAAGTCCTCGAATTTTCAGAGAGCAAGACACAGGTGATATAGGCACATGTGTAAGTAGCGGCGTGGGAATCTCGGATAGTGCTTCGAAAAAAGTGACAGGCAGAAATTCCGGCTTGCCGGGGTCGGAAGTTGTAGGCGTGACAGGGAGACTTGTTGGCTTGCCTGCGCCTGCTACTAGTGAGTAGTTGCAATCCGTTAGCTTCCCCTCTATCCCTTCTTCATCGTAGGTGATGAGCCTGCCCGGATGAGATGCCCACGACCACGAAGGTGCCGTCGATGTGAAATTGGCATCTGGAATATATCCTTCAATTTCCTTGCAAACGATCCAAGCTAGTCCGTTAGCTAAGTCCGATCTCCAAAGACCACATAAGAATTCATCGCCTGGCATCTGAAATTTCGCAGCTAGCCCTGCCAAGGCCATCAGCCGATCAGATTCTCGTGTAAAGATGCGGCGGCTGTATATTTCCGTAATGTGGTACCACCAGCGCAGTTTTTGACTGATATCAAGTCGGTGTGACTGGCCCCCAGCAGCGTCCGTCCTTATGTACCGGTCGAAGTCTGACTTGTTGTTCAACGGGATCAGTCCCATTGGCAAGCCTTCAGATGCAGGTTTGGAAGCGCATGTCCAGGAAATACCCTGTTGAGAAAAGCGAAGAGTTCGTCGCGATAAATATTTCTCTTGGAATGTCCAGCCGCGCTCGTCCAAGTACGCGGGCTCTGGCATGTACCAGTCATGAAAAACAAGGAATGTTTCCCTTGTAAGGACTCCGTCTTCTTTTGGGTATTGGATATCCAGCGTACAAGGCTGCGTCGTTCGAGGGTCTCGCTCAAAGAACAGTCCAGCATGGCTGTCTTCTCCAAGGGCAGCAGATATAATCAGCGATGCGTCAGAATAGATATCTCCCATGCGTCCAGATTGCGTCTACCAGTCAGTCTTACAATCTTGAACGATACACAGAGAGTCTATCCAAAGGTATCGGATGCCCAGATGCCGGCAAACAACTATAGCGTCAGTGAAAGTCTTTGGTAAAGTCGACCTATCCACAAATTGCTTCCGCTGCTCCATATTTTTCAAGGTGAGGTGGTTACATTGGCTACCGCTTTTTCCCCAGCAGTAGCTGAGAGCGGCATATGATCCGATCCGGTGTTCGCCAACAGAGAGTTTTATCTTTTGCGGAGAATCTCCAGTTCCGAGATCTAGAACTCTGTATGGGAGTATCGATGCCAATTGAGGCTGGTGGTGACAATGTTTATGATTGTTTGCGCAATCGCGAAGCCAAGTAGCTGCCAGATCTAAATTCGTGGTAGACCCTGAAGTCGAATTCTTCTCCATATCCTGGCTGCTTGGAACGAACTTTTTAAAATCTGACGATCGTCAGTCGTCAATCCACTACAATGAATCTTTGCAGATTTGACATCGCATACCGTTTACTAGCTTCATTCTCAGGCTGCCTAGACCCTCCTGTCCGAATCGCACGTCCAGATCTCCATATTCAAGGTGTTCCCAATCAGATGGTGTTGAGTCAGGTACTTGAAGTTCAAGGTATACTCTATCGTAATCATCTTCGATGCTTTGCATGACGTTCTTGGTTTCAGGTAATCCAAAGAATAATAGAATGCAAAAATCGCACCCGTTATTTGCCGATTTTTGCAACAGTTCCAAGTTGCGATGGTGAAAGTAGAAGGACATATCAGAACTCCCAATAAGTCCTAAGTCATTGTTCAAGACTTCTTCCTCGGTGTAGTGGCCAGGCTCATCTGGTGACCATTCTTCGCAATATGACAAGAGGTAGAGCTTTTCATCCCTTGCCAACTCGAGATATGGCTTGAACTTGATATTGTGACACAGATTGCAGAGCATAATTTTCTGTTTGTACTCGAAATTGTTGAGAACAAAGGGAAGAGGGATGTCGGATGGATACCATTCATGTACTTCATGCGAAGCCGGGGTTGAGGCTGAGCCATGCTGCGGTGTTTCAGATACCCATCATGTTGCTCAGCGTGTCGGTGACCTAATCGGGACGAAGGATTTATGGGTATGGGCTGTGAGGCTTGCTCGGCAACGATCATTGCGGTCTGAGCTTTCTCCTCAAGGAAGTAGGAGAGAAAGTACCCGAAAAACGACCTTCTCGATCTCGGATGCGGACGAACCAGTATGGAATCGACCGGCCATTATCCAGTTCATTGAGAAAAGTACAAACCACATTGTGCCACCTCCCACATCCTTATAGTTTCAAATCTGAAAAATAGCTGACTGGTTCTTGGAATTGGATCCTGTTTACATTTTGGGAGTTTGAGTTCCTGCGAAGACACATCGATAGTGAGATGAAGTTCGGTAGAAGAGAGTCAAGAATTACCCCGCGCAGGGTCGAAGTAAACAACTCGAAGTCAAGCTCCACTACACCATAGAAGTGGATTATACACTTTGGTAAGTTTCGAGATCGGAGACTTCTCCGCCTCCAATGATTTTGATATGGCGCTATGTGTCAAGATGCCAACATTGGCGCAACGCAAAGTACTCCCCAAAACCGACTTCAATTCCAGTGGCGGCTTGGATCTCACGTATCGGCCCTGTCTCTAAGAATTAAACAATAATATTTCTCAAGTAACTTCGAATATAGTTGAATTAAATGTTCCAATGGAATATTGTTCATTACTTCTGACCGCCGCTTTCTGCCACTCACTTGATCCACGCATCAAACCACCTCACAGCCTGGAAATACGCGCTTTCCTGCGCAAACGCCTTTTGAGGATCAGTCAAGTTCGTTCGGACCGCAAAGCCATGCTCAGCGTTTGAGTAGAGATTGGTCTGGAATGTGATGTTCGTGGAAGTGAAAATAGCTTCGGCGGCAGCACGCTGAGCAGGGGTGCTGGATGCATCGAGTTCTGGATTTTGTTAAAAAGCGGACGTGGATTTGAGAACAGGCAGTGAGACAAACCTCCAAATGCAATGCTGAGTGGGTTGACGATTGCTTGCCATTCCTCGGCAACGACACCACTTGGGTGAGCTGTGAATCCTGCATCGAGTCCCTTTCCTTCGGCGAGGAATCTGGCTACGTATTTGCCTCCGAAGCTGGAAAGAAAGTTATTAGCATGGATCGAAAATCATGGCATCGTATGACTTACCAGTATCCAACAGCTCCAATTTTCTTGACGCCCAAATCGCCTCTCATCGCGGCAATAGTCGACGACACGATGGCATCGATGGCCGCTGGGGGATGTCGTTCACGCCATGCGGTCATGTTGAAGCTTGGGTCACCCAACTGATCGACACCAACTACGAATTCGTCAGCTTAAATTTTGCGACTCAATTGGATGTATCTGATCGTACTTGGGTCACCATTGAAGAGATCTGGTTCCACTACGAAATAGCCTGCTAGAGCGAGACTGTCTGCCAGCCTGAATAGCCGTTAGCTTGAATAAGTCCATCGCTTTGTTGATGGAGAACATACAATCTGTTGTTGACAAGCTGGACTCCGAAGATATCCGTGAGGTAAAGAATCGCGATATCAGTCTTCTTGGATTTTGGGTAGGCGAGATAGGTGTTGACTACCTTCCGTTAGCTTGGATCCTAACCGACTTAACCTCCACTTACTGCCTCCAACGCTTTCGTATTTCCCTGTAGAGTTGGTATCCGTCAGGACGCCGCTCAAACATTTCGACTTGCTGTTGACATGGTTGAAAAGCTGTCCGGGATGTTCATGCTTCAGTGGTGCTGGGTCATAACCGAACTCTGCTGCAGGTGTAGCGAGAGTGAAAGGGGCCAGAAGAGCCAGAAGTTGCAATTGAACACGCATCTTGACGATTGAAGCTCTGAAGATCTAGAACAACAGTTGAAACAGGATAAGTTTCAAACCAAGGAACAAAAATGCTATCTGGGGTATTCTGCCAAATATGTAGCAAGACCCTGGAAAATATCCAAGAGGGGTACATCGGGCCAAGAACGCGCCAAGCGGCTTGGACCGCCGTTCAATGACGTTCAATCCCCTGCATATGAGATGACGAGCTCAAGCGAGTGATTCCTACACGTGGGTTAATTGCACAATTTGATTACCAATGCTATATAACAAGGTTAAATGTGTGGGGATCTCTGCAGGCACGAAGGGTGATGTCCTACTCCGGCAGCCGGTCATCTGATTATACTTTTTATCGATGACACTTGCACTGGAGTGCCAATGCTACTTAATCTCAGTTTCGGGACCGAGAGCTGGTAAGTCCGAACGGTAGGCCTGTAAGATCAATGGTTCGGAAGAATGCTTCCTTTCATGGGATAGAAAGACTTTGTTGCATCCAGAATGCATGGCAACTCTATTATGAGTAAATCCTAGTACAGACACTCCAAGTCATTTTTGATAGGCCGACTCACCGGTTTGTCAACAACAGATTATATCTCAACCGAGCGGCACGGCCTTCATAGGGCGAAGACTTGATAAAGAAGGAATGCTCGATGGTCACCTGAGACACTGAATCACTGTGGGTGGGCGAAAGGGAAATCATACTACTGCAATTCTTCATCTTTCGAGCAAACAAATAAACTTTTCTTCATTATGCATTATACAGCGCTCTCATTGCTGTCACACTTTCTAAGTCCATTTCAACACCCAGTCCTTAGCCCAAGCTCCACCTGCCGTCGAATTTGTCAATGCTGTAACAGCCAATACCTGACTTGTCTCATTGTATGTCCAGCCACTTGAGAGACTGGCCCCGTTCAAGGTAACATTGCTGGGTGATGATCCAACACCAAGAATCGTGACGTTTGCAAGCGGATTGGTGTCTTTGTATGTCCCTCTCGCTGATGCGTAGAGGGAGGACTGAGTCAATGAGAACTGCACGCATTCTGATTAGCACTTGCCCAAGCTGGCGATGTATGGGAAATGGGAACCGGGAAAGAAAGACCAGACTCACCTCAACCCACAGCGTACTATTCTGCACAACACTCTCCCCATCATCCAGATACAACACCCCACTCGCCGTCCCCTCCAGACTCGTCGCAGCAATCACACCCCAAGGATTAGACCTACACTCCTTCGTCGTCATCCCCGCCTCCTGAATCGGCAACACGCTCCCTCCCCGCACATATACAGGGATATGCCCCAGCGGCGCATCAATCGTGACATTCTGTCCTGGCGAAGCACTGATCGCAGATTGATTGTACCAATCATACCAAACCTCACCTTTACCAACTCCGGGGAATACACCATCGACAGATGTAGCGCCCTGCGCCAGAACAGGTGTGATCATCAAGCTCCCACCAAGAAGGAACTGTTGATCCGCAGCTGCAAGCGATGGATCATTCGGGAACTCCCACGCCAGAGCACGCATGACCGTCGAGCCTGTCGTATGCGACAGATAGAATGTTGTATAGATATACGGCAATAACGTATACCGGATCTTCATTGCCACTCTGCTTGCCTCCGCGACGGAAGCCCACACGTAAGGTTCCTGCGAATTCGCGGATAGGGTGTTGTGGTTCCGGTAGAAGGGGAAGAAAGCGCTGAGTTGCATCCACCGGTTGCAGAGTTCCTCATCCGAGTTCCCGTTGAAACCGCACGTGTCAACGCCGAACATGGGGATGCCGAAGAGTGAGAAGGAGAGCGCTTGTGAGATGGAGAAGTACATGTATGCCCAAAGCGAGGCGTTGTCGCCGCCCCAGTGGCCGGCCCATTTCCCGGAGCCGGCGAATGTGGAGCGGCCGATGATGAAGGGGCGTTTGGTTGGGAAGACGTTGAGAAGTGCGTGGTAGGTGGCGTTCAGGATTTGCGTCCCGAATAGGTTGTGGTAGTCGTATTCTTGGGTTCCGCCATGGTGGGTGGCGTTTGGACTGACTGCGTGGACGTCAAGAGCACCTTGCACGTTGTTGATGACGTATGGAGGGTACTCGATAGATCGGGACCCAGGAGTTGGTGTTGTTCGGAGATATGTGGTTGAAGTGGTTGGAGCTGGGAGAGCAGTTGCAGATGCAGCTAAAGCTTGACTGGCGGAAGCAGCAGATGCAGATGAGAACTCGGTAGCATTGGTGTTGTTGAATCCTTCGGGATAGCTGTAGATGATGTTGCCTGGCTCACCAGGCAGGCTGAATGGTGGATGGACAGGGTTGAGAGTGAGGTTATTACTGCCACAGGAGCCAACGCAGAAAGACGATACTTCGCTCATGTCGATCCAGATGCCATCAAACGAGATATTCTGGTGCCAGAGACTCATCTCTTGTGTCCACCAGTCAAAAGCCCCCGTGCCGTTGAGAACGGCTCCAATCCAGTCCGGGAAGACTGTGTACCCTGGCCATACTGATCCAATGTAAAGGCTTCCATCAGGATTTAGCATGAACGAATTCGTTTCGTTGCCTCTATCGAAGGTTGGATATGCATCGCTTGTATTTTGTGGATTTGGGACGTAAATGGCGGAGTCCACGATTGGAATGTAGTGTTGGCCGTTCTCATGGAGTTTGGACAAGAATTGAGCACCTTCCGAGTAAGAGAATGTGTTCTGGTCGTTGTCAAAGTCACGATACTGGTTCATATAATCGATGTCGGTCCTGAATGTTGGTCAGTAGGCAAACCTGGTTCGGTCATCCTCGACTTACCAGATATTCTCAAGAGGAATGCTGAATGCCTTGAAAGTGTCGACAACTTCTTGGAGTTGTGTCCAGTTCGCATAACCCCATCTGCATTGATGGTAACCGAACGTGAAGTATTGCTGCATTGCTGGGAGTCCGATTGCACTTTGCTGATAAGCTTTGGTTACTTTGTCTTGGGTTGGTCCAGCATAGAAGTAAAGGTCAATGCTGCCACCAAGAGTTCTCCACGTGATGTTCGAAGGTCTCATGAGAACTTCCTGGCCGTGTGAGTTTCTCATGTACACCCCATGAGAGTACGAGATGTAGTCTGCGGTAGCGTTGGTTGCATTCGCAGCATACGTCAAATTGCCAGTTGTCTCATCGACTTCGTAATATCTAGTATCAAGATAGAAAGAGTGATCTCCGTAGATATTGTAGTCTATTGGATCTCCCACATCGGCTGCCCAGAAGGTCCGAGTGAAGTTATTTCCCATTCGAAGGCCGTGGATGACCTCTCCAAGTCCATACAGGTTGTAGTTCTCGGGTAGAGAGCTTGCGAACTCGATGAACTGATTCTCGAACACCAGCTTGGTACCGGTTGTGGAGAAAAGCACGTCTCCAGTAGACTGACGGATGACGGTGAAGGAGAAGGTGGGGTCGTTGCTCCAAATGAAGTTGAGATCGTTATCTGCGATTGTCAAGTTCGCATCTGCATCGATGGTAGGTTTCTCGACAAGTACTTCTGGGAGGATAAACCAGGAACTGTTGGAGGAGTCGATATATGTGGGGGTGATTTCGACGTGTAAACGGTCGCCAGATTGGTACTCGACTGTGAGGTTGAGAGCATCCACGTCTGTTCCGTAGACATTACAAGCATCTCCAGCGAGGCTCAGAAGTGCAGTGAGGCCGTATGGAGTTCTGATCACCTTTGAAGCTGTATAGCCTGAGCAGACATCTTGGGGATTGACTGATTCAGAGTCCTGAAAGATTCAGTCTTCATTCAAATATGTGGGCTCCCCGGTAAACCCCTGGTAGGGTTCCGGAGCTGCTAATAACCTTGATGAGGACTTACATAGATATTTGGAATTAAAGGAACGCTGGCATCGGAATCTGCAGGAACCGTAAATATTGAGCGGAAGCTCGTTGTCGCATTTGGAGAAACAGCTGATGTCGAATTTTGGCCGTACACAGTAGCTAGTGAAGCGCAAACAGCACCCACTGCCAGCAAAAAACGACCACCCATCTTCTCACGATACCAGACGATCTGGAGGACAGTGTGCAGTACAACAAGAAACGAGCTACAGAGCAGTAGACTCGAGAATATGGAAGAGATAGCAGGAGCAGTGAAACAGGAATAAAGAAGGTCCGCCATCTTCAATATATGATCAGAACACCCCGCCTCTGACGAGGAGGACCCCGCAAATACTTGCTCTTCAGATGAGGTGGCACGACATGGGGAGCTCCAGAAGCTCTAGTTGTTGAGGTATGGTGCATTCAAAAGCTGGCAAGAGCTTCAGAAGGGCCGAGTGACAGTGCTCTAGTGCTGTCTGATCATTGCTAGAAGAGGAATCATGGGGATGAAAAGAGTTCGTCAGATACTGCTAACAGTCCCGCTTTGGTATAGAACTCGGCGAGAATAATCGAGCTCGTTGTCCTGTCATAGAAAGCAAGGCAGTTCCTCCGATACTGATGTTGTTCCTGTCAATCCTCCCCCCTCCTGACCCCGCGTTCCTCAACATGCCCCGCAACAGCCTGCAGCTTGGGGAAATGGTGACGCAGGTCGGGACAAGCTTTTGACCGTCAGTGGCTGGAAAGCTTAAGGGTGCCGTACGCCGGCTGTTAGTAAACAAGAAACGGCCCGACAGGCTTCGGTAAAAGACAATTGGTGTTGTTTATTTGGCGAATATTTCACCGAGGGGGGAAAAGGCTCGAAGAGTGGAGGGGAGTGGAGGGGAGTGGAGTGTGGTGGAGTGCTGTTGAAGCTCAGTTCTCAATTGCCGAGCTTCACCGCCCCCAGCCCATTGTTCGAGCTTCTCGTTGTCGGGGCCAAAACTATCCTGCGCAACTTTGATGGAAGCTCAACATAGCAGATACCTTTCTCGTGCGCTTACATTGCCGTATCCTTTGCTGTTTGGACATTAAGATTGGCAAAATAAAGCGGCGGATGCATTTGCATTTGCCAAACCTCTATTGAATGCTCTGGTCGCGTGGTTCCAAGCTCAGCTCCCCTTTTCCGAGCCATCCCTACGAAGTTCTACAAGAGCATCAATTGGGTCCTATCTGCTGGGCACTCTGATCCATATTGGATTGTGCTAATTGAGTAATCCTCGATAGAGCACATCTCGAAAGCTTCGCTTTCTCATCGAAATTCGACACCTACTTCTCCTCTATCGACCACACCCCAAGATCTCTTTGCACCCTCTTGCATATTCGCAGGTGCAGAGACTGGATACGGACACACAAAAGACAGAGAGAGACATTCGGAATAAGTTCGCGATCTTATCGAGAGCCCAGTGGGGGATGTCGTGATCAGCCATGGGAGGGAGCGAGCGCTCTGGAGTTCACACTTCCGCCTGCCCAGCAAGCGGTGCGTCCTTTCAATTACAAGTCGCCCGGGGCTCTCAGGCAACATCGAAAAGCGAGGTGTCTGCATCTGCCTACCCCTACACTTTCCTTCTCTCCATGGCATAGTTGCTGTTCGAATACGGTCTCCATTACTCTCCGTGTGCGCCGAAGGACAGATGGAATTCCTTGCTCGACATGGGGGCATATTTCATAGCTGCTGCTGGAACATCGTGCTCCATCTGCGTCCTGGCTGAGAGGTCCACTCCGTCGTCAGTCAAGATGTCGTTGAGTTTGAGGGAAAGTGCCCTCCGCAGCTTGGTTTTCTGGCTACTACTTGATTAGGAAAGCTGGTTGCCATTCGCCAAAATGTCATCGAATTCATCGCATCACTCTGCTCACCAGATCCGGAGCATCCAATAATTTTTGATTGAGCAATACGCACTGGTTATTACTGTTCGTTCTTTTTTGTAAGAACAGTTACACTGGTATCTCGTCTGGATTCATATGAAATGTCTTGCATCTGGACTTGTTGGAAGACAGCTTCATGCTGTAATTTATTTTCCTACTGAATTTAGTTTGTTTGCTTCCGTCTCTTTGATCTTCTTCACAAAGTCATCGTTGGCCTGAGCTGTCACGGGGTTTTTTTGAGGGACTTCACTGCCTCTCAAACTCCTCTCCTTATCAACTTTTCCAAACTTGATATAATGCGATCTGAAAGTGGAAAGCAGATGCGTTACCTGGGCATAAGTTTAGCCTAACGGGTGATCGGCTACAATGCTTGAATAGTGGTCGATCTCAACATCTTCTCATTGGACAATGCCGTGTTGTACCGCAAGGCTGAGTCTGACTGGTCCCCCACATAATGGCTAAGCCGCGGCAAACGTCACTCAGCCTCGCAGATCTCTGTCATGATGAAACTTCTCACGTAAAATACGACAATGCAACCTCAAGAACAAGAGAGATATATCAAGGCTCGCAGACGCATTCTTGGAAGAAGAGCGATATCAAAATATACAATTTTCAACATGGGATTATTTTCCTCTGACGAGAAACCTCCCCCACCATCCTACGAGAGTGCCACTTCTCAACCCTCCACACTTGAGGTACAAGACCCGCTATCAGCAGCAAGAAGATCGCCATCTCCAGCTCGACCACCCCCACAATCCAATCTCGCATTCCGATTTCCCCAAGCGTTCGGCCTCTACAGCGCCGGCTCCTTCTCCGGCGACCTCTACCTCGCCCAAGGAAAAGACGACCCAAACCCCCTCTACTACATCAGCACGCACAGCGGACTCTCCTCTCAGCCCTCCGTAATCCTGCACTCCTCCAACGACCCCAGTTCCCCTCCCTTCGCAACAGCAGACTTCCACTCCTTCTCCAGCACCATCGACCTCACCCTGTACATCGGCATCCCGCCCGGCTCCACCCCGCAAACCACAGCCATGGAATCCACTGGCATGATGTCCTCCTCCCGCATGTTCCAGGCACCTGTCCCGTCAACAGGCCAGCTCGAAGCTTTCGAGTGGAAGGGGAGTTCTGGCGCTGAAGTCCAGATGCTGGATGGACGGAGTCATGGGAAGAAATGCGTGAGGGTTTCGACGGGGGAGGTGGTTGCCGTGTTTACGCATCCGAGTATGAGTTTTGATAAAAGGGGGAAGATGGGGTTCTTGGGCGATAGGTCGAACTTGGGCGAGGCGTTTGAAGTGTTGGCTGTCATGGGGGTTGTGGCTATTGTGGAGCAAGAGAGGCGGGCGAGGAGGAGGAGGAATGCGTGAGCAATATCGATTGATGTTGATTGTGAGCCCGAGGGCGGGGTCTTCTTCATGTGGATATTTTGGGTCATATCCTTTCACTGGATCATGTAGCTAGAATCCTCATTGGCCATGCAATTGATGGAAATACTCAAGCGGCATCAGAATGCTGGTTGGGTAGTGACGATATGTCAATTTCTCTTATGATACCCACAATTCTACATCGCAAATTACATTTGTTTCAGAGGAATACCACAAAGAGATAATGCAATACTCGAATCCCGGATTTTCCACCTCGCTACATCTACGCGCCACTTTCTCGATCGTCTTATAATTACCTCCAATCAATGCAAAGCTCCCACCGGAACCGCAATCCCATCACCAAACCCATCGAGCTGATACAGCGGCTCAAGCTTCGCACGTCCCTGGAACAACACATAGCGCTTGATTGCCCATGGGAGCCAAGTCCCAGCGTAATATGCTACATGTCGACGAGTCGGGACACCGAAGATGAAGTCAAGTTCTTCGAGGGTTCGTTGTCTAGGAAGAGGTCAGAACGGTTTCAGAGTATGAAGGGAGGAGGGGTACGTACTTGGTTTCGGGGAGTAAGAAGAAGATAAGCGTGAATGCTACCATGTTTAGACCGGCGTAGAAACCGAATGCTGTAAAACGAGGTTAGAAGATTATGTTTCCTGGGGTGATTTGTAGAACTTACCTCCAGTCGGCGTGAAAGCCGCAAGGAGTGAAGGGAAGGTCAATCCCAGAATACTCGACAACGCATTATTGACGAAAATACACGAAGCCGCTCCAATCTCTCGATGTGACAACGGGAAGCATTCTGCAGCGTAAACATTCGGAACTGGACCAATACCTATAGTCTCAAGTCAGAACAGCGACTCACAAACGAAGGGATGAATGATTCTTACCAGGCGAATAAAACGCAGTAAATAAATAAACAAAAAACGCAATAAGCGGCAACCTCGCATCCACACTATCCGGCAACAGAAAACAACACCCTCCAGCAACCAAACACCACGCCATATTCGGGAACGTAAACAACAACAGATTCCTTCTTCCATACGTATCAATCGTCCAAATCGCAGGCCACGCGAAAATGAAGTTGACCAAACCGAACCCGAAAGATGCGAGAAGTGTTTGCGTGTTGTTGTAGCCGGCTTCGGCGAAGATTGTTGACGAGTAGAAGGCCATGATGTTGATTCCCGAGAACTGCTGTGCGATCATCACGATTGCTCCGCCCATTGTTGCGCGACGGATTCGCGGCACGGTTAGGAGTTCCGTGAAGCGCGTCATGAAGGAGGAGCCGCCGAAGACTTCTTCTTCGACGATGAATTGGTTGTAGGCGTAGTACTAGGTTGCTGTTAGACACTGCGATGAAGTTGGAGTGATGCAAAGGGTACTTACCAAGTCTCGTGCAGCCATCACTTCAGTATTTCTCAGTCGGCAGAAGGATTGGTAGGACTCTTTGATACGGTACTTCTTCAAGAGCCATCTTGGAGATTCTGTATAACAAATCAGTATGTGGCATTGAGAAAGCGCTTGTCAAGACTTACCAGGACAAAACCAAATCAAGATTATAATCGGCACAGCAGGAGCAAACGCCGCACCCAACTGAAACCTCCAAGCAAGCCGTCCAATCTTATGAAAGATCAAATTCGACGAAAACCCAACCAAAATCCCAAACGCCACACAAAGCTGGAACGTCATCACCAGTCCTCCACGAATCGTAGCCGGCACAACCTCGGACGTCATAATCGGAATCGTTGTGATCTTGATCCCCATCCCAACTCCCATGATCAACCGACAGAGCAGGATACCCCACCAGTTCTGCGTGAATGCTTGAGCTAGAACGGGAAAGATGCAGAATAGGCCGGTGAAGAAGATCACGCCGCGTCGTCCCCACATGTTGTTGAGAGGGTCGGCGAGCCATGCTGCGAATAGGCCGGAAATCGATGGTGCGGCATTGATGGCTCCCACGAGCCAGGTGTTGTGCTCGATTCCGAATTCTTTTGGGAACGAGAGATTTGCGCCGTTGGCACCAGTGTTGTCCCATCCTTGGACTGCAGAGCCAAGCGAGCAGAGAGCAATGGTGAAGTACAAGTCCTTGGGTAAGTGGAATTTGTGGGTAATCTCGCGCCGCAAGTGTCGCTTGTCTTCAGCATCGAGCTCCTCGATGTTGTCGAAGTCGTCGGGGTTCTGAGCTACCAGTGCACCTTTTTGAAAGATTGTGAGCTTGTCCATGAGATCGTAGGTCTCGCAGAATGTTGCTACGTTGTCGAAGAGCTGCTGCTTGGAAAGTCCAGCCAATGGGTTGATGATTCTATACCCTGTTAGTTTACAATTTCAGGGGAGTTGAGGAGTGGTATACTTTGCGTTGACATTGTGAGCAAACGTGACCGTGTGATGGTCTTCTTTGACTTGATCTTCGACATGCTCGGAAAAATTCTTGTCCTTGTGAAGAGAAGACATGGTCGGTTATGCTGGAGAATTGTGGATGAAAGCGATCGTCACAGATGGGAGGCCCTCATTATATAGCTAGAAAACGTGAAGGATTATTGTAAGTTCCAAGACTCTGGCAAACTTTGAACTTAGGATCATTTCATCTGATAGACAGGGGTAACATGTAGCATGGCAATTGTACATGGGCCAATCTGGGGAACGAAACTACCCCGGATTGGATCCTCCCCGGATACCAGTACTTGTCACCTGCTGGGTTTGTCCTGCGGGTTTGTGGAGACATGATTCTCCTGGAACGCTCGAGTACCGGGGCAAGATGGGGAGCACCGAACGTCCCGGTTCACTGTGCAGGTCAGGCTTTGGGCACCTGCACAGGACACCAGAGTTGGCCGGTCCTGTGCAGGGACGATGCAAGCCTTCAGAAGCCACTTGGTGCGGTTATTTGTCCCCGCTAGTATCACAGTGGTCAAGTGTAGTTGTCCTGTACAGGGACGGACAGGGTCATCCATGCCAGACGACTCTACGAGCACGGTGAGGCGTTGACCTGAACAGGGTCGAAGGTTGGTGAGGAGGCACCAGAACTACCCACTCTTGACCTCGACTACTTTCCGAGCGTGGGTTCGTATCATTCTGGCCAGGAGTTGGAGTAGCGCCAACTTTGCTGACGCCAAACGACCCCGCACCTCAGCATTACCCCGCTGTGCCCTGTGTGTGGCAGCCGAGAGTCATGCAGAGTCCCTGCACAGGGTGTCATGACTAGTCAGTCAGGATTTTTAGTATATGGTATAAGAGTACAAGTGAAATGAAATGGTAGAGTAAGAACTAAACGAGCCAAATCTGTCAAAGCATTCATCACCACCATCAGCAAATAATCGAACATCAGAAAACATGGGAAGCGTCGAAGGTATCAGTTGGCTTGAGAAGCTCGAGGAGCAGAGTATGTCCGAGCGAAACATTTTTGCATTTCGATATCTAATGAGTAACAGTGAACGTCGATGTCGATTCCATGGACCCGAAGTTCGCGAAGAGCCTTCCCTTCAAGCCACACAACCAGACCAGCAACCAACTTCTCGTCAACGAACAAATGTCTGTCCCAGAAAACAAAGAGATGTTCCTCCAAGCAGTGAAGGAATACAAGGACCAAGGTTGGTCGGCTGTATTGGACAGAATTGTTGGCACCACTCCTTTCCACAAACCAGAATCTCGCTAAAGTCTCGCAAACAGAGCGTCCTCATTTGCGCGAAGAACATCGAAAACATCCAGGGCCGTGTCCTACTCCAGACCTCCCCATTCCACGCATACGATACAGACAAGGTGGTGGAGCATGCTCGGAACTATGCTCGAGAGTTTGAGAAGGTCGGTATCTCTAAAGATCGTTTCTGCATCAAGATTCCGGCCACCGGACCCGCCATGAATGCTGGTCCCATCCTTCTCAAGGAGGGAATCCGAACACTGGGCACATCTCTCTTCAGCTTGTCCCAGGCCATCGCGGCTAGTCAAGCTGGATGTCTTTACATCAGTCCCTACTACAACGGTATGTTGGAAACACAAATCGAACGGAATATAGGCTGACCACCCAATGTAGAAGTCAGAGCTCACGCGGAAGCCAAGCTGTGGCCTAATGTCGAGGATCCTGCTCTCGACCACACGATGTCTGCGCGAATGGTGCAGATGCTCGATACATACAGGCGTCTATATAAGGAGACTGGGAAAGAGCAGCCGATGGTGAAATCTGCCAGGTATGTGGAATATGAGGCAGCGGAGGATGAAATGTGCTGACTGCGGAGCTAGTTTCATCTCTCCCAAGGAAGCAATGGCGGCTGGTGAGATGGGCTGCCACCATGCAACCATCTCTGCCGATGTCCTGTCTCAGCTGGCAGCCCTTCCATATGATGGAAGCAAGCAGCCTGGCGAAGGCGTTCCCAAGTCCGCACACCCATACAAGAACGCTGGCCCAATTCCCGCTCGTCTGCAAAAGCTGTTGACTGTCGATCCGCTCGCACCCGCGGGTTGGGATGGGAAGCTCGCCAGCACCGATATCGACTATTTGGCGAACAATGGAGCGGAGTTGGAGAAGTCGATCGAAGCGGATCCTGCCACAAAGACTAGGTTGTTTGAGGCTTTGGAGTTGTTTAAGGGTGGCGAGCTAAGAAGCAAGGCTGCGATCGAAGAGGCCATGAAAGTCGTCTGAGATAGACTGTTTCCGGCTGAGTTGGACCCCCTAGATAGAAGATAGAGGATACAATGCATGTTTGCCATAAAGCTAAAATCTCGCTATGTTTCTTGGTCAGTATCCGAAGTGAAAATTCTCATGCGGATTGTAATTGAGATCCGGTATTGGCAATGGAATGTCGAGGAACAAATTTTGATCCATATTCAAGTCATCAAAATTATGTGCAGCAGAAGCCATCCCAAAATTTGCGTCTAGGTTATTGCCATAGGCGTTGCCCAGAGCAGTGTAGAAATCCACGCCAGATGGATCAAGCAAATCTATCTGCTGCTCTGAGCCTGGCATGGCACCGTTTGCAGGAACGTTGGTCAACGTAGATGGTCTTGCTCCCATGACTGGTGGCGAATTCTCGGTCTGGTCATTCTGAGGCGATGTGTCTGGAGGCACATTTATAACTTTTGGGGTTTCTGATACAGGTAGTAGAGGTGGTATCTGCTGACGTCCATCCTCAGTCTGATGCCTCTCATGGTTCCCCACTCTGTGATCATCATCCCCGCCATCTCCGTTCGAATTGTCCCCAAAGCCACCAGGGAAGGTGCCGAAGACCTCCTGATCGACTTTCAAAAGCGCCGCCACTCCATCGCCGAGAGGCTTTGGTCGACATGGGCTCATATTAGAGAATTGTTCCCGCCAACGATTGACCTCTGCGATGAGCTCGAGGTTTTCGGCGAGAAGACTCTGGACTTCACTCGCTGCCGCCAGACACATCGTACGCTGTGCCTGTAGATGTTCAATACTTTCATGGACGATAATGGACTTGGATAACCTTCGGTAGTGTGCAAGTGCTGGTAGAAGGCGTGCCAGGTCCTTCTTGGTCAGCGCCAGCTTATCAAGTGCTTTGCACAAGTTCTTACCACAAAACGTTCATTCAAAGCTTCTCTTCGCTGTTTCTCAATTACACGATGGCTTGCTCGTTCCTCTGCCGTGAATGCTCTGATTCTTTTCTTGGGCCTTCTCTTGTTCACTGCACCATCCGCGTTATCCGGGGGACTTGCTGACGGGGTTTCAGAACTTTGAGCCATGGCTGATGGCGTACAGAGTCGACGGTGGATGCTTTGTCGCGAGAAGTACACATAAGTTGGAATTTCGAAAGAGCAGAGACGCGGGGCCGAAGAATGGGGGTGTTGTACTAGCTGGGATCAGACTTTCAGTTGCAGAAGCCAAGGTTTTAGTGATGCTGGGGCAATCGGGGGAACCCCGCACTTAACTGTGGGCCAGCCATGCCAGCTGACTGGCGGCGATTCGTTGAAATGAAAGGGCTGTGGGGATTCACACATGGACTCTATGGTACTCGAGTTGAGGCGGACAGAGGCATCCGGCTGGTTGCAAGGACTTGCCTGGCAATATCCAGCGGCGTAGTCTCAAGCCAATTCTGCAGTTTCTGGCGTGGAAGTAGATCAGGAAGTGAGCTCATTTGATGCACGAAAGGCATTAAGAGAACATGTATCTGGCGACGGCGAACTAGCTCTCCTTATATCACACGGGATATCTGCAGGTGAACAGACAACGCTGCTCCTATCCCATCCAATTCCCTTCAATCACCTTCTTCATCTGCGCAATCAATTCAACGTGTCTCGGCAGTGGCTTATACTTCTCCCCCTCTTCTCGGTGTTCGAATCCGAAAGTAAAATCGAAGCTCTGGACATTCGTAATCGTCGCCAAAGGATTGCACACTCCGCTATCGAGGAACATCTCTGTAGCCCTCTCGTTGGCGACCTCCATCAGTTTATCGATCTTCTCCTCCACCTCGTCCGCTTCATCGTCACTCTCGCCCAGCATCTCTTCCATCATCATATTTGAATTGGCCATGACTTCCACCTCCAGGGAGATCTCCAGGCTTGCGAGCCTTGACTTCTCGATCATCTTGACGAAATCCTTGATGATCGAAGACGATCGGACCAGCCTTTGAAACTCTTCCGAGTCGCTCTGCCGAACGACGTGTGTGTCATCATCGATCCAAAGCTCGACATTCTGGGTATGTTCGAAGTCGAAGTTCGCATCGAAAAGAATTTTCTGGAATCGAGCAAATACGTGTGGTTCGAGCAGGCCTCCTTCTATCTCGGGACTATCGTACACAACGGTACCATTGACTTCCCTACCGAAACCCAGCAAGGGATTGTGCCTCCATACGCCTTGATGCGCGGCCCCGAACTTCAGATCTTGTGGGTTGTCGCTCAAGCAAAAGATATCTCCAGGCTCGACGACGAGGATTGCTTCGGTATGGAACATGGATATAGCCTCAGAGTATATCTGCCTGTTGGTTCGCAGAATAGCCCGGTGCTTCCTGTATGCCTCGTAGTCTTCTGCGGTAAATGGGTTCGCTTCTGCTGCAGTGATGTACTCTCCACCCCCTCCTTCCATATCATCGTCGGAATCGGAATCGGACTGGTCTGTATCGTCTTCGCTTGGATCGTCGAGGTCCACGTCCACATCTACCTCTTCGTCATCGGAAAAGTCGTCTTCGAATGCATCGCCAGGTGTGATTGATATCATGCTCGTAGGAGTTGGGAGAAGGAGATAGCGATAAATATTCAGGCGGATCTCTGAATGGTCAGCAATGTCCCCGAAAGATAGGACAAAACCTACCTTTAGGTATCCGAAGCAGATAACATGCTCCATCTGCAGCAGATGAGTATTCAATTCCCTCCATATTGTGTTGAAGTAATGCGTGTTGATTAGGGGCAGTGTTTGGTCACGGAGATTTTTTTTGGGAAGATCACTTCAACGCGTTTTGCATCGCCACGTGATACCCCTCAGCGGGGGTGTTTATCTCCTTACCTAACCGAGCCCACCTTTTCTCGTTGAAGTATCTTGCCTTGGAGACATAGTATGAACCATCTGTGCTACATGATGTCATTCTTGAAATTCGACCCGTCACGTTATCTTCCTCCAAATACATTAAACTTGATCAAAATCTGGGCCAAAATAGCGAAATCGGATTTGTTCTAGCGAAGTCTTTCTTTCAAAGTGCCCCTTTGTTGTACTTAACTGGGCTCTAGCCATTGATGCAATACCCATGGACTGTTCAATTTGCCTCTTTGACTTATCGAAAATCTTCAAATACACTTCTGGGCTTCTCATACTTACAGATACTAGTCCACTTCATGTCCAGCCCGAAGTATTCTGGCCCACCAACTTTCAATCCTCGCTCATCCCCAGTCCACAAAGGATGCCCTGGCATGCCTATCACTGTGACTTTCAGCCCGTATCTTAGCTCCTGAGATCCAATGGCTTCTCCATCATCGCCTAGGATTGAGATCAGGTCCGGCACTGTGCAGATGACTTCCGTTTCTTCTCGATCCTCGGAGTCCGTGTAAGCAGCGTAGAGGAATTCGTTTTGGAAGGGTACGACGAGATGTCTCTTCTCCACAACACCTGCTCCAATCTTCTGTTCGGATGCAGGCGGCTCCATCAAACAGCGCCCTACTGTATAGCCTCCTTTGCTCACCTCCCTTTTGACGTCCACGACCTTCCCCTGGAAGAGGACTCGACCCGGCATTACGTCGAACTTTCCAGGTAAGATTATCAGCTCGAAAGAATCAGAATTAGAACTTACAATTGCGTCAACATAACTGGATTTGATTTTCCTAGCCATGTGTACGGCTCTGCCAAGATACCATGACTGGGAAATTGTGTTTGGGACTGCGAACTGTTTAATCACCGATCCCGGTAGAGGGCAAGCGACGATCGAAGTTTTCAACCCGAGCTCAATGCAAGTGGCTCTCAGCACCTTCTCGAGACGAGCATTAGACTCTGCATGCTACAAGAGTTAGTGAATACTCTCTGGAAACTCAGCAAGCATACCATGATGAGTGATATGTTCCCTTTCGCATCGGCCATCGCACAGGGTGCTATGGGATGTCCGTAGACATATGGAGTACCTGGGAGTTGTCAAGACGATAGGAGTACCATACCAATTCCTGGTCAACTTACCGTGCTCCATGGAGGGATATGCTCTGCCCATCATATCACCATCCACTGTTGGTCGTCCATAATGTACACTAGTCGGAAAGGTCGCAAGTCTACAGGTGTTAGTCCTCGTTGTAAAAATAACGTGAGCGACCTACCCATTCCCACCGCCAATTTCATCAGCTAACAGCGCGTGGAAGTCTTTAATGCCCATGACTTTGTTCAAGGCATCAATCGCTGCTGGTATCTCGGTTCCCGCTGATGTTCTTTCCCCACTGACACTTGGAGCGCCATACCAGGACCCGAAACACACAATATCGTCATCTTTCAGTGACTCTGGAGCAATCACTCTCATACTGTCTTTCCCGCCTCTTCGAAGGACGTCGAGCGCAACAAGATACGCAAGGTAGCTTGGCCCACCACCTCCGGTACCCAGAATGCCCGTTCCGCAAGCGATGAACTCGAGATCAACCTCAGAGACGTACCATACACCATCTCGGATATCTGGGCGGTATTTTGCAATGTCGATATCAAGCGAGGGCTTAGTCAGCGTCTTGTGGCTGTTTGGATGTGCTGCTTCTTTTTCTCTCTCCTGTTCAAGCATCTCGTCACCACTGTCTACCAAGGAACTGAGAGGGGCATGGCTCGTAACTCCACCATCAGGTACTCGCAATCTTCCTATGGCCTTGACTCTGATCCTGGTTAATTTGTTCGAAGCATACTGAAGCGGGATCTTATCTATTTCAACAATTTTGACGTCTGTTGGATCTGCACCTCTGGCAATTGCTGCCTGTATCGCGGCCTGGGAAGCAGATTTCACAATCTCTCGCTCGTCCTTGCCGTCAAGTATCTCGATGAGGTCAACTTCACCAGCTACCTTTGCAATTGCAGCCCCAACAGCGTTTGCGGAATCATGGTGAGGAGGAATTATGCACTCCTGTACCCCTTCCAACTCTTCCATGTACACAATAGATCCTCCTCCAACGAGAAGTACTGTGACTGGAGCCGAGGAGACTTTCATGTCTTCTATGGCTTGCTGCAGGATTCTGCGTATGCCGACTTTGGCCTTCTGCAAGACATCGTCTGGAACTCGTCCGCTCAAGTCCGTCGTTCCAATCTTCTGTCCCCCATTGGCAACAACTATATCCGTGGCCGTCATCACATCACCACCGAATGAGAGCGACTCAGTGGCTAGGTGATGACCGACGGAGCCTGGACCCACGATGACTTCTTCATGCTTGCCAATGGTGATACGACTACCCCCGCCAAGGCCAACGGAAAGAACATCGGGCATTGAGAATGCAGTTCGGACGCCTCCAACTTCTACAAAATTTGGTGCCTGCCGTGGGAACCCAGAAGGCAAGATTGCGCAGATATCTGTGGTCGTCCCGCCGATGTCAACGACCAGTACTTGGGATTCCTGGTTTTCTCCTCTGCTTCTATCTATGCCCGCGAGGAATGCTGCTCCTGTCATGCTGTTCGTCGGGCCGCTGGCGAAGGTTTTGATTGGCAAGTTCACGGCATCATCTGCTCCTGTGACTGTACCATCATTCTCTGTCAGATATAGTGTACATGAAAGCTCCATTTGCCTCATCGCCCTCTTGAATCCGTCCACGGTCTTTCTGGCAATTGCTAAAATGGAAGCATTCAAGATCGTAGCATTCTCTCTGGCCAGCAACCCGACCCCGCCAATAGTATGGGAGCACACAATATCCAAATCTGGGGCAAGCTTCTGCATTTCGCTCTTGCATTTCTCCTCGTGGATTCCTTCATGATCCAGTGGCGAGAAGACTCCAACAAGAGCCACTTTTGAGATTCCGTTGCGAATGTCAGCGACGGTTTCTTCGATCTGGCTCTGACTGAGTGGCATGATCTCCCGGCCATCGATTTCAAGTCCTCCGTCAAGATAGTACACAGGGCCCTGCATAATCCTCTTGAGTCCAACTGGATAGTCTGAAAATGGAGGGATTTCTCGAGTCGATGGGCCACAAAGTCGTAAAACCGCAACTTTGCTCAGCCTCCTCTCATCTGCTTCGACTACCGCGTTGACGAAGTGTGTTGTACCTATGGTGACGCTGAGTACGTCCTCCTTGCGGACTTTCGACTTGGTGAGGACATCTTGGACGACTTCGACGATGCCGCTAGTGATGTCTGGGGTGGTTGGCCTTTTGCTCGAAATCAGGACTCCTCGGGAAGGGGAGTCAGATAAGTGGATGTCTAGGATGGCACAATCTGTGTTGGTACCACCAACATCGACTCCGATTCGAAACATGCGTGCGGATAGATTGAGGTGGTACAAGCTGCTTCTATGCAAAGGCGAATCGACAGTGGTCAAAATGTCTACAAATGTGGTGTTTATAGACTTGGACAGAATTTAAAATCCCTTAAAACTCCTTCCTAGCCGTGTCGCAAGTGGTATTTAGGCAGCGAAGCAATTTCATTTGGCTTCTTGGAAGCTTATACGATGCTGTGCAAAGATGGGGGCCGAGCTGACGACGATCCTGCTCTCCTGGCCGAGTCGAACGACACGAATATTGTGCTTCTGGGAGCGTTGCTTTCGGCGAATATCCTGTATACCACGAGATGATATCCACTCAACGGATATCATCTCTTGTGTCCCATGCCTATCTTTGCCGGAGAGTTCCTATCTTCCTATCCCAGTCAGATGAATGCAATGCGGCGATCGAAGGTGGGGTAATGCGCGACAGCCAACTGCTCCCCAGATACTCCTTCGACTTGAAAGTTTGTTGGCAGATACCCTCTTTCTCATTAAATACCCAACTTCGACATTGAGGAATGATGCTCTCTTTAAAGAATTTCGAGGTTCGCTCCGAAACAGAATTGACACGATGGATCAATGATGACATCAAACCCATCGAAGCAGGTCGCAGAACGTGGGGATTCTGGACCTTCAACAATTACTGTACGTAATGCGTACTGGACATCACATTCCGAAGTACTAACAGGACAAGGGATTCTGATAAATTCGAACATCTCAACATATTTAACTGGAAGCTCTCTGATAGCACTAGGCTTAACGTGGTGGCAGGCGCTCATTTGTCAGTTTCGCACGTTTAGCCCAGTGACCTCCTGTTGACTTAACCTGATGAAGCTATCATTGTTGGAAACTCCTTGGCTACACTGTTTGTTGTCCTGAACTCAGTACCTGGAGCATATTACCACATTGGATTCCCAGTCGTGAATCGTTATGTGTGGGGAATGTATGGCAGCCAATTCGTGATTTGGAACAGAATCTTGTTGTCACTCGGTATGCCATTGTCCCCAAGAAGCTGAATTGATATAGATACTGATTGGAATAGTCTGGTACGGGTTTCAATCCTGGGTTGGTGGAGAATGCCTCTATGTCTGCCTCCTGGCTCTCTCACCTTCTCTGGAAAAGCACATACCAAACCACATGCCTGCATCGACTGGCATGACCACCGCTCAGTTCGTTGCATACATCATCTTCTGTCTAATCTCCCTACCCGTAATTTGGATTCGACCGCACAAGCTCAAGAAATTCTTCTACGCGTCCAGTGCGACGATCATCGTATTTGAAATTGTACTGTTGATTTGGGCCCTTGCCACCATGGGCCCTGAAGGATTCGGTGACACAATTTCAGCCAAGTCAAGCACCGACAGCAGCTCAAGCTGGCTAATGGCGTATGGTATTATCAGCACCATCGGCTCCATCTCGGCTGGTATCTTGAACCAGAATGATTATGCAAGATTCGCTCGGAGACCAAAAGATGCAATTCTGGGACAGGTTTTTAGCTTCCCATTGTATGGTATTAGCTGCTCGGTGGTTGGAATTTTGGTGACAGCGGCGACTCAGCAACGCTTCGGCGGCGCAATTTGGAATCCTCCTGATATATTCTCAACATTGATCGAAAATGGAGGGTCGAGAGAGCGGGCCGCGGGGTTCTTTGCAGGCGCTGCCCTGGTGGTATCTCAGATCGGCGTCAATGTGCCCGGAAATGCCTTGTCCGGTGGTTTCGACTTCGCAGCGACGTTTCCAAAGTACATCAATATCAGGAGGGGTGCTTATTTGACAGCCGCTCTCAGCGTTGCTTGCAACCCTTGGCGACTAGTGAATACCGCCACTGTATTCATTTCGGTCCTGGGGAGCTATAGTGTCTTTCTAGGACCAATGACCGGAATGATGATCTCCTCGTACTTTGTCGTCAACAAGAGCAAAATAAACGTGGATCACTTGTATATTGGCAACAGGGGGAGCATATACTGGTACACGTGGGGTGTGAACTGGCGTGGAATAGTTGCTGTAAGTTGACTTTTCCACGGGACCGTGACAATTGCTGATGTGTATGATAGTGGATTTGTGGTGTTGGTCCCTCTATGCCAGGATTCCTCGCATCTGTCGATACCTCCATCAGTGTCCCTACCCCGTTGATCCATCTATATTATATCTGCTTCTTGGTTGGGTTCTGCATTAGTGCCGCTGTCTTTTGTCTTCTACATTACACCTTTCCCGCATCTGAAGTCATGGACTTCATCGACAGTAACTCGGCCAAATCCCTGATGACAGATTATCAGGATCGCTGGGATGGGGAAGTGAGTAACACCACAGACGGAGTGGACAAGAATGCTCGCATTGCGGCTGTAGAAGTCAACGTTCCATGATATTGCGAAAAAAAAAGAAGAAAAAAAGAAGAAAAAAAACCATCGTCTGGCTGAGGTTTCTAGGGTGGCGAGTAGCGGAGATTTATACTTGGTCCCTCTTTGTTTACCTGGTGTGTAGCGATTCGCTTAGAATCTCAATTTTAAAGGACAATGGAAATGGCCTGACTGCGCGACTGGTCTTCCAGAAGGGAACATTCTGGCTCCGCGAAAGCTTTAACAATTTTGGAACCAAAAGTGATCAACATATTGACATTGATGATTTCTCCTTTCCCTTGCATTGCCAAGACCCATGTTCTGCAGATCATCAACCAAGGTAGAACTAGTTGACTTGGCGTCCTCAACCAACATTTACTCCCACTTTCTCGCCAACATCTCCAATCCCAGCAGACATTCAGCTTCATTAATCATGATCGAATCACTGTTCGGTGGGCATAGTCTACCCCGAGTCCCCCCGCCTGGTTGGCTTCATCCAACACTGACGGTGAGCATTCTCCAAACACTCGAAGACAAAACTAACTGGTCAGGCGACCTGCATTTTATCGATTGTGCTCCCGCCGGGTTTCATCAGACTTAGTTCCGGAGCTATAATACTCGCTCTGTTTCTGTACCTAGTTGGATCTACTGGGGATCAGTCGCGGGATGCATACCTCTCGGGTGTGTCGTGTGCACTGCTGGTTCTCCGATGGGTCGACCTAGTCGGCATTCACACGCCAGAAAAGGACTTCTGGAAGCAATCGGAATCACATAACAAACCACTGGATAGGGCTTGGGAACGATTGAAGTGGTTCTTTTTCCTTTGGAATAACCAGAGGTAAGTCACTCTGGCACGGGAATGCATACTCTGACGCGATGAAAGAGGAGTGGGATGGAACATTCAGCCCGACTGTCTACCGCAACCTTCTTCAGAGAGCTCCAATAGATCTACCTTTGTCAGGTATAGTCTCGCCTCTGCGTTCTGGGCATATTTTGGCTTGGATCTCATTCAGATGTTGTTGAAGTATGCATATACTAGTGACGGACGATATTTCTTCGCAATGCCAGTGCCCAAGCAAGTTTCCGTAGCATGGGCGGCCGCATTCAAGTTGTACTATACAATTTTGCTCTTTTATCAACTTGGTGCCGCTTCAACTGTCCTTGCTATGATTTACGGCCCAAGGGACTGGCCACCCATATTTGGGAAGTTCAGGCGAGACGCTTGGAGTATCCGAAAGATGTGGGGATCGTGTTGGCATCAGATGATGCGACGTCCATGTGCTGAAGCTGGAAGAATCACCAAGACAGTTTGTGGGTTCCGGACCGGGAGTTTTGCCAGCAGGTACTCTCAGATTTGGGTCGGATTCGCTGTCAGCGCCGCTATTCACCACGCCGGTGCGATCGTGGGGATGTTTGAAGACGATGGTTGGTGGCAAGGTTTGTACTTCATGCTGCAGCCGTTGGGGATCATGCTCGAAGATGGGATCATCGGCATTGGGAGACGGTGCGGGATTGAAGAGAGTGGTATGAACATTGCAAGTCTATCAAGAGATCAAAGCTGACTTTGCAGGATGGACGAAAGCTGCTGGACATATCTGGGTCCTTGTGTGGTTCTCTTGGAGTTTGAGGTTTATTGTCGCTTTTCAACCAAAGCTTTGGGCCGAAACATATGTAGTCCCCAGCTCTTTGCAGTTCATGTTTAATGTTTTGGAGAGGTAGAGTATGATTTACACTTTGATAGAATTGGAGTTATCCTAGTCAATGGAGTGGAACATTGATGGAGAGGAGTAAGTTCACGAGTTCAACAACATACTTAGAGTAGGCTTGTGAGATTGTCTCAGCGCGTGTAATGCTACTCATCTTGTATTTACGAGACCGTATAACCTTGTGATTGGCTCAATAGATCTGCCTGAATCTGGATCCCGAGGCACGATAAGTCACACCTACAGAAACATCCAAATCTAGGTTACGTGTCCGTTCAAGTAGATCCTGGCAGAATGACGACGATGAGCTTTTGATGCAATAATTGTCCCTCCCACCAAGATCTTCCCACCCCAGGCCTTTTCGTGATTCAATGGATTCTCTGCAACTGGAACTGGAAAAAGTCCTTGACAATCTGTCCTCCTCCAGCCAAGAGATTCATGAACCTAGCATCAACTGCAAGTTCTACCGCATGTATTGCCATGTACTGACACACCAAATTCCGCAATCCTCCGATCCCTTCATACCCGTCTTTGCCTTCTCCAGTGTATGCGTATCTGGCAAGATCCGTGATATCGCTGATATTCTCATTGTCGAGCTCGAAGGTGCACAGAGTCTTGTGCAGCTTGAAGAGGGCCAATGCCTTCAAGGATTCCACAAGCTGACCGTCCGCCAGAACGTAGAGAGAAGCATGGCTCAAGAAAACGTTGGAATAACTGTGGCCTTTCTCAAAAGTTGGTGAGGGGTCGCAAGTGCCTTCGTAGTTATCGAGCGAGACGATTACCGGATAAGAAAGGGACTTGAAATTGGCCGTTAGTTTGTATTGCTCTGATGGCTTGTCCTCGTCGATCTTTGCAATTTCTTCCAGCTTCGTCTCTGCCGGTTGAACATTTTTGACTTGCGCCTCCTCTGGCTTTGTCTTCAGCTCCGGCTTCTTCTCTGGCTCTGGGTCTGGCTCCGACACAGTCTCCTTCTCTATCTTCAATGCAGCCTCCTTTGATTCCTTCTCCGACCTCTCAATCGCAGCTTTTGATGGCTTCTTCTTCTTGTTCTTTTTGACTGGGATGGGGTAATTTAAAATGGTCCCGTCCTCCTCCATCTTCTCAGATGCAGAAGTCTCTCGGGCTTCAACTGGGGATGTCTCATCCGACCCAAGAGAATCGATCCGTCCCCGTATGCCATTGGGAGCTGTTTGTGGTGGCGAATGAGGACCAGCTCCATTTGCGACCTGTTGTGACTTCGCGGAGCCTTCGACATTCTTGGAATGCACACCGTTCGTCTTTACTGCTTCAGCAAGACTGCGTTTCTCGGTGGCTGGAATGGAATAATTCCCAGTATATGCAAATTGCACGAACCGCTCGAAAGTCTCCTTGCTCACGTCTTTCCATGTTGCATTCCCGACTTGAGCTCCAGAGCTTGATTTCACCAGTGTCCGGAGCGGCGTCGAAAGTTGGGCAATGGCGTCCTCATGGACCGAGAATTCGGATGCTCTGCCATCTACAGCTTCTCCAACGACGAACTTGAAGAGTCTGGAATTGAGGATTCTGCGGTAAAACATCAGCTTGAAAATTTGAAGGCCCTCGTTATCTATATTGCTCTGCTCCAAGCATCGAGACTCAAAGTGCACCATCCAGCCGTTGCTTCATAGGACAAGGGTAAAGAAACTCATACTCTTGAAAAGATGCCGGCATCTTGATATCAACCAAAACTTGTATACCACAATCCAGGAGATATGCTGTTCCTAGGTATCTTGAACAGTAGATATTCATCTACTCGAGGAAATGATCTCTGTTATAGTCGCGTGCCTGAAGTCACAAGTTAGGCCGGCAGCTTCCATGCGCAGAGCCTCTCACGCCGCTTGATTGAATGGCGGCCTTAGGAGCTGCAGATATGATGCATAGAGTGAGTGATTGAAACTTCTGAGAGGCAATGGTATTTTAGGGCTTCCAATCGTGTCGGTCCGTGACCATTCGTCTCGCTAAATTCTCGTCAGCCTCGCCACAGGTGAATATGCATGATCGCAGCCCGATATGCAATGACAACACATGGCATGCATTGGAGAATCAACGTAAAGCAGGCATTGACGGCCCTGATCAGGCTGTTGTGCATCTGACTGGGGCTGAAAGGGTGATTCTGGTTTCGACAGGATTCATGAGGGTTGCAGTGCGATGCCCAAAGTATCTTCTCCGCGTTGAATCATTGCCATGTGCCGCTTCCTGCGGGATATAGAACAGCTGGCACCACTGGGCTACGAGACTTGTCAATTATAGCCCGTGCTCGTGAGTCCATGCATCCGCGAGTACGGAAATGAAAACGATATCATTGGTTCAAAAGTGAGGCCTGAGGATTCTCACAAGGGATACAGACTTCTGCACCTTTCCCTGCTCAAGAATCCCCCACAATCCTCGAATGCATCAGGAAGTATGTAAATGTGGTCCTTGATCACATGTGGTGGCTTGTGACATGCCTCTGTACCCAAGCTGGAGTGCCTGAATTGTAGTGCGCACATTTTCCGACAAATTCTCTTGAAAGGCGTGTCTCCAGAGTCTCACACAGCGCATCTCCCGATCCGTCATGGCGTACAGCAAAAATGGCGACTGTTTGGGTTCCGACTTTTCTCTCTCATAGTTTCAGCTTCATTCTATAACTGCCATCCCGTCTTGAAAATCTGCATTTCTTGAACAGAAGCGCACAAGACTCATTCCTTCCCGAGGTGCAAGTTAAGGACCAAGAGTTAACCTCGGTCGTTTTCGTTCCGAAAGAACCCTTCTGGAAGGAATTGCTGATTTTATAGAGTGAAGTTCTGCGAACACTTGCTGCTCATGCGCGCGATGTTCAGCCATGCCACAAATTGACCGCCCCTTTTGTGGATGAAGAGTGATGAAGACTACACAGAAATGAACCTCGAGGCAGGGTGAAGAAGACTTGATCGGCTTTCCAAATCAACTCAACGGGAGTCCATCGTGGACATATGAAGCTGCAGAGGCTTCTCAGTCTTAGCTTGCACATGACAGTCGCGCGTCATGGTTGACAAGTGGTTGAGGAACCCAGACCTCAAGTAGCCGTCGGCGATACTTGATCGGAAGCTGGCGCTAGTCGTTCTCCAGGCATTGGGAGCGCCAATATCGTTTTTAATTTGCCGCGAAAGAAAGTGTGTTGTGAGTAATGTTGTCATTGGTATGCCCTTGTGCTTCAAACAACAGAGGTTATCACACTGCGATTTTGCACTCCTGAACTTCGAGACACTGCAGATATAAGTGAGGGCAAGGACCTCCTCAATACCCTTCCCAGTGACTCTGTGCGGGCAGAACCCATCTTGGACGAACTTCAGCAGTGCACAAGCAGCTCCTTACAACTGCTTCGTATTGTATACCGGTTGCTGTCGTGAATAATTCAAGCCCAGCTAGCCGTCCTCCTCTCTATAGATCGGCATACGTATTCGTCCTGTTGAGCCACACAGATTTGTCATGTAATCTTGCAAGACCTCGTTGTCGCCATCATAAGCGGCGCATAGAGCTGCGCAAGCTGTTCGGCGATTTCTGTCCTCCCAACAAGCTCGAATATGTCTCGTGAGACAAGTCTATCGACCCGGGGCTCCTAGCACATATTGTGTGTTACTGCCCCTGTGGTTCCACCGCACATGTATAGTATCTCGCCGCAAGGCCAAGATGTCGCCGACATGTACTGAAAAGTTCGGCAGAGGTACAACGTGGAAACAAGAAGAGGACCCGGTCGAGATCTCGAGGAGAAGTGTTCTTGCTCTGCCTATATCTGGTTGACCATCATCTAGTTCGGTCCAGCGCACTGGAAGAGTTCTCACGCCTTGCTGAGATTTACGGCTCTGTCTGGACCAAATGCCATTCACCTAAAAAGCACTTCCCTTCTATTCCAACCTACCCCAGGTGCTGTACCAGCCTGGAAAGGCAGTCCACAATTGACACTACACCCCGCAAACTCCCACTGCCATCCCCGAGTGCCAGAATGCGCAGTTCTAACTTTCTGGCCGAGGACGAAAATATAGAGGCCCTCTCCCGAGTCAACTCGTGCCGGTATCACAGGACTTCCAAAGGGAGACCTCCAGGCTGAGGAGCTGTTCCATACAGTGTAAATTGACAAGTTTGGATTGCCCCTGGGAGATCGTCGTATCCGCGTCGTCGCTAAGCCTCTGTCCTGTGTCAATATTTGATCTGCTGGTACCTGGGTAGACCTTGTCGTCCTTTGTCATCGATTGAGGAAAGAGAGAGTTCCTGACTTCAAGTAGTAGAAGCTTCGTAGTATCAAGTCGCCGAGATATATGGCCTCCCCGAGACAGTCTGTACTCACAAATCCCTCTCCCAATGGTTGTCGCGGTCGCGATTAGAGCCATTGGTCAATGGCGACGGCCTCCCCGCAAGCCGGAATCCGGTGGGACAGCTACTGTTCTCTGCCTAGGAGTGGTGGTGGGACACTGACGGGAAGGCTAACTTCGTAAAGTATAAGGTACCAACCGGGAGTCTTCCGCGGTGCGATAAGAACTTACCCAAGCTGTGATGCCCGGATCCGCTCGCTGAATTAATCATTCCCTCCAGGTTTTCACACAAGGCGTTGCCATCGTCACCAGCTGCGCGTTACGCAATGGTGACCCTTGCGCAGCGTGCAACTCCTCTTACAGCATATGTTCCATTTTCGAGGAACAATTGACGTCCCGACACTTCCAAGGATGTTCTACTTGCGCCACTTCTGTCCTTGCAGGGTGGGGGCGCTGGAATCTAAGGGGTAGGGTATAAAGGGATGTGTCCACTCACCTGATTTCTCCTATGATCCTCTCCAGAGCTCTGTTCTCGTCGCAACCTTCGTAGTCCATCATCAAAGTTATTGCAGGTACCTACCACGATATATATATCTAGCAGGATCTCTTGATCGTTGCGCTGTTGGACGAAGATATGAAATTGTACTCCTCTGTAGATCCACCAGCTCTACAATGGTAAGACCTGGCGTACGGAGTAGTACTGAAAGCTCCACTGGCTTCCTCATTTCCCAATGCAGGGATAGCTTCCGGATCGTTGAGTTAAGGGGGAGATTAAAAAGAAAACGGACGTACTTCTTTGGAGAATATCCCATCTCATTGAGCATTTGCTCTTTCTCACTCGTTCAATCATCGTCTCCGTGGCAATTGAACTTGGTCGGACGTCAGCGGCAGCTGTAATCGATTTGGGCTGGGATTGCGGGGGAAATTGGGTCGTTCGTTCCTAATGGTAAGTTAGCCATTGGCTACCAAACCGCAGACGGCTCATTTACTAAAAAATAGTATGGCAGCCGAAACCAAAGAAGAAAGTCATCGTATGGGTCTGGATTTGCTGCCAGTGCAATGCTTCGGGGATGAGTCTGTCCATCGAAAATTGCCCTGGCTGCGGCACAGAACGCTGTACAGGTTGTGATGTTCGGAAGCAGGCTCGTTAGATTCTGCCAAACAACATCATCCTTCTTTTCTTTTCCGTTCGTCTGGAAAGTTCCGCCAGCGGGCGACATATGGTCTCTAAAAACTGCTAGCACTTTTCATGCCGAAGGACCCCACCGGAAACGAAGTGCCGCATGCCATTCCCTGCAGGATTCTCGCTTCCAGGCACACCCACGCAACGCAGCCCACGACGCTTCCAAAAATGAACTCAAAGCTCGCGGCCATAGCTCTTCTGTCTTTACCGAGCGCTCTTCTCGAAAGTCCCTTGGAGCTTTGCATGCAGCTCTTTCGATACCCAATTTTCGGCATGAGGCAATGGACGTTCTCACCACCACACTCCCCAGCAGTCATTCACTCGTCGGGGGTACAGACACCGCCCTCCATGTCATTTTGTGGAGAATCTTTTATCGTGATTTTCAGCCATTTGCACGTCGTCTGTGCGGGCTAATTCGTATATTGGTGATAGTCGGCGTCTGTTCTCGTTGAAGTTCAGATTATGGTGTTTTGAAAAGTCTACTTTCCCATTCTGTATGTCTATTGGGGTGGCTAGATTGTTTGGAGGGCTTATGTCGTGTTCATGGTGAACTTGTGTTCAATTGATGTCGGGAGTTTTTGCGAGGTTTCTAGATTTCTGGAGGTCAATTGTACACAGAAGAGGTAGTAGTGCACTTGTTTTGCTTTACGTTCTCAATATCGCTAGAAATCGATCAGGTTTTCGAGGATGGGCAAGAACAGCCACACACTCACCAATGACACTGCGGACCTGCAAGGCCATTCGCTTTCCAATTTGTCTGTCAAATATATTTTCAAACATGATTACATTACAAACAGAAGCAAGATGTTGTCGAGCGCAACATGCTTGCGTAGTCGACCAATAGACGGCAGCATCTGTAAAAGAAATCCAAAGGTTATTCCAAGCGAGCCGTAATGGCAACAAAAGAGCTTCACAATACCGGTATACGATTCCAAAGAGGAATTAGCTTATCAAATACCATCAGCCTGAACATCTCAAGTGACGTTGTCTGGCAAGAGACAAGCCGGACAACCCCGCTTTAAGCCGGAATCAAAGAGATGATTACTCGCCCACCTATTGACTGATTGGAACGGCTCCAAGCAGTCTCATACCGTTTTTCAGCACTTGTCGAGCGCCTGCAAACAGAAATGCTCTAATTAAGTCTTTCGACGCCACACCTGAGCTTTCCCCCTCTGCCTCTTCGTCAGCAGCATCAAGACACAGCGTCAGCTCTTCGGCAACTCGAAAAAGATATGCGAGGATCGTCCCAGGCTCCAGCTTCTCAAAAGCAGATTGCGTGATATCCGGGTACTTGGACATGAGCCGCAACAACTCGGACCAGGGTGGTTCAAGGGCTGTGGCGCACTCAGTCTGGGCAACACTATCTGAATTGGAAGCGTCGATTGCTCCGAGGCTATCAATTGCTGAGCAAAGCCTCGCATAGCAGAGTTGAAGACTGGTCCCCGCTTCACCATCTGACAAGTTTAGAAAGGCGAAGGGCCCGAGGAGGCCACTCCCTCCACCCTTCCGCGAAGACAGTTCCTGCATCACCAGTGAATTGACTCCCATCTTCGCAACTGCTTCGTTGGTCTGAAGTGGAAAGCTCTCTGGAACTGCAGCGAATGCCTCTTGCATCTGTTGCTCATAGCGATCAATGATATCACCCAAGACTTGAACGCTGCCCAGGTGAGAGGATGGTCCGTTGGGCTTCGTGAAGGTGACATGGTGCAGTTTGTTTTTGACATCCACGCGACCCATCAGTTCCACGACCTTGAAGACCTGCCGGAAGTGCACATCCTGCTCGCAAACAACATACACCATCTTGTCGAATGCGTGGATCTTGAGCCTGTCAAACACCGTCGCGATGTCCCTTAAGAGGTACGATGTTGACCCGTTCCGATCCCGAATCGTCGCCGTGCCCAGCTTCGCGCCGTGTTTGTCGAAGTCAATGACCCATGCCCCGTTCTGCTCCTCCCAGATTTTCTTATCTTTCAAAACCGACTCGACGTCGGTGACTGCTTTGGAGCTGAGGCTAACTTGAGATTCGCCCGAATACTCGTCGAATTTGATTCCCAGTCGTGCATATTGCTCAGTATAGTAATCAATACTGATATCTCGAAGCTTCTGCCAGAAGGCAATTTCTTCGGGCTCGCCGTCCTCTATCCGCTTGAAAGCCGTGTCGCGTTCTGCGAACAAACCCTGGCTTTCAAGGATCGAAGTATCCTGTCCATCTGCTCGAGCCTGCTTCCTCGCCTCCTGCTCGGGCTGCAGCTCTTCTTCCATCTTGATGTACAGCTCATGTATATACTTGAACAGGTATCCTGGTTGATTGAGGGCTTCCTGGGAGCCATACTTCTGCCAGCCTACCCCGAGTAGACCCAGATTTTTACCCCAGTCCCCCAAATAATTCACCCGGAGCACCGAACAACCTGCCGCTTCGTAAAGGTTCGCTACGAAGGCACCAACGATGGTACCACGCAGGTGAGCAGCAGTGAATTCCCTCGCAATATTTGGAGACGAGAACTCGACAATTACTCTTTGTGGAGCAGAGTCCGGTAGGACTTGCAAGCCAAAGGGGGTGAAATTTCCATAGTTCGCATTTCGGTCGTTGATGTAAGGGAGCAGAAGCTTAAGAAGAGATTTGATGGACAGGTAAAATCGAATGTGGATGCCATCTTTGAAGGGAGCCGTGAAGAGAGCGTCACTTTGAAACTGGTAGAGTTTCGTGTCAAATTCCATTTTGTAGTGATGATATGACTTGACTCATGTAGTGAAAACGAATTGCTGACCTTGCTCAGGAGTTCACCGGCGAGCTCTTTGGGCTTAACTCCATCTAATTTCAGCTTCGGCAAGACGATATCCAAATCGCCATCATCAATCGTTTTTGAAGGCTGAATAGCATTGTAAACGAGATGCGGGTCACACTCAACGAGAGCCAGCAAGCGCTCTGCAAGATATGAGTGATAGATGTCAATCGGGCTCTTCAAAACATCCGCCGCAGCAAACTCAGGAATGGGCCGCAACCCGATTTCTGAGACGAAGGCCTGAAGGCCGGCAAGCGAGGCGGTCGCCATGAGAGTACTACTGAGTGAAGTTCGTAAGGCTTTCCATCTGGAAAAAAAATGAATGTTAGAAGAGTCCCTTCTATTCTGCTTATTGTTTTCCTGCCCACACATGTAGAAGTATGCTTGTTGAGTTGGGTCATGAGGTGACATGTGTGCGTTGGCAGGATGCTGCAGATGAGGCGGGCTGGGCTATTGGACATCGATCTCGGACCACGAGGTCATTGGTTTGGACAGAGCATCATGGAAGCTGGAAGTACGAGCGGCACGAATTTCAACTTCCAATCAGCACAGATTGTCCCCTCGACACTCATTTACGCTTTCTTCGCTACGGAAGGCCGTTGACCAGTGCCAAGTAATGCTATTGATGGGTCGTTCAACAACTAAGAATGGAAGAATAAAATGAGCAAGATGGCAGATTCGCCACTCCCCAAACATCTATTGAGCAAGGGACTAGACCTGAAATCGATTTAACGTCGTATAATCTAATCCCTCTTCATGCCACTTTCAATGTCCAACTCTTTGCCGGGGGAAACCCTTCTCCATCTCCTCCACGAAGCTGCCTGCCTGAAACTCTTTGACGGCGTGTCGGCAGCGGCTTTCACCACCAAACATTCCTTGCAGAAACTGATTGTCCTTTGGCTGTATTCAATGATTTGTTGTATTCGTGACCGCCAGCCGGTAAGGACCACGAATATTATGAAAATGAGTGCTCCCAAGACAATGAACACAGTTACAAATTTTCCAAGATTTGGGGCGAAAGGAAGTACTCCGGTGGTGCTGAAGATATTCGCAGCAAGAGCTAAAGGGAAGAATATCTAAAAAGGAAAAAAACAGATTAGATGTGTTATTTGTGTATCACTATCTAAAAAGACGAGCCTACCATAGCAATAACTGTGAGAACCTCGAGTTGTTTGGCTGTTCTCGCTTGGCTGTTCGTGGCTTCAACACTTTCAAGACCGAGATGGATATTGAGCTATAACAACATGGTGAGCTTCAGCAGTAGTATTCAACCTCTCCCAACAGTCCAACTCGAATTTCACAACAAGAGAGCAATGAACTTACGCCATCCGGGTTGTCCTTATTTAACTCCATCTCCAAATCGCGTAATTTTTGAAGATGGTCCTTCAGCTTTCTAAAAATCATTTCAACAGGGATCATTGTTTCATCGTCAAAGTAATCAATTTCCTTCCTTGCAAAGGAGTTCCAAGCTCCTACAGTGTCGGAAAGTTTCTTTCCCAGAATCCGTAAATTGATAGTCGACTCGAGGTTCCATCTCATGAAATTCGTTATATCCTTCTTAGCTGTTGGATTTCTTGAGGCCACGGCGTTGTGTAGATTCGTTCTGGATCTATATAAAGAATCATCTGTCAGCAACTAACACTATAAATAGCTTCAAGGAGAATTGATGGATAGGGTATGAAAGTGTTTGTCTCAGAAATACCGCTTGTTATGGGTCAAGATACTAGACCAGCAGCTATGATGCGAACGTATGCGAACATCGTTGACAATGCCACGACATCATACTTACTGTAGAATATCCCTTTCTATCTTGTCCAGTATTTGACTCCATTCTTTATCGACCAGCCCCGCTCGAATCTGCATCGTCTTGAGGAAATACTCCCTGGGATCCCATATTGGTTCATCTGCGGTGATTTGTCCTGCTGCAAGAGGATCCTCCGGCCCCCGCCCCCGCCTCTGACGCCGTCCTTTCATTTGGTGATAGCTATCCACAGACTCCCTGGAGTCGAAATACGTGTCGACAAAAGCATATGCAGCCCATATGTAATGATCTATTCCTGTCACCCCAATTGATATAGTGGCCTCGTACAGAAGGACGCTGCTAGCCGTGGGAACCGACTTATCCTTGCTTGCCATTGACAGGACGGGTATTGGCGGTAGTTCCCAGGACTGTCTTAGAGGCTCGCCGTTGGCCTTCTTCCGAGTGTCCACTGACGATTTTTTACTTTCTCTCAGTACATAATACGGAATATGGAACTCGAGAGTGAAAGCTCGAAATCCATGAGACTACAGGTCAATTATCGCAGTCAGCCACAAAGACATCTTATTGGAGGTTGATTGGCGTCCACCTACCTTGATAGTCACCCCGATCGACGCAGTGCTCGACAAGTGTTTGAAAAGAAGATTCTGTAGAGCTGGCGCTTGTGTGAGTGCTACGGTAGTTACGAGGGCTTCGATTGCTGATGAATTCAAGTTGGTGATGAATCTGAGCGGTCAGTAAGCTTGGTTTAGGTCTCCGAACTCCACTTTGCTCTAACTTACACAAGCCTACGAGCAGCATCCGGTTCCTCGTCATTTATCATCTGAGTATCGAGATTTTCTTCTGAGTCCGCTCCGAACCGCTATAAACTTGATGAGCTGGCTTGTCTACAGCGTCATCGGCCAATATTACCTTTCTACTCAACCTTTCGCGCAGCTGTTGACTGGTCAAAGGTCCTAGATATGGCCGGGGAAGTCCCCTCTTCTCGGTAATGATACTGCCCCTGCACCGTTCGTCAAGCATTGCTGATGGCTTCCCATCTGGCTCAACTCCCGCTGACTCGCAAAAACTTGCAACTAAATCAACTTGATCACGAGACATCAAATTTTCATCCCCGACCATGAAACGTCTGACATTGCTCTGATCTTTGTCAGAATCATCGTCCTCGTACTCGCCGCAGTCAATTTCGGGATCTTCTTCATCGTCCATGTTGTCGCCATTATCTTCGTCATCATCGCCCTCGTTATTGTCACCCGCCTCGGCCTCCTCAACAGGCGTGATCAAGTACTCGATGAAAGGTACATTTTCAGTCCTTCGGCTACGGTTATTTAGCTGCCGACGTGAAGTGAATAATTGAGGCCAGGAACAGTCCGATCGTGGACGGGTAGCCTCGTCGGTTAACTTCGCCGACATGATCTCGGTCAATGGCTAGGGTGGAGTGACGGTCAGATGTCAATCAACATTGCTGTATAGTATGAAACATAGTATCGTGGGAGTGAGTGTCAAGATTCTGACCATTGCAGAGGATATGAAGTCGCAAACAGCCTTCATGATAGAGGCAGCAGCCTTGCTAACCATTTGGTCGCGCGCGAAGTGCTACCATCATCGTGTGTGTACAGACCGACGACAGGGGGCGTCATAGAATGCTTCTCCACTGCTTGGAATATGAAATATTATTCGGCGGAGAAGTTGGAAGGTAGCCCACGCGAGCCCAAGAAGAGTACAATAGCCCGAATGCATACGTGTAGGGGCCACTGAGAAGGATTGAAAAGCGCAAGAAGGGCACCCCGATGCCCCATATTCAAGACCATCTGAAGTCCAGTGAGCTATGACCGGAGAAGGTCACAAGGATAGAAATCATTGGAACTGTCTCCGTGATCGCGACCTCTCAGCCCGTTATAACAATAGATAACCCTCGAATGGAAAGAATGGCTCAAGTGAGGCTGTCGAGGGTAATTTTAACCTCTTCCGTTTAGTGTGCAGAAAAACGTGGCACTCTCAGATGGCGTTAATGGACGTGCAGCAGATCAAATTAATATGGCAAGCTTACATAATCTTGGTAACTTACGAGCATGTAGCAAGGCAAGGCTTCGCCCGGAAACCTGGGTTGGAGATGGCATGAAAGATCGATGCCCAACCAGGAGCCAATCAACACAAAGAGATGCCATCTTGACAGATTCGCTCACGCCTCTTTTCGAGCCCAAGCCTAAACATTCCGCAATTTCGGATGCAATCCTGGGGACTTGCTAGTTCTTGGCTGCTTTCGTTGCTTTTGAAGAGAGTCAGCCTTGGGCTCGTTCATGGGGAGGTCGGTGGGGTAACATCCTAGTGCAAAGCGAGCTGCATGAATGCATGAACTAGCGTGCAGGTGATGCTTCGGCCCGCCTCGAGATCTGAAGTGATGCAGAAGTCAGTCCATTGTTTATCTGAGATACTCCCAATGAATCATTTCCCCTGTCTTCTGCCGCTCTCTAGCCACCAGGAACGATGTTCCTACGACAGCACCTAAGTTTTTGCGCATTATCGAGTCATACTAACCTTGACACCTAGAGCTTCGCCCGGCTAAGGCGAGCATCATCATTTGAAGCAAGTTTATCAGCCATTCGGCTTCAGTTTATACATGGACTGCTTTCATCTCAGGCGATTTGGTGCCAATGATGATGCGATTCGATGTAGCTTGTGGGGTCCTTTCGAGCCATTTGTCACTAGACGCATCTTTCTCTGTATGTCAACCTAGCAGATATTATGGTGTACCACAATCTTCGAAAAGTTTGCACTAGAGCAGAAAAGACTTCGCTTCTCGTTTGTTTACAAGATGTCAGGACCAGGATCGAAGCTTAATGGCTAACCGAGGAGCGAAGCATCATACTCAATTGAGATGATCATATTCGTCACATACCTTCCAACTTGACACATATGCTTAACAGACTAACGTCCACCTTCCATTGTCCATGACTTCTAACAAGCAGATCCTGTGCTTCTGGTAAAAAATAAAATCGCTGACAATCAGGATATCACCTCACCTGGAATCCCTTTTTTTCACGGGTACCTCCCCCAACAAGCCCTCGACAGACCGTGCTTGAGGGACGACTCCAATCCAACACAACCATTATTGCTATCACAACGCTATAATCTGAGACTAAACCATTTTATCCTGCTCCCGTGTGGGCGTCTGGAATTTGTAACATGTTACTGATTTGTTGAGGTATTGACGACCGGGTACACATGCGGAGGGGACTGTTGAGAAGGATAGGACATAGAATTAATGTACCGGTGAGCTGAGACGTAATTGTTGAGAAAATCGTCGGAGGCACGGAGTTTATGGCTTATTGGTTATGGGCTCTCGACTTGCGTCCATCCCGCAACTTAAGCTTTGAAGGCTGGGGAAGAGTGGAGAACAGCTCCACTTCCAGTCAGAATATAATCCTCTCAGGAACTTTGTCTTGAGTTATCGGACAGACACCATTGCCAGTACTTCGATAATTGTATTTCTATCGATCACCGTAAGTCAAATATCCACGATCAAAGAGCGGTTACCTTCTGGGCTTGAGGTCAAACCTGAGCCACTAGCTAGCCGAATGAATCCTGAAATCTGTTGCCACCAGGACTTCTTCGAGTTTTTGGATCACGCCTTCCGTGATACCCTGACCATTTCGGAACGCCGCTACTATCCCCCCCCCCCCCTGAATAATGTTAAGTCTCTTGAAAACTGGAGCCAGTGTGGGTAGCCAGCGAGGCTGTCCGTCCAACAGAGAGAGTTCCTTTAGGCCCTAGTAAATTTCTCGAACTTTCTACTTCGTACAAGCCCTAAAGATCACACTTTTATTATTTATGCGTAGTACTAGAATATTCCAGTTTACTAGGGATACTAACTAATCAGCTAATGCCCTTTCTTGATTCTCTTCTAGAAGCAGTAAATTCTAGGGCGTTTTACACGGGCATAAAAGGTGTGATCTTTATACCTTGTACAAAGTACAGTCACCCTGACTGTAGCTACAGACTAGCCTTTGCCTCTTGCGAAGAGGCTCGACAGGGCTTCTGACCACTGAGCGAGAGCTTTCTATGCCTCTGACCCATAGAAGTAGACATTTACATCATTCAGGGAGGGAAGTGGGGGTATAGTATCCAGATTCAAAGTTGCCTTGGCATAAAGGGGAAGTATGACAGTGTTCTCGGACACGAAGACGAAACCGCCGGTGGGATACCTGGGGGATGACAAACGGGACCCCCTGTCAGATTCCCCTACACCTAATTCGTACAGGCAAGAAAGATCTCACATCTCCTCTCTGTACTGTATACCCCAGATTCTACTACTTTCTGTAAAGGAATAAAGATAGCAAATTAGCTAATTGGTTATTATCCCTTGTAAGGTAGAATACTCTGATACGACGCACAGATGCCAAGTCTTTGATCTTTCGGGCATGTACTATTGTAGGTACGGACTATAACTTTGGTCTCATTGGGACACTCATGCAGATTTAATTTCTGCTCGTATCCAATGTGCTCCATTGTTTTCGAGATTAGGTTTATTAGTGTTGGTTGCAGCAGAGCAACCGATTTGGGGAAAGCGTTTGGGGACAGAAGCGGTGCATGGAACGTGCTTGTAAAGCTGTGATTGCCTTCCTTGTTGGCTTCATCACGGCCAAAAGAATTATCACCATAGCAATTCCCCAGTCGGAGTTCGGTCATTACTACACTCCATTCTCCCAACAGATCTGGCAGCCCTGGGCCCGCTGATGTTTGGTTCACGATGCGATGACCAGAGGCCCTCTTCATTCAACCAATATAATCGTCACTTCAAGGCTTTGTACTTTCCTCAAAGCTCTTCAAGATCCACGTTCGGCGACTTATCCAAGTACAAGTACACACCCTCACTTCATCCAGTCCATTTCCCATCCTAAAAATGGTTCAAAACAAAAGTCTCGTCCTGGCCAGATACCCTGTTGGCCTTCCAATCCCCGGAGAAGACCTCGTCATCACCTCTTCCGAGTTTGACCTCAATATCCCTCCACCAGAAGGCGGATTGGTTCTCAAAACGCACTACATATCTTTCGAACCTTTCCAACGCGAGTTGATGCAACCTGCCGGCGGCTATGCCCTCAATGAACCTCTCAGCAACAACGCTATCTCTACGGTCGTGTCCTCCAACAACCCTCGTTTCAAAGCCGGTGACATTGTTATTTCCACTGTTGAATTTTCAGAGTATCAGACTATTGAGCGTGCACGAGCAGATCAAGAACAACTTGCTGGAGGCGGGGGAGGCGTAAGTTTGTTGAAAAATTCAGCAGGGTTGGACCCGAAGCTCTTTCTGGGCGCTTTGGGGATGAGCGGTTTGACTGCATACTCCTCCCTCTATGAGATTGGGAAGCCAAAGAAAGACGAGGTGATATTTATCAGTGCCGCGAGTGGTGCGGTAGGGCAGATTGTAGGGCAGCTAGCAAAGCAGGAAGGTTTGACTGTGATCGGAAGCGTTGGGAGTGACGCGAAGCTGGAGTTTATACAGAAAGAACTAGGATTTGATGGTGGTTTTAATTATAAGGCTGAGAAGGCTGAGAGTGCGCTGAAAAGAGTGCTTGGCGAACTCGGGAAGGGCGGCCTTGATATATACTACGACAATGTCGGAGGAGAGCACCTAGTTGCAGCAATTACGGCAATGAATCCATTCGGGAGAATCTGTAAGTCCTCCTACCCAATCCCATTCCCCAAAACTAACGCTTTTCAGTGGCCTGTGGTAGCGTTTCTCAAACGAGCCAAAATCAGGACGAGGTCTACCGCGTACAGAAGATGCAGCTGGTTGTCAGCAAAAGGCTCACGATTAGGGGATTCTTCGTCTTTAATCAAGACCTGGGTCCCAAGTATCAGGAGCAGCATCAGAGGAACTTGCAAAAGTGGATCAAGGATGAGGAAATCAAGGACAAGATGACGGTAACAGATGGCATCGAAAATGCTGCGTTTGGATTGGTGGGGATGTTAGAAGGAAAGAATTTCGGCAAGGCTGTGTTGAGGATTTCTGATCTCTGAATTTATACAATTTTTTCGGATTAATTCTTGGATGGGGTTTCGCATTGTATTCATCTTGCTTGACGTGGTCGAATACTATTTCTGCTGGGGCAGATGATCTCTATGGATCGACAAATAACTAATCATCAGGCGGGGACGCATAAGATGCTATCAGACAGCCCGAGATGGTACTGGAAGAAGTGTTTATGACTCGGTTCTGACATCATGGCTGTGAATCTGATAAAAGACAGATGGCCCTCGAGTCATATGTTTCCGTCAGTGTGAGATGGGACTGCCGGTGTCACACTCTTTGAGTAATTTCCCTGACCCTCCCTCTCCTCCATGGTTGTCTTCGAAGTGTTTACTTCTACAAGTCCTGAATCAACAGCTGGATCGTATCATCAATAAAACTGAGTTGGAGTGATATGTCTGGCACGCCGATGTAGTATCTGAGTTCACAGCACGAACAGGTTGTCACCAGGTGTTGGTAAGGTGTTCCAACCCGGGGTCGATCCTGTATATTTAGATGTAGAAAACGTTGTGTTGAAAATCAATATCACTCAGTGTTCATCCGCCATTCATTTTCGTTCGAGCTTAGGCTTCGATTGCCAGACATGTCAGATACGGGCGACGAGGCTTAGCTATTTTGTCAGTAGCAATATTCAAAATCAGCGTATTGTAAACCTTGCCCGTGTATCCATGTAGACAATCAACAGTCACTAAGTGGACCATCCCTCAGATTATCTTGAACGCATCAATATGCAGGTCCTCTCGACAGTGGACATGGACGTCACAGGCACTGTAACTGCTAACACAGCTCTGAAATAGGCTATCATCTCCAATCCTTAGATCGCAAGGAAGTTCAAGCTTCCAAACGCATGAGGGTTCTTTCTGGGTACGTCGACAAGATGGAATCTGGCAATACCCCCAAGTCACCATTCTCCAGTGTTCTAGACTGAGTCATCATGTCCATCATCTGGTGAGCCAGTTCGGCAGCTCATCTCGGGCCTCAAGTCCCATAAGCCTGAATGGCAACCACCCACAAGACTGGTACGACGAAATCCCATCAAGGAGGCACGCGAGCTCCATTTGTAACTATCAAGCTGATGGGTGTGATTATCTCGGTGCGCCTTTATCTTCAATCTCGATCCACCCCACCCACGCTAGCATTCTCTCAAAAAGGATTCCAGTCGCATGCTTAGGGAGGCATAGGGAGTTCGTTCAAGTGGTACCATCCCCATGGGTGACGATCTATGGAATTCTAGCAAGTACTACTTTTAAATATTCGATCCTCGTCAAAATTGACCAAAAAGGACTTTAGTCGCGTGCCTCTTCACTCTCCGTTATATGGAGTAATTTCTTAGCTGAAGTTTATTTTCGTTGAGGGATGTTATCCGATAGGTCTCCGGAGCGATTCAAGGCCAAATGCAGCCCTACCACGCTATTCTGAGCGTCATCAGCACTACTTCTCGGATAATAATTAGACCTTATTCAGGCATGCAGTGCCCACTGGCGGGGGCAGGAGAAGCCGAGCCGGTAAGTGTCTCAAGAGCGAACGGTATTCTTCAGAGTTCCATACATAAATGCATTCCTCTCGGCTGTCACTTGGCCGTGGGTCGCACAATACACTTCACATTCCTTGCATACGAGGGCGGCGACGTAAATGTGGCTGGTATGTCCTGCCTGACTCGCGCATGCATTTGTTTATTTTCCCCCTCGTTTGATCTATGCTACTTTCGTTTGACTTTCCACTAACTCGTAAGCTGGTACGCCCCCTAGTTTGCTGGCGAGTTTCCCCTGCGCTACCTTAGTTGGTGCATCCTAGTTCCGCTTTTTCTGACGCGTTTCAAGGTTCGTTAGAATGCCAAGAGATATGCTCAGGTGACATTTGACAGATCGGCAGACTTGCTGCCTCTACCAGCCCTCACAAGACTTTGCCCTGGAGTGAGGTACCTAAGTTTGGTATGATGGTGGCATGGTATCACATAACTGCAATGTGCAGATCTCATATATGGCACCTTTTATCTTGGCGTGTTTGTGTCAATCTTTGAAAGTCGATCTGGCGATCCTTGCACCCTTGATACACCAAGCACATGGTATCGAGTGTGTCTGCTTATGGTTCCGAGTAACTCCATAGATTTGGTTGATACTCTCAAATGTCCATAGCAGTATACATGTGTCAGAAAACTTCATTTGGTACTTTTGATTTCTATAAGGTATCTACAGGTTCTGTCTCCGGGATCTGCTCGAAAGTACTAGGCTCTGGGACCATAGATTCGAGCAGTCTGATCATGACCCTTCTCACATTCGCAACAGCTGTCTCTTCCTTCGTGTTCACATCATCGTTAAGACATAATTGTCCAACCTTGCCTTTCCTCTTGATCAACCTCTTGAAAAGAACGTTCTCGACCTGCTCCGCATCTGTAATCATGACAAAATATGCGTCTGGGTCCACAATAGTATACTGATATTTCCATAACGCTTTGATGACCGTTTCTCTCTGCGGCGTGCCGGTGAATGGTAACAGGGGCGACAGACCCTTTTCAACACGATTAAGCAGCAGCTTGATCAGACAATCTCCGCATTTCGGTTGTTGTCGTGCCACTCTGTCAAGAATGGTCGCCGTGTTGAAGATGTAATTGACGTAGTCCTCATCCGAAGAAGACGTCGAAAAGCCTGGAGCTAAGCACTCGTTGACGTTGAACTCGAAGCACTCAATATTGTTGATTGTAGCCGGTCCATCAAGTGACGTCCATTGAACGTCGACGTTAACTTTTGGAGGTGTCAAACCTGCAGCTTCAAGCGATTCGCTGACGTGATAAAACATTCTTTTCCGGTATCCAGGCTCACCTTCTCGTGACATACCCTCTTCCAGGTCGTCCATGATTTTCTGGCGTTCATCCCAGCCTAGATTGCCATTCTGATCGACATCGCTTCGTATCATAATATAGCTCCAAAGTAAAGCTTCTCGGTGCCTCTCTATTGTGTAGTGGAAAGCTGCATACCAAGAGTACAGTTGGAAACCTGTTTCCCCCCGGAATCGTTGGCAAGCGCTTTGAAGTGCTGGTCGTGGAAACGATTTAATCGCTTCTCGGGTTACCGAGCGAGAAAGAGAGTGCCCAAAATGGATTTGCCCTCTACGCTTGCGTTCCCCGAACCTTCTGTTTAGCAGCCAGGATGTGTAAATGAGAAACGGCTTTTCACCGAATCGGCGAGCATCGATGTCCGTAGGCGGATTGACAGTATTGTAAGCATTTGATTTGAATCCTAGTGTCGGACCGAACAGCGGAGAGTAGATATCTGACGCGGCGTGAGGTTTACCAAGTAGCATATCGTCAGATAGAGCAAAGATCTGACTCCAGTTAGTCTCAGCAAAGCTCCAAACTCGCGACCACTTACTCGGTCTGTGTCGGATTTAGTGTTAAAGATCTGATTTTCGATCGTCAAGGAATTGAATGTTGGAAGACAGCCTCTCTCAGACTCGTCGAAGAAATCCTCCTGTGACAGAACTTGGATGACATCGTGGGATTTCTTCTTCAGCCAGAGTGGTGTTTGTTTGCCGATGATTCGGGCTGGGTTCTCCACAGTTGCCATGTCAGAATCTCTCGGGTCTGCCAGAGCATTGACCAGAAGTTGGATTTTGTTTCTGAAGCTACTGGCGTACTTCTCTACGCTTCGGATCGAATACCGTAGCTCATCCCAGTCACGATAGCGGTTGACGCGGTGTGACTCTAACCAGATACCTTCTGGATCGTTGAGAGTGCTGTTCACCTCGTACGGCAATATAGTGTTTTGAAATGCGTCTTCCGTGCCATTGACCCCTTCAAGTTGACGTCAGTATACGCTGGCAACCTGGTACTGAAAGGTTCACTTACAGGTATAGACGAAGTCTATTTTGGGCTCAGACAGATTACCCCATGTTGAAATGTCAAATTCGGCATGTGAATACCACCGGTCCTCCCATCCTTCCAACGTAACGTCCGACGTGGTATCTTCGAACGGCATATGCACAACGTCTGGAAGGGCCTCTCCCTTCTCATCCAGCGCTACATAATCTTCATATGATGGAAACCGTCGATGAGCAGGTTTTGGTAACGCCTGTTTTCTGGCACTTTCTTCCCCCTCCACCATCGCTTCATCATACTTCACAGCGGGCGTCAAATGTTGCTCGACGAGTTTCTCTAATGCTTGCTTGACCAGCTCTGGTGGCCTCTGTGGCATGAGGTCTGATGGCTCCGAATCTCCTTGCGACTGGGAGCCTAATATCGCTTGTTTCCGATGCTCATCATCGGCAGCATACTCTGGACTTGCCTGCTTGATGGGAACATGGTTTGACTGCACGTCGGCATCCGGATCGACTTTCTGAATAGGCGATGATGGCGACTTCTTAATGGAAGCCTCGACCGGAAGTATCTCCTGCTGGACGCCATTTTCATGTCTTGGCGCGACTTGTGGGATCGATATCTCTCGTTGTGGCGTATAGGTCTGTCCAATGTTGGAATTTACAGGGGTCTCCAGTGACGAAGCCGAATAGTCCGGCCTCGAGTATCGATACCAAATGAACAAAATTACAGTAACAACAGCAAAAAAACGATGTTTGCGGCTCAAGCGCACTCTTCGATGTGCCGGATTCAGTTGTCGCTGCCAGCGAGGCAATTTGGGCGACATGTACATCTTCACCCAAAAGAAACCCAACTAGATAGCCTGGCAAAAGCTCGAAGATGGAAGATACTTACACTGTCATGGGTGAAATGTACGTGTTCCAATAAAGCCGAGGCGAGAACTCTGCAGCAAGGGGCTAGTTTGGCGATAACGCTATGGATTTTGTTTTCTCCCATGTCACCCTTGCTTTTGGTATGGAGCTGATCCACACTTACCAACGAACCTTGCTCATTAAGTGATCCAATGTCAACAGAATGCTATTTCGAAATTGTGTCTTGAGCTGCGAACCCTGGTTTAAACTTTTGAACCCGTGCCAGAGGTGGGCGAACGAGTCAGGAGAGTCATGTCAATGAGCGCTAGCCTCTTTCGGCCACCTTTGGCGAATGTCAACCCCAACGTCAGCCACTTCGATAAACACCAAATAAGAACTTGAAAATGGATACTGAAATCTGTGGTTGGTTCATGCCTCTGGAAAAACGCTCTGCGATCCAATGGTAGCATAAAATTGGAGCGGGACATTGGATATGGACTAAGTTCTGGAGTTGCACTCGTCAGCGAGTGGTCTCTTCGAGCATGCGCTCCCCTCACGATCCACTTTCTTAAACTGCTCAAGTATGGGTGAATTTAAGCATGGAAAGAATAGCCAACCACGCGGTGCAAGGTTTCTGGAGATCTGAGAACAAGCGTATGCGGTAGCCAGATCCGGTCCGGTGCTTTGGGATCCGCAAGGGCGATAGTCTCTGGTGTTTTCAGTAACAGGTCTTGTGCAATCTGGGGTCTATGTAAGTTTTTTTGCCGCTTTCGGCAATAGGTCTTGTACGTCTGGAAGTCTACAGACAGTCCATGGCTTGGCGAAGTCAACGAGTCATTGCATCGTGTGGATTCTGAGCCGCAATCTGTCAATCTCTCTCACTGCTGACACTGGAAGGTGGTACCCACATAACTTAGCATACTGTGTTTCCAGGTCCTAAGTTACATTCCTCAGTTACTGTCTCTTGCCTGGCGTGTCATCAGCATTGCACCAACAATTTCGAGATTTCGCGCTTCAGCTGCAAACAGAACCGAAGCAACCATCTTCTTTGGGATGCAGTGGAGACAAAACTATGCTGCAAATGGTAATATACTTTCCCCCTTAATCTTTGGCCTCGAAGATCAGCGTGGTGAACTTTATCTAAGAAGATCCGGTCGCCGCTCACTTCATACTTTTGATATGCCAAATCTCTTGCTCTTATAGCACTCACAGTCGTTCCTCTTTCTTTCTTCCCTCTTGTTTCTTTATCCCAACCCACGACAAATCGCCAACCATGAGATCCTCAAGCCTCGTTTCTGTCCTTTGGACATGGGCTCTCTCCGGACTACTCATCACGACTGCTGCCGCGGATGTTCTTGCAACATTCACGCCATGCCCCGAATGCCCTCAAAGTGTTATGCCCGCACCGATAACTATCACGGCTCAGTATCAACCAGTCTCAACATGTACACCGACCACTACTTGCTCAGCTGTAGAGATGTCCAGTGCCTCGATAACCTACACGACTTCTCAGTGCCAAGTTCAACCCTCTTGCACCACATATGATTGGGTTTCCACAACAATCCCTTATCTTGGAGGAGCTTCCAGCACAGTGATCACTGGAACTGATCAAGTTGTTGAGCTCGCTCGTGTTTCGACTGTTTTCACAACATATTCCCCTTGTGCAACTGCAGCGCCTACTATTTCGAATGGCACAACAGCAAGTTCAAGCGTTAAGAGCTGTACAGCAACGACTTATCAGACACTTCTCGTTGATTTTTCAGCCCAATTCGATGAATGTGGACCTATTGCTGTAGCTGGATGGGATGGTAGTGGTCTCTGTACCGAGTGCACTCCAAACGACTTCACAAGATCTCAAGTCGTGGACGTTCACAGCTGCCTGGATGGAAGTTGTTCTGATTACGTCGAGACATGGGTTGTCGTCACGCCAACTCAAACTGCTTCATCGACAGAAAGGGCAATCTCGACTCAATGCTCAGTCTCCAGCGGAGTTAATACGGTTCCTATCATTGCTACGGTACACCCATCCGGCAATCCAGATTTCACGGCTGCAGTCACGACCACATGTCAGGTGACAACATATGTGGCCAGCGCAGGTGTTATCGATATCACGACCATAGTGATAGTGACCTTTACNGTGGACATCTCCTTTANCACTGTCATCAACGGAATGTAAGTCTTCGCCTACATTAGATTTGGAAAGTGCTCATCCTTTGCAGCACACAGAGCCCGACTGCTCCTGCGGTGAATCCTGCAAACCCAACAGNCATCTCAGGAGGCAATGGTGGAGGTGGACTGGTCCAATACACGACNTCGACAATTTACAGCACGCAANTCTCAACAATCATCAACTGCCCTGCTCAGGCCACCATCTGCCCAGCTCAATCTACCATCTTTATAACACAGACAATCAGCGTGGGCATAACGGTCTTCCCTGTCCCCACTGCGTCGTTGACCTCAGGTGGAGTGTCGCCAACTACCANTCCAAGCATCACTCCATCTGCTCCTGCGGCTGTTGGCAATTTCGAATACATCGGGTGTCTTGCTTCGACCGAGGGATTCACAACCTTTAATCTTGAGTTGACTAGTGCTCAGATGGACATCGAGCTTTGTACCAGCGAATGTGAGACTTTGAATGCCGCATATTCTGGTGTCTACG